>Ga0268359_11430_pt1 | contig 400557 bp, 351 predicted proteins | sample BioMet11_FD_194416 | JGI IMG/M metagenome (GOLD analysis project Ga0268359, IMG submission 194416) | Sewage microbial communities from Oakland, California, United States - Biofuel 11 (PacBio Assembly) | ecosystem: Engineered > Wastewater > Sewage > Unclassified | place: USA: California...
ATGTATAAGGTGTTGAGTACATCAGTAGCGCAATCGGTCATAGAAAATCCCAACGGTTGCATGGTAGAGCTATGGGATACTTCGCCTGAGGAGACTGGAGATAGGGAGGCCAATTGGAAATGGAATATTCAATTTGAAAATAACTCCAATAAACTTAAGAACCCAATTGTATTTCCATCCCATCCTGCCTGGCGAATAAGAGTTCGAACTAAAGAAACGATATTGGCCGACACAGAAATAAGATCTTTCGGCATGAATCAGATTTACCTCGATGGCTTTTTAATCATCGAGAGACTTGATATTGAGCACATTTAACCTTTCAGTAACTTCTGCAAAACCTCGTTTACACTGGGTTTCTTTTAACGTGTCTGTTAAATAGTAGTAAGCCAACTATGCTGGCAAGTCCTATCAAAACAAAAATACCCCAGAAAGCGAATGAGTTATTGTTTTTTTCTACGAGCTGGTGATAGAGAAAAGCACCTAAATATCCGCCTATTCCGCTGCCAATAACACCATAAAGAAAGGAGTATCCGAGGTAGAGCGCTTTTTTGTCGGGTGGCGCTATTAGCCCAACGTAGGAGATAAATTTTGGGTGGGCAGTCATTTCGCCAATGGAGAACACGAATAGGCCTATAATGAATACCCAAACGTTGGATGAAATAGCTAGCAAAGCAATGCCTAATGTGCCAAAACTAATTCCAACAACCATTGTTGGCAATGCCTTAAATTTATTTACAATTTTAGACACTAGCAGCTGTAATCCAATAATGGTCGCTGCATTAATCACGGTAACATGTTCGGAATCGAAGTGCCATGTTGGATTTGAATAGAAGTGACTAAGTATACCATTAATGGCACTGTCGACAGGTGCTGTATTAATGTGTTCTTTTAAAAACCAGAGAACGGAATCGAACATTTGGAAGTAAAGAATCCAGAATCCGCTATAAATCACAATCATGGAGATAAAACGAATATCTTGAAGGACTAGGATTGCCTCCTTCAGAACAACCGAGATGGATTTGCTGCTTTTTGGACGGGCTGGTTCTTTGAAAATAAAGAGGTTGAGTAGAAGTAACCATCCGGTTCCGATGGAGGCCATTATGAAGATATAGCTCCACGAAATGTTTTTCAAATAGGGTATCAGCAGCAGTGGAACTAGAAATGCTCCGAGGTTAATGGACCAGTAGTAAATACCAAACCCCAGAGAGGAGTTTCTTTCGTCGGTTTCACGGGCAATGGTTCCCGATATTATGGGCTTAAAAAAGCCAGCGCCAATTGCCATTAATATTAAGCTCATAAATACAGCACCATACGATGTTGCTTGGCTGGTGAGGAAATATCCTGTGCTCATTATGGCAAATGCGAAGAAGAGCGTTTTTCGGTAGCCATAGCGGTCGGCTATAGCTCCGGCAATAATTGGTAGAAAGTAAAGCAGTGGAGTTATGGTACTTTTGATTATACCAACACCCTCTTTGCTGAAACCTAAACCTCCATCGCCTGTATTTAGAACAAGATACACTGACAGAACCGACATTACTCCATAGTAAGATCCTCTCTCGGAAAACTCCATGAGAATTACGGTCCAGTAGTTCCGACTAAACCCTTTTTTTGCGGGTTGCAAATTTGAGTCCATACTTGTCTCTTGTTTGGTGGTTTGCAAAGATTAAATTTTTGGTCGGATTTCAAAGAAAAGGATTAACCAATTGTTGCTTCATCTGTTAAGTTTCATACTATTTAAGCAAATATTTAGATAGATCTTCTATTGCGTTTAATTTTGCATTAATTTGCCTAATGATATTACCTGTAAAGCAATGAAGGGGCTTCGTATAATTATCCGAGGAGTAAGCTTGTCTGTTACCTTGCTGGGGAGCATGTTTGCTGGCGCTCAACCGGGTTTGCCGTATATAACACATTATAAGCTGCCAGGCTCTATGAGCCCCCAAACTTGGTCTATTGAGCAGGGCAGTAATAACTTGGTTTATTTTCTTAATCGTAAGGGCGTTTTTTCTTTCGACGGTTATGAGTGGGAAAATATTAAAGTTGATGGTCGTCCATTGGCGATGGCCTTTCATGAGAAGTTGTTTGTAAGCACCGACCAAGGCATTGTTTCCTTTGATCGCGACTGTAAGGGCGAGTTTGTGCAAGTGAAGGTAAACGATACTATTTATGATTATTACCATAAGTTGGTGCCTGTTGGGAGTAACCTTTATGCCATAGGTACCCAAAATGTTTGTAGGTTGGTAGGTGGAAAATCGCCATTTCTACAGCGAATTTATGCGGAGGCCGATAGCCTGCATTTTATAACCGATGCCTTCGATTTTAATAACGAGCTCTATGTTATCCAAAATAAAATTAGGGTTTTCCTGATTCGCAATGGTCGTGCAATACCACTTAAAATTCAACTGCCGAGGGGAACCGAAATAAACTTCACATTTGGGAATGGCTCAAATCTTTATCTTGGGCTGTCCAACAATTCTCTTTATCGATTCAACGGGAAGGATATAGCTCCATTTGTTGTTAAAGACCAAGCCTATCTTGATGCCAGTTTCCTGAATGGTGGAATTGTGGTTGATAAATCGCGAATTGCCCTTGCCACTTTGCTGGGAGGCTGTGTGGTGTTGGATGCCAAGAACGGAGAAACTTTATCCATGGTGAACTATCGCGCTGGGCTTCCCGATGATGAGGTGTTTACCTTGGGCGTCGATCGACATTCAGGCTTGTGGATTGCTCATGGTATGGGAATTTCTCGTATCGATTTTAGCATTCCGGTTACCTCTTTTGAGCACTATCCCGGATTGAGTGGTAATGTGCTTTCTGTTGTTGATTTTCGAAATCAGCTCTATGCAGGGACAAGCGAAGGTCTATATCTTTTAGACGAGGTGAAAGGTTTTAAGGAGGTGGTAGTAAACGTTAAAGAAAAGGTAATCCAATCTCAGAAAATAGTTGATGAATTGGAATCTAAGGCAGTGGTAACAGAACACGAGAAGAAGAGAAAGAGTTTTTTCTCGCGCCTTTTTGATAAAATTGCTGGGGGTAAAGCTACGGACGAGAAAACAGAAGTTTCGACCGATCAAAGTAAGGCTCAAGCATCTCGCGAATACTTGGTTCGAAAAAAGAAGGTGCTTGCGCTTCAACCTGTTGGCTATGCATACCGAAAAGTTGCCGGTTTGGAAGGCAAATGTCGTCAGCTGGTTGTGGTTAACGACGAGCTTTTGGTGGTAAGTAGCCGTGGCATTTATTCAGTTTTAAACGATAAGGCAAAACCCATTTTGTTCGGAAAATATACACTTTTCGCATTCCCTTCAGGTTTTAACAAGGATGTGATTTGGATTGGTACTGAAAATGGGCTGGAGAGGATAACTAAAAGTAATGAAGTTTGGACTACCACTACCATTTTTTTAACCGAAAATGACTTGCCGGTTTCGGTTGCAGAACTGTCGGCAAAGCAGCTGCTCTTAACCACCGAGTCGAGGGTGATCAGATTAACCTTAAATGAAGCTGGTGCTGCAAGTCCCGCCTTGGCAAGTGTAATGAAAGGCGCATTTGATTCCCCGGTAGCAAGAACCATTATGGGTAATACCATGATTATAACGGCGAATCGTGTTTACCTCTACGATAAAAACGCAAATGCGCTCTCTGATGATAGCTTGCAGTTTGCAAGTTCCGACATCAAAGTTCTTTTTGCACAAAGCAAGGTAACCTGGTTGCAGCTTAATGGCGCGTGGAAATGCTATTCCCCTCGAGGTCCACTTGAAAACCCCAACCTTCCATTCCTTGGACTTTTCGACAAGATAAATGATATATTTTTTACCACTGGCAATACGCTCTATTTGGTGAATGGATATAACGAGATTTTGCGTATCGTAAATCCAGAGCGTTCAGTTAATCTGGCTGCTTTTTCATTGTTAGTTAAAAGCGTAAAAGATGGAAACGGGATACTCTTGGATCTTGATAATATTGACCTTAACTATTCCAACAATGCATTGCGGATAACCATTGCTGCTCCTTCGTTTATGAAGGAAAGGTCGGCCGAGTTCCAATACCAAATTGAAGGGATGATGAATCACTGGTCGGAGTGGAGCAGAACTCCGTTACTCGAATTTCCTTTTTTCCCTTCAGGACATTATAAACTTAAAATCCGAGCTCGCGATGTGCTGGGAAATGAGAGTAAAGAATACTCCCTTAACTTTAGGGTTCAACCGCCTTTTTGGAAATCGATTTGGTTTATCTCGCTCTGTATTCTGCTGCTGCTCTTTATAATGATCGTGTTTGTAAGAGTCAGGGAACGTAACCTCATTCGTGACAAAATTGTGTTGGAGCAGAAGGTGCGTATGCGAACTCAAACCATAGAGGATCAGCGAATGGAGATGGAAAATCAGCGTGATTCCCTTGCTCTACAGAATGAGGAAATTATGCAGCAGAAGGAGGAGATTGAAACGCAACGTGATGAGATTGAGAACCAGCGTGACCAGATTGTTAAGCAAAACGAAAATATTACCAAAAGCATTGAATACGCCAAACGTATACAAACGGCTGCCATGCCTTCGAAGGAGGTTGTTGAGAAAATTCTTCCGGAACATTTTATCTTCTTTCGTCCTCGCGACATTGTAAGCGGCGACTTTTACTGGACGGTGGACCATAATGGGAAAACCATTGTTACAGTGGCTGATTGTACTGGCCACGGTGTCCCTGGTGCGTTTATGAGCATGCTTGGCCTCTCATTCTTGAGCGAGATTGTGAATACGGTGGGCGATTTACATCCAGCAACCATTCTCAACGAGCTAAGGACTTTTATTAAGTATACTCTCTCCCAAGAGGGGAGCGATAGCGAGTCGAAGGACGGAATGGATATTTCTTTATGCGTGATCGACCGCCAGAGTAACCAGCTGGAATTTGCAGGGGCATATAACTCGGTATATATTATTCGCAATGGAGTGCTTGAGGAGATTAAGGGCGATAAGATGCCGGTTGGAATTCACATTAGCGAGAAGGCGTCATTTACAAATCACATCATCTCGCTGGAGGGAGTTACCTCGTTCTACCTCTTCTCCGATGGATTTGCCGACCAGTTTGGAGGTCCCGATGGTCGAAAGTTTAAAGCTAAAAACTTTAGAGCGTTGCTTGCTAAGAATAATGAACTTCCAATGGCAAAGCAACGGCTAATTCTCGAATCGGCCTTTAGCGAATGGCAAGGTAACAATGAGCAGGTGGATGATGTGCTGGTGCTGGGAGTTAGGATTGTTTAATTTGAATTTTCTTCATTTTACAATTTTCATTATTTTCTTTTTTTCAAAGGTTGCATTACCTTTGGTATTGCCATTCCTATAGGACTTTTTTAATCTACTTTTCGTTATAAATCAATCGAATGAAAATGCATAAGGTTAGATTTACATCGTTAGCGCTCGTAGCTACTGTGTTACTCTCGGCCTGCGGCTCAAGCAGGCATCAAGTGCTTTATTCCAGCCCAAACTTTACGGTTTATGCCGACTCTGTTGTTTGGGGAAATTACAAGGCCGTCGCCCTTTCATCTGGCGAAATAGAGTCGAACTATGCCCCTGCAGATGCAAAAAGCGACAGCATGCGGACGTGGAAGCTTACCGCTGATATCAAAGCCTATCCTTCGGTAGAGACCAACTTCCCTTTGGTAAATGCGCTCTACAACCTCTCGCTGGAGGGGCTGGAAAATAACAGAACGGCCGATGGCTATCTCAACACCGGCAAGAGTTGGGAAGGCGTGTGGACTCGCGATATGAGCTACAGCATTGTGCTTTCCTTGGCCTATATCGACCCGCCTGTGGCAAGACGTTGCCTTATGAAAAAGGTGAAGAATGGAAAGATTATTCAGGACACCGGCTCCGGTGGATCGTGGCCCGTATCCACCGATAGAATGACTTGGGCTCTGGCCGCTTGGGAGGTGTATAAGGTTACCGGAGATAAAGCTTGGCTCGATACCATCTACCCCATCGTAAAAAGATCGTTGGAGGCTGATCTTAAAACCATATACTACCCCGGTAGTTTGTCCTTGGGCGAGTCGTCGTTCCTCGATTGGCGTGAGCAGACCTACCCCCTTTGGATGAAGCCGGTGGATATTTATCGATCTGAGTGTTTGGGAACCGCTGCCGTTCACAGCCAGGTGTTGCATATTCTCGGCAAGATGGAGGCTATTGAGACTGGAAAGCATGGGGAATACGAGCAGAAGTCGGAGGCGCTCAAGGCTAGTATCAATAAGTATCTCTGGCAGCCCGAAAAGGGTTACTATGCACAATACCTATATGGACGGACATTCATGTCGGTTTCACCTAAATCGGAGGCGTTGGGTGAGGCCCTTGCAGTCATTTTTGGCGTTGCAGGTAAGCAGAAGAGCACTACTTTAATGGAGCACATGCCGGTAACGCCCTATGGCGTTCCAACCATCTATCCCGAAATTCCGGATATTACTCCATACCACAACAATAGCATTTGGCCATTTGTGCAGTCGTATTGGAATTGGGCTGCTGCCAAAGCGGGCAATGAGGCTGCTGTAACCTACGGTTTGGCATCCATTTACCGTGAGGCGGCCATGTTCTTAACCAACAAGGAGAATATGGTGGCCCAAACGGGTAGGGAAGAGGGCACCGTGATTAACTCCGACAGGCAGCTTTGGAGCGTGTCGGGAAATATTGCCATGATTTATCGAGTGCTGCTGGGAATGAACTTTAAATTCGAAGGCATTTCGTTTAAACCATTTGTGCCAAAGGATTATGCAGGAACCATTAAGGTAAAGGGATTCCATTATCGTAATGCGACCCTTGACATCACCCTCTCTGGATTTGGCAATGTAGTTAAGTCGTTCAAAATAAATGGAGCTAAGCAAGATTCTGCCTTTGTTGCAGGAAACCTAACAGGAGAAAATAGAATTGATATTGAACTGAGCAGCAAGCCACTTCCTGAGTCGAAAATAAACCTTGTTGATGTGCTCTTCTCCCCGGCAACTCCAACCGTGTCGGTGGAAGGAAATAAGCTGAGCTGGAATAAGAGTGCAGGAGCTGATTTTTACCAAATTGTAAAAAAATGGCATTCCGGTTGGGAAAACAACCGACACCGTCTACTCAATTGTTTCATCCAACAGCTATGCGGAGTATCAGGTTAAGGCCATTGGGAAAAGTGGAGAGTCGTTTTTGAGTGAACCACTGCCCATTTACGCCTCTAAGCCGATTGTATTAGAGGCCGAAAGCTTTGCTCCGCGCTCAACCTTACCTTACAAAAACTTTTCGGGTAAAGGATTTGTGGAGATGAGCCTCCAGAAGAACCTATCGGTGGAAATTCCATTCTCGGTGGATACCGAAGGGAAATATATCTTTAGCGCGCGCTACTCCAACGGAACTGCCCGAATGTGCTGCTTTAACACCTGCGCCATTCGCACCCTTCTGGTGGATGGCGACGTTGCAGGAGTGGTGGTAATGCCGGTTATTGAGGATAACCAGTGGAGCGACTGGGGTTGGAGCAACAACCTAGTGCTAAATCTTAAGCCGGGGAAGCATACGCTCAAAATCACCTACCTGCCTTACAACGAAAACATGAATGGCGATATCAACACCGCCATGCTCGACTACGTGAGGTTGGTGAAGGAGTAGGGCGAGAAGAGTTCTTTCTGATTTAATACCAGTTAATAGCCCACGGTTTTAACCGTGGGCTATGATGTTTAATTGAAACCCCAATCTTTTTGCCTGTGCTGCTATTTTGAGATTGAACATGAGGCTTATGCAATGATGATGTTAGCCGCTTCACCGGAGGGGTAAGATTGAGTACCGTTGCCATCTAAGTTTATATTATTGGTAAATTATTTTAAACATTGATGTGAGATAATTTAAAATCCCACAGATATTTTTCCAACCGATTCTATATTCCAGCTCATCTTGTTTTCATAATATCGGTATTTAACGCCCATATCTATCTGTGTTTTGTTCCTTAAATTAAACAACAGAGAACTTCCAACGGTTGAATTGGGGAAAAGTGAATTCCCATTGAAGAAACTATTCTGTGAAGGTGTTATGTATTGTCCAAAAATATTGAACTGTATCTTGTTTGTTAAGCTGTAACTCGTTTTTGTATTTATGCCCAATATGTCTGACCGTGCTGCTGTAACGTAGTCATATTGTCTACTGAAAAAACTACCCACATCAACGGAAAGCCTATTGTTGGGTAACCATCTCAACGCTCCATTAATTTGGTAATATTCTCCATACGCGATATGAGTTACTTGACGACTGCCACTGTTGAGGTATAGTTTGTTGAATATTTTATTTGCTTGTGTTTTAATGAAATCATTCGCCAGTGGTTGGCCTTTTCTAAATTCTGACTGTAATAAGAAATTGTAATTGCTGTAGATTGGTAGTGCCTTATCTTGGAAAATTGCCTTCGCATCAAATGAATACGAATTGAGAGTTTTGAAATTACTAATTGGAGGTTTTAATCTCAGAAAAAATAAGTCGTCATATGTAACTCCATGGGCAATACCATAATTAGGTTGTTATCAATGGATAGCGAATCGACATTTTTAAGTTTACCTTCAGTTCCATCGTTTTGCGAAAACGCTGGTAAAAAGCACAAAAACATTATTATAAGTGATGTTAGCCTTTTTATCATTGCTATTTATCTATTTTTCTCGCTGTTGATGAATTAACTCAGCGCGATAGTTTATTGCTTTTGTAGAGTTCGTTTATATCCATACAAAAAACTGGAAAGGTTTAGTTGTATTGCATGTATCGTGCCGTTTTCGCATATATTAACAATATGCTATTCTCGTTTTTTAAGTGATTTTAAAAACGAGAATTGTTTCATTATGCTTGGTGTTCATATGAGCGTATGCGCAAACCTTCTGTCAAATCAAGAACTCCAATCTTTTTGCCAAAGCGCCATAGCCCTACGGTACGCCCAACCCCATCCGGTTGGAGAAAACGTAGCCCTCCAGTACGTCCAACCCCATCCGGTTGGAGAAAACGTAGCCCTACGGTACGCCCAACCCCATCCGGTTGGAGAAAACGTAGCCCTCCAGTACGTCCAACCCCATCCGGTTGGAGAAAACGTAGCCCTACAGTACGCCCAACCCCATCCGGTTGGAGAAAACGTAGCCCTACGGTACGTCCAACCCCATCCGGTTGGAGAAAACGTAGCCCTCCGGTACGCCCAACCCCATCCGGTTGGAGAAAACGTAGCCCTCCAGTACGCCCAACCCCATCCGGTTGGAGCCGTTGATGACCCAATAATGGAACTTTTGCATGGACCTTGTTTATGATTGTATTGGTGTTTAATTTTTTCGCATCATTATGGCAAACCTATTTGTGAAATTTAAAATAGTATTACCTTCGATAAGGATAAACAATAATCAAAAACCTAAACGGAATGAAAATACTATTTACCAATACTGTGGGCTTGCTAATTGCAGTATCGCTTTTTGCCCAGCCAAGTGCGAAAATTAACCTTGCACTAAATCTCAAGGTTGGGAAAACTTATACCCTTAACCAGAAATCGACCCAAGATATTTCGCAGCTCGTAATGGGAACAGAGCAAAATATTAAAACGGAAATTTCTGGGGTAAATAGCTTTTTGGTAAAGGCTTCTACCGATTCTAGCTATACGGTGGAGTTTGCGGTTTAAAAAGATGTTGTTCAAGATGACCTCCCCCCTGGCTGGTATGGAATTTAATTCGGAAAAACCTATTGGCGAGGATGACCTGTTTGGCCAAGTTATGCTCAGCTTTATTAAAAATCCCTATACCATGGTTATTTCTAAAAGTGGGGAAGTTTTATCTGTAAATGGGGTTGATGAGGCCATCGACAATACTATAAGTAGGCTCGACGTTCCCAATATGAGTAAGATGCAGATTAAGGCGAGCGTAAAAAACTCTTTTGGTGCCGTATCGCTAAAGAGCAGTTTCGAAATTATTTTTCGATGTTATCCTGTTCAACCTGTTGCTATTGGTGATAGTTGGAATAATTCAGTTGAACTAAAATTGTTGGGTAAAACCACAAAGAATAATAGTTGGACACTTAAGTTTATCGATGATGGTGAGGTGACTATTATAGGAAATGCTAAAATGGCGGTGGCATCTGCTGATAAGTCTTTCGTGGTAAATGGAATGAATGCCCGTGCAAGTTTTACGGGGACGGAGCAATCTACCTTTAAGCTCGATTTGAAGACGGGATGGATTAATTCTGGAACATCCACCTCTACATTTGAGGGAACCATGATGATTGAGAAGAATGCGCAGCTGCCCAACGACCTCGAAATACCAATGAAGTTTACAACCATAAATAATTTCACGGCAACGGAGTAATATCCAATGCCAAGCGTGTGGAAGGTAGAAAGGGGGCTTTTGCCCCCTTTCGTTATGTTTTTGAGAATTTGAGAATGATAGTGCCTATTACACCTTTCTGTGGTTGCGGTGCATGGTTGGTTGCCTGCATTGAATTCCGTATCTACGTGCCCCGCTCGTTTTAGGCAAAGCATCCCAACCCCGACCTAAAGGACGGGGAAGTAGCCTTCTACCAGCCTTGTTTTTCTGTTTTTTCTATCTTCTTCTAACTCCAGTATAACTTCTGTTTAACTTCCGTTTTACTTCTTTTTCAAATACTCATCAATGGCTTTGGCAGCGGTTCTCCCTGCGCCCATGGCTAGAATAACCGTGGCTGCACCGGTAACTGCGTCGCCACCAGCAAAAACACCTTCACGTGTGGTTTGTCCACTCTCGTCGGCGATGAGGCACTGCCACTTGTTGGAGGCTAGACCAGGTGTTGTGGCAGAAATTAGAGGATTTGGTGAGGTGCCCAGCGACATTATCACCACATCGGCTTCCATATCGAACTCCGACCCTGGAATTTCAATTGGGCTTTTTCTACCAGAAGCATCTGGTTTGCCGAGCTCCATTCTTAGGCAGCGGATGCCTTTAACCCAACCATTGTCGTCACCTAATATTTCAACGGGATTGGTTAGCATGTGAAAATGTAAGCCCTCCTCCTTTGCGTGGTGAACCTCCTCCACTCTTGCGGGTAGCTCCTTTTCCGAACGACGGTAGATGATGGATACATCGGCACCCAATCGGATTGCTGTTCTGGCAGAGTCCATGGCCACGTTTCCTCCGCCAACCACGGCTACCCGTTTGCCTACGTAAATGGGAGTATCGTAGGTAGGGTCAAAAGCTTTCATCAGGTTGTTGCGAGTAAGAAATTCGTTGGCCGAAACCACGCCATTAAAGTTTTCGCCTGGAATGTGCATGAACTTGGGCAGTCCGGCCCCGGAGCCAATAAATACGGCATCGAACCCTTCCTCATCAAATATTTCGTCAATGGTAATGGTGCGACCAACCACCACGTCGGTTTCAATCTCAACACCCAGCTTGAGAACGTTGTCTATTTCGTATTCAACCACCCGCTCCTTGGGCAGACGAAATTCGGGAATGCCATACTCCAAAACTCCTCCAGCTTGATGTAGTGCTTCAAATATTTTTACGAAGTAGCCCATCTTGGCCAGATCGGAAGCGCACGATAAGCCAGCAGGACCGCTACCAATAATGGCAACTCTTTTTCCATTCGAAGGGGCAACCTCTGAAAAGGAGACTTTGTTTTCGCGGCTCCAGTCGGCCACAAATCGCTCTAATTTTCCGATGGATACCGGTTCGCCTTTTACACCTAGTATGCAGGCACCCTCACACTGGCTTTCCTGTGGGCAAACCCTGCCACAAACAGCTGGTAGGCTGCTGTCCTCTGCAATGGTTCCAACCGCTTTCGTAAAATCTCCATCTTTTACATTTTTGATAAACTGGGGGATTTTAATGGAAACTGGGCAGGCATCCACGCAGCGTGGCTTTTTGCACTGTATGCAGCGGGTAGCCTCTAGCATGGCCTCTTCTACGTTGTAACCGTAGCAAACCTCTTCGAAGTTCGATTTCCTAATATTGGGGTCTTGCTCCCTTACCGGAACGCGTGGAATTTTATTACTCATGACGGCCTAGTTTGCAGTTGTGGTCTTTTTCTTCCATCTCTTTTAACTTTCGTCCCTCAATGGTGCGATACATGTTTTGACGTCGCATGGCCTCCTCAAAGTCGACCTCATGGGCATCGAATTCGGGGCCATCTACGCAGGTGAACTTGGTTTTGCCTCCCACTGTAACCCGGCAGGCACCACACATTCCAGTTCCATCAACCATAAGGGTGTTTAAGCTGGCAATGGTTCTTATGCCAAGCTCGCGGGTAAGTGCCGAAAGGAACTTCATCATTATCATTGGCCCAATGGTAATGGCGAGATCATACTTTTTGCCTCTGTTGTTCACCAAATCTTTCAGCAGGTCGGTTACTAGTCCATGAAAGCCCACGCTGCCATCGTCGGTGGCTACAATACCTCCCCGGCCACCTTGGCCATCTCCTCTTGAAGAATGAGGAAATCTTTGCTCTTTGCTCCAATAATTACATCGGCCTTAATGCCTCTGCTTGCCAAATATTTTACCTGTGGATATACCGGTGCAGTTCCAACACCACCAGCCACAAAAAGAATTCGTTTCTGCGCCAGCTGTTCATCCGTTTCATCTACAAGTTCGGAAGGCATTCCAAGCGGTCCAACAAAATCGAGTAAAAATTCACCCTCCTCCTTTGCACAAATTAGGCGGGTGGAGGCACCAACGGTTTGCGTAACAATGGTAACCGTGCCTGCTTTGGCGTCATAATCGGCAATGGTAAGCGGAATACGTTCGCCCTTATCGTGAACCCTCACAATAATAAATTGTCCGGGTTGAGCAGCCTTGGCAACTCTTGGTGCCTCAATGTCCATAGCATAGATGTGGGGAGCCAGAAGTTTTTTCTTTACAATTTTATACATGGTGAAAACAGAGGTTTGTTTTTCATTCGTTTTGACAAAGATAAAGTTTTAGGTTTAATGGATTGATCTCTGGTCTTAATCTGTTAATCAGGGTAAAGTCAATGTCTTTTCAATCCGTTTAAGAATAGGTAGTGTTTATCATCTTGTGTGATTAATTTTTCCAAAAGTAGCGCTAAGGAGACTGATACATAATGACATTAATCATCGAAAAATTTTAAATTTATCTTGATTCTTTACCTCACACCACTTACATTTGTCTTAAATCATATTATTGGGTATGGCAAACAGTATTTCATACCAGTCACTCTACCACAATTTCGGGAAAGGCCTCTACGAGTGCTGGATCTGCTAGCATTCTCTTTTTCCTTTTGCTCAGTTACGCTGAGTAACAATTCTTCTTTACCCCAAATAGTATATAATATCTAATCCATTTGCTGTATGCGTGGACTAATTTTCGATATACGGAGGTACTCCGTTCACGATGGTCCCGGAATTCGCACAACGGTATTCTTTAAGGGATGTCCGTTGAGGTGCCGCTGGTGCCATAACCCGGAGAGTCGCCGGGAGATACCAGAGGAGGTTGACCGGGTATATCGGTTGGAAGATCGTGAGATTCGCACTAAGGAGACACTGGGTAGGTATATGTCGCCGGAGGAGGTGGTTGCCGAAGTGCTAAAGGATAGGGCATTCTACGAGGAATCGCTGGAGGCGCTACCATCTCTGGTGGCGAACCTTTGCAGCAAACGGCCTTCTTGGTGGAGCTGCTCAAGCTGCTCAAGGAGCAGAATATTCACACTACCATTGATACTTGCGGCTTTGCACCAAACGTAGCATTTCATCAGGTTGCACCGCTCGCCGACCTTTTTCTGTTCGATGTTAAGCACATGGAGACGGTGGAGCATCAGTTGCTTACTGGCGTTAGAAACGATATGGTGCTGCACAATTTGCGGTATTTGGTAAAGGAGGGTAAGCGGGTTATTGTTCGGTTTCCCTTAATTCCCGGGCTAAACGATGGTGAGCAGAATCTCAAAGCCATGGAGGAGTTATTTGCTGAACTCCCAGGCTTGAGTGAGCTGCACATTCTTCCTTACCACTCCATTGCCAAGGGTAAATACCAACGGTTGGGAATTGAAAATCTTATGGATGGCATTGCCGAGCCCACCTCCGATGCGGTGGCTAAGGTGGCAAGTAGGTTTACAGGCATTGGATTGGTTGTTAAAATTGGAGGTTGACGTAATGATTAATAGTAGAATACATAAACAGCGCGAGATGAGCCTAAAGGCCATCAATCGCATTTCAGCAGAGAGAGCAAAGCTAATTACCGAATTCTATTCACAGCCCGCTACGGCGTTGCTCTCCGTCCCCATGCAGCGAGCAGGCTCCCTGATGCACATTCTTGCCAATAAAGCAATCTGCATCAACCCATACGAGTTGATCGTGGGCGAGCGTGGGCCGGCTCCAAAGGCTACGCCAACCTACCCGGAGGTATGCCTTCACTCCCTCGACGATTTGGAGATACTCAACACTAGGCCAAAGGTCTCCTACAAGGTTGATGAGGAGGTTCGCGAGGTTTACCGCAGCTCCATTATTCCTTTTTGGAGCGGGAGAACCATTCGCGACAGGGTGTTCGAAATGGTTACGGAGGAGTGGAAAGATGCCTACACGGCAGGGATTTTTACCGAATTTCAGGAGCAGCGGGCACCCGGCCATACCGTAACCGGACCAAAGCTTTACCGGAAGGGGATGCTCGACCTTAAGCAGGACATTGCCCAGAGCATGGCCAGCATTAATCCGCTTACCGATAGCCATGCATTTGAGAAGATAGAGGAACTCAAGGCCATGAGCCTTGCCGCCGATGCCATTGTGGTGTTTGCCAATCGTCATGCGGTGGCGCTTGAGCTGCTGGCAAAAGAGGAAACAGATGGTATCCGAAAGACCGAGCTGCTGGAGATGGCTCGTATTTGCCGTAAGGTGCCTGCCCATGCTCCGGAAACGTTTCATGAGATGCTGCAGCACTACTGGTTTATACATGTTGGCATTATTACCGAGCTCAATCCTTGGGACTCCTTTAACCCGGGACGGCTTGACCAGCATTTATACCCCGTTTACCAAAAGGGGATTGCAGAAGGAACGCTTACCAAGGAGGGGGCAGAGGAGTTGCTGCAATCCTTTTGGGTGAAGTTCAACAACCATCCAGCTCCTCCAAAAACTGGGATTACGGCACGGGAGAGCAACACCTACACCGATTTTGCCCTTATCAACCTAGGTGGGGTGAAACCGGATGGTTCCGATGCGGTGAATGAGCTCAGCTATCTTATGCTCGACGTTATTGAGGAGATGCGTATTCTGCAACCCAGCTCCATGGTGCAGCTAAGCAAGAAGAATCCCGATAGCTTTATCCATCGGGCAATAAAGATTACCAAAACGGGCTTTGGTCAGCCATCCATTTTCAATACCGACGCCATTATTCAAGAGCTGGTAAGGCAGGGTAAATCGCTGGAGGATGCCCGTAATGGAGGGGCCAGCGGATGTGTGGAGTCTGGTGCTTTTGGCACCGAGGCCTACTGGCTTACCGGCTACTTCAACCTGCCGAAAGTGCTGGAGATTACGCTGCACAACGGAGTCGACCACCAAACGGGTAAACGGCTTGGCCCACAAACCGGAGACCCTCGCAGCTTTGGCTCTTTTGAGGAGGTGATGGCGGCATTCCAAATTCAGCTCCAGCACTTTGTCGATATTAAGATAAAGGGAAACTGTGCCATTGAACAGGTGTATGGCAGCATGCTTCCAGCACCGTTCCTCAGCCTCTTTATCGACGATTGCATTGCCAACGGCAAGGACTACAATGCCGGAGGTGCTCGCTACAACAGCAGCTACATTCAGGGTGTTGGGTTGGGTTCCATTACCGATAGCCTTACCTCAATTCGTCACAATGTATTCGACCATAAGCTGGTGACAATGGAGCAGCTGTTGTCGGTTTTGGAGGCAGACTTTAACGAGGCAGATGAGCTGCGCGCAAAGCTGGTTTACGAAACGCCCAAGTTTGGCAACGACGACGACTATGCCGACCAGCATGCGGTGGAGGTGTTTAACATGCTATGGACCATGATTGACGGTCGCCCTACGGCCCGTGGTGGCCAGTTTCGGCTCGACATGTTACCCACAACCTGCCACGTTTACTTTGGCAGCGTGATTGGGGCTACGCCCGATGGACGGCTTGCCACCAAGCCTCTTTCGGAGGGTATATCCCCGGTTCAAGGAGCAGATAGAAAAGGTCCAACAGCCGTAATTAAGTCGGTGTCGAAGATTGACCACATTAAAACTGGAGGAACGTTGCTTAACCAGAAGTTTGCCCCAGAATTTTTCGATGGGCCGGAATCCATAGCAAAAGTTGGGCAGCTGGTGCGCACCTACTTTAAGCTCGATGGTCACCACATTCAGTTTAACGTGGTATCGGCGGCCACCCTGCGCGACGCCCAGCGGCATCCCGAAAATCATGCCGACCTTATTGTGCGCGTTGCGGGTTACTCCGATTACTTCAACGACCTTACGCCGGAGTTGCAGGAGGAGATCATCGGACGAACCGAGCATCAGCGTTTCTAATCTTATTCATTAATAGATTCTCAGCCGTCTTTGGAGCAATCCGGGCGGCTGACCTTTTGTTGGTAAAGCCTATTGTGCTTTCTTTGTTAAAAAATTGCAGCAATGGAGATAACCTTTGTGCTCGTAGAACCAGCTCGGGAGGAGAATGTGGGTGCCGCCGCAAGGGCCATAAAAACGATGGGCTTTAGCCACCTAACTCTGGTTAATCCATGCGATTACCTTGGTGAGCGCGCCTTGGCTACGGCACATGCTTCAAACGAGATTCTCCAGCAGGCAAGAGTGTTTTCGTCACTAGAGGAGGCCTTGAACGGTTTTGATTTGGTTATCGCCTCTTCGGCCAAGCATCGCAACGTGAACGAGGATTACCACCTGGTGGGTGACCTGCCCACCATTCTTCGGCCAAGGTGGATGGTGTAGAATCGGTAGCGGTGGTCTTTGGCCGTGAGGTTTCGGGTCTCACCAACGACGAGCTTGCCCTGTGCCACATTTTAACCACCATCCCCATGCGGAGCAAATACCCGTCGCTGAATCTTGGGCAGGCGGTAATGGTGTACGCCTACGAGCTGTCGAAGGTGAACTTTAGCTATGCTCGAAAGAAGAGGGGGGTAGTGGCTGAGTCGGAGCTAGCCGTGGCTCGCGAACGGCTGTCAGCCATTTTGGAGGATGTTGGTATTAAGTCGGATACCAAGGTGTTTGGCAAAATACTAGAGCGTTTTTCGCTTCTTAGTACGGACGACCTAAATCTTTTCCATCGCTTTAGCCAAAAGTATTTTTCGAAGAAAAAGGGGTGAGGCGCGTTAGCCTATTTTCTCCTTTAGTTCGATGATTGGATGCAGCCTTTCAATGGAGATGTGGCGGCACCGATAGCCGCTCTCACCACCTGGCTTGCTTCCAAAATCTTTGAGCGGTGCCCTGTCCACCTCCTGCGTGGTGGCGTAGCCGCATAGGATTGCCTTTGTTCCCGGAGGAATAGTGGTTGAGTTGGGGCTCTCCACATTCACGATGATTTGCACGTAGAAGGCTGGCTTGCGCTTAACGGCGTAGTCCTCCCTGACCAAAAGATGTAGCTTCTCCGAAAAGGGGTAGGCGGAGGTTTTTATCTCGATGTTAGGGAAGTCTGGAGCGCCTCTGTTCTTGCCAATGCGGTGCCTTCTCCAATCGCCAAAGAAGAACTGGGCAAACGCCATTTCACCCAAGTGACCGGTGAGCGTATCGATGGCGGATGCACGAGTGCGGTTTACCTGCGTGGCCGGAATAAGCCGTTCTGCCTCGGTAACCATTTCGGCAGTGATGGTAATTGAGGGGTGCACCATGGCGGTGGGTTTATGTGACAGAACAAGTTACGGAATTTGTAGGAGTTTAGCCATTTAGGAGTTTATGTTATTAGGGTTGATTTTTATAACAATGGGAGTGGTTGTAATCCCCACGATTCTTGATTTCTCTAGCTCCTTCCAACTTCAGTCTAACATTTCCGTGGTGAAGAAATGTTGGGGCGCAAGCTGCAACTTTCTTTTCTTATGGTAAACTTTTACTATACAAATAAAAAGCTTGCCGATCTGGGCATTAGTCCCAAAATTTTTTTGCCACATGTTAGTGACTAGATTTAATAATAAAAATAATACGTAAAAAAATAAATAATTATTGTAAAACAATAAAACATGTATTGTATTTGTGCCATAAATCTAAAAATAAAGCTATGAAAACATTTGGAAAAAAATCGTTCTCATCATCTCTTAAGGTGATTATTATTGTTTCTTTAGGGCTAGAAATATTTGGAATTATTGGATTTATTGGACAAATCATTTTCCAATGCTTGCCTGCAAAATATGACTGGCAAGTGAGTTTGATTTATGTCCGCATCTCAGATATTCTTTTTTGGTCAATCGCTTTCTTAGTGACACTCCAATTAAAAAGAATAATCGGTAGTTTCAAGAACGAAATTTTATTCGATATCAGAATAGTTAAATGGCTGAAGAACATATCATACCTATTTTTGCTATACTTCTCCTTAAATTTTCTTCTTAGTTTATTTATTCCTACGATAGTTAGCAATTATAGGTTATTTACCTTATTTAAAGGAGTTGATTTAAAAATTCTATTTCTATCACCCTTTATCTATCTTATTTCTCAAGTATTCATGAAGGGATGTGAACTACAGGATCAATCAAACTTAACAATCTAAGAAATGGCTATAATAATTAATCTTGACGTGATGCTTGCTAAGAGAAAAATGAGATTAAATGAGTTGTCGGAAAAGGTTGGCATCACATTGTCAAATCTATCGATTTTAAAGCAGGGCAAAGCAAAGGCAGTTAAACTATCGACGTTAGATTTAATTTGCAAAGTGCTCGACTGTCAACCTGGAGATATTCTGGAATATCGAGAATCTGACTCTTCTTAATGCCTTGCCGCTAACATCCGAATAGTATCATTTTTTACCTTTCAGCTATTGCGGTGCATGGCCGTTTCGGTTCATTGAACATTGGATGTGCGTGCACCGCTCGCGCAAGGAATGGTTTTTTTCTACAAACATTTCATCCCTCCGGGATGATAATGTTGTTTAGCCTGCATAGCAGTTTGTAAGGGCGTAACGGCTAGATTTATATCCGAATAATCTTGCGTCTCTACACTCTGGCTTTTTATCGATATTCTTTAACTTCTCTAACTTCTTCTAACTCCCTTTCAGCTATTGCGGTGCATAGCCGTTTCAGTTCATTGGTCACAGGAGGGACGTGCACCGCTCGCGCAAGGAATGTTTTTTTTCTACAAACATTTCATCCCTCCGGGATGATAATGTTGATTAGCCTGCATAGCAGTTTGCAAGGGCGTAACGGCTAGATTTATAGCCGAATAATCTTGCGTCTCTGCACTTTGGCTATTTATCGATATTCTTTAACTTCTTCTAACTTCTTCTAACTCCCTTTCAGCTATTGCGGTGCATGGCCGTTTCAGTTCGTTGAACATTGGATGTGCGTGCACCGCTCGCCCAAGAAATGGTTTTTTTCTACAAACATTTCATCCCTCCGGGATGATAATGTTGATTAACCTGCATAGCAGTTTGTAAGGACATGACGGTTTGACTTGTAATCGTATAATCTTGCGCCTCTACACTGTGGCTATTTATCGATATTCTTTAACTTCTCTGACTTCTTCTGACTTCTTCTAACTTCCTTTCCTAAACACCACTATCCTATTGGTATTGGTTCCCTTTGCGTTGTTGCTTACCCCCCAAATGTTGGCGGTTTTTGGTAAAGGACTGGCTGTTGATTACGATGGCCTCGCAGGTAAAGCCTGCTGCCATGCCAAGCGGAACAACTACTTCGTCCAGTTTTATTTTGCCGTTTTTCACCTCGCCCACCTCAAAGGCTACGTGCCTTCCCGGTTGGGTTATTCTGTAGAGCTCGTGAAACACCTGCTGCATCACCAAGCTCCAATCCTCCACTTTTTTACTCATAGTTATGCCCGCGGCCACCGCTTCGGCATCGATGCCGTTGAACCAGCAGCGAAGCCAGTTGTCGTCGGAATACTGCACCACGTCGAGGAAGGGAGGGGAGGTAACCGTTAGGGCTACCGAGTTGGCGGCAATGGCGGCCGTAGCGTGTGCGGCACCGGTGAGCAGCAGCGCCTTGCTGCCCGATTTCTTTAGGGTGGCGCACTCCTTCTCGCTAATGCCCTTCAGCAAATCCTTCGTCTTTTTTAGGACAATCTCCTTTACGTTTTTGTAGGGTGGTATTTGCTCGCGTTTTATGTTGATGAGCTTCTGCCTTTCGGCGCTTACCGCCTGGTTGGGCGGAAAGGTGTAGCCCGAGAAGAAGTTGGTGGAGTGACCCGTAAGCCGGTTAGTTGCCACCATGCGAATCCATCGGTCGATGCCGTCGAGTGCACCTTTTTCTTCCTTCTCAAGAATGTGGGTCCGAAGGTTCACCAGCTCGCGTTCGGTGTCGGGGTGGTAAAACATGCTTAGGTCGGTGCTGGCGCTTGCTTTGGCGGTTAGGTCCAACTGCGACAATCGGCTCTTTACCTCGTCGGCAGTGGGAGGGGCAAACCGTGGTGCCACCATTATGGCGCTCAGTGGGTTGATGTCGTTTGCCGTGGGTATTCTTCCCAGCAGCGCTGCCTCCAGTGCGGTGGTGCCACGACCGCTAAAGGGGTCGTAAACCCGCTCTCCCGGTTGCGTTAGCCGCTCAATAAAGAATCGGGGTAGCTGTGGCTTAAAGCAGGCACGGTACGATATTTCGTGCAGCGGGTTGGCCTGCCGTTGCCGCGAGGTCCAGAACGCCCCGGTGTAGCGCGGAACCTCCATGCCGTTGAGGGGAAGCGCGTCGCGCACCACACCCACAATGCCATGGGTTTTCAGAAGTGATTCCAGCAGTTGGGAGAAGCTCTTTGCCTGTGTCGCAGCCATGAGAATTAATGGTTGAATGGGTAAAGATAGCGATTTGAGGGCATAGTGCCACAGGATTTCCTGCAGGTTGAAAAGGTGAGGTAAATGCGCCATTTCCCTTACCTTTGTGCTGCATCTTTTAATCTGTTGATTTAATGGCTGGCACCGCACATAGCTCCTCATCGGCAAAACCCGGGCTACACCCCTGCAACCTCCATCGTTTTGGCTACAACTTTGCTGAGTTGGTTGGTAGTAGCCCCGAGCTGGCTGCCTACCTCTTTGTGAACCAGTATGGGAACGAGTCGGTTGACTTTGCCAACCCTAATGCGGTGAAGGCGCTCAACCGAGCCTTGCTGGTGCACTTCTATGGGGTTGAGGGTTGGGATATCCCCGATGGATACCTTTGTCCTCCCATTCCCGGACGTGCCGACTATATCCACCATTTGGCCGACCTGCTCGCCTTTGGCAACGACGGAACCATTCCGCTGGGCCATTCGGTTCGGGGGGTGGATGTTGGTGTGGGTGCCAGCTGCGTCTACCCCATTATTGGCTGCCGTGAGTATGGCTGGTACTTTGTGGGTGCCGATATCGATGCCGTGGCCATTGAATCGTCCAGCCGCACTGTGGCGCTTAACCCTTTTCTTGCCGAAGCGGTGGAGTTTAGACAGCAGCCCTCTTCGGCCGATATCTTCCGCAATATTATTCAGCCCGACGAGCGCTTCGACTTCACCCTTTGCAATCCGCCCTTTCATGCCTCGCCCCAGGAGGCCGCTGCCGGAACCCAGCGCAAGCTGCGTAACCTTGGTCATAGCCGTGGTGAAAAGGTGGTGCTCAACTTTGGCGGCCAGGCCAACGAGCTGTGGTGCGAGGGCGGGGAGGAGGCGTTTATTCGCACGATGATAACCCAGAGCGCCGATTTTGCGCACCAGTGCTTTTGGTTTACCACACTAGTTTCCAAGGGTGACACGCTGCCCTCTATTCACCGTGCCCTGAAGGCGGTCAAGGTTGCCGATATGCGCCTGGTTACCATGGAACAGGGGCAAAAAATTAGCCGCGTGGTGGCGTGGACATTTCTTAGCAGCCAAGAGCAGCAGCGATGGCGTAGTGAGCGGTGGAGCGACGCTACGGCAAGTCGATAGGCGCGAAATCGGCTCCAACCGATTTTCTCCCTTTGCGATAGGTCTCCAATTATCTGGTGAATACAATTTTGTGCTATATTTATCCGGATGCATGGCATCGGTTATGCCGTGCATACAGACAGAATGGTATGCGTGAGAATGGTTAATTTAACAATGCTTCCCCATGGCAACACTCTCCGAATTTAACAGCTCCAAGTTTCGGTTCTGGCTCTTCCTCTCCATGATTCTCTTGGTGATTGTTCATGGCTATAACCTCAACGAGCGCTACCTGGAGCCTTGGACGCTGGTGGATGAACCCCTCACTTTTACAACCTTTTTCGAATACCTTACGGCCAACGGACTCTTTCGCTTCTTTGTCCCCATGCTCTTTGCCATTTCGGGCTTTCTCTATACCCTTAGCGACCATAAGCCCTACGGCGTGAGAACGCGTAAGCGACTTCGCACGCTTGGAATTCCCTACCTCTTGTGGAGCGCAGTGGGGCTTGCCCTTGTGTTTGGAATGGAGCACTTTGCCTATACCCGCAACATTATTGCCAGCACCCATATGATGCAAATTCAGGAGAACCGCATCTTTCTGGCCGACTACCACTGGTATGAGGTGCTTGTCAGGTGGATATTAGTCCCCGTTCCCTACCAGCTGTGGTTTATTCGTGTGCTGCTCATTTACAACATTGCCTACCCCGCCATTCGGTGGTGCATGACCCACCGGGTTGCCCGCTGGGTTTACTTCTCGCTTGCTGGGCTTCTTTGGTGGGCCACGGTTAACGTGGGGCTACTGGAGGGCGAGGGGCTGGTCTTTTACGGACTCGGCATTTGGATTGCCAAAACCGATTTTAATATTGATACACCCACGCGTTGGCTTAGCCCAAAATTATGGGGGCCCATATTTATTGGGCTATCGCTGGTAAAGACTCTACTGGCCTTTAGGGGAATGGCATGGCTGGGCGGTGCCGTTTTTCCCACGCTCACCATTATGCACAAGCTGGTGGAGCTTAGTGGCTTCGTTTTCTGCTGGTATGGCTTCAACATGCTGGTAAGGTGGAGCATAAAGCGCGAGTGGTTTGCCCATCTCAGCTCCTATTCGTTCATGATTTATGGCCTTCATGCCCCATTGGTGGCCTTTGCCATCGAAAGCGCTCTGCAGGTGATTGGTGCGCCCGATATCCGCCGAATGGTGGCCTACATACTGCTTCCGGTGGTGATAATTGCCTTTTGTGTTGGTGTGGGGGCACTGCTCAAGGCTCTCTCGCCTAAGCTTTACGGGCTGTTTACCGGTGGACGCGGACTAGGCTAATTTGCCTAAAGCACCTTTTATATGAAATTGTAAAGAGCGATAATTGTTGTCAATCGCAGCTAAAAGCCTTGACATTCTTCTCCTTTATGGGTAACTTAGGCCTTATTTAATAGCTATTACCATGGGAAAACAGTCGATTAAGGTTGCATCGGTGGATGTAAACAAACTTTTGGAAATGCTGAATGCCGCCCTCTCTGAGGAGTGGCTTGCCTACTACCAATACTGGATTGGTGCCCGCCTAATGGAGGGACCCATGCGCAGCGAGGTGGAGCCCGAGCTGCTGCTGCACGCCACGCAGGAGCTTGGTCACGCCGTGTTGGTGGTGAACCGCATTATTCAGCTGGGCGGAACCCCCGTAATGAATCCCAACCAGTGGACCAAGCTGGCCCGCTGCTCCTACGACGAGCCTTCGGACCCCTACATTGAGGTTATTCTGGAGCAGAACCTAAAGGGTGAGCGCTGCGCCATACAGCGCTACCAGGAGATTGCCGACTTTACCAGCGGCAAGGACCACGCTACCCACCAAATGGCCGTTACCATTCTAAACGAAGAGGTGGAGCACGAGAACGACATTGAGGATTGGCTTACCGATATCCTCCGAATGAAGGAGGAGTTTAAGAAGATGAGGTTCTAGCAAAAAATATTTATCCTTTTCAGGTTGATTCAATGGGGGTTTGAAGCCGTTAAGGTGCTTCACGCTCCCGTTGTTTTTTGCATCTATCAATCCTCTATTTTCAACTTCAACATCCACTAATTTGATGGTTTAGAATAAGGAAATAGCTTGAGTAAGTTCTCGTATTGAGAACTTATTGGTATCTTTGTTCCAATATCCAATCGATACCGATGGAGCGAATTTTTGCCAAGGCTACGCTGCGTGACTATTGGGAAAACCATCCCGATACGGAGCAATATTTAAAAACATGGTACGACACAGCCATGAGTTCAGTTTGGAAGACCCCAAACGACATAAACGCAGCTATGCAGCAGCCAGTATCTTAAAGGATGGTCGGGTTGTTTTTTAACATCAAGGCAACTCTTACCGATTGGTGGTTAAGTTCAACTTTGAGAAGCAGTGGGCATTCATTCGATTTATTGGAACCCATGCGGAATATGACAAGATAGATGCAAACTTAATTAACACACAAAGCAATGAATATCGCACCGTTGAAATCACAAAGGACTATGAAGGCGCATTGAAAAGAATGGAGCTGTTTTTTGATGCACCAGTGGGTACGGCAGAAAGCGATGAGGCCGATATTTTGGCATTGCTTATCGACGACTTTGAAAAGAAGCACTTCCCAATTGAAGCGCCCGACCCCCATTGCAGCCATAAAGATACGAATGGAGGAGATGCAGTTGAAGCAATCCGACTTGGTTAAGGAGATTGGTGGTAAAAGCCGCGTTTCTGAGGTTCTCAACCGGAAAAGGAAACTTACAGTGGAGATGATACGAAATTTGGCTGCTCGGCTTAACCTTTCGGCAGATACCCTTGTAAAGGACTACCCACTTGACAGGAAAAAGAGAGTAGTAGCCTAGATCTTGAAATTGACTTTGCAGAATTATTCTTACTTTAGTTAGGAAATAAACTGCATAAAAGGTAGGGTTGTATTTGAGTTTCACGGTTATACTAAGAAACAAAACCTGGATATTTGAAATGTATATGAAACAATTTAATTAACCATGAAACAGTTTCAATTACGTCAAGACCAAGACATTTACGGTTTGTCTTTTTTATTGATGGGAAATATTCTTATGAAAAACTGTTTAATCTAATTTGTTCTAACCAGAAGATTTGGGGTGGTAGATTTAATCCAATTATTCCAGTTTACGAAAATGTTATTTCGGAAAAATATATTGCTATAATTAAAAATTATGATCCAGACTATGTTTATTATTCTGAAGGTGTTGATCTTGAAGTAATAAAAAAATTAAGAATTTTCAACCCTTGTGAATATTTAAATCTTGATAAACAACGAAGAACGGAAGATATATCTGGTGTAGATTCATTCTACTTCCTTTCCAGATTTGATACCAATTCAAAAATTATTCTACCACAGGGTTTGTGGAAAATCGAAAGCCCTTTACTCGATTTCTATAAACTGAATTTTGGTATTGAGTCAGATGCTTTCGTGAGTGAATATGAAATTGGTAAATATCACTCGCAAATAATTATAGATATCGAGAAATTCAAATCACTTAATAAAATTCTACATCTTGAAAAACCAATAATTAAATCTGGTTTGTCAAGATTAAATTTAAATACTAGAATTCTAAGGAATCCTAAGTATGCTCTGTATACTGATTTTGAAATTGTTGTAGATAATGATAAATCTTCTATATCTAATCTAATTTATTATTGGAATAGACTACTGTTTGAAGGGAAAAATATTATTTATCTTACAATTGAAGAGCTTAGTATTCTTTGTGCTGATCAGTTTTTCGGTGGAATCTTGTATGATTTGAGCAGTGACCAACCTATAAAGGTGGTTTCTATGACTTTAAGCAAAGAGGAGATAGAAGAATTAATTAGGAATAAATTAAATCCAATTGCTTTAATAGAAGTTATAAATATAAGAACATTAATGATTTTCCGTTGAAGTTCTAGATGCTCAAGGACTTTATGAGAGAAATTACGGAGAATCATTATTAACACAGACTTTAATTACTGAAAGGGGAATATTTCATTTGCCAAAACTTAGTTTACGAATGAAGTAAGTTTTCATCCTCAAGAATGGGCAGTAGATATAGAAATAAAAAAGTTTGGAGAGAATAACTATCAAAATGAAATTAAGTTTCCTTTCACCACAGATACAAGGCATATAATAAAAGACGTAAGTGGTAGGATTAATAAAGCAAGAAATATATCTATATTCATTTGCAATCAGCAGGATACATTTGATACTCTGGAAATAGTTATACCTGAGTTCAAAGACTTATTACGTCAACTAATTATCAACCCCCAAAATTAATGGTGAAGCAATAAATACAAAATATGTAGATATAGGCTATCATGATGCAAGCAATAGACTTACAGCATTTTTTAAGACATTTGAATTCAACTTTTCTACAATTAATATTCTTTTTACTGATAGATTTTGGGTAGAACTATTTGAAGAATTAATAACGAGTAATCGTGTTGCTGGTGATTCGATACATTTTGAGGAAATTAAATCCAGGGCAATTAAAGCATTAAGGCAAAAAGGAACCGTATTTGGGAAAAAAGGTGAAACATATCTAAATGAGGAAAACTTAGAGATGGGACTTAAAGAAACTCTAAACGAGCTTTGTAATTATCGAGTATTTTTGAAAGGATTAAAATTAAAATGTTCAAAATGTTCTTCTGAGTTTTGGTATCCAATGAGAGAAGTAAGTGAAATTATCAATTGTAAAGGATGTTTAGAAAATTTTGAATTACCAATTGAGCCAAGATTTGCTTACAAATTGAATGATTTGATTAAAAATAATATCTTTCAATCAAAAACAAGCCGGGATGGAAATCTCACAGTTATAAGAACCTTGGTTAACATACAAAACAAAAGTAGACTTGCATTTGAATATAGTCCGCAAGTTAACCTTTACGATAATTTTAGTTCTAAAAAACCTTGTTCAGAAGTTGATGTTGCATGTTTATCAGATGGACAATTTATTATTGGTGAAGCGAAACATAATAGTTCTGCATTTACAGCAGATAGAAATAAATCTTTAAGATCTTTAGTCGAGCTTGCTAAAGAGGTTCATCCCGACAAAATCATATTATCATGCTACGAAGACCATTATGGAAAACTTGAAAAGGCAAGAAAGGGAATATTGCATGAATTTGATAATTGGCAATATCAACCTGAAATCGAAATAATTAAATTACATCAACCAGATGACTCTAATATTGGTGACCACAGATATTTTTATTATTAAGTTTGAATGGTAGTAGTATGACTATAATTTGCGAACCGTTAACAGTAGATGTAAATTGTAGCGGTTTCATTGATGTGGGAAGCAACGTAGCACACACTAGTTTTTTAACGTAGAATAGAGACACAGTTATATATTCTGCTAAATTTCATACCCGTGACCGTTAAGTTCTATCCCATGAACCCACTCCGCACTAATATTCTCCTGCTTGCCGTGCTGCTTGCTAGCAGCTTGACTAGCCTTGGGCAGGAGGTTAAGCCAAACGACTACTTAATCCGTTTTGCTGACACCCTTAAAGATGAGTGTGGGTATAAGAATCAAAATGGGGACACCGTTATTCCGCTGGGTAAATATGCCATTTGCTTTACCGATACCTTTAGAACCTATGCCATAGTCTTAAAGCCTCACGCTGGCTTTGTGGCAATCGACCGAAACGGGAAGACGCTATATGAGGTCTTCCCCTTTGACAATGGTCCGGACCTGCCATCGGAGGGGCTATTTAGAATAGTGGAGAATGCTAAAATCGGCTTTGCCGACTCTGCCACGGGTAGGGTTGTTATTGCACCGCAGTTTGAGTGTGCCTGGCCCTTTGAGCATGGAGTTGCAAAGGTGAGCATGGAGTGCACGGAGCAGTCGGACGGGGAACACAAGACCTGGCTCAGCAATAGCTGGTATTATATCGACACAACGGGGCGGAGGGTTAATCAGCTCAAGGGAAACTAAAATGTTCGATGGCAGACATTGTGTCTATCTCCAGTTCACTCTTGCTATTGTTGCAATTGGTAGTTTTGGTGGAAGCGCCGATAAGAACAATGTTATTAATTAGGAAACAGAACTTGACATCTGTGCCAATAATTGTTTTCTTTGAACAAATGATAGAGAGTCATGAAACGAAATACCTCAATATCGATTGGAAAATATTTTGACAGCTTTATTAAAAGTAGAATATCCACAGGCCGATACAAAAACGCAAGTGAGGTTGTTCGTGCTGGATTGCGACTTCTGGAAGAGGAGGAAAACAAGATTATGGCCTTAAGAGACGCAGTTCGAGAGGGCATTGATAGCGGAATTGCTTCTGATTTTAACCCTGAAACATACTTAGTGGAATTAAAAGCTAAAAAGAGGTTGAATGGCTAAGTATAAATTTACGATTCAGGCCGTTTACGACTTAACTCAGATTTGGAATTAACTTTAAATAAATGGTCTGAAGAGCAAGCGGACCGCTATTACCACATGCTCATCGAAAATTGCAAAGAGGTTGCAAGTAACCCTGATTTGGGTAAGAATTATTCAGGAGTTGTAGAAAACTTGTTGGGATTTAAAGCAGGACGGCACATAATCTTTTACCGAAAGATTGAAAATAATGAGGTAGAAATTACAAGAATTCTTCATGAACAAATGGATTTAGAGTATAGAGTAATTGAAAAATAACCCTAATTATTAAGTGGTAAATATTAACATCTGCTGACTCCTACAAGACATTTCTGGTCTTCAAAAACAAAAATTGATTTCTGTTAGTGAACACATGCTTCAGGAGTAATTCTCTCTGCTCCTTTCATCCACCCCATTCCTACGTTTCGCGCTCTATTATTGTCGGTTGAGGAGGTTTGTCCCTTAACCCTCACCCTCGTTACCTTACTTTTGTCGCAGGTTTAAGGTGAAAATTAATAGTAAGGTAAGTGTATGAAGCCCACATCCTCTGCAATTACAAGTAAGAATGAAGCTATTCAGCATGTGGGCTTCATACGGCCATTTAAAATCAATTCTACTAGGATGAAAACAAGATGCAACTGTGCGAAACAGCTTATGCAGCAAGGCTATGGCCGGATGCTGCTTTTCATTATTGCGGCGGGCTCTTCTGCAGTGCTGGTAAGCTGCAGCTCGGCCGCCGCCGACCAAACTCCCGAGGCACCCTACGTAAGGGTAGAGCCGGTAAGCGTGGAGTCAACCTCGTTGCCGCTGGAGATTAGCGGTGTAATTAAGGAGAAGCAGGAGGTAATGCTCTCCTTTAAGGTTGGTGGCCCCATCCTTTCGCTTTCGGTTAAGGAGGGCGACTTGGTGAAGAAGGGGGAGGTGATTGCCCAGATTGACCCCCGCGACTATGAAATACATCTTCAAGCTGCCAAGGCGCAGTATGACCAAATTACCGATGAGTATAGCCGCAACCGCCAGCTGTTTGAGCAGGGAAAGCTCCCCGCCAACACCTACGAGAAGTTAAAGGCGGCCTACCTGTCCACCAAGAGCTCGTTTGAAGCAACACAAAATGCGCTCAACGACACTCGATTGGTAGCCCCATTTACCGGATATATTTTTCAGAAGAAAGTAGACCAGTTTGAAACGGTTAACCCAGGGCAGACCATTGTTTCGCTCATTGATGTGAGCCAGGTGGAGGTGACCTTTGGTTTGGCCGAGTCGCAAATAAAAAATGCTCCCAACTTTGGACGAATTGTGTGCGATGTGCCCAATGCCAACGCGTTCAACCTACCGGCTTCCATCGTATCGGTTAATAGAAAAGCGGGTGCAAGCAACCTGTTCGAGGTTAAGCTGGCGCTTGCCAATCCCAACGGGACGCTTCGTCCGGGGCTATCGGCAACGGTACGAATCCAGCTACCTTCCCAGTCGGGTAGTCAGGTGCAGGTGCCTGTTGCTGCAGTATTCTCGCGCAACGGGCAGTCAAGCGTTTGGATTTACAACCCCACTACGCAGGTGGTGGCTTGCCGGACTATCGCTCTCGAAGCCAATGGCCGTAATGGGATGCTTCTGGTAAGGCACGGGTTGGTTGCCGGAGAATCCATTGTGATTGCTGGCGTGAATAAGCTTACCGACAATGAGAAGGTAAGGGTGTTAAATCCAAATTCTATATAAGCGCCAGTTATGCTGAATAAGATATTAAAGCAGAAGGCGTTTCTCTCCTTCCTGTTTGTTGCGCTCGTCATTGGCGGCATTATGTCCTACTCCTCAATGGGAAAGCTTGAGGACCCTGAGATTCCTGTGAAGGCAGCAGTTGTGGTTACGGTGTATCCAGGTGCTAGCGCACAAGAAGTTGAAACGGAGGTCACCGACGTACTCGAAAAGGCCATTCAACGGCTTGATAACATCGACAACATACAGTCGAGGTCGATGCCGGGCTACTCCGAGATTACAGTAAATATTAAAAAGGGATTTGAATCGTCCAAACTTCCCCAGCTGTGGGACAACCTTCGCCGGAAAGTAAATGATATAAAGGGCGATTTGCCACAGGGAGCGTATACCCCCATTGTTAACGACGATTTTGGCGATGTGTCGGGGATCTTCCTAGCCATGACTAACGATGGGTATTCCTACAAGGAGTTTCTGGACTACGCCGACCATGTGCGCCAGCAGCTGCTTACCGTTCCAGGTGTAAAGCGCGTGGAGTTTTTTGGCAAGCGCACTGAGGTGGTAAATGTCGACTTCAACAACGACTACTTTGCCTCGTTGGGAATAAACCCCATGCTCATTTTTCAGGCATTTAACGATCAGGGTTCCATTGTAAACGCTGGCGACTTTGCCTTTGGTGGGAATCGTATCAGGGTAAATATAGGCAACAAGTTTCAGTCGCTCGATGAGATTAAGAACTTTGAGGTAAAGCTACCCTCCGGTGCACGTTACCGGTTGGGCGAGATTGCAACGGTGACACGCGGCTTCTACCAGCCACTTTCGGAGCAAATTAAGTTTAATGGGAAGGAGGCCGTAAGCCTTGCCATCTCCATGAATAGCGGTGGAAACGTGATAGTTTTGGGCAAAGCCGTGGAGGATAAGCTGGCCGAACTGTCGAAGGATTTGCCCGTGGGTGTGGAGTTTCATCCCATATACTACCAGCACCAAAAGGTGGAGGAGTCCATCAACAACTTTGTTATAAACCTTATTGAGTCGGTGTTGGTTGTGGTTGTGGTGCTGCTGCTGGCCATGGGGCTTCGCGCTGGGTTACTAATATCCAGCGGATTGGTGCTTACCATTCTGGGCACCTTTATTGTGATGAGTGCCGCTGGAATTGAGCTGCATCGCGTTTCGTTGGCGGCCATTATTATTGCCATGGGTATGCTGGTTGACAACGCCATTGTGGTTGTCGATGGAATTCTTATAGACCTTAAGCGGGGAAAGCCGCGAAAGATTGCCTTTGTTAGTTCGGCCAATAAGTCGTCCATGCCTCTGCTTGGGGCAACGTTGGTGGCCATTTTAGCCTTTATGCCGCTGGCTTTTAACCCAACGGGTGTAGGGGAGTTTCTGAAATCGCTCTTTTATGTTTTAGCCATTTCGCTATTCCTCAGCTGGGTGCTGGCAATGGTTCAAACACCATTTATGGCTAACTATTTCTACCGTAAGCCGCGCAAACCGTTGGCCGAAAAGCAAACCGAATCGGATGTGTATAGTGGAAAATTCTACCGAGTTTATAATAGGATAATTCGATATGCTCTTTGGCACAAAACAATGATTTCACTGCTGGCTCTTACTGCCTTAGTCATTTCATTTTGGGCCTTTCGCTTTGTGAAGCAGGACTTCTTCCCCGGGGTAACCTACAACCAGTTTGTAATGGAATACCGTTTGCCTCTTGGAAGCGACATCAATCAGGTAAGTGCCGATTTGGATACCATTCAGCATGAAATTAACACGTGGAAACATGTCTCCTCTGTGGTTTCGGCTGTTGGAAGAACTCCAGCACGTTACACCCTTATGCGCCCTATGAGCGGATACAGCCCTTCGTATGGGGAGCTAATAATAACTACTACCGACAAGGAGTATACCAATGAGATAATGCAGCGCACCGATAAGTATGTTGCTAAACGTTTCCCACAGGCTATTGGTCGATCCAGAGGTTATATTGCCGTGGGTGGCGATTATAAGGTTGAAGCCATGTTTTCTGGTCCCGATGAAAAGGTGCTTCGCGAGCTGGCACGGCAGGCAGAGGATATCTTCCGCAAGGATCCTCGTGCAGCCTTTATTACGGATAACTGGAAGAATGAGGCAATGGTGCTTAGCCCATACTACTCACAGGATCAAGCGCGGCGCTTAATGGTTAGCCGTTCCGATGTAGCCAATGCTCTTGCCGTTGCGACTAAGGGGCTCCCAATTGGGGTTTACTACGATGGAGAGTATCGGCTTCCAGTGATGCTACGGCTTAACCGTTCACTCAACAACGATCTTTCCGGTTTGTCGAATATTCCGGTGTGGTCCAACTCGGTGAGCAGCGTTCCGCTAAGTCAGGTGGTTGATTCCGTAGACATGACTTGGGAAACCAACACCATTATGCGCTACAATGGACAACGTGCCATAAAGGCTCAGTGCGACCCAGTGGCTGGGGTTACAGCCAACGATTTGCTCAATTCCGTTAAACCTCAGGTGGATGCCATTCACCTGCCACAGGGGTATAGCTTGCAGTGGCTTGGCGAACAAAAGGATAGCAATGAGGCAAACGAAGGGTTGATGGCAAACTTCCCTCTTGCCATGCTACTCATGGTTCTGATTATTGTGGCACTGTTCGGCAACTTTAAGCAGCCTATAATCATATTTGCAGTTGTGCCACTGGCCTTTATTGGTGTTATCATTGGATTTCTGGTTACTGGTGTCCCCTTCGGATTCTTGCCAATTGTAGGAACTCTTGGTCTTATAGGGATGATGATAAAAAATGTGGTGGTGCTGCTCGATGAGATTAATATACAGGTTAAGTCGGGAAAGGCAACCCTATTGGCCATAATCCATTCGGCTACCTCACGCGTTCGCCCGGTAATGATGGCCTCACTCACCACCATTCTTGGTATGGCTCCGCTGGTATTCGATGATATTTTCGGATCAATGTCTATCGCAATCATGTTTGGGTTGCTGGTGGGAACCATTATCACTCTTGTGGTGGTGCCGGTACTGTATGCCATTTTTTACAGGGTGAATACCCGGAACCTTGAAAGCATTGGCTAGGTGATAGCGTGTGACTCCCAGAGTGCAATGATTGTCATAATGGGAGCACACGCTTTCTTAAAAACAAATGACAACTCCCATGAAAACTTTTGATTATAGCTCTAAGCACGATGATAGCAAGATCAGCAGTATGGGAGTTTCGTTACACCCTTTTAAAATTAATTCGGTCATAATGAAAAAAATAGCAGTAACCATTGCCTTTGCAGCCATAGCTGTGGCAGGTTATTCACAGCAAGTAGTTACCTTACAGCAGTGCAGGGGGCAGGCGCTGCAGAACAATCGCAATGTAAAGCAGTCGGAGTTGGATAAGCGCATTGCCGTAGCACACCAGAAGGAGGCCCGTGCCTCTTACCTTCCTCAAATTGACGGAAGTGGTAGTATAATGAACTTACCCGACATGAAGAACATTAGTGTTCCGGGGTTCTTTCTACCAACGGCCAATAGCGCAACAGAGGCAGCCAACCACCAGTATAGCGGGGAGAGCAATGTCTACTTTCCTGGCATCGATTTGGAAACGAAAAATCTAACCATCTACCAGACTCAAATAGCGGCCAAGCAGGCACTTTTTGCTGGGGGGCAGGTGCGGAATGCAAACAAGATGGCCAACGAGGCAGTTGCGATTGCCGACCAAGCAACGGCGCTTACCACTTCGGAGGTGGTGCTGAACACCGATCAGGCATTTTGGCAGCTCGTATCCATTCAGGAGCAGGTAAAGGTGGCTGAACATTACGTAACCATGCTCGACTCCTTGGAGAGTCAGCTTGTTATGGCTTATCGGCTAGGCCTTGTGCCCAAAAGTGAACAACTAAAGGTTGCCGTTCAGCGTAATGAGGCCAGCATTAATCTGCTCAAAGCTCGCAACGGACTTCAGCTAGCTCGCATGCATCTTTGCAGGCAGATTGGGGTGGATCTTTCCACCAACCTTGCCGTTACCGTTGATAATTTGGTTGAGCCACAGCTTCCAGCAGCAGGGCTGGATGCCGATAAGGCGCTGGATGCTCGTCCCGAAACAAAAATACTGGAAGGACAGGTGGCCATTGCCGATTATCAGCGTAAGAATGCCATGGCTGAATTTATGCCCACGCTGGGTGTGCAGGTGAGCTATGGCTACAACTATGTGCCAAATCTTTACAACGGTGGATGGAATACCATTGCTTCGGCTCAACTTTCGGTTCCTATCGTGCATTGGGGCGAGAAACGACAAAAGTTAAAAACTGCCCGTTACAAGCTGGAGCAGTCGAAGTTGAAGCAGGACGATACGCGTGAGCTCATGAGGTTAGAAATTCAGCAGCGGTGGCTTCAAACTTGATGAGGCCTACCAAACCATTGGTTTGGCCGCCAAGAGCAAGGCCGAGGCGGAGGAGGGTCTCAGTGAGGTGCAGGCCAGCTTTAGTGCGGGATTGAATACCACCACCGATTTGCTTAACGCTCAGGCTGCTTGCAAAAGGCACATGCTTCCTACGTTGATGCTGTATCGGCTTACCAAATTGCAAAGTCTGTATATCTTAAAGGTATTGGCGAACTCTCCGCGTCCGAGTAGTTTTTCAGAGGTATGGGCTTATTATGTATATTTGACCATAAAGAAAATCGGAAATGATGAGTGTTAAGCTAAAAGGGGAGAGAGAAGAGGAGTATTGCCGTATTGTTTTGGGACATAATTTAAGGCCTCGTGTTCTCTTTGGCTTTAAGTCTAGAGTCCTTTTTGTAATTATTAATACGGCTCTGATGATTACGATCATTAAACAGCTGATGTTCCCTCATGAGCCGTTTACGTGGGGTGGTCCGATTTTTCTCTTTGCCATTATGTTCATAATTAGTGAGGGCATCTTTGTATTTAACCAGATGATTGCCAAAAAATATCCTTGGCATTTGAAAACGCGAAAGCGTTTTCGCCATGCTCTTTACCTTTTCGGCAGTATGGTTTGTGCTATGGTTTTTGGTGGCCCTGTGGTTTAAGCCCCTATTTAACGAGGGCTTGGCAATGAAGCCAAATCAGTTTTACCTGAGCGTGGCCATGTTTATTCTGTTTGTGCTTATCTATGTTATACTGCTCATTGTGTATAACTACCACCAGAGCCTAACCGCCGTAATGTTGGAAAACGAGAAGTTGCAGCAGGAGAAGCTGCGTCTCGATTACGTGGCGCTGCAGGACCAGATTAACCCTCATTTTCTCTTCAACAACCTTAGCACGCTCATTGCCATTATAAAAACCGATCCCGACGCTGCTGTTAGTATGGCCACAAATTTCTCCGATGTTTACCGTTATGTTTTGCAGAGCAAGGATAAGATATCGGTACCGCTGGCCGATGAGCTGAAGTTTATTAAAGCTTACCTTGCCCTACACCAAATTCGGTTAGGTAATGGACTAATGGTGACCTATACCATTGATGAAACTTTGGCGGATAAACAGCTGGCACCACTAAGCCTTCAGTTTTTGGTGGAGAATGCCATTAAGCATAACGTGGCTACCATTACCTCCCCACTTCACATTGAGGTTAAGGCTCAGCATGGGCACGTAACGGTAACCAACAACCTTAATCCTAAAAAGACCACCTACTCTACCAATACCGGATTGCAAAACATAGAGAAGCGTTATCAGTTTCTTACCAGCGAACCCATTGTAGTTGAAAGGGATGAGCAGTGTTTTACCGTTAAGTTACCACTAATTCAGATGGACAATGGACGTTAAAGTGGTTATTGTAGAGGACGAGGTGCACACCGGCACCATGCTAAAATCCATGATCATGGAGCTGCGCCCGTCATGGAATATAAAGGCCATGTTGCAAAGCGTAAAAGATACGGTGGCATGGCTATCTGCCAACCCGCAACCTGATATTATCTTTATGGACATTGAGCTGGCCGATGGCAACTGCTTCGAGATATTTAACGAGATAGAGGTAGAGAGCGGCATTGTGTTCACCACCGCCTACCACGAGCATGCGCTCAGGGCATTTCAGCTCAACAGCATCCACTACCTGCTCAAGCCCATTAAGAAGGATGAGCTGGAGCAGGCCATTGTTAAGTTTGAGAAGATATTGGAGCTTATTCAGCCGGAAGAACCCGTAGCAATTGATTACCACACCTTGGCGCAGGAGATAACCAGCTCACAGCTGAGCTACCGCCGACGCATTCTGGTGTCGAAAAAGGGAGCCTTCTTTTCGTTAGCAATGGACGATGTTGCTTACATTTATGTGGATACCAAGGTGACCTTTGTGGTGGCTTTCGATGGTAAGCAGTATCCCATTTCCCCTTCGCTCGATAAGCTGGAGCCGGAGCTCGATCCGACACTCTTCTTTAGGGCCAACCGCCAAGCCATTGTAAACCTTAACGCCATTGAGAAATTTGAGTCCTATTTTAATGGCAAATTGTCGTTACATCTCAAAAATCATCTGGGTGAGAAGATTATTGTTAGCCGCGACAAGGCCATGGCGCTAAAGAGTTGGATGAACGGGTAGCACTAGAATGGCTGAATAGTTACTGAAATGGCACTAGGATATTCCGAGTATTTACAGTGGGCACCGGAATTATCAACCCTTGTTGAAGTCTAAAATCCTTTAACTTTCCAGAAAATTGTTGCTACATCTGCCCGGTTCTATCTCGATTATTCCTACTTTCGTTTGAAACAAATGGTTCACGATGGAAAGAATTAGGATTAGCAACAACAAAAACTTTGTTAAGCTCATCTTTGGATTTGTATTTCTCTGCTTTGTGTTTGGTTTTGGCACGTCCATATACATTTTGGTTAGGGGTTCTGAACCCAACGTGGAGGGTGATGATTGGTATTTCCTCACCGCAATTTTCCAGGGAGCTATGGCCATCCTCTTTGGATTGCTATTCTTCAAGAGAGAGCGTTACTTTTTTGAGTGGGATGCAACCACAGTAAGGTATTTCATGCCTAGCGATAATCAGCAGGAGACGATAGCTATTGCCGATATCAAGTCGGTGACGGTTCGCAAGTATGAAATTGAGCTTACGCTCAAGAATTCCGTAAAGTTGATTAATATAAAGAACCTTAAACCGGAGCAAATGCAGCGAGTAAGGCAGCAGCTAGAGGCTATTGGGCAGCAGTGCAAAAAAGTTGAATAGACGATTAGCCATAGCCCACGGTTAAAACCGTGGGCTATGACGGAGCGTTGAAGATCGGGGCTATTTTTTGGTGTAGTGTAAACCATTATTCTAAAAGGAATATCCTTAACTTGCCTTGGGCGGTTGAAATATTTTATTTGTGCTAGAGTCATAGTGCCCTATAGCCCACGGTTTTAACCGTGGGTAAGATGATGCCCAAAAGGCGTGTAACCGTTTTAACGGTTTTATTAGAAATTAATTACCATAACGCCATGCCACATTCATACAACAAAATATGGGTACATGCCATATGGTCAACCAAGGAGCGATTGCCTCTAATCAGGCCGGAGGTGGAAATGCCACTGTTTAGCTTTATCCAAAACCAGCTTAAGGGGCTTGGTTGCCCTGTTCGCATTGTAAATGGCATACCCGACCATGTGCACTGCTTGTTTCTGCTCAGTATGGAGCGTTCCGTTGCTGAAATTGTCAAGCAAATTAAAGGGAGCAGCTCTCACTTTATTAATCAGCAAGAAATGCTAGACGCGAAATTTGCATGGCAAACAGGCTATGCAGCTTATTCGGTTAGTGAATCGCTTGTGGATAAGGTTTTTGAATATATCAAGAATCAAAAGCAGCACCATTTAAGAAGATCTTTCCCGGATGAGTATGATGAGCTTATTAAGCTCCATAATGCAGCTGGGAATAGTTAGAAATGGATAAATCCATTAAGGTTTTGGAGCCGCATTAAATACCCACGGTTAAAACCGTGGGCTATGTTAGTGTGTTGAAGTTGTTCCCGAAGAGCTTTGCAGCGTTCCCGGAGAGCTTTGCAGCGTTCCCGAAGAGCTTTGCAGCGTTCCCGAAGAGCTTTGCAGCGTTCCCGAAGAGCTTTGCAGCGTTCCCGAAGAGCTTTGCAGCGTTCCCGGAGAGCTTTGCAGCGTTCCCGGAGAGCTTTGCAGCGTTCCCGAAGAGCTTTGCAGCGTTCCCGAAGAGCTTTGCAGCGTTCCCGAAGAGCTTTGCAGTGTTCCCGAAGAGCTTTGCAGTGTTCCCGAAGAGCTTTGCAGCGTTCCCGAAGAGCTTTGCAGCGTTCCCGAAGAGCTTTGCAGCGTTCCCGAAGAGGTTTTAGGCTAAAGGCTATAGCTACGCCGTTGCATACCTCCGGACATTCGACTCCGGTCTCCCTACTTTTACGGCATTACCACGGCACCCATGAGCACTTGCAGTTCAACCTCGGCGGTTTTGGCCTGCAGCTGGGCGTTGAGGTAGCGGGTACTCGGCATCGAGGTAGCGGTTTTGGGCATCGCGCAGCTCTAGGTCGCTAAACACGCCAATCTTATACTTCTCGAGCGCAACTTCGGCGTTTATCTTGGCCATCTCCACCGATTTTTTTCCGAGATCGACTAGCGCAATGGCTAACCGAAGATCGTTGTAGACGCTTACGGCTTCTCCCTTTAGGTCGAGCGTGGTGGCCTGGTTCGATAGGTTTTGGTTATCGCGCTGTAGCCGAGCATTCTTAATGGTTCGGTTTGCATTTAATCCATTAAAGAGCGTAATGGAGGCACCAAGCCCAAACGATGGGCCAAAGGAACGGCTAAGCTCGGTGGAGCCATCGGGTGTACTAATACGTGAGTAGCTGTAGGCCGATGACAGGCTTATGGTTGGATAACGTTTTGCTTGTGCTTGTCGCACCGAGAGCTCCTTGGTGCGCAGATTCATCTTGGCCAGCAGCAGCTCTTTATTTTGAGCAAGCATTTTGTCGAATATTTGGCTTAGCTCCATGGTTTGTGATTCGGGCATAGCCGGAGCAACCTCAAATACCGTTTCGGGGTCTCGACCCATTAGCTTATTGAGGTTTACCTTTAAGTTTTGAACCTTGTTGCTCTGCTGTAGCAGCTGGGCAGAGTCGGCTCGGAAGTCGACATCGGCCTGCATGGCGGCCAGCTGGTAGCCGGCACCAATATCTGCCTTTTCGCGGGCAATATTGAGCCTGGTGCGTGAGAGATTAAGCACTTCGCGGTAGTTGTCCTTCAACTTCTCCTCTTGCACAATGGTGTAGTAGCCTAGAATGGTTGATGAAACGGCATCCTCCACTGCCATTTGGAGCGATAAATCGCCCATTTGTTCCAGCGTAGCATACTGTTCTTTGGTAGCAAACATGGCAAAACCATCAAATATTGTCCAGCCCAGCTGTACTCCAGCAGCCTGGCTGTGGGTAGGGTAGGAGGAGTTAGCGTAGGAAATACCACTTGAGTAGCTCTGGTTGAGATTGGAGAGGCTATTGCTTGCCGAGCCATTGGCATTTAAGGTAGGCAGGAATCCGGCGTTCCCAAAGCTATTGTTGTTCTTGGCAATGGATGCATCGTTGCTAGCCATTCGTATGGAAAAGTTATTTTCTAGTGTTCCCTTAACTGCGTTGCCTAGGGTAAGGGTATCCTGTGCCGAGGCTACAAATGGAAGTAGCAAAAGCAATGCCGACTGCATTATTATATTGAACTTACTCCTCATGACTGATAACATTTGCCTTAGTGGTGGAAAGATAGGTGTAGAGTGCTGGTATAACGTAAAGGGTAAGCATAAGTGCAAAGAGTAAACCTCCAATAATGGTTATACCCATTGGAACACGGCTGGTGGAAGCAGCACCAAGTGCATAGTGCTATAGGAAGTGCACCAAATATGGTGGCAAGGCTGGTCATTAGAATGGGGCGTAGCCGTTGGCGAGCTGCATTTTCTACAGGCATCTATTCTATTCATGCCTTCCTGCTTCTTTTGGTTGGCAAACTCTACAATCAAAATTCCATTCTTCGTTACAATTCCTACCAGCACCACAATTCCAATTTCGCTGAATATGTTGAGCGTTTGTCCGAAAATCCATAGCGACAAAACAGCCCCTGCCAATGCCAGAGGTACGGTAAACATAATGATGAGCGGATCGCGAAAGCTCTTCGAACTGTGCCGAGAGTATAAGGTAAACCAGTATCAACGCTAGAAAGAATGCAAACGCTAAGCTGTTGGAACTCTCCTCAAACTGCTGCGAGGTTCCGGTAAGGGTGGTGGCAAAGGTGTCGTCGAGCGACGACTTAGCTACGTCACGCATGGCATCAATTCCTTGTCCAAGCGTGTATCCAGGAGCAGGTGATGCGCTAAAGGTTGCCGATACATATCGATTGTAACGGTATCGTTGCGGAGGAATACTTTGCTCGGTGGTGGTTACCAAACTACCTAAGTCTACCAAAGCTGCCACTAGCTGCTACGGATGTAGATACCCGAGAGGTCGGAGGGCTTGTCGCGGTATATGCGGTCAGCTTGTCCTATAACGTAGTATTGCTTTCCGTTTCGAATAAAGAAACCGTAGCGCTGTCCGCTGAAGTAGAGCTGTAGTGCTTCGGCAATATCTCGCACGGCGATTCCTGAATGCTCGAGCTTTATCGCGGTCGATTTTTACAACCAGCTCAGGCTTGTTAAATTTAAGGTTAACATCCACCATTTGAAAGTGGGGATCGGCTTGGGCCTTGGCAAGAAATACTGGAACAATTTCTTTAACTTTTCGAAGTTGGGAGCTTGAATAACAAACTGAACGGGAAGGCCACCGCCACGGCCAGTGCTAATGGTTTGGTCCTGCACCACAAATGAGCGGGCAAAGCTCTCTTTTTTTAGAAATCCAGAAATTTGAGTGGCAAGTTGGTCTTGGGTCCTTACGCGTTCGTTGGGTTGAGTTAGCAGCAGTCGGATAAAGCCGTTGTTGCTGCCTCCACCACCCCATCCGGGTGAGGTAACTTCAATAATGGCCTTTTTCTCCGAAATAGTATCGACGTAGGTTGCCAATTCCATCATGTAGGCATCCATTGCCTCATACGAGGTTCCCTCGGGTGCGGTAGCCATAATGGAAAGTCGACTTTTGTCTTCCATGGGGGCTAACTCCGATGGAATTAAATGTCCTATACCGAAAATTATCGCTATGGCAATTGCCATAATGGCATAGGCCATCCAACGGCGATGCATAAAGGCTATGAGCGAACGACCATAGAAGGCTGAAAGTTTATCGAGTCCTCGACCAACTGAAGCCATAATACGGCCCTCTTTATGGTTGCGCTTTAGTAACCGGGTGCTCATCATGGGGGTTAGGGTGAGCGATACAAATGCCGAGATGAGTACCGAGCTGGCCACCACTAGTCCAAACTCACGGAATAGCCTTCCGGTAATTCCCTGAAGGAAGATAATGGGCATGAATACTGCTACAAGAGTAATGGTGGTGGAGATAATGGCAAAGTAAATTTCGTGGCTACCTCGGTGGCCTGCCTTGAAGTTGTCCATGCCTCCCTCAATTTTGGCATAGATATTCTCCAACACCACAATGGCATCATCGACCACCAATCCGGTGGCAAGCACAATTCCCAGCAGCGATAGTATGTTGATGGAGAAGCCTGCAATGTACATAACAAAGAAGGACCCTATTAACGATATGGGAATGGCAACCATGGGGATGAGGGTGGTTCTCCAACTACGCAGGAATAGGAAAACTACCAAAACCACAAGGCCAAAGGCAAGCAGAATTGTCTCCTCCACCTCCGATATGGCCTTTCGAATTGTGACTGTGGAATCGTAGGCATTAGTGATAATAAGGTCGGAAGGGAGTTCCTTTTTGAGCTGTTCAATACGCTTGTATGCTTCGTCGGCAATGTTGATGTAGTTGGCTCCTGGTTGAGGGTTAATGGCCACCCCAACCATGGGGATTAGCCCATTTCCACGAAGTAGCGTTTTCTCATTTTCGGCACCATAGCCTGCCTCCCCAACGTCTTTAAGTCGAATAGGGATTCCTTTAATATCCTTAATGATTAGATTGTTAAACTGCTCAGGTGTTTCCAGTCGTCCAAGGGTTCTTATGGATAGTTCGGTGTAGTATCCTTCAATTTTCCCCGTGGGAAGCTCTACATTTTCTCGTGATAGAGCATTCCTAATATCGCTTGGGGTGAGGTTGAAGGAGGCCAATTTTCGGGGATCGAGGTAAAGACGCATTGCATAGCGCTTTTCGCCCCAAATGTTCACTTGACTAACACCCGGAATGGTTTGCAACCGCTCCTTAATTACATTATTGGCAATATCGGTGAGTTCAAGAAGACTTCGTTTTTTACTTTGAACGGTAACTGCCAGAATGGTTTCGGCATTGGCGTCGGCCTTGGTAACAATGGGTGGGTCGGCGTCGGGTGGAAGGTTTCTAATGGCTCTTGATACGCGGTCGCGCACGTCGTTAGCAGCGCTTTCCATATCAATTCCTAGATCGAACTCAATGGTAATGGAGCTGCTTCCATCGGAGCTGGAGGAGGTGATGGATTTAATGCCGGCAATACCATTAATGGAGGCTTCCAACGGCTCTGTTATCTGTGCCTCTATTACGTCGGAGTTGGCACCCGTGTAGTTGGTCGAAACGGTTACAATGGGTGGGTCTACGCTTGGATACTCGCGTACTCCAAGGTAGGTAAAGCCGATAATACCGAAGAGAACTACCACAATAGATAGTACCGAGGCCAATACCGGACGGTTAATGCTGAGGGAAGATATATTCACTTTGTTGTGTGTTAAAACGGTTGAACCACAAAGGTTTATTAAGTAGAGAGGAATGCTAGGTTATTGTTGATTAACCTTTGCTCATCTAACTATTGTGGCATATTACTTTTGCAAGTCGATTGATACGGGCATTCCGTCGCGTAGCGATGTTAATCCTGTAAGAATTAGCGTGTCTCCTACCGAAATACCACTAGCTATTTCAGCAGTTTCACCGGTTCTTTCACCGATAACTATCATTCTTTTAGCGGCTTTTCCATTCTTTACAATAAACACGGTTTGCTTGCTCATTTCAGGAACAATGGCCTGAGGCGAAATGGAAATTACATCGGGTAGGTTTTCAAATGTTATGGTTACCCTTGCAAAGGTTCCCGGGATAATTTTTCCTCCTGGATTTTGGAAAAGTGCCCTTACCTTCATCGTTCTAGTATCGGGGTCTAATGCTGAGGCGGTGGCATATACCTTTGCGGTGTTCTGTACGGCGCTGTTTCCAAGTGAGAACTTTATCTCAATACCATCCCGAATAAATTGAACGTAGCGCTCTGGAACGTCGAACTCCACCTTGAGAGGGTTGTCCTGCACCATGGTGGCAACCACTATGCTAGGTGAAACGTAGGAGCCAAGGCTCACATTACGTAAAACCAACCTTTCCACTAAAGGGAGCTCTAATTTCGGTTTTTGCTATCTGTGCTTTGCTGAGGGCAATGTCGGCACGAATGCCTTCCAGCGTATTGAGAGCGGCATCGTAGTCTTGCTGACTTAGCGCTTGCAGATCGAGCAGCTTTTTCTTCCTAGCAACATCTTCTGCGGCCAACTTCTCGTCGAGTTTTTTTTTGTCGAGGGTTGCCAAAATATCGCTATCGTTAATCTGTGCCAGTAAATCGCCCTTGTTTACCAATGTTCCTTCAACGAGATTTAGTTTCACAATTTTGCCAGATGTCTCGGCTTGTAGCGCCACTTGCTCATTGGGAAGAATGGTTCCTGGGAGCTGCAGAATACGTTCGGCAGGTAGGGCTTTTACCACAATGGCATCAACATAGATGGCATTACCTCCTTTTGCATTTTTTTGTTGCTGTTGCGCAGTTCCACAAGCAAAAAGCACTGAGGTAGCCAGTATCGCAGTGCTATGAAGGAGTAGTTTTTCCTTTATCATATTATTTATCTCTAATGCAGTGTAATCAAATGATCGTCTACTTTGATCGGGGTCAAAGATAAAGGTTTATTCCTAACTACTTTTTTAGTAAAAGTTTCTCATTGGTGGTTTAATACATATTCCAATCCGAATCATAGAACTATACTCCTTATAATCGAGGAGACTCTCTGCATAACCATTATACCATTGTAGAAAAAAGTATTGGTTGGCATTGTAGTTTGGCTTGAAGTTTAACTCTACCTGCGTGTTAATGTTGGAGAAGGTTGCGTTGGGATTGATTATGGCTGAAAGCCAAAATTTGTCGTTTTCGGTGCGGTAATTTATTGCGATAAATCCATAGCCTTTATAGCTATAAAGATCGCTGTTCTCGGAAGCTAGCAATCCATACCAAAATTTGGTTTGAAGCGAAATCTTAGCATTGAAGAAGTAAACTCCTGATAATACAATGTAGTTCCAGCTACGGGAATAGATAGAGTCACGCCCGTTTGATTCATGTTCAATGGAGAATGTTCCAATACCTTTTAGCTCATTATTTTGGATTATTGGCTTTACTAGCAAAAGCCCTGGGTTGTAGTTGTTGTCTGCAAATGGAGCTGAGTTTTCATATACATTCCAGAACGATTTCTGCGTATAGATCAGCATCAAAAAGGTCTTTAACGGGAGCACCGATTTGGTTAATCTCTGTCGTATGCTAAATTGGAATTTTGCATCCGATGTGTGATTATTTATTTTTGTATTTGTCGGGATGCCACTAACAACATAGTTGTCTCGATACATTCCAAAACTTGGTTGTTTGTCGAATAACCGGATGAGTTGATCTTCCGAAATTTGCAAATATGCTGAGTTGCGAATGTTTTTTGAGGAGTCATTTAGCTGCCGAATCATCTCTGCAATATCTTTTTCTTGCGCCATTAATCTGGTGTGGGGAAATTGGAGCAGGCAAAGTAGCATTAGCATCCGTAAAAGAGTATTCTTCAAGTTGTGCTTCACAAAAGATGATAGTATCCACATCATAAAAGCCGAATTGTAGGTTGAAGGTTTTCTTTCAATCATTTCATAGGTTTTGTCGACAGTACAGCTGTGAAAAGGAATCAAACTCGTACGATAGTCCAAAAATTTGTGCTGATGTATTATTCTTGTGAGGTTGTGTAACTGAATTATTTAAATTGGAATTAATCTCAGCTTTTATTGAGACCTTAATATAGAGATCTATTTTATTGTCTGGTTTAATTTTCTCCGGGTCACTTTTTTATATGGCACCTGCTTGTTGGCACTACGGTAAAATGGTTATTCGTTAGTAATTATTTGTATAAAAAGGCATGAATACATGGATGTTTGTGCCGATTTATTTTTCAATGCCAATTAATGAGTTCTAACATCTTGTTTAACCAGCTATTTAGTGGGAGTCAATACCCATACGCATTAAGAATAGGTGGAAGAGTGTTTTGGTGATTTCGTCCATATATTCTCTTACAGCCTTCACGCTGCCAGGCAGAGTGAACACAAAAGTATCGCCCATTAGTCCTGCAACTCCACGACTTAGCAATGCGTTGGGCTTCTCGGCACCATACTTTAAACGAATCATCTCCATGATGCCGGGAATCTCCTTGTCGATCATCGACGAAACTACCTCGGGGGGTAATGTCACGAACACCAACGCCTGTTCCACCGGTGGTGATAACCACGTTTACGCCATCGCTCTGTGCTTCCTCCAGTAGGCCGAGCAGCATCTGTTCATTGTCGGGAATAAGTCTATAGCTTACCTCGTGGGCAAGTCCAGTGTTTTGAAAGTAAGCCGTGAGCAATTTTACCGCCTCCGGCCCGCTGAGGTCTTCATAGGTGCCATTGCTGGCTCTGTCGCTTAGCGTAATTACCAGTGCTTTGTATATCTTGGGGAAATATTCCATTGTGTCGCCGGGGGTTATGGTGCCGGGTTGAATTACTCTTGTAAATATTCCCTCCTTGGGCATTACGCAATTGCCCACTTCTCGGTAAACGGCACAACCATCACCGTGGCACTTTTTTCCTATTTGGGTGACCTCTAAAATCACTTTTCCGCAGGTAAAAATATCACCAGGGTGGGTCTTAAATATGTCCATCCCTTCGGTGGTTATGTTTTCGGCAAATTCACCCCAAACGGGCATACGGCCTGCTATTTTTGAAAACCTTTCGAAACTCTCTTTTCCCAGTAAGCTAACTTGACGATGCCAGTCGCCTGCATGAGCATCGCCTACTATGCCCAATGAGTTGAGGCTTATTTTGTTGACAGGATGCTTGATTTCACCCTTCTTCTCTGAAATATTAACGGAAACAACGTTTAACTTTACTGTAGACATGGTGCGCGTTTTATTGATTTATGGATAATTGAGGTGAGGGGTTTATTTTTTTGTCTTTTCCACTAGGTAAATGTTTTCAATGGTCATGGCTTTGTCAACGGCTTTGCACATATCGTAAATGGTTAGTAGTCCAACACTCACCCCGGTTAAAGCTTCCATTTCCACACCAGTTTGGCCAATGCATTTGGCTATGCATATTATCTCTACACCTTTATCGGTAAGGGTGGCTTTTACGTCAACTTTGGTAAGAATTAGCGTGTGGCATAACGGAATGAGATCTGCAGTTCGTTTGGCTGCTTGAATGCCGGCAACCTCCGCAACGGTGAGCACATCGCCTTTTTGTTTTCATTTTCGCGAACTTGTCTAACTGCTTCGGCATTTAACCTAATAAAACCCTTAGCTTTTGCCTCTCTTGTTTGCTGTGGTTTATGACCAACATCAACCATATTGGCTTTGCCAGCTTCATCGATATGTGACAAATTGTTCTTTTCCATCATATTAATATCTTTTGATTGCCTTCCGAACTTGTTATGGGCTGCAACTATTGTTTGGTGGTTATCCTCCTATGTTATAAAATTCGCCGCTACTATTTGTGTCCCACATTCTGGTTTGTTTCGAATGGCGCTGTAGAGTGCTTCCCGGGGCCCCATCTCCTTAACGCTGTATCCTAGGTCGTTAAACAAGCAGGGCTTAATAATACCATTGGCCGTAAGGCGCAGTCGGTTACAAAATTGGCAGTTACCACCTTCGCCGCCTTCTACCACCGAAAAGCTGCCATCTTCCAAGCTCATCTGTTTAATAAATCGAACCTCCAAACCTTCCTGTGCGGCATACTGCCGAAGGGCATCAGCTTCAGGTGTTCGGGAGTGGCCTTTTACTACTGCATTCAGTTTGATGGGAGAGAAGCCAACTTCCTTGGCTGCCTTAATTCCACGAAACACATCCTCGATGTTTCCTCCACGGGTTATGTAGGTGTATTGCTCTGGGTCGAGGGTGTCGAGGCTGATATTTACTCTCATTAAACCAGCCATTTTAAGTTCTTGTGCGTACTTGTCGAGCAGAATACCGTTGGTGGTCATGGACAGATCTTTTATTTCGGGAATGTTTGCGATCAGGCGCACTAGATCAACAATACCCTTTCGAACAAGAGGTTCACCACCGGTAAGCCTTATTTTAAATACGCCCATGGCAACGGCATACTTCACCACCTCAACAATTTCCTCAAACGTGAGTATATCCTTATGCTGTATGAGAGGAATCCCCTCTTCGGGCATGCAATATCGGCAGCGAAGGTTGCACTTATCGGTAACCGAAATGCGGAGGTAGGTAATATTTCTATTATATGGGTCGTACATCTACCTCTTCTCCTTTCTTTAATTCGTAAATACCCAATGGAACGGCAAGCAATCCTTGGGAATTGGGCAGCGAAAATATGTGTGCGGAGCCATGATATTCCGTTGGCGTAACCTCTCCTGATTGAGAAATTGTAGCCGGAACAAATGCTAGTCTCTCGGCATGTTTGCGATGGTAATCTGTTGAAAGTCGCATCTTTTTGAATAGCTCCTTTGGCTTTTCACCCATCATCTTTTCCAAGGCTGGGCGAACTAGTAGTTCAAATTGTGCAAACGACGACACCGGATTTCCGGGTAGTCCAAATACCATTTTACCGCTATCGGTTTTGCCAAAGGTTGTTGGCTTACCTGGTTGAACGGCCACCCTGTCGAATAGCAAATCGACACCGCATCGTGTAAGCACGGAAGGGACAAAATCGTAGTCGCCCATGGAGACGCCGCCAGTGAGCAGTAGCATGTCGTTTTCGTCGATGGCCTTCTTGATAGCATTGAAGGTGACGCGTTCGTTATCCTCCACAATTCCCATATAGTTTGGTATGCATCCTGCTTGAAGAACTTGAGCAACAAGTTGGTGGCCATTGCTGTTTCGGATTTGTCCTAACTCGGGTTTTTTTGATGGTTCTACAAGCTCATCTCCTGTAGAAAGAATTGCTACGCGTGGTTTTTGGTAAACTGCTACCTTGGTGTATCCAAGGGCGGCAAGCACAGCAATGTGCTGTGGCTGAATTGCCACACCTGCTGAAATGGCCACCTGTCCAGTCTTCATGTCTTCGCCAAGAAGGCAGATGTTGTTTTTAACCGTATCTTTTTTGTAGCGGATGTGCAGGCAGTCGACCTGTGCCGTATCTTCAATCATAATGACACAATCGGCCCCTTTGGGCATCATGGCTCCCGTCATAATTTTTGTGCACTGATGCTCGCCTACCTCTTCGCGGGGTACCTTCCCTGCAGGCACTACCTCAATTACCTCTAACTGCTCTGTAATGTTGCTTTTTCGACAGGCAAATCCATCCACTGCCGATTTGTCAAAGGGGGGCATGTTCATGTCGGAAACTACATCGAGAGCTAGCACTCTTCCTAGTAGTTGATGCAATTCAACCTCTTCTATATCCATCTTTTTGCATGAGTTTTGGACTATACTCACGGCCTTTTCGAAGCTTATCATGAATGGTTCGATTTGAATTTTTCAAAGATAGTAATTCAACGATGCAAACCGAATGATAAATGGTCGTAGTTGCCGATAGCCGTTCTGTCGATCCGAAGGTAGCGTGTCGAAAAGGTTAATGTTTAAGCCGAGTTCCTTTCGTTCTAACTGCCGTGGCAAGAAAGAAACCAATGGCGCCATTGCTTATATTGGTTACTGTTTCGCCTCCAGGTTGCGACATAAATGGTAAAGGCTCCTGTAAGCTTTTTTGTGCAGCATCAATAAAGGAGTTGTAAAGTTTATTGGTGGAGTATGTGTAAACCACAATGGTGTCACCGACCGTTCCCGATATGTCGCCAAAGATGCGCGTATTGGCAAAGTGAACATTGTTGGCTATAACGTCGTCGTAGGATGACCAGCTGGCAATGGAGTCGTTTAGTACACCATTTAAGGCGTATTTAAATATGAAATATTCGTCTTTTTGTGGGTTGTCGGTAAACGAGGCGGTCACCTCAAAGTATTTTGTGTCGAATTCAAAATTTTTGGAGCTAATGGTGTCTAGCTGTAATGCTTGTCCCATTGTTGATGTGGCTTCGTAAACTTTACCTTCCACCAAAATTTTTAAGTTATAGGTTTTTCCAACTTCACCAATAAAGTCGGTTGGAGGGGTGTACGTTCCAGGTGCCGTATTGGTAAATGTAACGGTTTGATCACCGGTGGATACATATACAAGAGCGTTGTCGATTTTTGTCGGAGAGGTTTCATCCATGTAGCTTGCGGTACGACTTAGCTTAATATACTGCATTCCGAGTTGATCGGTGATTTGTCCTTCCACTACCACCAAGTTTTTATTTTGATTCTCGATGTTAGGGTCAAACTCCACTTTTCCGCAGCTCCATAACATCAATGCTGCAGCAGCCATAAAAGCTATTTTCTGTATCTGTTTCATCTTTTTAATTTTCATTTAAGTTGAATAGTCGTTTGCAATTAACTTAGTTCAAATGCAGCAAGGCTAAAACTTAAAATTGTATGTGATAGATGGCACCATTCGGAACATTACCATTTTGTATGCATGCATAATGTCGGGATTGGTCTTGTCCTGTTCAAAGTAAACAGAGTAGGCATTTGCTCTATTGTAAGCATTGTAAATTGCAAAGTTCCATTCGCTTGTCCAATGACGGTTTGGCTTTTTCTTGTTTTTAAGCGTAAAGGAAAGATCTAAACGATGGTAAACAGGAAGTCGATTTGCATTTTTGTCACCATAAACAGGAAGGCTGGTGGTACCGTATGTGTAGCGCATGGTTGGGTATGTAACGGCTGTTCCACTGTAATAAACCCAATTGGCCGATATAACAATACGGGGAGAAAGATTGTAACTGGCAACAATGGCAATGTTGTTTGGGTGGTCGTAGGAGGCTACATACTCCTTCCCATTGTTAATGTCTGGGAAATTGCGCAATGCTTTTGATAGGGTGTAGCTAATCCATCCGTTGAAGCGTCCTGTGTTTTTTCTCAGCAAGAATTCAAGACCGTATGAGGTTGCATTTCCAAACCGAAGTTCCGTTTCCATTTGGTCGTTTAAAATAAGGTTGGCATTATCCTTAAAGTCGATTTGGTTACGCATATACTTATAAAAGCCTTCAAGGGAGCATTCATAGGCATTTTCTTTAAAGTTTCTGAAATATCCCAGCCCTGCCTGATCCGATATTTGTGGTTTTACATATTCTGAGGCGGGAAACCATACGTCGAGAGGTGAGCCGCCAACAGAGTTCGAGGCAAGTTGTAGGTATTGTCGTGTTCGACTATAGGAGGCCTTTACCGATGAGTTGCTGTCGAGCAGGTAGGTGGCGCTAAAGCGAGGTTCTAAGCCCATGTATGTATGGTAAATGTGCATTTGGGCAAAGTGAGTGGTGTCGACAACTTGAAAATCTTTGATTACGAAAGTGGTTGCGGTACCAATATTCTGAAACATTGAAAACCGTAGGCCATAGTTCAGGCTCAGCTTCTTGTTCACTTTTAGCTCATGCTGTATGTAGACTCCGTATTCCAATGCCTTTCTATCGGGAACTTTATACTCATTGTTTTGGTTTGTTATGCTAAATTTCCCCGGTTGTATAAAGTGTAATATGCCCTGCACCCCAAAGCGAATAGTGGAGTTTGGACTATGGTAGTTTGTAAGATCAAACTTTCCCGATAGGTTATCCATCGATGAGGTCCACTTAAAGTTTGGTGTAGAGTTGTTGGTTCCTAACCCATAGTTGTAATTTGAAAATAGAAAGGTGAGGTTGGAGAATAATTTGTTCGTAAACAGGTGGTTCCAACGTGCCGAAAGTGTGGCGTTTCCCCAGCCAAAGTAAAAATCCTTGCCGTATCCGTAGTAGTCTCGACCATAGTATCCCGAAAGGAAAATTCTGTTATGGTCGTTTAGCTGGTAGCTCATCTTTGCGTTGATGTCGTAAAAGTAGAGCTGGTTTTTATTGATGGTAGAGTCTGATGAAAGCTTTAGGAATAGATCGGCATAGGTTCTTCTACCTGAAATAAAGAACGATCCTTTTCCCTTTTTTATTGGTCCTTCGAGTGCAAGTCTACTAGCAATTATCCCAATTCCTCCGGAACCATGAAATTCTTTATCGTTACCATCCTTCATGTGGATGTCTAACAGTGAGGAGAGTCGGCCACCGTAGGCGGCAGGAATATCCCCTTTGTAAAGCGTAACATCCTTAATTGCGTCGGAGTTGAAAATTGAGAAGAATCCCAAAAGGTGCGAGGCATTATAAACTGGCGCTTCATCTAGCAGAATGAGGTTTTGGTCCGATGACCCACCCCTTACATTGAAGCCACTTGAGCCTTCAACTGGTGCTTGCACTCCGGGCATAAGCTGGATAGTTTTCATTATATCCGATTCACCCATTAGAACAGGCATGGTGCTTAATATTTTTGGATCCATCTTTACCACACTCATTTGGGTGCGGGTCACATTTTCATCCTTCTTTTTGCTCGAAATAACTACGGTCTCCAGCTGAATGTTTTGCGGAGCTAACTCCACGGTTTTTATAATATCGGTATTAAGTGCTATCGTTTCTTCTGAAGATAAGTATCCAATAAATGAGTATTGTAAGGTGTAAGTTCCTTTTGGCAGCGATAGCGAGTAGAACCCATAGGCATTGGCTGCTGCTCCAGTCTGTAACTCTTTAACATAAACTGTTGCTCCTATCAATGTTTCTCCATTGTTTTTATCTTTTAGGAATCCGCTAACTGTGAACTTTTCCTGACCAAAAGAGCAAAGAGAGGTCGTTAGGAATGGAATAATTAAAAGGTGTTTTAATTGCATTTACTCGGATTTTTGTTTGCTATATATTACTTAATGCAGGTGCGAAATTAATCTTCTACTTTATATTTTTCCCGTTTGTTGGTTGTTTTGCAGCTTTGTTTGAGAAATCGTATCATACTCAAATATTCCTTCCCTCTTTTGCTTCGCGATGTATTTGCAGCGTTCAACTTTTTTATAAAGGAATATATATGCGGTTGAGTTGCATTGTTAAAGTCGATAATCGTTGAATATATGCCGATAAGCGGGCAATATTGCCCGATCATTTTCTTTCTGTTTCTTTGTGTTGATAACGATTTAGAAAAGAGAGGAAAATTCAGGTGATGTTTATAAATCGTAAAAGCAAAGAACCCAAATTGAAGCTAAAGAATTCATCGTTTGATTTTAGAAATAGGGAATGATGATTTACTTTGTGTGGGAATAACGATTAATTTTCACTTAAATTTTTTGTATGACCGAATATTCGAGAGGAGAGGCATTGGAGTTGCTGAATAAGAGTATTTCAAATCCAAAGATGGTAGCGCATAGCTTGGCCTCTGAGGCAGTATTGCGGGCTTTGGCAAAAAAGTTGGGACGTGATGTTGAACGTTGGGGCATTACCGGTTTGCTGCACGATATCGATATAGACCAGTGCGAAGGTGACATGTGTCGCCATGCCAATATTGGTGCCGATATGCTGCTTAAACTAGGCTTTGATGAGGAGATTGCGGAGACCATTAGAATGCACAATGAGAGTGCAACTAATCGGAGTCGATCTTCTGAATTTGAACATGCTTTGGCAGCAGGTGAGACTATTACCGGGCTTATTTTTGCTACCGCCTATGTATATCCCGAGAAGAAAATATCTGTGGTAAAGGCTAAGTCGGTGGTTAAACGCATGAAGGAGAAATCATTTGCTGCATCTGTTCGGAGGGAAAATATTTTAGAATGTGAACAGATAGGTATTCCATTGGCTGATTTCGTGCAACTTTCGCTGGATGCGTTGACCCCTATCGAAGTAGAACTAGGATTTTAATTGTTGTCTATTTTTATTGCCCAACGCGGGTAAATCCAACTAGCCGTTCGTACCGAGAACCAACTTGATGAAAGTAAACATAAACTGTGTAGGTGTTTTGTGCTTCGGAATGAGAGCCTTCCAGTGCTGAAAGATTTAGCTCGTTGCTGCCCTTCTCCCGAAAGGCGTACATATAGTTGTAGTATCCCTGTTTTAGTTGAAGCGCCAATTCATATGCTTTTCTTTGGCTATTGTATATCATTTTGTAGCGTTCTTCACATGAAAAGTTATTGAAAACGCCTACTACATATACATCGCCAAGTAATGGTGTATCGGCCTCAAGTGTAAAGTAAATTAGAGGGTAGTCGAGGTCGGTGTCAGGGTTGTAACCCTTTTCGGCTTGGATCGCCGTCTTTCCATCGAAGTCAGGCTGAGACATATACTTAGTAAGTTTTCTGCTTTTGTCTGTTTTCAATAGAACATGATATTGATTACCTACAAATGATATTTCGTCAATATTTAGGGAGTTGTAATTTAAGCTACGGGTGTCAAATGTTCGCCAATCATTTAACCCACCAAAAATTAGCTGGTCGGGATTGCTGTAAACAACTGAATTAGCATGAATAAATACCGGTTTGGGCTCTTGGTAAGCCGGAATGTTATCTTGAATGGCAATCACCTTTAATTCCGAATATGGATCGGTTATCTGCAGTGCATTGTAAAAGAGTTCCAAATCAAGTTGTTGATGGGTTTGGGTAATTCTAGGATCAGAGGCTTGCCGCAGTCGTAAAGCAATAGTGGTTAACTGTTCAACTACATAAAAGCGTTGCTGTATTACCGGCTCGGTTGAAGAATTTGGACCATATACTCTTATTAGATAGTTCCCCGAAAGTTTGATTTTTACTTGGTCGTTAGGAATTTTAAGTGAAAAGTGGATATAGTTAACCTTAGTATTAAAGGAATATTGAAAATCGTTTAATGGATTGGATTGAAAACCATCCATGTAATCGGCATAGTAAAGCCCCGATTCGTTCCAGTCGGCATCGCAGTGTACTATGGTGTAGGTGTAGTATTCCGGAGTGTCCCCAATTTGGTCGAAGGAGAAAATTAAGGGGTTGGATGTGCTGAGATCAAAAATTGGATCTCCCAATTCGAATCCTGAAGGGTAAATCTGAACTGTGCAAATATTATTTTGGGTAGTAAAATTTATGTTTTTTGGGAATTACAGAGAACATTTTCACCTTCACTGTTGTTATTGGCGTAACACAAAATTGATGACAAATACATTGCTGTAAAGCAACATAGACGCAATATCGATCTTGAATTCATTGATTTACATAGTTTAGAACAACTGTTATACACCAGAAATTCATGATTCAATGTATGATTATATATTGATGTGATATTAATCATTTTGGAGAATTCTTAACACAAAATATCTATTTTTGTAGTCTCAAACTAATCAACAAATATAGGATGTCGAAGGTAATAAAAATACGAAAAGGACTTGATATAAAACTAGCTGGGAGAGCAGAGAAGGTACTGGACCGGTTGAATATGTCGAGCACTTATGCAGTAAAGCCTACCGATTTTCCCGGTTTAGTGCCAAAGCTGCTGGTAAAGCAGGATGACAAAGTAATGGCCGGAACACCTTTGTTCTTTGATAAGAATAAACCGGAAATACTCTTCACATCTCCTGTAAGCGGTGTTGTTAAGGCAATAAACAGGGGAGAGCGCAGAGCAATTTTGGAAGTGGTGATAGAGTCCGATGGTGCCCAAAGCTACGAAAAGTTTGAAGTGCCCACGCCAGCAGCACAAACAAGTGAGACGGTAAAGGCTCTTTTGCTCAAGAGTGGTATATGGCCTGGTATAAGGCAACGGCCCTATGCTATTGTTGCTAACCCTCTTGACACGCCTAAAGCTATCTTCGTTTCTGGGTTAGATAGTTCACCCCTCGCCCCAGATCTTGATTTTTCTGTAAATGGGGAGGAGGTTGCTCTTCAAAAAGGTTTTGACATACTGCATACACTTACCGAAGGGAAAGTGCATTTTACCATTCCTGCCGATCATGCTTCTACCAGCGTATTTGCAAAGGTAAAAGGGGTGGAGATGCATGAAATTCTGGGGCCACACCCGGCTGGAAATGTAGGCATTCAAATACATCATATTGATCCGGTAAATAAAGGTGAGGTTGTTTGGACACTTGATCCATGGACTGTTATTTTCATCGGTCGTCTTTTTTTACATGGTAATTACGATGTAAACAAGGTTGTTGCGCTTGTTGGCTCTGAGGTGATTAAACCACGTTGCTTTCGATTGATTAGTGGCGCTGCCATTAGTACACTTATTGAAGGTAGGGTATCTAACGGTGATAATCGCTTTATTAGTGGAAATGTGCTCACCGGCCAGCGAATACCTACTCATGGTTTCTTGGGATTCTACGATAACCAAATTACTGTTATACCGGAGGGAAAGCACTTTGAGTTTTTAGGCTGGGCCTTGCCTGGATTAAAAAAATTTAGTGCATCTCGGACTTTTTTGTCCAAGTTACTCCCTATAAAATCGTTTCGGCTCGATACCAATATGAACGGTGGTGAACGTGCCTTCGTTATGTCTGGTCAGTACGAGAAGGTGTTTCCTATGGATATATACCCTGTGTATCTCATTAAAGCCATTTTAGCCGAAGATGTAGAGGCAATGGAAAACTTGGGAATCTACGAGGTTGCCGAGGAAGATTTTGCTCTATGTGAGTTCGTTTGTACCTCTAAAATAGAGGTTCAGGAGATCGTTCGTAAAGGACTAAATTTGATGATTAAGGAAATGAACTAGTTGCTAATAAAATCCTAATATATAATGAAATTCCTTAGAAGTTTTCTGGATCGGATAAAGCCGCAGTTCGAAAAAGGAGGGAAGTTGCAAATGTTTCACTCCAGTTTTGAGGCCTTTGAATCATTCTTATTCGTTCCCGACAAGGTAACTAACCGCGGAACTCATATTCGCGATGCCATCGATTTGAAGCGCACCATGTCCGTGGTGATTATAGCCCTGATGCCTGCATTGTTGTTTGGCATGTGGAATGTGGGCTTTCAACACTCCATTGCATTTGGTATTAAAGATTGGTCCTTTCTTCAAACTTTCATGTTTGGATTTTTAAAGGTGCTTCCAATTATAGTTGTTTCCTATGTTGTTGGATTGGGCATTGAGTTTGTTTTTGCTCAAGTAAGGCACCATGAGGTAAATGAAGGCTTCTTGGTAACAGGAATGCTAATTCCGCTGATTATGCCAGTGGATGTTCCGTTGTGGATGGTAGGATTGGCAACTGCCTTTTCTGTGGTTATTGGCAAGGAGGTATTTGGTGGAACAGGCATGAACATTTTTAATCCGGCCTTGCTGGCAAGAGCATTTGTTTTCTTCGCTTATCCCTCAAAAATGTCAGGAGACTTGGTTTGGATTTCGGGGTTAACTGGTGGGCATGGAATGGTTGATGGCTTTTCGGGCGCAACACCATTGGCTATTGCCGGCACAGGTGCTGGCGAAACCGCCCATAATATGACTGTTGGTCAACTTTTGAATCACCTCCCGAGCGCTTCCGATATGTTTTTAGGTTTTATCCCTGGATCGATAGGTGAAACGTCAACGCTAGCTATTCTTATTGGCGCAGCCATTTTGATGATTACCGGCATAGGAAGTTGGAAAATTATTGTCTCGGTGTTTGCAGGGGGACTTGGAATGGGGCTTCTTCTCAACATGTTTGGTGCAAATCCTTATATGCAAATTCCAGCATACTACCATCTTATTATGGGTGGTTTTGCCTTTGGAGCTGTATTTATGGCTACTGACCCAGTAACCGGTACTCAAACGGAGACGGGTAAATGGATCTATGGCTTTCTTATTGGGGTTATGGCAATTCTTATTCGAGTGTTAAACCCGGCTTATCCCGAGGGAATGATGTTGGCCATACTGCTTCTGAATACTTTTGCTTCACTAATCGATTACTATGTGGTGCAGTCGAACATTCGTAGAAGGTTACATAGGGCTATTAATGCACAACTTTAATTTTTAAAGCCATGAACAAGCAGAGTAATCGCTATATATTTACTTACTCTTCGGTGATGGTTATTGTGGTGGCCGCCGTTCTTGCAATTGCATCCATCTCACTCAAACCATTTCAGGATAAGAATGCCGAAATTGAAAAGAAATCAAATATCTTAAAATCGGTAGGACTAGTTGTTCCCCAAAATGCTGCCTCAAAGGAGAAGTGGACAGAAGATGCTTATAACAAACATATTGTTAAGGCTTTTGTCATCGATTCGTTGGGGGATCCAAAGGCCGGTATAGATGCCTTTAATATTGATATGAAGGCGGAGATTGCCAAGGCGGGAAAAGACAGAAATCTTCCAGTGTTTGAATATAAGGATGATCAAGGCAATCAACTTTATATTATACCGGTTAGAGGTCGTGGTCTTTGGGGGCCAATTTGGGGCTATGTAGCCTTAAAGTCGGACTTTAATACTATTGCTGGTGCCACCTTCGATCATCAGGGTGAAACACCAGGCTTAGGTGCTGAGATCAATACGCCCGCGTTCCAATCTCAATTTAATGGAAAAAAAATATTTGATGGTAATACATTTACTTCCATTAAGGTTATGAAAGGTGGCGCAACCCCAGGAAATGTTCATGAGGTTGATGCTATCTCGGGAGGAACCATTACCAGTCGTGGACTTGAGGCTATGCTACTTAATTGCCTTCGTCCATACGAACTCTACTTTCAGAAAAATAAAAAGAAATAGCTATGAGCCAGAAAGAATCGCTTTTTTCAGCCAAGAACCTTAATCTGCTCACTGGACCGCTTAATGCGAATAATCCCATTACCGTGCAGGTGCTTGGTGTTTGTTCTGCACTTGCCGTCACCGTTAAGATGAAACCTGCCTTAGTAATGGCTTTGTCTGTTATGGTAGTTACTGCATTTTCTAATTTCATAATCTCCCTTCTCCGCAATACCATCCCTTCCCGTATTCGAATTATTGTGCAGCTGGTGGTAGTAGCCGCATTGGTTATTTTAGTAGACCAACTGCTGAAGGCATTTGTATACGATGTAAGCAAACAACTCTCAGTTTTTGTGGGGTTAATTATTACCAATTGCATTGTCATGGGGCGTTTGGAAGCTTTTGCCTTGTCAAATAAGCCTTGGCCATCGTTTCTTGATGGCATTGGCAATGGAGCGGGATATGGATTAATTTTATTGGTTATATCTTTTTTCAGGGAACTTCTCGGTTCCGGCACTATATGGGGCCTGCGAGTAATTCCCGAATCAATATACGCCTCACATGGGGGATTCTATGTGAACAACGGGCTTTTTATATTACCTCCAATGGCTCTCATATTAGTGGGTATTATAATTTGGGTTCACAGGGCATATAACCGAACACTCATTGAGAAATAACGCTCAAACTAGATTTGGACTATGGAAAATTTGATTAACATATTCGTCAAGTCAATCTTTATTGACAACATGATATTCGCATACTTCCTAGGTATGTGTTCCTATCTTGCTGTGTCAAAAACAGTAAAAACAGCCAGTGGACTTGGTGTTGCAGTGGTGTTTGTACTGGGAATTACGGTTCCAGTTGATTATTTGCTTAATAAATATCTCCTCTCGGCAGGTGCCCTTTCGTGGCTAGGAGATAGCTTCTCAACGGTCGATTTGAGCTTCCTCAGCTTTATCATGTTTATTGCAGTTATTGCCTCCATGACTCAGTTGGTGGAGATGTTGGTGGAAAAGTTTGCTCCAGCACTTTATACTCAACTAGGAATTTTCCTTCCACTAATTGCGGTGAACTGTGCCATCCTTGGTGGTTCACTTTTTATGCAGGAGCGGGATTATTCCTCTGTTGCTGAAGCTTCAGTGTTTGGTATTGGTTCCGGCGTAGGTTGGTTTCTTGCCATTGTGAGCATTGCAGCCATTCGGGAACGTTTAAAATATTCCAACGTGCCAGCTCCGCTCCGCGGTTTGGGAATTACGTTTATACTCACCGGGTTAATGGGGATCGCCTTTATGAGCTTCATGGGAATTAAGTTGTAACTGAAAATAACTTGCACAATGATACTTTTAAGCATTGATAGTCTTATAATTGGGGCCGGCGTTATTGTTTTCTTCTTAGTAACTCTGGTGCTGGTTTCAGTATTGCTTTATGCCAAGAAGAAGCTTACTCCATCAGGAAAGGTAAAGGTTACCATTAATGAGGAGAAGGGTACTCGAGGTAGAGTCTGGTTCATCAATTTTAACCACGCTTGCTAATAATGGAATTTTTCTTCCATCTGCCTGTGGCGGAGGTGGAACGTGCGGTATGTGTAAGTGCCAAGTTGATGCCGGTGGTGGAAGCATCCTTCCAACGGAAACGGGTTTCTTTACCCGGAAACAACAACAAAATCACTGGCGCTTAGGATGTCAAGTAAAAATTAGAGAGGACATAAAAATACGTGTTCCCGAGGAGGTGTTGGGAATTAAGAAGTGGGAATGCGAAGTGGTATCGAATCGGAATGTGGCCACCTTCATTAAAGAGTTTATAGTTCGACTTCCTGCTGGTGAACATCTTAAATTTAAGTCGGGTGGATATATCCAAATTGATGTTCCCAAATACGAATTAATCGATTACAGCAAAGACATCCTTGTTGAACCGGAGTTTCATGAGGATTGGGATAAACTAAAGATTTGGGATCTAAAGGCCAAAAATGCAGAGGAAACTTTCCGAGCCTACTCCATGGCCAACCATCCTGCCGAAGGTGATATTGTAATGCTAAATATTCGTATAGCTACCCCGCCATGGGATAGAGCCAAGGGAACCTTTATGAATGTAAATCCAGGTATCTGCTCCTCCTATATCTTCTCACGGAAACCTGGAGATAAAGTTACTCTTTCTGGTCCTTATGGGGAGTTCTTTATTAAGGATACCAATAATGAGATTATGTTTATTGGTGGTGGTGCTGGTATGGCACCCATGCGGTCGCATATTTTTCATCTATTTAAAACCATTAAAACAGGAAGGAAGACCTCGTTTTGGTATGGCGCGCGTTCAAAGAGAGAGATTTTCTACGAGGAGGAGTTTAGGGCTATTGAAAAACAATTCCCAAACTTTTCATTCCATATCGCGCTCTCTGAGCCTAAGAAGGAGGACAATTGGACTGGAAAAACTGGTTTCATTCATCAGGTGATTTATGAGAATTACCTTGGTAAGCATGAGGCTCCTGAAGATATTGAATATTACCTCTGCGGTCCACCTATGATGAACGATGCAGTACAGAAAATGCTTTATAATCTGGGCGTGCCAGATGAGATGGTTGCCTACGATGATTTTGGTGGATAAGTATATAGACCGGGCTTTGTTGCCCGGTTTTTTTTATGTTTTTAGCTTGCTCTTTCAATATTGTTGAGGCGTAATTTAGCAGACTAATAATAGGTTTACTAATTTTGACGTTCTTCAACCGCTAAATTAATCTTATTATGAAGAGGTATCTATTGTTTATATCGCTTATTGGTGCAGTGCTGGCTTGCACTCGTCCTAAGAATTATATCACTATTCATGGTTTCGCGCAGGGAACAACTTACTCAATGGCTTATGCCGATCCAGAAAATCGAAAATTGCAACCGCAAATCGATAGCCTGCTGGCGGAGTTCGACTCTTCTTGCTCAACCTATAACCCGAAGTCTATAATTACACGAATTAACAACAACGATACTTCGGTCCGTGCTGATAAGTTCTTTACCGGAGTATTTAACCTCTCGCGTAAGGTTTGGGAAAATACCAATGGCGCCTTTGATATCACCATTGGACCACTAACGGAGGCTTGGGGGTTTGGGTTTAAACAGCGTGTTAAGCTAGATAGCAGCAAGGTAGATAGCCTCAAACAACTAGTTGGGATGGATAAGGTTCGTATTGAAAATGGTCGTGTAATTAAGGCCGATCCGCGGATGTTTATCGATGTGGATGCCGATGCACAGGGCTATTCAGTTGATGTTGTGGCTCATTTTTTTGAAAGCAAGGGTATTCGGAATTACATGGTTGAAATTGGTGGTGAAGTTTATGCGAAAGGGGTAAATCATAAAGGGGTACCCTGGATAATTGGGATTGATAAACCAGTGGATAATGCCCTTCCTGGTGATGATCTTCAAATTTTAGTGGGACTTTCTGGGAAAGCGGTAGCAACTTCGGGTAACTACCGAAAGTTTTATGAGGAGAATGGCGTGAAGTATGCCCACACTGTCGATCCTAAGTCTGGTTTTCCTGTTCAGCATACCGTGTTGAGCGTGTCTGTTTTTGGCCGATGATTGTGGTACTGCCGATGCCTATGCAACTGCTTTTATGGTGGTTGGTCTTGATTCGGCTAAGCAAATAATTGAAAAGGTTAAGGGACTTGATGCCATATTTATCTATTCCGATTCTACTGGTGCCTACAAGGTATATGCGACTCCTGGTGCCAAAAAATATGTAATTGAAGAAGAAAATAGTTGATGAACATAACGTAAATAAAGAGGCTGTCTAAAAAGGCAGTCTCTTTTTTTATGCTGCAAAATTTAATTTGGCTTTATGTTGCTTGGCAATTAAAAAGAGGGTATGATTTTGGTTGATGAATGGTGGAGATGATTTTATTCGGAGTATAAATTCCAGCATATATTGCCACAACGCACCAAAAGAAGGCGAAAGCGTAGCTCCTGCCACCATCTTTCTTAAATTATGCCCAATAGCCATTAGGCCAAACTCTACGTTTACCTTGCCTAAACCCCTCAATGTAAATCTGTTAAATTTGTTATTCGACTTTAATTGGCCAAAAACAGCCTCAGGTTCTACCGGTCGCCGGCTTCGATGATACAGCCCTGTTTCGCTCATTAGCCTATCTTTTGCCTTTTGTTTTAGCTCTTTCAGCCTAAAATTCACCTCCAAGATCCGATTCCCTTTGGCCTTATGGCATTGCCCTCTCAACGGGCACCCCTTACACCTTGCTGCTTGATAGTAGCTTACGTTGGATATGTAGCCATTGTCGGATGCTCTGGTTCCAACTCCTTTTTTGTAAGATGCTGCCCCATGGGACACACAAAGTAATCTTGTTCCTTGTTATAGTAAAGGTTTTGTGGCAAGAATATGTTTTTTTGGGCTGCGCGTTTCTGCTCCATATGGAAGTAGTTATACTTCACAAAAGCCTCAATTTCTTCGCGTTCCATATACTCGTAGTTCTCTTCACTGCCGTAGCCAGCATCGGCAACCACTGTTCGGCTTTGCCTGCCGTGCAGCTGCTCAAAGCGCTTCAGGTGATCGATAAGGGTGGTGGTGTCGCCAGGCGTTTGGTGGACGCTGTAGTGCGTAATAAACTGGTTCTCCGTGCTGATCTGTGGGTTATACGCCGGTTTTAGCTGCCCGTTCTTCATGTGATCCTCCTTCATGCGCATAAAGGTGGCATCGGGGTCGGTCTTGCTGTAGCTGTTCCTGTTTTCAAGGGTTTTCAGCTGATTTTCATAGCTTTCAAGCCGAGGAAGATGCTCCTGCTGAAGCTCAGTCAGCTTTTTTTTTGTTTTTTTATCTGACGCCTTTAGGCGGGCATTGAGCTGCGAAAGCTTCTCCCTGATTAGCTTGGAGTCAATCGCTTGCGGGAGTTCTTCCCTCACAATCGCCATGTCGTCTTCGTGCGTCTGGGCTTCAATGTCTTGTATGACGCTTTTTAGCTTTTCCTCAAGCTTCACCTTGTTCTTCTCAACGGAACCACGCCATACAAACGTGTACTTATTGGCTGCTGCTTCTATCTTGGTCCCATCAATATACTGTATATCAAGGCTCACGTAGTTAAGCTCTTGGAGTAACCGAACAACTTCTGCGAACAGCCTATGGATTTCTCCCTGTAAGCGCTTTCCCCTGAAGTAGTTAATTGTTCTGAAATCGGGAGTGGAGCATTCCGAAATCCACATGAAATGAATATTCTCCTGAAGGGCTCGCTCGATCTTCCTGCAAGAGTAAACGTTGCTTAGGTAGCTGTAAAACAACACCTTTATCATCATGCGCGGGTGAAAGCTGCTCGCTCCTCCGCCATGATACTGGTTTAGTATGCAGGAAATATCCAGGTTGTCAACTACTTCGCTCACTAACCGAACAGGATGGTTGGGGGCAATTTTATCTAAAATATTTTGAGGGAACAGGGTGGGCTGAGTGCCAGCTAACTCTTTAAATACGACTTTGGCCATAAATTCATATTCACACCGTGAATATATTGAATATTAACGGTATAAACAATTTTTTAAACCAAAAAAAGAGGGTGTCTGGGACTTTTTAGACACCCTCTTTTTTTATAATCATAAGTGTCGAAAATTCAAAAAAATGTCTATCGATTGCTATTTCGGTGGTGGATTCAATGCCACTTTAAGAGATGCCGAAGGCTTATTAAGTTCTATTAATATTAGGGTCGTAAGTTTTAAAGAGATGGTTTTGTAAGTCTACGAAAGTTTATTTTTTTTTGATAAAAGTATTGTTGTATTAAAAAACGCCATAAATTGCCTCCGTGTTTTAGTTTATGGTCCCTAAACCTTAATACTCAGTCACAATATGTGTAACTTACCTATTGAAGTAACTTCTTCGGAAGTATCTAATCATTAATTAATTTCCAAAAACCTAACCCTAAAACTACCTAAAGTTTATGAAGAAAACTTTACATGCCCTTGTATGTCTATTTATTATGGGCATCATGGGAAATCCTGTTGCTGCTTCGCCAGCATATCCTAATCCAGTTAAGGTAACTCAGCCAGATGGTACTACGGTTACTGTAATTCTTAAAGGTGATGAATTCGCAAAGTGGGCTCAAACGCTCGATGGCTATACACTCCTTTATAATAGTCGAGGTGTATATGAATATGCTGTTGTTAATACCGATGGGGACATTGTTCCCTCTGGCGTTAGAGCAAGTGAACAATCTCACAGAACTGCTGCTGAAACTGCATTGCTCACTTCCACGGCCAAGGGCTTGTCCTTTAGTAGAAGCCAGCTGGATATGATTCGGTCTATACAACAAATACGGGACAGGGAAAATAGCCTTCGGACATTCCCTACTACTGGTGCTCGTAAGTTGGTGTGTATTCTTATGGGTTTTAAGGATAAAGCGTTTACAAAAACCCAGGCAGATATGAATAATCTGTTTAACCAAGTCGGGTATTCGGCAAATGGTGCCACTGGTTCTGTTAAGGATTTTTACAACGAAAATTCATGGAACCAGTTCAACCTTACGGTTACTGTTGCTGGACCTTTTACTGCTGCTAATAATATGAGTTACTATGGTGGTAACGATGCAAGTGGTAGCGATTCTAATCCGCGTGCGCTGGTTACTGAGGCTGTAAATGCTGCCGATGCAACTGTTAATTTTGCCGACTTTGACAATGACAACGATGGCACTGTTGATGGTGTTTACGTTATCTATGCGGGTTATGGTGAAGAAGCTGGTGGTGGTGCCGATTGCATTTGGGCTCATGCTTGGAATATTACATCCGTAACTAAGGATGGTAAGACAATTAGTAAATATTCCTGCTCTGCCGAGCTGAGTGGTAACTCTGGTTCAACAATTTGCGCTATAGGCGTAATTTGTCACGAATTTGGACATGTGCTTGGAGCACCAGACTACTACGATACAAACTATAGTACTGGTGGCCAATTTGATGGAACGGGTTATTGGGATATTATGTCGGCCGGATCATGGAACAATAATGGCATTACCCCTGCTCACCACAATGCCTATACTAAAGTTAAGGTGTACGGTTGGGCCACCGCTACCGAACTTACCTCAGCTACCAATGTTTCGGTATCTAATGCAGAAGCAAATAAAAGTTTCTACCAAATAAATTCAACTACGTCGGGTGAATATTGGCTTATGGAAAACCGCCAGCAGGTGGGCTTCGATGCCAACATTCCTGGCCATGGTTTAATTATTTACCATGTAAATAGTGGTATTGCCTCGGCTACTACAAGTAACAATATTAATGCCACCTATCCTCAGAAGATGTATCCCGTTTGTGCTAGTGCTACCACTAACCCTGGCACTACTGCATCTACTTATGGCACCATAAATGGTGGTGGTTGTTCATTCCCTGGAACGAGCAGTAAAACTTCGTTTACCGATGCAACTACCCCAAACATGAAATCGTGGGCAGGCACCAATACTGCGAAACCAATTAGCAGTATTGTGGAAAATACATCCACTAAGACCATAACTTTTAGCTTTATGGGAGGTGTCTCAACTCCAACTGCTCCAGCAGCCATAACTGTTGCAGCTTCTGGGACTTCTACTTCCGGAGCTACACTAAACGGAACAGTGAATGCTAACAATGCAACCACTACAGTTACCTTTGAATATGGCACTACTACCAGCTACGGTAGTTCTGTGAATGGATCACCTTCGTCAGTTACCGGTTCTGCTGCAACCAGTGTCTCGGTTGCACTTACAGGTCTTGCAGCAAATACCACCTATAATTTTAGGGTAAAGGCGGTTAATTCGGTTGGAACAACCTATGGTAGCAATATGACTTTTACTACTTCTGCTAATCCAACAGCGCTTTCATTACCAGTTACTGAAAACTTTGCTACCTCTTCGCTTCCTACTGGTTGGACAACCCAAAATGTAGGAACAGGTATCACTGAGCGGTGGAGCCTTTCCAATACGGCTAATGCTGGTGGGGTTGCTTATGAGCTCAAGTGCTCATATCAGAATCTTAATCCAGGAACAACCCGGGTAATTACTCCAGCAATCAATACTGTTGGCGCATCGCAGTTGGCATTAAGCTTTAAACACATGCTCGACGACTACGCGTCTGGAGCGACGCTTAGTATCCAAACCTCTACCGATAAGGTCACTTGGACTAACGAAACATGGTCGCTGGCCACTGCTTCCAACTCCAATGTTGGCCCAGTAACGGTTAATACTACCATTACCCATAATTTGAACTCGGCTACCACCTACATTGCATTTGTAGTAGTTGGAAATCTTTATCAGTTTGATTACTGGTATATCGATAACGTTTCGATTAGTGCCGGAACTAGTTCTACCACACCAACTGTTTCTACTTCTGCCATATCAAGTATTACGTCTAGCACTGCTGTTTCGGGCGGCAACGTAACTGCCGATGGTGGTGCAACTGTAACTGAAAGAGGCGTTTGCTACGGCACATCACAGAACCCAACTTTATCAAATTCTAAAGTGATTAGTGGTTCTGGAACGGGTTCATTTACGGCAAATCTGTCCAATCTCGTTGCAAGCACTACCTATTATGTTAGGGCTTATGCAATCAATACTAATGGAACAGTCTATGGTACGCAGCAGAGTTTTACAACTTTGGCTGGTAGCTTAACCTACTGTGCGTCGAAGGGGAGCAATGTTGCCTATGAGTGGATTGATTTAGTTCAGTTTGCTGGTATTAACAAATCTTCTACTGCCGATGCTGGTTACAAAGATAATACCAGCTTGGTTGGTAATGTTTCATTGAACTCTACCGTGCCTATATACTTAAGCGCTGGATTCAAGAGTAGTGCATACACTGAGTTTTGGACTGTGTGGATAGACTTCGATCATAATGGAACATTCGATACCAGTGAGTTAGTGGCTTCAGGTTCGTCTTCAAGTAGTGCAACTCTTACGTACAACGTTACCATTCCTGCTGCTGCATTACTCGGAAATACTAGAATGCGTGTTACCATGAAATATAATGCTGTTCCAACTGCTTGTGAAACCTTCTCCTATGGTGAAGTTGAAGACTATACAGTAAATATTTCCCAAAGTTCGGGTGCACCAGTATTTAACAATCCATTTGCTATAGCTCTTGGTAACGAAGTTCCTACCTCTCTCACTGTTTTCCCCAATCCAGCTCTTGATCATGTTACCGTTCAGCTGAATGGTGTTGATGGTGAAGTAATGTTGCGCGTTTATGATATGCGGGGTGCCTTGGTTAAGATTATGCCAATGACCGAGCGCAATATTGATGTGGACATAAGCAACCTTCCAAAGGGTGTTTATATAATCTCTGTTGATGATGAGAAACAACCTATTACAAAACAGTTTGTAAAACAATAGATTTCCTGAATTAATGTAAAAACGAACCCGTGTAAGTCACGGGTTCGTTTTTTTTTATCAGACATGGTAAGGTATTGGCGGTTATGCTTTGTTGATGCGAATAGAGAAATGGTTGAAGGTTTTGTTTGCGGAGATAATTATATTGACGCTATAGCCATCCTAGAGCAGCCTCCTTCGTATAAAAAACGGATACAGCAACATTCTTGGTTTTAATCTCTCCTATGAAGAGTTTACTATAGGCTGTCTGCAATGGTTTGGTCTGGAGTATGGCAATTCTAACTGTAATAAATCGCTCTACAAGCTTGGGTAAAATTTGAAGTATCGATTTAATCGTATTCTTCGTGTCTTTAAATACACAAACTCTTTCGTCCTGCATTATTCGAAGATTTACAGGGAGTTCCGTTCGCTGAAGTAAATCGCAGTAGAATTCTTCTATTTCCTTTATTGAAATTGTTCCTCCGTAGGTGGCAGTCACAATACAGGAAATGTTGTCGATTGAAACGTTAATCATGATAGACTTGGTTTTTGGCTTCTAAATATAAGAGATAACCTGCACAAGTCAGCTGTGGAATTGTTAATATTATTTGTAATTTAAGAATTGCGGCAACTCGTTTTGCCGCTTGCTAAGAAGTAAAAAGATATAACTTATGGATGGACTTTTTCCCAAGAGGAGTTGAGTCAGAGAAAGTTCCAGCCCAATTATTTTGATGGATTGAGTTTAGCTTGCATGCCTTAATGTTGCGAGAATTGCTCCGGTGATGTATGCTATAATCCACCAGATGTAGGCATATCGAGAGTATAGGTGGAGCGTATGAGCTACCTGTGATTCAATTCCCTGTGTTTGTCTATGCCGCCATAGTAATAGGCAATCAAGTAGCATCGTTAGAAGGGCTGAATATCCTAACAGACCATGAAGGGTGATGGTGGTGGAGTGGCTTGAACCAATAATCATACATATTGTAGCCGTAATGTCGAGTAAAACACCTGTTGTAAGAAAGGTAAGAACAAGGTTGGTGATGCGATGTTTTCGCTGTTCTGCAATAATGGCTATGGTATAGGAGAGTAAAGCGAAGTTAACGATAATGGTTCCTGCAATAAGTGTGGGTGACATGGTTTGTGCTATTAGTTCGGTTTTAGTAGTCGATGGCAAGATAACTATTTTTGGTCGATTGTATAATGAGTTTAGCAGATGGAATTCACCTAGAGATATTGGTTCTTGACAATCAATGGAGTTGCTGTAATGGTCATTTTTTGTATCTTCGTTTAATCTCACAAATTTTATTTACTTAAAACCTGCAATTTCTATGTCATTTGGTTTCCCTCCAAAGTTTGTTGAAAAGTTTTCACTTGGTGAATTTTCCCAAGAGCAGTTTTTGGTAGTGGCGCTCGATACTGTTCGTGCTCTTCAATGGGACATTGGGGCGATTGAACAATCTTCCTTTGTGGCTTACACCGGTTTTTCACTTAGCTCGTTTGGGGAGGCCGTTAAGGTGTCGGTTGGAGAAACCCAGGTTGAGATAATCAGTAGCTGTACTACCCTCCAGCTATTCGACTATGGGAAAAATCGAAAAAATGTGCAACGCTTTCTTCACTTGTTCAGTGAACTTAAAACGTCGTTAAGCTCGGATTATATAGCCGTTAGGGTGGACGAGATACATCGTGACATTAATGTTGTTGATGCAGCAAATGGTAGACAAAAGACTGCGGCAAGATGGGAAAGAAGTGGCGGGTTTCTTTCGGTGTTTATTCCATCAAAAGACCTCTTTGTTACTCCAATAATCATTGATCTCAATATTGCTGTTTTTATTCTAATGGTAATATCCGGCGTAAACTTCTTCGCACCGTCTATTGACGATATGGTGTATTGGGGGGCCAATTTGCGGAGTATGACGTTGAACGGTCAGTCGTGGCGCTTGTTTACAAATTGCTTTTTACATTTTGGCGTTGTACACCTGCTGATGAATATGTATGCTTTGCTATATATTGGTATGTTGTTGGAGCCTCAGCTGGGCCGAATAAAATTTGCTTCAGCTTATCTTTTAACTGGCATTGTAGCAAGCACTGCGAGTTTATGGTGGCATCCTCTTTCGGTAAGTGCAGGTGCTTCTGGAGCCATCTTTGGTATGTATGGGCTTTTTCTTGCGATGCTTACCACTAATCTCATTGAACGATCTGCTCGAAAGTCTCTGTTAACAAGTATTGTGATATTTGTTGGCTATAACCTACTTAATGGAATGAAGGGTGGTGTTGATAATGCTGCCCATATTGGGGGATTAATCAGTGGTTTGGTGATAGGTTATGCATACTTCCCCAGTTTGCGTAAGACGAAAGATGCTCGCTGGACCGTTTCGGTTATTGCTGGACTTGTGGTGGCTGTGGCACTCCTCGTTTCTTCTGTAGTGAAAAGTCTTCCAAATGATGGTGCGAAATATCAACAAAAGATGGAGGAATTTGCTTCGCTAGAACAAAGAGCTTTGCTGGTTTTTAAAATGCCGGAGGATGTGAATCGTCAATTGTTGATTAAAACTTTGCGCGATAGTGGTATCTACCTTTGGAGAAAAAGTATTCGTCTGGTGCAGGAGGCTGACAGACTTGATCTTCCATCCGAGGCACATACACGCAATTTGCTTATCATTAAATATTGTAATCTGCGAATGGAGAGCTTTGACTTTCTTGCTAAATCGCTTGAAAATAATGATGATATGGGTTTTATGATGCGGTTTAAGAATTGCAATGAGAAAATTAAGCAAGTGATGATTCAACTTGGGGTAAAATTAGAGTAAGGACATCTATTTGTATAACTATCGGTGTTTGTATTCTTGTAATAATCGTAATTCAACTTGTATTATTAGTCTGTTAACTTTAACACCTTTTTGCCTATTTTAACGTTAGTGCTGCGATTCTTGCCGTAAATTTGAATGTCGACTTATAGGGTGTTGTCTCTTCATATTTTCATAGTTACGCTTATTTCTCTTTTTGGAAAGTTTCAATACTCCTACATTGTAATATTATCGACACAGAATGAAAAATTCTATTGATTTACATAAGTTGTAATATTTAAAGATTTATGTTATGAAAATTAAAGAAGTAAGTGCAATCGAGATTCTCGATTCGAGAGGAAATCCAACGGTTGAGGTAAACATGAAACTTGAAGATGGCACCGCTGCGCGTGCCATGGTTCCAAGCGGTGCATCAACTGGTGAGCGCGAAGCTTATGAGCTGCGCGATGGTGATAAGAAGCGTTATGGAGGAAAAGGTGTGCTTAAGGCTGTGGAGAATGTTAACAAAATAATCGCAAAGGAGCTTGTTGGTAAATGTTTTGTTAGCCAGCGAGAACTCGACTATATGATGATTGGCCTCGATGGAACTGCCAATAAATCAAAGCTGGGTGCCAATGCAATACTTGGTGTGTCAATGGCGTATGCGCGTGCGCAGGCTATGAGCGCCAAGATGCCTCTTTACCAGTACTTGGGTGGCAGCAATGCCCACCTTTTACCTGTACCATGCATGAACATTATTAATGGTGGCAAGCATGCCGATAACAATGTCGACTTTCAGGAATTTATGGTTGCTCCGCATGGAGCCTCTTCGTTTACCGAGGCTATCCAGATGGGCATTGAAGTTTTTCACACGCTTAAGGGTGTGCTCAAGGCCAAGGGCTATAGTACAGGAGTGGGTGATGAGGGTGGATTTGCCCCCGATCTGAAATCGAACGACGAGGCCGTAGAAGTTATTCTGGAAGCTATTACTAAGGCTGGTTTTAAACCGGGTGCACAGGTTAGTATTTGTCTCGACCCTGCTGCCAGTGAGCTGTGGGAGGATGGGAAATATAAGATGTTCAAGAGCACTGGTAAATTGCTTTCCAGTGATGAACTCATAAAGTTATGGGAGAGCTGGGCAAAGCAATACCCCATTGTGCTGCTCGAGGATGGCTTGGCAGAGAACGACTGGAACGGTTGGAAAAACCTCACACAAGCCTTAGGAAACAAAATTGAAATCGTAGGCGATGACCTCTTCTGCACCAACAAGGCAATTCTGGCTGAGGGGATTGAAAAAGGTGTTGCCAACTCCATACTGATTAAGCTAAACCAGATTGGCACCGTTACCGAAACGTTGGAGACCATAGAGCTGGCCTACCACAATAAGTATAACTGTTTTGTTTCTCACCGGAGCGGCGAAACTATCGACAGCTTTATTGCCGACTTAACTGTTGCAGTTAATGCCGGACACCTGAAAACCGGTAGCGGTTGTCGTGGTGAGCGCATTGAGAAGTTTAATCAGCTGATGCGTATTGAGAATCAGCTAGGCAAGGCTTCATGCTTTGCTGGCAAAAGGCGTTTAAGAATGCACTATAGAAACATTCAACAACAGTTAACTTAACGGCTGGTCAAGTGATCAGCCGTTTTTTATTTTCTTGTGATTGCTTTTATTTTGGAAGTTATACCTCACTTGCCCATTAACGCTATACCGAAACAATGTTTTTATCACCACAGGAGTATTCTTATTTTAAAATAGTTGTCTCTCTCCGTTCGACCATCGTCTTTCCATTTGGCCTGTTTGGCAATTTATTGTAAATTAAGGTATTTTACTCGAACCAGTAGGGTGTATTTGGGGTTGGTTGTATAAGATACAACTGGATGATTTACAAAACGAGAATTTTAAACATTACAGCTATGCTAGTAAAAGGAAACATTGCATTGAGCGACAACGGGTTTGTTTTTAATCCTGCAACGGGGGATTCATTCACCCTGAATGAAACGGGTAAGGTGGTGCTTACGCTTATTAAGAGTGGTGAAAGTCTCGAGCAGATCACCAATTTTATGAAGGAGAAATACGATGTTGATGAGGTCACGTTGGATCGTTACTTGGCTGACTTTGTGAACGATCTTCGAGTTAACAATCTATTGGAGGAATAGCGATGAGCCGAATGGAGGTAACGGTTGCCGTAACTGGACTGAACAACATCGATAGTCCTGGGCCTGGAATTCCCGTAATTCGAGGAATTCGAGAGTCAATGGATTTTGAGGTAAGAATTATTGGGCTGGCTTATGAGCATCTTGAACCGGGAATTTATATGAGCGATTTGGTTGATAAAACCTATATGATTCCATATCCATCGGAAGGGAAGGATGCTCTCTTGAAACGGTTGCTGGAGATACATGCCAAGGAGAGGATCGATGTTATTATTCCAAATTTTGATGCCGAACTATTTTCGTTTATAAAGTTGGAGCAGCAGCTGGCAAACGCAGGTATCAGAACCTACCTTCCAACGTTGGCTCAGTTTGAGGAGCGGCACAAGTCGAATCTTCCTGCCTTTGGGAGAAAATATGGTGTGGACGTTCCAGAAGGTACTGATGTTTTTAGCCATGCAGACTTACATAATGCGCTGAAGTCGATGGAGTACCCGGTGATGATAAAGGGAAAATACTACGACGCATATGCAGCTCATTCGGAGGAGCAGGCAGACGAGTATTTCTTAAAAATGTCGGCAAAGTGGGGCCTTCCAGTTATTGTTCAGGAGTTTATTAAGGGTACCGAAGTGAATGTTATAGCCCTAGGTGATGGAAAGGGAAATTTAGTGGCAGCCGTACCCATGCGTAAGCAATACATAACCGATAAGGGTAAGGCTTGGGGGTGGAATTACCATTGATGAACCCAAAATGCTCAACTTGGCAGAACATATACTATCGCAAACAAAGTGGAAAGGTGGATTGGAGTTGGAGTTGATTAGAGCGTCGGATAATAAGCTTTACCTACTTGAAATAAATCCTCGAATTCCAGCATGGGTATACTTAGCCGTTGGTGCTGGACAGAATATACCCGAGGCTTTATTGAAGTTGGCTTTAGGGATGGAGGTTAAACCGTTTGACCGATACGATGTGGGTAAAATGTTTGTGAGATACTCTTACGATATGATTGTTGATTTGGATCGTTACTCTTCGCTAACTATTAATGGCGAGCTTTAATGGTTAAGTGGATGTTGAACAATAAAAAATTAGCGCTATGATAAAGTTACCATTTGAACGACCAGCAATAACCCGCTTAACGCCGGGTATGCCATCTAAGCATGGTGCAGGAACAGTGATTGCCCCGATGCCACTTATTGATGGAGTAATGGTGGATGACCTTTTGGATAAGTATGGATCGCCGCTTTATGTTTTTTTCCGAACGCACAATAAGGAAAACGGTTGAGGATGTAAAACGATCGTTTAACTTGAGATACCCTAAGGTTCAGTTGGCCTGGAGCTACAAGACGAACTATCTAGACTCAATCTGCCGGATATTCCACCAGGAGGGTTCGTGGGCGGAGGTTGTTTCGGGCTTTGAGTACGATAAAGCATTAACCAATGGCGTGAAGGGTGAAAATATCATCTTCAATGGACCAGGAAAAAGCGTTGCTGCCTTGGAGAGGGCGGTAGTGAACGGCTCATTTATTCACATCGATAATATGGATGAGCTGTTCATGTTGAGCGATGTTTGCCAGCGTAAGAGTCTCGAAGCTCGAGTGGCTATACGGGTTAACATGGATGTTGGTGTTTACCCAAAGTGGGATCGATTCGGGTTGAATTACGAAAACGGGGAGGCCTGGGATGCAATCAATCGCATCATGAATAACCCTAAATTAAAATTGATGGGATTGCACACCCATGTTGGCACCTATATAATGACGGCTGATATATACCGTATTGCAGCCACTAAGTTGGCCGATTTGGCAGTTAGTATTGCTCAAAAGTTTGACCATCACATCTCCTACATCGATATGGGCGGTGGATTTGCGTCAAGGAATACCCTCAGAGGGGCTTACCTTTCGGGCGAGGATACAACTCCATCATTCGATGAGTATGCAGAGGCAATATCATCGGCAATCCTCAACTCCCAAATTAGACCCGATAAGCTTCCTACCCTTATTCTTGAAACAGGACGTGCACTTATCGATGATGCTGGATATATTGCAGGAACGGTGCAGGCTAACAAACGGCTTTCGGATGGTAGAAGGGCAACTATTGTGGATGTTGGGGTAAATCTTCTCTTTACATCATTTTGGTACGACCATAAGATTCAACCCGTGAAGAATCATTCAGGGGTGGTTGAGGAAACAACTATATACGGTCCACTTTGTATGAACATAGATGTTCTGCGACCGTCAATGATGTTCCCGTCGTTGAAGCTAGGCGATAGGTTTGTAATTTCTCGAACCGGTGCCTACAATAATACTCAGTGGCTGCAATTTATAACAATGCGCCCCAATGTTGTATTAATTGGTCAGGATAGGGCGGTTCATGTAATTCGAAAGGCTGAAACACTTGAATATATTACGGCAAATGAGGCTATTCCGGCCCATTTGGCGAAACCGGAATAATTTGATGGAAACACCTAAATCTTGCAGTGCCTAAACGTGAAGATTATAATTCTTCGTTAGAAATTATTATACCTGCCATACAATGCTGAAGAATGGTTTAATACTTAGTTCAATTCAGGGAGCAGCGCGAAGCTACTCCCAAATATTCTTCTCGGAGAATTACTGGTTTGCCATTCCGCTCTTGGCAGTCTCCTTTCTCGATGTTTCTGCAGGTTTGTGCGGGTTACTTTCGGTGATGACGGCAAACACGGCGGCATCGCTTCTAAAGTTCGACAGGCAAACAATTGTAAAGGGGCTTTATGGCTTCAACAGCCTTTTGGTTGGTTTGGGCCTGGGTTACCACTATGAGTTGACCTTGGTAATTTTCGTGATGGCAATCTTTGCTGGATTCTTAACGTTGCTTATCACCATTGCATTTCAAGGAATCCTAGGAAAATACTACCTGCCTTACCTTTCAATCCCGTTTGTATTTAGCATATGGCTGGTGCTTAGTGCTGGATGGATGGCAAAAGGCGTTGAAACCAACCAGAGCGGAGTTTATGTTCTTAACAGGCTGTTTGGCATAGGTGGTAATCCCTTTATTGTAATTCATCAGTGGTGGATCGATAATATTTCGTCAGGCTTTTTGAACAGCTACTTTCTTTCGCTGGGCGCAATATTTTTTCAGTTTAATGTTATTGCTGGTCTTGTGGTGGCCGTTGCATTGCTGTTCTACTCCAGAATTGCCTTTGTTCTTTCCTTGTTGGGCTATACCGTTGCCTATTTTGCTTACTCCTTTTTTGGTATGGATATGACTCAACTGGGCTACAGCTTTATTGGGTTTAACTTTATTTTAGGCGCCATTGCCATTGGTGGGTATTTCTACATTCCATCGCGGCAATCATTTTTTTGGGCTTTAGCAGTAACGCCGATCATAGCATTAGTTACAGCCGGCTTGTATGGAATCCTTTCTCCTTTGAAACTTGCGTTGGTTTCGTTGCCGTTTAACCTTGTGCTACTCATGTTCATTTACTCTTTTCGGTTTAGAACAGCATATGGAAAGTTTATTGAGGTTCCAATTCAGGAGGGTACACCAGAGAAGAATCTATACTCATATCAAAGCTTTTCCAAACGGTTTCCAAACTATGGATGGTTGCCCATTAAACTTCCTTTTTTTGGTGAATGGTATGTTAGTCAGGGGCACAACGGGGAATATACGCACAAAGGTGAGTGGGCCAATGCCTGGGACTTTGTAAGCGTTGATAGCGATTTGGTTCAGTATAGAAATGAGGGGAACGATTTAACGGACTACTACTGCTTCGGTCAAAAGTTAATTGCTCCGGCCGATGGACAGGTGGTTGTTGTGGAGGATGGTATTGCCGATAATGTTATTGGCGAGGTTAATACCATTAGAAACTGGGGGAATACGGTGGTGATTAAGCATGCTGAAGGGTTATACTCCAAGCTTAGTCATCTTCAACGGGGATCTATTTCTGTTAAGGTGGGCGATAATCTTCGTTATGGTCAGGAGGTTGGACGGGTTGGAAATTCTGGGCGCTCTCCATTTCCTCACCTCCATTTTCAGCTGCAGGCAACGCCCTATATTGGCTCAAAAACCATTAAGTATCCTCTGTTTGCCTATCTGGAGGATGGCAATAAGATTAAAACATATAGCTATCCAGCTAATGGGCAAAGGGTAAGGTCGATAGAGGAGGATGCCTTACTAAAAAAGTCGCTTAACCTGATGCCCGGAAAGGTGATGACGTGGCGTGTTAAGAGCGAAAAAGGTGTCGCCCATGTTACTTGGGAGGTTCTTACAAATTCTTACAACAAGTCCTACATTCAATGTAAATCCACTAAGGCTAAAGCCTACTTCCAGAACGATGGGGTTTATTTCTATTTTACCCACTTTGATGGAGATAGAAAATCGTTGCTCTTCTCTTTTTACCAGGCAGCATTTAGAATACCTTTGGTGCAAATAAAGGGGTATGTTTCAACTGATTCATTGCCGGTGAATAGAACATTTACAGGAGTTCGACTTTTCTTCCACGATTTCACTGCACCTTTTTACCTTTACCTTAAAACCCATTTTGAGGTTAGTGTCGAAAGAAATGGATCGGAGTTTGACGTGGATAGCTTTGCCTATAATTCATCGCTTGCCGGCTACTCGTTTAACCGACTAATTTGGACAAGGTGGTTTATGCTTAAGGTGGACAAGAATAGCCGTTTGACACTTTCCGATCAAACAAAAAAAATTGAAGCCGTATGCGAAAATACTTAATAACAACAGCATTGCTGCTAGCAATTTCCGTAGTTGCGTTTGCTCAAGATAATTTTGTAACGCTCGATAAGCAATCGTATGATTGCTATTTGAGAGGGGATTATAAGAATCTTAAGAAGGTTGGCAATAATTTGCTCGACCAAGGAATTGACTACTACTTCCTGCGGATGCGGTTGGGAATTCTTGCTTATAATAATCAGTACTATCCCAGCGCAGTGAGCCATTTTAAGCGGGCTCTCGATTTGAGTCTAATGGATACTGTTTCGCGGGAGTACATATATTATAGCTACCTCTTCTCCGGGAGAGGTGCCGATGCCAACCTTTACCTTGAATCGATCCCAATGGATAAAAGAAGCTCTGCTTTACAATCGATTGCCAAACCTGGTTTAGTCAATCTGTTTGTCGGTAGTTCCTATAATACTTACAATGGAACTGGCTACGTTCCCAGTATTTTGAGTAATCAATACTATGAGGATGTAAAGAATGGATTGGGCTTTAGCGCGGGGGTGGCAAGCTATTTTTCCAGCCACCTCAAGGCCGACTTTGTATACTCTCGCTATCAGAAAGGTGGAACGGTATACTCTAGCCAAAGTCCTACTGGGCGAAATCTTGATTTTGTGCAGAATCAGGCATACTTTAAGCTAACCGAGTATCTATTCCCCGGTTGGGCAATTTCCGGATTTGGCCATCTTGCATTTTATTCCGATGGTAATTCCGTTTCGCAACAAGGGAATGGTCGGTCGTCAACGCAAACAAAGATGGAGTATTTAGGTGGAGTTGGCCTTTCGAAGAGTGGTTGGAAGGTTAGAGGCGGTGCAAATGTCTCCTACAGCAACTTTAGCAGCTCAAGTCAAACCAGAGGCGAAGGGTATTTAATCTATTTGCCATTTGGGAACCTCAACCTTTACCTTACGTCAGGCGGAATGTATCAGGCCGATAAGCACTGGGGAAACTCGTATCAGGTGAATCAGGAGGTAGGGTTTAAGGTTTTCAAATTTCTGTGGATGGAGCTTGGCGTGGTTGGTGGCAATGCATTTCTCTATGCCCGAAATCAGGGGTTGACCATGAACAACTCCTTCCAGATGCCAGTAACGACGGCTTATGGCAACATCATCGTTTTACTGGGGAAGCATGTTAGCGTTAATTTGTCGTCATACTACATCGAAAACAATCTCTATTTGTGGAATTTTGATACCTATTCCAAAACCAACAGGCAGGCTGTCGATGCATTTGGATGTTCATTTAAGCTAACGTATAAAATTAGATAGTCATGAAAAAATATTTAGTTTTAATAGTAATTATTCTTTCGGCACTGGTGTCGAGTGCACAGGATAATTCGAAGTTAATTGCCGCGTTTGGCGACAGCTATGCCAAAGAAAAGCAGGGGAAGTATTCCGAGGCGGCTTCTGCATTGAAGGCACACTACGATGCATCCTCCTATGAAATTAATCTTCGGTTGGGTTGGCTTACATACCTGCAGGGAAAGTTTTCCGAATCGTTGGGGTATTATAATAAAGCCATTGAGCTGATGCCTTACGCCATTGAACCAAAATTGGGCGTTGTGCTGCCTGCTGCTGCCTTGGGAAATTGGAACTTGGTGATGTCTACCTACAATAAAATTCTCGCCATCGATCCTAACAATACCCTTGTTCTTTACCGAATGGGGTACATCTTCTACGAAAAAAAGGATTATGGTCAGGCATACCAGTATTTCGAGAAGGTGGTTAACCTATACCCATTCGACCACGATAGCGTGCTGATGCTCGCTTGGACGAACTTTAAGTTGGGTAAAACTAGGGAGGCAAGGATACTTTTCAATAAGGCCTTGCTCTACAATCCGGGCGACGTCTCGGCAACGGAGGGGCTTAAGCTTATAAAGTAATTTGCACACTATTTTCTGAGCAGAACATGGTTCCATAGGGGCCATGTGCTGCTTAGTTTTTGCTCATATGAATAGTGGCCTTGTAGATGCATCTCCTGCCATTTTGCAGTGTGGCGCTTCAATGTTGGAGCAGTCTTTCTTATGAGATAAGGTAATTTGCAGCATTTTGAAATCAGAGAGTCCAACCACTAGTCATTCATCAAAAATACTGCCGTCAAAAAGTCCAACGACTTGTCGTTTGCCATTTTGATCGAAAACATTTTGACCAACTACTGGTTGTTCATCAAAAATACTGCAGTCAGAGAGTTGAACCACTGGTCGTTCATCAAAAATACCGTAGTCAGAAAGCCAAACCACTGGTCGTTCACCATTCTGATCGTGAAATTTTTGACCAGCAACAGGTCGTTCATGTTGCTGATGGCAATCAACAAGCACAACAGGAATCCGGTGGACAAAAATACTCCTTCGGTACGGTTGTGGGTTATGGCGGTATCCTTTGCTACTCTTGAAAGTTGCTGATATATGAGAACGGCAGCTGAAGATACTGGAATGTTAAGGCCAAAAAAGTTGAGGAGTTGATGCACCCAATGGTTTGTTGCTCTAAATTTCCAGACGTACATTTTTCTGCTGTGGGCATGCAGCTGCGGGTTACATTTTACCAACTTCCTAATTCGCTTTTTCGATTGCTCATATCCAAAAATTCTTTACATTGCCTTCTGCCGGCTTTGCCGCGGTCGGTTTAGTTAACGTCTTATCTTTCTGCCATGAACGTTGATATACGCCCCGAGACGGCTTCTGATTTTCACTCAATACGGGAGGTGGCCGATTTAGCCTTTGACCAACCCAACGAGGGTCTTCTTGTGGTAAAACTTCGCATGAATCCCTTGTTTTCGCCTAAGCTCTCATTAGTTGCACATGTAGAGGATAAAATTGTTGGGCATATACTTCTCTTTCCGATAACAATTGTGGACCGTAAGCATAACCACTCCTCATTGGCTCTAGCCCCAGTAGCGGTGATTCCCGAAATGCAGAATTGTGGCATAGGAAGCACGCTTATCCGTGCTGGACTAAAGGCGGCAACAGAGGAAGGTTATTCTTCAGTTATCGTTCTGGGGCATTCCGATTTCTATGCACGGTTTGGTTTTAAACCTGCGAGTCACTGGAATATTCATCCATCTTTTGTTGTCTCAGATGAGGTGTATATGGCCATGGAACTAGTAAATGGGGGCCTATCTGGAGTGTCGGGCAAGGTGAAATATCCATCTGAATTTGATGATGTGGAGTAGAGGTAGAAAGGTGTTTTGATATTGCAATTAGAAATGTTCTAGCCTAATAATTTTCTATTCGTTGATGGTTAATCTCTTGCGGTATACTTTCTTTAAATCAAATTCTAATTGTCTCCTTTGCCTTAGTGTTCACATCCTATCTTTGGGAAGCAATCATGTTTTCTAAATCTTTTTGCGATGAAAAGAAAATTATAGTCGCATTATTCTGATGGCTCTTGTATCATGCAGTCGCAGCGATCACCTTCGCATAAGTGGTACTATTACGGGTATCGATACGGGCATGGTGATGCTCAGCCGCTTCGATGGTAAGAGTATGGTGCCAGTGGATAGCACGCAGATGCAGGATGGACAGTTCGTTTTTTTGGGAAGGGTCAACCTGCCTGAGTTCTATTCTATTTCCATAGCCTCGAAGTACCGAACAATACCTCTATTTGTGGAGAACGCCAATATCACCATACATGCCCAATTCGATAGTTTGTCGCAGGCTGTTGTATCAGAATCGAAAAGCAATGAGGCGTATATCCGGTTTATGTCCTTGAAGAATCGATTTGCCGACCGCTTCTACCTGCTGCAGCAGCAACTTACGGTGGCCATTCACGATAACAACAATACACGAGAGGCCGATATTAATCAGGAGATGGAGCGAATACGCCGTAAGTATCCGGTTGCAGTGGATAGCTTTGTTGTTACCAATCGTGGTAGCTCGGTTGCTGCCTACGTTTTGCTTACTGAGCGGTCCCGTGGTTTGTCATCGGCCAAGTTGGAGGAGTTGGTTGGCAGGTTGCGTTCGTCCATTCGTTCCTCTGTGTATGTGGTGGCCTTACGGAAGTTAATTGTCGACATGCAAATGGTTGAGGTGGGAGGGGTGGCTCCGGACTTTACGCTGCCGGACAGCAGCGGACAGCCTGTTTCGCTTTCGTTGTTTAGGGGAAAGGTGGTGCTGCTCGACTTTTGGGCATCGTGGTGCGGACCTTGCCGCATGGAAAACCCAAATTTATTGAAATGCTATGAGCGTTTTCATACTGAAGGATTTGAGGGTACTTGGGCTTTCTATCGACGACAACCGTGAGGGCTGGTTACGGGCTGTTAGGAGCGATAGCCTTCCCTGGACAAATCTTTGTGACTTAAAGGCGTGGAATGGCCCAGTAACACGTCGCTACATGCTCATCTCCGTTCCCCATAACCTGCTGCTCGACCGGAATGGTCGGGTGGTTGCTACCGATTTGTATGGCTCCAGTCTCTTGCGAGAAGTGGGTAAAGCGATGCAGTAAGATAGAAGTTAGAAGAATAGGAAGAAGTTATAGGAAGTTATAATGAAGTGGATATTCCGCAATGGCGGGATCAGAATAATCCAGTTGATTGTAGATGTGCAAGATATTGCGTCTCTATTTTATGCTATTGCACTATTCACCGAATAGGGAAGGATTGTTGTAAGATAATTAATCTGTAATTATTACGTGGTAATAAAAATCCAGAGCTTTACCCGGGCGGTGCATGCTTCAATGCTTCTCAATGATCTGGAAATCCTATGCATAGTAATCACCGAAGGGCATTACCGGCTCCATAATTTTCAAAACCTATCCGCCTACTAGTGGATTATCTCTTAGCGCTTTAATGTGCTTTTTTGAATAGATAAAAGGAAAGAGCCGCATTGAACGGCTCTGTATAATTCTGTCGAAATTTTAAAGGTTTGCCCAAACTCCTTCCTTTGCCACCATCTGCCGAACCATATCCTCCGGGGGGGCAGGATGATAGCCGAATTGCTGTTCAAACTTCTCGCTGTTGAAGAGATAGTCGCGGTCGTACTGGTAAACCATCTCTTTAAACTCACCAATAACAGGCACAAAGAGTCCGGCAAGGCTCATCATCCATTTGGGTAGCACGCTATATCTAGGTTTCACATTCATCTCTTGAGCTATCATCTCCACCCACTGCTTGCCTGTAAGGTGAACCCTGCTGGTGGGCAGATGCCACACTTGTCCATAGGCATCGGGCGTATTGCCAAGCATGGCCGTGCCCTTGGCAGCATCCACCGAGTAGGTGTAGTTGTGCAGTTTGTTGGCGTTGGCAAACAGGCTTGCCTTTTTACCCTTAGCAAGGTTTTGTATACCATTTCAACCATTACGCTGTTCTTAGGGCTGAAAAAGTCAGCCGCACGAGCAATGAGTGCGTTAAGGCTTCCGGCAGCAACCTCATCGAGTATCATTTGGGCAATTTGTGCTCTTACCTCTCCCTTTTTGCTGGTAGGTCTTATGGGCGTTTGCTCCGTTATGTTGCTCAGATAGTCGCGGTCATACATATAGATGTTGTCGAAGAATACCAGCCGGGCATTGTGGGCAATGCAGGCGTCAATGGTATTCCGCATAAAGGCGGGCCACTTCTGCTGCCATACCTTGGCGCTATATTCAAACCCAATGGTAATATAAACAATTTTAGACCCTTCTACGGCCTTCATCACTTGAGCGCGATCCGTAAGGTCGGCAGGGAATAGCTGGTCAGTGGAGTTTACACTTTTTGGATTTCTACTTACCAGCCGTATGTTGCTGGTGTAATGGGTGAGCTCCCGGGCTAGCTCCGTTCCAATTGCTCCGTTTGCTCCTAAAATGGTTTGCATGGCTTTGCGTTTTGTTAGAAACAGCAATTGGCGCTAAAGGTTTGATGGTGAACTAATAAGTTATTGTGAAGTTTTCTTAAAGTTACGATCCAAACTTACCACCTCTTTGGTATTTACTAACATAAGCACATACTTTCGATTTCCGGTTAAAATAGGAATGTATAGCCGGTAGTCATTGTTATCATACCAAAAGAAATTGGATTTTTCGCTATGGTTAAAAACCTCTTTAAGGTAGTTGGAGTCTTGGTGGCTGCATGAATAGATAGAGTAGTTAAATAGCGGTTTGGATAAATCTTTCTCGTTAGTGAAGGATGTTATTTTGAGGTAAGTGGCTTGGCCCTTGTATTTGTCTTGAACAATGAGTGTAACACTTGGGAATTCGCTCTTTTGTTCTTCCAAAAATTTGAGAATTTCTGGCACTTTTTTGACTTTTATGGAATCGGTCAGAACAGTTGAAAGCTCAGTTACCGCCTTACTATATTGGGAAAGAATATCGTTACATTCAATGAGTAACTGTTGTTTCTGATTTTGTCGAGAGAAATAATTCCCGGCAAATAGCCCAATTAATAGAAGAAGCACAACGGATCCTGCATAAATCCCAAGCCTTCTCATAAGCGACTGATTTATTTCGGTTTCGCTTTTGAGTTTCTGTGATTCAACTTCTGCTATAATGCTTACGTTCAGGCTTATGTTTAAGAAGGCAGCGCAGATTATAATAACCAGTGAGGAACTGAATAGCGTTAGAACAGAATCTGTTGTTCTACTGGTGAACACCTGAAGATCGAAGGCAGTTGAAGCAATAAAGCCAATAAAGAAGAGAACAATCACACTTATGGTCGCAATCATTAGCCAAATGGTGAAATTGGCGAGCGATTTTTTTTGTTGAAATTTTCATGGTTTCTTCAACTATTAGGGGTTAATTTCTATTCCTAATACTTCATTTTGTATTTGGTTGTTTCCTTGCCTAGCGAAATGCGCTTGAGTCTGCTACGGATCATGTTTTTTCTAACAGGTGCAATTTTATCCACGTATAGAATACCATCGAGGTGGTCGTACTCGTGCTGAATAACGCGGGCAGTCTCACCGCTGTAGGTGGCCTCCTGTGGTTCAAAATCACGGTTAAGGTAACGAATGGTTATGGAGATGGCTCGTTCTACAACCTCACTTAGAGATGGAATACTGAGACAGCCTTCATAGTCGCTCCACATTTCCTCCGAGTGCCATATAATTTCAGGGTTTATGAAAGTTTCAATAATTCCCTCGTCTCCAATAAATAGGTCAGCCATATCTCTGTCTTTGGGGTCGTAGATTTGTTTGGTATCTACTATAAATAGGCGAAGGTCAAATCCAACTTGAGGTGCCGCAAGCCCTAGCCCGTGGGCATGGTAGAGCGTTTCCCAAATATCATTTGCCAGCTGTTTTATGGTGTTGCCGTTCTCTGTAATTTCCTTACACTCTTTGCGTAAAATGCTTTGCCCATAGGCTACTACCGGTAGTATCATCGCTGCTTAAAAAAATTAATAATCTGAATTAAGGTACCATTTATAATTGACTCCTATGTTGAACCCCAATACAGGTACCGTTGTTTAAAAATAGTTTACAAAAATAACTTTTTGGTATATAATTTGATAACTATCTGCGTTATAATGTTGATTATAGCGTCAAAATAGCCTTGCAACCTAAATCTTAATGTCATGAGACTCCTTACACTCTCCATACTGCTGATATTTTTTTTTGCCAGTTGTCAGAAAGAGGGAAGCGATAATTCATCTCCTTTAAGTGGTAAACTCCAGCAACTTTCTGAAAAAGATTCCAGTAGCAATTCCTTGGTCGACAGTATTAATTACAGCACAATAATCACATATTCGTATAATGCCATCTCACAAAGGTTGATCATTTCCCATCAAAATGCTTGTTTTAGCTGTACTTGCGATTCTATCCATTGCTATGTAACCAGTAGCGGTAATAGTATTATTGTAGAGGAGCGTGAGTTTAATGGTAACCTCCTCGTGCCTTGCCTTTACGACCTCGAGGTGGAGGTTGATGGCGTTTCCCCCGATGTTACCTGCTCCATGTTATTGAGCCACACCTTGGCAAATATGCACCCATTCGGCTCAACCTCGATCTAGCCCACGCTCCCCAGGGCACGCTCTATTTCCCTCGTCCCGATTTTCCATGGGGACTAGTGAGGTAGCAATTGCTACCTCGCTCTGCCTACAAGTAGTAAGTTGAACACAGACGTTATGCCCTTGAAAAAAAATTCTGGAGTGGATTGCTTGTTTTTGTTTGAATAGAAACGGGTTGACTTTAGAAAAGGGTGAAAGTTTGTGTTACATTGAATCCTAAATTGGTATACATTATTTGTTAGCTCATGTGGTATTTGAGAGATATACCTCACAATAAAAAAGCTACACTGTTGGTCCTTATGAATCCATAGTTTTATTGTTCTTCCGTTGTGTTTACGCAACGTCCACCACCGCAACCGCACGAAACGCCCTTGTCGCGTAGGCCGGGGCTGCTGCTGCAGGAACCTCCAGAAAATTCGCCGTTTTTCTTAAAAAGCAATCGGATGGACATGGCGGCAAATACAATTGCTACCAGTGCTATAGCGAGAACAAATACTTTTAACAGTGCCATAATAGTGTGTTTTGCCTAAGAAACCTGTTGGGCAAGAAAAAGTTCAACTGAGAATGGTTTTTTATGATTGTCTTGAATGAAGTTATTCCTCTTTTTCGTCCATAATGGAGCAGACTCCACCACAAGTATCACATCCGTCGGGAAGGGGAAGGTTCTTGTTTTTACGCCATAGGTGAATCTCTTCGGTACGTGCGCACTTAATGCCGCGCTTTCGCATCTCCTTGTTGTGTCCAACCTCAGTCTCCGGAAATTTTTTCTTGCGGAAAAATATATTGAATCCTAGCCCTATAAACATCAGGGCCATTAGTATTACTGCTAACCCAATTAATTTAAATACTTCCATCTTTTTTTTACAAAGGTAGCATGTGACTTTGAATTTTGAAATTTGTTTAGAGATGATATTTGTTATCTCCATCAGAAATTTCAACTATTGTTTCCCATTCGATTATGATTCATCGTATTGGAATACAAAGAAAATACGCTTTGAAATATACATCTGCCATAAATATGTTAATTGTTTAATGTTTTGAGACGAAGGTCCGCTTTTTGACCATTAAAACGTAACTTGTTTGTTTTGTGCTGGTCATTTTGCGTGTCTTTTAGCTAAACAAAAATTGTTAACCTCGGTTTATGTAGTGGCAGTGGAATACTATTTTGCCCAATTTCTGAAAGGAAACGTTGAAACAATATATTAAATGAAAAAAAATAGCAAAGAGGAGATTCTTAATGACTTCTATATTGCTTGGTTAAGCCGGCAACTCTCAATGTTGGGACGCAAAGAGGTACTCACAGGCAAAGCAAAGTTCGGCATTTTTGGCGATGGCAAGGAATTGGCACAGGTGGCCCTTGCAAAATATTTCAACAATGGTGACTGGCGTTCGGGCTACTACCGCGACCAGACTTTTATGATGGCTGCTGGTATTTATACGGCAGAGGAGTTCTTTGCCCAGCTTTACGGTCAAACTGACGTGGAGCAAAACCCTGGTAATGCTGGCAGAGTGTTCAATAATCACTTTGCCACTCGTAGCCTCAATCCCGATGGGAGTTGGAAGAACCTGATGGCGCAGAAAAATTCATCAGCCGATATTTCACCAACGGCAGGGCAGATGGCCCGTTTGCTTGGGTTGGCCTATGCTTCAAAATTATTTCGAAATTTGGATGAGGTGAAGAGCCTTACCAGTTTTTCGAATAAAGGTAACGAGGTGGCCTTTGGCACCATTGGCGATTCCAGCACCTCCGAGGGGCATTTTTGGGAAACTATGAATGCGGCGTCGGTGTTGCAGGTGCCGATGGTAATGGCCGTGTGGGACGATGGCTTTGGTATTTCGGTGTCGCGCGATTTTCAAACGGTAAAGAGCAGCATCTCTGAGGCACTTAAAGGATTTGAAAAGGGTAAGAACGATAGCAGCGGTCTGCTTATTTATAAGGTGAAGGGGTGGGATTACCCCGAAATGGTTAGAGTGTTTGCGGAGGCGGTGGCAACGTCTCGCGAGCAGCATGTTCCGGTGTTGTTACATGTGATAGAACTTACTCAACCACAGGGGCATTCCACATCGGGTTCTCATGAACGTTACAAGAGTAAGGAGCGATTGGAGTGGGAGGTGAAGTATGATTGTCTACTGCAGTTTAGATTGTGGATTGAAACCGAAGGTGTGGCAACTGCTGCTGAACTCGACGACATTATTGTTAAAACAGAGAAGGAAGCCCGTGAGGCAAAAAAATACAGCTTGGAAAAAGTTTACTGAGCCCATTCAACGTGAGCGCGATGCATTGGTGAAAATTATAGATAACCGATCCTGCGTATGCAAGCGCGATAAGTTTGATAAGGTCGGTGCGCTCACGCAGGATTTGAAGCGAATTCAGTTTCCCATTCGCAAGGATAACATGAGCGCGGCAAAGCGCATCCTTCGAAATGTTTGTACCGACTGCTCCATCAGAGGATCGTTGCAGCAGGACCTGAGCGTTTGGTTAAAGAAAAACTCGGAGGATGGGTATAATCGTTATAGCACACATCTCTACTGGGATAATGATCGTTCGGCACTTAAGCAGCCTGAAGTTAAGCCGCTCTTTTTGGAGAGTTCACCTCTAGTAAATGGCCGCGAGATTATTCGTGATAATTATGAATCACTTTTTGCTAAGTATCCTCAACTGGTCGTATTTGGTGAGGATGTTGGGAAAATTGGGGGGGTTAACCAAACCTACGAGGGGTTGCAGTCTAAATTTGGTGAGCTTAGGGTAACCGATACCGGTATTCGGGAGACAACCATCATAGGTCAGGGAATAGGACTGGCGCTTCGTGGTTTTAGACCCATTGCGGAGATACAATACTTCGACTATCTACTATATGCTTTGCAGACACTAAGCGACGATCTGGCTACTTTGCTGTGGCGAACCAAGGGTGGGCAAAAGGCTCCGCTGATAATTAGCACTCGTGGTCACCGGCTGGAGGGCGTTTGGCATTCAGGCTCTCCTTTGAGTATGGTGATAAATTCTATACGTGGAGTTTATGTTTGTGTGCCGCGCAATATGACGCAGGCCGCCGGATTTTATAACACACTGCTCCGTGCTGATGATCCAGCGTTGGTAATTGAGCCACTTAACGGTTATAGGCTCAAGGAGAAACGACCGGAGAATATGGGCGAATATGCCATTCCGTTGGGTATACCGGAAATTCTTAGCAAAGGGAATGATGTTACTCTGGTTACCTACGGTTCTTGTGTACGTATTGCGCAGGATGCAGTGGATCAACTAAAAGAGTTTGGAATCTCAGTGGAACTGGTCGACGTGCAAACGCTGCTTCCATTCGATCTTAAGGGTGTAATTGTAGAGTCGCTGAAGAAAACTAGCCGGGTTGTTTTCTTCGATGAGGATGTTCCTGGTGGAGCCACCGCCTACATGATGCAGAAGGTGCTAGAGGAGCAGAATGGATTCCGATACCTCGATTCGGAACCACACACCATAACGGCTCACGAACATCGTCCGGCATACACTACCGATGGTGACTACTTCTCTAACCCCAATTCTGAGGATGTCTTTGAAACTATTTATGGTATTATGCATGAAGTTGATCCAACGCGGTTTCCAACGCTTTACTAGCGTTGAAATGTGACCAAATATATTGAGTGATCGTTAGAACGACGGTCACTACTTCTTTATGAAGATTCCTTGCCAAATCTTGTAATTATTATCCAGATGGCTAAAGTGCCTAAGGGATAAAGGATCCATGTGGAAATACCAAACGATGCAGGTAGAATTCCAAATACCATTGATACACCTGCAACTGTTAGAGCATAGGGCATCTGCGTGTTTACATGGTTAATATGGGTGCATCCACTGGTTAATGAGCTCAAGATGGTGGTATCGGAAATGGGCGAGCAGTGATCGCCAAAGACTGCCCCGGCAAGAATGGAACTAATCACACCATAGAAGAGGTTGATGGAGATATCGGCATCGAGTCCATGCTGCTGGTTAATCATCCATGTAGCTGGCAGGATTAACGGGTAAAGAATGGCCATGGTGCCCCATGATGTTCCGGTTGAGAAGGAGATGGCTGCCGCTAGAATAAAGGTAAGAGCTGGCATAAGGTAGGGCGAAACCTTTGCCTTAATAAGTAACCCACTAATGAATTCCGCGGTGTGTAGCTGTTGCGTCATGCTGGCTAGCGCCCAGGCGAGCACTAGTATTAGAATCGCTGGCAACATGGTCTTAATGCCGTTGAGTAGGGCGTCCATGGATTGGTTGAGGGTAAGTAACCGTTGAGTTAGTGTGAGAGTAATGGCGGCAACCACTCCCATAATCGACGACCAAAGGAGTGCCTTAAATGAATCGGCACCACCGATAATGGCAAGTAACTTTTCCCAGATGGTATAATGTGTATCGCTCCATAAGCTGGGCTTCCAACCGGTGTAAATTAGAGCTGCGAAGGTACCTAGAATTACAATTAGCACGGGGATTGCAGCGTTGTACCAACGCGGGTTTATTGCTGATTCTTTAATGATTTCCCCTGTCAGGCCCAACTCGTTTTTTCGTAGGAGATTTCACCCGAGCGAGCCTTGCGTTCAAACTTGAGCATCAATCCAAAATCGCGTTTCTTCCAGATGAGCACAAATATAAAAATGATGCTGAAGATGGGGTAGAATCGGGTGTTAAGTGATTTAATGAATACGGCATAGGCATTTTCGTTTATGCCAACGCTACTGAGTCCCTCTTGTATGTAGCTTAGCTCTATACCAATCCATGTAGTTATTAGTGCTAGAGCAGCAACTGGAGCAGCTGTAGCATCCACAAGGTAGGCCAGCTTCTCCCTCGAAATTTTGAGCCTGTCGGTAATTGGACGCATGGTTGTGCCGACAACCATGGTGTTGGCATAGTCGTCAAAAAAGATTGCAAGACCAAGCAAATAGGTTATCATTTGCCCCGATCGAGGTGTATTGGCTCTCTTAGCAAGAGCGTTTACAATACCGCGCATTCCACCATTGATTGTAACTAAGCCTACCAATGCCGCCTATTAGTAAGGAAAAAACAATAATGGATGCATGGCTTGCATCGGCGAGGGCATTAATAATATAGGTGTCTACGATGGAGAAAATTCCCTTAAATACCGCTATAAAAACGTTGCTTCCAGCGTAGAAGTGCATGGTGGCGGCACCAATTAGTAGTCCAATGAAAAGTGAGGTAAACACCTCTTTTAGAACCAGCGCTAAAGTAATGGCAAGTAGTGGCGGTACTATGGAAAACCAAATGGGGATAGGGCTTACTGCAATTTGCTGTGTCCATGGACTAATGGTGACGGTAACAATACCTTTGCCATGAAAGGGCAGACTGATGTGCCCCCTTTCCGTTTATAAGAGAAACATTTAGGGTTGTGTCGGTAGTTGATAGCGTGGCAATAGTGTTGGCAGTCCCAATTGCTACGCTGTCCACAGAAATGTTAATCGTTTCCGGAACATCCTTTATTATTATCCAAGGCACTTCAATGGTGATAGGATGTTGTTCGTTGATTGGAGAGGCAACGGTGGATGCCGTAACAACAAAAATACTTAGGAAAGAGAAGCAAAGTTGTTTGAACATACGGCCCAAAAATTTTTCTTAATGTAGTAATTTTTTGATTTTTTGGGCGAAATGCTGAGTCACAATAATCTACACTTTCTTAAAATGTAAATAGATGCTGATTTTTGTGGTAAAATGGGTGGAAATATGTTGTTAGAAATCAAAAAAAAATCTTAATTTGCCTTTACCAAAGTTTTGTTATATGCCAATTGAAAATCACAATTTCTTCAAGATTGAACATGCTCGAATTCAACCTGCTCCGGGAAGGGTGTTGGTGTCGGATCCTGCACTTAGTGATTTTTATTTTTCTAGAGCAGTTGTGCTGTTAACTGAGCATAACGAGAAAGGCTCTATTGGATTTGTTCTCAACAAACCAATCCAGGCTCCATTGAACGAACTTCTTAAGGATTTTCCTGAATACCAGGCTAATATATCAGTTGGTGGGCCGGTTAATCCCAATACCGTACACTTTATTCATACGCTTGGATTTCAAATTACCGGTGCCGTGCACATCTTTGCCAATCTGTTTTGGGGAGGTGAGATTGAAGAGCTCAAGAATCTTATTCGGCAGGGTTTGGTTGCTCAGAATCAGGTGAAATTTTTCTTTGGCTATTCCGGGTGGGCTCCTGAACAGCTTAAAACCGAAATGAAGTTGGATGCATGGGTTGTTTCCATTCTTGAAACGGATATTATGATGGAGCCAAGTCGTGACATGTGGAAGCTGGCTGTAGCAAATTTGGGGGATGATTTTAGGGTTTGGCTTAACTATCCCGAAAATCCTAACATGAATTAACTATTAAAGGTGGTAGCGTTAAGTGCTATTGTTAATTTCTTTGCTGTGTTGTTAAAGAAACGTCTCTCATTAAAGCCCATTACCCAGCGAATCCCACTTATAGCATTGGTTAAGAAAATTTCATCGGCATGTAACAGCAGCGTTGGGTCTATTGCTATGTTTGTTTTTATTTCTAGTCCTAAGCTGGGAGCTAAATCAATGATCACTTTACGCATAACTCCATCAACGCAACCTTGTTCTAACGATGGAGTATAGAGTGATTTTCCTTTTACCAGGAATATATTGGAACTGGTGGCTTCTATAATATTGTTGTTGCTATTGAGCAGTAGACAGTCCCCTAGATTACTGTTTTTTTTGAATCTTGATGCCAGAACGTAGATTATTGCGTTGGCGGATTTTATGTTTGCGAGTGCGTTAATGGATTTTTTATATTCGGTGTAAAGGTCTATAAAGAGTCCTTTTTCATTTAGCTGATACTTATCTACTTCAAGTGGAGTTGCCTCAATGGCAAAGGAGATGTTGTCCGTTTCGGGGGTGTAGTAACCTCCCTCTTTTCTGAATACCGATAGTCGTACTCGAGCGCTGCTAAAAATTCTCATTTTGTTAAGCAACTTCACGATAAGTTCGTATAGCTGCTCCTCTTCGAAATAGATAGGCTTAATCATGCCCAAAAGATCCATGCTTTTTGTAAGTCTTTTGTAGTGCAGTGTAAAGTGGCGAGGTTCTGTTCCATATGCATGGATAGTTTCAAAGAGACCATCACCATAACAGAAACTTCTATTTTGAAGTTTCAATATTGGTTTATCAGGATCGAAGAAGTCACCATTGACACAACACCAATTCTTATATGGTTGTAAATCCCCCATTTTCTATGGAATAGTTTTTATACCATCTATCAAATTTCCATTAGTTCGAACCAGAATACCCTTTACCCCTGCGGCATTGGCAGCCTCCATGTCACGAGGGCTATCCCCAATAAAGAACGATTCTTTAAGATTTATATTGAATCGAGCAGCCGCTTTTTCTAAAAGTAATGGCTGAGGTTTTCTACAGAGGCATCGGCTAGTGCTTTCATGGTGTGGGCAGTAGTAAATTTCGTCGAACTTTACATTCCATGGTTGAAGTTGTCGTTGGAGCTCGTTGTGAAAGGCATCAACCTGTTTGTTCGTGTATTCGCCTCGTCCAATTCCACCTTGGTTGCTTATTATAATAAGTAGGTACCCTTTGCTTGCCAACTGCTGAAGTGCTTCTCCAACCCCAGGATTAAGTACACAATCATTGACATGGTAAACGTAGTAGAGACCTTCATCGCTATTTAAAACGCCATCTCTGTCGAGAAAAACTGCCTTATTCACTTTGTTAATAGTTAGTTTGCAATCTTATCTACCCAAATATAGCTGCAATAAAGTTCTTTGCAATTTACTTTTTGTTAATGTATTCCAATGCCTGCTAAAAAGTAAGCAATTAGTTTGGGGTTCATCAATAGTGGAAAAACAAGTCCGAAAATGGCTCCCAACAGGTGTGCGTCATGATTAATGTTATCGCCTCCTTTTTTGCCCATGTATTGGGAGTAGGCCAGGTAAAGAATACCAAACACTATTCCGGGAATTGGGAGTAGAAAGAAAAAGAGAAGTTTCCCCATTGGATCAAAGAAAATTGCAGTGAAAACTACTGCCGAAACAGCTCCCGATGCTCCAATAGAGGCGTAGTAAGGGTTGTCTTTATTTTTTTTTAGGGTAGTAAGTGTCGAAATAAGAATGCCTCCAAGGTAGAGTGTAAGGTAGCTAACACGGCCTGAGAGTATTAACTCTTGGGATTGAAGACTAGCAAATATTTGTTCGACATAGTTACCAAACGACCAAAGTACAAACATATTTACCCCAAGGTGAATGTAGTCGGCATGGATAAATGCGTGAGTGAAGAGGCGGTAATATTGTTTGTTGTGGATAACATCAAAGGGCGTGAGCCTCATTCTAAGGAAAATTTCCTTTTTGTTGAATGCCCAAATGGATGTTAGTGCGGTAATTATTATGATGATGGTGGTTATACTCATTTTGTTGTATTTCTTAGATGTAGAAAATTTTAAGGATAAGTTCCTTTAGCAAGTCACCGTCAGAAGATGTATTCCCGCCCCATCCCTTCGACTTCATATCGTATTCACGAAGCAGCTCAATAATTGCAACAATTTGATGTGGATTGAAACTCTGTGCAGCAATTTTATAATCGTTGACAAAAAAAGGATTTATTTTGAGTTTTGCCGCCACGTTGTCCTTCGATTTGTCTTTCAAAATGTGGTAGGACAACAATTTGCTGAAATGGTTGAATAACGATATTATTGTTAGCACCATTGGGTTGTCCTTGGGATTTCGGTTGAAGTAGTCGGCAATCATTAAAGCTTTTTGAAAGTTTTTGGTTGAAATGGCATTGTTCAACTCAAAAGTATTGAAATCCTTGCTGATTCCGATGTTCTGAAGAACATTGTCATCGGTGATGGTTTTGCTTCCTTCCGGTAGGGTGATAATTAATTTGTCCAGCTCGTTAGATATTTTTGAGAGGTCGTTACCTAGATATTCCTTAATCAGAACGGATGCCTTCTCGCTTATGGCAAATCCTTTGTTTCTTAGATAAAGGTTTACCCATTGAGGAATGTTGCTATCGTATAACTTTGGCGATTCAAATACCTCTCCAATGTCCATGCACTGCTTAATAAACTTGGTCCGTTTATCGAGCGATTTGTTTTTGGCTGCAATTACGAGGATGGTGGTTTTTTGTGGTGCGAGGGCATAAACTTCCAGCTTGACAAGGTCCCTGATACTCTGGGCTTCCTTCACAATAACCACTTGGTAGTTGGCCATCATTGGAAATTTTCGGGAGGCGTTGATTATTGCTCCAGCATCAACGTCTTTGCCATAAAGCATTAGCTGGTTAAAAGCCCTTTCCTGCTCATTCAGAACATTGCTGGCAATGTAATTGGTGATCTGGTCGATGTAGTAGGACTCTTCCCCCATCAATATGTAAATGGGCTTGTAGATCTTGTTCTTAAGATCTTTTATTATTCGTTGATAATCTGCAACGGCATCGTTTTTCTTTGCCATACAAACTAAAATCTCAAGTGTTTAACAGATTCTCCGTTGTTAATAATTTCATGCATTGCCTCTAATCCAATGCGCAGGTGGTCGTTTACAAATTCGTCAGTAACCTGTCTATCGCTAGCTACTGTTTTAATACCTTCCGAAATCATGGGCTGGTCCGAAACTAGGAGCAGGGCACCACAGGGTATTTCGTTAGCAAAACCAACAACAAATATGGTGGCAGTTTCCATGTCGATAGCCATGGCTCTTGTCTTGGTGAGGTAGTTTTTAAAGCGCTCATCAAACTCCCAAACTCTTCGGTTCGTCGTATAAACGGTTCCTGTCCAGTAATCACGACCATTATTGCGAATAGCCGATGATAAGGCTCGTTGCATGTTGAAGGCAGGTAGTGCTGGAATTTCGGGTGGTAAATAGTCGCTTGAGGTTCCATCGCTGCGTATGGCAGCAATGGGAAGAATGAGATCGCCGAGGCTATTCTTTTTTTTCAGTCCACCACATTTGCCTAAGAAAAGCAGCGCTTCTGGATGAATGGCGCTCAGAAGGTCAACAATGGAGGCTGCGTTTGGACTGCCCATGCCAAAGTTGATCATGGTAATATTACCGGCGGTGGCTGCAGGCATGTTTGCCATGGGGTCCTTAATTTCCGTATTATTCCATTCGCAAAAAAGGTTGAGGTAGTGGCTGAAATTTGTGAGAACAATGTGTGAGCCAAATTCGTTGAGTGCCAATCCTGTGTATCGGGGAAGCCAGTTTTCAACTATTTCTTGTTTCGTTTTCATCTCGTCCTTTTTTGTGAAAGTTAGCAAAGTTAAGTTTTTTGTGGCAGTTCCCTGTCACTCGTAGCGAAAAGCTATCCGAAGTAGTCGCAATTTTTGATGGGTTTTATGATATTTCACATGCAAACAATTCCTATCTCAGATTTAACCCAATGGTATTGGTCAAGCGTTATCATATTCCAGTGTTAATCAACTGCCTCTGCATTACCTCCCATAAAGAATCAGGTCTTCTTCTCACCATATTTGCAAGTAACAACGGATAAATTCTTTGTCCAAATTTTCAACTCGTGGCCTGTAAATTTTGCAAGCATCATCTTTATGGTTCAATTTTTTTGAAAGTGTTTTGTTCATATAACAATAATAGGAATATTTTTTTTGTGTTGCGATTTTCTTTTCTTTGATCTGGTAAATCCATTTACATGCAATTGAATCTTCCGGAATCTAACCTTTCTATTCGTGAGTCTTCAAGCGGGAAGGAGATATTTGATCCTTTTCGGAATAAGTTTGTTGCTCTTACTCCCGAAGAGTGGGTTCGTCAGAACTTTCTGTCGTTTATGGTAACACAACTTGGATTTCCAAAAGGGCTTATAGCGGTTGAGCAGCAGTTAAAAGTCAATCGATTGTCACGTCGTTGCGATATCCTCGCTTTCTCCCGCACGGGGGAACCTATTTTACTTGTTGAGTGTAAGGCTCCTAGTGTGACCCTTTCCAATGATGTCTTTGCTCAAGCGGCAAGGTACAATCTAACGCTCAGAGTTCCATATATGATAATCACGAATGGGATGGTTCACTACGCCGCTCAGCTGAATCTTCATAAAAAGGAGTTTATTATGCTCTCTACTTTTCCAACTTTTGAAATGATAATCCAATGATAAATTAACTTCCTTCAATGAACATGTATGGGTTTTCTTTTTAACTTTTATTTAATAAGGTAAACATGTTCAAAAGCTATTATTAAATCGTTTGCACTCTTCTTTTTTTTGCTATTTTGCACCGAATTTTTATGAAGAACTAATTGATGTCATTTGGCCATATGGAGTCATTACAAAGTTATTTTGAAAAGTTTAGAAAGAATATCGTCGGTATTGATGCTACTTACCAGTCACCATATGGAGAAATGCCAATTATATATGCCGATTGGATTGCCAGTGGAAGGCTTTATCGTCCCATAGAGGAGAAGATGTTGGAGGTATTTGGCCCAATGGTCGCCAATACTCATACTGAAAGTTGTGAAACGGGCCGATTTATGACAGAGGCTTATCACTTTGCTCTTAAGGATATAAAACGGCATGTAAATGCAGGACCTAACGATGTGATTATGACAGCGGGGTTTGGCATGACAGCGGTAATAAATAAATTCCAACGAATTTTGGGTCTTAGAAATCGGACTGTTCAGTTTGCTTCCAATAGCGAAAGACCGGTTGTTTTTGTAACTCATATGGAACACCACTCTAACCAAACTTCTTGGTATGAAACTAACGCAGAGGTAGTGGTGGTGGAGCCTGATGAAAATCTTTTGGTATCGGCCGAAAAACTTCGCGAGGCTGTTGCACCATATAAAGATAGACCGCTGATAATTGGTTCTTTTAGTGCATGCAGCAATGTAACGGGAATATTTACGCCATACCATCAGCTAGCGGAGGTAATGCACGAGATTGGTGGATACTGCTTTGTCGACTTTGCTGCTTCTGCGCCATATGTCGAAATTGATATGCATCCGGCAAAGAAGGAGGAACGACTTGACGGTGTATTCTTCTCACCGCATAAATTTTTAGGTGGTCCAGGAACTTCTGGAGTTTTGGTGTTTGAGTCGGCTCTTTATAAAAATAGGGTTCCCGATCAGCCCGGTGGCGGGTACCGTTGACTGGACTAACCCATGGGGTGAGTATAAGTATATCGATGATATTGAACGTCGTGAGGATGGTGGTACACCAGGATTTTTACAGGCTATTAGGGTGGCACTGTGCATACGACTTAAGGAGGAAATGGGTGTCAAAAATATTCATGACAGAGAGAAGGAATTGGTAGACCATGCTTTCAGTCGACTCGATGCCATTCCTCAAGTGATAACATTAGCAACCACTTGTAGGTGCAGAATTGGTGCCGTCTCATTTTACATGGAAAATCTGCATTATAATTTGGTGGTGAAATTGCTTAGTGACCGCTTTGGAATTCAAATGCGTGGTGGTTGTGTTTGTGCAGGCACCTATGGGCACTTTCTCCTCCACGTATCGAAGGAACAGTCGCACAATATAACCGAAATGATTAATCACGGCGATTTGTCACAAAAACCGGGATGGATACGGTGGTCTATTCACCCAACAACCACCGATCGGGAGGTTGACTACATTGCAGATGCGTTAGATCAAATTGCACAGCATTCTGTTGAGTGGTCGAAAGATTATCGTTACTGCAAGCAATCGAATGAGTTTTACTATACCGGATCGAATAAGGTAGAACGATTACCTGTAGAAAATTATTTTAAGCAATAACCATTTCAATAATACCTAATCTAAACCTAACCTGTGTGGGTCTGCATCGTAATTGGTGCAGGCCTTTTTTCTTTGGCTAGCTCTTGCTGGAAATGGTGAGGGGATTAATCATTTGAAGCATTAGTTCGTCTTCCCAACCAATACTTTTTTTGAGCCAATGTTCTTTTATCCCGATTACCTTAAACCCCATACGCTGGAAAATTTGGAGGCTCGGAATATTGCTTGCCGCAATATTGCAAAATAGCTGATGTAGTTGTAGCGTTTCGAAAGAATATTTTATCAGTAGTTTCAGTGCCTCTGTGGCATACCCTTTATTTCGTTCTTCAGAATCGTGTATGAGAATTCCTATGCCTGCTCGCAGATGGTAGGGATCGAAGTCAAAGAGGTCGATGGCACCCACTGGATGAAACATTAATGAACTTTGATTTTTGGCTTCAATTATCAGTCGTAGTTGCTTTGCTTCGTAGATATCTTGGTGAGAGGATTCGATATATTTTTTTAGTATATATTTTGAAAACGGAGTAAGGGTGTTGCTTACGCTCCATATTTCCATATTATTTTCCCAACTGTAAAGTAAATCAACATCACTCGGCTCAAGCGCCCTCAGCCGAATATTCGAACTTTGTAGGGTGTTGCCCATGGCGATTTTATTTTGGTTTGTTAAAAATTGATATAAATGCGTCTGGAAATGTGGCTTTTATTTTGTTCTGTAGATCATATAGTGCTTCTTTCTTTGTGCTATATGCACCATAGTAGTATCGGTAGTAACCATCTCCCCCCTTTTTTTCAGTTACCATGTTGGTGAGATCGCCAAACTTGACTAATTCGGTTGGTTGCTTCGATGCCATTATTTGAATCCAAAACTTTGCATCTACCTGTTTCTGCTCCGGTAAGGTAATAACTAACGTGTCGGTTTTTGTTGGCATCAGTTGATTTACTTCAACGTTACTAAGAATAGTTGCCGCAGGAAATCCACCATCGATAAATTGTCCAAGCAATTTAAGTGCATCGCCCTTTTTGCCGAAATGACCGGTTGTAATTAAATATCCGTCGGCAACAGGTGAAAGAATCACACCATTGTTCTTAAGTAACGGCAGTGATTTAAACCACGAAGTGTCTGCTTCAGCTTTTTGTTTGCAGAGTAGTATTGTGTAATACTCTTCTCTCTGGGCTTTCAAATTTTCTGGGATTGATACATCCTCGTTAATAATAACGGAAGCATTACCTTTAATTACTTTTATGGATGCCCTGCGATTGAATCGTCGTCCATCGGGATTGTCTGTTCCATCAGGATTTTTGTCAATGGCAATATTCTCGTCTGCTCCGGCGGCTCGTGTTACAAACCGAGTGGATGTAATTCCTTTGTTGATTAGAAAATCGACTGCCGATTTTGCTCTTTTTAAGGATAGAACTTTATTGTAGGCTGGTGAACCCTTGGAGTCGGTATGGCCGCTTATTTCGACAAGCAGAGAAGGATAGGTTTGCATAATGCCATAAACTTTTTCCAGCGTGATTTGGGCATCCTTGGTGAGTTCGAAACTGTCGAATCCAAATTGTATTGAACGAACAGTAAGGTATTCGCCTGATGTAACTTCACTTGGAACAAGAAATAAGGAAACCGGTACTTCCGAACCTGCCATTTCATCCGGAATAAAGAGATTCTGCTTTATGCTTTGATAGCCATGAACTGACGCTGACAAAACATAGTTGCCAGTTTTTAAATCGAGCGTAAAGGTGGTCTTCCCATCTCCATTTATTGCTGGTTTTAATGTGTCGCCATTGTCTCTGTCTACAACAGTTAAATCGACTTTTGTATCACTCAAGTCGGCTTGATCTTGTGTGAAAAATTGGCCATTTATGGTTGCCTTGTCGGTTCGGGGAACAATAGAGATTTGTGCTAAATTGATTTTGATGTTGTGACCTTTACCGGTCTGATGGAAAATAATTCCTTCTAAACCGTTGATGCCACCCGGACAGAAAAAGAGATCATCATCGGTTGAGTTAATAGGGTAGCCTAGGTTTATTGGAGTTGAAAATTCTCCATCGTCGCCTAATTTAGCAACAAATATGTCGTAACCACCCATGTTCTCGTGTCCCTGGGAGGTGAAGATTAGGGTGTTGTTATCTTTAATGAAAAATGGGGATTCTTCATTGTACGCGGTATTAATTTCTGAACCGAGGTTTTCTGCTGGACCCCATTCTCCTTGTGCATCTTTGCTTGACCGATAGAGGTCAAGTCCTCCATAGCCACCTTTTCGATTTGAAGTAAAGTATAGCGTTTGGCCATCGGGACTAAGGGAGGCGTTGGTTTCCCAAAAAGGGGTGTTGATATTTTTATTTAATTTATCGGCTCGTGACCATGATTTACCATTATATACACTGTGGTAAATTTCACCATTGCCATGGTCGTTTACAAAAACAAAAATCTCCCGCCCGTCGGCACTACAGCTACTTATACTAACTTCTCCCTCTAGCCGTAGTGGTATGTTTAAACTTTTTGGTTCCGACCAACTACTGTCGAGTTTAGTGCACCAATATATCGCATCGTAAAATTTTTTGTGCTGAGTAAAAAAGAGCGATTTCCCATCCTCTGAAATTATGGGATTATAGGCAAGTTCTAGATCTGGGAATGAGAAGTTAATGATTTGAAGGTTAGTCTTGATTGGATTTTTCATGAATAATTTTGCAGTTTCACAGGCACTAATCTGTTGGTCTACAAAATCATGATTGTATACATCTTTAACATCAAGTTGCTCCTTGAACTTTTTGTAGGAATCAATGGCTTTATCCAAATTGTTGGTTATTCGGTAGGCATCGCCGAGGAAAAGCCAAATACTTGGTGGTGCAGCGGTTTCCTTATAGGATCCCTCTTGATACTGGGCGCTGACTTTTTGTGAAGCGTATTCCAGATACGATAGCGCTTTTGGTTTTTGCTCATTGATATTTAACAAACACACTCCTATTCGGAAGTTGATATTGAAGTTTGCCGGTTGCATCTTTTGTGCCTGAACATAAAGTGCAAGTGCTTCTCGATAATCTGTGTACATGAAGTAGTACTCAGCGTCGGTAAATATATCCTTGAATGATCGAGGCAAATTACTCTCCTGTGCAATGCAGGAAGAATAAATGAGCCAAGCAAAAATAATTGTCAGGAGCTTTTTTCCCATCATGCTGCACTGTTTCTATGCTTTTTCGAATTTTTTCTGCGTGCAAAAAGAATAAAAAGCAAAATTAGTAAACCAATACCAAAAATGGATACTACGGCATAGGTTATGTTTCGGAGGCCATTATGGTTTTCTGCATCGGCCACTAGCTGACTTCTGGTTTGTGCATCTAGATTAGAAAATTCATCAATTGTAATTTCTGTAAGAAGTTGTGCAAGTTCGGTTTTGTAGCTTTGGTAGTCAACTTCATCTAAGGAGTGAAGTAGATCAACTAGCTGACTGAATGTTTCAATCTGGTTGACTTCGGGGTCTATGCTGTTCAGCATCAACCTCAATTTCCCGCTAGCCTTCGATTTTAGTAGGTTGAAAAGGTTTAAAAAACTGGATGATTTAGTTCCTTTTACAATGTTTCGACTACTTAATCTATCTGCGGAAAATTTGTTCTGCTCTAAGATGAGGTTATCGAGAAAGGTGGCCATCGCCTTGATCAGATCATCGGTTGTGAAGGCTCCAGAGTCGGTAAGGTTGAGCAGTGTTGCCATAAAAAGGTGTGGTGAAACCCCTCTCATTGCTGCACTTTTCGCAATCAAACTATCGGAAACATTAAGACCGTATGCTTTAAATATTCTTAAAAGCTGGCTTGCAGGGTTGTCGGCTAACGATCCACTGGTTGTTGTTAACTCCGTGGCATGCGGTGGCATTCCTGGAACGCTAAAGATGGAGGCAAGGCGATTCTTAAGTTGTAGCCCAATATCGGTTTGGTATCTTCGGTCGAGCAAGTACGGAATAGAATCGTTAGAGTTGTTAAAGCTGTTTGCCATACTATTTATATTCTTCGAAATATCGTAGGCCTTTTCGTACGCTATATGATTGCTCATTAACTGATTAATCCCGATGCCATCGATCTTTGAATCCATTATCCCACTTGAATTTTCAAACGATGTCTCTTTGGATGAGATTATTGATACTTGGTCGCGCAAGTCATACCGTTTTCCATCAAAATACAGCTTATAGCGTAGGTCGGGATTGGTATATTGTGCTTCATCTTCGTTTTTAGGAATTACAAGGGCAAATTTTTGTGTGTTTAGGGTGTCAATAACCAGTATCTTTTCATTGGTGTTGTCTCTTTTTCGGAGTGCAAGCTGATTTTTCAAAACAACTTCCCGATTATACCGATCCGAAAATACTTCAATTTTAAAAAGATCCATCTCCCCATAGCTGTCGGAATCGAATCGTGAGATTAGTCCATACTGACCGTCTTCGATTGGCATAAAGTCCATGTCGTCATCGGTGGTATTAATTGGATATCCGAGGTTTTCGGGTTTAGACCATAGGTTTGTACTCAATAGACTGGTGAAATAAATGTCATATCCACCTGCGCCAAGATAACCGTCCGATGAAAAAAAGAGTGTTTCGCCTGATGCGGTTAATTTTGGATTTGTCTCATTAAATTGGGTGTTTATCTCTTTGCCTAGATTAATTGCTGGTCCCCATGCTCCGTTGGGCTGAAGGTTGCTTTTGTATATGTCAAGTTCGCCAAAACCACCTTCACGATTGCTTGAGAAGTAGAGCGTTTTTCCATTGGGCGAAATACAGGCGCTTGCTTCCAATATTTTGTATTGATATTTGGACCAAGAGGTTCAATGGGATTCCACCGTCCGTTGCGGTAATGACTTACGTATATGTTGCCATCTCTATTGTCATCCTTATATAGGTAGAGATCAGTTCCATCATAATTTAGCGATAGTGTTTGTAAGTTTTGATCGGTTTCTAATTCTGCAGTTATATTTAATGGGGTTGCCCAGCCTGAACCACTTTTTCGGGCAACGTATACTGCTTGGTAAAATTTTCGCTTTGAGGTAAAAGCAAGAACTTGTCCATTGTAGGAAACTGTAGGGCTATAGTTAGAGAAACGGTCATTAACATTGGGCCCTAGATTGCTAAGTAGAAAGTTAACTGGAGCGTGTTGTAATGCAGTTGAACTTTCAATAGTCTTTTTTTGAAGTTCAAACAGTGGAACATCATATTGATTGGCATCTTTTTTTGTCAGTTCACTGAATATAGCAAAGGCATGTTTCGATTTGCTTAGTTGATTGTTTGTAAGATAGGCGTTTCCTAGAAAATAGAAAGTTTCAAGTGGTGCCTTCTCTTCCTTGATGGAGTTTTCTCTGTAGTTTTTTGTGGTATTTTTTGAGGCCTCTTCAAGAAAAGGGATTGACTTACTCCTTCTCCCGGCTAGGTTAAGGTAGCAGATGCCAATTCGATAGTTTAGGTTTGCGGTTCGAGGGTGCTCTTTTATCACCTGAAGGTATAATGCAAGCGCTTCCTCGTAGTCTTCATAGAAGAAATAGCTATTTGCATCTAAATATAGCTCGTTAGCCGAAGATGTCGGTTCTTGTGCTTGCAAAAAGCATGACTGCATTAGAGAAAATAGCAGTACTGACAGTAGTATTTTTATCTTCATTTGTGGTAAAAGTTCCGGTTCTGTTTATTCCTATCGCATCGCACAAAAGTGCAAGCCAAGTTATGGATTTTTTTGGAATTAGGAAGGTCTTAACTTAAAGGATTTTAACTTGAGATGTTAGTTTGGTTGGAGCCTGATTATGGTTCGATGTTAATAATAATTAAATCATAATCGCCATAGCCATTTGGATCGCGTTTGGAAACTAAGGCGGTTTGTCCATCATCTAAAGGACTGAAGAAAATGTCATCATCGGTGGTGTTGATACCATACCCCAAGTTTTGAATGTGTGTAATGCTATCACCTGTGATTTCTGCTTTATACATGTCAAAACCACCAAATCCATCATGTCCGTTTGAGGAGAAGAAAAGAGTATGTCCATCGTTGGTTAATGCGGGTGAATCTTCGTCGAATGGAGTGTTGATATTGCTTCCCAGATTTATGGCTTCACCCCATTCACCTTGTTCGTTAAGCACCGACTTGTATAAATCAAAGCCTCCAAGTCCACCATCACGATTACTACTGAAATAGAGGGTCTTTCCGTCTTTTGAAAGGGATGCGTCCATTTCAAAAAAGCGACTATTGATGTTTTTACTCAATCGTTCCATTGCACCCCATTTTCCATACGTGGAGTCGTATTTGCTCATGTAAATATTGAAGTCGTCAACATCGTTTCGGGTGAACAAAAGGATTTTACCATCGAAGGAGAGCGAGCATGTATATACAGCCCCTTCTGCACCAACTTCCGCTGTCACGTTTTTTGCTGGCAGCCATTGCCCTTTTGCGCCAATTCGGCTAATGAATATGGCGTTATAAAAACGTTGAATGGAGGTATAGGCAATCACCTGTCCATTGCCTGAAATACAGGGCCTAACTTCGGGAAATGAACTATTGACGCTGCTACCGAGGTTTGTTTCAACAGGATGCTTGATGTTCCCAGCAGAGGCAATAATATTATTAATACATTTAATGTATTGGTTAACAAGTTCTCTCTGCTTTGTGTCTTCCGGTTTTAATAATACCTGATAGGATTCATATGCCGTTTTAGCCTTTGAAAATTCGCCTGCAATTCGATATGCATTTCCTAACAAGAGAAATGCTTCTCTTGGTGCTGATGTTTCAGTAAAGTAACCCTCTTTATATGAGGAGTTTATTTGGGATGATGCTTTTTCGAGGTAGGCTATTGCTTTTCCTTTTCTCCAGGAATATTTATGAAGCATTGTCCTATACGGTAGCATATATTCGCATTTGTTTTACCTGCTTTGTATAGCTCCTTATACAGTGGTAACGCATCTTTGTACTCATCATACAATACATAATACTCCGCATCTACAAACACGCGTTTGTAATACGATACTTTTGAGCAAATCCGTGTGGTATGGATAAAAGAAGTAATATAATTAGCGTAAAAAATCCTCTCACAATCTGCCGTTTAATTTTCAGTAGCCTATTAAGTTGCTATAGTATAAGCAAAAATGGGAAAAAGTTTTTATTAAACGAATACAAATTGTGATATTTTTTATGGGCAGGTAGTCATTTGCAGTTAATTGATTATATTAAAAATAGAGAAATGGCTCCTCGTTTGTCGGTTAAATTAATTTCACAGAGTTTAGTCCCACCTGATGATTTGTAGCAATAGCGTTATGCTTTGTTCCGTTTACAGGACTCGGTTTGGGTCAAATTGTTCTAGCAGATTTTTGATGCGTTTCAAAAACATTCCACCGAGAGCACCATCAACAACTCGATGATCATAGGCCAGTGAAAGTATGGCTACCGATCTTATCCCAATGCTATCTCCTTCAGCAGCCTCAATAACTACGGGGACTTTCTTTATTGCTCCAATAGCTAAGATTGCCACTTGCGGTTGGTTAATGATTGGGGTTCCGGCAAGAGTGTCAAAGGCACCAAGGTTTGTAACGGTGAAGGTTCCTCCTTGTATTTCATCTGGTAGAAGCTTGTTGGTTCTAGCACGTTCTGCAAGATCGTTAATGGCAATAGCCAACCCAGTAATGTTTAGCCTTTCTGCGTTTTTAATTACCGGAACGATTAGGTTGCCACTTGGAAGAGCTGTAGCCATACCTATGTTTATTCTTTTTTTTATTAAGACATTGTCACCGTCCACGGAGGCGTTTATTCCAGGAAACTCCTTTATAGCTTTGGCTATTGCTTCAAAAAAAATGGGTGTGTAGGTGAGCTTTTGTCCCTCCTTGCGTTGAAAGTCTACTTTGTTTTTGTCTCTCCACTTCACAATGTTAGTTAAATCGACGTCGATAAAGCTGGTTACGTGTGGTGAGGTTTGTTTGCTCATTACCATGTGGCCTGCAATTAACTTTCGCATGCGATCCATGGGGACAATTTCAAATTCGTTCTCTCCTCCATTTTGTTCCCCTTTTTGTGAAGGGGCATGGTGGCTGGTCATCTCTTTTGATGCTATTGGGGATGTCATGGTTTCAGTGACATTTTGCGGTTTGCGATTGGAAAGAAACTGAAGCATATCTTCCTTTGTAATTCTTCCTCCCAATCCCGTTCCTTTGAGCGTTTCCATCTCCTCCTTTGAAATGTTTTCTTGCTTAATAATGCTTTTTACTAACGGAGAAAGATATATGTTGCTGAAATCGGCACCTGGTGTTTCTGCAGAAGTTGCCTGCTTGATTTGTTCAACTCCGGGTATTTTGTTTGCAATCTTGTCAATTTCGGGTTGGTGGCTGGCATGCGTGTCTTTGCCTTCAACTTCCATAATTGCAATAACCTGTCCAACTTGGGCTACATCACCCTCCTTGAATTCAATAGCTGCAATACGACCTGCAAGTGGAGCAGGAATTTCAGAATCAACCTTATCGGTAGCAATTTCAACAATTGGTGTGTCCTCATCAACTTGGTCACCAACACTTACAAGCCATCTTGTAATGGTGGCATCTGTGATTCCTTCTCCCATGGCGGGCAGGGTTACGTCAATCCTTTTCATCCTTTAAGCGCTTTGTTTTTTCAACTACTAAAGGAAAATGCACTGGTTTTGTTCAATGTTGTAGGCTAAAATCTTCCTCTCATTAGCCTATTGAAATTTTTTAAAACGATGGAGAGGTCGAGCGCTAAAGTGTAACTCTTTGCATACATTAAATTTGTGGTTGATGCATGTGCTAAATCAGGGTATGTGCGGCTTGGGGTGAGAAGTCCCAACTTAAGTTTTGGTAGTTTATTCAGCGTAGCATCCTGTTGATGGTAGCTAATCATGGTTTTATAGCCGATAAAAACCTTGGCGAAATTTGCTAGCGTTCGTAATGGCCTCTTGTTGAACAAAATCCATAATGGAGAGGCAATCAAAAATAATGAACTTATGGTAATGTCTAATAACCGTTTTAAACGGCGGTTGGTTGGTGAGGCTAATGTCTCCTGTCCAATGGTGTAAAGGTCTCCGGCTGTTTCAACCGAGTTGCTACCAATAAGAGAGATGCCCGCGGGAGGAGCAATTTTAAAGTTTACACCTGTGTGGGAGAGGTGTAGCATGAGTATAACTATTTGGGTTGAGGAGAAATCGGATGATGATATAATAAGCTCATCAATTTTTTCTATTCGAATTTTCTCTTCTATCCGCAGCATGATTTCTTCATCGCTGATTTTTTCTGTCCAAGGTGATTGTTCCAATACCTCTCCTTTGGCACCGGAGAACTCGAGCAGCAACTTTATTCTTTTTGCCTCCTCGTCCGATGCAAGAATGAGTTTTCTTAACTTATCTTGATTATAGGGTAAAATGTCTTTACCAAAAATTTTTCCAATTGCGATTCTTCCGATGGGAATTAAGAAAAAAGAGGCCGTTGCAGTTAATGTTATTATGGCTCTCGAGAACCGAATTGATTCCGGTAGGAATGTGTACAAAATTAGGGCTAAAACGGTAGCAATGGCAGTTCCTTTCCAAATTTTGCTTTGCCGCAGGGGGTGATCGTAACCTCCACTCAGAAATATTGTTAATAAAAATAAGCACTCAATACCGATTAGGTAGGAGTAGAGAAGCGTTTGTGAGTAAGTGATGTTTTTAATGAAGTTGCCCCAAAATAAGGTGGTAGCAATAAAACAAGTAGTAATAATAAAGGAGTCGGCTAAAGGTAAAATTAATGTTTGAAGGGCCCTTTTTGCTAAAGAAAGTGTTGCTCTTAAGTATATGGCTAAATAAATTGCTGCTGAGTAAAATCGGACATCGTTGGTTTTAAAGTGTTTTTTTGCGAAAAGTATCATCGCCTTGTAAAAAACAAGCACGTAGTTGATACTCCCTTTTTTGTGCTTTCTCCCTTATAGTGAATGATGGATGTTCTAGGCGTGTAGTAGTTCTTGTAGCCGGCTTTTAAAATTCTATAAGAAAGGTCGATGTCTTCGCCATACATAAAAAAGTCTTCGTCCAGAAGTCCCGTTTTTGCTAACGCGCTGGATCGAATAAACATAAACGCACCAGCAAGTATTTCAATTTCTTGAGTTTCGTTCTCTGAAAGATGCCCCAAGTAGTATTGGGCAAATCGTCTTGAGCGAGGAAAAAGTTTTATTAAACCTGAAATCTTGTAAAATGCAACAGTAGGGGTAGGCAGGCCACGTTTCGATTCGGGTAGGTAATTCCCTTTTCCATCAATCATTTTAACGCCTATGGCTCCTGCATCTGGATGGCGATCCATAAATTCGATACAGGTGTTGAAGGTGTTTTCCTGTACTAGCGTGTCGGGGTTTAATAGCAATATATATTCACCTTTGGATAATTTGATGGCTTGGTTGTTTGCAACTGCGAAACCAGTGTTCTTATGATTTTCAATCAGGGTTACCCAGGGATGGCTTTCTGTTACCATCCTGCATGAGCCATCAGCCGAGAAATTGTCCACCACAAAAACCTCGGCGTCCAATCCACTGACAGCGTTCTTAACCGACAGAAGACATTGATTGAGGAAGTCTTTTACGTTGTAGCTAACAATAACAATGGATAGTTTCATGATGTAAATGTAAAAAAAAACTACCCAACCACGTTGCGGTGGTTGGGTAGCTTGTCCTTACTTCGATTGTATTAACCTATTTCATCAATTTTTTGATGGCGTTTGCCAATCTTTTTACTCCTTCTTTGTTCAACTCTTTCGACATATAGGAGAAATTTATTCTCAAAGTATTTGTACCACTGCCATCGCAATGGAATACTTTGCCAAGCACAAAGGCAACGTTCTCCTTAAGTGCAATGTCGAAAAGTTTTTCAGCGTCCATATTTTCAGGCAATGTCATGAATAAGAACAGACCTCCTTCGGGCTCAGTCCAGGTTACTCCTTTGGGCATATATTCATGAAATGCGGAGAGCATTGCATCTCTCTTTTCCTTGTAGGATGCAATAATTTTTCCAAGATTCTGGTCGAAGTAGCCCTTCTCAATATAGTTTGCGGCTATTTTTTGAACGAATGGCGGAGTACACAAGTCTGTGGCTTGCTTGGCCATCACTATTTTGTCAATTATGGTTTCGTGAGCAATTACCCAGCCAATACGGAATCCTGGAACAAATATTTTGGAAAAGGTCCCAAGCAAAATCACATTGCTATCGCCGTCTAGTTCAAAAATGGTTTTTTTGTGGTATTCCTTCAAATCGAACTTCCCGGTATGGGCTATCTTCAATCATTAATACATCATACTTTTTGCAGATATGAATGATCTCTTTTCTGCGCGATTCTGGCATGGTGATTCCAGCGGGATTTTGGAAATCAGGAATGATATAAACAAATTTGGGCTTTTCTCCCTTTTGCTTCATTTCCAACAGAGCCTTCTCAAGTAAATCGCTGCGCATTCCTTGCTTGTCCAACTTAATGCCTATCATTTCGGCTCCATAATTATGGAATGCTTGTAAAGCACCAAGATAGGAGGGAAGTCCGCAGATTATTTTGTCGCCTGGATTTACAAATATCTTAGGTAAAAGATCTAGCCCTTGTTGCGAGGAGGTGAGAATGACTAGGTTTTTCAGGTCAATTTTTAACCCCATTTTGCGGTAGCGATCGACCAATATTTGACGTAGTTTATTGTCTCCTTCGGTGGCACCGTATTGCAATGCCTGCGCTCCCTCTTTTTCTAATACTTCTACTGTAATTTCTTTAAGCTGTTCAATGGGAAAAGATTCCGGTGCGGGCAAACCCCCTGCAAATGATATTATGTCTGGATTTTGCGTTAGCTTAAGCAGTTCCCTAATGGCTGAACGCTGCATCCCTTTTCCGCTTCTTGACCAAATCTTGTCTAAATCGCTAATCATATTTGTTCCTCCTAGTTATGTTTTACTTTCATATTATATTAAAATACGAATAAATAGTTTCAATAGATCGTAAAATGCGTGCTCAAAGTTATGAACTGTTATGATATTAACCAAGAATTTTGTTTTTTATTTATTCTGATACTGATGTTCTACAGCAGGTTTGCGGTAGCTTTTTGGTAGGGTATGCCAACGTTTATTTGTTGACAGCATTATATAGAAAAGGGATGGTTGAAATATCCATCCCTTTTTTATGTTGAACGTTCTAAATTTTTACTCTTTTTTCTGTGGGGTTATACAGTAGGTTACCACCATTTTACAAGCATTTTGGCTCCTAAGTCTACAAGAGCGTTGGAAGTCAATGCAAGCCTCTGGTTTTAAATTTTGTTTATAGTAACACATGCCTCTATTGTAGAGTGCCGTGGTGTTATCGGGTTCTATTTCTAGTGCTTGGTCAAAGTTGTTAATGGCATCCTGATACTTATCCATTTTATAGTATGCAATGCCGAGGGTATTGTAAGCCCCACTGCTGCTAGGGTTTATTGCTAGGAGGCTTTTGCAATCAGAAATGGCTCCTTCGTAATCCTCTTTCCGAATTTTAAGTGCACCAAGGTTGAGTAGAATTTGCTCTTCAAAGGTTTTATCGTTTAGGGCCGCTGCTTGATTGAGTGTTTCCAAAGCCAAGTCCAGGTCGTTCTTCTTGATGCTGATAATTGCTTTTAACAGGAGAAAACCCGTATAGTTCGGATTTTTTTCCATGGCACCATTCAGCAGTTTTTGTGCCTCTTTGATGTTGTCGGAAAATAGGTTTCCTGCAATTAGACCGTACGTTGCCTGTGGATCGTCGGCTTAATGTTTAAAGCGGTTTTGAAATTGGTAATCGCTTCCTGAAAATTTTGCTTGTCGATGTTATCGAACCCTGATTTTAATGAGGTTTCGTAGTCTTGTCCACTGGCCAGCCCTACGATACATAGAAGGAGGCTGAGGGTGATAAAAGCTTTTCTCATATTCGCTTCAATTCAAATCTTTCTATTCGTTGCTTCCGTTGTCGAAAGGAATCCTATTTTTGATCGAACGACTTAATGTAATTTCGTCGGTATATTCAAGTTCATCACCAAATCCAACCCCTCTAGCAATAGTTGTAATCGCAATGGGGAATTTTTTAATTTTTCTAAAGATATAAAAATTAGTCGTTTCTCCCTCCATTGTTGTGCTAAGAGCTAAAATAACCTCTTTTACGTTTCCTTCCTCTATTTTGTTAATTAACGATTCAATGTTTAAGTCGGAGGGTCCAATTCCTTCCATTGGTGATATTATGCCGCCCAGTACATGGTAAACACCTGTGAAAATGCCAGTATTTTCAATGGACATCACGTCTCTTACCGACTCAACTACACACACTATTGAGTGATCTCTTCTCGGGGAGGCGCATATTTCACACGTTTCAGAATCGGAAATGTTATGACACGACTTGCAATATCTCGTTTTTGAGCGCATGTCTATCATGGCAGTGCCAAATAGTGTAACATTTTCTTGAGGTTGATTGAGAAGATGCAGTGCTAGCCGAAGAGCAGTTTTTTTGCCAATTCCGGGTAACTTTGCTAGTTCTTCTACTGCATTTTCTAAATATTTAGAGGGGAAATGAGATAAGTTCATGCAACCAAATTTTGATGCAAATTTACCAATATTTGGAATCATTGCTAATTCATAAAATTGCTTTGGGTTTACCGCTATTTATATTTTCTTTGCTAAAAATGGTTGTATGTCCCCTCTTTCTATTGCCCTAATTATTGTTGCTTACTTTGCCGTGCTTGTAGGCATATCAATGTTAACATCACGGAAGGCTAATAATCAAAGTTTTTTTAATGGAAATCGTCAATCGCCTTGGTATGTGATTGCTATTGGCATGGTTGGAACTTCCATCTCGGGAGTCACCTTTATTTCTGTTCCAGGATGGGTCGTTACCGATCAGTTTTCCTACATCCAAATGGTGCTTGGTTTTCTTGTGGGTTATATGGTGGTTGCCAATGTGCTGTTACCTCTTTATTATAGGTTGAATTTGACATCAATATACACCTACCTCAACATTCGACTTGGTTTTTGGTCTTATAAAACTGGTGCCTCCTCTTTTTAATTAGTCGAATTATTGGAGCGGCTTTTCGACTTTCCTTGTTTCATTGGTGTTGCAAACGCTCATTTTTGATAAAATAAACGTACCGTTTTGGATCACAGTAACGGGAACAATTGGTCTTATTTGGTTGTATACCAATAGAGGGGGGGTAAAACTATTATTTGGACCGATCTAATCCAAACAATTGCTATGCTACTTGGCGTTGTGCTTTGTGTGGTGCTGGTGGCCGATGCTTTGCACATTACCTCTTTGGGTCAAATGGTGCATGTTGTTAGGACAAGTGAGTTTTCTCGTGTTTGGTTTTTTGATGACCCTTCGAGCAAACACTATTTTTGGAAGCAATTTATGGCCGGGGTATTTATTCCAATTGTAATGACAGGACTCGATCAGGATATGATGCAGAAAAATTTGAGCTGCCGCAGTCTTGCCGATGCAAAGAAGAATATGTACTGGTATAGCTTTATGTTTTTACCCATAAATCTTATCTTTTTAATAATGGGGGCTCTGCTAGCTATATATGCACAAAAAAGTGGTATTGGTATTCCAGCACAAACCGACAATCTCTTTCCGCTTATTGCAACTGGAGGATATCTCCATGCCGCGTTGGGCATTTGCTTTGTAATAGGTGTGGTGGCTGCGGCTTACTCTAGTGCCGATTCTGCTCTAACTGCACTCACAACCTCTTTTACTGTCGATATTCTTGAGGCCGATAAAAAAGGTGAGGTTAAACTTGGTTCCGTTCGAAGGATTGTTCATGTTTTTATGTCGCTGGTGCTCATTGCAACTATTATTCTGTTTAAATACATAAACGATGATGCTGTGATCAAGGCTATTTATACAGTGGCTGGTTATACTTATGGACCGTTGCTTGGACTGTATGCATTTGGGTTACTCACTAAGTTAAAGGTGCGAGATTACCTTGTGCCCTTGGCTGCAGTTATTGCTCCAATCCTGTGCTTTGTTGCCAGTATATACTTCCGTATAGGTTTTGAACTTTAATATACAACGGAATTGCTACGTTTGGGCTTATGCTGTTGTTTAGTATTGGAATGAACTCCTCAAAGCGTTTGGGAAAAGTGTGAAGATTTCCTGATCTATTTTAATATTCTTGTGGAATCCAAATTGATACTTGTTTAATGAGAACGTTCTTGTTTACCATTACATTTGTTACTTCCATATCGTTGTTAATGCACAGGAAGTAGTCGCCTATCGCATCTTTAATTCCAATGGAGTTGGTGTTGAGTTTGCAAAAGTGGTGGAGGCTGCCTGTAATTCGGAAATCGTTTTTTTTGGCGAGCAGCATGATAATCCGGTGTCGCACTGGTTCGAATTACAAATGGAGATGGCACTATATCGGCATTTTGGAGATAGCTTAGTGCTAGGGGCAGAGATGTTTGAGACCGACAATCAATTACTTCTGGATGAACTCTCCCAGGGGCTTATCCCACTTAAAAAATTTGAAGAGGAATGTCGGCTTTGGCGCAATTATAAAACTGATTATAAACCTCTTTTGGAATTTTCACTGGATAAAAAACTAAAATTTGTTGCTACAAATATTCCTCGTCGATATGCAACGGCAGTAGCAATTTCGGGCATAGGGGTACTTGATAAATTTTCGATAGAAGCTCATCGTTACATGGCACCACTACCGATAACGTTCAACACTAATTTGTCTTCCTATAAGGCAATGTCTGGCATGGGGATGGGCTCTTTACATACTATTAACTTTATTGTTGATGCGCAGGCATCGAAGGATGCCACGATGGCTTATTTTATTCTGAAAAATCTCCCAGTGAAGGGTTGCTTCTTGCATTTTAACGGGAGTTACCATTCCGATGACCATGAGGGTATTCCTTATATGGTATTACAGCAGCGACCATCATTAAATGTGTTGACAATTTCTACGGTAGAGCAAGAATGTGTTGATTCACTTGCAACAATAAATAGGAGCAAGGCCGATTTTGTAATAGTTGTAAACAGTTTAATGACAAAGACATATTGATTACAAAAACACCATAGCATTTATGCTACAGTGTTTTTGAAATGTCATTTAACTTTATTTTTAACTACTAAGCAGTCAGATATAATATCGTGTAATGCTTGTTTCTTTTCGGTAAAACCAGCCATGATAAAGCCAATGTATAGGATTATCTTGGAAATGATTTTGCCAAAAAAAACGACCTGTTGCACGTGCAAAGGAGATTCGGTTACCTTGCATGTCGGATACTTTAATACCAACGGCCATTTTTCCTAATGTTCCTTGTCGAGAGGAGGATTCCATAATGGCGTAGTAGAGCCAACTGATGGTAAGTGAAATGAGTATTAAAAGTATGATTGAACTTCCAATAACGGTTAGTATTCCAATTACTATGGCGGTGGTGTCGGGTTGTTGAGCGGCAGCAATAATTCCTCCAATCATGGTTAGAATGATTGGAAACGTAAATATGCCAACGGCAACTTGCAAAACAAAATAGTCGATAATGAAGGCAGCGAGTCGCAACCAGAAGCCTGCATACATTGGAGTGGATTCTTCCATAATGGTCATAGCTTTTTTGTGTTATAAATTGGAATACAAGTTACGCTAATTAAAATAAAAAACGCAGGTATTCAACCTGCGTTTTCGAAATTGTTACCAATTGTTATCGTAAGGTATGGCTATTTCTTTTTGGTTATTAATGCTACTGCCTTGTTGATTGAAGCATTTAACCCTGCTACATTTTTACCACCAGCGGTGGCAAAGAAGGGTTGACCACCACCACCACCTTGAATTTCTTTGGCCGCTTCACGGACAATGGTGGCTGCATTGTGCGATTTTTTTACCAATTCATCACCCAACATTATAGTAAGCGATGGTTTGTCGGCAGAAATGGTTCCGGCAATAAAGGCAACGTTGGAAATTTCACCACGTAGCTGGTAGGCTAAATCTTTAACTGCCTCGGGCGTGAGATTTAGAGTGGCCGTAATTAAAGTTATGCCGTTAATCTCTTTGGCATTGGCCTTAAGTTCACCTTTAAGAACAACCAACTTTTCTTTTATAAAGGTTTCAATCTCTTTTTCCAGCCTTCTGTTTTCGTCTAATAGCTTTTGAATACCGTGAGCAAGATTGCTGGTGATGTTTAAGGTTGCCTTTGCATCTTTAAGTTGGATTAATGCATCATTAATGAACTGTTCTGCCTTGTCGGCCGTAATAGCTTCAATTCTGCGAATACCTGCAGAAATGGCACCTTCACTAACGATTTTTAATATGCCAATTTGTCCAGTGGCTGGAACGTGGGTACCACCGCAAAGTTCAATGGATGTACCAAACTGAATAACCCGAACGCTGTCTCCATATTTTTCACCAAACAGTGCCATGGCACCCAACTTTTGTGCTTCAGCAATTGGAAGGTTTCTTCTTTCAACTAAACTGTGATTTGCTCTAATTTTTTGGTTTATAATTTCTTCAACTTTAGATATTTCCTCCTCTGTCATCTTTGAAAGTGGGAAAAGTCGAAACGCAGATAATCGGCATTAACCAAGGAACCCTTTTGTTCTACATGCGTGCCCAATACCTCCCGAAGTGCTTCGTGGAGCAGGTGGGTTGCTGAGTGGTTGTTGGCAGTGAGACGACGCTTTTGAATGTTTACCTGTGCCTGAAAATCGGCCATTGGGTCTTTGGGCAACTTGGCGGTGATATGCACAATTAGGTTATTTTCCTTTTGTGTGTCGAGAATATCTATACGCTCAGTCTCCGATTCAATAAATCCACTATCACCAGTTTGTCCACCCGATTCGGCATAGAAAGGAGTTTTGTTGAAAGCCAGCTGGTATAGCGTTTTGTTTTTGGTCTTAACGGCCCTATAGCGACATATTCGAACGTCAATTTCGGTAAAGTCGTATCCTACAAATTCTACCTTTTCAAACTTGCGTAGCTCCACCCAGTCGTCGGTTTCGGTGGCCGCTGCTGCACGGCTTCTCTCTTTCTGAATCTCCATTGCCTTGTTGAAACCATCACGATCAACAGTAAGACCATTTTCTCTTAAAATAAGTTCGGTAAGGTCAAGCGGAAATCCAAATGTGTCGTATAATTCAAATGCGCTGTGACCGTTAAGCTCAGAAATTTTATTTTTCCGTGCTGTTTCAATGTGTTGGTCAAGCAGTCGAATGCCCGTTTCTAATGTACGAAGGAAGGATGCCTCCTCCTCTGCAATGACTTTTTCAATGAGCAGCTGCTGCGATTTTAGCTCAGGATAGGCATTGCCCATTTGGTTTACAAGCGTGGACACCAGCTTGTGGAGAGTTGGTTCTGAAAATCCGAGGAAGGTGTATCCATAGCGAACGGCCCTTCTCAAAATTCGACGAATTACGTATCCCGCCTTTACATTTGATGGTAACTGTCCGTCGGCGATGGAAAAGCTAATGGCTCTTAAATGGTCGGCAATAACGCGCATGGCCACATCGCTTTGTTGATCTTGTCCATACGGTTTTCCAGATAGAGTGGCAATATGCTGGATTAAGGGTTGAAAAACGTCGGTGTCGTAGTTGCTTTGTTTTCCTTGTATGGCCATGCAAAGCCGTTCAAACCCCATTCCGGTATCCACATGTTTGGCAGGAAGCATCTCCAACACACCGCTTGCCTTGCGGTTAAACTGCATGAATACAAGGTTCCAAATCTCAATTACCAGTGGATCACTTGTATTTACTAATTTTTCACCAGCGATTTTAGTCCGCTCATCCTCCGAACGGAGATCAATGTGGACCTCACTGCAAGGACCACAAGGTCCTGTTTCGCCCATTTCCCAAAAGTTGTCCTTCTTTGATCCCCAAATAATATGGCTATCTGGAAGATATTGTTTCCAGTAATTACGTGCTTCGTTGTCAGGATCAATTTTTTCTTCAAGGTTGCCTTCGAAAACGGTCGCGTAGAGCCGATCTTCTGGTAGATGTACAACCTTAACAAGGAACTCCCAAGCCCAGTCGATTGCCTCTTTTTTGAAGTAATCGCCAAAGGACCAGTTTCCTAACATCTCAAACATGGTGTGATGGTAGGTGTCGTGTCCAACCTCTTCCAAATCATTGTGCTTACCCGATACTCGTAAACATTTTTGCGAGTCAGCTATTCGCGCTGATTTTGGTTCCGATATGTTGAGGAAAATGTCCTTGAATTGGTTCATCCCCGCATTGGTGAACATTAGCGTGGGATCGTTTTTTATCACCATTGGCGCTGATGGCACAATGTGATGCTGCTTGCTTTTAAAAAACTCCAAGAAGGTAGTCCGAACTTGGTTCGAATTCATAAAATTCTATATTTTAACGTTTTATTTAGCGCTACTTTACACTTTAAATCCAATATTTTGATGAAAATAGGTTGTAAAATTAGTTTATTTCGTTTAGTTTTGAGGCGCTATTTAAATTTTTCCTAAATAAAAGTTAATTGTCGGTATGGCTAAGCACCATTATAGATTTAATCCACATACTCTAAGTTTTGACTTAATTGCCATTCCATTTAAGCATAAACTATTGCGAGGTGTAGGTTACCTAGTTGGTGGTTTTATTATTGCCACCACCTTCAGTCTTGTCTTTTCCTATTTTTTCGATACCCCAAGAACGCTTGCTTTAAAAAGAGATAGAGCAGATGTTTTGGTTAAGTATGATTTGTTGGAGAAGCGGTTTGATGAGGCCAAAAGGGCACTTTCGGATATTTCGCAGCGTGATAATAATATTTATCGAAGTATTTCGAGGCAGATACTATTCCCTCTTCCATTCGCGAAGCTGGATTTGGTGGCGTGGAACGCTACGAATCCTTTTCAAACTTAAAACATGGCGCTGTAATCATTCAAGCATCGATCGACTTAGACAAGATAACACGGCAGGCCTACATTCAAAGTAAATCATTCGATGATGTTATTAAAATGGCCAAGCAAAAGGAGTTGATGGCAGAGAATATGCCAGTTATCGAGCCGGTTTCTCATCGTTCAAGTGTGAGAATTACAGATTTTTTTGGCTTTAGACATGATCCATTTAACTACTCGATAAAGTTTCACGAAGGTGTTGATTTATCGGCTCCGTTGGGAACCGTTGTATATGCCTCCGGAAACGGTGTTGTTGAAATGGCTAATTTTTCGGACCATGGATACGGAAACCAAATTGTTATCGATCATGGATTCGGGTATAAAACTAGGTATGCTCACTTAAAGCTCATAAAGGTGAAGATTGGCCAGCATGTTAAACGGGGTGAGGAAATTGCATTGCTTGGAAACACTGGACGGAGTACAGGTCCGCATCTACACTATGAGGTAATATACCACAACAAACCCGTAAACCCCATCAACTATTTTGGAGATATTGATCAGGCCGAATTTGATAAAATTGTTGACCGAGCTGCGCTTAATTCTGGTGTTGGTCAAGATTAATTGTGTGTAGATGGTTAAGAGTAAGAGTAAGTATCACTTTAATCCAGAATCGTTAAGCTTTGACAAAGTAAGGTTAAGCCTTCGTAATAAATTAACGAAAGGAGCAACTTATTTCTTTGCCAGTGCTGTTATTGCCGTTGTTTATTACATCGGTTTCTCCTTCTTCTTTGATACTCCTGTTGAGCGTGGATTGAAGAGGGAAAATGCTCAACTTTATCTCCAATTTGATTTGCTTTCGAAAAAGTTTGATCAGGTTGAAAAGGTTATCAATGATTTGGAACAGCGTGATGAGAATATCTATCGTACTATTTTTGAGGCTGAGCCTATTCCTTCGACCATTCGTAATGCTGGAATGGGTGGGGTTGCCCGGTATGATGAGCTGGAGTCGATGTCGGATCCGAAAATTGTGATCGAATCATTTAAAACGTTGGATAAATTAAGCAAGCGAGTTTACATCCAAAGTAAATCGTTTGATCAACTCTCGGCACTGGCCAAAAAAGAAGGAAGACATGCTTCAAAGCGTGCCAGCAATCCAACCCATCCGAAATGCAGATTTAAAGCGTGTTGCATCACCTTTTGGAATGCGTATTCATCCATTTTATAAGGTACTTAAAATGCATACTGGCATGGATTTTACTGCACCAACAGGAACGGATGTTTTCGCAACTGGTGATGGAACCGTAATTCGTGTTGAGCAGTCGCAGCGTGGCTATGGGAGTGTAGTTGAAATTGATCACGGATTCGGTTTTAAAACGCTATACGCTCATCTTAGTGCTTTTAATGTTAGGCAAGGACAGCGTGTAAAGCGTGGTGATGTTGTTGGAAAGGTTGGAAATTCTGGTATGTCAATGGCTCCTCATTTACACTACGAGGTGTTGAAAAATGATAATCCCATAAACCCTATCAATTTTTACTTTAACGATCTTACACCGGAAGAGTATGATAGGCTTATTGAACTTGCTGCAAATAGTGGTCAATCTTTAGATTAAATTATGCCATGCCCTATAAGGAAAGAAAGGTAGAGAAACTTTACTACACCATTGGAGAGGTTGCTGAAATGTTTGGGGTTAATACCTCATTAATTCGGTTTTGGGAAAAATCGTTTGACATCATTAAGCCTAAAAAAACAAGAAGGGTAATCGCCTCTTCACCAAAGAAGATATCGAAAATTTTCATCTTATCTACTATCTTGTTAAGGAGCAAGGCATGACCCTGCAGGGAGCTCAAAAGCGCATAAAGGAAAATCGAGAAGGAACGGTCAACACCTTCGATATTGTAAAGTCGCTCACCGAGATAAAAGAAATGCTTCTTGAAGTAAAGAATTACTGTAATTTTTTTTTGATGGAATACCCTACGGTTGATGAAATAACCGGTTGTATCGAAGCCTTTGCCCCTTTACACCTTCAGGAGTCTTACGATAATTCGGGACTTCAAGTTGGGTCTAGAACGATGGCTGTTTGCTCTGTCTTACTTACCGTTGATGTTACGCGAGAGGTGATTGAGGAGGCTATTGCTAAAAAGGCTAGCATGGTTATTTCTCACCATCCACTGATTTTTACAGGTCTCAAACGGATTGTAGGAAATAGTGAAATAGAGGACATTGTTCGTTTGGCTATCAAACATGATATTGCTATATATGCTTCGCACACAAATCTGGATAGCGCGCCAGGGGGAGTTAGCCATAAAATGGCTGAAAAACTTGGGCTAATCAACCTTTCGGTATTGGATCCTGTCTCTGCAAACCTTTGTAAGTTGGTAGTGTTTGTTCCAATTGCGTTTGTGGAAAAGGTAAGGCTGGCTATGTTTGAGGCTGGGGCAGGTACTGTCGGAAACTATGATTCGTGCAGCTATGGCTCTCGAGGTGAAGGAACTTTTAGGGCGGGAGAGAATGCTAATCCATTTGTTGGAGAGGTTGGTCAGCGCCATGTTGAACCGGAGATTAGGTTGGAGATGATTTGTCCTATAGCAATATCAAAAGTAGTAATTGCAGCTATGTTGGCAGCTCATCCCTATGAGAGGTGGCTTACGATGTATATGCTTTGGATAACATCGATCTTAAGACTGGCTTGGGTATGGTGGGCGATTTACCCGATGCCATGCCAACGCTAAATTTTCTTAGACTGGTTAAGAAAATTTTTGGGGCAGAAAGTTTGCGCTATACCAATCCCGTAAAATCCAATATCAAAAAAGTGGCTCTATGCGGAGGAAGTGGTTTCTCTCTATTACCTAAGGCTATAACCGCAAGAGCCGATGTTTTTATCACAGCAGATGTGAAGTATCATAATTTTTTTGATGCTAAAAATAAACTGCTATTGGTGGATATAGGCCACTTTGAAAGCGAACAATTTTCTTTAGAGATAATTTCTAGCCTTTTAAAGAAAAATTTCGTTAATTTTGCCGTTTATATTACAGAAAAAAATTCAAACCCGATAAATTATTTATAGGCCTTATGGTGACAGACAAAGGAAAGGTTGCTGAATCCACTGAACTTTCGGTTTCCGATAAGCTCAAAGCATTATATGATCTTCAGATCATCGATTCACAGATCGATAGGATTAGGCTACTCAGAGGTGAACTTCCTCTGGAGGTGCAGGATTTGGAAGACGAGATAGAGGGTCTTGAGACTAGAATAAAAAACTTGGAGCAAGAGGTAACTACATTAGACACCTCTATCATAAAAAAGCAGCAGGAGATTTCCAACTCTCATGAACTCATTAAAAAATACGAAGAGCAACAAAAACACGTAAGGAACAATCGTGAGTTTGATTCTCTTAATAAGGAAACTGAGTTTCAGAACTTAGAGATTGAGCTTAGTGAGAAACGTATTCGTGAGTTTACCACACAGTCGAAGGATAAGCATAAATTGGCAGAGGATTCACAAGCATTGCTCATTGAGCGTAGGATTGATCTTGCCAACAAGCAGAGCGAGTTGAACGAAATTGTTTCTGAAACACAAAAGGAGGAAGACTCTTTGAGGGAACGTTCGGAAGCATGTAGGCGACTAATTGAGCCAAGATTGTTGACTGCCTATAAACGTCTTCGGACCAATGCACGAAATGGACTTGCGGTGGTTACTGTAAAGCGTGACGCTTGCGGTGGTTGCTTCAACAAAATTCCGCCACAACGACAACTCGACATTCGTCTAGGGAAAAAGGTTATTGTTTGCGAGTACTGCGGTCGCGTGCTGGTTGACGAATCTATTACTGGAGAAGATGCCTATTAATTTACTTTATAAATAGCAAAAAAAAGGGAATTCATTTGAATTCCCTTTTTTTTGTTTTATTTTTTGGTGTTTACCAACTTCCGCCGGCACCGCCACCGCCAAAGCTGCCGCCTCCGCCGCCAGAAAATCCGCCACCAAATCCACCTCCACTACCGCCACCAAAACTTCCACCTCCAGAACTAAAGTTGCCAAAGCTGCTGGCACCCATTAGCATCCAGAAAGGTAATGAACTGCCGCGTGAGGAGTATGTCCGTCCTCCGCCTTTGCGGCCAAGTAGTAGCATGACGATAAGAAGTCCAAAGAATAGAATTGCACCAATGGCACCACTGGATTTGCTTTTCTTCTCGCCTTTATAAAGACCCGAGGCTAAAGCAATAATGGTGCTTGTTGCTTTATCTATTCCTTCATAATATTTTCCTTCCTTAAAGGCTGGGATAACTTGTTGCTCAATAATTCGTCTCGACATGGCATCGGTAATTACCCCTTCCATTCCGTACCCCGTGGTAATAAAAACCTCTCCTTTCCCTCGTCGTTTTTAGGTTTTATGAGGAGCAGAATGCCATTATCTTTTCCCTTTTGCCCAATCTTCCATCGGTCACCCATAAGCGCTGCATAGGCTGCAATATCTTGCCCATCTAACGTATTTACTGTAACCACATATATCTGGGTTGAGGTGGTGTCGAGGTAGTGTTGCAGTTTCGTTTCGAGCGCATTTTGTTCCTGCGGATTAAATAGCCCGGTAAAGTCGTTGACCATCCGCTTTGGCACCATTGGATCTGGAATTTGTTGTGCCAATGATGCATACCCGCCTCCCAAAACGAGAATAAAAAGCAATCCAAGAATTTTTAGTTTTCTCATCTTTCTGTTTTTAGGAAATGATATGTCGTCGGGTAGCTCATTTACGTCATTTAGCTGGTAAGGGAAGTGAACCTTAAGCTGTTCTCCTGCCTTTAGAATGCCACTAACAAGCCCATCGGTAAAATGACCGTTTATAAATGCTTTGGCCATTTCTTCTTTTATGGCATCCCAAAAATCATTACCGGTTTTAGCGTTAATGCCAGCATCTCCAAGAATGGCAAACTTTCTATCTTCAAAAGCTAGATAGAAAAGCACCCCGTTGCGTAGTTCAGTTTTTTGCATTTTTAGTTTGGCAAAACCGTTGAAGCTCTATCCAATACATCACCTTTGCACCCATTCTCGATGTGTACTCTTATTTCTCCTGACGAATTCTTTTCGGCCTGTTTTATGGCCTCCAATATTCGTTGTTGATCTTCCTGTGAAAAGAAGTTCTTAGCTTTCATGATCTAGAATTGTACCTTGGGTGGTTGGGCTGCTCCCTTGTCAGCCTCGAAGTATGCTTTTTCTTCAAAACCAAACGATCTGGCAAAAAATAGATTTGGGAAACGTTTTATGTATGTGTTGTATATTCGAGCAGCATCGTTGAAATTTCTTCTCTCCACGGCAATTCTGTTTTTCGGTTCCTTCAAGTTGTGATTGTAAATCAAGAAAACTTTGGTTTGCTTTTAAGTCAGGATAGCGTTCAACGGTAACCAGCAGACGTGAAAGTGCCCCACCCAGTTCTCCCTGTGCTTGCTGAAATTGTTTCATCGATGCCGCATTGAGTTTTGTCGGGTCAATGGTAACTTGGGTTGCCTTTGCCCTTGCTTCCACTACAGCTGTAAGTGTGCCCTTTTCAAAGTTGGCATATCCTTTTACAGTGTTTACAAGATTAGGAATGAGATCCATTCTTCTCTGATATTGATTTTCCACATCCGACCATGCCTTGGTTACCGATTCGTTGTAGGTTACCATTTTGTTATAACCATTTTTTACCCACACAAATAGAATGACAACCAATAGCCCGATTACAGCTAGAATAATCCACGATTTTTTCATGTCTACGTTATTTTTTGTTTATATATTATGTTCGTTTCACCTTGCAAAGGCCTAATGCTTATGTTTTGATTTTTACAAACCTCAAACAATATTGTTAGGATTGCTTTGGTGCTAAGATATCAAAAAGTATGCAATTAATTTTTTGGCATGTTCTTAATGCTTCATTGGTTGAACTATTACCCATTTGTTTTAACTTTGTTACTCCTAGATGATAAATTTAAAACGATATAGATATGACTAAAGATGAATTTCAGCAGCTCATTCTTCAAGGTATTCCAGACACATTACCTTTACCTAAACCATATGATTCTTCCATAAATCATGCTCCTAAACGTAAGCATATTCTTTCTTTAGCGGAGCAAAAGTTGGCTCTAAGAAATGCATTGAGGTATTTTCCAGCAAAACACCATGCCGTTTTGGCACCAGAGTTTGTGCGAGAGTTGGAGGATTACGGCCGCATATATATGTATCGCTTTCGTCCCGATTATAAAATATACGCTCGACCAATTTCCGATTATCCACATAAGTCCATTCAGGCTGCTTCTATTATGCTCATGCTAAGCAATAATCTTGATACTGCCGTTGCGCAACACCCTCATGAACTGATTACTTATGGTGGTAATGGTGCTGTGTTTCAAAATTGGGCGCAATATCTGCTTACCATGCAATATCTTGCCGTGATGACAGATGAGCAGACATTGGCCCTATATTCTGGCCATCCAATGGGGCTTTTCCCTTCGCATAAGGAAGCGCCTAGAGTGGTTGTTACTAATGGCATGGTAATTCCAAATTACTCATCCAAAGATCACTGGGAGAAGTTTAATGCGTTGGGCGTTTCTCAGTATGGACAAATGACTGCTGGTTCGTTTATGTACATTGGTCCACAGGGAATTGTGCATGGAACAACCATAACAGTACTTAATGCTGCTCGTAAGCGGATGAAAGCAGAAGATAGAGGTATTGGCGGTAAACTCTTTGTCTCTTCTGGATTGGGTGGAATGTCGGGTGCTCAACCAAAGGCCTCTGTTATTGCCGGAGTAGTGGGTGTTATGGCCGAGGTTAATCCTAAGGCAGTTCATACACGCTTTTCACAAGGTTGGGTAGATGAGGTGTTTTCTAACCTCGACGAGCTTATTCCTAGAATAAAGAAGGCGGTTGCAGGCAAGGAAGTTGTCTCCATCGCCTATCAAGGAAATATTGTAGACCTTTGGGAAAGGTTGGCTACCGAAAAAGTTAAGGTTGACCTTGGCTCTGATCAAACATCGTTACACAATCCATGGTCGGGTGGATACTACCCTGTTGGACAGAGCTTCGAAGAGTCTAATAGAATGATGGCCGAGGAACCGGAAATTTTTAAGAAAAAAGTGGAGGAGACCTTACGTCGCCATGTTGTTGCTATCAATAAGCTGGTACAAAATGGCATGTATTTCTTCGATTATGGCAACGCATTTCTATTGGAGGCGAGCAGGGCAGGAGCCGATATTTTAAACAGTAAAGGTGATTTTAGATATCCTTCCTATGTTCAGGATATTATGGGGCCTCTGTTTTTCGACTATGGCTTTGGACCATTCCGTTGGGTTTGCACTTCAGGTAATCCTACCGATCTTGAGGTTACTGACCGACTTGCAGCTTCTGTTTTGGAAGAAATCTTTCAAAACGCTCCTTCTGAAATCAAAACACAGCTATCCGACAATATTCATTGGATAAAGGAGGCTGGAAAGAACAAAATGGTGGTTGGATCGCAAGCCAGGATTCTATATGCCGATGCAGAGGGACGAATGAAGATAGCCGAATCATTCAATAAGGCTATCGCGGAGGGTGAAATTTCGGCTCCTGTCGTAATTGGTCGTGATCATCATGACGTTTCTGGAACTGATTCTCCCTATCGGGAGACATCAAATATTTACGATGGGTCCAACCTTACTGCCGATATGGCAGTACAGAACGTTATTGGCGATTCTTTCCGTGGTGCAACTTGGGTTTCAATTCACAATGGTGGTGGTGTTGGTTGGGGTGAGGTAATTAATGGTGGGTTTGGAATGACTCTTGATGGTACACCTGATTGTGATAGGCGATTGAAACTCATGTTAATGTGGGATGTAAATAACGGAATTGCCCGTAGAAGTTGGGCAAGGAACGATGGTGCCGTGTTCGCAATTAAGCGACAAATGGAGCGAACACCTAAGCTTAAGGTTACGTTACCCAATTTTGCGGATGATGATTTGATTGATAAACTTTTTTAATGATTAGATAACTAGCCACGTCAGAGTAATTTGACGTGGCTTTTGCTACATTTACTGTATGAGAAAATTTCTTTTATTAGGCGCAATATACTCGCTTTTTATAATGTCATCGTGCGTTAAGGACAATGTTTCAGACAATGGAACCATTTATGGACTTTGGAATGCCAAAGATATCCTGAGTTCCTACCATTCTTCAGCCACTTACATTGTTTCCGTCGATCGCGACATTATCGACACTTCTGTCATTAATGTTTCTAATCTCTACGGTATTAACGGGGGTGGTGAATATGAGGGGTTTGTATCGTGCCGTAGAAGTGGGAATACACTAACTATTTTTAACTGTTCACTAACAGGTTACCACTTTTCTGGAACCGGCACCTACGACGTAGTTGGAAGAACAATCACCTGGAACTATACTGTAAGTACACCGGAAATTCAAAACGATCAGGTATACACGCAGTTTACTAAGAATTAACTTTCGAAGTAGAGAGTGTAGATTCGCTCAAGTGGTTGTCGAACTTCGTCGAGGGAGAATCGACCAGCCTTTCGTATTTGTTCTTTGCCATCGAAAAAGACTACCAGTGTTGGTGCTGAGAAGATTCCCATTGGACCGGAAAGTTCAGGATGTTCAGGCAGTGATATGTGAAACGCTTCCAGTTTTGGAAATTCTGCAGCCATCTCCTTTACCTTTGGAAGTAGTGCATGACAGGCCACGCAATCATTGGTTGTAAAGTAAACGAGGCAAGCATTCTTGCTTTTGAAAAATTCGGGTGTAACCTTCTGGTTTATCGTAAGCATTGTAATTAAAATGTGTTGTTGTGAAGCATAACTAAGGTGCATCCAATTACAATCTCTATGCCAGTTTCTCTTAGTATTTTGAAGAGTTCACCATTTTCGGTGCCGGGGTTAAAAATTATTCTGTGTGGTTTAAGCGCTAGAATATATTCGTAATACTCCTTTTGCCTTGTTGGATTAAGATACAAGGTCACCGTGTCTATGTTATCTAACTTAGGTTTCCCTTTGTTTATTTTAGTGCCAAATGCTTCACCTTCGATTGCTCCAATGGCAATAAACTCAATTTTGTGTTCGTAAAGTGATTTCATTGCAAGGTATGAAAATCGTTCTTTGCGCATGCTTGCTCCTAGGACTAGAGTTTTTCCCATAAGTTGTAGTTATGCTCTGTGTAAAAGAACAACAGCGTAGGCTTCAATTCCCTCTTCTCTCCCAACAAATCCAAGTTTTTTCGGTTGTTGTTGCTTTTATTGAAACAATTTTTTCGTCCACCTCCATGACGGTTGCTAAAGTCCTAATCATTTCAGGAATTTGGTCTTTTATTTTCGGTTGCTGAAGAGCAATTACGCTATCGATATTTCCTACGGTGTAACCTTCCTCTTTTATCTTTTCCATTACCCTTCTAAGCAGCAACTTGCTGTCAACGCCTTTTAACGATGGGTCGTTGTCGGGAAAATAAACACCAATGTCTCGTAATCCGGCTGCCCCAAGCAGTGCATCGCATACGGCATGTATCAGCACATCACCATCGGAGTGAGCAATACAACCCTTGTTGTGTGGAACAAGAATACCACCTAGCCAGAGAGGAAGGTCTGGGGCTAGCCGATGGACATCGTATCCGTTACCAATTCTGAAATTCATAGTTTACCTTCTACCTCTAATGGTGCTAGATTCTAACTCGAATATCAAGGAAAATCTTACGGTATTGGAAAGGGGATTATTACGGCCACTTGAGGGTATTAAATAGGCGAAGTCGAGTGTAAGAATGTTATACTTTAAGCCAGCACCAAATGTGTAATACTTCCTATTCCCTTTCATTTGGCTCTCATGAAAGTAACCACCTCTAAAGAAAAATTGATTGGCGTAAGCATATTCTGCTCCAATGGAGTAGGTAACCTCTTTTATCTCTTCCGACATACCTCCTGGTGCATCGTAAAAGGATTGGAATATTGCTTTGGTTATAGAAACATCATTGTCCATTCCCTTGACAATTGCTCCCGTCGAGTCCACTATAGGTGGTGTTGGCACAAGAAGTTTGTTGAAATCGATAGTTCCAGTGAGTTTGTTATAATCGTCCATGTTAATGGTAAGGCGGCCACCAAGACGAAGATTCATGGGCAAAAAATCCTTCTTTTGATCTTGGTTGTAAGATAGTTTAGATCCTATGTTGGAGATGTTGAGACCAAAAGCCATCTGTCCAGTTTTGTCTGCAAGATGCACTCCATTTTGGTAGTAAACCGCTATATCTGTTGCGAATGCTTGGCCTGCATTGGACTCGGTAGTATTTGAGTATCCTCCGGTGAGGTCGGACCGAATATAACGAAAGGCAATTGCCCCCGAAATAGTTTTGCCAAACAGGCGCGAGTATCCTATATCGAACGAAAATTCGTTGGGATTGAAATTCTTAACGGTATTACCTGTTCCGTCAGTAAAGGTGATGTTACCAAATGAAAAATAGCGGAGAGATGCCGATACTGTTTGGTCTTCGGTAAATCGGTAGTAACCTGCTAGGTAAGAGAGGTTAATGTCGTTTATTAAGTTACGAAGCCATGGTGTATAGGTAAAGCCAATGGCCATATCGCTTTTAGCAAAGGCATACTTTGCCGGATTCCAGTATTGGGAATTTACATCTGGCGAGGTGGCGACACCTGCATCGCCCATGGAACCGCCGCGGCTATCTGGAGCAATACCTAGAAATGGAACGGCAGTTTGTATGGAGTTGGTTGAGCCACCGCTAAGTTGGTCTTTTGAAATGGCATCGTTTGTTTGGGCAAAATGTTGATTGAAATGGCAACAAAAGCCAATAGGAATGTACGTTTTAGAAACATCTTCATAAATCTGAATTAAGCGTCAAATATAAGAATTTAGATTTCAGGGTGCTATTTAAGTATTACAAGCTTTTCATATTTTTCAGTTGATTCACCTGAGGCGGTCTTAACACGAACTTTGTAAACGTAGGTGCCTCTTCCTATATTGTCTCCAAAGTCATCTTTTCCATTCCAATAAATTGGGCCTATTCTTAGTGATCCAGGTTGGATGTTTTCATCTTCAATAGTTTTTACCAACTTCCCTGAAATTGAAAATATTTGTATGAGTACATTGAGAATGTCGTTAGGCCGATTATGCTCAAAGTAGAATGCCGTAGATTCAGTGAATGGGTTGGGGTAGTTAAGCACATGATCGAGGGTGAACTTTTCATCGTTAACTACCTTAAAAGCCAATGATTTGGTCGAAGAGTTATTATAGGTATCCCAAACTTTAAAATTTAAGGTGTAATCTCCTGGGCTTAATTTCTCCATTGGATATTCTATACGTCCACTTTGGTAGCTGTCGGTGTTGGCGGTATAGTAATCATTTAATGTTATTTTTTCTGAGGTTGCTCCAGTAAGGTCTGCTATAATATCGTGACCTATTCCATTCCCCGTCGTATTGATACCGCTACTATCTGAAATTGCTGCTATTAATTTAGGTTGAGAGTTGGTAATGCCACCATCTACAAAATTTTCATCGTTAAGATAGAGGTTTACCGTAGGACCAACATTATCGGTAGTCGCATTTTGCGAGATGCCTCCCACTAGAACTTGGTCATAATTTCCCAACCCTAGTTGTCCATTAATCATGGTTTGGAAGTAAAATTTTCCTTTACCAACTTGATACGCAATATCTTTTGGCACGATAAAATCTAACTTAAAGAGATTGTTCTTTATGCTCGCTTTACCTTGGAAGAGCATGCTATTACGAGTGGTAAAAACATAGGGCGTACCATTATCATTTGCAAGCGTAGTAATTTGCTTCTCCTTGTCGAAGAGAGTTATGGTTATTGTGCTTGCGGTAGTGTCTGTTGTTTGTCTACTACTTGATGAGCTAAGGGAACCTTCAATTGTGACTTTAGATAATGCTTTTACTGTATCCTGAAGGGTAAGGGCAATCGTTTTATTGTTTAGTTCGTCGGCGTTTACAGAAATTGTTGGATAAACCAGCATGAGTGCAGGGTCACCAAGCAGCGAAAAGTTGAGCTTGTTAATGCCATTCCCTGTTAGGTTTTTGGTGATCTTTACCAAATCTCCTAATCTGTGGTTTTTTCCATTGTTATCTTTTTCAAAAACGTTTTGGAAAAACAGATAGTTGAGTGTGAAATTAGAGTTTTCATATACCAACCTAGTTGTTGAAAGTAGGGCGACACCGCCACCATTTGGGTTTTGGAGAATGTATTCACCTGCAGAAGTCCGATTAAAGTCGTCGTAACGGCTAACTCACAAGTTGCTGTTATAAATAAAGGTAATTTAGTACTATTGGTCCACGACATTATATCGGAAATGGAGACAATCCTTTCATGCGCAAGATATTGCTCATTTCCATGCCCTGTATAGTTTACGATAAATGCACCTTTGTTCACTCTTCTGTTGATGGCTGTTGTCACATCGGGATATCGTGCTCCAGAGGGAGAGTTTACCTGCTGATAAGCGTCTATATATATTTTTTCCACCATGTAGTTTGGGTAGGTTGCTTCTACATAGGCGGCTGTGGCGTTCGCATCAATCATAAATATGTTGTTGTCTTCGTCGTCAGCAATATAGGTTATTTGATTTTGCCAGTCTCCAGGAGTTACGGTAGATGAATAGGTATAGACTTTATCTACCATTGTTTCAGCATTTGTGCTGTTTTCGGCAGGGAGTCGGCCAATTCCAATATCTAGCAAGCCCAAGGAAGGCACTTCACCGTCATCTAGAAGGCCATAGTAATCGTCACTTACATATGAATTCAATGGTTCTAATGAATTGTCAGATTGGTAGGTTAGAATATTAATTCCATCTGGTGGTAGATTTCTATTTTTAAAAGTTCCGTCACCAAAAAGAAGAAGATATTGAAGGTCTGTTGAGGCGTTTGACGATTGTTCTTTGAGATATTTCATGAAATTTCTGATGGCTGCTACATCCGGTTTGCCTCCTGAAAATTCATTATAAATTTGTTGTGGCTCAACTATTAACACGCTTAATCCATCTTTTGTCCTGTGCAATTCGGCAAGCTTCTCAGCTTCTGAAAGAAATTTTGGAGCCGTAACAATTACAAGGTTTGCCGGACCATCTCCAATTAGATTTTGATTTTCGACTTTGCCAACTACTTCTGGCTTAGTTAGGCTAGCAATATTAAAAGCCACAAAATCATTAAGTGTGGATGTGTTGCTAATTCCATGCAGTACGCTCCCTGTAAATGTGGTGGGAATATTTTCGATGCTATAGGGTGAATCTATTTTCCAAAAAAGGCTAGATGACTCTGCCCCGGTGATGCTAAAGTCGGTTACATTTGATGAGCTAACTATACGTGGATCTCGAAAAAGAAGAAATGGTGCTGTAAGATTTAGTTTTCTACGTGCATTTACTTCAATATAGTCGAGCCATCCCGACGACGAGGGTGTTGGGCGAGAATATGTAATAGTTATCGTTAAAGGAGAGGCGGTAGCGGTTGTGCTTTCTGTATTATCTGTTATGCTGGCTTCTGCTGCTGTTTCACTCGAAGTATTTACTGCGCTGTGATAGTTGGTTAAAAACGTATTGCCGTTAACTGCTGCTTTAAAATTGCTGCTTGTGGCCGATCGTGCAGCAGTTCGTAATCGAACCACTATTGATGAGGTTTGGTCAATATCAGGAAAATTGAAGGAGAAGTCTCTGCTGCTATAGATGTCGAATCCCTCTCCAAACCACATTCTACCCGAATTGATAAGATTGGTGTCTTCCACCTCATGATAGGCATAATCTGCAAAAGTGTTGGTGGTGACATTTGCTACGTCAGAATTGGTTCCGTTGGCAATTTGGGTGGCTGTACCTTTTGAATCGGTTAGGTAATAGTAGGCGTAATCAGAATAGTCGTGCAGCTGGTGTGTAAAAAGTTGCGTGATGCTGTTGTAGGTCCAAGTTACAGGTCCTTGGACATAAAAAACCATGTAGTCACCACTATTAAATGCGTTATCGCTTCCCTTGCTGAAATATACCGGTATTTGCTTTAGGTCGGTGGGGTAATCGCTAGATGGAGTTTTTGGTAGCATTCCGGCTTGAGCACCCCATAAACTTACCTGGGATGGGTTTGAAAACCCCATGGATTGCAAATCTTCATAGGAAAGACGAAATACACCAGTTGATGAGATCTTAATCATTTGCCAATTGCCTTCAGCAAGCACCGATTGGGTCGAGCGTGTGAATTTTCTGATGATTGCTTCTTGGGTAGAGGGGGCAATGCTAACATTTAAATTACATGATAGTAGTTTGCTTATGGTATTTCCGTTTCGACTAAAAGGTAAAATGCTTATACATAAAATGTGCTTCCCATTTTCCACGGCAATATACCCGGATGCTTTAAAATTGGGGAGTATTTTTTGAGAACTGCTGAAAAGGTCAGTGTAAACGTTTGTGGCAGATGACGATGCATTGTTGATCGTAATGGTAATTTGTCCAGATAAATTGCCAAAAGGAGAGGCTGTTCTATAAAATAAGTATGGAATAGAGTCGTTATATGGAAAATATATACCTTCGAATCGTGGAATTTCTTTGTTAATATTCGAAAAAGTTTGACCTTCATCAGTTTTTTGAATATTTTCGTCAAACCATCTAACTTGAATGGGGATTTCCGTATAAGTTGATTGAGTAAAACCCGATTTAGTGATGAAAATTATTGAAATGGCTAACAGAAGTAAATTCTTCATTTGAATCTTTTTATGCAAATAAACAAAAACTTGGTATTTTAGCATACAATTTTGCCTTATAATCAAACGTATTTTGCCCCATATTTATTATTGATGAAAGTTCACAAGCACCTAATTCTATTATTACTACTTAACAGTTTGCTTCTGTTGAGCAATAAAGGCGTTGGGCAAGATTTTACGTTTGACCAATTCTACGCCAATAGAATGCGCTTTAATCCAGCTTATGCTGGTTCGGAGTTTTATAATCATGTTAGTGGTGTTACGCGGTATCAATATCCCGGTTTAGGTAATCCTTATGTTACCTATGGTGCTTCGTTCGATACCTATCGGGAGAGCATTCGAAGTGGATTTGGCCTCATGATTACGAGAGATGACCAAGGTGGTGGATACCTTAGCCGTAATTTTCTTGAATTTGCCTATTCATATCAGCTTAAGGTTTCCCATGAGGTAGTAATCCGACCATCGCTGCAAATGGGAATTGGTTACTACCAGGTTGATCCCAGCGGTTTGCATTTTCCTGATATGTATGACAATGCGGGAGGGGTTGCTAATTCAAACAATTATGTCGCTCAAACAAGTATCCTTTACGATTTTGCAGCCGGAGCAATAATGTCATTTCGTCGATATTATGGGGGAATTGCTGTGCATCATATATTAGAACCTACTGAGTTCGACACAGAAGTGGGGCAATTTGTGCTGCCTCGAAGAATTACAATTCATGCAGGTGCTGAAATTCCAATCGAGAGTGGAAGCCGATTTAGGTATAGGAAAAAAATAGGACATACACGCATTGGTCGGGTTGCTGCATACCCCTCTGTTGTTGTTGAAATTCAGGATGGCCAAACTAAAGCTCAACTTGGTGGTTTGGTGGCTATGGAATCGGCATATGTTGGAGGATATTTGAGGAAAACGTTTCCACAAGGCGATTTTAGAACAACATTTATTTTTGGAATTTATTCAGATAACTATAACTTTGGCTATAGTTTCGATTTAGGTTCTCTAAATGGTAAAATATTTGGCTTTAATTCTAGCATTCATGAAGTAACCCTAACCTTGAAAATGGAGTATAAAAAGCAGAAAAGGAAATTTTGGTGGCAGCGCAAGGCAATATTTGGACCTGAATTTTAGTTATTGTTGAAAAATAAATTGCTTTATATTCCTTGCTATGTGTTATTATTTTTTAAATTTGAACGGTGTTGAAAGATTAACCTCCAAGCATTTAAAATAGATACCTATGAAATTAAGGTTTAGTTTTCTACCTCTTTTTGCCGGCTCCCTATTGATGGTTACCGGTTGTGGAATCCTCGGTGGTGGTGGTGGTGGCGATCAGTCGCAAACCACTGGCTGGCGTTACAACAGCTATGATAATGGTGGTTTTGAAGTTAAAGCCAACTACCAACAAGAGGCTGGTCCTGGGCTCGTTTTTATTGAGGGAGGTACCTTTACCATGGGTAGAGTTGAGCAAGATGTTACGTACGATTGGAATAATATGCCTCGTAGGGTAACTGTTGCTTCATTCTATATGGACCAAACTGAAGTGCGCAATGTGGACTACAGAGAATACCTTCACTGGATTCGACGCGTATTGGTTTCCTACCCTCAGGTATATCGTAATGCTCTACCAGATACTCTTTGCTGGAGAACTAAAATGGGCTTTAACGACCCCTATGTTGAAACGTATTTTCGGCATCCAGCCTATAACGACTACCCTGTTGTTGGTGTAAACTGGCTTCAGGCAGAGGATTACTGTAAATGGCGTACCGACCGGGTAAACGAACAGCTCTTAGTTGATGCAGGAATTTTAGAATTCTCACCTAATCAAAAGGATGCTGACAATTTTAATACAGATGCCTATCTTGCTGGTTTATATGTAGGTACTGTTCGACGAAACTTACCTAGCCTTGATCCTAATCAAAAGGAGGGACGTCCAGTTACCTTTGAAGACGGAATTCTTCTTCCACGCTATCGCCTTCCAACCGAGGCTGAGTGGGAGTATGCTGCTCTTGGCTTAATTGGTAATACTTATGAAGAGCGTCTTACCGATAGAAAACTTTATCCTTGGAATGGTCACAATGTTAGAAATTCAGATGTGAAAGTTCGCGGTCAAATGATGGCCAACTTCCGCAGAGGACGTGGTGACTATATGGGAACTGCTGGTTCATTAAATGATAATGCATCTATTCCTGCTCCTGTAAAATCATTTTGGCCTAACGATTTTGGCTTGTATAATATGGCTGGAAATGTAAACGAATGGGTGCTTGATGTTTATCGTCCGTTGTCGTTTCAGGATGTTGACGAGTTTCGTCCTTTCCGTGGCAATGTTTTTACGGAAGTTAAGCGTGATGAGGAGGGTCGAATTGTGGAGAAGGATAGTTTAGGTCGTTTGATAAGCAACCCTGTTAAATCTGAAGATGTTGCGAATAGAACAAATTACAACAAGGCAGATTATCGCAATTATCTCGATGGAGATTTGGCTTCAAGTATTGATTACGACGGTATTAGTGATATGACTCAAGCTGAAGATACTGGTTCAACTAGAATGTATTATCAGGGAACAACCAAGTCGACACTTAGACCTAACGAAGGAATGGCCTCTTTAATTAATGACCATGTTAGAGTATATAAAGGTGGTTCATGGAAGGATAGAGTGTATTGGTTAATCCCCGGTACTCGCCGTTACTTAAATGAAAAATCTTCTACTGATGATCTTGGTTTCCGTTGCGCAATGGAAAGTGTTGGAAGCCCATCAGGACAAGGTGGTAAGAAAAAGTAAGCTAATCTTATTAGTTTGATAATATAATAGACCCCATTTGTAATGGGGTCTTTTACTTTGAGAAATATGGAGGCTATTGCTAAAATTCTGGTGGCTATTAATCTTGGTGGTAGAGCAATTATTGATAGTCGATTGGTTAAGGCCGGTGACGTTTTCTTCGGTTTAAAAGGTGACGTTGTCGATGGAAATTTGTACGCTAAGCAAGCACTTGCTGCTGGTGCCACCATTGCCGTAATCGATAATCCTACTCAAGTTGATAAAGGTACACTATTGGTGCCGAATGTGTTGGAGTGTTTGCAGCAAGTTGCTCTCTGTCACCGAAAAGCTTTAGGAGTTCCGCTATTAGCCATTACCGGTAGTAATGGTAAAACTACCACTAAGGAACTATTAAGTTCTGTCCTTTCAAAAAAATATGCTGTTTCCTTTACCCAAGGGAATTTGAATAATCATATTGGTGTACCTCTTACTATTCTTTCTTTTACTCGTAATACGGAATTTGGCGTTGTTGAAATGGGTGCTAACCATAAGTTAGAAATTAGTCGATTAGTAAATATCTCAGAGCCTAATTTTGGTGTTATAACCAATATCGGCAAAGCACATTTGGAGGGTTTTGGTTCAGTTGAGGGGATTATGGAGGGGAAGGGTGAACTTTACGATTTTTTGGATTGTCATCACGGACTGGCATTTTACTGTGCCGATAGTACGTCTCTTACCAAGATGGTTAAACTTCGGCCTAACTTAAAAACTGTGTCATATTCCAAAAATGAATTTAAGGCGAGGGTGGTGCCTTCAACTGCCGAATCGCCATACTTACGTGTTGAAATTGATGGATTAGGAATTGTAAATTCCCATTTGTTTGGAAACTATAATTTTGAAAATATTTTAGCGGCGGTTGCCATAGGTAGATATTTTAAAATTTCTGATAGCCAAATCAAGGAGGCTATTGAAGACTACGTTCCGAGTAATAATCGATCTCAAATTGCTAATACCGCCAATAATGTTGTATTACTCGATTGTTATAATGCTAATCCTTCTAGCATGAGCGCTGCTCTTCAAGGTGTTTCTGAGATTGATCATGATTGTAAGGTGGCTATTTTAGGCGATATGCTTGAATTGGGCGAATACTCATTGTTGGAACATAAGCAGATCGTTGAATTTGCTTTAAAAAGTGGCTTTCAACATATTTTTCTTGTTGGATCTATGTTTCAGAAGGCATCGGAAGGATTAAATTTGATGAATTTTGCAACCTATAATGAGTTAGCTAAACATTTGTCATTGCACCCTGTTCATAACTCTTTTGTGCTTGTGAAGGGATCAAGAGGTATTCAGTTGGAAAAAATTTTTGATAAACTATAAAAAACTGTAATGGATAACGGCAATAGAACAATGGATCCTCTCGTGGGGAAGTTGATGGGTTTACGATATAAGTCTCATCCATGGCATGGAATAAGCTTGGGGAAAACCGCCCCCCAGGTTGTTGCTGCTTTCATTGAAATGGTACCTACCGATACCGTGAAGTATGAGGTTGATAAAGTTACCGGGTATTTGAGGTTGGATCGTCCTCAAAAATATTCCAATGTAATTCCTGCTTTGTACGGTTTTTTGCCACAAACCTATTGCGGTGATACGGTGGCTGCACTTAGCAGAGAGCGATTAAATAATGATGACATTAATGGCGATGGTGACCCTCTTGATGTTTGTATTCTTACCGAAAAGGTTATTACGCATGGCGATATTATCGTAGATGCTAAGCCTATTGGAGGGTTTCGAATGATCGATGGAAGTGAGGCGGATGATAAGATTATTGCTGTTCTTAACAATGATGCTGTTTATGGCAACTATAACGATATTCATGATGTGCCAACTCTTGTGATTGATCGTCTTCGCCATTACTTTTTAACTTACAAAGATCTACCTGGCGAGAAACGGAATTGTGAAATTACTCATGTGTATGGCATAGAGGAGGCTCACGATGTAATAAAACGTTCTATGGACGATTATACAAAGCGATTTAGTAATCTGGAGTCAATGCTTTATTTGTAAAATTATTTTGTGCTTACAAAAGATAAATGGCGACACTATCGGTGCCGCCATTTCTATTTGTGCTTACTCTCTTAGTAATGTTATATGTAAAGATATCGCTTAATTTTTAGCGTAGGGGTTTTTTCAAATGGTTCTGCCTGAATAAGCACTAGGGACAGTTTTGAAGATCGGTTGACTTGAGAATTCACATAAATCTGCAGCTCAATGAGCACCTCTTCTATCTTTCTCTCAAGTTCTTGATGTAGCTCTGATGCTGCAACAAGAATTTCTCTATACTTTTGCTCCAATTCTTGTTGGTTGAGCTGAACCTTTGCTATCAGCTTTCCCTTGATTTCATATACCAGCGAATCTGCAACTAGCTGATGGCGATTTAAAATTGCCTCAATATCTTCAGGATATATATTCTCACCATTGGAACCGAGAATAATGTTTTTAACCCTACCGCATATATATAGGTAACCATTGTGACGCAGCTTACCTAAATCTCCGGTTTTTAACCATCCGTCGGGGGAAATCAGCTCATTGGTGAGCTCTGGCAGTTTATAGTATCCCGTCATTATATTTCTTCCCTTGGCCCATATCTCACCAATTCCTGTTTTTGGATCGGGATTGTTGATTTTAACTTCTTGGTTTAAAACAACTTTTCCGGTGGAGTAGAGCTTTGTTTTTTTTGGTGGAGAACCTGCAATTAGAGGTGCTGCTTCTGTCATACCATAACCAATGGAGTAGGGGAATTTTGCCTCATTTAAAAACCGTTCAGTTTCTCCATCGAGCTTGGCACCGCCAACACCAAAGAAGCGAATTCTTCCTCCAAACTTCTGCTTTAACTCCTTACCAGCTATATAGTGCATTAGTTTTCGTCCCAAGGTGGTGCTGTATATTGTTCTTTTGATCACTGAATCGGTGAGCTTTGGTTTGATTCCGTTTTTTGAAGATTTTTTCCATTATCAACGGAACGGTGAGCATCGTGGTAGGTCTAATCAGGGAAAGCGCTGGGATTAATGTTGAAGGTGTGGGTGGCTTGCTAAGGTAGTGTATGGTTGAACCGGCTACCATAGGAAGCAGGAATCCAATTGTGAACTCGTAAGCATGGGCCAATGGCAAGATTGATAGAAATACATCATTAATATTTACATCTTGTACATTCAAGCAGCCATTGGTATTCTGGATAAAGTTGTCGTGCGAAAGCATTACTCCTTTAGGGGTTCCCGTTGTTCCTGAGGTGTAGATGATTGATGCGATATCGGAGGGATCTACTCTTTTCTCCACCGATTTTGTTGCAGTGGTGCGTGAGAGTGATACTATTTCTTTCTCAGTAATCTCAAAAACAGCAAAAGGTGAACATGTGTCGATTTTGATTAGCTGTTTTGTCGAAGCAATAATTCCTTTGGCTTCAGAGTGATTTAGCAAGATGTGAACTTCTTCTGCGGTAAATTCTGGAAGTATGGGAACGGCAGTGGCATCGCTAAGTATTATTGCAAAGTAGGCGATTGGCCAAAAGGGATTATTCTCGGAGAGGATAGCAACTTTGTCATCTTTTCCAATTCCTGTCTCTCGGATTTTTTCGGAAAGAAGCAATGCTAACTTTTTTACCTGCCCAAAAGTTAAACATATTCCTTTATCGTTGTTTAAAAATGGACGATTGGTAAATTGGTCTGAGGAGAAAAGAAATGCCTCTTTGAGGTTTGTAAAAGTAAGGGGTTGCATAGACCGTGACATAATATTGTAACAGATTGTAGGCTAAAATGGTTGCTGTTTTCGGAAATAATTGATGGATGAAAACGTTTTATTCTTTTTAGGAAGAATTCAAATATGATGCTGCCTTTGAATATTTCTTTGTGTAGCGTGTTGCGCCGTGGATGGGATAATTTTTCCTAAGATTTTTATAGTATATAGAGTGCTTGTAGAATTCCCAGTAAGCTTTAATTATAGCAGCGAAAAAGCTTGTTTTTCCTGTTAGCAAGAAAACTATGGCTGCCGCTAGATCCATGAAAATTCTGAAAAGTAAAGTGGTTACCAGAAGGCCAGATGGGAGATTCTTTACTAATAGTATAAGGTTGTTTCTGTAGTTAAGAAAAAGTTTTCGTGGATTATTATTGGGGAGTGTTCCTCCCCCAACGTGAAACACGGTAGATTTTTCCGACATACATTATCTTATATCCTAAATTTTTGAGTCTCCAGCATAGGTCTATCTCCTCCATGTGGGCAAAAAAGAATTCGTCGAAACCATCGGCTTCCCAATAGGCAGATGATCTTACCATCATGCATGCTCCTGTAGCCCAAAAAATTTCCGATTGGTTATCGTATTGCCCGAAGTCTTGTTCGACGTTGCTTAGGATTCTTCCTCGGCAAAACGGAAATCCAAATCGATCAATGAATCCTCCAGCTGCACCTGCATATTCAAACAGTGAAGGATTACCATAGGAGCGGATTTTTGGCATGCATGCGGCAACGTCAGATTGATCATCCATTAGAGTGATGAGGGGCTCAAGCCAACCGTCCGTTGGATTAACATCGGAGTTTAAAATAAGGTAATACTCCGATGTAATTTCTTTAAGTGCTCTATTATAACCTCCGGTAAACCCGTAATTTTTATCTAATTCGATAGTTTTAACTGAAGGAAAATTGGTCTTTAACCATAGTAATGATTCGTCGGCTGAGCCATTATCGGCAACAACAACCTCTACCCCCGGAATGTTTGATGTTCTTACCACTTCGGGGATGAATTTCTTCAGGAAGGATAGTCCATTCCAATTTAAAATAACGACAGATAGCTTTGCCATATTTTTACACTCCAATTGGACGACTATGCTTCCATCGACGATGAGACCATAGCCAATATTCAGGTTGCTTGATGATTATTTTTTCTAGCGTTCGAACATGAAGTTCGGTAATCTCAAAAGGTTTTGTGTCTTTTGGGTTATCCACGAGTGGGATAGCTTCAACGTTGTAGTGTCCCCGTTTAGTTTTTTGAATGTTTAAAAATACCACGGGATAGCCCATTTTTATGGCAATTCGCTCAACTCCTGTAAAAACACCAGTATCTTGATTTAGAAAAGTTGTCCAGTAGTGAATCTGACTTTCTGTGGGTGATTGATCGGCCACAAAAAAAGAGAGGGTGCGCTCTTTCTTATTGTTGAATCGAATAAGTGTTCGTGCAATATTATCCATTGAAACGGCTTTAACTCCGAACCGTTCTCTCGTTTTTATAAAATAATAATCGAAGTATTTATTGGTGAGGGGTTTGTATACACCAAGTATCTGGTATCCCGCGTTTTTTTGATAAATAGAGAGTACTTCCCAATTGTTATAATGCCCGGCAACGCATATAACGCTTTGATTTTTTTCGCGGTATTCATCTCTAATTACTGGATTTGTGAAGGTTACCATTTTTGTCATTCGCTTTTCACTTATATGCCTAAGAATGGCCGTTTCAAAAGCTAAATCGCAAAGGTGATGGTAGAATTTTTTTTCAATCACCGATCTTTGTTGTTCGCTCTTTTCTGGAAATGCGTTTGCTAAGTTTGTGCGAACCACCTTCTTTCTGTATCCTATGATGTAGTATATAATTAGATAAACGAAATCAGAAATGCCATAAATTACCTTTCGTGGCATTTGTGCTAATAGATATGTTAGTCCCAGAAATATCCAATATCCAATCTTCATTATGATGTGGTTTAAACCCGTAAAATGATTATGAAAAGAGATTTAATCAGTTAAATCTCTTTTGTTTTGCTGAGTTTATTTCTCAAAGTAGTTATTAATTCTTTCAAGCGATTCGTCGAAAATCATTGCGTTTGTAGCAATGATTTGTTTTCCAAATATAAAATTGTTTTGCCTTGAAAGTCACTAACTCTTCCTCCAGCCTGCTGAACAATAAACGCTCCCGCTGCAACATCCCATGGTTGGAGACTATATTCATAAAATAGTTCAAATCGTCCAGCAGCAACATACACAAGATCGGTAGCTGCTGATCCAAGCCTACGAATACCATGTGATTCTTTCATGAAGTATTCCAAGGAAGAAAGGTAGGCTGTCATCTTTGTAAAGTCGTAGTATGGAAAACCTGTTGCAACCAAGCTGTCATTAATCGTTGGTGCAGAGGATACCTTTATTTCCTTACCATTAAGATAGGCATTGCTATTTTTCCATGCATAGAAGCATTCGTTGAGTGAACATTCCAATACAACGCCCATCACCACAACGTCTTTTTCCATGAGCGCAATACTTATGGCATAGGGGGAGATACCATGAACAAAATTTGTGGTTCCATCGAGCGGGTCAATTATCCACTGGTATTCTGCTTCTTTGTGTTTAATAGTGCCCTCTTCGGCAATAAATGAGGCTTCTGGTAAAATGTCATAAAGTCCTTTAACAAGCATCTTCTCAGAAGTCTTGTCTACATATGAAACAAAGTCGTGTAATCCCTTTGTTTCTAATTTGTTCATTGAAAAAGTTTCTCTTTCTTTTTGAATGAATAGTCTAACCTCTTTCTCAAGGGCAACAACTCTGTTGCAAATTATTTCAAAATTCATAGTGTGGTAATTTCAATGGTTGCGTTTCCATTTTCGGCAATTCCGTTTAGCGTTACAGGAACGATGGTGTTGGTCATGTTTTGCATATAGGGTGCTTCCACTAGAATGTAATTTTCGGTATATCCCATCATCATTTCATTTTTGCGCCGTGCCTCAAAAAGCACATTGGCTTTTTGTCCAATATTGTTATGGTAAAATTGTTGGTGCAATTTTTCAGACAGTATTTTCAGCTGATGTACTCTCCGGCTAATCTCGTCGGGTGGAACTCTGTTAGGTAATAGCTCTGCTGGTGTATTCGGCCTTACTGAATATGGGAAAATATGTAGGAAAGCGACGTTTAGCCGCTCCAGTAGATGAAAGGTTTCCTCAAAATCTGATTTGCTTTCGCCTGGGAATCCTACTATGATGTCAATCCCAATAAAGACATTTGGTAGGGCATTCTTAATTTCACTGATTTTATTGGTGAACTGTTCTGTGGTATAGCGTCGTCGCATCGCCTTTAAAATTCCGTTTGTTCCTGATTGCAACGGAATATGAAAGTGTGGTAAAAACTTTGATGATTGTGCTACATACTCAATGATTTCTGTGGTTAATAGGTTCGGCTCAATGGAGCTTATTCTATATCTCTCAATGCCATCAACTTTCTCCAACTTTTTTATGAGGTCTAAAAATGACTCTCCGGTAGTTTGACCAAAGTCACCAATATTAACTCCGGTAAGAATAATTTCCTTGACCCCTTTTGATGCAACTTCTTCAGCCTCTTTCAATATTGTTTCGATGGGTAGATTTCTACTCTTTCCCCTTGCCAGCGGTATGGTACAATAGCTACAATGGTAGTTACATCCATCCTGAACCTTGAGAAATGATCGGGTGCGGTCACCAGAAGAGTAGGCTGGGAAAATGACTTCAACATCTTCAATATTACAGCTGTAAATTACAGGTGCCATTTCTTCATTAACATTTTCGTTAAGGAGATGAATGATGTTTCCTTTTTCCTTTGCTCCAACTATCAATTTCACACCTTCGATGGCGGCAACTTCGTCGGGCTTAAGTTGGGCATAACAACCAGTAACCACTACCTGAGCATGGGGCGATAGGGATATTACCTTTCTAATAGCTTGTCTACATTTTTTATCGGCATGCTCGGTTACCGAACAAGTATTGATCACATAAACGTCGGCCTTGGAGGAGGGTGCAACACGACAATAACCATGATCCTCAAATTCCCTTGCCAAGGTAGAGGATTCAGAGAAATTCAACTTGCAGCCAAGTGTGAGAAAAGCCACCCGTTTATTTGGGTTTATCGACATCCAACAGTTCAAATTGATACAGGATGGCAAATGTACTACTTTTTTAGTTGGTCAATTTTCACACTCAACATATTCTTATTCTTTTTAAATTCTTTATAGAGTTTTTTTGCAATTCCATCAGAAACTCCAATGGTGGGCACTACTATTTTTTTCGATCCGAGCCATTCTGAAACTGTTAGAAAAAGTTGGGTAGCTGGTACAATTACGTCGGCACGGTCAGGATTTAACCCTAATTCTGAAATACGCTCTTCGTAGGAGAGCTGGGTCAATTTTTTAAAGAGATTGTTGAGCTCTTTTAGATCAACAATATTTTGATCTTTTTTGCTCAGCATCTTGTTGATTTTGTTTATGTTGCCTCCCGATCCAATGATGTCTACCGGTCCAAAGTCTGCTTTAATCTCCTTGACCCAAGCTTGAAGAATGTTCCACTTCTCCTTTGGTACTTGTTTGTTCAGAAGTCGTATTGTTCCAATATTGAATGATCGGGACCGTTTAATTTTTTTGTCGATAAACAGCGATAGCTCTGTACTTCCTCCTCCAACATCCATATATAGATATGGCTTATCGGTAATAATTTTATCAGTTATTTGATTTGAGTAGATGATTTTTGCCTCCTCTTTTCCATCGATAATCTCTATTTCAATGCCGCTCTCTTGAAATATACGCTGAACGATCTCCTCTCCATTGTGGGCCTCGCGCATTGCGGAGGTTGCGCAGGCACGATAGGCTACCACTTCGTTTACCAGCATAAGGTGTTTAAAGGCTAACATTAGTCTTGCTAGTCGATCAACATTTTTATCGCTTATTTTATGGGTGGTAAATGCATCTTCACCAAGTCGAACGGGCATGCGAATAAGAGACGATTTTTTGAATTCGGTTTTACCCTTATTCTCGATTACGTTGGTAAAAAGCAGACGAACTGCGTTGGATCCAATGTCGATTGCAGCGAGCTTGAGTATTTCCAATATATTTTCTTTTTATTAGTTTTCAGAGATATGTTTGTAATACTTGTGCAATTCAATCTGCGACCTGAATGGTGGTCGGTTGTCGTTCGCTTTGTATTTATTTGTTTGGTTTTCGTCGATAACGCGTGCTTTCTGATTGTCCATTAATCCGTATAGAATAACGGTCTTTAATTCATCTTTTAGCTTTGCATCGAAGATTGGCGCGGCCACTTCTACCCGACGGTCAAGATTTCTGCTCATCCAGTCGGCGGAGGAGATGTAGCAAAGCTCGTTTCCTCCGTTGGCAAAAATAAAGATACGGGAATGCTCCAAAAATCTATCAATGATTGAAACTACTTCAATATTTTCACTGAGACCTGGGAGGCTCGGTATTAATGCACAAACTCCTCTAACAACCAGCCTGATTTTTACTCCAGCGTTATTTGCCTCGTAGAGTTTATCTATAATTGTTTCGTCTACTAGGTTGTTAATCTTTCCCAAAATGTATGCTGGCTTACCTTCCGATGCTTGTTCAATTTCCTTGTCAATAAGGGTCATTAACCTTTTGCGCATGTGGTTTGGTGAAACAAGCAGGTGGCGGTAAGGTAATACTCTATACGGATGTTCCAGAAAGGTAAATACTCTATCTACTTCGGATGTTATACGTCCATCTGAGGTTAGCAGGGTAATGTCGGTATAGACATTGGCATTTCCTTCGTGGAAATTGCCGGTACTGACGGATGCATATCGCATCAATTTATTCCCCTCTTCCCGAGTAATGAGTGTCATTTTGCTGTGAACTTTTAGGGCGGTTAATCCAAATACCACGTTAACCCCAGCTTCTTCCATCTTTTCAGACCAATATATGTTCGATTTTTCATCGAACCGAGCTTTAAGTTCAACCATGGCCGTTACCTCCTTTCCATTTTGTGCTGCATTAATTAAAGCACTAATAACTTTCGATTCTGTGGCTACCCGGTATAAGGTTATCTTAATCGATTTTACAGATGGATCGATGGCTGCCTCTTTAAGAAGGCGAATGTAGTAGGCAAAGTTGTGGTAAGGATAGTGAAGCAGTAGATCTCGGTTTTTTATTACCTGAAGAATGGACTTGCTTTTATCTAAAATGGGAATAGATACGGGCTTTAATGGTTCATATAGCAATCGCTTTTTCCCCAGATTGGGGGAATTTTATGAAGTCTTTAAAATTGTGGTATCGGCCTCCTGGCATTACCGTATCATACTGGTCCAAGTCCATTTTTTGTATCAAGTAGGAAAGGAGATCACCAGATATTTTACTGTCGTATACGAATCGTACAGTATCTCCTTTTTTACGATTTTTTACACCCTTGGCAATTTTCTCTAAAAGACTTTCCGAAATATCATTGTCCACATCAAGCTCTGCATCTCTGGTAATTTTGATGGTATAGGCTTCAAAAAGATCATAGTTGAAGATGGAGAAAATTTTGTCTAAGCATAGTCGGATAACGTCATCAAGAAGAATGATATACTTATTGTCATTGTTGGTTGGTAGTTCGATAAATCGGGAAAAATCAGAAGTTGGTATTTCAATAATTGCAAATTCCTTCGAAAGTCTTTGGCGGTGCGTCATTTTCACAGCAAAGTATATGGTCATATCTTTTAGCTCGGGAAAATGATCTACCTGGTTAAGCATTATAGGCGAAAGAACATTTAGTATCTCCTTTTCAAAAAAGGTTTTGAGATAGCTCGCTTGATCTGCTGTAACTTTGGTTTCGTCAACAATAAAAATATTTTCTTTTTCTAATTCCTGCTTGAGGTCAAGAAAAATGGAGTCAAATCGCTTTTGATAATCCTTAACAAGTCGTTGAAGCCTATTCAGGATTCTTTTTGGGTTTTCGCCATAGTACTCTTTGGCCTTTTTTTCATATTCAAGCGATCGTCGAAGTGTTGCAACTCTGATGCGAAAAAATTCGTCAAGGTTGTTAGAGAAAATGCCCAAAAACCGGAAACGCTCAATTAATGGAACTGATTTGTTTTCAGCTTCTTGCAGAACTCTTCTGTTGAATGAGAGCCAACTTACCTCTCGGTTAATATATCGAGGTGTTTTTTTAAACATACTTCACCAGCATCTTTACTTTGTTACTCCTTTTTTGGAAATACTAATTCGAAATGGCCAAGATTATCTCTTGATATATCTTCCCATTTATCTACATTAAAGTTTAGCAAGGCAACCCCTGTCGTTGGCAAATCATAAATAGGCTCTTTTAAAAATTCATTGGTTGCAAAAGTAAAGGTTGGATTATGGCCTACCAAAAGGTGCACGCTAATTTTATTTGCAGTTTGACGAATCAAATCTAATAAGTCTTTTAGGTTTGCATTGTATAGCTTGTGTGTTATTGTTACCGATTCCAAGGGAAAGTGCAAGCATTCAGCAAAAATGGTTGCTGTATGGCAGGCTCTTGCTGCATGGCTTGTGGTAATTTGAGATGGTGTAATATTCTTTTCTTTTAATGTTTTGGCAATGGATAGGGAATCTCTTACTCCTCGAAGTTTTAATGGACGATCAACGTCTTCGAAAGTTTCTTCGGAAATAGCCGCTTTCCCATGGCGAACTAGTATAAGCTGCTTCATGATTATTTTTTTGAAGGATGCATAACCTTTCGGCGATGCATCCTTTGTTTAAGATGTTGATTACAGTATATCGCTTGCCAATTCGGCCAGTGGGCTTCTTTCTCCTTTAACTAGGTTTACGTGGGCAAAAATTTCATGTCCATGCATCTTATCGCTTAGGTAGGTAAGCCCGTTCGACTTTATGTCAAGGTAGGGGGAGTCAATTTGATTAATGTCGCCCGTAAAGACAAATTTAGTACCCTCGCCAGCACGGGTAATGATTGTTTTTATCTCGTGAGGTGTTAAGTTTTGAGCCTCATCAACGATGAAAAAAGCATTGGATAGACTTCTTCCACGGATATATGCAAGGGGCGTTATCACCAACTTCTCTGTCTTGAGCATCTCTTCTACATGCATATACTCTCTGCTCTGCGATTTAAAACGATTTTTTATGACAGTAAGATTGTCGAACAATGGTAGCATGTAAGGACCAATCTTTTCATTAACATCACCGGGTAAAAAGCCTAAGTCGCGATTTGCCAATGGCATAATGGGGCGTGCAAGAAAAATTGTTTCATAGCTTTTTTCCTGTTGTAGCGCAGCTGCTAGAGCAAGAAGGGTTTTCCCTGTACCTGCTTTTCCGGTAAGCGCTACTAGCTGAATTTCTGGTCTTAGCAGAGCATCTAAAGAGAACGTCTGTTCCGAATTGCGAGGTTCAATTCCATATGCTCGTTGTTTATCAATTCGGTGGATCATCTCTGTTCCACCATCGTAATACGCTAATGCACTAGAGTTTGCTCCCTTGAGCACGAGGTATTGGTTGGGGTGAAATTTAGCTTTTAATTCGTTGGCGGGAATTCCACTGTTTGTTTGGTATAGCCTGGCAATTAAATCATCATCAATGTTGCTCAGAATGTCTACCTCTTTCTTAATTACCTCAATATCCATTACTTTGTCGGAAAGGTAATCCTGAGCTTGTAAACCGAGCGACTTTGCCTTAAGCCGTAAGTTAATGTCCTTGGAAACAAGGATAACTGGGCTTCCTTTAATGGTTTTGAAAAGGTATTCGGCAATGGCTAGAATACGGTGGTCGGGCGTATCTTCAGTAAAGGATTCTGTCATCTGCTTAGAAAATGGTTTCCCTGTTTCAACACGGAGTTTTCCTAATCCTTTTCCTAATTTGACGCCGGTGGTAAATAGCTGTTCCCCAGCTATCCTATCAAGCTCTCGAGCCAGTTCCCTTGCATTAAAGTTGATTTGTTCGTTGCCTTTTTTGAACTTATCTAACTCTTCGAGAACTACAATTGGTAATACAATGTCATTCTCCTGAAAGTTATAAATACACTTGAAATCGTGCAAGAGGACGTTGGTATCGAGCACGAAGGTTTTAATGTTTTTGCTCATGGTGTGGTAGTTTGAAAGAATTATGCTTAAATGTAGCAATTTTTTACCTCCATTGTTCAAAAATATATCGATATAGGCTGAATAAAGCGGCTAGCTTTTCCTTAATTTTGCTGGCAATATGTTTGATATGACTTACAAGGAGACACTTGATTACCTATTTAGTCAACTTCCAATGTTTCAGCGTTTGGGAAAGGCGGCTTACAAGGCCGATTTGGTAAATACAATTGCATTGGATGAATATTTTAACCATCCTCACCGGAATTTCAAATGTATTCATGTGGCGGGGACTAATGGGAAAGGGTCAACCTCGCACATGATTGCAGCTGTACTTATTAAGGCGGGCTACCGTGTTGGACTTTATACATCACCTCATTTAAGGGATTTTCGTGAAAGGATAAAAGTTAATGGACAACTAATTTCAGAAAGGGAAGTTTCGCTTTTTGTTGAACGTAATAAGGCCGTTTTTGATCGTATCAAGCCTTCATTTTTTGAAATGACGGTGGCGATGGCTTTCGACTATTTTGCCCGCGAAAAAGTGGATGTTGCGGTTGTGGAGGTTGGCTTAGGTGGTCGGCTCGATTCTACCAATATAATTTCCCCTGAGCTGAGCATTATTACCAATATTGGACTAGATCATACCGATCTCTTGGGTGATACACTTGAAAAAATTGCCATTGAAAAGGCTGGGATAGTTAAGCCAAACGTGCCGGTTGTATTAGGAGAATCAAATCCAGCGTACCGACATGTTTTTGAGAACAAAGCCCATGAAGTTAATGCTAGCCTTCTTTTGGCAGATACAGTCCTCTCTATAACAGAGCATGGATATTTACCCAATGGAGGTCAGTGGTTTAAAGTAGGTGGTCCATCTATTGTTGAAGGAGAGCGTATAGAAATTGACCTTGGTGGAATATATCAGGAACATAATATATTGACGGTTTTAGCTTCTATTCAACTTTTAGCCAAACAATTTACCCTTATTACTGAGGCTGCGGTTTTAGATGGACTTTCTAATGCTGCACATTCAACAGGATTAATGGGCCGGTGGCAAATCCTAGGGCATAATCCTCTTGTGGTGTGCGATACAGGTCACAACGTGGATGGTATCCGTTACGTTGTACAACAGCTGGAACGAACACCTCATCGGAAGTTGCATTTTGTTTTAGGCATGGTGTCGGACAAGGATGTTTCTGGTGTTTTGAGTATTCTACCCCAAGATGCAACCTATTATTTTACCAAGGCATCAATTCCAAGGGCAATGTCGGAGGTTGCATTAAGCGAGTTGGCATCAAATTATCATCTTAATGGTAAACACTTTTCTACGGTGATGGAAGCTTTGCAAGCTGCAAAAAATAATGCTGAAGTTAATGATTTGGTTTTCATTGGAGGAAGCACTTTTGTGGTTGCTGAAGTGGTATAATGTCAAGAAGTTTTTGCTGTGGCTGTTTGTGAATTTGAAAAAGTGCGTTATATTTGCACCGCTCTAGACAAAAAATGTTTTGCTAGAGTTTTGAAACTTTGGGAGCATAGCTCAGCTGGTTCAGAGCATCTGCCTTACAAGCAGAGGGTCATAGGTTCGAATCCTATTGTTCCCACACCAAAGTCGATTAATTTATTGGGAGCATAGCTCAGCTGGTTCAGAGCATCTGCCTTACAAGCAGAGGGTCATAGGTTCGAATCCTATTGTTCCCACAAAAGCCTCGGTTTTCGAGGCTTTTGTATTTTATTGGTGTGTGAATAGGATTGAAAGGCGTTCTGAGAGGAACGTCTTTTTGCTAGAAAGTAAGGGTAAATGTGGAACCTTCACCTATCACCGAATTGGCCGTTATACTGCCCCCATGGAGTCGCATAATTTGACGTGAAAGACTCAACCCAATTCCCGAACCTTTTGGCTTTGTGGTAAAGAACGGGATGAATATTTTATCTAAAACATCTGGCAATATTCCTTGACCGTTGTCTGATACTTGAATGGTCACTCTTCCCCTCTTATTCCGGAAACACTTTATCTCAATTCGTGGTGTGACTTTGCCATCAAGCGCCTGCGACGCATTTTTTACCAAGTTAATAATGACTTGTTCAATCAGATTTTCATCGATGGAGAATTCTATATCTGCCGGTTCAACCTCAATACCCATTGCTATACCACTCTGCTTAACATCCTCTTCCACTAATGGTCGTATGTTTTCAATTAGAACTTTTGCTTTGGTTATTTTGAAGTTTGGTTTTGGTATACGGGTTAAGTTTCTGTAAGTATTTACAAAGTGCAACAAGCCAGTACTTCGCTTATGAATTGTTTGCATGGCCTGCTGTATTTCATCTGTAGTTTCTTCATCAATTTCATGTGCCTGCACCTTGTCTTCCTTTATGGCTTTAAGCATGCTGTCTAGCGTGGAGGACAATGAAGCAATTGGTGTAATGGAATTCATTATTTCATGGGTGAGCACGCTAATTAATTTTTGCCAGGTCTCTGTCTCCTGTTCCTCCAAAACACTTTGAATGTTTTTAATGGTGGCAAGAACAATTTCTTTTCGATGTATGTGAAATTCTGTAGAGTATACGGCTAGTTGCAGAAGGTCGTCATCGATCTGAACTTTGACTAAGGTGTTTTCACCCGGTGAAATATTGAGAAGTTTATCTACCAACTCGTAGCTAACCGACGCAAGTTGTTTTATGTTTTTAATGCTATGCGCTTGAAACAGAACCTTTGCTGCCTTGTTGATCATCTCAACAGTTCCATCCTTTTGAAAGGCAATAATGGCCACGTCAATATTTTGCAAAATGCTCTGCAAATACTGAAAGTGTTCTTCCTTTTGCGAACGTACTGCCTGAAAGTCATTGATAACATCATTGAAGGCCTTGCTTAGTTCGTCAAAAGAGCTGCCCATCCCTTCAACCTGGAAGGTTCTAGTAAATTCGGAAAATCTAATCGACTCTAAAAAACTGGCTAGGTCTCGATTTGTCTTATCTACAAACTTGAAAAGTGCATAAATTTGTAAGAAGATGAAGACTCCAATTAGTAAGGGTGTGATAAAAAAATTGTAGTTGCTGATAGTGTAGAATAGCGCAAAAATGCTGGACGACAGTATCAGCAGTCTCGTAACCACATTTACTCTAAAGTTCTTATAAACCATGTTTTTCCATTCTACGGTAAAGAGATGTTCTCGTTATTCCTAGTTCGGTGGCAGCCTGGGTTATGTTACCGCTGAACTGTTTAAGCACCTTCGTTATCACATTTCTTTCAATTTCTTCAAGGTTGAATGAATCAATGCCGAGTTCACCGCATTTTTCTTTCGAACCTGTTAGGAAAAAATCGTCTGGCATGAGCATATCTTCATCACTCATTATAACAGCTCGCTCGATACTATGTTGTAGCTCTCTAACATTTCCAGGCCATGGGTATTGACGCAACTTCTTTAATGATTCACTGGCAATCCCATGGATAGATTTTTTGTATTTTTTTGAGTAAATGGAAAGAAAATGACGGGCAAGAATAGCAATATCTTCGCCTCTTTCTCTAAGTGGGGGAAGGTGTATTTCTACGGTGTTTATTCGATAAAGTAAATCCTGCCTATACTGACCGTTGGTGACGAGTTGGTGTATGTCGTTGTTGGTGGCACAGATTAACCTAACATCTACTGGAGTTGATTTGGTTGCACCAACTCGAGTAATTTCATGTCTTTCAATGGCGGTTAGCAGCTTGGCCTGTAGAGGCAGTGAAAGATTTCCTATTTCATCCAGGAATAGCGTACCGTTGTGCGCCACCTCAAATCTACTTGGCTTTTCCTTTTTTGCATCGGTAAATGCACCTTTCTCGTGGCCAAATAATTCGCTTTCAAATAGCGATTCACTCAACGAGCCTAGATCAATACTTAGAAAAATTTCGTCCTTTCGGTTGGAGTTGCGATACAAAGCCCTGGCTACCAATTCTTTTCCAGTTCCATTTTCTCCAAGAATTAACACGTTTGCGTCTGTCTTTGCTACCTTTTGAATGGTTGCAAATACTTCCTTCATCTTTGTCGATTCCCCAATAAAGTCGGTAAACGGTTTGTTGATGGCTTCGGTATAGGCAATTTGTTTTTGCTTTAGGCTGTCAACTTCGTCTTTTGATTGACGCAATTTTAAGGCAGATGATACTGTAGCAATCAACTTCTCGTTTTGCCATGGTTTGAGGATAAAGTCTGTTGCTCCCGCTTTGATTGCCTTTACTGCTTTTTCAGCGTCGCCATAAGCCGTAATGAATAGAACGATTGCGGATGAATCTATTTCAAGCACCTTTTCTAACCAGTAAAAACCCTCTTGTCCACTAATTGCATCTTGGGTAAAGTTCATGTCAAGCAGGAAAAGATCAAAGGAATCCTTTTCCATAAGCCGTGGTATTTCGTTTGGATTAGAGGTCGTAACGACCTGCTCCACGTATGGCTTAAGAAGTAACTTTAAGGCAAAAAGAATATCTTCGTTATCATCTATGGCCAGAACTTTGCCAAATTTCTTAATCATAACAAAATATTTTGCTTAATAATTTTAAGATTTTAAATTTACTTGATGGTTTAAAGTTAATGGATATTGTGCGATTTCGAACACTGGTTGTTGCAATTACGAACAAAATTTAGGATTGAATAGTATGCCATTGATTTATTATGTTTCAGAAAATGAGTGCGCTGCGTTTTTTGGTACGTTAATGGATATATTGGGATACGATTAGAACTTTATTTCTCACTTTATGGATAAGATTATTGAAAAGAAGGGGCGATTTACCAAAAAACAAATCTGGTACGGTGTAATTGCCCTTGTTATATTGGCACTAATATTAACGATTGCCTTTGGTGATAAGAGTCGCAAGCTAAATGTTGACTTAGATAAGATAACCGTTGAAGAGGTTAAACAAGATTTGTTTAAGGATTACATTGCCGTTATAGGTACAGTTGCACCAATTCAGACTATCTATTTAGATGCAACGGAATCGGGAAGTAGGGTTGAGGATATAGTTCGGCGTGAAGGTTCAATGGTTAAAAAAGGTGACGTAATTGCCAAGTTTAGCAATACCAGTTTGGTGATTGATATTTCACGAACAGAGGCAGATGCTTCACGAACAACCAATGAGTTGAGAAACGCTCGCCTAAGTATGCAAAAGCAGCTGGTGGAATCTCAAAGCCAACTTCTCGATCAGGAGTATAAGCTTAGTCAACAAAGTAGGGCCTATCAGCGAAGCCTCGAGCTGCAAAAGAAAAACTTGATTTCGGTGGAGGAGTACAAGCGGGCAAAGGAAGATCTTGACTATACCAAGGATAAGATAAAGCTGCTGAAGGAGAGCATTTACCAAGATTCGCTTTATCGAGTAACGCAGGTTGTAACACTTGAAAATGATGTTCTACGTATGCAGCAAAATTTGGCTATTGTTCGACAACGATTTGAAGGGTTGAATCTTAGGTCGCCTGTTGCTGGTGAACTTGCATCGCTCGATCTCGAAATTGGTCAGGTGGTAAGCATGGGAACACGGATAGGTCAGATAAATGTTCTTGACTCCTATAAGCTTAAGGTAGAAGTAGATGAGCATTATATTTCGCGAGTAACTCGTAACCTTATTGGTGAGTGTGATTTTGCCGGTACTTCCTATAAAGCCAAGATAACCAAGGTTTATCCAGAAGTGAAGAATGGTCGATTTATTGTTGATATGGAGTTTCTCGATTCTATCCCATCCGATATAAGAATTGGGCAAACTTCGCGAATTCGGTTGGAACTTGGCGAATCCAATATGGCAATTCTCATTCCTCGAGGTGGCTTTTATCAAAGTACTGGGGGTCAGTGGATTTTTGTGATTGATCCGTCCGGAACTACCGCAACAAAAAGACCCATAAGAATTAATCGTCAGAATCCTTTGTTCTATGAGGTAGTTGAAGGATTGAAGCCCGGTGAAAAGGTAATTGTATCTAGCTACGATACTTTTGGTGATGTGGATAAGCTCGTTCTAAAAAAATAAATATAGGTTTACCTAAAACATTAATGCTATGCTAAGAACTGTTGATTTAGTTAAGGTGTTTCGAACAGAAGAGGTTGAAACAACTGCTTTGAATAAGGTGAGTATCGAGGTTAAGGAGGGCGAATTTGTTGCTATTATGGGACCATCCGGGTGTGGCAAATCCACCTTGCTAAACATAGTTGGACTGCTTGATAACCCCAGTGGGGGTGAACTTCATTTTCTGGGGCATGAAGTATCCAAGTTTAAGGAGAAGCAGCGTACAAACCTGCGAAAAGCAAACATAGGATTTGTTTTCCAAAGTTTCAATCTTATTGATGAACTTACTGTTTTTGAAAACGTTGAACTTCCTCTATTGTATCTTGGCGTTTCCGCTCCAGAGCGGAAAAGGAAGGTGGAGATGGTGTTGGACCGAATGAAAATGTCACATAGAAGAAACCATTTTCCACAGCAACTGTCTGGAGGACAGCAGCAGCGTGTTGCCATCGCTCGAGCAGTAGTTGCAAATCCAAAGTTAATTTTGGCTGACGAACCCACTGGAAACCTTGATTCAGCTAATGGTGAAGAGGTAATGAATCTTCTTTCTGAATTAAATAGCGATGGTACCACCATTGTAATGGTAACTCACTCTCCCAGTGATGCCGAAAAGGCTCATCGTATTATTCATCTTTTCGACGGGCATGTTGTTACAGAGAATGTGAAGAAATTGTTGTAGCTAAAATAAATCGCCATGCGAGAACTTTGTATTCCTATTCCTTCAATTCCTGAAGGAGAAGTTGCCGATATTATATTCCGTGTGGAAGACAAGGAGGAGACATACAGCTTTAAGTTGGAGTCTCTACCTTGGATGGATCAGATTGGCGACGATGATACCGATGATGGTAATCTAAATAAAACGTTAGATCGGATTCTTAAGCTAAGGGAATATATTACAGCTCTCAGCATAGATTGGGAGTTAATCCAGATTTATACACCTGAGCCGGGAGCTCAGCATATAAAGGTTTTATTTAGAAAGCGTAAGGGCTAATTTTCAATTTTAATTTATTTACCTATGAGAAATCTTTTGTTGCTATGCTTTTCTGTCTTCTCTTTTACCTTTACAACTGAAGCATTAGGAAAAGGATTGCATGTTGAACAGAAACTCAACGACACCCAACCAGCAAAGGTAGCTCCGGTTAAAATGTTAAAATCTCTTTCTCCTTTAGAGGCGTTAGAAGTTGCGTGCATTGACAATACCGCTTCATTTGTTAATATTTCGGAGGAAGATGTGGTGTTGTTTCTAAATATGAATGGTAGTGGTTTTACCAAGTGTGATTCTCTTGCATACATTCATTTGCAATCAGACTCAACATTCTTTATTAATGGTAAAAGACTGACCAGCCCAATACTTTAAGTGCATTTTAAAATGGAAAAAAAAATTATTTTCATTTTTGTCTTTCTGGCGTATGGACAGGTGTTTTCCCAAAAACTTTGGACGCTTGATGATTGTTTGAAGTATGCGTTAGACAATAATATACAGTATAAGCGTGCTGAATTAGAAGTAAAGTTGAGCTCGGCAAATGCCACTCAGTCTATTATGGAGATGGTTCCCACATTGTCGGGCGATGCATCTTATGGTAAGGCTATTGGACGTGCTTATAACTACAATACCAATTCTTATCAGGATGCAACAGTAAATAGTGGGTCGCTGTCTCTTTCGGGTAGCGTAACTCTTTTTCAAGGATTTAGTTTGGTTAATGGAGCCCGTGCTTCTCGTTACGATTTTGAAAAAGCAAAGGCTTCTCTTGCCACTGAACGGAAGAACCTTTCGTTGAATATCATGGTGAAGTATATTGATGTTCTCTTTAAGCGCGATCTTTATAAAGCTGCAGTGCAGCAAGAGGCTATTTCGAAACAAGATTTAGAGAAGGAGGAGAATCTCTTTAATCTCGGGGGTGTTTCCAATGCCGAATATCTTGAGATTAAAGCGCAGTATGCTAGAAGTAGTGCCGATGTGGTTAGCTATCAGAACCAATATCAGCTTGTGCTGATTGATTTGGCTCAACTCTTAGAAATTCCTGATGTAATAGGGTTTAATATTGCAACTCCTGCTAGTGTTGATAGCTCGCTTAGCTATGATCTTTCTCCAATGGATAGTGTTCTTGCTGAAAAGGACTCTTGGTTTCCTGAAATTAAGGTTGCACAAAATAACATGCGGGCACGGGAGATGAACTACTATTCAGCAATTGGACAGTTTTCGCCTCGGTTTTATTTAGGCTATAGCATGTCGTCTTGGTTTGCCGATAATGCAGCAGACCCAAGAGATCCAACCGGGAAGACAATCTATCCGACCTATGATTATCAAAGGCAGGTTAACGATAATCGCTTAAAGGTAATTTCGATTGGATTATCTATTCCAATTCTCGATCGATTCTCTGCTCAAACAATAAAACGAGGAAACGAATTGCATACAATGATGCACGGTATAGCTATCAGCAAACGGTGAATGCTGCAACCAAGGAGGTGATTAATGCCTACATGGAAGCTAATGGAGCATGGAATAACTATATGGCAGCCAAGGATAAAATTGAAGCGTCAGATGCTGCCTGGAATGCGACTAAGGAGAAGTATGATTTGGGATCGGCCAGCTCTATAGAATTGGGAATTGCACAGAAGAATCTTTTTGAGGCTACTACCAACTATATAAATTCGAAATACTCATATGTGCTTCGCAAGGAGATTCTGGATTATTATCAGGGCAAACCGCTAACGTTACAATAGGTCGTTAATAGCAAAGGAGCGTTTGTTCCCTGACTTTTTTAGACGATGATCTTCTCGTAGCACGTATATAAATTGAGATCTTGCGAGTGTGCAATTTCACCAACCTTTGTATAGCCCCGCTTCGAGAAAAAGTTCTCAGTGGTTTGGTTCTTTGTGTATGTGTCGAGTCTGATGGAGGGAAAATTGTTTTTTTTGGCAAATTGTTCTGCAAACAGAAGCAATTCACTACCATAGCCTCTATTCTGGAAGAATGGAATTATCGCAATCCGATGAATAACTAAGGCGTTAGGTTCACTTTCCAAGTAAGATTGCTGTATGTTGAGTCCTGCTCGTTGTTTAGGGTAATTACGCCAACCGTTCCATGTTCTTTTTTTAGTAGATACACTTGTCCGTTATGAACATTATTTCTAACCTTTGAATAGGATGGATAGGCACTATTCCAGTGTGTGAATCCTTGGGAGATAAGGTTCTCTGAGTTCAATTTGTAAATAAACATTATCTCAAGAAGGTTTTCCTCCTCGGCCTTTATGATTTCTGTTTTCATAAAATGAACAATGCCCTTGATTGTTAACCCAAAAGTATAAAATTCTAAATCAATTGTATCAATTTGTTGGTTTGTTCTAGAATTTGACGAATATTTTTATTGTTCTAAGAACATTTCTTGTCCTCCAACAAATGTTGCCACTACCTTAACGTTTGGTATACTATCCGAAAAGGCGGCAATAATATCGTCGGAGAGAATTACAAAATCCGCCAATTTTCCAGCTTCTAAACTCCCAACATATTTATCCATGAAGTTTGCCTTGGCTGCCCATATGGTCATAGCCCTTAAAGCATCTTCCTTTGTTATTGCATTTTCTGGTTGAAATGGTTCTTCGTTAGGGCGAGTTGGACTCTTTCTTGCCACTGCAGTATAGTATCCGTATATTGGATTTATGTTTTCAATGGGAAAGTCGCTGCCATTTGGCAGCCATCCATTCTGTTCAAGCAGATCTTTGTATGCGTATGCATGCTTTATTCTTGATCCCAAACGGTCTGGAGCCCAATCCATGTCAGAGGTGGCATGAGTGGTTTGAACTGAGGGAATAATAGAATTTTTTTTAAATAGGATGAGATCTTCTGGTGCAACAACTTGTGCATGTTCAATACGCCATCTGCGGTCGTTTTTTCCGTTGAGGTACTTTTCGTAGGTTGTTAGTATGCGATGACATGCTGCATCTCCAATACAGTGCGTGTTTACCTGGAAACCGTATTGGTAACCTAATTTACACACTTCGTTAAGCTCATTCTCTGTTAAAGTCCAAATACCGTTTGTGCTTGGCATATCACTATAGGGCTCTATCAGCTTCGCACCTCTTGAACCAAGTGCTCCATCGGCAAAAAGTTTAATCGAACTAACGTATAGCTTATCAGTATGTAAAGGTCCTTTTTTAATTACCATTTCAACGTTTCCCTTCGACGGGTTAAGCATGGCATAAATTCTTATTTTTATTTGCTTATGCTCATACTCCTGCTCTAAGAATTTAAGCGTTTCATAATCAATACCGGCATCCGTTACGGTTGTTAAACCAACTTTAAAACAGTTTTCCTCAGCAGTTTTAAGCAGACCATCTAACTTATCATTGGCAATTTGAGGGATGTGTTTTTTTACAAGTTCAATTGCGTTATCAAGAAGAATGCCTGTAGGCTTCCCATTTGCTTTTGGTATTTCACCCCCCTCAACATTGGAGGTCTCTTTTATCCCAGCTGTTTTTAACGCGAATGCGTTTGCCAGTGCTGCATGTCCGTCGATTCTAATCAACAAGACAGGCTTATTGGGGAATGCATTATTCAATTTATCGTTGGAGGGCATGGCTTTTCCTTTCCAGCGATTTTGATCCCAACCTCTACCTATTACCCAATCCGAAGGGAATTTTTTGTCGTGTTCGATTAATCGTTGAAGCATCTCGTCATACGACTCAACGCCGTTGAGATTTGCCGTGGCTAAATATTCTGCATAGCCAGTAATGTGCGAGTGAGGATCAATAAATCCCGGATATATAAATTTTCCTTTTACATCTATTTGTTCATTCGCGGTATATGCACTCAGTATGGCACTGTTTGTTCCCAATGCAGCAATTTTTCCATCCTTAATGGCCATTGCATTTACAACGTTGAAGGTGGAATCAACGGTGTATATTTTTCCATTGAATACGATTAAGTCAACTTTTTTCATTTGGGTGCAGGATATGGCAATTGTTGAAAATATAAATAAGTAGGCGTATTTTAATTTTCTTTGTATAATCATTGCGCTCTTTTTTCTATCGACCAAAATACTAAAAAAAAGTTGCCGTTTATTTATGGTAATGTGATAGTTTTGAGCTCAAGTATTTTTTTCACCATGAAGATTATTATTCCAACACTATTTTTCTTTAGCATGGCTTTTATTTCCTGTCAAAAGGAGGTGATAAGCACTAGTTCTGGAGATCGACTTCTATTTTCAACTGATACTGTTGTTTTTGATACAGTATTTTCGTCCATTGGGAGCGCTACACGGAATTTTATGGTTTATAATCGAAGTAATTCACGCATTAAAATTTCCAAGGTCTGGTTGGCTGGCGGATCAGGATCTTCCTATAAAATAAATGTAGATGGCGAGCCTGGCCCAGCTGTACAGGATGTGGAGATTGCATCGGGCGATTCTATTTTTGTTTTTGTGAGCGTTACGGTGGATCCGTCTAACCAAAATTCACCATTGGCAGTGGAAGACTCTATAATGTTTAGTCTCAACGGTAATCTTGAAGGTGTTAAACTTTTATCTTGGGGTCAAGATGTGGTTTTGTTGGATGGGGCAGTAGTAACTTCTCAAACATTTACTTCCGCTAAACCTTATCTTATATATAATTCTCTGCTGATTCCTGATGGCGAAGTTTTAACGGTTGATGCTGGAGCACGATTCTATTTCCATAATAATTCGAGGCTTTATGTGCAGGGAAAGATGGTTGTTAATGGGACATTTGAAAACCCTGTTTCGTTTTCTGGTGATCGACTTGAGGCGTTTTATCAAGATAAGGCTGGTCAGTGGGCTGGTATTTATTTTACTGCTGGTAGCTCCGGTAATGTAATGAACTGGTGTGATGTAAAGAATGCCATTACTGGTGTGCAGGTTGATACATTTAGGGTGGCAAACGAACCAACTCTCACCATTACAAATTCGCGGGTCGAAAACATGTCCGCCTTTGGTCTACTGGCTAGTGGTGCAATTGTTAACGCAGGGAATTGCCTGTTTGCTAACTGTGGACAAGCCACTGTTGCATTGACACTAGGTGGTAGCTATGAGTTTAATCAGTGCACCATGGCAAACTATTGGGGCGATTACTATTCTCGTAAATATCCTGAGCTTTGGCTCAACAACTATTACCTTTATCAACCTACTGGTGGATCGGTCACCATGATTCCACGCAATATTGAACGAGCCGATTTTTTCAATTGCATAGTATATGGTAGCATGTCGAACGAGGTTTGGATCGACACCTCCTATAACGGCATGATATCTCCGGCTAAAATGAACTATCAGTTTGTAAACTCTATTGTGAAAATTTCAAGCGCTGTCGCCATGTCGGCTTCTCGATTTATCAACGTAATTAAAGATGATCCGAAATTTGTCGATCCTCAGAAATATTTGTACCTTTTGGACACCCTTTCACCTGCCAAAAATTTTGGCCTTTTGCAGTATGGATTACTCTTTCCGGTTGATTTAAAGGGTGATTCACGAACTTCTGATGGTGCACCCGATGCCGGTGCTTTTGAGAGAGTGGGAGGAAAGTAGTATTTAATGGCTTTTGAAGATTATTAGTGGCATTATCTTCAGCTGAAAGTCATTGTTGAGGTGTTTCATCAGTCAACGTTGAATGAGAAATTTACTACTTGTCATTTCGTTGAGTCTGGTTACGATCAGCCTATCCGTTGCCCAGACGCAAGGTAGGGTAAATTTGTTATGGTACAATACCGAAAACCTCTTCGATTCTTTCGACGATTCTCTGACCATTGATGAGGAGTTTACGCCCACCGGTGGTCGACATTGGACTTGGCGTAAGATGGAGAAGAAGCTCGATGGCGTGTATAAGGTGATTGTGGCTTCATTTGGGTTTGAACTGCCTTTGATTGTTGGATTATGTGAGGTGGAAAACCGATTTGTGCTTAACCGTCTTGTGTATGAAACGCCTCTTTCGAAATTTGAATATCGTGTTTTGCACTGCGAATCTCCCGATGCAAGAGGAATTGATGTGGCTCTATTGTATAGGAGCAGGAGGTTGTGGTTAAAGCAAAGTCGCTTTATACGATCCTATCAACCAGGAGGACATCGTTCACGTGATATTCTTTATGCTAAATTTTTGCTCGATAATACGGATACACTTCACATTTTTCTGAACCATTGGCCATCGAAGTATGGTGGTGAATTAGAAACGGAAGGTGCTAGAGCCTTTGCGGCAACATGCTTGTCTGTTGCAGTCGATTCAGTTCTGAGTGCCGATAAGTTTGCCAACATCATTATTATGGGCGATTTTAACGATGAGCCGGACAATAAAGCTATTCAGTCAATCTTGGGGTTTCGATTTATAGATGAAGTTGATTTGGGTAATACCAAATTGGTTAACCTGTCGAAGTTGCTTTATGCCAATGGGATTGGTACGCATAAATATCAAGGTCATTGGGCCGTGATAGACCAGGTTCTTGTTTCAAATTCTTTCTTTACTCCCTACAATGCACTAACCATAAATCCAGTGTCGTGTAAAATATTTACCGCACCATTTCTGCTGGAACGTGACGAACAGTATACCGGCATGAAGCCATTTCGAACCTTTGTGGGGTTTAAATATCATGGAGGATATAGCGATCATTTACCTGTTCAACTCACTATCGATCGGAGGTTTTAGGTTTTGTTTCTTATTTGGGGTTAAATCGAAGTCTTTCCCTTTTTCGAGCATTAAATTGTAGGCTTCTTCATAACGATTAGGAATTATTCCATCGAGAATTGCCTCTTTAATAAAGGCTTTAATGTCACCAACAGCCCTGCAGGGACCAATTTGAAAAACGTCCATAATTATTTCGCCGGTGATGGGTGGTTGGAAGTTGCGAACAGCATCTTTTTCTTCAATTTCCTTTAACTTTAATCGAACTAGAGCAAAATTGCTTAAATGCTTTCTTACCTTCACTTCATTCTTCGATGTAATATCGGCTTCGCATAACATCATTAGATCATCAATGTCGTCCCCTGCCTCGAAGAGTAGACGCCGAACCGCAGAGTCCGTTACTTCGTCTTGCGATAGCACAATAGGACGCAGATGCAACTGAACTAATTTTTGTACATACTTCATTTTTTCATTCATTGGTAATTTGAGTTCGCGAAAAATACCCGGAATCATTTTTGCACCAATGAATTCGTGACCATGAAAGGTCCATCCTTGCTTTGGATGGTATGCTTTTGTAGCAGGCTTTGCAATGTCGTGTAACAGTGCGGCCCATAGAAGCCAAAGTTTATCGGACTTAGCTCTTAAGTTGTCCAAAACTTTGAGCGTATGCGAAAAGTTCTCCTTATGACCTCTGCCGTCTTTTGTTTCAACACCTTTTAACTTCTCGAGGGATGGTAATATATAGGTAAGCAATCCTGCTTGATCAAAGAGCAAAAACCCCAATGATGGTTTTTTTGAAACCATTATTTTGTTTAGTTCATCTGCAATTCTCTCTTTTGATACAATGGTTATCCTATCCTTAATAGTACTTATTGCTGCAAAGGTTTTGTCTTCAATCTTGAACCCTAGCTGCGCCGAAAATCGGATTGCCCTAATCATCCTAAGTGGATCATCTGAGAATGTGGTAATTGGATCGAGCGGTGTTCTGATTATCTTGTTTTTTAAATCCTCAACACCATTGAATGGATCGACCAACGTCCCGTAATCTTTTCTATTTAGGCTGATCGCAAGTGCGTTTATGGTGAAATCTCTGCGATTTTGATCGTCTTCTAGCGTACCATTCTCAACAATTGGCTTGCGGGAGTCTTTTCGATACGACTCTTTTCTAGCACCAACAAACTCAACCTCCACTTCACCGTAACGAAGCATGGCCGTTCCAAAATTTTTAAATATGCTAACATTCTTGATGCCTGCCTTTTCTGCAACCAACTCGGCCATTTTTATACCACTGCCTTGGACAACAATGTCGATGTCTTTAGATGCACGTTTCAGCAAACAGTCTCTAACGAAGCCACCAATTACGTATGCTGGGAGATTATGCTCTTCAGAAACTTGAGCTATTATGTTAAATATTGGATTTTTCAGACAATAATTCATATGTAGATATGACAAAGTGTTATTTTATACGACAAAATTACAAACATTTTCCCCTTTTTCGGGTTTATTTTTAAATGAGTAAAAATGGAATGCTATTTGTTATAAAAAGAAACAAATGTAAATATATTAATAACCTAAAAACACATTGTCATGTTGGAACACCTCACTATTGATACGTTTAAGTCGAAAGTCTTTAATTACGAAACAAATACGGAGTGGAAATTTGAAGGTCAGCGTCCAGCTGTAATCGATTTTTATGCCGATTGGTGCGGGCCTTGCAAAACTGTTGCCCCAATTTTGGAAGAGTTAGCGGCCGAGTTTAAGGACAAGTTGGATATTTATAAGGTGGATACGGAAGATCAGCAGGAGTTGGCTGCCGTTTTTGGCATAAAGTCAATTCCATCACTGCTTTTTATTCCGGTTGAGGGTCAACCTCAAATGGCCATGGGTGCTCTTCCTAAAGACTCCTTTAAGCAGGCATTTAAGGAAGTTCTTAATGTAGAGTAATATAAATTTATCTATGTAGAAGCGGAGCTGGGAAAACCTAGTTCCGTTTTTTTATGCTCTTTGGTGTCTGGTGTACTAAATGTGTTTTAAAGTTGAAAGGAATAGCTTCCTCGCTCTATGTTATTTGTTTTTACCGCTATTCGAGTATTAATTTTCTTTAGGCTATTAGCCTCTAATTACAATCTCTTCTTAGATTGTAAAAGTCTTTATTTGAATTTGTAAAAACTTGGGCTACCTTTGACGAATCTTTTAGGGGTGCCTTTAAATAACAGGCTGAGATCATACCCTTTGACCTGATCCGGGTAATGCCGGCGTAGGAAAAAGAAGAGTGAATTCCAGTTTTTTACACCCCTTGTTGTTAGTTGAGTTATGTTTAATGTGCAGAAGTGCCGGCATCTGCCATTTTGCCATGACCGCATTTTAGAAATTATTTTAACCTAAAAAACAATGAGGAAATTTTTGTTTTTATTGCTAATTGCCTTTGCCACTACCAATATTTTTGCTGAGAATACTCCAGCTGGTGATTGGCAAATTTCGGGTAAGGTGGTTGATGAAGTCGGAAATCCGCTAGCTGGTGCATCTATTGCAGTGTTAAATACATTTAGGGGTGCAGTTGCCAATAGCTCTGGGGATTTTGTAATTACGTCACTGTCAAGAGGAAGGTATTCTGTACGTATTAGCTTTATTGGCTATAATGATTCCATTGTTGCAGTCGATCTTCAAGACAATGTGAATATAACGATTCGGCTAACTCCTTCTTCAACGCTTGGCGAGGAAGTCGTTGTAACTGCATTAAAGTCTTCATCGAAGACCCCAATGACATATAGTAACTTGACGGTGGAGCGAATTAAGGATGGTAATACGGTAGCTGATCTTCCTATTATTCTTGGCGTATTACCTTCTGTTATTTCTACTTCGGAGAGCGGTGGTGGAATTGGTAATACAGCATTTCGTATTCGAGGAACAGATCCTTCTCGTATCAATGTAACGTTAAATGGAATCCCGTTGAATGATGCGGAATCGCAAACTGTTTTTTGGGTTGACTTGCCAGATATTGCCAGTAGCATTAGCTCGCTTCAAGTGGAACGTGGTGTTGGGTCTTCAACAAACGGTTCAGGGGCCTTTGGTGGTACGGTTACCATACAAACACAGGCTGCAATGCCTGAACCTTATTCTTCCATAGATGCTTCTTATGGTGCGTTTAATACACAAAAGGTGGCTTTTACTGCCGGTTCTGGGTTACTTCATAATAAATTTAGTTTTGATGTTCGCTATTCACGTCAGCTAACCGAGGGGTATGTGGACCATACCGGTTCGGATCATACTTCTATGTTAATATCAGGTGCATGGCTTACCGAACGAAGCGTGCTTAAGGCCAATGTTATAATGGGAGAGGAGCATACCGATATTAGCTGGAATGGTGTTCCTTCCTATGCGCTCGACACAAATCGACGTTATAATCCTTCGGGGCTTTACTATACTGAGGACGGTACACTCCATCGATATAATAATGAAACGGATAACTATTGGTTAAACCATTATCAACTGCTATACTCTGTAAAAATTGGTGATCGCTTTTTGTTAAACATAGCGGGTCATCTTACTCCTGGCCGAGGTTACTATGAGGAGTATAAGGATGGTGCTTTATTGTCTAAATATGGAATTCCGTACCAACTTGTGGGAGGGGCTTTCGTTGAAAAGTCGGATTTGATTCGGCAGAAATGGCTTAATAATCAATTTTATGGAGGGACCTATTCTTTTTCATATAAATCAGATGGTGCTGAAATAATCATAGGTGGTGGAGCAAATAGATATGATGGCGATCACTTTGGAAAGATTAAGTGGGTTGAGAAAAATCAAAATATACCTTACAATTATGAATGGTATAAAAATAAAGGGATAAAGGATGACTTTAACTCCTTTCTAAAAGCGACCATTGACTTACCTTTCGGTTTCACTTGTTTTGCTGACATGCAGTATCGCTATATATATTACAAAATGAGTGGATCCGACGATGATTTAGTTAACCTTTGGCAAACCAATCGTTGGGACTTTTTTAATCCTAAAGCAGGTCTCTCCTTTCGCCATTTAAATCACAAGGCGTATGTTTCCATTGCAGTTGCCAATAGAGAACCTTCGCGCAGTGATTTGAAAGATGCTACAAAACATGGTGCTTCGTTAAAACCAAAGTCGGAGCGATTGTACGATTTGGAGATGGGCTATGCTTATAGTAATAGGTCAATATTAGCAAAGGCAACTTTTTTTTACATGCAATACAAAAACCAGCTGGTAAATACTGGTAAGCTTAATGATGTTGGATATCCATTGATGACTAATGTTGATAAGAGCTTTCGAAGAGGCGTGGAGTTAGAAACATCCTATGCTGCACTTTCGTGGCTTTCTGTCACTGGCAATATTGCTTTAAGCCAAAACCGTATTGCAAATTTTGTGGAGTATGTTGATCTTTATGACAACAATAATGACTGGAATAGTCTTGGTCAACAGTCGACGAAGTTGGGAACAACTGATATCTCATTTTCACCTAATGTTGTGGGAGCAGGAGCATTGGTTCTACATCCTCGCAAAAATATTCGACTAATGTTCCAGGGAAAGTTCGTTGGTAAACAATACATTGACAACTCTTCAAACAGAGATAGAATGCTTAGTGCGTATAAGTTGTTCGACGCTCGCCTAGAGTATCGGTTTGCGTATAAAAGTACATCTTTTACTGTTATGCTATTGGCCAATAACTTGTTAGGTAAAATGTATCTTGTTAATGGATGGATATATCGTGCAAAGTTTGCCGATGGTAGTTCAGATTATGTCGAAGATGGATATTTCCCACAGGCTGGTCGCAATTTTGCAGTTCGATTAGTGGCTAATTTTTAATGCTTAGGAGGCCTTCTGGCATAGAACTATGGAATATTTGAATTTAATATATTGTTGGGCAATTGATCATGGCGTGGAGTTGCTGGGTACCATTTCTGGATTGATCTATCTCTATTTGGAAATAAAGGAGCGAATTTGGCTTTGGCCCGTTGGAATAGCCACATCGGCCCTATATGTAGCTGTGTTCTATACTTCAAAGTTTTATGCCGATATGGCCCTTAATATTTACTACGTGCTTATCAGTATTTATGGATGGTATCAGTGGATGTTTGGAGGCGATTCATCTAAGAAAGAGAATGCACCTTTACGAATTAAACGCACTCCAATCCAATTTTGGTTTTGGATTACTACATCCTTTGTGGTATTTTTCATCCTGCTTTGGTGGATTCTTGATAATTATACCGATTCTCCGGTGCCGCTTGGTGATGCTTTTACTACCGCTTTAAGTATTGTAGCCACATGGATGCTTGCTCGGAAATATATTGAACATTGGTGGTTGTGGGTTGTCATAAATGCTGTATCGTTGGGGCTCTATGTTTGGAAGGGATTATATCCTACGTCAATACTATTTTTCTTTTACACGATAATGGCGGTAGTTGGCTACTTTAAGTGGAGAACGAAGATGCTGAACGTTGGTGAAAAGGGAAACTAATTTATTAAGTTACGCTATCTTAATGTTATATGGAAATTTTTTGGTGGGGAGGAGAGCATGATCGATGATTTTGATGTGGTAATTTTGGCAAACGGCAAGTATCCGGAATATAAGGTGCCACTCAGTATACTAGCATCTGCCAAGTTTTTAGTTTGCTGCGATGGAGCAGTAATTAAACATGTTGGCAAGGGAAGAGCACCCGACGCCATTGTTGGAGATTTGGACTCACTTCCAAATGATCTTCAGCTATCTTTTTCTGGAAAGTTGTATCACGATCCTGACCAGAATACCAATGATTTAACAAAGGCCATAAAGTTCTGCCAAACGAATGGATTTCGCCGCATAGCCATAATTGGTTCAACCGGCTTACGTGAAGACCATACATTAGGCAATATTTCGTTGATGATATACTATGCTCAGCTTGGCTTGGACGTTACCATTATAACCGATACGGGCGTTTTTATTCCAGTTCTTGCTTCTCGATCGTTTGCCAGCTTTAATGGACAGCAAATCTCCCTCTTTTCATTTAATAGCGAAACTACAATTACTACCGAAGGGCTAAAATATCCCATTACTGGACAAAAATTCTCCATGTGGTGGCAGGGTACGTTGAATGAGGCTCTTGGTGATAATTTCCGAATAGATTTTTCGCCGGGACCACTTGCAGTCTATTTTTTGTTTCAAGATTGCCGTTAGGCTATACCTCTGAAGTTAAAAGTTGATATACTCTTTTTATTCCAACCGATGTTTTGGCATTTTTGGTGGGCGAAAGGCCAAGCATATTCTGCCGGATTTCGTTAATGCTTTTGAGCGGGATTTGGTTAAATGACTTTTTAGATTGCATGATTACCAAACCCAAGGCTGTTTTTATGCTCTGTGCTTTTATTCGTATGGTCTTGGAGGAATACCGCGACGGATGGATGTGAACATATCGATTGGGTTTTGTTCCGGGAAGAATTGTCCATTGTGAGCCATCACTTAGATCTAGCTCTCGAAATCTTTTTGGGCTTTCGCTGATCCAAACTCGAAACTGCTCTTCCGCAAGAATTTTATTGTTAAGTAAAAGTACAATAACCTCATCCGAAATCTCTTTTGGGGTGAGGTGACCAATATAGAGGTCTATGCTATTCTCCCCCAATGATTTTATATTTTCTGCAATTTCTTGGAGGTTGGAGCAAAGTTCGATTTTTCTTCTTAAAAATTCCAAATGGTGTTTCCAGCAGTTGAGGAGAATGGGAAGTGGAATTTCACGCTGCATTACTTGTGCTAAGGTGGTGTATGTTATACAATGATTACAAAATTTTTATCACGAGCAATCGGAAATTACATGCACCAATATTTTTCAGCCCTCGTTTTACACCTGCTTCAATTTCAATTGTCATGTCGGGTTCTACAGTAATTTGTTCATCTACTGTTTCTACAATGCCTTCTCCTTCAATAATGTAGAAAACAACCTTAAAAGGATTGGTGTGAAGTTCTAGCGTCTCCCCTACTAAAAGGTTTAAATGAATTATCTCAATCTTTCCGTTTGCAAACATTTTTCTGCCATCAAGCTCAAATGGCACCTTCTCTGCAGTTCCCAAGAATTTTGTTTTCATGCTTTATCCTTTCCAGTTAAGGGTATGAGGATGATTGTGCTGTTATCGATGTGAATATACAAAAAAATAGAAAAGAGGACGTAATGCCCTCTTTTCTAACCCTAAAACTAACCTAAATTAACCTATTTGCCGTTAGGCTATGAAAACTTTTTGTGTTTTTTGTGATATTTAAAATCGTCATATCTACAGATTCTCTCTGCGTATTTATGACTTAATATTACCCTTATCAAAGATGGTGCAAAAGTATATAATCATTTGTTAATTAAAACAGTCTAAGAGATATTATTTTGTGTTTTTGAAAGAAATTCGCCTGTTCTTGAACATCATTATTTATGGTCGACTAAATTATTGGGTGTTTAACTTGGATTATAAATTTGATTCTCGAATCATGGTTAGTAGCATTTTAAAACGCGAAGTTGCAAATACTGCATGTGTAATATTAGCGGGCATAATGATTGACTCTCCGGCCGAAAGTTGATTTTCTTTGCCCCCAATGGTTATGGTTGCATTTCCTTCAATAACTTGAGCCAGTGCGTCAAATGGAGCAGTATGTTCGCTAAGGCTTTCCCCCTTATCAAAGGCAAAGAGTGATATATTGCCTGTATTCTTTTTAATCACATTTTTGCTTACAATTCCTCCTGTGGCATACTCAACTTGGGTTGAGAAAGAAAATTTGCTGCCTTTTATAAATTCTGTGTTTTCCATTATTTTCTGAGTTTGGTTAAAAAACAAGCCCCTCTTTCGAAGGGCTTGGAGTGGTTACTAGCCAACTAATAGCTTAATGTCTTCGTCAACCGTGGTTATTCCACTGATTCCAAATTTGTCTACCAGAACATTAACAACATTTGGTGAGAGGAATGCTGGAAGAGAAGGGCCAAGGTGAATGTTCTTTACCCCAAGGTAAAGAAGGGCCAGCAGAACAATTACTGCTTTTTGCTCGTACCAGGCAATGTTGTAGGCGATGGGAAGCTCATTGATGTCGTTTAGTTCAAACACTTCTTTTAACTTCATTGCAATTATAGCAAGTGAGTAGGAGTCGTTGCACTGCCCGGCGTCAAGCACTCTTGGAATACCGTTAATATCACCCAACTGAAGTTTGTTGTAGCGGTATTTTGCGCAACCAGCAGTAAGAATTACTGTATCGTTGGGTAACTTTTGTGCAAATTCTGTATAGTAGTCACGCGACTTCATGCGACCATCACAGCCGGCCATAACTATGAATTTCCGAATGGCTCCACTCTTTACTGCTTCCACCACTTTATCGGCTAAGGCAAATACCTGAGCATGTGCAAAACCTCCAATTATTTCGCCCTTCTCGATTTCGATAGGTGCTTTACATTTTTTTGCATGTTCAATAATAGCTGTGAAATCCTTAGAGTTTCCATTAACTCTGTCCGGTATATGAATTGAACCCTTTAAGCCTGATGCTCCTGTGGTGTATATTCTATCTTTGTAAGAGGCATTCTCCATTGGTGGAACAATGCAGTTTGTGGTAAAAAGAATGGGACCGTTGAAGGTGTCAAACTCCTCACGTTGACGCCACCAGCTGCTACCGTAGTTACCCACAAAGTGTTTGTACTTTTTGAAGGCAGGGTAGTAATTGGCTGGTAACATTTCGCTGTGGGTGTAGACATCTATTCCAGTACCTTCGGTTTGTTCTAACAATTCTTGCATGTCTTTAAGGTCGTGACCGCTAATAAGAATTGCAGGGTTATTCCGTACACCAATATTTACTTTGGTGATTTCAGGATTGCCATATGTGGAGGTGTTGGCATTGTCTAGTAATGCCATAGCGGTAACCCCACTCTTGCCCGTTTCCATTACAAGCCCGATAAGCTCATCAACAGAAAGGTCTTGAGTTAATTGAAGCAGTGCTTTTTGCATAAAGGCAAATAACTGATTGTCTTCTTTTCCAAGATTGTAAGCGTGTTCGGCATAGGCGGCCGTTCCTTTCAAACCATAGGTGGTTAACTCCTTAAGAGAACGAATATCTTCGTTTTTTTCGGCAAGAACGCCCACTTGAGTAGCCTTGGCTTCAAAATCCTGAGGTTTTCCGATCCAAGTTGCACCGTCGAAAGATGTATCAACCTTGATGCCTGCCTTTTTGGCTTCATTTTAAGCATTTCTCTAATTTCGAGAGCCTTTTCAACTCTTTTGTAGAAAACATCCTTGTCGAAATTGGCGTTGGTGATAGTGGCAAATAGTCCGTCGAAAATAAACTTATTTACCGTTGGGCTTTCGTAGCCAACTTTTTCTCTTAACTCTACTGAGTATACCGATATACCCTTAAGCAGGTGCAGAAGCAAATCCATCAAGTTAGCAAGGTCGTCAGTTTTTCCGCAAACTCCCTTGATTGTGCAGCCTGTTCCCTTGGCTGCCTCCTGGCATTGGTAGCAAAACATTCCCATGATTGTTGTTTTTAGTGTTAGTTATTAAAGTGTCGTTAATAGTTTCAGCTTAAACCCACTTGTTTTCTTGCAATTCACCGTGAATTCCAATGGTGATCATCTTGATTGGGATTTTTCGGGAGGCTTTATCTATCGCAAGTTTTGCCAACTGAACGAGCCCTCCACAGCAGGGAACTTCCATTCGCATTACGGTAATAGTGTCCACCTGAGCTTCATCGATCAGGGCAGTTAGTTTTTCAATGTATGACTCCTTGTTGGTGTCGAGCTTTGGGCATGCAATCGCTAATGTTTTCCCTTTTAGGTAATCGCGGTGAAATGCTCCAAGCGAGAATGCAACGCAATCGGCTGCTAGCAGAAGGTTTGAACCTCTGAAGTGTTCCGATGATGGGTTAATGAGATGTAGCTGGATTGGCCAATGAGAAAGTTCAGAAGGTATTTCGCCAGATGTGGTTGCTTGGTTTTGAGCGTTAAAAGTTCTTGCTGCAGAGCCAGGACAACCGACACCAGCATTATGCACCGCAGCCATTGGTTTTGCAAATTGCTGTTTGTTAGCTGGCGTGTGGCCATGAACTGCTTGAAGCACTTCGTCGACGCTAAATTTCAACGACTCCTTCTGAGATAGTAGGTATTCAACACCTTGCCGTAGATAATCTTTTTGCTGGTAATCCTTGAGGTGCTTAAGATGGGCCACTATTACATTTTTACCACTTTTTACCATCGCCTGAATGGTTTGCACTTCGTTGTAGGCGTCTGCATCTCTAACTTCTATTGTAATAGCTCCTACCGGACAGTCACCAATGCAGGCACCAAGGCCATCGCACATTAATTCACTGACGAGGGCAGCTTTGCCATCGATCAGCTGCAGTGCACCTTCGTGACAACCGTTAATGCAGTTGCCGCACCCATTGCACTTATCTCTATCTATCCTAATAATTTCGCGTTTCATTGTATATTGCTTTCGTTTTTTTACTTTCAGGCATTAATCTTTGATGCAAATATCCGATAACGTCATGTGGCAAACTGTTGCATATGTTACAATCACTATTATAAATTTGAAAAAATGTTAAATATGTTTTTGCTTCTCTCTAAGTCTCCATTTTTTAGAGGGTTACAACCGGAACAGATTGAGGAACTTTTTCTACGAATTGGGTACTCCATTAAATCTTTTCGAAGGGGCAACTCATAGCCCAGAGGGAAGAGGAGGTAAGGAGTTTGTGCATAATTATTCAAGGGAGCGTGAAGGGGGAGATGGTAGATTTTACTGGGAAAATTGTGAAAATTGAGGAAATGCATGCTCCAATGCCTATTGCGCATGCCTTCCTTTTTGGGGAGAAGAATTTGTTTCCTGTTGACGTTGTAGCACTGGAGGATGTTAAAATATTGTTTATTCCTAAGGATGAGGTTATTAGAATGCTTCAAAGTGATAACGTCGTATTGGGAAACTATCTCAATGCAATTTCAAATAGGGCGCAATTTCTCTCCTCAAAACTTTGGTTTCTTTCGTTTAGAACAATTAAGGAAAAAGTCGCTCAGTATTTGCTAGGTTTAACAAAAGAGTCACAGGCCGATAAGGTTTTAATTCAGAAATCGCAAGGGGAACTTGCAGAATTTTTTGGTGTTACAAGACCGTCATTGGCGCGCGTATTTACTGAAATGGAGCATGACGGGCTTATTCTTGTGCAGCGGAAGGAGATTTGGATAAAAGATAGGAGCGGATTATTTAATGTATTAAAATAGAACTTTTGTCAAAACCATCTTGTGATTCGTATTTTCTTGCCATATATTTGTCTCAACAGCAATATGCTGTAAGTAAGAAATCATGGTTTTGGTTTTTTTACTTGGCTGGTTTTGGTTGACATCGGAGGGGGCGTAAGCCCCCTTCGTAATTTTGTGCCTTTCTGTTTCCACTTACCGGAAAACTACTTACTTTGTACATATATGTGGCAGTAATGATTCATTAAATTCTACCTTTAATTATTGTCATTATTGCCTGAACTGTTTCCTAAGATTGAAACAAAAACATGAATTGCCATCGAGTTATTTATCTTTTCATTATTACCGTATTGGTCGGGTGCAGCTCAGCGGACAAGCACACTTCGCATAATGTATTCCGGTATAATGAGTCAAAGGGTATTACCTCTCTCGATCCAGCGTTTGCTCGAACAATGCCTTCCATTTGGCCCGTTTCACAAATTTTCTGTGGGTTAGTGCAACTCGACAGTGCACTTCAGGTGCAGCCTTGTGTTGCAAAAAGTTGGTCTATCTCTTCCGATGGGCTTACCTATGTTTTTACCTTGCGTAATGATGTATTGTTCCAAAGTGATAGCTGCTTTGCAGGGGGACATGGGCGCAGGGTCAATGCCGATGATTTTGTGTATAGCCTTGACAGGCTTGGATTAGCCGAGGTTGCTAGTCCTGGTTCATGGATTCTCTCAAAAATAGATACGTTAATCGATGGTTCCCCTATAGTTGTAGCATCTTCCGATACCATCCTTACAATTAAGCTGCGTGAGCCATTTCCTGCTTTCTTAGGTTTACTCTCTTCGCCTTATTGCTCGGTGATACCAAAGGAAGCGGTAAATCTATATGGACGTGATTTTGGTCATCATCCTGTTGGGTGTGGGCCATTCCAATTCAAAGTTTGGCGTGATGGAGAAAAGTTGGTGTTGCTTAAGAATCCTAGCTATTTTGAGATTGATAGTCTTGGTCAACGACTACCATACTTGGATGCAATTTCCATCTCCTTCATTGGCGATAAGCAGTCTGAGTTTATGGAGTTTATTCTCGGTAATCTTGATTTTATTTCTGGAGTTTCGAAAGCCTCTAAGGATGAACTTCTTACACGAACAGGCCGATTGAACCCAAAGTATGCAAACCGCGTAAATATGGAGACTGGTCCATTCCTAAATACAGAATATATAGGCATCCTGGTTGATACTTCAAAACTACCTTTAATGCAACAGGTCCTGCTTAAAAAAGAGTTTCGTCGTGCGATAGCTTTTGGTATTAACAAGTCTAAAATGATAACTTACCTTAGGAATGGGTTAGGTTATCCGGCAACAAGCGGGTTCATTCCCCTTGGATTACCACCATTTAGCTCCAGTTTTAAGGGACTTCTATACTGTCCCGATTCAACTTTAACTATTTTGAATAGGTTAGGATATCCACACGGGGAGGGGTTGCCAGTGGTTACATTAACAACCACGGAAGATTATCTTGATTTGTGTGAATTTATTCAGCATGAGCTTAGTGTAGTTGGAATAAAAATTAATATTGAGGTGGCTACTGGCGCTTCCTATCGGCAATCGGTGGTGGATGCACGCCTTTCTTTTTTTAGAGGTTCGTGGATTGCCGATTATGCTGATGCGGAGAGTTATTTATCTCTCTTCTATTCTAAAAATTTTTCTCCGTATGGGCCAAATTATACTCATTACGCTAATCCTCGATACGATAAGTTATATGTAGAGGCCTTAAAAATGGTTGATATAAAACAACGCCTGCGACTTTATTCAAAGATGGATAGTATCGTAATCAATGATGCTCCGGTAATTCCACTTTTCTATGATAAGGCGGTTAGGTTTGTAAGGCATGGCGTTACAGGCATGGCTCCAAACCCTATGAATATTCCTGTTTTGAAGTATGTTAAAGTTGATTGAATGCGATGATTGGACTAGTTGAAAGTGGTGCAACAAAGGCGCATTGGGTATTTTTAGAAGGTGGTAATGTGGTGTATGAGACCTATACCGTTGGTCTAAATCCAAACAGTGTGCCTTTTGAAAAGATGAATGCTGCCTTTGTTGGCGTTAAGGAAACTATTCAAAGCATGGCGCCTGTTACGCGTATTTTCTTTTACGGTGCAGGATGCCATAGTCAGATTGGAGCTCAACGGGTTGATTCGTTGTTAAGTAGCCATTTTCCTTCCTCCATTATTTCCATAAAATCTGATTTAGTGGCAGCTGGAATTGCAGTTTATGGAAAGGGGAGTGGTGTGGTTTGCATATTAGGAACTGGTTCCTCGTGCTGCTACTACAGCAATGGAACTGTTATTTATGTTGCACCATCTCTGGGTTACTTGTTAGGCGATGAGGGTGGTGGTACATATCTAGGAAGGGAATTGCTGCGTGCATTCACATACGATCTCTTGCCCTCCGAACTTAAAAAGAGTTTTGTTGCAAAGTATCCGACTGAAGAAATTGTTATAAACCTCTATAAATCTGAGGCCCCTGCTGGATATCTTGCTCAATACGTTCCTTTTTTAATTAGCAATTATAGCCATCCGTTTGTTCAACAGCTTGTTAGAGACGCTTTCGACAGGTATTTCCAATTTCAGGTAATTCCGTTATGTGAAAAGTCAAAGGAGGTTAGTATAGGTTTGGTAGGATCGGTTGGGACTCTCTTTTTTCCAATTTTTGAATCGTTGGGTGTTGAAAAGGGATTGTGTATAACAAAAGTAGTTCAATACCCCATCAATGCGCTCATTCAATTTCATAAGGTTTAGAATTTTTCAAATAAAAAGCCGGAATTTTCGACTAACCCTTTGGCATATATTTCGCATTGTTCTGCGGAACGTGTTTCGCCCAGAAGGTGAAGGAGAGAGGCGAGCATCTTCAATAAAATAACTTCCCACATTTTGTTTTGATTGAGAGCCACCAATTCAAGCGCCGATTGAAAATAGCTATTGAACTTATCTGATTTATTTTGATAAAAATAGAAGGTGCCAATTACTGCAGAGGAGAGGACTTTCGGTGTAATGCTATTGGGCCCCTGAACCGATTCTAGTAAATTTTCTATTTGCATTGCGGTTTCAATGGAAAGCTGTTTTGTTTGGCCCCATTCTGCAATAGATTGTATAATAATGCATTCAGGTGGAACGCTCGTGTTGGATTCTTCTTTAAAACAGGCGAAATATTTATTGCCGCTATTAATTATTTCTTCTGCAAGTGAATATTCTTTTGCTATTAAAAGTGTTAGTGCAATTTCTCTTTCAAATTCTGCTTTTCCCCAAATAGCATACGACGAATTAACCTTATGAGCAATTTTTTGAAAGGTTGGAATGGAGTCTAAAAGTTCTTTCTTTATAGTTCCTTCGGTGAAATATGAATAAAGCATTTGGGATCCCAACCAGTGGGCGATGTTGGTTGGCTTATCTCCTATTCGTGGATTAAGTTTTTTGATTTCATTAATGTAAAGGGTAGCCGTTGGCCTGTCAAGTTGGAATATTGAAGAGAGTGCAAGTAGTGAATTGCCAAAAATTCGTGCTTCCCTGTCAGCCTTATATTTTAAATATTCTTTGAGCATATTCTTAAACGATATGTTTAAGTAATCCATGTCAATATTATTTTCGAAGAGCAGCTCTTGAGCAGTTGGATTCTTGGCAAACTCTGGAATAAGTTGATTTTGCATATATTTATCATTCCTAAGTGCTTGTCCTATTTGACCTTGAGCAATGGCTGCTTTTAGCGTTTCGTAATTAAGATTGAAAAAGAGTATGAGTGCACCATGGTTTCTTGACTTATAAGCCTCATTAAAAAGGAGTGAAATTAGTTGGGCCTTGGTTTCAATATTGGTGTAGTTGTTGTCAATTTTTTCAAAGAGGGAGTAATTAACTCCATCATTTTCTTCGATAATTGCTCGAAGGATTAATGCACATCTGAGATTTTCGTTGGCAAAGGAAACGGCACTGCTTAATGTTTTAAATTTGCTTTCCACAATCTCTTCGTCGATTATGCCATAGGAAATAAGATCTTGGTAGGCATCGTAGTATTTCCCTGCGGTTTTGAGATTTATTGGAAATAATTTTTTGAGATCATTTTTTGGGGTAAGGTTTGGCAAACTGCCAAATTTCTGTAAGGAGAGAATTGCATTTATGATATCTAATTTTTCATCAGCTAAGTTGGAGTTGTATATCTGGCTTTTTAAAAATTCATTCATTAAATCAAAGTTGCTGACACTTGCATTGGCTTTATCCCATGCGCCTGTATTGATAAAAAGTTGTAGGTAGTATGGGTAGGCCAAGGTGTGGCGTAGACCTAATTCTAAATCTTCTACAATAATTTTTTTATCCTGTAAATTATTTATTGTATGGTTTAATATACGTTGTATCTCAACCCTCGAAAGCGGTGGAATGTTGGTTAAGTTTTGGGAGGAATTGCCTAGCTGAATACCGAGCCAACTATTAGGCTGGTGGGCTGTTTTGTTAAATATGGGAAGAAAGTAGTTTTCCCAAGTGGTGTTTCTTGCTGTCAAAATAATCTTAAGTCCAGAATTTGTATGCTCATTAATCATCTCAACTATTTGTTCGAATAGCGATTGCAACTTAGTATCAGATAGTCGAATTTCATCTAGTCCATCAATAACAACGATAACTTTTTTATTGTTTTTGCTTTTCCCAACTAGCTCAGCGATGGACATGTTGGAACTTCCGGTGATACGATGTAACAGCCATTGCTTAAAACTAGTTCCTATTCCAATGCTCGATTCAAGTTTTGTGCCATTTAGCAGCAGGAGTATTTTGTCATTGTCGCTGTTCATCTCCATCTCCTTATGGATCCACTTAGCCATCATGGTTGATTTGCCAAATCCACCAGGCCCAATAAGGGCAGTAGCTGTATAGTGGGACCGCAAAAAAAGATCTAACCGGTCTGCTGCAAATTTTCGGTCTATGGCTAGTTCAAATTTTATTCCGCAACGACGTTTTATAATTTCCAGCGTGGATGTTGTTTCTGCATTACAACGTCTAATAGATGAAATCCACAACTTTTCATTGAATATTTCCGAGGCCGATTTGCCACTATTTTGTTGCACAAATTCATCCCAACTTTTATAGCCACAGTAGATGCAGAGCGACTCGATCGTCTTTTTTGATGTTTGAGAATTCGACTTTAGTAGGCCCCAGAATCGTCGTATTGTGCTTTGACTTATAATTTCACCTGTCTCTTCTAATATTTTGTAGGAAAGAGAGGTGCAGTCTTTTTGGGTTGTAATCTTTTTTCCAAAAGTTTCCTCGACTTTTAATTTAAGAGTATCAGTCATATAGTAACATTCAACATAACGGTGAACGAAGTTAGTATTATTTTTTGTCCAAATACACTAAATTAAAAAAAATGACCGCTGTGACCAATTGACTGTCGAATAAGTGTCATCTATTTTTGTCATTCTAAGTTTTTACGATGCAGAGTGGATTCTATAGTTGGTATGAAAACCTTTTCAACAGTTGTGTTGAAAAAGACTTCTATGATCTTAGCTCATCGGATCAATCTATCTATAGTCAGACTATAACCTCCTTATTTTCTGGGAAGATATCATCGCCAATTGTGGTGATTCGGATGCATAGGCCCTATGATTTTAAATTTTCTGGTGCTTGGCCTCGATCATTTAAAGCATTTTTATATCGGCAGCAGAATTACCATCAGATATTGCATGACCTATATGGCGATTATTTAAGTCCTATGCTTCTTCGTGAGCATCGAAATCTTTTGTCGTTTATAGGTGGGCAGCCAATAAAGGAGCGCAGTAATGTAAATAAACAGTTGGGTAGTAAGTTGGATTTATTGTTACGCGTCGTTTTACCTGAATCTATTGAAAAATCTCGGTTTGACCTGAATGATATTTTTTGTGGTATATTCTTATGGAAGCGCACTTATGTCCTGCTTTTAGGTGATGATGTCCTTAACAGTCTGTATACTACGGATATGAAAATTACCATTAAGGAGGAAAAATGGTTGCCACTGGGATTAAGCTCGATATTGCTGAAGGTATTGCTGGTTACGTGTAATGGCGAAAGTAGATTGATTACACAACTACCTGATTTTGCTGGAATGGAAGTCTCATCTGAATGCATGTCTGAACTACATAAAGAGGTTGATGCGGTTTTGGTGAGGCTCGAAATGAATTATATTTCTAATAAGCTAACAAATCAACTAAACATAAACTAATCCCTAACCCTATAAACTATGTTAGTCGAAGCTTGGAAGAAAAGTCGTAACTCAGTTTGCATGTTGCGCTTTTATAATGAAAAAGGAATTGTTGTTGACACCCTAAGTGGCTTTAAGGTAAATAACTCTCTGGTAACTGCCGAAGAAGCTTTTTTTATAAAAAAGGCTGTTTCTGTAATTATTACTTTTTGTGGCGATAACTATCAGAGTGAACTTGCTAGTCTGGATATTCCTTACAGAGAGTTCGTTTCAAACTTTGGAGTGGGTCTTCGGGTTAATGATGAGGGATATGCTGTATTTAATATTGATTTACCTGAATTTGAAATAGTCCCAGCTTTGTGTTTCGATGAGAGTGGTGAGATACCATTGGGTCATGAACTTTTGTTCTTGGGTTACCAGGAAGGGTTGCCATGTCAAACCATGAAAAAGGTTTTTGTCTCTTCATCCTTTAAAAATTCTTTTGGACGAATGTCTTTGGTCCTGGATGGGACCTTTGGATATGGCAATTCTGGAGGACCTTTGATTGATCCTATTACCGGGAAAGTAGTTGGCATAGTTAACAGACGAATTACTGCTTCCTCAAAGTACTACGAAAGGTTGATTTCTACCATAAATGAAAACATTAAAATGTTGAAGAAGATTGAGGGGCGATTAATTATGGACGATGTTGATCCTATTCAGGTGTTGGTTGTCAACCAAAATCAACTTAAACTTTTAGCAAAAAATATTTATCTGAATTCTAATAGTTCACAAGCCTTTGCAATACTTCCTGAACCGTTGATTGGCTACTTTCAACGCTCGGAGGAGGACGTAAGCGTAAAGCAAATAATCAAAAAAACAGTTCTTGAAGAGATGTAAAGGTTTGAGCCCCCACCTGGGGGCTTTTTTTATGTTCATAAATAGCCTAAAACATGTTATTAAATTATGCCGTTTAATAAGGTATTGTAATATGATAGTTACATTTGTGGGATAAACGAAATAATTCGGAGGTTTAAAGATGAATATAAAAATTATTGAGTCTTTTATTCGAGAAATAGAACTTTTTCGAGGACTAACTGATGAGGAATTTGAAGTATTGGCTCATAAAGTGGTTGAGAAGAGCTATCCAGCTGGAGGACTTCTTTTTCATGAAAATGGTCGAAGAGAAGATATCTTTGTTATTAAGGCCGGCCGTGTTGAATTATTTAAAACTAATGCCTACGGTGTCGAAACTAGGTTGGCATACTTTGGAACGGGCGACTTTTTAGGAGAGGGATCATGGGCAAGTGATTCGCCCCACTCTACATCGTCTCGTGCCTTAGAGGCAACCACTGTTTTTAGCATCAACAGGGAGTATTTCACCAACAATGCATCAGCGGCATTAAAAATATTCTCAAATATTGCCCGAGTTATTTCCCGCCGAATGAGAAATGCCAATATTCGGATGATCTCCTCTGCTGCACAATATGAATCGGGCAGAATGCGTAAAGAACATGACTTGCTGGGTGAAAGGAATGTTCCTTTTGAGTATTATTATGGTGTTCAGACTTTACGCGCCTTAGAAAATTTCAACATTAGTGGAGTTACACTGAATTTTTTCCCAGCTCTAATTGAGGCACTTGCAATGGTAAAGGAGGCCGCTGCCTTGGCCAACCATGACCTTGGCCTTATGGACGATGACGTTACCAATGCCATTGTTAAAGCCTGCGAGGATATTTGTAATGGAAAGTTCCATTCTCATTTTGTGGTGGATATGATTCAGGGTGGAGCAGGAACCTCTACCAATATGAATGCTAACGAAGTTATTGCTAATCGTGCATTAGAAATACTCGGACATGAGAAGGGAGAATACCAGTTTTGTCACCCGAATAATCATGTAAATCTTTCTCAGTCGACAAATGATGCTTATCCAACATCAGTAAAAATTGCACTTATTAGCAGCAACAAGAAGTTGGTTGAGGTATTGAAACTCCTTATTGAATCGTTTAAAAGCAAGGCAGAGGAGTTCTCCCAAATTATAAAAATGGGAAGAACGCAGCTCCAGGATGCTGTCCCGATGACTTTAGGTCAAGAGTTTGAGGCATACTCTGTTACTCTATCTGAAGAGATTGGTCGACTGGAACAAAACGTGAATTTATTTCTTGAGGTTAACATGGGAGCGACTGCCATTGGAACTGGAATTAATTCTGATCCAGACTATGCTGAAAAGGTAATTACCCATCTTCGTACAATTACGGGTTTACCTATTGTTAACTCACCTAACCTTGTGGAGGCAACTCAGGATACAGGTGCCTTTATAATGTATTCAGCCGCAGTAAAAAGATTAGCTGTTAAGTTAAGTAAGATATGTAACGATCTTCGATTACTCTCTTCTGGACCAAGAACTGGTATTAATGAAATCAACCTTCCTCCAATGCAGCCAGGCTCTTCAATTATGCCAGGAAAGGTAAATCCTGTAATACCGGAGGTTGTAAATCAAATTGCTTTTAAGGTTATTGGTAATGATTTAACCGTTACTCTGGCTGCAGAGGCTGGCCAGCTCGAATTAAACGTTATGGAACCGGTGATCGTTCAGAGCATTTTCGAAAGCATCGAAATGCTGAAAAATGGAATGATGACTTTGAAGTATCGTTGTATAGATGGAATTACAGCCAACGAGGAGCGATGCCGCAATTTGGTTTATCATAGTATTGGATTGGTTACAGCTCTTAATCCATCGTTGGGTTATGAGGTAAGTACAATGCTTGCAAAAGAGGCACTCTCTTCTAATAGGAGCGTTTATGAACTTGTGTTGGAGAAAAATCTAATGTCGAAGGAGGAGTTGGATAATATTCTTGCTCCAGAAAATATGATCAAACCAAGAAAAATGACACCAAAAAAATAGTCTTTGTGGAGTTTACCTTAGCGATTGAGTAGCAATTTGCCATTCAATCGCTATTTTTTTAATCTTCATCGAGCGATTCTATTATTTTTTTTACCTCGTCTTCAGTATGGCGTAATTTCTCTTTGCAGAGTTTAATTAGAAAGGCTACTCGATCTACATATGAGGATAATTCATCCACATCGAGTTCATCGCTCTCCATTTTTGCCATAATTGTTTCAATTTCAGCCACTGCTTCCTTGTAGGTGATATTCTTTTTTGTCATAGCATTATTTTTCTAAAGGTAGTGTAAAGAAAAATGTTGTGCCTTCCCCTTTTCTGCTTTCTACCCAAATTTTTCCACCTTGTTTTTCAACAAACTCTCTACAAATTATTAATCCTAGTCCTGTTCCCTCTTCGTTATTGGTACCTTTGGTTGTGTAGTGAACGTCAATTCTGAACAGCTTTTGTCGATCCTCCTCTGTCATACCAATTCCCGAATCAGCGATGCCAATTTCAACAAAGCCATCTTTTTTTTCTGTGGAGATGGAGATACGACCATTTGCTGGTGTGAATTTAATGGCGTTGGAAATAAGATTTCTCAAGACAGTATTGACCATGTCCCAATCGGCTATAACCTTTGATGATTCAATGGTTTCAAACTCCAATGCAATGCTCTTTGAGGAGGCATTGAGTTCTTGAATATTGATGTTTTGCGTAATTACTTCGTTTAGATGGAAGGTAGTTGGTTTGAAATCCATCTTACCGGTTTGGGTTCTAGCCCATTGAAGCAAGTTTTCTAGTAGTTTAAATAGTTTGTGTGATGCCGTGTTGATGGTTTGACTATAAGTTACAACCTCCTCTTTACTTAGGGCTAAAGCATTTTGTTCAAGGAGTTCACTGAAACCCAATAGCGCACTAAATGGATTTTTGAGGTCGTGGGCAATGATCGAGAAGAATTTATCCTTCGTTTGATTTAATACAATGAGCTCTGATTCCGATTTTGCCAATTTTGCATTTGTAGAGTTTACCAAGTCTATGCGCTCCTGTAACAATGTGGCCTTCTGCTTTTTTAACCGGTATGCTCTAAGTAAGACAAATCCGAGTGCTATAAGAACAAGTGAAATAGTGACCAGAAACATTCTTAAATATCGTTGCCTCTGGAGCACAGATTCTTGCAATAAGGCTTCCTTGCGTAAAACTTCAATTTCATTTTCAATTTTCTGAATGTCCGATTTTTTTCGATCTAGCTCCATGGTGAGCCTTGCGTCCATTAAGTCTTCAGAGGTTTTTGTCTCGGCAATGCTATCCTTATACTGAGAATATAGGATATAGTTGTTGAGGGCTATTGATGGGTTGTTATTGTTAAGCGATAGTTTGTAAAGGGCTAGGTAGGTATTTTTTAGCTGTTCGAAATTGTTGGTTGCTTTTCCCAAGGCGAGACTCGCCATCAATGCAGAATCTGCCTTGCTAGTCAATTTTTGCGTAAGATAAATCTCTCCAATTTTTCGGTAACACAATCCTTCCGCAAGCTTATTTCCAATGGTAAGATTGATTTTTGAAGCAGAATAGAAGTTTTCTAGTGCCTTAATAAGATTATTCTGAGAGAGATAAAATTGCCAAGGTTATTCCTTACTATGGACAAACCTTTGACATCGCTGTTGCTTTGGTATAAGTTTAGTGCTTTGAGAAAATTATGTTCCGCTTCACGGTTATTGTGGAGCATTTGATTTGCCGTGGCAATGCTGTTTAACGACCTAGCCTTTAGTGATATGTCTTTCGATTTTTCTCGGTAGGAGAGCGCTTTTTCATAATTACTGAGTGCTTCCTTATACTTCTTTACATCGAATAAAGCGTTTCCAAGGTGGGTATAGGCTTCACCTATTTCTATGGGGGAACCAGATTGAAGTCGCTCTTCCAACGCCTGAGAAAAATAGCTGATGGCTTTCTCATTTAGCCCGAGGTTACGGTATAATAAACCAATGCTGGTGAGGCTACTTGCAATTTCGGCTTTGTTCTTAAGTTGCTGCCTAAGTTCTAATGCAGACAGGTAACTTTCCAGTGCATCGACATAGTTTGTTTCTTGAAGAAAGAGATTGCCTCGCAGGGTATATGTTTTTGCAAGTCCAAACAAATCATTATTTTCCTTTCGGATTACTAGTGCAGAGTCTAGCAGAATTCGTGCCTTAGCTATTTGTTGTTTTTCTTTGAAGCACAGAGCAAGATTTTCAAACAGGACAGCTTTTAAATCCGCTTGAGTGTTTTTTTTAAAAACTAGCGATAAGCCTAATCGATAGTTGAAAATGGCCGAGTCTTGCTGTCCAAACTTGAAATAGATGCTTCCCTTAAGATTGAGTAGGGAAGGGAGCCATTGGTTGTTGTGATGTTTGGCTTCTACAATTGCATTACTGATTGCTGATATTGCTTTGCTGTATTGACCTAAATCTCTATTGCATATAGCTTGATTGGCCAATCCTCTAATTACTATGTTGTGGTTGCCACGAGAAATACCAATATTTGTTGCCTGTGAGAATGCTGACATTGCTTTAGAAAAATTGGCCTCGCTCCAGTAACAACTTCCAATTTGAAGGAGAACACCAGCCTTTAAGGTGTCGTTGCCAGCTGATTTTGCTATGGATAGGGCATCACCTAAATTGCTGCTTGCCAATTCATATTGACCCTGTTTTAGAAGAAAAATACCAAAATGCTGCAAAGCAATGGTCTCAATAACCTTGTTGCCGATTTTTTTTGATTGCTTGATTGACATTGCAAAATCATGGCTGGCGATTTCGTTATGTTCAAGTCTTGTGTTGGCGATGGCTCTATTGAGGTAGAGCAGTGTTGTTTTTTGTTCAGATAAGCCAGTTTTGCTTCATCAACTGGGTTGATGTGTTAATAATTCTCTTTGCCTCTTCCTGCGAAAAAGAGTAGTTGGCATCGGTTATTCTGCTTAGCATTACAAGAAGTGTGTCACCACTGCTTTTCTGTGCCGCTACATTTTGCCATGAGCAACATAGTAGCGACAAAAGAATTAGAATAGTTGTTGATTTAGCTATGATCTTCATTTGGTCCTTGGTCGATTGTGTTATGCTTATTCGTAAGAGCTTTTTTGTTAAATGCTAATCGTAAGAATTATAAGTAATTACTTTAAACATGTTCAACCCGCAGAGGGATGTTTGCACAACATGCCATTTAAATTTGTGGATTGAATGGGCTACTTCATTTAAATCTCTATTAACTTCCACCTGTTCAATATTTTTTAACTGTTTCAAAAGAAATGATCTACAAACCTTGATAATATGGAATTAACCGTTTTCACATTCTAACTTAGCAGGGAGAGTAAAAAAGAAGGTGCTCCCTTTGCCAACTTTACTCGTAACCCACAGGTTGCCAGAGTTTTTCTTTACAAATTCTTTGCAAATTATCAGTCCTAGGCCAGTCCCTTTTTCATTCCATGTTCCCTGAGTGCTATACGAAGATTCAAGTGAGAATAATGTTGGAATTTTGTCCTCTTCAATACCAACGCCGTTGTCGGTAACGGCCACCTCAACTTGATTGTTGAATACTTTCGTGGCAATCCATATTTTACCCCCCGGTTGGGTGAATTTAATGGCATTACCTATCAGGTTTCTTATAACAGTCCCGATTAGCGTCTTGTCTGCATACGCGTAGATGGAGTCTTGAGATAGTATTTGTGTTGAAATCTTTTTTCTCTGAAGTAGGTTTGCTTGAATATCTACCTCCTCGTGAATGAGATGATCAATTAAAAAATATTCAGGAGTAAAGGGAATTTTTCCTGTTTGTGTGCGCGACCACTCAAGCAAGTTTTCTATTAGTCTAAATAATTTTTCGGCTGAGGTGTAAAGAGCTTGGCTATATTCTTTTATGTCAGATATTTTTTCTTGCTCGGCGTTTGTTGCCAGTATTTCGCTAAAACCTAAAATTGCGTTAAACGGGTTTTTTAAATCATGCGCAATAATGGAGAAAAATTTATCTTTCGTGGCGTTTAGTTGCTGTAGATTTGTCTCGGATTCCTTAAGTCTTTGATTTGTTATCTCCATGTCATGATTTGCATTCGAGAGCAATATGTTGTTTTTCTTTTTCATTCGGAGATTGCTGAATAGGGCTATCCCGAGCAGAAGTGCAAGCATTAATGAGATTATGAGAGCTCTTTGCAGAATCACTTGTCTATCGAGGTCGAGGTTCTTAATCTGGTTGTCTTTTTTTAATAGATTAATCTCATTTTCTTTGGTTTCTAGGTCAAACTTTGCTTGTACTTCTAGTAACTTTTCATTCGATTGTCTATTGTAGAGGCTATCTTTAAGTAAAATTACATTAAACTGGTAATTGTACGCTCGTCTGTAGTTACCTAAGCTTGCCATCAGTTTTGAAAAAATCTCATAACTCTCTTCCTGAATATCGGTTGCTTTTATCTCTTTAGCACTGTTAAGTGCTTCCGTTACATACTTTTCACATAAGTTGAACTGTTTCTTTGCAAGAAACACATTTGCTAGGTTGTTTTTAGTGTTAGCAATGCTATAGGCATCTTTAATCTCTTCCGACAACTTTAAGGATTCGAAATAGTGAGATGTCGCTTTGTCAAGTTGATTAATTCTTGAGAAAATATATCCAAGGTTGTTTAGGCAGGTTGCTTGGCCGTTGATATCTTTCATATTTCTTGCAATTTCAAGCGACCGGGTATAGTATTCTAGAGCCTTTGCATTGTCGTGCTTGTCATTGTAAATAATGCCTATATTATTTAATGCCATCGATATACCCGATTTATTTCCGATTTTCTGGAATGCTTCAAGCGCCCTTTGGTAATGCTCGAGCGCTAGGTCTAGGTTGTGCATCTTCTCATTAATAGTACCAATGCTGTTGTGTATTTCACCTGAGTATTGGCTCAGATCATTAGCGTATAGTATATTGAGAGCTGAAATGTAGTATTCTAGTGCTTTATTTGGTGTTCCAAGGTCTGAGTATATGGAGCCAATGCGCCTTATATAATCTGATTCTTGTTGGTGATTGTTTAGTTCGCCCTCAATCAATGCAGCTTTGCGAAAATTTTCTATGGAAGTGAGATATTCCTTTTTATCTAGGTAAAGAAGTGCAATGTTATTGTATACCGATGCTATTTTTTCTTTATCACCCTGTGCCGTTCTTAACTCTAACGATTTTTGATAATGAGTTAGTGCTTCGGAGAAATTGCCAATAATGGAGAGCGTATTTCCCATTGCATTTTCAGCATCGCTAATTAAAATTGGATTGCCATCGACTCTGGCAATTATTGTTGATTTTTTAGCATAGTAAAGGCTTGAATCAACATTCAAATACCAGTAGTATTTTGAGAGATTGACAAGTGCTTGGACTCTTTGGGTATTAGAGGTCGCGTGTTGAAGATCATTAAATAATTTGTCTGAAGACTGTGCAAACCCATTTAGGGTGATTATACAGGCAAGCACGACAAGGTGAGTGATTCTTTTTGTAATTACCCTCAATCTGTAAAAAGTTAAAGGGTTAAATGTAAAAAAAATGGTTGATTAATTCAAAAGTGAGGGAAGACGATACCTCTTTCGGAATTTTAATGGTTGTTACCTTGTCCGCCGATCTTGAACTACGCTTATAATTTTCCCATCTAACAAGGTGGTTTCAAGAATGTCTTCAGGAAGAATGGATGATATGGATTTTACTGATTTGCCATTTATTCTGGAAATGGAAAAGCCCATTTTCAAGAGGTTCTCTGGATTAATGCTCGTGATAAAAGTATTTCTTGAGTTTAATTGTTTGTGCTCTTGCGTTATGGTAAGCGTTACCTGACGGAATGCGCTATCTTTTCTTATTGAGAGTTGCTGGGTTTGCTTTTCAATAATCGTCTTTGGAATTTTTTTAAGAGATTGAACCATCAAGTTTGTCATCAATTTTTCTTTATTTACTCTCTGGTAAACGCTATTTTTAATTTCCAATGCACGCCTTTCCATAAGTTGTGCCTTGGAGGATATTGTGTTGTGTATTTGGCTAAAAGACAATACGTAGTGTCGAAGGTCATTGTTTATTGCATCTAGAAAGGTTTCGCTATAGCTAGATATCCAATTGCCGTATTGTGAAAATTTTTGATCAACGGCGTTCATTGCTGTTAGTATGATTTCGGCAGCTGCAGTAGGGGTTTTAACCGATGTATGAGAAACCATGTCGGCAACTGATATGTCTTTGGTATGGCCAATTCCTGTTAAAACTGGCAGGGGCATTTGCACTAGGTGATAGGCAAGAAGATAGGAGTCGAAGCATGAGAGATCGGTTTGTGCACCACCGCCTCTAATGAGCACTACTGCATCAAAATTATTTCGTTCCTCAAATATCCTTCCTAATGCTGTCAGAATTGATGGTTCTGCCTCTTTCCCCTGCATAATTGCACTGAAAAGTTTGGTTTTGATATAAAACCCCTTGGTGTTGGATTGTAGCTGATGGATGAAGTCTTGATATCCAGCCGATTTGTCCGATGAAATTACTGCTAACCGTTGAGGAATTTCCGGGAAGGGGAGCTGCTTGTTCATTTCAAATACACCATCTTCAACTAGTTGTTGAATGGTCTGTTGTCGTTGAAGTTCCAGCTCTCCTACGGTGTAGGTAGGGTCAATATCCATGACCTTGAGTGAGAGACCATAGATTTCATGAAATTCAACGGTAACTCTAATAAGAACTTTGATTCCCTCTTCGAGTGTGCGGCCTGTTGTCATTTCAAAATAGGGCTGTAGCATTCGAAAGGTGGCAGCCCAAATTGTAGCCGAGGCCTTGGCCTTAATCGATACCGCTTTGCTGTCCTTCTGAATGAGTTCCATGTAGCAATGGCCTGCAGCACTGATTTTTAATTCACCTATTTCAGCAATTATCCAGATAGATTCTGGAAACTTTTCAACCATTGATTGTTGAATCTGTTGATTCAACTCAAATAGTGAAATATATTTGGGCTGGGTCATTTTAGTTGCTGTTTCACAAGTTTTTCTGTCCATCTACAATCTCCACATACAACTTCCACAATGTAAATTCCCGTGGGTAATTCGTTTGATATAGGTAATAATGTTGGGACATCTTGAGAAACGGAAATTGTTTTTGATGCAATTTTTCGTGCCTCAGTGCTGTAAAGGTTAACAATGGCAGTTGGGCTAGTAGGATGGCTAATGGTGATGTAAATGCCGTCGAAGAATGGATTGGGATGAATATCTGGTTCTTGGCAATTATTGCTTTTGTATTTTTTTAGTAAATATTTAAAGGCCGATTCCATATTTGGGACGCCAAATCCAATGGTATCGTTAGGGGTCTTGAATTGGCTACTGCTTTCAATTATTGCACTTCTTATATCTTGTGCCGACGATGAGGGGAATGCTTGCCATAAGCATGCTGATATACCTGCAATTACTGGTGAGGCAAAAGAAGTTCCGCTTCCTATCCGAATGGTTTCCGTCGCCACCAACAACGGGAATGCTTATGCCAAGAGCAGCAACTTCTGGCTTTATTCTTCCATCAGCAGAGGGTCCATGGGAGGTGAAACTCGCTGGTAATAAATTGCTATTGACTGCTCCAACTGTCAAAATGCCATAGCTGTCGGCCGGAGCATTGATGTAATTCCATTTTTTGTTACCATCGTTGCCTGCGGCATTAATAATTAATATTCCCTTTGAAGCAGCAATGGAACATGCCTTTGAAATAGGGGTAATGGTTCCGGTTAAATCGGAGTAGGAGTGGTTTTGGTCTGCTGCATCAAAGGTGGTGTACCCTAGCGAACTGTTGATAATGTCGGTGCCGGCACTATCTGCAAATTCAGCAGCTTTAGCCCGGTATATTCCTCCAAAAGTTGTTCGCTATTCACATTTTCGCTTCGTAGCAATAGGTAACTTGCAAGTGGTGCCGTACCAATATATGTGGTTGGAGTATTGGATGCCATAACCGATAGCACATTGGTGCCGTGCTCAAATTCCTCATATATATTCCCCTCTGATGTTACAAAATCTTTACTCACGATTATTCGTCCATTGGCAAATGAGGGCTGTAACTCGGCAGCAATGTTGGCGTGATAAATCCCGCGTCAATAACCGCTATCAGCATGTTTTTACCCGTATATCCAAGGTCGTGAAGATAATTACCCTTTACCATTTCAATGGCACTTTGGCCATAGCCGTATTTTGAGGCCTGATCTCTATTCTGGTTTGACGTTTTGGGCAAGTATTCCATTGGCGTTTGGGAACTCATGATGGTTGCATCGAAGATGAGTTTTATACCATTTACTAAGGCGAGCTTATTAATGTTTTGTAACTGTTCATCTGTAGCTGCTATAACGGCACCATTTGGCCACTTAAGTGTAAAATGAATTGTTGCTCCGTATTTCTTTAGGCTATCCACATATGGATTGCTTACGGGCAAGTCTTCAGATGTAATGTTAATGTTCTGTTTTAACCGCCTGCCTATAGCTCTACTACTGAGAAATTCTTCAGGATGATTGACAGAAAAGGTTGTGCCTGACTTGTCCACAAAACCGATCCAATAGATGTTTTGACTGTAAACTCTACCCTCCATGCCCCAAGAGATGGCGATAAGAATAAGGATTTTAAATAATTTCATTAATAACCCATTTGTTCTAATACCTTTTCTACCGTAGGTTCTTCAAACTGACCAGCTTTTTTTTCTAAATCGAGTAATCTTTTTGTCTGTTCTATATCCAGCGAATCTTTATCGTTTTGAATGCCGTTCACGAAAGTTACCACTTTTGTTTGATTCCCGTTTAAATCATAAAAGGTCCAAGCGCCTTCTTTCAGTCCATCTTGATATATTCCGGTTGAAATTAAATTGCCATTGGGGTAAAAAACCTTCATTTCGCCATTGAGCTTACCATCTTTATACGTTCCAATGTATTTATACTTTCCATCGGGAAAATAGACTGTCCAATTACCATTAGGAACACCCTCGACAAATATTTTTTCTTCCATCAAATTTCCTGTTTGGTAGTATTTGAGGGTTTTGCCATTAGCTTTGCCATTTTTAAAGTTTTCTTCTTGAAGCAGTATTGAATCCTGTGAATAATATTTCCATATTCCATCTTTACTTTGACCTACGAATAGTCCTATTGCTGCAACTTTTCCATTTTTATGAAAGTAGGTAGCCATTGATGATTTGCCCTCGTTGCTAAAAATAACGACTACTTTCTTCTCACCTGAATCATAGAATCGGGTGAGTGTGTCGATAGGATTGTCGTCTTTGAATTTCGCAACATAGGCCCTGTTCCCATTTTTGAAGAATTTGACCCATATACCTTGCTTGCGACCCTGAGTATCATATTTGTTGTTGGCGTTTTCCTGTTGCGCAAATGTTAATGTGTAGCATACTGCAATGAAGGTCAGCGTAGTGAGTAGTTTTTTCATGACGTTATGGTAGGTTCTATATGTAACGAAATTAAGAAAGGTATTATAAAAAGCAAAGGGTTCCTTTTGTAAGGAACCCTTTATCTTCTTAAATATTGTTAAATTACTTAACTTCTTCAAAATCAACGTCGGTTACCTCTTCGTTTCCTGCTTTTTGATTAGCACTAGTGTTTTCACTAGCGTTTGCGTCAGCACCAGGAGCTTGAGATGTTTGTTGGCTTGCTTTGTAGAGTTCTTCGCTGGCAGCTTGCCAATGTTTATTCAACTCTGCCGAAGCCTTGTCGAGCCTTTCGATATCTCGGCTTTTGTGCGCTTCTTTGAGTTCGTTAAGCGCAGCCTCAAGGGGAGCCTTTTTGTCGGCAGGCAATTTGTCACCAAACTCTTTCAACTGCTTTTCTGTTTGGAAAATCAAACTATCAGCGGCGTTAAATTTGTCAACTGTTTCGCGAGCCTTTTTGTCGGTCTCTTCGTTGGCCTTTGCTTCTTCCCGCATCTTTTGATTTCATCATCAGTTAATCCAGAAGAGGCTTCGATTCTAATCTTTTGCTCTTTGCCCGTACCCTTATCCTTTGCCGTAACATGGAGAATACCGTTAGCGTCGATATCAAAAATTACTTCTACTTGGGGAATACCACGTGGGGCAGGTGGAATGCCATCGAGGTGGAATTGTCCAATGGTTTTGTTGTCCTTGGCCATTGGTCTTTCTCCCTGCAGTACGTGAATTTCAACAGTAGGTTGATTGTCAGCAGCGGTGGTAAATGTTTCCGATTTACGCGTTGGAATTGTGGTGTTGGCATCAATCAGCTTGGTGAATACGCCTCCTAGGGTTTCAATACCTAATGAAAGAGGGGGGTAACATCAAGAAGAAGAACATCTTTTACTTCACCAGTAAGAACACCTCCCTGAATTGCTGCACCAACTGCAACAACCTCGTCGGGATTAACGCCTTTTGAAGGAACCTTACCAAAGAATTTTTCAACAATTTGCTGGATGGCTGGAATACGGGTGGAGCCTCCAACCAAAATAACCTCGTCAATTTCGGACGTAGATAAACCTGAATCGGCAAGCGCTTTTTTGCAAGGCTCAATGGTAGCATGAATTAACTTGTCTGCCAACTGCTCAAATTGAGCGCGAGTAAGTGTTTTTACTAAGTGCTTTGGAATTCCGTCAACAGGCATAATGTATGGCAAGTTAATTTCGGTTGAGGTGGAGCTCGAAAGTTCAATCTTTGCTTTTTCTGCAGCCTCTTTTAAACGTTGCAATGCCATTGGGTCTTTTCTCAAATCGATGCGCTCATCTTTCAAGAAACTTTCTGCGAGCCAGTCAATGATAACGTGGTCGAAATCGTCACCACCAAGGTGGGTATCACCGTTGGTCGATCGAACCTCAAATACGCCCTCGCCAAGTTCAAGGATGGAGATATCAAAAGTTCCACCACCAAGGTCAAACACGGCAATTTTCATGTCGGTTGCCTTTTTGTCTAGACCGTAAGCTAGTGCTGCGGCAGTAGGTTCGTTTATGATACGACGAACCTTGAGACCAGCAATTTCTCCGGCTTCTTTGGTTGCTTGACGTTGAGAGTCGCTGAAATATGCTGGAACCGTTATTACCGCTTCAGTTACTTCCTGACCAAGGTAGTCTTCAGCTGTTTTCTTCATTTTCTGAAGAATCATTGCTGAAATTTCCTGAGGAGAATATTTTCTGTCGTCAATTTGAACTCGAGGGGTTTCGTTTTCGCCCTTTACCACCACGTAGGATACTCTGTTTATCTCTTTTGAACCTTATTGAAGGGTTCTCCCATAAATCTTTTTATGGAGAAGATGGTTTTCTTTGGATTGGTAATGGCTTGACGTTTTGCAGGATCACCTATTTTGCGTTCACCATTTTCAACAAATGCAACCATTGAGGGGGTAGTTCTTTTGCCCTCGCTGTTTGGAATAACCACTGGCTCGTTGCCCTCCATTACAGCAACGCACGAATTGGTTTGTCCCGAGGTCTATACCAATAATTTTACCCATTTCTTTACTATTTAATGTTTATAACTTTTGTCGTTGAACTACATTTTTACAATCATTGTGCCAATGAGATAGTATGACAGAAATTGTTTTAAGATGTCAGATATTGGGCCATAAAATGCACAATTCACAAGCCGATGTGGTGACAATACGTCAGTTCTGCCTTAATATTTAAGATCACATTGTGTGTTTTGGCATTATTCTTATTCTTTGTAGCTTTGACGAATTAGTTTTCCTGTAGTAAAGCAGGTGAATTTATTACATGTAGCTTATGTCGATGGAAGGAAAAGTTCGTGTTGTGACAACTCACGTGCTTCAAGAAATGAAGATGCGTGGTGAAAAGATAGCCATGCTTACTGCTTACGACTATTCAATGGCTCGGATTCTTGATGAATCGGGCATTGATGTGGTATTGGTTGGTGATTCTGCCTCCAATGTTATGGCTGGTCATATTTCCACCTTGCCTATAACACTAGATCAGATGATATATCACGCCTCGGGAGTGGTTAGGGCTGTAAAACGTGCCTTGGTGGTAGTCGACTTGCCTTTTGGAACATACCAAGGTAACTCCAAGGAGGCACTTGCCTCCAGTATTCGAATTATGAAGGAAAGTGCTGCCGATGCTGTTAATTAGAGGGTGGAAGTGAAGTTATAGAGTCGGTAGCAAGAATTCTTTCGGCGGGTATACCCATCATGGGGCATCTTGGGTTAACCCCCCAATCAATACATAAATTTGGAACCTATGCCGTTAGAGCAAAAGAAGAGGCTGAAGCTGAAAAACTTTTAATCGATGCTCACTTGCTGGAGGAAGCTGGATGCTTTGCTCTTGTTCTTGAGAAGATACCTGCCGCTCTAGCAGAAAGAGTTGCTTCCGAATTAAAAATTCCTGTTATTGGTATTGGTGCAGGTGGAAAGGTTGATGGGCAAGTCCTTGTTACACACGACATGCTCGGCATTACGCAGGAGTTTTCACCTCGTTTCCTTCGTCGTTACCATAATCTTTTTGTGGAGATGCAGGGAGCATTTACCAACTATATTAAGGATGTTAAGAATAGTGATTTCCCTAACGAAAAGGAGCAATACTAAATGGCTTTATCTGCTGAGGATATTTTGTGGGAAGACAACCATCTCATTGCTATAAATAAAAGAGTTGGGCAACTTGTGCAGGCCGATACCAGTGGCGATTTGGCGCTGGGAAGATGAATTGAAACAGTTTATTAAGGAAAGGGATAATAAACCTGGAAATGTATATCTGGGTGTGACCCATCGTATTGATCGGCCAGTGAGCGGTGTTGTACTCTTTGCAAAAACTAGTAAAGCACTTGCCCGAATTAATGCCCTATTCAAAGAGGGCACTATAAAAAAAACTTACTGGGCGATTGTTAAGAATAGACCTCCGAAATCGACTGATCTTCTTGTGCACTATTTAGTTCGCGATACCAAAAAAAATAAGACTGTTGCATATCCTTATCCTCGAAATGACGCAAAGGAATCGCGTTTAAACTATCGGGTATTGGGACAATCTGTAAACTATTACTTTTTAGAAATCGATCTATTGACTGGCAGACATCATCAAATAAGGTGTCAACTTGCCAAAATTGATTGTCCAATTAAGGGAGATTTAAAGTATGGATTTCCTCGCTCTAATCCAGATGGCGGTATATGTCTGCATTCTCGGAGTCTAGAGTTTGAACATCCCGTAAAAAAGGAGATTATCACAATCAAGGCTTCAGCTCCGTTGGACACACTTTGGAGTGAGTTTGTCAAAGTGAATGAGCCATAACTCAAAATAGAGGTGATTGAAGTGATCAACGTTCTCCTTTCGCTTACAATTTGAGTAAATTTAAGAACTTGCAAATAGCGAAGATCTTTACTCCGTAAGTTAAACAGATGGAAAAACTACTCGTAGTTTTTGAGGCTGAAGTTGAGAGTTTAAAACAACTCAAAACAATTCTTGGGGCACATTTCCTCCAGTACGAAATTAATCTCTGTACACGTGGTGATGATGCACTTATTTCGGCCATCGAACATCAGCCTCTAGCAGTTTTAGTTGATAACCACTTTAATGGTATGGGTGGTTATCAGGTTATTAGGAGTCTTAAAAATAGCGAGTTTACTCGAAATATTCCAATTTTCCTCTTTCATGATTTTATTGACCCTGAAACGGTTACATTGGCGCTGAAGTTAGGTGCAGATGATTTTGTGCGCAAACCAATTGATTCGATTGAATTTATTCCTCGATTGCAAGCTCAATTGCGTAATGCCTTTGCGATAAAAGAGTTAAGGGCTGCTTCTCAGCGATTGAATGATTTTTCTGTAGCGGCCACAAATGCCGGTAATTCCGTTGTAATTATTAATGCCGATGGAATGATTGAATTGGTAAATGGTGGATTTGAGATGCTTTATGGCTGCAATTTGGAGGAGTTTAAAATGAGGTTTGGAGCCAATCTATTTTCTTCTGAATTGCCATCTGTAACAGTAGATGCCTTTAAACGATGTCGTGAAAAAGGAGAATATGTAACTTACTTTAATGTATGGACCATGGCGGATGGCTCTAGAAAGGATATCCAGACCTCCCTATCTCCTGTTTATGATCATTGGGGTAACTTTTTAAGATTATCTGTATTGAAACGGATGTTTCGGATTTGAAACAAGTAGAGCGGGAGTTGGAATTGAAGCATTCTCATATTACTGAAGTAAACCATATTCTTGAGCGCCAACGGGAGGAGATTGAACTTCAAAAACAGTCTATTGAAGCGGAAAAGAAAAAGTCTGAGGATTTGCTCCAGAATATTTTACCCATGGAAATTGCGCGCCAGCTGACCAAGAAGGGTGTTGCTAAACCAAAGGCTTTTAAGGATGCTTCAGTGCTATTTACAGACTTTGTTGGTTTCTCTAATTTAACTAGAACATACGATACTTTACAACTGATTGAAATTCTAGACCAATATTTTCAGCGATTTGAGGAGATTAGCGATGGACACTTTTTAGAAAAGATAAAAACTATTGGTGATGCTTATATGTGTGCTGGGGGATTGCCAAGAACCAATAAATCACACGCTTTCGATACCGTTTTGGCCGCGCTTGAGATAAAAAAGTATGTGCTAGATATGGTCGCTGTTGATATCGAACAAGGAAAAATGCCTTGGTCTATCCGAATTGGTGTACACTCAGGTGAAGTGATTGCTGGCGTTATTGGACGAAAAAAGTTTGCATACGATATATGGGGCGATACGGTTAATGTTGCTAGCCGTATGCAGGAAGCTTCCATTCCTGGAAAAATTAATATTTCAGAAACAACTTACGAAAAAATAAAGGATTATTTTGTCTGTATTCCTAGAGGAGAAATGCCCCTTAAGAATATTGGTTCCTTAAGCATGTACTTTGTTGATCGAATTCTCCCCGAAATGAGTGAGGATGCCGATGGCATTTATCCTAATGCACAGTTTAAAAAAATCCTTTCAACTTACTAGTCCTCTGATTTTAAGTCGAAATCGAAGCTCAAAGGCAGTAGAGATTTTACGTTTGTTACCTTTTTTATCCCATTGCTGCCGTGCATTATTACGTCTATTGGCTTATTAAACCGATTTTGGGACTCAAACATTACCTGACGGCAAGCACCGCAAGGGTACACCGGATTTGGATTGTATTTGCCCTTATACATTGAGCTAATGGCAATCGCTTTTATCGGTTGGTCTGGATAGGTCGCATTTGCATGAAAAATAGCAATTCTTTCGGCACAAAGCCCTGATGGATAGGCCACATTCTCCTGGTTATTGCCTGTAACGATTGTCCCATTTTCAAGCAGAACCGCGGCACCAACGTTAAATTTGGAGTAGGGAGCATACGCCTTTTTGGCCACTTCTTTTGCTTTTTCTACAAGAACCTGATATTCTGCTGTTAGCTCTGTTGAGTCTTTGTACTCGAAAATTTTTATTGAAATTTCTAATTCTTTCATTTTTCTATTGCTAGTTTTGCAGGTAAACACAAACCTACTTAAATTTTTACAATTGCAATACTATTCTTTAAATAGGGGATTGCAATTGGTATTTAAAAAAAGGGATTGCAAATTTGGAAAAAATAATGAAGCGGAGCCTGTTTTTTGTAATAGTTTTTTTCTTTTTTTATACCATGGTGCAGGCACAAAGCACTAAACGCTATTCACGAGAGGATTATATTCTTTCATATAAGGAGTTGGCAGTTAGGCAGATGAAGCAAAGTGGAGTGCCTGCAAGCATAATACTTGCCCAGGGTATGCTGGAGTCAGACAATGGAAATAGCTCTCTCGCCACGGAGGCTAATAACCATTTTGGTATAAAGTGCCATAACTCATGGAATGGTCCTACCATTTATCATGATGACGACAAGCGACAGGAATGTTTTCGTAAGTATAAAAAGGCAGAGGAATCATTTGCCGACCACTCTGATTTTTTACGATATACAAAACGATATGGCTTTTTGTTCGACCTAGCACCAACTGACTACAAAGGTTGGGCAAGAGGTTTGCGAAAAGCTGGCTATGCCACAAATCCTAGCTATGCCGATATGCTTATTAAAATTATTGAAGACAATCAGCTCTATTTGCTCGACAGGGGGATCGACATTCAGGTTAAATCACCCAATAAAATGGCCTATTCCGATGCTAGTGGTTACACCGTAGATATATATCATCAGCATCGTGTTCAACTTCGGAACAATGTTCAATTTGTGGTTGCCAAGGAGGGCGATACCTTTGAGAGCTTGGCGAAGGAGTTGGAAATGATGAAATGGCAACTTTATAAATACAACGATCTACCAAAAGATGCAGCCATCGCTCCAGGCGATATTCTGTATATTAAGCCAAAGCGTAGAAGTGCTGCACAAGAATATCCTATCCATGTGGCCGATAGCGGGGAAACGCTGCAGCATATTTCGCAGCATTATGCCATAAAGCTTAAAATGCTCTATAAAAGGAATGGTATGAAACCGGGCGAGGAACCAGTCGGTGGGCAGGAGATATACTTACGAGGATGGAAGCCTGGGCTGAAAAAAGGTTGGCTCTTTTAGTTGAAGTGAAAGATCTCAATATGCTTGAAGCCTCGTAGAAGTTCTTCTGTTGTCATTCGCTTTTTCCCGGCCAATTGAATTTCGTCAATAGTGATGGCACCACTGTTGGTAATTACTTGCAGATATGTTTTTCCATCGGTGATAAAACTTCCCGGTGTGCCTGAAATTTCAGTGCTAGAGCAATGGGCGGCAAATATTTTAACGGTAGTTTTCTCTTCCGATATGCGCGATTTTAGCAATGTCCACGCAGCAGGGTATGGACTTAATCCTCTAATGAGGTTGAAAATAGATGTATTAGTGTCTTCCCAATTTATTCTACAATTCTCCTTAAAAAGTTTTGGTGCTCCCTTTACACTATTCGGTAGGGCGGATGGTTGATCGGTTGGCGTTGCTGAGTTTGAGGCAAGTGCATCGAGCGTTTTAACCACAAGTTTTGACCCAGAAATCATCAATCTATCGTGGAGCTCACCTGCGGTTTCCATTTCTTTTATGGATAGAGTTTCCTGAAATAGTATTCTACCCTTATCGATCTCTTCGTTGATGAAGAAGGTGGTATTACCAGTTTCTCGTTCGCCATTTATTATGGCCCAATTGATGGGTGCTGCTCCTCTATATTTAGGCAAAAGGGACGCATGTAGGTTAAAGGTGCCAATTTTAGGTATGCTCCAAACATCCCTTGGAAGCATTCTGAAGGCTACTACAACAATAATATCGGGATTGAGCCGATGGAGTTCGTTGATAAAATCTGGATCCTTTAATTTTTCAGGCTGTAAAATGGGAAGATTAAGCCTCTCGGCTTCAATTTTAACTTCTGACTGTTTCAATTTTTGACCCCGTCCAGCTGGTTTGTCGGGCACAGTTACCACGGCTAAGAGTTTATGGTTTGAATGGGCAATTTGCCGCAGTGATTCCGCTGCAAACTCTGGAGTGCCCATGAAAACTATGCTTAACTGCTTATTCATAAATTAAGCATCCTTTTTTGTCTGGTGAAGCATGTGTCCCATTTTATCTCTTTTTGTCTCAAGGTAGAATTCATTATACTTGTTGGGGGTTATCTCAATAGGTATATTTTCTACAATTTCGAGACCATATCCTTCTAGTCCTGTTATCTTTTTGGGATTATTGGTTAAAAGCTTAATTTTTTTAATATTCAAATCATGCAGTATTGCTGCTCCAACGCCGTAATCTCTTTCATCGGCATCAAATCCAAGTTCCACGTTGGCCTCAACTGTGTCACGACCTTGTTCTTGTAGTTTATAGGCATGAATTTTATTGAAGAGACCAATTCCCCGTCCTTCTTGATTCATATATACAAGAACGCCTTTCCCTGCTTCATCAATTTTACGCATTGCCTGGTGCAATTGGGGGCCGCAATCGCATCTATAACTTCCAAAGATGTCACCGGTAACGCACGACGAGTGAACTCGAACCAGTATTGGTTCGTTTTCATCCCACTTACCCTTCACCAGGGCAACGTGCTCTAGACCATTGCTTTTTTGGCGATAGGGAATAAGTTCAAAGTCGCCATATTCCGTGGGGAGTTTTACGCGTTGTCCTTTTTCAATTAAACTCTCGTCTTTAAGTCTATAGGCAATTAGTGCTTCTATGGAAATAATCTTGAGATCAAATTTCTTGGCAATTTCTAAAAGTTGAGGTAGCCGAGCCATGGTTCCATCCTCATTCATTATTTCGACAAGTGCACCCCCTGGCTTTAATCCGGCTAGTCTTGTTAAGTCTACCACTGCTTCGGTATGTCCAGCTCTTTTTAAAACGCCTTTGTCTCGTGCCTTAAGTGGAAATATGTGGCCCGGTCTTCCTAAGTCGTCGGGTTTAGTTTGTGGATCGACTAGCGCTTTTATGGTTTTTGCTCTATCGGCTACAGAAATGCCTGTAGTGCAGCCATGTCCATTTAAGTCGACCGATACGGTAAAAGGGGTTTGATGGAGTGCTGTATTGTGACCTACCATAAGGTTTAGATCCAGCTCATTACATCGTTCCTCCGTTAATGGTGCACAAATAAGACCCCGTCCATGAGTGGCCATAAAGTTTACCTTTTCGGCGGTGATAAGTTCTGCCGCTATTATAAAATCTCCCTCATTTTCCCGATCTTCATTATCGACAACAATGATGATTTTACCATTTTTAATATCTTCAATAGCTTCCTCAATGGTGTTGAGGTGACTATTGGTTGCGTTGTGTTGGTTGCCAGACATTGGATTTTACTCCTTTAACGAATTTAAAAAAACCTAATAGTAATGCGAGGTTCATTCCGTAAAAGTGGGTGATGAACCGAACAAAGGTAATATGAATGTTGATTCTTTTTAGTAAGAAATCGATTAGGGATATCAAAAAACTTGCCAAAAATAGTATTAGTAATATTTGGTAGAAGTTGGATTGCATTGCTAGCACCATGTTGGCCCCTAAGGCTAAGGCGATTAGAAATGGACCGAACCATCTGATAACCTTATGTGATAGGAACGCGAAGGAGCGACCTTTGTATGGTGGCCATAATAATCGTTTAAAATGCCACAAATTTTGAAAAGCGCCAATGGATATCCTGACTTTTCGACGGAATTCTTCATCTATATAGTTGGATACATCTTCATATACAATTGCGTCCATTGAGTTAATTGTAGATAATTTTTGCTCAATAACTTTCATACATATAAAAAAATCATCTACAAGAAAGGTCGGGGGCACTTTTTTGTAGCAGCTTTTTCGGATGGCAAAGCAACCTCCAAAAGGACCCATCATAGAGCCCCAAACTCTTCCTTCGCGGTTCTTTATATGCACTTCCCTGTTAATGTAAGTGCTCTCCGGAATTGAAATGCCAGACTTGATGACGCCTGTATTTGAAACACGACTATCGACCAAACCGATCGTTGGGTTTTTGAAATGCTTAACAAGTTCAAAGATGGTGTTGGTATCAAAGATAACATTGGCGTCGGTTGATATAATAATTTCACCTGCTGCCATGTCAACCAATTCGTTGATTGTATTAGATTTGCCTCTCCTTTGGAATTTAAGAAAGTGAAGTGAAGCATGCTCTTTGCTGAGTTGGGTTAAAATTTGGTCTGTTCGGTCAGTGGAGGAGTCTGAGCCTACAATTACTTGTAGCTTCTTTAGCGGATAGGTGGTGTTGAATATGCTTTCAATTTTTTTGTGAATAACAGCCTCCTCGTTGTATACCGCCATTAATATTGTAACGATTGGCAATGAATCACTTGTCGCGTATGTGTGCTTATTGTTGGGATGCCAAATAGCGAGTAGCCACAGTATACTAGGATATAGCACGTAGGAGTGAAATATTAAAGCTACCGGTATCCAGAAAAGGTATAACACATTTAACTTATTTGGTTAGGAATTTTAGCTCAAGATTATTCCTTGGTAAAAATCTAACAGGTTGTGGCTGATTATATTAATATTGAAATGCTCCTTGGCATAAATGTTTGCTTGCTTACCTACTTCTTTTGCAAGTTTAGGATTTTTAAGTAACGAAATACATTGCTCTGCCATTTTTTCAGGTGTATCAGCAATAAATATCTGCTTGCCGTCTATGGCATTAATGCCTTCAGCACCAATCTTTGTGGAAACTATTGCTTTGCCGAATGCCATTCCTTCCACTATTTTGATTCTCATCCCTGATCCAGAGAGCAAGGGAATGACCAATATGCCATAATCTTGCATAAACTCCATCGCGTTTTCAACCTCTCCTTCGTATATTACGCCTTCCTTTATGATGTGCGTTAAAAATGAGTTAGGGGCATTCCTACCTGCAATGTGGAATTTGGCCTCCGGAATTTTCCTAAGAATAGCTGGCCAGCATTCGTTGACAAACCAAATTAAACCCTCTTGGTTTGGAGTCCAGTCGAGCCCACCAATATGGAAAAGTGTGTATGGGTATTTTGGTGATTGATTTTGCTGAATAAAGCGTTGTTCACATAATCCTGTTGGAGCAATGTGTAGTGGCAGGTTTGACGAAAATTGTTTTAGGCAGATGCCATCTTTTTCAGTAATAGGAACAATCATATCTACCTGCGCAACTGCCTCAATCTCCATCGTTTTTACCCTTCGGGCCAAAATTTGGATATATACTCTTTTGAAAGGGTTTTTGGTTTGGAGAGAAAGTCGTTGCCATATTTCGTGTTCAACGTTATGTGCCCTAAGAGCAATTTTGGCATTAGAGTTTTTCCTGATGGTCTTTATGTAGGGCGTTAAATAGAGCCCTTCGAGTTGTACTATATCGTACCGATCTTGACTAAGGATAACCTCTATCTTCTTCTTAAATATTTTGTTTATAAACCTTACTGCGTTATATGGTTTCTTAGATATAATAAGGTTGATAAGCAATTTTACGGGTAAAATGCGGGTGTTAACAAATACTGATTGAAGGTTTATGCTGTGGGCAATTTCTTGTGGTATCTGTTTGGGCGAAAAAAAGTGTTTTGATGTGTTCATAGCAAGCAGCGTTACCTTAGCACCCTGTTCCGAAAGACCCATTGCCATGTTTAATGTGGCAATGGATCCTCCGTCTTTGGGCGGATAGGGAATTTTATTTGCAATGAGCAGTATTCTCATCCTTTTTGCTGCTTCTTTTTCTTGCTAATCAAATTGCCTAATTTTTTAATGGTTTGCACATACCAATCAATATTTAGCAACATCGAGTCGGTTGTTGCCTTGTAGGAGAGGAAAACTCCAAGGGGTAAAAGAATGATGCTCGATATCCACATCCCTTCAGGAGCAGGCAATATTCCTTCTCTTACGAACTTTTCTCCGGTAATGGAGATAATGTAGTATATGATGAAAAAGAAGACGGAAATAACCACGGGCATTCCAAGTCCACCTTTTCTTATGATAGCGCCAAGTGGTGCACCGATAAAGAAAAAGACAAAACAGGCGAAGGAAAGTGCAAATTTTCGGTGCCATTCAATCTCATGACGATAGATAATCCGTTGTTTGTAGGATATTTCATCTTTGGTCATGGCTAAGTTGTTTTTGGCCGATCTAGTCATTGATAGGGCATAGCTAACTGCCGATTTTTTCTCACTGAGGTCAAATGTCGCCATGGCCGAGTCAGCACTATATTTGTATTTTTTTGAGAGTTGATCCGTTGTGTCAATTGTGCCCATGAAGGCGCCCCCTCCGAGCATGCTCTTAAAAACCATCTTTTTGCGGGAGGAGAGCTCGCCGGTTAGCGAATCTTCAGCGGAAGTGAGCTGCTTTAGGTTGAGCATTTGATAGTTCGTCTTAAATAGCCCTTCATCGGTTCGTTTAAAGTCGAAGCCGGTGAGCGGTAGAATAAATGTCTCCGCTGTAAAAAAAGTTCTTCGAAATGCATAGTCGTTGGCTTTTGCATTTCGTGGCTTTCCGGTATTGCGTACCTCTTCAAATGCATTGCCATGAAAAAGTTCTATGACCATGAATTTCTTGTCAGAAGTAACTTGCATGTATCCAGAGTCGGCCGTTGTTACCGATATGTTGCCTTCGTTGTTAGCGTGATTGTAAATCATTATGCGTTGCATAAGATTGGAGTTTCTTTCCTTGTGTCCAACCTTTATGCTATAACCATTAATTGAATTGGTAAATACTCCTTCCTTGATTTGAAGTTCTGGTCGTTGCTGCCCCACACTATATAGCAATGTTTTCATTTTCAGGTTTGTAACAGGAAGCACGTTGTTGGAAAATAGGAATCCAAGGGCGCTAATAATTACAATGAGAATGATTAAAGGAGTTAGGGTTCTGCGCAGCGAAATACCTGCCGCTTTCATGGCGAGCAGTTCATTGTTTTCCCCCAGCGATCCAAGTGTCATGATGGAGGCCAGTAGAACGGTTAGTGGTAATGCCATTGGAACAAGTGTCGCTGAGGCATAAAGCATTAACTCACCAATGATATCCCATGTAAGTCCTTTGCCAACAAGATCATCAATGTATTTCCAGAGGAACTGCATCAATAAAATAAACATTACAATGAAGAATGTCATTAACATTGGACCGAGAAAGGACTTGAGGATAAAGGAGTGAAACTTTTTCACGGAAATAGCTATTGTTTAGGACAACAAATTTAGCGGGTTTTTTCTAATTGCCTTACGGCTTTTTGCCAAAAGGTATAAGTTGTTTGAGATAGTAGCATAATACCAAGCGGTTGATTTTCTGTAACGAATGGATTTACTTGGTCTTTGGCAATTTATTGGCTGGAAAAAAGTTTAAAAACGGTTTGTTTTTTTGAAAATTGCTCTATCTTTGCACCCGCAAAACAAACAATGGCGAGGTAGCTCAGCTGGTTAGAGCGCATGATTCATAATCATGAGGTCGCGGGTTCAATCCCCGCTCTCGCTACGATAAGGTCCTGTTAGTAGCAGGACTTTATTTATGGTTAATAGTTAGTAGCTAGTTTTGGTGGTGGGTACCCTTACGAGGGTACCCTTTTTTAATGTAGTGGATTCTCTAATTTGCTGCCTTTTATATCTTTGTGCTTGCTGCTTTTATCCTTTTTACCCTTATTTTTATGTTTTAACTTCTTATCCTCCTTTGGTTTTTTTGTAACCTTAAAAATCGCAAGGGTCATCAATACGACAATAGCAAGAAATATTAACCAAGGCCAATGATTCTGAAGATACTTAGCTGTTTTTGTATCGGTCGATTCGGATTTTGGTTGAGTCTTGTTGGGGCTATTGGAGGTGGTGATGACGGCAGCTTGGTTGGCAGCAGGCGCTTGCTGTGCATTAATGGTGATGTTTATGTTATCTACCTTGCTTCTGATATCCTTAATTTCGTTGCTGAGCAACTCCAGATCGCTGCGGTTTAAGGCCATGGCGGTTTCCAGCCTTACAACCTCCTGCTGGTTGCTTGCCGATTGCAGCAGACGGTTATAGCGTCGGGCAATGTCGCGTTTCTCCCTAGCACGCTGGGTGAGGTTGCTGAGGGTGAGGCTAATATCCTCCACCGAATGTGACCGCCGTTGCACCAACAGTGGAAGGTGGCCTAAGCTAGTCATTACAGAGTCGAATTGCTGGCGGGGCACTACCATAACGAACGAACCCTTTACGCCCTCTTTCGTGGTTTCGAGAAATTCCGATTTCACAATGGACGCGTTCTTTTGTGCTAAAGCATAAATGGCGCTTCGTAAGTCGGTAAGATTGGCGGTATGTCCGGCAATTACGAACGATATGGCGTTGGTTCGCGCGAAAAGTTTTGGTGGAAGGTTTGTTAGGTGATAGTGAATGGTAGTGTCGGCAACGTCAGCTTGTTCAGCCTGTTTAACCGGATTATGGCTGGTGCATGCCATAGTCGCCACCAGCAAAATGGGTAGGAGATGCTTCATAGCCATTTTTGCTGAAAGTTAGGTAAAAAATGGGTTGCTATGCAACTGTAATAGTGGCATTTTCCATCTGCACCTTGTCACCCTTTCTAACTTTTGCCCGTTTTCTACTCTCAACTACACCGTTTAGCTTAACGAGCCTCTCTTCTACAAAGATCTTCGCCTCGGCACCCGACTGAGCCATACGGGTTACCTTTAGGAGCTGTATTAGCTCAATGTATTCGCCGGTGAGTTCAAATGTTATGTCGTTCATGATGCAAAGTAACAAAAAAGGTTGCCATTATTGGGCAACCTTTTTAAGGTATTATTTGTTGACGTTATTCTTATTGGTAGTTAATTTGTTACTCGTTCAAGTCTCTTCATAATGGAAAAAATGAAGATTGCCGAAAGTGTACAGCAAACAATAAAAATTGACCAAAGCTGCCACAAATCTAGCTTACCCCAGAAGTTGCTTCCAACAAATAGAAACTTATTTCCAACTGCTGTAGCCAAAAGCCAACCACCTTGCATTAGTCCTTGGAAACGGGGCGGTGCAACTTTCGACACAAACGAGAGTCCCATTGGGCTCAAAAAGAGTTCCGCTATGGTAAGTGTGAGGTAGCTGCTAATTAGCCAGTAGGGCATAACCCTCGATGAGTCAGGAACTGGATTAAACTTAATTGCTCCAGCGGCATCGGTGTAAAGTAATTGATGTGGAGAGATTAAGTGGAGTGAGGCAATAAGAACAATACCAAATCCTAGAGCCGCAATTATCATTCCTATCCCAATCTTTTTGGGTGTGGATGGTTCCATGTTTTTGTTGCGTAGCCATGCAAACAAACCCATTACAGGAAATGTGAGGGCTACAATAAATAGTGGATTAAATGATTGAAACACTTCTGGAGATATCGGATTAATCGATGAATATCCTGAAATGAAGTAGTAGGTTAGTGCACCCAAACCGAGGAACATTCCTGCTCCAATAATTTTTTCTGTAACTCTCCTTTTCGTTACTAGAAGAAAAAGACCACCAATGGTGCCAATAAACGAAAGGATTGATTCTAAATTGAAAAATACATTAGTGAATGCATCCACTGTTTTTACAGTATAGTCTCTGGCAAAGAATGTGAGCGTTAGTCCATTTTGATGGAACGACATCCAGAAGAAAATAACCACTATAAAAACTAAAATTAAGGATGACACACGAGGTCTTTCCTGTTTTGTCGAAATCTGTAAAATCCAAGCAATAAAACCAATAAAGAGGCCAATTGCTAGTCCAAGTGCAACATCATTAAACAAAAAATGAAATACGACAGAGGTGGTAATCATGAGTCCTGCAGCTAAAAGAAGTGCAGTTGGATTCATGGTAGAGTTAGCACCTGAGCCATTATTGTTTTTGCTATCTCCGTCGGCTTCAACTTTTGCAACCGTTGGAAGGTGTTTGTTGAAAATTATGTAAACTAACAACGAAATTATCATTGTGCTTGCTGCGAGCGCAAAGGCATAATTATATCCTCTTGCAAATGCATCGATATAGTTGTGCGAAAATGCAGAAAGGTCGGCAACAGGAGCACCTGATACTTTATCTGCAAGATTCTGGAATGTAGATACATTTTGTAGCGTTCCGTCAGTATAAGCATGGCAAAGGGCAGGCAGACTGCCATCGTGGAGAAACCCTTGCGTTTTTAAAAACCAATTTCGAACTCCAGTGGCAAGGAATGGAGCAAAGAAAGCGCCAACATTTATACCCATGTAAAAGATCATAAATGCCGAATCTCTTACCTTTGAATATTTAGGGTCGTCATAAAGTTGTCCTACCACTGCTTGAAGGTTTCCTTTAAAAAGTCCATTACCTAACGCAATGACGAAAAGGCCAATTAGCGTTGTTGTAAGTGTAATTCCTGGAATTGCAATGGTGGAATAGCCCACAAACATGACGATTAACCCAACAAGGATTACAAGTTTGTACTTCCGAGTTGCATCGGCCAATATGCCACCAACCAAAGCCAAAGCATAAATTCCAAAATAAAACCAACTGTAGTATCCTCCTGCTTCTTGCTCTGATAGTCCAAATTTTGCTTGTAGAAAGAGCACAAGTATGGCCATCATGGTATAGAAACCGAATCGTTCGCCCATGTTGGCGAAGAATGCCACAAAGAGGCCTTTAGGATGTCCTTTGAACATAATTATCTTAGGTTTAGTTAATATTTGTTAATTATTTCCAAGTTCGACAAAGATAAAAATCTTTTCTAGCCTAAAAACTGATTATTGTTAATCCAACATAGGATTATCATTTTCGCACCATTCTTTCTTACCTTTGCATTATTGACTTTAAATAGTTTATTAGTGTGCTCGTTTCTTATAACCACTTGTTGATTTGTGGATGTTTTTGGTTTTAGGAGATTTAATTAATGAGGGTGGGTTAGGGATAGATCTTGGTTGTATTGGTAAAACTAAATGCTCTGGTCATGAAGATTTTTACGACAAATCAGGTTAAAACACTGGATCGTTATACAATTACTAATGAGCCTATTGCATCTGTCGATTTAATGGAGCGAGCGGCTGAACGACTTTTGGAGTTAATGGTCGATCAGTTTTCTAAAGGGGAGGTGTTTTACATCTTTGTTGGGCCAGGAAATAATGGTGGCGATGGTCTGGCGGTGGCTCGCATGCTTTCATGCATTGGGAAAAAAATCTACGTTTTTCTACTTACCCTACCTGACGATCTTTCTCCCGATGCACTGATTAATTATCGTCGGCTCTCAAAAGCTATGGGTCCAAGCATAGGTGTGCTGGAGAGTGGCAACCTACCTGATATTCCGGATGAAGCAATTGTTGTTGATGCCATTTTTGGTTCTGGTTTAAATCGACCGATTGAGGGTCTTGCCAGGGAGGTTATCCATCACATTAATCGATATAAAAATACTATTGTGGCAATTGATATTCCATCGGGGCTCCCCGGCGAGGATTGTGGCTCTGTTCCGGAGGATGCTATAATTAGGGCTGACTATACCTATACGCTGGAATTCCCAAAGGTTTCGTTCTTTTTTCCTGAAAATGCGAGGTTCGTCGGAGCGTGGACTATTGTTCCAATTGGTACTCATCCCAAAGCTATTGAACGCACTAAATCGAATTATACCTATTTATTAATGCAGAATGTTGCCAAGCTAATTCCTGAACGCCCTTTTTTTGGGCACAAAGGAACTTTTGGTCATCTGCTTGTAGTCGCTGGGAGCAAAGGGATGATGGGGGCTTCAATGCTTGTGGGCAAGGGGGCTTATCGGTCGGGTGCTGGGCTAGTTACATGCCATGTTCCATTTGGTCAAGGTATAGTTCTTCAAATAGGTATACCGGAGGTGTTAGTTCAGGAGGATATAAGCACAACCTGCTTTACAACCATTCAGGATATTGATAAATACGATGCTATTTCTGTTGGCCCAGGGATTGGACAGGGTAATGAGACGGCAATTGCTCTTGAACAACTTTTTCGTAACGCAAACGTTCATATGGTTATTGATGCTGATGCAATTAATCTTATGGTTGAACATCCGCAGTTACAGGAACTATTGCCAGCGAATTCCGTTTTAACACCACATCCTAAGGAGCTGGAACGTTTAGTCGGAAAATGGAGTAACTCTTTTGAGAGGATTGTAAAGCAACGTGACTATGCCATTCAGCATAAGGTGGTTTTGCTATGTAAAGGGGCCAATACTACTGTTGCTCTTCCTTCGGGGGAATTGATATTTAACTCCTCAGGCAATTCAGGTATGGCAACTGGTGGCACAGGTGATGTGCTCGCTGGTATAGTTGGAGGATTACTTGCTCAAGGTTTTACTCCTGTTGACTCCGCATTAATTGGAGTTTTTGTCCATGGACTTGCTGGCGATATTGCGGCTACCAAGGTAAGTAAGCAAAGTTTAATGGCCAGCGATATTCTAAATTTTCTGGGTGATGCCTGGTTGACCATTAAATAATTCCAAACTGTTGTTGAGCCCTGATTTAACAGCCATTTGAATAGATAATATTAAACAAAGGATATGAAGTATATTATGAAAATTTTACCAATTGCTGCAATTTTATTCTGCAGTTTAGCTGCCTGTTCTCAGTCGAAGTCTGTTGCAATACGTCATGTCGCAGACCAACAAACGCTGGATGGTCCTACTCGATTTAATTTCTTTTATCCTAAAACTGTATTGGATTTCAGCGTTAGAACAGTAAAAGAATCCTTTCTACCTGGGCCTTATGCCAAGTTTTCTGAAAAGTATATTGGTATTAATACAAACATAACGAATTCAACTCGTTGGAGTGTTGTTTGTGTAACGCTATCATTGTTGCAAGAGCCCGATTATTCACGAGTTTATACCGTTGAAGGAACTCAGAAAGAGGTTGGTAAAGTCTTTGAACTAATTAAGATGAGTCGGCTTTTCCCTGCAGCTGAACTATGGTTACCTGATAAAGTAACCAAGCAATTTGTGGTGCCGCAGGTGTTTGCTGCTTCGGCATATACAGATCTTGGCACCTCTCCATTTGTTATTACTGAGAAGAATACATACTATTCTCGCGTTCCTGTAGATTCAGGATTTATCAAGGTTCCAGTGCAAAAGAATGTAGTGGTGGAAACAAATCAGGAGGATAGAGCAAAAGCGGCTGCTGATTTTCTTTTTTCAATTCGGAAGCGTCGTTTCGATCTGATTTCAGGTGAAATTGACCACGCACTTGATGGCAAGGCAATGGAAGTGTCATTGGCAGAACTTGACAAATTGGAAGAGGCTTATCTTTCCTTATTTATTGGAAAAACACTTGTTGATACTTTTACATATCATTTTAGCTATGTTCCAACACAAGCCCCTAGTCAGAATGCCATCCTTTTTAGGTTTTCGGAGCAACAAGGTATATTAGGTAATGAAAACCTTTCTGGGCGCCCAATAATGGTTGAGGTTTCCTTTGATAGTACAATTACACGGTTTAGTAATGCTGGACGAAAGTTACCTTCGCTTAAGAAGGGAACGGTTCTTTTTCCATACATCCTTCCATCGATTGCTCATATAGAAATGAGCGATGGAAAAATGGAAATGTTAAGCTGTAGAGTTTCTATCATTCAATTGGGACAGGTTGAATATTTTCCTGTAAGTATTTGGTAACTAGTTGGTCGTTAGAAAATAAAAGAGGCTTGTCCGCGATGCGTAACAAGCCTCTTTTGTTATTACTGATTGATGGCAGTAGATTAACTATTGTATGCCTGGTAGAGTTGGGAATATCTTCATGAAATCCTGGAAGTTCTGTTTTTTGTAGTAATCCTCACCAAAATAAACAAGTATTGGGGCAAGCTGCGCAGGTGTTTCATACCCAGGTACTGCTGTTAAAAGTTGGCTTTGCTCGTTTAAATACGCGGATGAGGGGTAGGATAGTTGACCTTGCAGAAGCGCAATGGCAAACTCGTGTGGCGAGCGTGTGCCTGAGTTCTTATTTTCAAAAGTCTTTCCACTAAACACAACAGGATCTTTGCCTTCGGCATTGAACTTTACTGCATAGAAATGTTTGTTAATATAATTTGCTATGGATGAATCAGTAAAGGTGTTTTGGTCCATCATTTTGCAGTAGTGACACCAATCGGTATATACATCAATAAAGATTTTCTTTGGCGCCGTTTTGTTCAGCTCAATGGCTTCTTGTATGCTATGCCATTTTATTAGTGACGATTCTTGTGCCCATAAACTCGACGAGCTGATAGTGGCAATAATGAATCCTAGTAGTAGTATTTTTTTCATCATTTGGATCTGCTTGAAAAGTTATTCTCTCAAAACGTTTTAGATAAGATTTTGTTTCGGTTTTTTTAGATCTGCAAATATAAGGTAATTTAACACTGTCAAAGGATCCTCTTTGAAAATGATTTTATACCTTTAGGCAAATTCAAAAACCAATAGTATGTCTAAAGAAATACTTTCACTTCAACCAGAACGGGTTTGGAAAAATTTCTATGCCCTTACCCAGATTCCTCGTCCTTCGAAGAGCGAAGAAAAGATACAAGAATTTATGTCCAAGTTTGGTCGCGATCTTGGCTTGGAAACAATTGTTGATGAAGTTGGGAATGTGATTATCCGTAAACCTGCTACACCTGGAATGGAAAAGTGCAGGGGCGTTGTCCTTCAAGGTCACCTTGACATGGTTCCACAAAAGAATAGCGATACAAAGCATGACTTTGAAAAGGATCCTATTGATGCCTATGTGGATGGAGATTGGGTGAAGGCTCGAGGAACTACTCTTGGAGCCGATAATGGTATGGGCGTTGCAGCCATAATGGCAATTCTCGAGTCCAAAGATATTCCACATGGTCCAATCGAGGCGTTGTTGACATGCGATGAAGAAACTGGCATGACTGGTGCTTTTGGACTTAAGGGTGGTATTTTCAAGGGAGATATCTTATTAAATCTTGACTCAGAGGATGAGGGCGAACTGTATGTTGGTTGTGCTGGTGGCGTTGATGGAAACTTTACATTTAACTATAAGGATGAGGTTGTTCCATCTGGACATGTTGCCTATAAACTTACGGTTAAAGGATTAAAGGAGGGCACTCTGGCTTAGAAATCATCCTAGGTAGGGGTAATTCAAATAAGTTGATGTTTCGATTCTTACGTCATGCAACTAAAGAGCATGCACTTAGAATTGCTTCAGTCGATGGCGGTAGCCTTCGCAATGCCATTCCAAGAGAATCGTTTGCAATTGTTACTGTTCCTGCGGCTAATGCGGAAAAATTTGAGGCTTGCGTTGTTAAAACCCAAGGAATTTATCAAAAAGAGCTCTCGCTTGTTGAGCCCGATCTAACGTTTACAATTCAAAAAGTTGAAAAGCCTAAGACTGTAATTGAACACGATGCCGCGAATAGAATTATTAATGCAATTTATGCTTGCCCCAATGGCGTAATTCGTATGAGCGATGCTATGCCAGGTCTTGTTGAAACTAGCACCAACCTTGCACGCGTGTTGTCTTCTCCAAGTAAGTTGATTGTTCAATGTTTGCTCCGTAGTTCAGTAGATTCATCCAAGGTTGATCTCTCCGAAATGATTTCAAGCGTATTTGAATTGGCTGGCGCTAAAGTATCTTTCGATGGTGGCTATCCAGGATGGAAACCTGATATGAAATCTTTCATTTTAAACCATATGGGTAAAGTCTACAAAACGCTTTATTCCAAAGTTCCAGAGGTAAAGGCAATTCATGCAGGTCTGGAATGTGGTTTGTTGGGAGGTGTTTATCCAAATTGGGATATGATCTCATTTGGCCCAACCATTCGATTCCCTCACTCTCCAGATGAAAAGGTTAGTGTGCCTTCTGTTGTAAAATTCTGGAATTTCCTTGTTGAAACGTTAAAGAGTATACCGTCAAAATAGATATCTTTTTAGTCGTTGAATTAATTTAATGGAGAAATGGCCATGCCATTTCTCCATTTTTTTATCGGGTTTATATAGTACTCCTATATTATCTTCGTTGACTTATTGTCATTAAATCAACGTGATACAAATTAGACTGATTTATTTTCAAAAAAAGGTTGAATATTATTTGGAGTGAATAGGTAGAAGTGATACTTTTGCACCCGCTTTGAACAGGAAACACCAAGTATAAAAGGGATTGAAATAGAGCAGAGGAGTTTGGTGGATTCAAAATAAAGTATTATCTTTGCAGCCCGCAATGGGAAACCAGAAGCGGAAAAATTAAGAAGCAGCACGTTAGCAATGGCTAACGGACCGCATATTTAACACACGATCTTTGACCGGCTGTAGCGAGTTTTCCCCGGAAGGGGGAAACGGAATAACAAGCAAGACGAAAGGAAAGCAGAATAGAATAGAAAGCGCAGCCGCGCGGGAGCGCGGCGACCGGAAGCTAGGAATACTAAATAAAGGAAAAACTTTTCACAACGAAGAGTTTGATCCTGGCTCAGGATGAACGCTAGCGGCAGGCCTAACACATGCAAGTCGAGGGGCAGCGGGGGTAGCAATACCTGCCGGCGACCGGCGCACGGGTGCGTAACGCGTATGCAACCTACCCTCGTCAGGGGAATAGCCCGCCGAAAGGCGGATTAATGCCCCATGGACCGGATTCCTGGCATCGGGGATCGGGTAAAGGTAACGGACGGGGATGGGCATGCGTGCCATTAGCTGGTTGGGGGGGGTAACGGCCCACCAAGGCGACGATGGCTAGGGGAACTGAGAGGTTGGTCCCCCACACTGGTACTGAGACACGGACCAGACTCCTACGGGAGGCAGCAGTGAGGAATATTGGTCAATGGGCGCAAGCCTGAACCAGCCATGCCGCGTGCAGGAAGACGGCCCTACGGGTTGTAAACTGCTTTTCTGCGGGAAGAATGGCCGCCACGCGTGGTGGTTTGACGGTACCGCAGGAATAAGGATCGGCTAACTCCGTGCCAGCAGCCGCGGTAATACGGAGGATCCGAGCGTTATCCGGATTTACTGGGTTTAAAGGGTGCGTAGGCTGTTCGCTCAGTCAGCGGTGAAATGGCGCGGCTCAACCGTGCAGCTGCCGTTGAAACTGGCGAGCTTGAGTGGGTTCGAGGCAGGCGGAATGCGCGGTGTAGCGGTGAAATGCATAGATATCGCGCAGAACGCCAATAGCGTAGGCAGCTTGCCAGGCCCCAACTGACGCTGAGGCACGAAAGCGTGGGGATCAAACAGGATTAGATACCCTGGTAGTCCACGCCGTAAACGATGATAGCTCGCTGTTGGCGATACACAGCCAGCGGCTAAGCGAAAGCGGTAAGCTATCCACCTGGGGAGTACGGCCGCAAGGCTGAAACTCAAAGGAATTGACGGGGGCCCGCACAAGCGGAGGAACATGTGGTTTAATTCGATGATACGCGAGGAACCTTACCCGGGCTAGAACGCCGAGCGAATATGGGGGAAACCCCATAGCCAGCAATGGCGGTCGGCGAGGTGCTGCATGGTTGTCGTCAGCTCGTGCCGTGAGGTGTCGGCTTAAGTGCCATAACGAGCGCAACCCCTATCGGTAGTTGCCAGCGGGTCAAGCCGGGAACTCTACCGAAACTGCCAGCGTAAGCTGTGAGGAAGGCGGGGATGACGTCAAATCAGCACGGCCCTTACGTCCGGGGCGACACACGTGTTACAATGGCTGGTACAGAGGGCAGCGACTGGGCGACCAGGAGCGAATCTCCAAAGCCGGTCTCAGTTCGGATCGGAGTCTGTAACCCGACTCCGTGAAGCTGGATTCGCTAGTAATCGCGCATCAGCCACGGCGCGGTGAATACGTTCCCGGGCCTTGTACACACCGCCCGTCAAGCCATGGGAGCTGGAAGGACCTGAAGTCCGCGACCGCAAGGAGCGGCCTAGGGTAAAGCCGGTGACTGGGGCTAAGTCGTAACAAGGTAGCCGTACCGGAAGGTGCGGCTGGAACACCTCCTTTCTGGAGCACCGGAGACGCAGAGGCGCGGACCGAGTAAGCTTGCACGCTACAGCCGCCGCGCGGGAACGCGCGGGGGTCGCCCGCAGGGGCGAGGCCGCCGGAAGGCGGCCGGACGGGGGGTTGCGCCCCCCGGGCCCGACCAGGGGCATCCGCAGGGGTGCCCAACGGTCTTTGACGTTCTTGAGAAAGCAGAGCAGGCGAGCGCGGGAGCGCTTGCCGAGAGCAAGCAATAGAGAGGTCCCCCCGGGCAACCGGGGGGAGCAAGAATACTACGGAAGTAGGAAAGGGCGCATGGGGAATGCCTAGGCTCCCGGAGGCGAAGAAGGGCGCGGCAAGCTGCGAAAAGCTGCGGGGATTGGCAGGCACGAGCTGATCCGCAGGTACCCGAATGGGGCAACCCACCGTGCTGAAGGCACGGTATCCCGAGCAATTGGGAGGCAAACCCGGAGAACTGAAACATCTCAGTACCTGGAGGAAGAGAAATCAAACGAGATTCCCCGAGTAGCGGCGAGCGAAAGGGGAGGAGCCCAAACCGGAGCCGTTGCGGCGGCGCCGGGGTTGTAGGACCGCCATACGGCGGGCGGCTGGGGAGCGGAACGCGCTGGAAAGCGCGGCGGTACAGGGTGATAGCCCCGTACGCGAACCCAGCGGTCATCCAGGCGGCATCCTGAGTAGGGCGGGGCACGTGAAACCCCGTCCGAATCCACGGGGACCACCCCGTAAGGCTAAATACTCCCGGGAGACCGATAGTGAACCAGTACCGTGAGGGAAAGGTGAAAAGCACCCCGAACAGGGGGGTGAAATAGTTCCTGAAACCATGCGCCTACAAGCGGTCGGAGTCCCGGGTAACCGGGATGACGGCGTGCCTTTTGCATAATGAGCCTACGAGTTGCTCCTCACTGGCAAGGTTAACCCCGTGGACGGGGGGAGCCGAAGCGAAAGCGAGTCCGAACAGGGCGGCAAGTCAGTGGGGGCAGACGCGAAACCTTGCGATCTACCCATGGCCAGGCTGAAGTGCTGGTAACACAGCATGGAGGGCCGAACCAGTTTCCGTTGAAAAGGATTTGGATGAGCTGTGGGTAGGGGTGAAAGGCTAATCAAGCTGGGAAATAGCTCGTACTCCCCGAAATGCCTTTAGGGGCAGCCTCGGGCGGACGGTTGCGGAGGTAGAGCTACCGATTGGATGCGAGGGCTTCACCGCCTATCAAATCCAGACGAACTCCGAATGCCGGAACCGATACCCGGGAGTGAGCCGCTGGGTGCTAAGGTCCAGCGACGAGAGGGAAACAACCCAGACCGCCAGCTAAGGCCCCAAAGCGTACGCTAAGTTGAAAAAACGAGGTGCGGTTGCAGCGACAGCTAGGATGTTGGCTTGGAAGCAGCCATGCATTTAAAGAGTGCGTAACAGCTCACTAGTCGAGCGGCTGCGCGTGGATAATAAGCGGGCATCAAGCGTACCGCCGAAGCTGCGGATTCCGTCCACCAAGGTGGACGAGTGGTAGGGGAGCATTCCAGGCGCGTAGAAGCCGGTTCGTGAGGGCCGGTGGAGCAGCTGGAAAGGCAAATGTAGGCATGAGTAACGATAAGGCGGGCGAGAAACCCGCCCACCGATAGGCCAAGGTTTCCTGATCAACGCTAATCGGATCAGGGTTAGGCGGGGCCTAAGGGGTAGCCGGGAGGCGAACCCGATGGACAGCCGGTCAATATTCCGGCCCCCGCCGCGCGCTGCGAGAGGGGGGACGAAGGAGTGAAAGGCCCGCCCGGTGACGGATTACCGGGTTGAAGGGGGTAGGTATACGCTGGGGTTAACAGCCCCGGGGTGCCGAGCCTGACAGTACCGCGAGCCCTCGGGCAAGCGGATAGCGGCCCTAAGCAGACTTCCTAGAAAAGCCCCAGGAGCAACAGGCGCGCGGCGCCCGTACCGCAAACCGACACAGGTGGCCAAGGAGAGAATCCTAAGGTGCTCGAGTGAATCACGGCCAAGGAACTCGGCAAACTGGTCCTGTAACTTCGGGAGAAGGGACCCCCCCAGCGATGGGGGGCGCAGAGAAATGGCCCAGGCGACTGTTTACCAAAAACACAGGGCTATGCGAAACCGAAAGGTGATGTATATGGCCTGACACCTGCCCGGTGCCGGAAGGTTAAGGGGAGGGGTTATCTTCGGAGAAGCCCTGAGCTGAAGCCCCGGTAAACGGCGGCCGTAACTATAACGGTCCTAAGGTAGCGAAATTCCTTGTCGGGTAAGTTCCGACCTGCACGAATGGTGTAACGATCTGGGCGCTGTCTCAGCCGTGAGCTCGGTGAAATTGTAGTAGCGGTGAAGATGCCGCTTACCCGCAACGGGACGGAAAGACCCCGTGCACCTTCACTGCAGCTTAGCGCTGGTTTTGGGCAAGGGATGTGTAGGATAGGCCGGAGGCCGCGAAGCGGGCACGCCAGTGTCCGTGGAGCCGACGTTGAAATACGGCCCTTCCCTTGCCTGGAGTCTAATCCCGGTATCAGCCGGGAGACACCGCTTGGCGGGTAGTTTGACTGGGGTGGTCGCCTCCAAAAGAGTAACGGAGGCTTCCCAAGGTACCCTCAGCGCGGATGGTAATCGCGCGTAGAATGCAATGGCACAAGGGTGCTTGACTGCGAGACGGACAGGTCGAGCAGGGACGAAAGTCGGGCATAGTGATCCGGTGGTTCCGCGTGGAAGGGCCATCGCTCAAAGGATAAAAGGTACGCCGGGGATAACAGGCTGATCGCTCCCAAGAGCTCATATCGACGGAGCGGTTTGGCACCTCGATGTCGGCTCGTCACATCCTGGGGCTGGAGAAGGTCCCAAGGGTTCGGCTGTTCGCCGATTAAAGTGGCACGCGAGCTGGGTTCAGAACGTCGTGAGACAGTTCGGTCCCTATCTGTTGCGGGCGTAGGAGGCTTGAGGGGAGCTGGCTCTAGTACGAGAGGACCGAGCTGGACGAACCGCTAGTGTACCAGTTGTGCCGCCAGGTGCACCGCTGGGTAGCTACGTTCGGAAGGGATAAGCGCTGAAAGCATCTAAGCGCGAAGCCCCCCCCGAGATGAGGCCTCCCTTGAGGGGCGTTGGAGACTACGACGTCGATAGGCTGCAGGTGTAACGCCGGTAACGGCAAAGCCGAGCAGTACTAATACCCCGATAGGCTTCCGCGGCGAACGCGCCGCCTGCTCTGCGAAAGAACGTCAAAATATACGGACTAAGCATCCGGAATCGCTTACGGTGGCTATGGCGGCGGGGTACCACCCCTTCCCATTCCGAACAGGGCCGTTAAGCCCGCCAGCGCCGATGGTACTGCCGAAAGGTGGGAGAGTAGGCCGCCGCCGGTTTTTTGTCCCGAGCTCCAACGAGCTCGGGACTTTTTTTTGTGCATACCCCTTGCTGGGGAACCACCCCTTTTCTGTAAATGAATTGCAATACGTAGAATTAATCCTACTTTAGTCGCAACTATATACTTAACTTCATCACATTGAAGAAATCCTATCGATGATATTTAATACAATTATTATTGGTGCAGGTCCTGCAGGTCTATTTACTGCGATTTCCATTGAACGGAATGATACCTTATTGTTGGAAAAAAATTCAAATCCAGGACAAAAACTTTTAATTGCTGGATCTGGAAGATGTAATATTACACACTCTGGTGCGATAACAAATTTTTTTTTGCACTATGGCAAGCACGGTAAATTCTTGAAAAATGCGCTTAAAGAATTTTCCAATGTAAACTTCATCGATTTTTTCAAAAATCATGGGTTAATTACTGTTACTGATAAAAATGGAAAAGTTTTTCCTGAGACAGATAGGAGCTACGATATTCTTCAGTCTCTATTACAGGAGTGTAATCATATTGGTGTAACTATAAAGACAAATAGTTTAGTGGTTTCTGTTTCTAAAAACGACAATTTATTTACCGTAGTTACTACAAATGAAAAATTTTACTGTGTTAATTTGGTGATTGCAACAGGTGGAATTACTTATCCAAATACCGGCTCTACTGGTGATGGATATTCTTTTGCCAGAAGTTTTGGACATTCTATTGTTACTCCAAAACCTGCATTAACCCCTGTTTTTGTGAAAGATTATCGAATGGCTAATTTGGCTGGTGTATCGCTCCCTGGCGTTTTAATTAGTTTATATCGTTCAAATATAAAAATTGCCGAGCATGTAGGTGATGTTGGATTTACGCATAAAGGATTAAGTGGTCCTGGTATTCTTGACTTTTCACGGCATTTTGAAGTGAATGATTTATTAAGATTCAACTTTATAAATTGCAATGAGGAGGCTTTTCGAAGGCATATTATTGACACTACCGTTAAGCAGGGTAATATGTCCATTCAGACTTTGCTGAGAAATTTTGGCTTGCCTAAAAGTTTAATGCTGGTGGTGCTGGAGATGGTTGATATAGAACCTCGAGATGTTTTATCAAACATTACTACTAAAAAGCGGAATCAGCTCATCGAATTGTTGTGTTCTTTCCCATTTACAATTGGGCAACTTGGTGGCTCTAAAATAGCCATGGTTACTGCTGGTGGAGTAACGTTAGCGGAAGTCTCTACCAAATCAATGATGTCAAATCTTGTATCCAACCTATTTTTTGTAGGTGAAGTTCTTGATATTGATGGTGATACTGGTGGCTATAATATACAAGCTGCTATTTCAACTGGATATATTGCCGGAAAAACTATTCGACAAAATGGTTGATTTTTGAAACTTGAGCGGATATAAACTCTAAAAAGCGGAAAGATACCGTTCCTTCACTTCTGCATTTTCTTTGCAATGATTTTATAGGAGTGATTCAATATTTTTTTTATTAATTGGATTTTTGCCCTCTTGCGTGTAGAGATGATCAATGGTCTTTATATAGTGCTTTTCTATTTTTCCTCTCACAATTTTCATGGTTGAGTTTATCATATGGTTTTGTTCAGAAAATGGTTCTGGTAATACTGCGAAAGTGGTGGGTAACCATCTTTCCGGAAACATCTCTTCAAACTCACCGCCTTTTTTGAAGCGATTAATTTCATCCTGGAGTTTTTGTATTGCCATTGAGGCTGCTTCCGGAGAGCCCCATGAATTGGATGTTGTTGCAACATACCGCTTTAGCGCTTCCCTGTTTGGCGAAATAAGGGCAATCGTATATGGACTTTGATTATTATGCAGCATAATTTGGTCAATGAATTTAGAATACTCAACCATTGTTTCCTCTATTCCTTCCGGACTATATTTTTCACCATCGTTGGCTATAAGAAGACTTTTAAATCGCCCCATTACATATAAAAATCCATCCTTATCCATGTATCCAAGATCTCCAGTGTAAAGCCAACCATTTTTAATCGTTTCATTTGTTGCCTTTTCGTTTTTCCAGTATCCAACCATTACATTTTCGCCGCGGATAATGATTTCGCCTTTATATCCAATGGATGCTTCGTTGCCTTTTTCATCAATTATTTTTATTTCTAGAGGTTTCACTAGATAACCGGAAGAGCCTAACTTATGACGTTTAAGTGAATTTGAAGAGATAATTGGGGCTGCTTCGGAAAGACCATATCCTTGAAACATTGGAATTCCAATGGCATAAAAGAACCGTTGCAGATCTATGTCGAGAAGTGCTCCGCCACCAATGAAGAATTTTAGATCACTACCAAAGTTCTCTCGAATTTTAGAGAATAGTAATTTGTCGTAAAACCATATAATCGGGTTATAAAAAACTGCAAGTAATTTTGACTTATTATAGCCTTCTCTGTTATGGGCATAGGAAATTCTGAGTGCATGGTTAAACAACTTTTCAGCCAATGGTCCCTTGGCTCGAATACCAGCCTCTATATTTTTTTTGAAGTTTTTGGCAAGAGCTGGAACACTTAGCAAAAGGTTTGGTTTTATCTCCTTTATATTTAATGGAATGTTTTTTAGCGTTTCCATTGGACTTTTACCCAATTGAACGGTTGCAACACTTGCTCCTTTTGCCATAAATGAATAAAAACCAGCTACATGTGCAAAGCAGTGGTCTAAGGGTAGGATTATGAGTGTACGAAAACTAGCTGGAATATCCATTAGGGTTAATGCTTGCTCTACGTTTGCTGTATAATTTCTGTGGGAGAGAATTATGCCTTTCGGGTCCGCTGTAGTTCCAGAGGTATAGCTAATATTAGCATAGTCGGACGGTTTTAACTTTTGACTTTGCCTCGTCTAGCTTAATTTTACTCTTTTCAAGGAAATTGTCACCAATGGTCAATAGTTCAGAAATGAGAATTTCGTTTTCCCTCTTGTCCGAAATGTCATCAAGAATGATAACGGCCTTTAATAATGGTAGGTTTTCTTTAATGGCTCTAATCTTTGAAAGTTGATTTGAAGAGCATATAATTATGGACGATTCTGAATGTTCTATTCTAAACTGTAAGTCGTTATTCTCTTCTAATTTAATTGAAAGTGGAACATTAATTGCGCCAGTATATAAAATGGCCAATTCACTTATTATCCATAGGTTTCTGCCTTCCGATAGTAATGCAATTCGATCGCCATGTTTCACTCCAAAATGGAGTAAACCTGCTGCAAATCGTTCAACCTCGTGCTTGGTGTCTTTGTAGGTTGTTGCCGTAAAGGTTCCATTTCTCTTTTCCCACAAAAAAGGATTATTGTTAAATTTAGTAACACTCTCTTCAAAGAGCTCGATAATGGTCTTCATGCTTGATGCAATTAATTAAAATCTGTTTTCGAAAGAAGTCGTTAATATACTATTTTTGCATGAATCTCTTATCTATGATTTTGATCCACGAAAAGGTGTGTAACCTTTGTCCCAGACAGTGTGGTGCTGAAAGATCGGCACTTGAATTAGGGTATTGCCAATCAGGCCTTGAACCGGAAATTTCCACCATTTGCATGCATAAAGGTGAGGAACCAGTACTGTCTGGAACCAATGGGGTATGCAATGTTTTTTTTCAACATTGTAATATGCAGTGCATATACTGTCAAAAATTACCAAATTAGTAACAATAGATTGAACGTTGATGCACCATATACCATTGAGAGAGCTGCAGATGAAATTGAAGGTATGCTCGATAAAGGTGCAACGATGGTGGGCTTTGTATCTCCTTCGCATCAGGTTCTTTCAATGGTCAATATCGTGAATGAACTTCATCACCGGAATAGGACACCGCGAATTTTGTATAACACTAATGGGTATGATAACGTGGAGACGTTAAGGGGCCTTGAAGATGTGGTGGATATTTACCTGCCCGATTTTAAGTATGCCTCCAACGATCTTGGTGCAACTCTTTCTAAAGTGCCAAACTATTTTTCGGCAGCCTCTATGGCTTTGCGGGAAATGTATCGCCAAAAAGGCAGCTATCTGAGCCTTGATAATAATAATGTTGCGGAGAGTGGATTAATTATTCGTCATTTAGTTTTGCCTGGATTTATCGAAAACAGTATTGAAGTGCTTGACTACATTGCTGAGGAGATTTCGCTAAATGTTCATGTTTCGCTTATGGCTCAATATTTACCTACGGAAAGAGTGCCCGCTGACAGCCCCTTAAATAGTTGCCTTAGTGAGCATGAATATCAGCGAGTGGTGGATCATTTTTATGATTTAGGTTTTCGTAAGGGATGGGTTCAAGAATTGGAAAGTGCATCAACGTATAATCCAGATTTCACAAGAGCAAATCCATTTGAGGGGTAATTTATCACTTAACGGATTTTTTCTTAAGTTTAAAGCGGAATTATTTAACATTGTTCTTAAATTTACCTAGTTTCGTAATTAGTTCGTTACCTTAATTGACTTCGCCATGAAAAGAATTGTGACATTGATACTTGTAGCCACCTTGCTTGCAGGGTTAGGGAGTTGTAATTACATGAAGAAAAAGGGGTGGATTAAGGGTAAAAAGAGTGAGGTTGCTATTGCAGCAAATTCAGATAGCTTACGTGCCGATTCCCTTAAACGTGTAGCGGATACACAAGCGGAGGCAGCGAAAGCAGCAAAGGCTGCAGACGAGGTCACTGCTAAGCAAAAAACAAAAGAACAAGGTTTCCACGTTGTTATTGGAAGTTTTAAGGTTGCTCAAAATGCCACTTCTTTTGCAACGGCGGTTGAAAGTATGGGGTATAAAACGAGCCTAATTAAATCGCCCAATGGATTTAATCTTGTTTCTATAGGAAAGTATAAAAATTATTCCTCTGCTTATAAGGAAATACTACATATCAATGAAGGTAGTCAAACGCCCATGGAAATGTGGGTTTATTCTGCCAATTAATTCTTAATTATTGAAATACCTTTCTATTTTTGTTCCCGACATCGTCCATCGATAGTGTCGGGAAAATTTTAACTAAAAAACCAATGGAAAAAATCAGGAAATCACTTCGCGATTCGTCAACAGCAAGATGGACCGCCTTGGCCATCGTTGCATTTACAATGCTGTGCGGATACTTTCTTACAGATGTAATGTCACCTCTTAAGCCAATGCTTGAGAGTCAATTGCTTTGGGATAGTAACGATTATGGTATTTTTACTAGCGCATACGGTTGGTTCAACGTATTCCTTTTCATGTTAATTATCGGTGGAATTGTTCTCGATAAGATGGGAGTACGTTTTACTGGTGTAGCTGCAACTTCGGTAATGATCATCGGTGCCGGGTTAAAATACTATGCTGTTTCATCAACATTTCCAGCTGATGCTTTCATCTTTGGAATAAAGATGCAAGTGGCGTTGGCTGCACTTGGTTACGCAATATTTGGTGTAGGTGTCGAGATTGCTGGTATTACCGTATCCCGTATCATTGTAAAATGGTTTAAGGGAAAGGAAATGGCTTTAGCTATGGGACTTGAGATGGCTACAGCTCGTATGGGAACTCTTCTAGCGACTGCCATTCCATTGCCTATTGCTCATTACTTTGGTGATGTTTCGAAACCAATTCTTTTTGCGTTAATACTGCTGGTAATTGGATTGATCGCGTTCATCGTTTATACATTTATGGATAGACGCCTAGATGCTGAAAATGCAGAAAGCGATGCAATTGTTGATGAAGAACCATTTAAATTGTCAGATATCCTTTTGATTGTTAAGAATAAGGGTTTCTGGTTAATTTCCATACTTTGTGTGCTCTTTTATTCTGCTGTATTTCCATGGATAAAATTCGCTACCGATATTGTTATTAATAAATATCAGGTAGATCCGGATATTGCAGGATTAATTCCAAGTGTTCTTCCATTAGGTACTCTTTTCTTAACTCCATTTTTTGGAAATTTATATGATCGTAAGGGAAAAGGAGCAACTATAATGGTTATTGGTTCCATCATGTTAATTGGTATTCATGGGATTTTCTCGATACCATTTCTTACCAATTGGATTGTGGCTTTAGTTGTTACGGTATTTTTGGGAATTGCCCTCTCTCTTGTGCCATCAGCAATGTGGCCTTCTGTTCCTAAAATTATTCCTGAAAAGCAGCTTGGTACTGCTTATGCACTTACTTTCTGGATTCAGAACTGGGGATTAATGGGCGTACCGCTGCTTATTGGCTATGTGTTGAGCGTTACCAATCCTTCTGTTCCGCCAGCTAAGGAGGCTGTGAAAGCTGCGGTTACCAATACCTATTCAGTGGTTCTCGAAAACAACAAGTCTATTGTGCTGAATAAGGTGGAACTTGGGAAAACAATTGAGAAAACCACAACCTTCCTAATCAATAAAATACTCGTAAATTCAAAATACGAAGGTGATGTTAATGGGAATCTCCCAGCAGTGAAAATGGAACTTGAGGCGGCTGCTTTGAAAAACATCAATTCCCTAAATTTGAATGGTGTTGGTCAGGAAAAGGCTTTGGAGGAGATTCAAAAAACTTTTGTGAACTCAACCTATAGCATATTGGTCGATAAGAGAATCAATCTTAGGTATAACTACAATACCGCTAATGTAATCTTTACCTTCTTTGGTGTATTGGCCTTTATTGTTGCGTTAATGCTTAAGGCTGAAGATAAAAAGAAAGGATACGGCTTGGAACTTCCGAATATAAAGAAGTAAACTTGGTTAAATATTTAAAAAAAAGAGCGGGTTATAATCCCGCTCTTTTTTTGTCTCATGATGAAATAAATTTATGATTTTGGCCTATTAATGGTGGCTTCTCTATCTGGTCCTACGGAAACAATAGTTATTGGAACTTTTGTCTCTGTCTCGATAAACTTTATGTAATTCATCAATTCTGCTGGTAGTTCATCTAGCTTTTTAATCTTTGCTATAGATTTATTCCACCCTTTGAAATCTTTGTATATGGGCTCAATTTTGGCATCAATATCGTAGGGAACCTCTTGCGTTTCCTCTCCATTTACTTTATAGGTTACTGCAACCTTAATTGTATCGAAAGAGTCAAGTACGTCTGCTTTGGTCATTATGAGTTGGGTAACGCCATTGAGCATAATGGTGTATTTAAGTGCCACTAAATCGAGCCATCCGCAACGACGAGGACGACCTGTGGTTGCACCATATCGGCACCAGTCTTTCTGAGTTGCTCACCTGTTGAATTCTCTTGTTCAGTGGGGAACGGGCCACTCCCAACACGGGTGCAATAGCTTTAAAAATTCCAAATACTTCACCAATTTATTGGGAGCTATTCCTAAACCGGTGCAGGCCCCTGCACAAACCGTGTTTGATGAGGTAACATAAGGATAGGAACCAAAGTCGATGTCGAGGAGAGACCCTTGTGCACCCTCGGCTAAAACTGTTTTATGGTTTTCCAGATATTGGTTTATTTTGTATTCGCTGTCCACTAGCATTATGGACTTTATTACCTCAATGCCTTTCATCCATTGTGCTTCATAATCATTGAGATTGTAATCGTAGTTGTATTGGCGAAGGATATCTTTATGCTTGTTGGTAAGAAAAGCATACTTTTCTTTAAAGTGTGGTGATAAAATATCTCCTACTCGAAGTCCATTGCGACCAGTTTTATCCATATATGTCGGTCCAATGCCTTTTAGTGTTGAACCAATCTTCGTCTTTCCTTTTGCTGCTTCCGATGCAGCATCAAGAATCCGGTGGGTTGGCAAAATAAGGTGTGCCTTTTTTGAAATGGAGAGGTTCTTTTCCGGTATTACTCCTAGTGCTTTAAGCTTGCTGATTTCATCGGCAAATATCACAGGGTCAATAACCACTCCATTTCCAATGAGGTTTATTACCCCTGGCCGAAAAATACCCGATGGTATAGTGTGCAGCACATGCTTGATGTTGTTGAATTCAAGTGAGTGACCTGCATTTGGACCTCCCTGAAAACGTGCAATAACATCATAATGTCCAGCAAGCACATCCACAACTTTTCCTTTACCCTCATCTCCCCACTGGAGGCCGAGAAGAACATCTACTTTCATTCTTAACGCTTTTATTTATGGTGTAACTCTAATTGATAGAAACTGGTCCTTTGTAATTGGTTCACTGCTTATTTCGATAGATTTCTGTAATCAGAAAAGATATCTGTTCGTGCTTGGTCTGTAGACCTATTCCATTGGGAATTGCAGCTCAAGGTAGCGATTTTTTATTAAAATGCTATCATGTTTTTGAGCAGGGAGGGATGATGTTGGTCTGACTATAAAGATGGGCGAGATATACTATTTTTTCTTGTCTATGCATTGGTCGCAGAGGCCATAAAAATAGAGGGAATGGTAAGAAATGCTGAAATTCATGAGGCTTCCTGCAGTTTCTTGTATTTCTTGTATACGAGGGTCGCAAAACTCTATTACTTTTCCACAATTAGTGCAAATTAAATGGTCATGTTGCCTACATTCATAGGCTTTTTCGAATTGGGCCATATTTTTGCCAAACTGGTGTTTGGTAACCAAGTTACACTCTAAAAGGAGCTCAATGGTATTGTATAATGTTGCCCTTGAAACCCGGTAGTTCTTATTCTTCATGAAGATATAGAGGGTCTCAATGTCGAAGTGGCCATCGCGAGAATATATCTCATCCAATATGGCAAACCGCTCTGGCGTTTTGCGATGACCACGTTTTTCGAGATAATCAGTAAAATTTTTTTAACTGTTTCTTTGGATTCGCTGCAAATCATGTCGTTCCTCTTGCTTTACAATGCTCTAAAGTAGTAATTTCTCTACAAACCTAATGCTAATTTAGATTTATTTAAAGAAAGAATATCCTTTTTTTGCAAATCTTTTAGCCCATTTGCACGTCCCAACCTAATCCTCTATTTTCTCAATACGTTTAACGGCATCAATACCCTTTATCTTCATTACGTTCATTATGAGGTTGTTTAGGTCGCTTACGCTATGAACGTATAGATCGATAATGCCTTCAAAAATAACCATCATGGCTATCGATATGAAGTTTACGATATTTACGTTGAGTTCGTCCGAAATAACCTTTGTGAGCTCTGCTACTATGCCAATCCGGTCTATGCCTCTAATCTCTATACTTGTGAGAAAAGACAAAATTTTATGTGTTGTCCACTTTACGGTAAGCATGTGGTCTCCATATTGAGAGGAGAGGACGTACAACTTCAGGACATCTTGTGTTGTGGACTGTTACCTGCCCGTCGTTACCAATAAATCCAATAACATCGTCACCTGGAATGGGATTGCAGCATTTGGCAATGAGGTAATCAAGATTGTCATCCGATGTGTCTTGAGAAGAAATGGGGTTTTCTTGTCAATCTTTTTTGGCATCACAGGGCTATTCGCCTCTGATGGCTTTTTCTTTACGGGGACTGTTAAATAGTGAAAGGCCCCAATATCTGATCCACTTATTTTGTGTATTCTTTTTAAGTATTTTTTTGAGGTCATCAAGGGTTATCAGTCCAGCACCAAGTTTGCTGTATAGCTCGTCTTTTGAAAGACATTCGTAGGCAGGAAGCAGTTTGCGAAATACTCTGCTGCTAGGTTTTACTCCATTTTCAAGAATGTTTTTCTTCTATCATTTTTTTGCCTAGCCCAATTCGGTTTTTAGTTTCTGCTTTAAGTGTGTTTTTAATAGCTTGCTTGGCTTTTGCTGTGGCTACAAATTCGAGCCATTCACGCTGTGGTCGCTGCGATTCAGCGTTCAAAATTTCAACCATGATCGCCACTTTGCAACGATTGGCTTAGTGGTGCTAGCTTATGGTTAACCTTGGCGCCAATTGCTCTGTTGCCAATTTCCGAGTGTATTTCATAGGCAAAATCAAGGGCAGTGGCACCCGCTGGAAGCGTTTTAGTCTCTCCTTTAGGTGTGAAAACATATATTTCGGCTGCAAATAAGTTGAGTTTAAACTCGTCGAGAAACTCCAATGCATTGGATTGTGGATTCGACAGTGTCTCCTTGATACGGCTAATCCATTTGTCTATTTCTGATTCGTAGGATACATGCTCTTTGTATTTCCAGTGTGCGGCGAAACCTCGTTCCGCTATATCATCCATTCGTCTTGACCTAATTTGGATCTCAACCCAAGCGCCTCCTGGTCCCCATAACGGTTAGGTGAAGTGCTTCATATCCATTCGCTTTTGGGGTACTAACCCAGTCGCGGAGTCTATCGGGCTTAGGCTTGTATATATCGGTTATGATTGAGTATATGTGCCAGCATTGTGTTTTTTCAGGAATACCTGGGTAGGGGTCGAAGATGATGCGAATGGCAAAAAGGTCATATATTTCCTCGAATGGAACATTCTTGGTCTGCATTTTTTTCCAAACAGAGTAGATGCTTTTTGGACGGCCACTTATTTCAAATTCGATGCTGCTTTCTTCAAGTTTTTGGATGATAGGTAGTGAAAACTTATTGATAAATTGCAGCCTGCTTTTTTCGCTTTCTGCTATTTTATTTTTTAACTCATTATAAATATCGGGGAAACGATACTTTAAACTCAAATCTTCCAACTCTGATTTTATGGCATAGAGTCCAAGTCGGTGAGCAATGGGTGCATATAGGTATACTGTTTCGTTTGCAATCTTTATTTGTTTATGCCGGGGCATTGAGTCAAGCGTACGTAGGTTGTGTAACCTATCTGCCAACTTAATTAGCATAACCCTTACATCGTCAGTAAGGGTTAGAAGCATTTTTCGAAAATTTTCGGCTTGTAAAGAGGAATTTTTGTCGAATACGCCCGATATTTTGGTGAGGCCATCTATGAGGGAGGCAATCTTGTCCCCAAACATATTTCGCATGTCCTCAAGCGTGTACTCGGTATCTTCAACTACATCGTGCAGAAGTGCTACAGCCACAGATTTTGCACCTAGACCTATTTCTTCTGCACAAATCTTTGCGACGGCAATTGGATGGACAATGTATGGTTCACCCGATTTTCGTCTTACCCCTTTGTGTGCTTCGTTGGCAAGATTAAAGGCTTTTGTTATCAGCTTTACATCTTCCTCTGAATTGCATCTAATACACGATTTCAACAGATCTTCAAACTGATCTTGAATCAACTTTCGTTCACTATCAGTTTGAAGTGAATTTTCATCGCTAACTTGTGGCTTCATATTCTTCGTAAGGCTAGCAAAATTTTACTGTTTACGATAAACTACATTAACAGTTCCGTTTTTTTCAATTGCGTTTCCATTTGGTAGGTTTACCTTAACTCTGTAGATATATGCCCCCGGCTTAACAAATTCGCCATGATTGATGCGTCCGTCCCATCCGGTTGTTCCATCATAAAGTAAAATTCCGTTACGGTCAAATATTTGAATGGTGAAATCGGCAGTGAATCCAATTATTGGTTCAAAACGGTTGCGCCGTTTATTCGTTGTAGAATTTATCATTTCGCTTAATGGGTCGATGGCATCTGGCATGGTAATATCTGGAATAATTACCGCACATTTTATTTGTGATTGACTGATGGTGTGATAAATGCCCTTATTCCATTCTGCCTCTATTCTATAGCAAACTTCTGGTTCAGGATTTTGACTCTTCAGTGGTGTGAGGTCATCGGTGAAGGTTTCAACGGATAAATTGCTTGCTATTTGAATATAATCGGCATCAAGTGATGTTTTTCGCCAAACGGAATAGCTATAAGTTCCTCCTTGACTCGGATAGGGAAGCCAGAAAAGATAGTTCAGAAGTCCTTCATTTCGAATGGTAAGCGATTCGCTGCGTGCAGTATCGGAGGTGGCAACCACATTTCCACATGCATTAGTTGCGGTAAGGTAATAGTAGTATGTGCGACCTTTGGCTAAATTCTGGTCGGTAAATTCAACTTCAAATTTATCCGTAAATGAATGAATATTGCTGAAAAGATTGGATGTGTTATCACTTCTAAAAATTTCGAAATTGGAAACCTCCGTTTGATTGTCGATTGAATAGCGTAAACGAACTTGGGTGTCGAGTGAGATAAGTGAATCGAATCCAAGTGAGGTTGGAGGCAGTGGCATATGGGTGAACTTTGAAAAATGGTTCGACCAGGAGGATATGCTATCGGCATCATCTTTAACGGCAAGTATGGCAAAATGATACCATTCATTTTCGGTTGCATTCGTTAAAGCGTAAGAGGTATCGGTACCTGATACGGTTGCTATCTTGACCAATGAACCGGGGTTGAAACTTTGAACTCCTTTGCTGGAGTAAACATAGTAATGCTTGATTCGATTGCCCCATCCATAATATTTTTTCCATCGGATGTTTAATACGGCTTTACAGCTGTCGTATTTGTTTGTTGCCCACATGGTGGTATGGTAATCAGTAAGTTTGCTGGGTTCTGTTTTGCCCTTTGTCGCCATTTTGTATGATTCGGTTTTAACTGAACCATCCACATATATGTCGGTGTAGGAAAAAGTGCTGGCGTTGGTGGAATCGATTAAAATGTATCCCTGATTACCCAACAGATCGGTTTGAAGACGATAAATGTAGTAACCGAAAATGAGCGAGTCAGGACTGGGACTTCGGTTCCATCCTAATGTAATCTGACCCGATGTAAGGTCGTTGGAAATATAACGAAAGACTGGAGGGTCGGGCTTTTGTGCCTGTGCACAAAACGTTGTAATGGTCAACAAAAGCGTTATTGTAAAAACCTTTTTCTGGTTCAGAATTTTGCTGATTAGTTGACGAACCCGCAATTGATTTTGTTTTGCTTCCATAGCTTTTTATCCTACTATACAAATTTTTAAATCATCAACCGAAAGATATGTTTGAGCGAGCCTTAAAGCTCCTCTTTTGTTACCTCAGCCGTTTCTCTGTATGCCTCTGTAAGATAGTTAAAATCCTGGTCAAAGATGCTCAAACTTTCAAGTAGTTCCGATAGCGCCAATGGTCCATCTACGCTATGAATCATTTCACCAGCAATGTAGTTCTTAACAAGAGCTAATTCTTCATCTGATATCCCCTCTGTTCTCAGTCGCTCAATTTCATATATCACTTGATCAATGGTGTCCTGCTGGTACTGTTTTCCAACCTCTGTACTGATGACAATAACGCCAGCTTCTTTAAATGGAACTAGCGAGGCATAAATGCCGTAGGTGTATCCTTTTTCCTCCCGAATATTCTTCATCAGTCGTGAGCCAAAATATCCTCCAAGAATGGTTATTAAGATACTTAGTTTTACGTAGTCGGGGTGGTTTTGGGTTATGGAAATTTTTCCTATTCTAATGGCTGTTTGAACAGCATTGCTTTTGGTGAATGTGAGTTGTTTTTCAGAGGTTGTTGATGGAATGGGAAAGTGCTTGGGCATTCCCGGTTTAGTTTTTGGCCATGTTGTTTTGCCAAATAGACTTTCAATGAGAGGAATTTGTTGAATACACGACTTGCCTGCAAGAATGATCAGACACTCTTCCGGCTTATAATATTCCTTATGGAAATCAATAAGGGCGCCAGTGTTTAGCTTGTTATAACTTTCGGGTGTGGCATATGATCCATATGGATGTTTTTCGCCAAATAGCATGGCTTGATGTTGTTCTCTTGCTAAATAGGCAACTTTCTGTCGTTCAACGGTTAGCTGCTGTTTCTTCTTGTTGATAAGGGTTTCGAATTGTTTTTCAGGAAAAGTTGGATAGAGTATGATCTCCTGTAATAAGGGAAGAAGGTTTTGTATGTGTTTCCCTAGGCAGTATAGGGAAATGCCTGCTTTGTCTCTGTCTATGCCTTGGTCGGTATACGCTCCGTAGTAATCTAACAGTTCGGCAAGCTGGTTTGCTGTATGGTTTTTTGTTCCTTCGGTTAGCATTGAAAGGGTTGTGGCTGCAATTAATGCTTTAGCTTGGTGTCGTGTTCCAGCGTTAAACAGAAAGGTGATTCGTAGTACATCCTGGGTGCCCCCTTCAACTATTTGGATGGGTATGCCATTGCTTAACTTATGAGTCTTGCTCGAAGTTATTTCTAGGGCGGATGGGAGCGAAAATGTGGGCGCTATAGCTCTATTAAGCATGGTTGGTGGAGTTTAATTCTGGTAAATAAAGCAGAGTAGAACATTTCTCTTTTTTAAAGAGGCTTTTAGATACACGAACAATATCGTCAATGCTAATTTTTTGGTAGAATTCAATCTCATGGTTAATGATCTCGGCATCGCCAAGCAACTCATAAAATCCAAGATTCATAGCTTTGGATAGAATAGTTACCTCTGAGAACATAATACCTGATTCAAATCTGTTTTTTACTTTTTGTAGTTCGTACTCTGTTGGTGGACTGGAAATCATCCCTTGTAGTTCGTCCCAAAGGGCTTGTTCCGCTGTTTCAATGGTAACTCCGTCGGTTAATCGCCCCGTAACGACCATTAAACCTGGCTCAATATCACCAGTGATAAAGGCGTTTATTTCAGAAAATAGTTGTCTGTTTTGAACACAGTTAACGAATAATCGGGAAGACTTTCCATTGGAAAGAATGTCTGAAATGAGATCTGTAACTTGATAATCTCTGCTTTTTCTTCCAACCATTGGAAAGGCCATGTAAATGGAAGAGTATGGAACATCCCGATTAACGGATAATCTTCGTGCCTTTTTTTGCTCTGGTTCTTCGGCGAGGGTACGGGTTTTGATGGGTCTATGCTCAATTGGGCCAAACCATTTTTCTGCAAGAGTGAAAACCTCTTCGGCTACTACATTTCCTACAACCGAAAGTATGGCGTTGTTTGGTGCATAGTGTGAGAAAAAGAATTTTTTTACATCGTCTAATGTTGCATTCTTAATGTGGTCAACCGACTTGCCGATGGTGGCCCATTGGTATGGGTGAACTTTATAGGCAAGGGGCCGAAGCATTAACCAAACATCGCCATATGGCTGGTTGAGATATCGTTGGTTAAATTCTTCAATTACCACGTTTTTCTGAACGGTCAAACTTTTTGGGGAGAATGCTAGGCTAAGCATTCGATCGGATTCGAGCCAAAATGCAGTTTCAATATTCTCTTTTGGAAGAGTTATGTAATAGTTGGTAAGGTCGTTGTTGGTAAATGCGTTATTGTCACCCCCCAACCATCTGAAGTGGTTCGTCGTAGGATGGTATATTTACGGAGCCTCCAAACATGAGGTGCTCAAATAAATGAGCAAATCCTGTTTTGTCTGGATCCTCGTCTTTTGATCCAACGTTATATACTATGTTAATCGCCACCAATGGGGATGAGTTGTCGGGGTGGACAATTACGGTTAATCCGTTGGCGAGCGTTTTTTTTTCAAAGTTGATCATTTGCTATAGGGTAAAGTGGTATTTGCTATTATTGTTAATCTCACTCAAGGCGATTTGATATTCGTTTAGCAGCTTATTAAATATTGTGCTCGTTGATTGGATTCTTGAAATGATGGAAGATATTTGACCAATTTCAAGCTCTCCATTCACTATATCACCTTCAAATATACCTTTTTTTGCTCTTCCGTTGCCTAACAGAAGGGATAGATCATCAGCTGTTGCTCCATTTGCTTCAGCCTGAGAGATTGTTTCGTAGAATTCATTTTTTATTAGGCGAACTGGTGCTAACTTTTTAAGACTTAGCATTGTCTCTCCTTCACCAATATCAATCACCTTTTGTTTGAATGCTTGGCTAGCCGATGATTCTTGCGAAACAGCAAAGGCTGAACCAATTTGCACACCATCGGCACCTAAGAGCATGGCTGCCAATATTGATTCACCGGTACCAATACCTCCGGCTGCCATCAGTGGCAGGCTTGTTGCCATCCGAACGGTAGGTATTAGAGTTAAGGTGGTGGTTTCCTCTCGACCATTGTGACCTCCTGCTTCAAATCCTTCGGCAACAATGGCATTAACACCTGCATCTTCCGCTTTTCTTGCAAACTTGGCACTTGATACAACGTGAACAACGGTGATGCCGTGGTCTTGTAATATTTTAGTCCAAGTTTTTGGATTGCCGGCAGAAGTAAAAACGATCTTTACCTCTTCTTGAATAATGATATCAATTAGCATTTTAACTTGAGGGTAGAGCAAGGGGATGTTTACGCCAAAAGGATTTTTGGTTGCCATCTTTGCTTTTTGGATATGCTCTAGCAACATTTCTGGATGCATTGAACCTGCTCCAATAAGTCCAAGTCCACCACAATTGCTTACCGATGAGGCTAATTTGTATCCACTACACCATACCATTCCACCCTGAATAATTGGGTATTTAATGCCGAAAAGATTACAGATTCTGTTTGCCATTGAACTCTTTTTTTGCAAACTTAATAAAATATTGGGTCTGCAGTGGACAAGCTGGTGAAGGCATGTCGGGTAACATATTCAATTATTCTATTGAGAATGCTACCTTTACCATTTCATAATTAAAAATAATTATGGTGCTGAGATACGTTGTAAGATGGTAAGAATTAGGAATTTAATGATTCGATTGCTTTTCGTGCTCCGCAAAATTGAGCCTAAGCGTTTGATTCTAATTTTGAGTTTTGTAGTTGGCATTGCAAGCGGTTTTGCTGCTGTAATTCTAAAAAATCTAATTCACTTCATTCAATATGCCCTAACCAGTTGGATTTCAACGGGCAATGGAAGTTTGTTGTTTTTTGCCTACCCTGTGATAGGTATTTTCTTTACTGTATTATTCGTAAAATATTTTGTAAAGGATAATATATCGCATGGTATTACACGAATACTTTTTGCCATATCACGTCGTGACTCTCGGGTGAAGAAACACAATACTTATACGTCAATGGTTGCCTCATCATTGACTATCGGTTTTGGTGGCTCTGTTGGGGCCGAGGCACCAATTGTACTTACCGGTGCGGCTATTGGGTCACAGGTTGGTCAATATTTGGGTTTAGACTATAAAAAAATCACCCTTCTTTTGGGGTGTGGTGCCGCAGGTGCCATTGCGGGAATTTTTAAAGCGCCATTAGCTGGTCTGGTTTTTACGCTGGAAGTGCTTATGCTCGACCTTACCATGGCATCTATTATTCCATTACTGATTTCAGCAGTCTCTGCTGCCACTATTTCGGGTTTCTTTTTAGGTAGCCAAGTGCCATTTGCAGAGAATCTACTGGAGCCTTTTAGCATGTCTAATATTCCCTTGTATATTTTACTAGGTATAGTTTGTGGATTGATTGCCTATTATTTCACAGAAACCACGCTGAAGATTGAAAAAAGACTATCAAAGATTGAAAACTGGATTAAGAAGCTGGTTGTTGCCGGTGCTGCCTTAGGATTGCTTATTTTCTTATTTCCTCCACTTTACGGAGAGGGATACGATACTCTTGAGGCTTTGTTCAATGGTCATGGTGTTACAGTTTTTGAAAACACTTTTTTTTACGCTTATCACGATAGCTTTTGGATAACAGTTATTTTTCTTACGCTCGTTCTATTTTTAAAAGTGTTGGCAATGGCTTTTACTAATGGTGCTGGCGGTGTAGGCGGTATTTTTGCACCTTCACTTTTATGGGTGGAGTAGCGGGCTATGTTGTTGCCACTATTATCAATGCAACGGGGGTTGTACATGTGTCGGTGGTTAACTTTGCTATGGTGGGTATGGCCGGGATGATGTCGGGTGTAATGCATGCACCTCTTACATCAATGTTCTTGATTGCTGAAATTACCGGTGGCTATGAAATGATTGCGCCATTAGCTATTACTGTTACTTTAGCCTATATCACTATTATTTATTTCGAGCCTCATTCTCTATATACTAAGCGTTTAGCTCAAAAGGGAGATCTTATTACTCATCACAAGGATAAGGCTGTGCTAACTTTGCTACGGTTAGACAAAGTGGTGGAAAATGACTTTTTACCGGTCCATCCCAATGATACCTTGGGCGAAATGGTAAAGGTAGTCTCCAAGTCGAAACGGAATATTTTTCCGGTATTAGATAATGACAGACTGCTTTTGGGCGTAGTTCTTCTTGATGACATTCGCCATATTATGTTTGATTCGGAGGTATATAATACCATGCAGGTTAAAGAGTTTATGACTTTACCACCAGAGTGGGTCGGCCTTGATGAATCGATGGAGTCGGTGCTTAAAAAGTTTGAAGATACCGGAGCGTGGAATTTGCCTGTTGTAACAAAAGGAGTATATCAAGGATTTGTTTCAAAATCGAAGATATTTTCAGCCTATAGAAATATGTTGGTTCAGTTTTGTGACGAGTAGGTGAGTATTATAGTAAAGCAAAAAGAGGGCTGCCAAAATTGTAGCCCTCTTTTTGTGGATGGGTTTAATTGTTCCGTCCTAAAACATGGAGCATAAATGCATAGTTGAAGGCTATCTCATGAAGCGATTTGAATCGGCCTGACGCACCACCATGGCCCGCTTCCATGTCTATTTTAAAGAGCAATAGGTTGTTGTCGGTCTTCATGTCGCGAAGTTTCGCAACCCATTTCTCTGGTTCAAAATATTGTACCTGTGAGTCGTAATAGCCAGAGGTGACAAGCATGTTTGGATAAGCTTTGCGCTCAACATTATCGTAGGGAGAGTATGACTTCATGTAGTCATAGTATTCTTTTATTTTGGGATTTCCCCATTCGTCAAATTCGCCGGTAGTTAGTGGTATACTTTCGTCGAGCATTGTTGTGACAACATCCACAAATGGCACTTCCGCAATTATTCCCTTGTAGATGTTGGGCTCAATGTTTGCAATGGCACCCATTAGTAAGCCTCCAGCACTTCCTCCTTCGGCAAATAGTTTATCAGAACTTGTATAGCCTTGTTGAATTAAGTATTTTGAACAGGTAATAAAGTCAGTGAATGTATTCTTTTTGTGCAGTAGTTTGCCGTCTTCATACCACTGTCTTCCTAAAAATTGTCCTCCGCGGACGTGAGCAATTGCAAATACAAACCCTCGATCGAGCAGGCTTAGGCGTGCAGAACTAAAATAGGGATCGATTGTATTACCATACGATCCATAGCCATAAATTAATGCAGGGTTTGAACCATCTAGCTTTATCCCTTTACGATACACAATACTCATGGGTATCATTGTTCCATCAGATGCTTTGGCCCAAAGTCGTTTGGCTTCATAATTTTCTAGTTTAAATTTTCCTCCAAGAATCTCTTGTTGTTTTAAGAGTATTTTCTCTCCTGTGTCCATGTTGTAATCATACACTGAATTTGGAGTAGTTAAGGAGGTGTATTGAATCCGAACTTTGTTGCTGTTAAAATCGGGAGTGTAGGATATGTAGGCAGAGTAGGTTTCTTCTTTAAAGTCAACTCTCTTTTCTTTTTTTGTTTCCCAGTTAATAATTCTAATGTTGGTAAGCCCTTGGTTACGTTCTTGAATAACCAAATAATCCTTAAAAATATCGATGTTTTCTAGAAGAATATCAGGTCGATAGGGAATAAATTCCTTCCAGTTTTCCATATGTGATTTAGAAATAGGAGTCTCCATCAACCTGAAGTTTTGTGCTTTAAAGTTTGTTACAATGTAGAATTTGTTACCACAATCTTCGACGGAGTAGAGCAATCCTTTTTTTCGTGGTTGAACCGTTATGAAAGGGGCATCTGGAGTATTGGCATTTACATACTGGTATTCGGAGGAGAGGGTTGAGGTAGAAACGATGTAGAGATAGTTGTCGCTTTTCGATTTGAAAAGCGAGAGGTCGTAGGCAGAGTCTTTCTCAAAAAATACGAGTTTGTCTCTTTTTTCATCAACGGAGGTTATCTTATGCTCAAAAATTTTGCATGGTCGTAATGATTCGTCTTTGGTACTATAGAAAATTGTATTGTTATCATTTGCCCAAATGATTTCACCTGTTGTGTTAGCAATTTTCGTAGATAATAGTTTTCCCGAGTCAAGATTTTTAAAGTAAATGGTGTATTTTCTCCGGCTTAAAGTGTCTACTCCATATGCTAATATCTGGTTATTAATGCTGACAGATAGGTCAGAAACATCAAAAAAACTGTGACCCTTTGCCAGCTGATTTACATTGAGAATTACCTCTTCTTTTGCACCAAGACTACTTTCCTTTCTGCAATAAATAGGATATTCTTGATCTTTTTCATATTTGGTATAGTAGTAATAGTCATTGTAAAAGTATGGAACCGACATATCATCCTCCTTGATTCGCCCTTTTATCTCGTTAAATAGTTTCTCTTGAAGGTTTTTTGTTGGTTTCATTACCACCTCAGTGTATTCATTTTCGGCATGAAGGTTTGCAAGTACCTTGGGGTTATCCCTTTCATTCATCCAAAAGTATGGATCATTGCGAGTATCGCCTAAGTTTACCAATTGGTGCTGTATCTTTTCTGCGATTGGTGGGTTTACTCTTCCGCATGAGCATAGAATTCCTATGGCGAATAGTAATACAACTTTTTTACAGTCTTTCATTTTCATTGGTTTTGTTTGAGGTGATATGATTACGGGATGAAAATTAAATTTTAGTAACTTACCAAAGTTAGTGTAAGATGGATTAAAGGGCAAGTTTCAAATCAATTATGTTTTTGTAAAGGTTTGCTCTAATTACTTTTAAGAAGTTTGATTGAATGAAACAAACTGTGAGGAGTTCATTAAATTTGTGGCTGTATTTGGGTGTATCTTTTATAACATAGGTCTTGTGGTTTTTTGAATTGCTTCATGAGCCTACTAATTGTGAGGGGATGTCGATTCATCAATGGAAAGATATGATTAACCAAAATGCAACATACTCTAAATAGTATTCAGCCGTTTTTGAGTGTTGATGCTATAAAGCTCTATTATTTTTGCGGTTTCTAAGAAGCATGATACTAAACAATCAAGATAATCGTGAGCAATTTTTCAAAAAAAAGAGAGCCAACTGCTGTGGACGATGTTGCGTTTCAACAAACGCATAATCAATGGGCATTTGTTGCGCTTGATGAATCACCCGATGCCGTTATTGTTACCGATAAAGATGGATTAGTAGTATATGTAAACCAGGCTTTTACCCTGTTGTCAGGATATTTATTTAAAGAGGTGGTTGGAAAAACTCCCGCTATTTTAAAAAGTGGTATACATGATATCTCTTTTTATGCTGATTTGTGGAATACCATATTGAGCGGTGAACGTTGGGTAGGGGCGGTTTGTAATAAACGAAAGAATGGTTTACTCTATTGGGTGCAGAATACGATTGTGCCATTTAAGAATGGAGTCGGAGAAATAACAAACTTTATTCGATACAGCGTGACATTGATGATAAGAAGGTAAGTGGAACAACACGTGACGAGACGCTTTTATTGCAAAAGAAGTTTTTGGAATCGTTGCCTTTTGGTGCGCTGGTAGATTTGGATGGTAGGATTGTATGGGCAAGCGGGAAAGTTATGGAGATTACCAATATTCCTGTCGATGCTATTTTAAACCATCCAATCGAGGATCTGTTTTTGGTAAAAAAACGAGGTGAATCATTGAACTCAATGGCTTTAAGGAAAATATCTGCTAACCGATTTTTTCAAACCGAACAAGAACTAAGAACGTCGGACAGTAGTAATGGATGGTGTAGTTTAGACGCTTTTGCCGTAACTTCTGTTGCAAATAAAGTTGAAGTTGTTTGGTTGCTTAAGAAAATATCAAAAGAAAAACCTATTGACCGGAGCGTTAAGAAAAGTGTGGAGCTTTTTCGAAATGCATTTAATAGCAATGCAAGTGCCATGTATGTAGCCTCTTATGCTGATGGGGAAATTTTAGAGGTTAATACTGCATTTGAAAACCTTACGGGATTCAATAGGGAATTGTCATTGGGGCATACAACAAAGGACCTTGGTATTTGGATTAATAGTGAAAGAAAAAAGATGTTTGAGAAATTGTCCTTTTCCAATTCCATCCTCGATTATGAAACTCATTTTTATACTAAAAGTAGGGCTAAGCGAAGTTGTATGGTTAATGTTGCGCTGGTCGGAAACTCAACTGGGAAATTAATTTATGTCTCTTTTGTCGATACAACTGTCCGCAAGAAAGCTGTCAAGGAGTTGAAGGAAAGTGAAGAGATGTTCCGGTTTATGGCAGAAGGTATTAATGATGTCATAAGTTTGCATAAACCGAACATGGAGGCAACGATTACCTATATATCTCCTGCAATTCAGTCTATCGCTGGTTACCATCCCAACGATCTCGTAAATAAATCGCTCGAAGATATTGTTGCCCGTGAGGATTGGATAGATATCCTAGTGAATGCAAACTTGCGGTTGTATTCTGGATCAACAAAGCTTGAGCTTGTTGAATATAGAATAGTAGATACTAATGGTGTAATTCACTGGGTTGAGTCGACTCTTAAGCCTGTACTTGATGAGAAGAGAACTGTGACAATGGTAATAGCCGTTTCTCGCGATGTTACTCATCGGAGAGTGGTAGAGCAGCAGCTTCGAGAGTTGAATAGCATGAAAGACAAATTTCTGTCAATTATTGCTCATGATCTTAAAAACCCGTTTAACGCATTGCTCGGATTTTCTAGTTTACTTCTAGGAAGTCTCTCTAGCCTTGATCACGATAAAATAACGGAGTATGTGACAGAAATACACAATGCGGCAGGAGGAGGGGTTAAACTTCTTGAGGAACTCCTTCAGTGGGCTATGATTCAATCGGGGGCAATGACGTGTTCGGCTGAAGTGTTGAAGTTGTCGGATATATCGAAGGAAGTTTTTGAATTAGCATCTATCCAGGCGGCAACTAACCATATATACCTAGTCGATAATATTCCAGGAAAAATGGAGGTGGTTGCCGATAGGCGAATGGTTGCAACCATACTTCGAAACTTAGTAACCAATGCTATTAAATTTACAAAGCCAGGTGGAGTTGTGAGAGTCGGCGCAGAGAAGATGGATAAATTTGTGGCAGTAACGGTTGCCGATTCAGGTATTGGATTGCAGCCAAAAGACCTTGGGAAGCTATTCCGAATTGATGTTAAGCCAACTGAGATCGGCTCCGAGTCTGATGGCAAGGGAACTGGCCTAGGACTTATTCTTTGCAGTGAATTTGTGAAGAAACAAGGTGGGACAATTTCGGCAAAGAGCGTATTTGGGCAGGGTGCTGAATTCACCTTCACTTTACCAGCGGTATAACCAATACCCATAACGCTCCCTAACGGGCGTGAAGCTGAATAAACATCATTTGTAGCCTTTCAAATCAGCTATATGCATTTTTAGCATTCCATTCGAATACCATTGATTATTGTGAAGGCACTGTTTAGACTTGCGGTTTTAAGTTTAAGCAGTGTCTTTTGTATTGCATTGACGCCTAGTTTATATCTTCTTTTTTCTTCTTCATCGATGGAAATGATGCTGTATTAGAACTTTCAATGGAGTTTGTTGTTTAAGTTTTTGAATTCATTTGAACGACAATAGCAGAATATTATTGAAAAGTCTGAAATACAGAATAAAATTCATTGCATCATGGTTTTTGATATTGAAATGATAAATCGGTTTATAACCGATTAGCAAAAAGAGTTATAACAGCGCGAGAGAATCTTGGTCGTCCACTTTCTCTAACCGAAAGATACTCTATTCTCATCTTTGGGATGGTATTCCAAGTAAACCTTATGGTAGAGGAATGGACTATGTGGATTTTGCACCTGACAGGGTTGCCATGCAGGATGCTACTGCGCAGATGGCGTTGCTGCAATTCATGCAGGCTGGTAAGAGCAAGGTTGCAGTACCGTCTACAGTTCACTGCGATCATCTTATTCAGGCTAAGCAAGGTGCAGTGGAGGATTTAAAAATAGCCATAAACACAAACGAGGAAGTTTATAGTTTTTTAGCAAATGTCAGCAATAAGTATGGTATTGGTTTTTGGAAGCCTGGCGCTGGGATTATTCACCAGGTTGTATTGGAGAACTATGCATTCCCTGGTGGAATGATGATAGGAACCGATTCACACACGGTGAATGCGGGAGGATTAGGAATGGTGGCCATTGGCGTTGGCGGTGCCGATGCAGTTGATGTTATGGCTGGAATGGCCTGGGAGTTGAAATTTCCTAAACTCATTGGAGTTAAGCTTACTGGGAAATTGAGCGGTTTGGACATCTGCGAAGGATGTTATTCTTAAAGTTGCTGGAATACTTTCTGTAAAGGGCGGAACAGGATGCATCCTCGAATATTTTGGCGACGGTGCTCAATCTATCTCTGCCACAGGAAAGGGAACTATATGCAATATGGGTGCTGAAATTGGTGCCACAACATCGCTGTTTGGATATGATGATAAAATGAGAGAGTATCTAACCGGAACTGGTAGAGAAGAGATTGCCCTACTTGCCGATGCGGTTCGTGAGCACTTAACAGGAGATGATCAGGTGTATAGCAACCCCGAACACTATTTTGATCAGGTAATTGAAATAAACCTTTCAACACTAGAACCACATATCAACGGACCATTCACACCTGACAAAGCATGGCCGCTTTCTGAATTTGGAAAAGCAGTTAAAGAAAATGGCTGGCCAAAGAAGCTTGAGGTTGGTCTGATTGGTTCATGCACAAACTCTTCCTATGAAGATATTACTAGGGCGGCTTCTGTGGCAGCGCAAGCGCTAAATAGTGGACTAAAGGTTAAGTCGGAATTTACTGTAACTCCTGGTTCTGAACAGGTAAGGTATACCATTGAACGTGATGGTCTTCTTGCTTTCTTTGAGAAAATTGGCGGAACAGTATTGGCGAATGCCTGCGGTCCTTGTATCGGTCAGTGGGCTAGGCATAATGCCGATAAAGGTGAAAAGAACTCCATAATTACCTCATTCAACCGAAATTTTGCTAAGCGGAATGATGGTAATCCCAACACACATGCATTTGTTGCATCGCCTGAAATTGTTACTGCACTTTCCATTGCAGGAGATTTGACATTTAATCCAATGATCGACACACTTATTAATGATAAGGGCGAAAGGGTTAAGTTGTTGGAACCCAAAGGTATTGAAATGCCACCTTCGGGGTTTGCTGTTGGTGATAATGGTTACCATGCTCCTGCGCTCGACGGCTCTTCTATTCAAATTAAAGTTGCCCCAGATTCCAAGCGACTTCAGCTATTAACACCCTTTTGGAGTGGGATGGAAAGGATTATCTGGGTTTAAAGTTGCTTATCAAGGCGAAAGGAAAATGCACGACTGACCATATTTCAATGGCAGGACCATGGCTAAAGTATCGTGGTCATCTCGAAAACATATCGCAAAATATGCTTATTGGTGCAATTAATTCATACAACGACAAGGTAAATACAGTAAAAAATTTGCTCCGTGGTGATTACCTGTCAGTGCCCGATTCGGCATTGGCTTATCGTAAGGCAGGAGTTGGATCGATTGTGGTTGGTGATGAGAACTACGGAGAAGGTTCCTCGCGTGAGCACGCTGCTATGGAGCCGCGGTTTATGGGGGTGAAGGTGATCTTGGTTCGTTCATTTGCCCGCATTCATGAAACAAATCTTAAGAAACAGGGAATGCTTGCACTGACATTTGTGACAAAGTCAACTATGAAAAAATTCAGGAGGATGATACGATTGATATAGTAGGTCTTGAAAAAATTGCCCCAGGGAAAAATCTTATGGCAGTTCTGCATCATGTCGATGGAACCATAGATGAATTTGACGTTGCGCATACCTATAATAAAAATCAGCTGGAGTGGTTCCGTGCTGGTAGCGCTTTGAACTTGATTAAGAAAATGGAAACGCAAAATAAATAATTTTAACATAATGGCTATGAATAACCTTGAACATTGGGCCGCTCTGGCCGAGAAGTCTAGCAGCATAGATAACGAACTCTATGCTAAATTTGATGTTAAGCGTGGATTGAGAAATGCTGATCAAACTGGCGTATTGGTTGGACTTACCAATGTGGGAACTGTTGTTGGGGTTGAAAAAACTGAAGGTGGAACCGTTCCAGTCCAAGGACGATTGGAATATAGAGGCATTGGAATCGATAAGATTGTTCATGGATTTCAACAGGATAAGAGGCAGGGATACGATGAAACTGTCTATTTGCTTCTATTTGGTAAATTGCCCACGTCCACTGAACTTTTAGAGTTCTCCACTTATCTTGCCCAACAACGATATCTCCCTCAATACTTTACCAAAGATATGATTCTCTCCTTTAGAGGACGAGACGTTATGAATATGCTTGCACGTTCGGTACTTTCGTTATATACCTTGGATGAGAATCCTGATGATGTATCTACCGCTAATCTTCTTCGTCAGAGCTTAAGTCTTATTGCTAAGTTCCCAGCTATTGTAGCCTATTCATTCCATGGTATGCGGTATCATTATATGAATAAAACGCTGGTAATTAGACATCCAAAGCCGGAGTTGAGTTCGGCTGAGAACTTTTTGTATATGCTAAAGGGTGGAAATCGATATTCTTCCCTTGAGGTGGAAATTCTTGATCTCATGTTGGTGCTTCATGCCGAACACGGGGGCGGTAATAATTCTTCGTTTACCACTCACGTTGTATCAAGTTCACTCACCGATACCTATTCCGCAATTGCTGCTGCACTTGGCTCTCTCAAAGGACCATTGCATGGTGGAGCGAATATTAAGGTTATGGCTATGGTGGATGACATTAAGAGTAACGTAAGAAATTGGGATTCCGAAAAGGAAGTTTCCGATTACCTACGTAAAATTTTGGATAAGAAGGCATTTGATGGTTCTGGAAAAATCTATGGATTGGGACATGCTGTTTATACTCTTTCCGACCCTCGTGCCATTCTACTGAAGGAAAAGGCACGGGATATTGCACAGGAAAAGAACAAAATTGATGAATTCAATCTTTACGACATGATTGAAAAACTTGCACCAGACCTTTTTAATGAGCATAAGGGTGATGGTAAGGTTATTGCACCAAATGTTGACTTCTACTCTGGCTTTGTAAACTGTGCCCTCGATATTCCACCTCAAATTTATACTCCCTTGTTTGCAATGTCGAGAATTGCGGGATGGTGTGCTCATCGCATTGAAGAGATCAACAGCGCCAAACGTATTATTCGTCCTGCTTACAAGGCTGTTGGGCCAAAGATTGACTATCAACCTCTCGGTTCGAGGGAACTTAAGTAATCGACATTATACGAAGTGAAATTAAGCTCTTCAGGGAGAACTGTTTTTGTTTTAAGAAAAATGAAATATTCGGACAATGAACAATAAGATTCAAATGAAAAACCGTTGGTTGAGATCGATGGGGACGAGATGACCAGGGTGCTTTGGCCAATAATTAAAGAAAAACTTATTCTCCCATTTATTGACCTTAAGGTTGAATACTACGATCTTGGCATTAAGAACCGAGATGTTACCAATGACGAGGTTACCATTGAGGCAGCCAAGGCCATTAAGAAATGGGGTGTTGGCGTAAAAAATGCGACAATAACACCCAATGGGGCAAGAGTTAAGGAATATGATCTTAAAAAGCAATGGTTGTCACCAAATGGAACCATTAGAGCAATGCTCGATGGTACTGTTTTTCGTAAACCTATTTTAGTGAAGAATATTGAGCCATCGATAAAAAGCTGGAAAAAGCCTATAATCGTAGGACGTCATGCTTATGGAGATGTTTACAAGGCCGTGGAAACATTTGCTTGTGGAGCGGGAAAGGCGGAATTGGTGTTTACCGAGAAGTCAGGGAAAGAGAAGAGAGTAACCATACATGAATTTGAAAATGCTGGCGTGTTGCAAGCAATGCATAACACAGAGGAGAGCATTCAAAGTTTTTCACGCAGCTGCTTTAACTATGCGCTCGATCAGAAAATGGATCTTTGGTTTGCTACAAAGGATACCATCTCTAAAATCTATGATCAGCGTTTCAAAAACGTTTTTCAACGGGTTTATGAAAAAGAGTATGCCGATAAGTTTGCAGAAGTTGGGATTAAATACCACTATACCCTTATTGACGATATGGTGGCTAGGCTTGTTAAAAGCGAAGGTGGATTTCTGTGGGCTTGCAAAAACTATGATGGCGATGTTATGAGCGACTTGGTGGCCTCCGCTTTTGGTTCGTTGGCCATGATGACTTCCGTACTCGTTTCTCCTTATGGCTATTTTGAATATGAGGCAGCGCATGGAACTGTGCAGCAGCACTACTATCGCTATCTTAAGGGAGAAAAGACTTCCACCAATCCAACTGCATTGATTTATGCCTGGACTGGTGCTCTTAGAAAGAGGGGGGAACTTGATTCCTTGATCGACCTTCAGTACTTTGCGGATAAGCTGGATAGAGTCTTGGTAGAAACGGTTGAAGAGGGTGTTATGACTGGCGATTTGGCGCGCCTTTGTAATCCACCGGCTAAGACTGTCCTTTCGGGCGAGGATTTTATTGTTGAACTGGGACGTCGTATGGCGTTATAAAGCTATTTTTTAGAAAATATAAACGGCAACTCCTTTATTTGGCACTGCCGTTTTTAATCTGGTTTAGTATGCAAATACCAGACTATTTTTGACCTAGCAAAAATTCTAATGGAATATGCAATCTCCGGTTCCACGATTTTTCGGAATGGTTGTCCCCAATAAATTTTCTGGTTATCCAGCTGGTGCTTGTATACCCCTTCCTCGCAAGAATACTGTCGGCTTGTTTTTGGTATGGTTCATAAAGCGAATCTAAAGTTTGAGTTCCGTAGTCGAAGTAAATTTTATGCGTTTTGGTGAGGGAAGATGTCTCTTTAGATAGCTTAATATGACATGGGGAATGGGATTGTTTTTGGTAGCAAAGGTTCCTATCCAGTGGGTCGACATGCAGGCCGCTCCTCCAAATACCTTGGGATATTGGCAAATAGCGTACATCGAAATCAGTCCACCCATACTTGATCCGGCAATAAACGTGTTCGCTCTATTTGGAAGGGTGGAGTAGTGGCTGTCGATATATGGCTTTAACTCCTTTACTATGAATTTGAGGTAGTTGTCGGATCTTACGTTACCATCGAAGAGTGTATTTTCACTATTGCGCTTGGCTAAGGTTAGAAGTGAATCTTTAACTGATTTTGGGAGTGATTCAAAAGGCTCTTGTGGAAAATAATCGGAGTGCCGCCCTTTCCCAGAGTTCCAAATGGCGACAATAATGGTGTTACGAATTTTCTCTTCATTCAGCAATTTACTCATATTTTCATCCACCCCCCACTCTTGTCTGTTCCATGCCATGGTGGAGTCGTAAAGCATTTGTCCATCGTGCATGTAGAGAACCGCATATTTATTTGTTGAACTATAATTTTCCGGTAACCATATGTCTATATTGCGAGGTTTTATATACTTCGATTGAAAGTTCTCTACGCGAATAATCTTTCCTGAAGAAACTGTTGGCATTTGACCAAAAATAGCAGTTACTCCCATTACAAGGGTGCACAGAACGATAGCTTTCTTTTTCATAGTGATAGTTGATGATTCTTTACAAAAGTATTCTTTGTTTCTTATGGGGAGAAATAGGATTGCTATAATATCTATGTTTTTTATATCTGTATCATTCAGTGGTAATTGGCTCCAATTGTTTCCATCTGATTTGGTATGAGTAAGTTTTCAAACTATTTTTACAAATAAATTGGCAACATGGTAAGTTGGCTAAGAAATGCGACCTTCTATCAGGTATTTATCGATCGGTTTGCTACAACTAACCAAATGAAGCCCGATAGAGGAAAAAATGAGTTTCTGGGTGGAACCATTCTCGGGATAAGAGCTAAACTTTCTTACCTACATTCCATGGGTGTAAATTGTATTTGGCTTTCACCATTTTGCCAATCGGTGGATTACCATGGATACCATATCATTAATTTCGAAAATGTTGAACCTAGTTTTGGAACACTAGCCGATTTAAAATTGCTTATTGATGATTGTCATGAGTTGGGGATGCGTATAATTGCTGACTGGGTTCCCAATCACTGCTCGGTTCAGCATCCCTTTTTTCAGGAGGCGCTTGCGAATACAGAAAGTCCGTTGCGACAATGGTTCTACTTCAAAAAAGGAACCAATGACTATCGCTGCTTCTTGCATTTTCCTGAATTGGCAAAGTTCAACTTAAATAATCCCCAGGCGCGTCGCTATATGATTCGTAATGCTCAATATTGGCTATCATTGGGTTTCGATGGTTTTCGTATCGATCATGCCATTGGGCCAGGAATGGGCTTTTGGAAGGCGTTTCGTAAAGTGACAGGTCGAAATTTCCCTGAAGCGGTGCTGGTTGGTGAGGTATGGGGCGCAGGCATTGAACCCACCGATTTTGTAACGCTTGGAATTATGCACAAGCAACGGTGCCGAAAGCTGGGCATAAACCAGCAAGAGCTTCAGCTTGATTACGCGGGAATTTTTGATGGCGTGCTTGATTTTTATTTCAGTCAACTTGTCCGTTCCCATTTTTCACGAAAGGGGAGGGTTGATGATGAACTCCGTTCCGAATGCAGTAAACATTTTTCACACGGTTACTCTGACTCATTTTTGCCCATTCTTTTTCTCGATAATCACGATCTTGATCGGTTTCTATTTGTTGTTAATGATAGAAGATGCAGGTTGGAAAATGCTTTATCATTTTTGTTTTCGTTACCATATCCCAGAGTTTTATACTATGGAACAGAAACTTATTCAACTCAGTCGCGATCTATCAATCTTCCATTACCTAATGCCGACCTTCAGGCTCGTCAGCCTATGCAGTGGCACGATATTAGCGCTTCTATGGTAAGCCTCATCCATCGCTTAACTCAAATGACTAATAATCGGTAGCAATGGTTACTTCAAGATATTGATTTTCGCAATCGAGTGAAAAAATGATGTTAACCTGTTGTAAAAAATCTTTTTATAGTTTCAAACTCAAACCAAAAACTATACTTTTACCTAAAATTCAAACGTAGAAAACATGACTAGAGATACGCAGATATTTGATCTTATTGCTAAAGAGCGTGAGCGTCAAATGAATGGTGTTGAGTTAATTGCTTCTGAAAATTTTGTAAGTGAGCAGGTGTTGGAGGCGATGGGTTCAGTTCTTACAAATAAGTATGCTGAAGGTTATCCGGGAGCCCGCTATTATGGTGGTTGCCAGATTGTAGACCAAACTGAACAGCTTGCTATCGATAGGCTTAAAAAACTGTTCAATGCTGAATATGCTAATGTGCAGCCACACTCTGGTGCACAGGCAAACATGGCAGTCTTCATGGCTTGTCTAAAACCAGGTGATACCTTTTTAGGGCTAGATTTGTCGCATGGCGGTCACCTTTCACATGGATCCCCTGTTAATATGTCTGGCATGCTTTACAATGCCGTTTCGTATGGAGTAAGGGAAGAAACTGGTCTTGTAGACTACGAAATGATGGAGCAAATGGCCATTGAGCACAAACCAAAACTTATTGTTGGTGGAGCTTCGGCATACTCTCGCGAATGGAACTATGAGCGTATGCGTGCTATTGCAGATAAGGTTGGAGCTTTGCTTATGATTGATATGGCTCATCCGGCAGGACTTATTGCCGCGGGATTGCTCAAAAATCCTCTCCAGTATGCCCAAATCGTAACCTCTACCACTCACAAAACGTTGCGTGGTCCAAGAGGTGGCATCATTCTTATGGGGAAAGATTTTAAAAATCCATGGGGTCTAAAAACGCCAAAGGGTGAGATTAAGATGATGTCGCAAGTGTTGAATGGATCAGTATTTCCAGGAATTCAAGGTGGTCCCTTAGAACATGTAATTGCAGCGAAGGCTGTATCGTTTGGAGAGGCATTGCTTCCTGAGTATAAAGTATATCAAGCCCAAGTTAAAAAGAATGCAGCTGTAATGGCAAAGGCATTTATGGACCTAGGCTATAAGGTTATCTCGGGTGGTACTGATAATCACTCTATGCTCATCGACTTACGAACAAAATTTCCGGACATCACTGGAAAAAAGGTTGAAAACACTTTGGTGTTAGCCGATATTACAATTAATAAGAACATGGTTCCCTTCGATAGTCGGTCACCTTTCCAAACTAGCGGGTTACGCGTTGGAACCCCCGCCATAACCACCCGTGGATTGAAGGAAGTTCATATACAAAAGGTGGTTGAATTGATCGATACCGTAATAAATGACATTGACAGCAAAGCCACTATTGATTCGGTTAGAGCAGAAGTGAATAAATTAATGAAAGACTTCCCTCTTTTTGCTTGGTAACTGGGAGTGGATACTAGAATATAGAACTGGGTTTTTTCCCGGTTCTTTTTTTAACCATACATTTTGGATAGACAATAGAAGCCGGCTGTATAATAAATTCTTTTTACTTTTAGATGATCAGTTTTCCCCATTTAATCAATATGTTAGCGGCAAATTCTCTAAAGGATTAAATTGTTAAACATCCTGTGTCTATTTCAGAAGTTTTTTCAATACCTTAGAGTCGTTAAGCAGGGCTTAAATGAAGCACTTTCTACACTATCGCATGATACGAATTTTCATAATATTGCTTGGCTTTTCGCTAATGCAGATTAATGCTTTTTCCCAGAAAATTGGAGGGAACGGATATGACTATTTCGGTGAGTTTGTCAATGGTCGGGCATTTGTTTATTCCGGTGGTTACTGGGGCATTATAGACGAAAACGGAAATGAAATTGTCACTCCAAAGTATGATAAAATATATCCGTTTTATCATGGTCGAGCAAATGTACAGCTGCATGGTAATTGGGGCGTATTGGGCGAAGATGGAAAGGAGCTAATTCCTCCCGTATACACAAAAATATATCCTTTTGTAAATGGCAAAGCCTTGGTGTTGGGTGAGGGGAAGTTTGGAATTATCGATGAAGTTGGAAAAGTAGTTGTTCCAGTTATTTATGTGCGGATTGCTCCTTTTATTAAAGGGCGTGCAATGGTGTATAGAGATAAACATTGGGGAATGATCGATACCCTTGGTCGAGAGATTATATCACCAAAATATGATAAGGTTGGTCAATTTAAGGATGGTCTTGCTGAAGTATGGCTCGATCAGAAGGTGGGCTTGGTGGATGAAACGGGTAAGGAAGTTGTGGTTCCGCAGTATGAAAAAATTACAGATTTTCAGGGAGGAAAGGCGTTGGTATATATTGAGGGTCGCATTGGCGTAATCGATCAAACAGGGAAGGAGCTTGTCCCCTCGGCTTACAATAAGATTGGACCCTATGTAAATGGACGGGCAATTATAGTTAAAAATGGAAAATTTGGAATTCTTTCGCAGGATGGTAGCGAGATACTTTCTCCAATATATGACAAGATAGGTCCTTTTGAGGATGGCCGTGCTGTGGTATATAAGGATGGACTGTGTGGAATCATTTCGGAAGAAGGCAAGGTTACCCTAACTCCTCGTTATGATAAAATTATCTTCATCAAGAACCATCGGGCAAAAGTGCTTCTAAATGGACGCTATGGGATTATTGATGAGGCTGGAAACGAAATAATCTCGCCAAGAAAGAAGAAGAAGGAATACTAGCACATGGAGTGGTACATTTACCTCTTAATTGTGGTTGCCGGTTTTATTGCTGGTTTTATTAATACACTTGCTGGGCAGGTTCACTGCTCATATTGCCTTTATTAATTTTTTTGGGATTACCCGCAACCATTGCCAATGGAACTAACCGCATTGGTGTACTACTTCAGAGTATAGTGGCAACAAGAAGTTTTAAGCAGAAGAAACTTTTTGTGTGGCCGGAGGCAATTGAATATCTTATACCCGCTTCGGTTGGAGCTGTATTGGGTGCTTCTTTGGCTGTAACGCTCAACGAACATTTAATGCAGCGTGTTATTGGTGGCTTGCTAATCTTTATGTTTTTTGTTGTGCTCTACAAGCCGGAGCGGTGGATAAACGATGCCAAATCTTTGATGTTAACTCCGATGTTGCGCATTTTGCGCGGAGGAGCATTTTTTTTGGTTGGGTTATACGGTGGATTTATTCAAGCTGGGGTTGGATATTTTCTTTTGGCCTCTTTCGTTTTTTTAACTGGCTCCAACTTGCTTAAGTCTAATGCACTTAAGGTGCTTTTAACAATGGTTTTTACAGCATTTGCGCTAGTTGTATTTATGCTAAATCGCGAAGTAGACTATTTTATAGGTCTATTGCTCGGCGTAGGCAGTATGTCTGGAGCCTGGTTTGCCGCTAAAATTGCCATTAAGCGAGGAGCACCTTTTGTACGATATTTCCTACTGGCAACCCTGTTTGTATTTTCCGTAAAGTTGCTTTTCTTCTAACCATTTTTCTTTTTTGTATGCTTTCCAATAAGGGTTAAAAGTTTCTCCTTCGATATTGGTTTAGCTATATAGTCCGTACAGCCTGCGGAAAGACAATTTTGTCGATCTTCCTCCGTGGCATAAGCAGTTTGTGCAATGATAGGCGTTCTTTTAATAATTTTTCTAATTAAAGGTATTAGCTCGAGCCCATTGATGTCTGGTAGCCGTACATCGAGTAGTATGATGTTCGGTCTATATCCATTGGTTAGAAATTCTATTCCTTTAGCTCCATCTGAAGCAATTGTTGGATGAGTGTTGGCTGAACGAAGTAGCTGTTCAATATACTCCGCATTGTACTTATCATCTTCAATTACTAAGATTTTTAAATTGTCTAATTGGTAGTCCTTTTCTCTTTTCGTTAATAGTGGTGGGGTAGATTTTTTAATGGTTTTACGGGGGATTGAAAAGTAGAATGTGGAACCTTGATCTACTTTAGACTCTAACCACATGGAACCACCCATTAGTTCTACTATTCCTTTGCTGATGGTTAATCCTAATCCTGTTCCTCCACCTGCATTTGGGAGTGAATCGTGTGCTTGTCTATATCGATGAAAGATAAGTTCTTGTTTCTCTTCTGGTATACCAATGCCTGTATCTTTAACAAAAAATAGCAGGTTGTCGGGTTTCGTCATTTCGCAACCAAATTCAATATAACCTGTATTGATGAATTTCCATGAATTTTCAATTAGGTTTACTAGTATTTGCTTAAGTCGTCCAAAGTCTGCAAAGATTTCATCATCGTTTGGGGTAAGCTGGTTGTTGAGCCTTATGATGATGTTGGGTTTGTTCCCAATAATCTGCTTGGAACAATAAAGATCGAATAAATCATTTAGCATTTGGCTAATCTTGCCATTGGCTGGTTGAAGTTTGAGCTGATTTGCCTCAATTTTGGAAATATCGAGTATGTCATCGATGATTTTTAGTAGATCGAGTGAACGTTGTTTTATAATGGATGCAAAGTGCTGCTGTTTATCTTGCTTGAAATTTGGTTCTGCAAGTAGTCCTGCAAATCCAAGTATTGCATTCATGGGCGTTCTAATTTCATGGCTCATATTTGCAAGAAATGCACTTTTAAGACGATCCGACTCAACTGCCCTGTCCTTTGCTTGAAGTAGTTCTTCGTTTTGGGCAATATATTCTTCGTTGAGGGCAGCGTACTCCTCATTACGCTCCTTTAACTCTTGGTTAATTGTTAGCATTTCCTCTTGGATTCTACGTCGTTCAGTGATATCTCTACTGATTGAAATAATCTGAGGGATATTTTGAATCATAACTTTTGATAGTTGAACCTCCTCCCAAAAAATGGTTCCATCCTTCCTGACATTTTTCCATTCAAACCGTTGTGTTGTCCCTTCTTTCGTTTTATTTAAGTAATGCATTGCCTCCTTATAGGAGTAGGGTGGCTGGTTCCAGTAGCTATATTGTTTTAGTTCATCCAGTGTCGAAAGTCCGTATGACTGAATGGCGTTTCTGTTGCCATCCGTTATGGCGCCATCGATATAATTGTGTATTAGAATGGAGTCCGACGCTAATTCAAAAATTGTTCGATAGTTATTTTCAGATTGGCGTATTTTATCCTCGTTAGCTTTTTGTTCCGAGATATTGGTAATAATTATTCTTAATCCTATCTTTTTGTCATCAACAATGATTGCTGCCTTGTTAACAATAGCTGGAAATTGGGTTCCATCTTTTCTTAATAGCAAAAATGCGTTGCTCTCATGTCCATTATTAGAGGTATGGAATAGAAATTTTCTTGCTCGTTTGAGTTCTTCCTTTGAGATTAGTTGGTTTATATTTATTCGGTTTTGAAAATCATTGGTTGAATAGCCAAATTCGGTTCTGAAGTATTGATTGGTAAAGGTGATTAACCCATTGCTATTTGTTTCAAGAACTGGTTGGGGTAAAAGATTTATCATTTGACGAAAGCGTTCCTCGCTCTCTTGCAGTTTTTGCTCTGCCATTTTTTGAGAGGTAATGTCTCTTCCTACTCCAATAATGGCTACCACCTCGCTCTTGCTATTCAGTACCGCATTGTTTGACCATGCTATCCAACGCCATCCTTCCTTTGTTTTGGCACGCTGTTCGTGGTAGCTTATATGGGGAGGAAAGTAAATTGAAGCCAGCGATTTTGCAGTGGACTCTTTGTCGTCCTTATGAACCAGTGGCATAAAGTTTTTTCCCAAAAGTTGGTCTTCCGATTTTCCAAAGGTGTTGCAATAGGAGGGGCTGACAAACAAAAAGTGTCCTTGATTGTCCACCTTTACTATTAAATCTGTTTGGTTTTCAACAAGTAGTTTGTAGTTTTTTTGGTGCAATTCTGCTTGCTGCTTTTCAACTTGTCGATAGGTTATGTCCTTAATTATCAGTAGGTAATAATCTAGCTGCCCATTCGAATTGGAGATGTAGTTGGTGGTAATGTCCAGTAAAGCGTTTGTTTTATTCTTTTTTTGCCAATGTTGAAGAATTGTTGATGCCTCATTTCCCTTTTTTTTTACGGCGTTGGAATCTTCTTCCTCTTTTCTCGAAACGCCGGTTAAATAGTTTAATCTACAGGGTTTACCAATGAGCTCTTTTTTGGGATAGCCGATTATTTCTAGCGCTTTTTGATTTGCTTCAAGCCAGAGATTCTTGTTGGAGATGATGGCAATACCAATAGAGGGTAGATTGAAGAGTTGTTCGTATTTCTTCTCTGCAGCGACCAATTTACTAATTGTTTTTTCTTCTGGCGAATTGGCTTTAATTGAAATTGCAACAGTGGATTGATTAATTAATGGTTGATGGTCGATCTTCACATTTACGGACAGTTTCTTCCCTTTTTTATGGTGATGAAAAGTGGTATATTTTTGCTTTTTTACCTGACTAAATAAGGTAACCTTGTCAAGTTCTGGACAGATATTGGTCAACGGGATGTGCATGATTTCTTCGATGGAGTATCCATAAAGATTGCCTGCTGCCGTATTTGCAAAAACTATTTTATCTTGATCAAGATCGCCTATTAGTAATGCATTACTAGCTAGGTTGAGTAGTTGTGAATAGATTTTAAAATCATTGCCATTACTGGAAAGAGTGGTATGATGAATACCTTTTTTTTCATTCTGATTCTCTTCTTTAACCATGGAAGTATAATTTCAATGGAGGCAAAAAATTAAAATTTAATGATTAATGCAGTTAAAGGTATAAAATAATTGTGATTATAGAACTAGTTGAGGATTAGTTCAATTTCTACCTGCATATTACCAACCCGTTTATTGTTGGTATTCAGGCTAATTTGCATTCCGTTGGTTTATTGTAATCTGAAATTGTAGGTGATGGTTCCAGTTTGATATGGGTCTGCATCTGATTTCACATTAAACTTTGCTTTCATAGCAGCATCCTTTGCCGCTTCAAAGAGTTTTTCGTCCTGAACTGTAGACCCTTTAAGTATTGGGTTTGCCTTGACTACATTGCCATTTCTGTCAACGGTGATTTCGACCACTACTTTTCCCTCTGCTTGTGAATTGTATTTTGGGGTTGGCAATGTTAGATAACCTCGCCCAGCCAGACTGTATGAGGGAATATTCCCATTTCCGTTTCCCCCACCGATTCTGTTTCCAGTAAGTGGTGAACCATTGGGGTCACCTTGATTTCCTTTACCTCCAATTTCACCTTCGCCTTGATTGCCGCCGTCGCTTTTCTGGCCAGGGAAGAGCGCTTTGGGATTAACTTTTGGTTGAGGTTTCGTTTCTGCTTCCTGATTTTTATTTGTCTCTATAGGTTTGGTAACCTCTTTGTTTGTCTTTTGCTTTGGATTTTTCTTTGTCTGCTGCTTTTTTACAATTGCGGGTGCTTCTTCATAGTCTTGAGTCATTGGTGTTTCTTCGTCAGCTGGATTGGCAGCCGATGCCTCTGAAGGTTTTGGCTGCAAATCGGTTGCTGGCTCAAGTCTTCCCAAACCCGTATTGCTGGTTCCAAAGTTGATGAGTATACCAGCCTCCACCTGGGGCGGTGTTGCCCCACCAAGATTAATAAGAATTAAAATCAGTAGCAGAGCCACATGAAAGGCAATGGTCGCTACGAATCCTTTTAATTTGTCGGCTGGGCTAACCTCTGTCATACCTCTATTGTTCTGGACTGGTCGCTAAAATTAACTTGTAACGATTGTTGCGTGCAATATTCATTACTTTAACTACCTCGTCGATAGGAACACTCTTATCGGCATGGAGGGCTAGAGTTGGGTCTTCATCGTTCATTAACTTTTGTTGTATTACACTTTCTAACTCCGAAAAAGGAACAGGTGTTGATTCAACATAGTAGGTTAAATCCTTGGTGATGGAAACGGTGGTCATCGGTTTACCCTTAACCTGACTATTGCTGCTGGGAAGCTGCAGTGGTAAGGCATTGGGCGAAATAAGGGTGGAGGATAGCATGAAGAAGAGGAGTATTTGAAACACCATGTCCGACATGGCTGACATGCTAAACCCACTTTCAATTTTTACACTTCGCTTTAGTCCCATCGGAATACAAATTAATCAACAGGTTCATTCAGAAGATCCATGAAATCGGTTGTGTTTCGTTCCATGTTAAACACTACCTTTTCAACTTTCGCTACAAGAATGTTATAGCCAAAATAAGCGAAAATACCAACAAATAGCCCGCCTACGGTGGTTACCATTGCGGTGTAGATACCACCAGACAACAAACCAATTTCGATATTGCTACCTGCTTTAGACATTTCGTAGAAGGCTTGAATAAGACCAATTACAGTACCAAGAAATCCGAGCATTGGTGCACCTCCGGCTATGGTCGCTAGGGTAGGAAGGCCAGCTTCTAATTTTGATACCTCTAGGTTTCCGACATTTTCTATGGCTGTATTTACGTCAGGCAATGGACGGCCGATTCGCTCTATTCCTTTTTCAATCATTCTGGCAATGGGCGATTCCTTCGATTGGCATAAGGCCTTTGCTGCATCTATTTTGTCATCATGAATGTATTCTCTAATTTGGTTCATGAAGTTTAGATCAACTTTTTGAGCCCTGCGGATAGCTGAGTAACGTTCAACAAATATGTAAACAGCAATTACCGACAAAACTGCCAGTACTATCATTATCCATCCTCCCTTTACGGCTAAATCCCAGAGACCAAGAGTATCTTGGTTTGCAGGAAGATTTGCGGCTACCTTTGTAAGTGGTTGCGCCTGAATTAATAACAAAGAGATACCCATAAGTGTAGTTGTTTTTAATTGCCGAATTTACAAAAAAAACGAGAGTTAACCGTTTTTATTTTGTTCCGTTGCCGCTAGAGTCGGTGCTGTTTTGACTATTGCCGGTAGGATCGCTGGGGAGGATTCCCTCTTTATTTGTAGAATCAGCGGGGGGGAGATTTTTCTTCTCCTTTTTTGCCTTTCCTTTCCAAATATCTTTTTCTTTAAGTCGCTCAGATTGTCGAATTCCTCTCTATACGAAATACCAATACCTTGTGTGTTTGGTGATCTTTCGTAGATGAGGTTATCGTTTGATCGAGTAAATCCTTTCACACTTAATTTAGGCGTTATTTTGTATTCAATGTCGAAGTCTCCGCCTAGACCGTTGCCTGAGTTTTTACTATTTCCTCCCATGTCTACGTTGCCGTTTACGGTAATTCTATCGTTGAATAGTTGGGTGGATATAGCCACTTCAACTTCATCATTGGTAACCTGATCGCCTGGGCGATACTTGAATCCAACGTCAAACGTTTTGCTTAGCTGCGATAACCAATTACTAAGCTGGTTAGACAAGAATTCGCTGGCGGTAACGCTAACGCTTGCGGCTCCAAAACTTTGCCCTGATACGCCATTTTGACTCTGCATTTCATTGAAGGCCATGTCGGGGAAAAAACTATTAATAACCAGTAAGGAAAGAAACTGCTTGCTGATTTTTTCATCGGTATTTAATGCATTGAGAACTTTTCCCTGTGTTTCTGCATCGATGCTAGGTACGTCGATATTGAACTTTATGGTGGGTTGCATGAGCTTGTCCGACATCAAAATTTGACATTCCACCGGGATTCTTCTTTTGTATACCGAACTAGTGTCGTTGAGCAGGTCGCTCAGTGCGGCTTTTAACTTATACACCGCCTTAATGTCAACATTTGCATTTTCGGCATCACCATTCCATCGGAGGGTACTGCCATTGTCAATCTTAAAGTGTTTGTTTATAATGTTTTGAAGTGTAAAAAGATAATCTCCTTGGTCGATGGTGTAGTCTCCATATATTTTGAATATGTTTTGGTTCGGGTTAATCTCCATTTTAGATTTCCACTACCGGTGGCTTTAATAATATCACCAACCTTAGGGTCGATTATTATTTGAGCTTCTGCATTTGAATTTACGTTGAGATTCATGTTTATGCTCAGCTGCATTTGATTGTCCGCTACTTCTTGATTTTTCTCTTCAATTAGAATTTCGTCAGTTTTGGGCTTAACAATGGTTATAAAATCTGAATTACCAACCTCGCTTGCCGAATTGAGAGGAATCATCATGCTCGTGTTTTTCTCTGTAGTAGCATTTACATTTATGAGCAATGCATCTGCATTTCCTGAAAGATTGGCTGTTCCACTGACATACGCCGTGCCATAGAAGAGTTCATTATCTCGCTGGGTGGTGTTAAGGCAGAGTAGGTTTTTGGGGTAGATGTTGATTTTATAGGAGATATTGCTAAAGTTTGTGTGAGTAAAATTTCCATCCATTGCCGCTGTACCTCCCTTGGGATCGGTAATTACCCCATCTTTTATGGTTACCTGCCCGTTTCTAATCTCAATAGGTGCCTTAAGCCGATAGTATGTGTTGAGATAATCAACTCGAAATCCTAGGTCTTTAGTGATTAAATTGCCGTTGATAATGGGGGCGGCTAGCTTTCCTGTAACGTTAATCTCTCCTGCCACACCACCTTCCGGTTCGGAAAGAATGTCGATAAGAAAAGGAGAGAATCGTTCCATCATTAGCGAATTTATCTTCACATTCAGATTCAGATTATCTTGTTTTGGTTCGTAGCTGCCTACCAGTTTAAAAAGGGTGGTGTCATTTCTAACCGTAGAAACGTTTATGTTTAACTTGCTGGATGAGTCGTCCCAAATGCTCTGAATTTGAGTGGTACCGACCATCTTGCCGTTAATTTGAAGATCTTTAAGGTAGAGGTTGGATGAGAAAACAGGACTGTTGAAAAGATTCCCGATTTTGGCGTTACCGTCAATCATTCCCCTAAAGTTATATCCAGAGGCTTCTGTCACAAAGTTAATGTTCGAAATGTCGATATTGTTAAAGGCCACTTCAATGGAATCGGATGGTGAACCACTGGCTTTTCCCGAAATTGCAATGCTTTGATGCTTGTTGTATAGGTTAATGTTGTGAAATGCAACAAGATGGGTGTTGAGGTCTACATAGGACTGTCCGATGCTCCAGGTGGTGTCGTTTATTGTCAACTCTGATGGGTCAAAGAATAGCTTGGCCAGAGGCTTGGTCGAATCGGACTTTTCATAAAGATTAAATCTCCCATGAATTGTACCCTTATTTTCCTTCTCGCTTTGGTTGTTCCAGCTAATTTTGTAGTTTGAAATATTGTTGGCAGTGGAAGTGGCAAACTCCAGTTGCTGTAATTGAATACCTCCTGCATCGAGTTGGTTCGCGGTAAATCCGGCTTCAAGCAATGAGTCGGTTGTTTGAACTGTGATGGTGAGCTCATTCATATTGTTATTATCAATACCAATTTCGGGAAAGCGAGCTCTAATGTTAACCGTTTGAAGTACTGGGTTATATATGGAAAAAATGGTTGAATTAGTTCCGATGAGCAGTCCTGGAATGATATCGCGAACCATCATGCTTCCTGCTTCCTTAACCTTCACCTTGAGCATGTATGTTTGGTCATTGTCGTCATCCTCCTCCTCCGATTCAATCGTTGATGGTTGTGGTTTCTCATTTGAAACTTGTAAGGCTGGCAGATACTTCTTAAAGAATTTTGATATTGATACAGAAATGTTTGCAAAGCTATATTTTCCTCTAAGTTCGGCATCGACCATGTCGGAATTCAGGTTGAGACTGTGGCTATACTTTGTACTGGCTGCATTAAGTTGAATGGTTCCCAGCTTGTGGTTCTGTAATGATGAGCGATAAATAGAGTTCTGTATGCTCAATTCGCCATTTAAATTATCAAGGCTATTACCGGAAATTTTAGAGGTAAGGGCAAATGAGAGCAGTGAAATGGAGTCTTTATCGTAAAATTTAAGTTTGAATAAATCTGCTTTGGCTAGAAAAAGTGAAAAATCAAATACTGGCAGCTCCTTCGAAAAGTCTATTTTGCCGCTTAAGTTAAACTTTAGATTTGGGTCTTTACTTACGATTGATCCGTCGAATGAACTTTCTGTTGCTTGTCCATTGAATAAAATATCACCATAAGAATAGCCACGCAAGTCGAATCGGTCAATTTCTGCGTTCACATTAGCTACCACATGATGTTTGTAGAAATAGCCTTTCCCTTTGATTTTTGCAGTTGCTTTACCAAGTAATGAATCGGCCATTAACTTTGCCGCATCCATCTCTTTAAATTCTATGTTACCATCAAAAATGGTTTTAAGGTTTTGAGGTTTCATGTAAAAGTTGGCACTCAGTAATCCGGCTTCGCTATCTAGATTTCCAAAGGTCACAAAGTTTTGGATATAGCCATTAAAACTCCAGGATAAGCTAAACGGCATGTCTTTTTTCAAGTTATCTGCAAATTGAATTTTGTTGTCTGGCAAAAGGTTGTTAAGAATGGTTTCCACCTCTTGTGGCGTGGATTTGAGCGATTGAATGTTGCAAAGAATTAGGGTGTGGTCAATGTCCGGGAGCCCTTTCATTACAAAAGAGGTTTCCAGCGAAGTCTTTTGGAGCGTTTTTACTTTTACTTTTTTTGCATTAAGGTTGGCTACTGGACCATCTACATCCAAGTCGATGAAGTAGATTCCCTTCATCTTTTCAAAGTCGGGGACAAAATAGCTTAGGGTCTTCATATCTACCACCGATTCGGGTATTAACCCTCTTATTTTAACCCGATTCACAAAGTTGTTGAAATCGGCAAGGCTATCGTAATAAAACTTAAGTTCTTGAAGATGTAGCGAGGTGTTGCCTGCGATTAAATTGCCCTTGTATATTGACATCGACTTGGGCGTCATAAGATAAAATCCGGAAAGATTTTCTAGCTTAAATCCCGATTTTTCCTCCAAGTTTATGTAGTCAATGTAGCAAGAAAGGCTATCGCCAACCTTTTTTAGGTCGGAAATACTTAGGTTGAAATGATTTACTCGCAGGTCATCATAGTTAACGCCCCATTCAGGTTTATCGGTAGTTTGTTGCTTAAATGCAAAATTCATATTGTTGATTGATAGACTGCTGAGATCTATTTTCCAACTTGGTGATTCATTTCCTATGTTGGTAGTGTCGCTAGGAGAACTCAGCTTATCAATAATAAAATCGAAGTTTGCCTTGCCCGTGGAATCTTCGTAGAGCTTGGCGGTGGTTGAATTTAGGCTGATGCTGCTTACGGTGATAGATCTCTTACTGAAGTTGAGATGGCTTAGCTTGGCTTCAATTGTCTTGGAATATAACAGGGTGTCGCCATTTTGGTCTGTAATAAATACATTTTTGAGTAAAAGACTATTAAATGGCTTAAAGCTGACTGATTCAATAGTGATTGTGGTTTTCAGCCGTTTGCTGAAATTTTCCGCAATTGTTTGGGCTAGGTAAGATTGAACTTTTGGGCTATTTAGCAGCAGTAGGCTTCCCCCTGCGAGAAGCAGGATGATTACCCCAAGGGTAATTGCCGAAATTTTAATAATTTTTTTGATACTTTTACCGAATTATTACTTTACAAAAAAAGCAAAAAAAAAGGTAATCTGAACCATGAATAGCAATGAAAAGTGTGTGGTTGTCTTAGGTATTGAGAGTTCGTGTGACGATACATCGGCATCGGTCCTTCGCAATGAGTATATTCTTTCCAATGCCATTGCAAACCAAGAGGTGCATAAGCTATATGGGGGGGTTATTCCGGAACTAGCATCGCGAGCACATCAGCAGAACATTATTCCAGTTGTTAACAGTGCGTTGAAGATTGCAGGTGTATCGAGAGGTGACGTGGATGTCGTTGCTTTTACGAGAGGTCCTGGATTGCTGGGCTCCCTGCTGGTTGGAACCTCTTTTGCTAAGGGTTTCGCACTTGGGTTAGATATTCCATTGGTGGAAGTAAATCATTTGCAAGGTCACATCCTTGCTCATTTTATTAAGGAGGCGGGTAAAGATACCCAACATCCTCAATTTCCTTTTATTTGCTTGCTCGTTTCAGGTGGACACACGCAGTTGGTGTTGGTGAAGGATTATCTAGATATGGAGATTGTTGGCCAAACCCTTGACGATGCTGCCGGCGAAGCTTTTGATAAATGTGCTAAAGTAATGGGGCTTCCCTATCCTGGTGGGCCTGTAATAGACAAGTTAGCCAAGGAGGGTAATCCTAAGGCCTTTAAATTTAACAAACCATCCATAAAAAATTTTGATTTTAGCTTTAGTGGTCTGAAAACATCTTTTCTCTACTCTTTGCGCGATGCGGTTGGATCGAATCCTAATTTTGTTGAGGACAATAAAGCCGACCTATGTGCCTCGCTGCAGGCAACCATTGTAGATATTCTTTTCGATAAATTGGTGAAGTTGGCAATCGAGGTGGGTGTAAAAGATATTGCAATTGCTGGAGGTGTGTCGGCAAACTCTGGTATTAGAACACGATTAGTGGAAGAGGGTGCTAAAAGAGGTTGGAATGTATTCTTGCCAGAGTTAGATATACTACCGATAATGCGGCGATGATTGCCGTTGCGGGTTACTATAATTTTCTCAAAGGACATAGAGCAGCATACGATATTGCTCCATTGGCACGGATGGCTTTTTAATTTTTGTTATCGCTAATTTTGGTTAGAAATTCCTGAAGTTTCTGGAATAGTTCCTCCTGAATTATCGGTTTTATAATATAATCATCGCATCCGGCCTCAAGACAACGGTAGCGGTCCTCCTCCATGGCATAGGCTGTTTGAGCAATAATGGGTAGGTTTGGTTTTTCCTTTTTAATCATTTTGGTAGCGTCTAGTCCATTAATCTCTGGAAGTTTAATGTCCATCAGAATAAGTTGAATTTGTGGATTGAAAAGAGCAAAATCAACTGCCTCTCTACCGTTGTTTGCAACGATAACGGTAGCACCACGTTTCTCAAGTATCGTTTTAGAAGAAGACTATTGCTTGGGTCGTCTTCGACCACCAAAATTACAAGTTTTTCTAGCAGTTTATAAGGATAGACCTCCTCCTTAGGTTGGTTACGCTTTTGAGGGCTGGCAACGAATGGAATGGAAATGTAGATGGATGTTCCATTTTCAGCGCTCGTTTCGAACCATAAATTTCCATTTAAAAGTTTGATTAGCTCTCTCGATAACGAGATGTTTAGGCTGACACCTTCGGCAAGTGGCTGCATTGGCTCAGCATATACCTCTTGGTCTTCGAGAAGTTGCCTCATTTCATTTTCAGAGATTTCTTTGTTTGCCTCCCTAAGAATAAATTTAATATCACCGGATTCTTCACTGACTAAAAGCGTTATTTCTCCCTCTTCGATAATTCGTGAAAAAGAGTTTGCCAAATTGCATACCGCTTGTTGTAATCTTCGTTCATCCGTTTTAATGTATATTGCGCTTGGTGGTGGTATCAAATTAAACTTAACCTTATCGTTTAGCGAAGGTTCCACCTCTTCGTGCAGGTGTTTAAGGCATTCCTGCATGAGCTTATTTATACTCGTTCGGTTCGAGTTGATTTTTAAATTTCCTGTTTGAACTTTGGAAAGATCGACCAAATTGTCAATGACCTTGAGGAGATTTAAGCTGTTTTTTTGAATTATTTCGAAAACTTCATGATACTTTTCTTGGTCAATTTGACCTTTTTGAACCAGGTTGGAAAAACCTACAATAGCATTCATTGGGGTTCTAACCTCGTGCGATAAGTTTGCAAGAAAAGCATCTCTCTGTTCGGCAAACCTTTTGCCATCGTGAATGTGAAGGTTAAGTTGATTTCTCGATTGGGTCACTTCGGCCATTGCCTTTTCCTTGTCCCTGTGTTCAACCTTGAATAGGGCAATCGCCCTTCTTAATTCGATTTTAGTGTTTTTTGCTCTAAAGAAGTAGTAAATGGCTAAGCCAATAGCTAGTAGCATTATTACCAAGAAGGTAATGCTCAGTGGAATTAGATTTTTTGCTTGTTGCTCATCCTTTTTTATGTAGATAAAATCATCAAGTGATTTGTCTGATTTTGCTAATCCCAACTTGTAGTACACCTGTGCAATTTGCTCCCAGCGTTTGCGATCCATATGCCCAATTTCAATAATGTTTGGCATGATAAATTTATCCAAGGTCTGAGCCTCAAATAAAAGGTGGTCCTTAATCTTTGTGGGATTATATTTTTCTAAAATTAATTCTGCCATCTCTTCCTGATGGTTGACAGCGTATTCCCATCCCTGCAGCGAAGCAGCAAGGAATTTATCGGCAACCGAGGAGTGCTTACTAATGTATTCTTTCGTTGAAAAAAGACAATCGGCATAGAAATTTATACCATAATCTTCAGGAGCAATGTTGACATAATCAATGTCGAATTTCTGGAGGAAGTAAGGCTCATTGGAAACATATGCATTAAGAGCGTCAACTTTTCCAGAAAGTAACTCGTTTAGGCTAAAAGAGGGGGCGACAACTTTAAAATCTCCTTTTTTTAATCCAGCTTCCTCGAGCATGGCATAAATTTCTCCTGCATAGCCAGTCTCTCCAATCATGATTGATTTTCCTTGCAAATCTTTTGCAGAGGTTATGCCTGACGATTTTTTTACCAACAGAATAGATGGAGACCGTTGGCAGATGGAAGCCATCACAACCACTGGTTCTCCATTGAGATAGTGAACCACTATTCCAGAATTAGCAATGCCAAAATTGTAGTTGCCTTTTACAACCTGATCAATGGTGTACGCCTCTGAATCCGCTTCTTTAATTTCAACATCTAATCCCGCTTTTTGGTAGTAGCCGTGAGCAATGGCAGCATAGTAGCCCGCAAATTGGTATTGATGCTTCCATTTAAGCAATAGTGTAATTTTTTCTAAACCATAAGATTTTGCGGGTAGAAGGAGTAGGTAACAAGTAATAAGCAACACCGCAGCGAGTTGTTTATTAACAATTGAAAATTTCTTATTTTTAAACTTTCGGGTAAATTTGCTGTCTCCCATGGAAATATTGAATCTGCGCTAATAATTTTGCAAGCAAAATACTAAAAAAAGCTATGTTGACAATTATATCACCATCAAAAACTCTAAAATACCTTGCACCAAGCTTCGCTTTTCGAACAACAATGCCAATGTTTCTAAACGATGCTGATCGTATTGTTGATTGGATGAGGTTGATGAGTGTTGAGGAGATATCGACACAGTTGAAGGTAAGTTCCTCCATTGCTCGGCTTACCTTTGAGCGTATTCAACAGTGGAACCTTCCATTTACTGATGCAAATTCTTTACCAGCGATTTTTTATTTTAGAGGTGATGTGTTCACTGGTTTGGATGCAAATACTCTGTCGGAACCGGAGGTTTATTTTTCGCAAAATTCGGTTCGCATTCTTTCTGCACTTTATGGTGTTTTACGACCGTTGGATTTGATGCAGCCCTACCGGTTGGATATGGGGCTTAAGTTTAAGCTGGGAAAGTTTAACAATCTGTATGATTATTGGGGTGACAGGCTCTTGGTCGACATTGAGAAAGAGTTAAATAATCATGAAGTGACGGTGTTGATTAATTTAGCATCGCAGGAATATTACAAAGCGGTAGGCTCAATTTCTAATCGGTTCAGAGTAATTACTCCAATATTTTATGACGTGGCAAAAGGAAAGCCTAGAATTGTGGCCATTCATGCAAAGAGGGCTCGAGGATTGATGACTCGGTTTATTATAAAGAATAGGATAGAGGAGCCTGATCAGCTGAAATTGTTTCAGGAGGAGGGATATATTTATAGCCCAAATGCCTCAAGTGGTGATGCTTGGGCATTTGTGCGTTAATGGTTGATGGATTTTCTTTCTGCTATTTTTTGCTTTGAATGATCAGGCGTGTTACTCCACATACACAACTAATCCTTTAAGGTATTCACCTTCGGGATGGTAGATGTTGATGGGGTGGTCTCCCGGTTGGGATAGCTGATGGAGTATTCGAACTTTACGCCCAGCAATGGCCGCTGCCGTAAAAACGGTGTTCCGGAAATGTTCTTTCGTTACCACCTGGGAGCAGCTGAATGTAAAGAGAATTCCTCCCGATTGAATTTTTGAAAGAGCAATAGTGTTAAGCCTTTTGTATCCTTGAAGTGCATTTCCCAACACCTTGTTGTGCTTTGCAAAAGCTGGTGGATCGAGAATTATTAGATCATATTTATCCTCTTCTTTCCTGAAAAAGTTGAAGGCATCTTCGGCGAAAGCTTTGTGGTTGGGTGCCTCTGCAAAATTTTTTTCGACGTTGGTATTTGTAAGCTCGATGGCTCGTTTAGAACTATCGACACTATGAACCAAGTTGGCTTTGCCGCGTAATGCATATACGGAGAAACCACCGGTATAACAAAACATGTTTAGAACATTTCGTCCTGCGCTGTATCGCTCCAGCAGCATCCTATTTTCTCGCTGGTCGATAAAGAAACCGGTCTTTTGTCCCTCCACCCAATCAATGTTAAATAGTAAGTTGTTTTCCATGGCCCACGATGTTCCCTGCTCTCCAACGAGGAATCCATCTTGTGGGTTGAGCCCTGCATTGAAGGGGAGCGTTGTGGCACTTTTATCGTAAACTGACTTGAGATGCAGCTCGGGTAAGGACATCAGTAGGGTTGCAATTAATTGCCGGTTGCGATACATTCCAACTGTATGTGCCTGTATTACTGCAGTGGTATCGTAGATGTCAACAATTAGACCAGGAAGTCCATCTCCTTCTCCATGGATAAGCCGGAAAGCGTTGGTCTTAATGTTTTGTAGAAGTCCAAGTGCCTTGCGCAGCTTTATAGCTTCGGTGATTCTTTCGAGCCAAAATCCTTCAGTGAAAGTATCTGGTGCAAAGCTGAGCATTCTAACGGTGATGGATCCAATTTGATAATGACCGATACCAATTAAGTCATTTTCGCTCGTATAAACTTCTACCAAATCGCCTTCAGCAGGATTGCCTGTTGTGCGGGCAATGGCACCTGAAAATATCCAAGGGTGAAATCGAAGGAGCGACTGTTCTTTTCCTCTTTTTAATACTATGCTAGCTGTCATACAGAGATAACTTTTTTGAAGCAGGTAAGCTTATTGTAAATCTGAAGGCACATGTATGCATCCGTTGCTGCGTATCTTTTTTGGGCCTCAGTGAGTATCGGGTTCTCCCAGTTGGTAAGCTGTTGCGCTTTCGAAATTCTTACGCCTAGCACAATAGCAGAAAGTTTTTTTAGGCTCTTGCCTTCTATTCCAAAAGAGCCGCTATAGTTCTGAAGATCGAGAAAATTTGCAGGTAAAAATTCAGAAAGGGCGCGTAGCGATCGAATGTCGTCCTTTATGCCAACTCCAATTTTCAGAATCTTTTCACTCGAAAGAACTGCTTTTAATGGTTGGGGAATTCCAATGTTACTCAACTGAAAAAGAAAGGCCTCCTCAGCTGTTGATAGCTGTAACAGTGCCACCTGATTGTTTCTTCCTTTACGAAAGGAAGGACGCGTTTCTGTGTCGAAGCCAAGAGCACTTTTCTTCAATAGAAAGGTGGCCGCTTCAATTGCTTCTTCCTCTGTAGCAATGGGAATTATTTTTCCCTCGAAGTGAAAGAACGGGAGTTGATCTAACTCTTCTTTTTCTATATTCGGTTTAAAGCCTATGGTCATTATCTGTTTTATATTCCTCTTGTTTTTTTGAAATTATCCAGTTGGATGTGTCTTCAGTAATTTCGTTTTCGTTGGCAATAGCTATGTTTTCTGGATTTTCCAGTAACCGGTGGATGGTGCTCATCGTAGAGAGAACTTTTATACCCCAGTATCGCTGAAAGTTGTATTTAATCTCCCACAGTGCGTCGTTCATAATTTCCTCTGCTCCAGTTTGGAAGAGGGAACTATAATCTTTCAAATCTTGGTATATGTCGGCTAAATTTTCAGAAATGGAGGATACCTTGGCCTCGTCGGTATCGGTTTCTTCAACGGTGAGTTCTAAATAACTGTCGTTCTTACCAATGATTAAAAGTAGCTTATTGCGAATTCCTTGCCAGTCGTCTTCAGTAACAAATTTCTCGTTGCCATCATCATATAGCAACTCCGTTTGAGGAAGAAGCGTAGCTTTCATATAGAGAAATGGGAGTACTTTTTGTAGCGTGTTGAGTAGGGTAACAACTTCCGTGCTGGGCGGGTTTTCTAAAAATTTGCATATTTCGTTTGCAACGGTTGTAAATTCAAGCACCGGTTTTGAATACACTATATTCCCTGTCTCTTCAAAATCTGTCATTCTTAATTATTTTATGCCGCCAAAGATATAAAAACTATTGTGGATTGCTCCACCGAAGCTGGTTGTCGCTGATTGTTAGCTTCTCGTGGTCGAGCAGCCAACGAATAACCTTCGCAATTTTATCGGACGGAAAGTCTAGCTTGTCGGTGAGCTCCTCCACCGTTAAGTTTTTAGTGGTAAGTGCTTCTTTAATGCGATGGAGAATATTGTCGAATTCAACCTTGTTTATATCCACTTCATTGCGCTGCTTGCATACATCGCATAGTCCACATCGGCAGCTGTTGTTTTCACCAAAGTAGGAGAGCAGTTGCTGACTACGGCATTTGGTGGTGGTTTCTACATAGTGAAGCATTGCCTCTATTCTGTTCTGGTATCGAGTTTTTCGATGAAGGTAACTTTCGGGAGAAATACGTAAGTTTTTGTCATCGAGTCGTTCTTCCTGCATTATCAGCAGTGGTGTTCTTTTTTGTTGAAAGTAACTTACAACGTTGAGCTTGTCCAACCTTTTTATTAGCTCTTTCATCTCTTTACCCGTAATTCCAGCACGCTTAGCGAGTGTTTCCTCCTCTATTCTAACAAATCCAGAAAATAATCCAGGGTAGGTTCTTAGCAACAGCTTAATTACTTTGTCGAGATCTGGGTTTGTTACCTGAAGCTTATATAGGTCGTTGCGCTCCATTATAAACATGAGCTTGGACGGATTGTCAATCTCTTCAGTAAGTTCGAGATACCCCTCCATCTCTAGTATTTTTAGCGAGTTGAATACTCGTAAGGCGTTTAGTTTGTATGCGGTGGCAAAGTTTTGTAGTTTAAAATCGTGCACCGTCTCTTTTCCTCCTCCAATTGGCAACTGTAAATAGTTACAGAGTGCATGGTAGGTGCTTTTGACCTCTTCGGTGGGAGGAAATGTGGTTTCAATGCGCTGGAGTAATTTTTTTTTGTCAGATGGGCTGTAGAGCAATATGCCAAAGGCGGTTTTTTCATCACGGCCAGCTCTGCCAGCCTCCTGAAAGTATGCCTCAGGGGAATCGGGTAGGTCAGTGTGGATTACAAATCGAACGTCCGATTTGTCGATTCCCATTCCAAAAGCATTGGTAGACACCATTATACGGACTTTCCCTTTCTTCCATTGATCTTGCTTAATACTCCTGATATCGGAGCCTAGTCCAGCGTGGTAATAGTCGGCAGAAAATCCATGGCTTACCAGCAGCTCAGCCATGTCTTTTGCCGATTGTCGATTTCGAACATATACCACGCCACTTCCCGGAATTTTGTCAACTAATTTTATGAGCAACTTTGGCTTGTCCTCCGTTTCACGAACCACATAAACGAGATTTTTTCGCTCAAAACTTTTCTTCAGTAAATTATTCTTTCTGAACATGAGCTTTTCCTGTATATCGTTGGCAACCTCAGGTGTGGCCGTTGCGGTTAGGGCAAGAATTGGAACTTGCGGTATAATGCTTCTTACCTCTGAAATTTTCATGTAGCTTGGCCTGAAATCATATCCCCATTGAGAAATGCAGTGTGCCTCGTCCACGGCAAGGAGGTTTATGTTCATTCCTTTAAGCTTTTCGGTAAAAAGTCTGGTGCCGAGGCGTTCTGGTGATAGGTAAAGAAACTTGTAATCTAACGTGGCCGCTTTCTCAAGCACATTGTCAATCTCTCTGCGACTCATTCCGGAGTGAACAGCTAGTGCTTTTATCCCTTTTTTTTCAAGATTTTCTACCTGATCCTTCATCAGGGCGATAAGTGGGGTGATAACTAAGCATATTCCTTCTTTGGCTATGGCAGGTATTTGAAAGCAAATGGATTTACCACCACCCGTAGGGAGTAAGGCAAGGGTGTCGTTACCGTTGTATACCGATTGGATAATTTCCTCCTGAAGTGGTCTAAATGAGTTGTATCCCCAGTAGCGTTGTAATATTTGGTTGAAGTTTTCCATTATCACAAATGTAGTTTTAAACCTGAACTTGGGCAAGCTTATCCATTTGTTAAATAAAGCTATTAAGTGTTCATGTAAGGCCTTTTACGTCAAGGAGCAAAATGCTTTGGGTATTTTTTTGTACTTTAGCGCAATTTTTAACAAAAACGTAACCCCATGTCATTCCTTAACGAAAAGTTGGTGGGCGAAGGGCTGACCTTCGATGACGTTCTTTTAGTTCCTGCCTATTCAGCAGTGTTGCCACGCGATGTTAATACGGCAACTCGATTTAGTAGAAACATCGAACTCAATGCTCCAATAGTTTCCGCTGCAATGGATACTGTTACCGAAGCGGCCATGGCCATTGCCATTGCTAGGGAGGGTGGAATTGGTGTTGTCCATAAAAACATGAGCATTGAAAAACAGGCTGCACATGTACGCATGGTAAAGCGGGCAGAGAATGGGATGATTTATGATCCTATTACCATTAGCAATGAGGCTAATGTTGGTGATGCACTTGGCTTGATGCACGATTATAAAATTGGTGGTATTCCAGTGGTGGATGACGGTCGACGGTTAATTGGAATTGTTACCAACCGCGATTTGCGTTTCCAGGAGGATATGAAGCGACCAATTGTGGAGGTGATGACCAAGGAAAATATTATTACTACTGGTCCTGGTACCGACTTGTCACGAGCATCAGCCATACTACAACGCCATAAAATTGAGAAGTTACCAGTAGTAGATGAACACAACAAGTTAGTTGGCCTGCTTACCTATAAAGATATTACTAAAATTAAAGATAACCCAAGCGCTAGCAAGGATGGGAAAGGGCGTTTGCGTGTTGCCGGTGGTGTTGGTGTTACTTACGACACCATGCTTAGGGTGGATGCGTTGGTTGAGGCTCAGGTGGATGCTATTGTAATTGACACGGCTCATGGTCACAGCTTAGGTGTGGTAAAAATGCTAAAGAGGTAAAAGCAAAATATCCTCACATAGATGTGGTGGTTGGAAATATTGCAACCGCAGAAGCAGCTCTTATGCTTGCAAAGGCGGGTGCCGATGCAGTAAAGGTTGGTATTGGACCAGGCTCTATTTGCACAACTCGGGTGATTGCTGGTGTTGGTGTACCGCAGCTTACTGCAATTTTCGATATTGCAAGTGCGCTTAAAGGAACTGGCGTTCCTGCTATTGCCGATGGAGGTATACGGTATTCTGGCGACATTGTAAAGGCATTGGCTGCTGGCGCCGATACCATAATGGCTGGCTCCCTCTTTGCCGGAACGGAGGAGTCACCGGGCGAAACTATTATTTACAATGGAAGAAAGTTTAAATCGTACCGTGGAATGGGTTCGGTGGAGGCTATGCAGCTGGGTTCTAAGGATAGATATTTTCAGGAAGTTGAGGATGATATTAGCAAGCTGGTTCCGGAAGGAATTGTTGCTCGAGTGCCCTACAAAGGTTCACTCGCTGAGGTTTTTTATCAACTAATTGGAGGGTTACGTGCTGGCATGGGATATTGTGGCGCTGTAGATATTCCTGAATTGAAACAGGCAAAGTTTGTTAGAATAACAAACTCAGGAATGCTCGAAAGTCACCCCCACGATGTGACGATTACCGGTGAAGCTCCAAATTATTCCCGATAGGATAAGGAAATAGAATCGCTTTTTTCTCGTTTTTGAGGAGGATTAAACGTTAAATAGCATTATGCTGAAGAAAAGTATTGTCATTTCATTGCTAACCGTTAGCCTGACTGGCGTGGCCAGTTCGCAGGTGTTAAATCAGGTGGCATTAACAATTAATAAGAAGCCAATCACTTTGGCAGAATTTAACTATCTCTTTAGTAAAAATAGAGATGTGAAGGCTGCTGTTGATAGTGCACAGGTTGCTGATTATGTCAGCCTTTTTGTCAACTACAAGTTAAAGGTGGAGGATGCATTAGGCCAAAAGTTCGATACTGCCTCCTCATTTAAAACTGAGCTTGCAGGCTATCGTAAGCAGTTGGCTGCTCCGTATCTTACCGATACAACAGTCGATCGAATAGTAATGCAGGAGGCATATAGCCACATGCTTTTTGACGTAAGAGCATCCCATATTCTCATTCCGCTAAAAGCTGATGCTACATCTGCTGACACTCTTGTTGCCTATAACAAGGCAATGGAGGTTCGTAAACTTGTTATGGCGAATCGCCCGTTCGATTCTTTGGCGATTGCCTATTCTGGCGATCCTTCTGCAAAACATAACGGGGGCGACCTAGGCTTTTTTACCGCTTTTCGAATGGTTTACCCTTTCGAGGAGGCTGCTTACAAGCTGAAGGTTGGGGAAGTTTCTCCGCCAGTTCGTACTCGCTTTGGATATCATTTAATAAAGGTTACCGATAAACGTCCTGCTCGAGGAGAGGTGAAGGTTGCACATATAATGATGCTGGTTCCTAACAATGCTACAACTCTAGATTGGAGCAACGCGCGTTCCAGAATTGATGTGATTCGCGATTCGGTAATGCATGGTTCCGATTTTGCCCAAATGGCCGCTAAATATTCCGATGATAAAGCCACGGCCAAGAGTGGGGGAGAAGTTGCTCCTTTTGGTATTGGACGAGTAATCCCGGTCTTTGAGGATGCTGCTTTTTCTCTGACAGTTGTGGGTGAAGTTAGCCAACCTGTTCGGTCCCCCTATGGTTGGCATATCATTAAGTTGATCGAAAAATATCCAATCCCATCTTTTGGTGATGTTCGCCAGAAAATAAAGGATGGTATTACCCGCGATGAACGTAATGGTGCAGGACGCGATGCGTTTGTGAAAAAGCTAAAGAGTGGTTATGGCTACAAGGATTATATTAAAAACGCATTGGCTGTTGTTAATTTAATTGACTCCTCATTTGCTAAGGGAAACTGGAGCACTCAGTCAGCGCAGAGAATGGCCAAACCTGTTTTCTCGTTTAATCGACAAAAATTCACACAATATCAATTTGCGCAGTATTTGGCAGCTCACGAGGGTAAAATGCCTGTCGATAAAATGTTGTTTACAAATGAAATGATGAACGCCATGGCGGCAGATACCCTGTTGGCCTATGAGTCGTCCACATTGGAGGCCAAATATCCTACCTTTCGTTTTCTGATGAATGAGTATCACGACGGCATGCTTCTATTCGATATTTCAACTCAAAAAGTATGGAACAAAGCTTCGACCGATACCGTAGGCCTTCAGCAGTTTTACATGGAGAATAGGGGTAATTATGTTCAACCTCTTCTCGAACATGCGGCTATTGCTGTGTATGCTGATTCACTTTCGGCTTTTAGGGCTAAACATGCGGTCGATTCAATAGGTTTTGCTAATCTTGTAGTTGATTCGCTGAAGCAAGTCTTGAATAGATCAATTAAACCAACAAATTTTGCCAGCGGTTGGTATCAACCACAGGATCATTTGTTGTTATCAAAATTGCCTCAGAAACAAGGGGTGTATGTGGTTGCAGATAAAAATGCCTCTCCGGTACTCGTTGTTGTTGAAGGTACGAAACAGAACTATCTTCCCGAATTATCAGAGGTTAAGGGAATAGTTACATCCGACTATCAAGAAAAACTTGATTTGGATTGGATCAAACAGCTTAGAATAAAATACTTGATTGATATCAATTGGGCTGTATTGAAGACCTTGATAAAAGAGTAAAGAAACTTTTTTGTGTTATTTGCAATAATAACTAATGCGTTGAGATGTGAAAAAAATTTTTGTAGGAATATTCTTGTTTTCTCTGCTGGCTAGCTGTAGTCTCTTTACACGAAAGGCTGCAGAGAAACCAATAGCCACGGCCTATGGGAAGGATCTTTACCTATCTCAAATTTTGGAAATTTTCCCAGATGGGATTAGTAAGGAAGATAGTGTTCAGTTTTTGAAGAACTACACCGAGAGTTGGGTCAAAAAACAGGTAACTTTGAATAAGGCAGAAGCCAATTTGACTGTATCTCAAAAAATGTGGATCAGCTCCTTGACGACTACCGAACATCGTTGTTGATTTATAAGTATGAGGAAAAGTTTATCCAACAAAAGTTGGATACTGTGGTAACCAATCAGGAGGTGACCGATTTTTACAACAGTAATAAAAGTAACCTGATACTCATGAATTCAATAGTAAAGGCACTCTATATTAAGCTCAAGAATAACTCCCCTGTGCTTGAAAAGGTGAAGGCGATTTATCGGTCCAATAAGAGTGCCGACATTAAGCAGCTCGATGATCTTTGCCTTCAAGGTGCTCAAAAGTATGACTATTTCAATGAGCAGTGGGTTCCATTTAGCATAGTGCTTAAGGAAATTCCGTATCAGCCCGATAATCAAGAGGACTTCTTACGCCGAAACCAAAGTTTGGAATTTAAGGATAGCCTCAATACCTACCTTGTTAATATAAAGGACTACATGATGAAGGGTGAGGTAGCACCTTTAGGTTACGAGAAGCAGGATATCAAAATGATAATCCTAAATCAGCGTAAGCAAGTGTTGATTAAAGATCTTGAGTCGAAAATTTATAATGAGGCTCTCAATCATGGACAGTTTAAAGTATTTGTACAATAGAGGGAAAAGATGATGAATAGAGTTACAAAAATGTTTCTAGGATTTAGCGCCATGGCGTTACTCTCCTTCTCGCCAAGGGCCTTTTCGCAAAAGGTTATGGTCGATCAAGTAATTGCCGTTGTTGGATCCGACGCATCCTTGTTTCCGATGTTGAGCAAGAGATACTTCAAATGCGAGCAGAAGGTATGCCGGTGAATGACAATACCCGTTGCGAGGTGCTTGAAAACCTTATGACACAAAAAATACTTCTCAACCAGTCGCGTATTGACTCCGTGTTCCCTAGCGAATCGCAGGTTGAGTCACAGCTGGAGCAACGGTTGTCTTATTTTTCTAACCAACTAGGCTCTCAAAAAGCTGTTGAAAATTACTTTAAGAAGTCAATTTATGAGATTAAAGCCGATTTGAAGGAGAGTTTGAGAGAGCAGATTCAAACTCAACAGATGCAATCGAAGATTACTGAAAAAATCACCATTACTCCTTCCGAGGTGAAGTCGTTCTACAAGTCACTGCCTTCCGATAGCCTGCCAATGATAAATCTTCAGTATGTAATTGAGCAGGTTGTAAAGTATCCACCAGAGGCTTCCCAGGCCAAGTTTGAGGTGAAGCAGAAGTTACTTGCGCTGCGCCAACGTATCTTAGATGGCGAAAAGTTTTCTTCTTTGGCAATTCTTTACTCTGAAGATCCTGGATCGGCACGTAGGGGAGGCGAGCTAGGCTTTAGGTCGAGAGGTGAGTTGGTTAAACCATTTGCCGATGTCGCCTTCAACTTAAAAGAGGGGCAAGTTTCTCAAATTGTTGAATCAGAGTATGGATATCATATTATTCAATTGATTGAAAAGAAGGATGACAAGGTGAACGTTCGACATATACTTATGAAACCCACGTTTTCTCCTGAGGATGAGATAAAGGTTCAACAAACCTTGGATAGTATTGCTACTGCCGTAAGACAGGATAGCATTACCTTTGAAAAAGCGGCTAGAAAATATTCCGACGATAAGAAGACAAACCTTAATGGTGGCGTGATGGTTAATCCACAAACCGGTTCAGTAAGGTTTGAAAGGATCAGCTTATGCCTACCGACTATTTTACCATTAAGGAGTTAAAAGTGGGGGACGTTTCCAACGCGTTTGAGTCGCGAGATGAAATGGCCAATATGGTTTATAAAATTGTTGCTGTAAAAGATATCATTCCTGCACACAGAGCAAATATTAAGGATGATTACGACGTAATTCAGTCGCTTGCGCTACGTAAAAAACAGCAGGATTTTTTCCTCGACTGGCTCGGTAAAAAGAAGAAAAATATGTTTATCCGAATCGACCCACAGTTTGCTGGTTGTAATTTCCGAAATGAAGGTTGGGTTAAATAGGTTATTGGTTGAGAAATATGCGGTTTTGCATCCTTCGGTTCGCAGCGTTAGTTTTATTTAGCACGTTTGCGTTGCCACTTTTCTCGCAAGGCGACGGTATGCTCCGTATTGAGTATGCCGATAATGCCGCTGGAATGAAAGTTGGCAATGGTGAATCTGTACAGAAACTCATTGGTCATGTTCGCATTCGACACATGGGCACACTCATGTTGTGCGATAGCGCTTATAAATACAGCTCGGGCATGCTAATTGCCTATCATAATATCAGGATCATTCGTGATGCCGTAACGCTATATGGCGAAAAGTTAACCTACGATGCCAATTTAAAACAGGGCATAGTTACCGGTAAGGTGGTTCGAATGGTAGATGACTCCACGGTTCTGGTTACTAATGCAATTAAATTCGACACCAAAGTCAGCTCTGCTGAGTATTCTACCGGCGGAACCATAACAAGCCCCGATGGCGTTTTAGTGAGCCAGTATGGACATTACTACAAGGTTGCGCATAAGGCCGTTTTTAGGGGTAAGGTTGTGATTACTTCGGACGATAAAGTTGTGAAGACCGACTCCATTATGTATCTGACCGACTCAAAAACGGTTGTATTTATTGCGCCCACAGTTATTACCACAGCTAAGGAGCGGATTACTTTTGATAGAGGCACATACAATCGGAATTCTGGCTTGATGCAGGCTTTTGGTAATGCCTTTTTGGTCGATGAGCACCACCGCGAAGCATTGGCTGATACTATTAATTACTATAAAGAGAAGGAGAAGGCATATTTGTATGGAAATGTGCAGATTGCCGATTCCGCTCGCACCAACTTTTTGCTGGGCGATTATGCCTATTTTAATAAGAAGCCGGAGGAGATGTTGGTTTCTAAAAAACCGGTGATGGTGTCGGTGTCTAGCGAAAATGATACCATCTTTCTCAAAGCGGATACGCTGAAGTCTCTAATTACATTTGGTGTAAAGGGCGACACCATTCGAAATATGATTGCTTGCCACAATGTTCGCTCCTTTGGTAAGGATTTTCAGTCGAGCTGCGATTCCATGTTTGTCTCCGGGCAGGACTCTACGGTTACCATGTTTCATGATCCGGTGATTTGGAGCGATAGCACTCAGATAACTTCAACCATTATTAGGTTTTATTCGCACAACAAGAAGTTGGTGAAGGCCGATTTTATCGATGAGCCCTTTATTGCTCAGCAGGTGGATAGCAGCAACTACAATCAGATGAAGGGGAAGAATATGACCGCTTTTTTCTCTGATAACAAGATAACCCGACTCGATGCCACCGGAAATGGACAAACCGTTTATTACATGGTGGATAAGGATACTGCAATGGCTGTAAATATTTGCGAAAGTCAAAATCTTTCGCTCTATTTTGCGCAAAGTAAAATACGCCAAATCACTTTCCGTGCTAAGCCTGAAAGCCGCATTGTGCCCATTGATAAGCTCGATAAAACCGATGCGCAACTTAAAGGGTTTGTTTGGAAAGATACCCTGCGGCCCAAGTCACGGAACGACATAACTTTGCGTCGTATTCGTATGGTTGGGTTAGAAACGGTTAGCAACCCAACGTTGAAGCCGGAAAAGTCGAAAACAGTGCATCCGGCAGGTGTGGGAAAGAAGGCTGAGACAGAAAGGGAGTTGAAAAAAGGAAAAACGTGAAGCCAAACGAGCCGTGAAGCGGTAGAATATTTAGGCTACGCATTTGTTTGGTGAATGTTTTTGATCTTTTTTATGCATAATACTTCCCTTGCACTGTTTTTATACTCTCTTTAAGAATATTCCGAAAGAATAGTTGTGCTATTCCTTTAGTTGACTTAATGGTTCAATGGAGATGGATATTAATTATTTGCGTCCATTTACCAACGGTTATGCTTTATTTTCGTGTAATCTAAAATAATAGTTCCCTCCAATTGTGATTTTTTGAGGTTTCGTGCGAATAATTAAGAAAACAGACAGATGTTGAACGCTTAATTATTTGAACAAATGGGAAACAAAACCAGCAGAGTTCTGGTTGTTGCGTTGGTAGCAGTGGCAACAATTACAGCAGGATGTGGTATATCAATAACTCGGAATAGCTACTACATTGCTCCTGAGAAGCAGGAGACTACCACCTCCTTCCACGAGGCTAAATCAGCCAATTATATGCTTGACTCCTTAACCAATGGCAGAAATGACTTCACTCGACCAGACTGAAATATTTCTAGCTGTAATTCAGCAGAATAAAGGGATAATCTACAAGGTGGCAAACTCCTACTGCCGAAATCCAGAGGAGCGGCAGGATCTTTTTCAGGAGATTGTGGTTCAGCTGTGGCAGGCTTTTAAGACCTACAACAGTAGCTTTAAGCACTCCACTTGGATTTATAGAATCTCATTGAATGTGGCCATTTCGTTCTACCGAAAGGAGAATCGGCGAAGACACATTTCCAATCCATTGCCGGATGGAATTCTAGCGCTAAAAGAAAACCCTATGGACGACGAGCGGGAGGGCGATCTTAATCTGTTACAACAGGCCATTGCCCAGCTTAGGGAGTTGGATAGAGCACTCATGCTCCTTTACCTCGACGAAAAGAGCTATAGGGAGATTGCCCAAATCATGGGAATTTCGGAGAGCAACGTGGCAACCAAAGTTGGCCGAATCAAGATCGTGCTACGAAAAAATTTACGCAACTTAAAGAACGGTAGATATGGAAAATATGGATATTATCAACCTGTGGAAAGCGCAGGATGAAAAACTTGAGAAGGTGCTGCTCATAAATGAGAAGTTGCTAAAGGAGATGACCGGACAAAAGGCAAAGTCGACGTTGAGATCGATGATTCGATATAAAATTGTCGGTGTTATTACGTTTGTTGTTTACCTTACTTTTTTGGGCTTTGCACTTCACTATGCCATAGTAAACTACTCTTCGGCGTGGAACTACTTTATTGTTTCCGTAGCAGCAATTACGCTCATTAACCTAAGGGGTTTCACCGACTACATACGGCATATTGTTTTGGCCAGCAACATAAACTATAACGGAAGCATAATGGCGATACAGGAACAGCTCTCTAAACTTCAACTTTCCATTATTGATCACTCAAAAGTTATGTGTTTACAATTTCCGTTTTTTACAACCTTTTATCTGAGCAGTGCTTGGTTTCCGTCGCAGGTTGGAACATCTTTCATTGTGCTGCATGTTGCCTTTACCGCGGCTTTTGTTTTTCTAACTTACTGGCTATACAAAAACCATAAGCCGGAGAACTTGAGCAAGAAGTGGTTTCGGAATCTCATTGCCGGATCAGGTGGAAAATCGGTTGGTCGGGCTATTGAGTTCTACCAGGACCTAGAGCGCTTTAAAGAGGATGAGTAGCGTAATCAGTGCAATGTGATGCATTAGAAATAGAGCGGTTTGGGCGTAAGTCTAAGCCGCTTTTTGTTATCACAGAAATAAACCATTAACTTTGGTAGTAGCCAATAGCTCTTAGCCATGATAAAAAATGCCATAAAACGAATTCCACTGCTAGTTGCCTTTTTTCTATTATCAACCGTATATTCCTTTGCTCAGCAGCAGGCACCTACCTGCAAGGTCTTATTGAAGGAGATTTCCGCAACCTACAGCGGCGAATGCGACGATAGCCTGGCCAATGGGAAGGGAACCGCAAAGGGTGAGGATTCCTACGTGGGAACCTTTAAAAATGGCCTACCCGATGGCAAGGGAACCTATACCTACAACAATGGGAATGTATACTCGGGTGAGTGGAGCAACGGGCTAAAAAATGGGAAGGGAAAATTTAAATACTCTGTTAACGGAAAGGCCACTACGCTCGTGGGGTTTTGGAAAGATGGGGAGTATGCCGGACCAACCAAACCCGCAGAGGACTACCGTATTACAAATATCTCTGGCATCGAGAACTACTCCATTAAGCGAACCGAGAGCAGCGAAAACGTTGTACTCATTTCATTTGAGAAGGTGATGCGAAAGTATATTCCGGGCGATTTGAATATTACCATTACCTCAGGCAACAAGGTGCTGCAAAACCTTAGCTTGGGAGTGTTTAACTACACCTGCCCCTTTACCTGCTCCTTGCATTTTGTAATCTCTACAGCGGGTGGCAATAGGGAATGTAATTTTGGATTTGAGATTTTCAAACCGGGCAAGTACGAAGTTTTTATCTCGAACAACTAGCTGCACTTGAGGTGCTGAATTTCCTGCCCGAACTTTAGGTCTGGACATAACATACTAAAAGTTGGGTTGACATTTATTGTATATTTGGGTATTGTGTGACTTTGTCACACATATAAACAAGTTAGCGCCAAACTGAAAAATTGACAAACGATACTTTTCCCTTTGGAAACATTTATATTTGCAGAAAGACTAAAGACATGAACATTCAAGCGAGAAAGCTGATTCTAATTGAAGAATTCCTACGCATTAGTGACGAAGGTCTCATCACTAAACTTGAATCTTTCATTAAGCAGGAAAAGAAAGTTTCTCATGAAAAAACTTGAAACCCATGTCGTCGAACGAATTCCATGAAATGATTGACCAAGCGAAACGTGATAGTGATGCTGGTCGAGTTATCTCTCACCAAGAACTTAAGAAGAAGGTGAAGACATGGAAATAGAAATTGAATGGTCTGAGCAGTCGGAAAGGCAGCTCAAAGACATATTTGATTACTACTCATTTGAGGCCAGTCCACGAATAGCAAGAAAAATAGTCAATAGAATTCTTGACAGAGTTTCCATCCTAGAAAGCAATCCATTAGCAGGTCCGAAAGAAAAACTTCTAAGCGATTACCCAGAAGAATTTAGATATCTGGTTGAAAGCAACTACAAAATCATTTATTGGGAAAAGGAAAATTGTATCACAATTGCATCAGTCTTTGATTGTAGACAGAACCCAGAGGAAATCAAGAAAACATAGCCAGGCCTACATTACTCTAAGGGTTCCGCAAGGTAATCCTCAAAAAAATCAGCACAAAGGTTGTAAGTTCTGCATGCCGTGTTTGCCTTTTCTTATGAGGCCGACTGCATTGCTTAAATCTCCAAGCCGCAATCGGCAAACCGACGCTAAGCACCTTGCCGTTTTTGCATTTCTATTTTTACTACATTTGGTGTAAGGTGCGGCGCTGCTATACAATACATACCAATTGGGGCATAGTTATACAGTTTATCTTTATTTGTAAACGAGTTGACGGCATTTAAAAAACAGCTAAATAGATTGTAAATATGAAACATTTTACATTAATTATTGGACTTACCATTTTCCTTTCCTCTTGCGGATTGAAGAGTAAGATGGAGACTCAGGATAAAGCTCAGAAAGAGGCTAATTTTATTATTGAGAATTTTAATAATTATGATTCACTCAAGAATAAGCTACCTGAAAAGTATTTCAACCCTGAACAAACAAAGGAGTTCATAACTACTTTAATAAAAGTTGTGATTGGCAAAATAGAAAGGGAAAGTTTGTAGATTATTTCACGATGAAAAATATTGGAGGGTACAGACCAAACAGCTTTTATATATGAGTATTTCCTTAATTGTGACAGCATAAGAATAATACTAACTTATAACATGACGAAAAATTCACCAGAATTATTCAAAATTAAAATTGAGCCAATTGAGGAAAAAAATCAGATGATTATTGACCCATCAAACAACTTATACCACAATGACCCGCTAGCCCGGACACAAATGCAGCAATGGCGCGGAACCGTCAAAAGGCCGGTTATTTCGTGTCCTTCCTTCCGTCCGTTCCAAACCTTTGCCAATAGGGGTTAACTTGCTTTTTAGAAGAAGCTGGTAATACCAGCTCCACCCTAAGAAATGAAAGCGCTTCCATGGGCCTCTGGCCCATATGCCAAGTTGGGCAAGAGCACATAAGTGCTGCGTCCAAAAGAGCGATGAATTTTAGATAGTTAAAAATGTATGATTTACGCCATATTACGCCCCAATGGAATATTGTGGCTGACGATACTGATTCAGCAATATTTATTTTGTTTGGTGTCGATTTTGCAAAATGTAAATAAAATTCTAATTTGGAACTATGGATGATATGTAAACAAAGACACGGCAGATGCTGTGATTCAAAATATTCGCCACTAATGGAACTCAACCCTATTAACTGAAAATATCATGAGAAAACTATTAATTGTATTACTCCTATGCATAGTTAGTATTGAATTGTCTTATGGGCAAGAGACTTGGATAGATTTAAATCGCCAATTGAAGATAACAGATACAGCTTGGGTTGCCAATTACAAGGTTCGTTATTTGCGTGATTCATCCAATGTTAAGATATATGACGTTATTCGGGTAAATAATGCTTGCAATAATGATTACTCTGGTTTCTTATACTCCAATGGTTTAAATTCTCAAACTGGCTATATGGTTTTATACTACTATAATGGTCAAGCTAAATCAAAGGGAAATTATCTTAATGGAAAAGAAGAGGGAGATTGGGTTGAATATTACGAAAATGGCCAGATTGATAACCGTGGTGAATTTGTTAATGGTCGAAAGAATAATGCATGGTATTGGTATTATCGAAATGGACAAGTAAGCTCTAAGGAACAATATGATATGAACAAATTAGTTTCCATACAGATGTGGGATTCATTGGGTAATTCAGTTGCAAATCCAGAAAAGGTGGATAGGCTACCTCTGCTTAAAAAGGGTGATAAGGATATGCGAGAATTTAGAAATCGTATAGCAAGCAATTTAAAATACCCTGTCTTGGCTGCAGAAAAAAAGTATTACAGGAAAAGTTTTTGTTCAGTTCTGTATTGATGAGAATGGTAAACTAATAAATGAAAAAATTATACGAGGTGTGGATGTGTCTCTGGATAAGGAGGCTTTGAGAGTTATTAGGTTATGTAAAAAATGGATACCGGCCATACAGCACAACAGACGAACTAAAATGAGCTTTACCTTACCAATAATTTTTAATGTTCAGTGAGGGTTGTCTCACGATTGAAACCTTTGTTAAGAAAAAACAATTAAGCACGGCCAAAAACTATTCCCCGCTAGCCCAGACACAAAATGCAGCAACTCCGCTAGTCTGTACATATAATGCAACGATGGCGCGGACATGTTGTCCGTGCCTACCTGTCAATGCTATGCACAGTAACCATAGCACTTAGTATAAAGAGGTAATTACTGCTGCCAACCATAGGTATCAAAGTGTTACCATGGTCCTCTGTCCCATACGCCAAACATAGTAAAAGCGCAAGGCTGCAGCAACTAGTAGTAAGCCTACTAATCGGGATTCCTCATTCAAGTGTAACCCCCAAAAGGCATCTATGCCGCTTCCACTTTGTAGGAATTAGTGGTGTTTTCCACCCAAAAAGATTGAACAAGTCCTATTGTTGGCTCGAAAGTTAGTGGCGTAGTAGTATTCGTATTAATAATGGCGGTGCTGGTTTATATGGTCATAATTTACTAATGAATTCAAATAGTAATGATACATCTTTAAATGTCGATAAAGATTCTTTATCTATTAATGAGTCGATAGGTTGTATATATAGATTCTAAAAGCGATAAAAGTGTTTTATACATGTTATAATCGATAAAAGAATTATATTTGAAGAAAATCTACTTATATGAATAAGGCTGCAATATCAGGAGATATAATTGCTTATACCAGCTTGAGCGATGCTGATAAAAATAATATTGAAGCTGCAATTAAGCAACTATTTAAAGACTTAAAAGATAGCTTTGATGTATATGGCCGGATTATTAAAGGTGATTATATCGAGTGCTACATACCTAAGCCTAAAGATGCCCTAAGGATTACATTAGCTATCAAAAGTTGTATTAAATCGGTTTCGCCTGATAGTAATGAAAAAAATAATCGAAGAATAGATGTTTACAGGACACATGGAATAAGATTAGCTATAGGTATTGGTGAGATTAGTCGTCTAGATCTCAATAAAGGAATAATTGATGGTGATGCAATCTATTTTTCAGGAAGATTGATAAGTGAAACCAACGCAACATCAAATAAAGAAAGGATAGTGATCAAAAATACCTTGTTCATTAAAACAGTCAATGAGGAAGTGGATAGAGCGATGGAACCATTGTTCGCTCTTTTAGATGTTTTGATCAGTAAGGCAACGGCAAAGCAATGTTCAGTCTTGTATTTAAAGTTGTTAGGTAATAACGAAGAAGAAATTGCCAAAACTCTATCGCTAGCTCAATCAACGGTAAATAAGCACTCCACAAATCTTGGATGGAATGCTATTGATAAAGCTGTATTGTTTTTTGAAAAAGTGGTTGAAACTAAACTATAACTTTATGAGTATTATCGATTTATTAATACTTCAAATCTTAGCTCACCTCATAAGTGATTATACACTCCAGAGTGATAAATGGGCTCAAAATAAAATTAGGAATGGATTTAAGAGTAAATATCAGAAATGGCATAGCCTAATAACAATTGTAATTTCATGGGCGCTTTCATTTCAATGGCTATTCATAGTTGCTTCTGTTCCAATTGCGATTTCTCACTGGATAATTGATGGATATAAGAAAGACCTAAACAATCACAAAAAAATTAGAAAAATTTCCTTTTTTATCGATCAATCGTTGCACCTACTGGTAATATTAGGTTTTACTTTACTTTTTTACTGCTTTTTTTCAATCGAACCATATCTCAAACTGCCAGTAAATACTCATTGGTTATTAATTATTACTGGTTATGTTTTGTGTACAAAACCTGCCAACATTTTTATTAAAGAGGTATTCAAGGCTTATGCTATATCAATTGAAAAAGTAAAAGAAGGGAATGAGGACGTCTTAAATGCAGGAAGACTAATCGGCATTATCGAGCGTGTTATAACTCTAACTTTAATCCTTTATGGTCAGTTTGAAGCCGTCGGCTTTATAATTGCTGGCAAATCAATACTTCGCTATAAAGAAACGGACACTTCCAAAACCGAATATGTTCTAATTGGAACATTGTTGAGCTTTGGCGTTGCCATATTAATTGGCATTGCAATCTTAAAACTTCATTTTTAAAATAGGCCGGTGCTTCAAAATAGTTCTAATCTAAAATCATTGATTAGGAGGGTTGGCAAAATAGGTTAGAAGTTAGAAAAAGAAGCATCCAATACAGAATGGTCGTGGGAATTATGTAATTTTATTGGAGGAATAAATGAAGAAGCAAACAATCTAAGGACGTTGCATCAAACTGATTCTTTATGGATAAACTAGATATAATTAAAGTAGGTAAACAGATTGGATTTTGTTTTGAACCGAAAAGGTTCGAAACCGACAATTCATATCATTGTTTTCCATGCAAACTTAGATTAAAGAGCAAAAAATATTTTGATTATGTTACAATCTATTTCAATGACTCTTATGAAGAATATTCCTCGATTAATCTTGATGATATCCTCAGAATTGAAAAATCGGAATATGCTATCGCAAAAGAATATAGACAGGCTTCGTTAGATGTTCAGGATTATAGAGGAGATAGGCCATTTTTTTTACAGACAAAAAAAAGTAAGTTGTTGGGATATAATGCTATTGGGGTTGTGGATTTTACTTTTAGTTCTCCATATAAAGGGGAAGATATTGTTGGGTATGTTAGCTTTGATGAAGCCTTAAAGAAAGGATTCGAATTTATAAAAAACCACAGAGAACGAACCAAATCAATCATGCTAAAATATACAGATGATATTGTTAATGAGATAAATAAAAAATAACATTTGTTATGCGCGATATTTCCAATAAAGGTTTCAATAGGCCACTTAAATTTCTTTGTAACTAAGTAGGAAATAACGAGCAAACACTTATAGGCCATGGAGCCATTTGTTATTGTGTGAAGACGCACATCCAACACATGCGTCACAGCTATCGGTTGCATTCTTTTGCCATCTTTTTGTGATTGCGGTGCAGGGGAGGTGTGGTTCGTTAAACAATGGAGGAGCGGGCATCGCCTGCGCTTTGTTGGGTCTTCCTTTCCATGGGCTAGCGCCCATGGCTATTCATATTAAACCCTTCTATGGTTGTTTTATGGATTAAAAATATTGCATCGCTAAAGGTTACTGCATTCAATTATTGGAACAAAAGAGCCGCACATCCATACGTCACTACATTCGGTTACATTCTTTTGCCATCTTTTTGTGATTGCGGTGCAGGGGAGGTGTGGTTCATTATACATTGGAGGAGCGGGCACCGCTTCCGCTAGTTGAGACCTCTGCCCCATGGCTAAAGCCATGGGCTATGACGTGCTAGGGTTGGTCGTTGGGCAAAAATATTTCGCCCCTTCATTGTTTTGGTTCATTAATTCTTAGAGGAGTGATTTGTGGATGTGGTGGTTATTAGGAGACGCACGATCGTGCGTCTCTACATTCCTCTAACCCCGCTATCGCGGAATCTTCGCTTCGCTGCGACTTCCATACCTTCTTTTAACTTCCTCTAACTTCCGTTTAAATTCTGTATAACTCCCGAATAACTTCCGTCTAACTCCTTCTCTTAATCGCCGGAGCTCCCACAAAGCTGTTGTTGGCCGGGAGCGTTTCACTCTTCATAAGTACCGAAAGCGGTTCAAGGGTTGAGCCATCCTCCATCTTGGAATCGTAGAGCACCACCGCCATGCCTCCAACGCTGCACTGCTTGCCAATATCCACGTACGACATCTTCATCACTCGGTCCTCGAACAGGTGGGTTTGCAGCGTGCAGTTGTCGTTTAGCACCGAGTGGTTGTCTATCTTAATGAGGTCGAACTCCGTAATTTGCGTGGTGTAGAGGCAAACGCCCTTCCCAATTTTACAGCCCAAAAGCCGGAGCGGATATTTTATAAATACTGTTCCAGTGAGAATATTTAGGAAGAAGAGCACCAGAAAGTTCTCGTATACCCCCGTTACCAGTTCGCTGCGCCAAACGTAGTTGCTCCACAGGGGCTTTTTTGCGGGCACATACTTGCCAATAATAACCCACTTTAGCAACGCCATTACAAAAACGCCAAGAATGCCTGCTCCAATGTAAAGAAAAGGAAAGTAGATCATGAGTTCGCTTAAATCCTTCTCTACCTGGAGGTATGAAACGGCGTTGGTAATGAGTGAGGCAAATAGGATGAAGAGCGTGGCCGGAAGTATTACCCGGAAAAACTCAATGGAGTAGCGCAGAATAAATAGCTTTCGGGTGGGCTTGTAAGTGCGCTCTGCCGAAAAGTCGTGATTGATGTCGCGTTTGGGCAGATACACCGCCGGTGAGCCAAACCACGAGGTGCCATCCTTGGCAGGTAAGTCGTTGCTGCTCATTTTGGAGAGGACTCCCACCAGCACATCGCTTCCCAGCCGCGTATTGGGACTAATAACGGCACTATTTCCCACAAAAGTTCGGTTGCCAATGTAGGTCTTTGCAATGTCGATGTATCCGTTCCTTACGTGCGATGCTCCAACGGAGACGGAATCGGCCAGAAAGCACTCGTCGCCGGTGACAAGCAGGTCGGGCGATATAAACTCAACGGTCGATATCTCCACGCGCTTTCCCATCTTAACCCCCAGCATCTTGAACCAGAATTGAAGGTATAGCGTTGTGTAGAGTGTTCCAACTACCTGAATGCTCAGCTTCATGAGCTGGTCGAAAAACCATTTCTTATAGTAGAAAAGGCTGTTGACGGGGTATTTCCCCTCCTTTATATTACCTAGCAGTAGCCATTTTAAAATGGTGATGATAACTGTAAGCAACACCACAAACGAGAGGCCAACAATCGCCGTCATCCAGAGGAAGCCATAGCGTTCGGATGAGTAGTCGAGGTGGGCAATGAGCATCATTCCGGGGAAGTATGCCAGCATGGTGATAAGTGGAATAAAGAAGACCCCGGCAAACGAAAGTAGCGAGAATTTCTTCGACCAGAGCGGCACGCTCTCCTGTGGCGAGTTGAGCCTAATTTTAAACCGCTGGCGATCCGCCCCAATTCTCGTTCGCAGGAACGGCGCTGTTTTCGGGAACGAGCGTAAGATCTTCAATGGAACTGTTATCGCCCATTTTGGTGTTGTGAGCCAAGGTGCATCGAGTACCAATAAAGGCATTGTTGCCAATCGCTATAGTCCCAATTTGTAGGTAACCATCGGCAATAATGTAGCCTCGCATGTGTGTGTCGGTGCAAATGCTTACGTTATCGCCCACGGTTAACTGGTCGAATACCGAAATGGCAGAGGTGTTTATGTAGACGTTCTTACCCACCTTAGCACCTACCGATCGCAGAAATACGTTCATAAGGTTGGTGCCCGTAAAGTAAATTACCGGACAGATGTTGATTACCTTATCCACAATCCAAAACCGGAAGTAGTAGCTACCCCACAACTTATACTTGCCGGGCTTAATCTTTCCAATCACAGCCCATTTAAACCCAATGGCAAAGGCCGAAAGAATGGGCAAAATGGCAAAATAGGCGAGTAGACTGAAAATAAGCGAGTCGATAACTCCATTGTCGGCTTGGTAATAGTAGGAATATATAAAGAATGGTCCAAGCCACTCCATCCCAAATAGCAGGATAAGGAATAGCAGTGATAGTCCTTGAAAGAAGGTGCAGGTGTAGTAGCTTAACTTCGATGGCGTGTAGATGTCGCGCTCACTACTCACTGTTTCGGTTTCTGTGGGTTTTTTCTTTTCCAACTCCTGTGCCAGATCGGTGAGGATGGGGAACTTGTAAACGTCCACCACCGACATGTTCTCGAACATTTTCAGCACACGCATCTCCGAAACCACAATGGCCGCCAGCAGCGAGTGGCCACCCAAATCGTTGAAGAAGTGGTCGTCCATGGAGATGTCGTCGCGCTGGATATTCTTGGCAATGATCTTCACCATCGCCACTTCCAAATCGGTGGAAGGCGCGATGATGCTCTTTTTGCAGAAAAGGTTAGCGGTGTTTGGGGGGCTGGTAGCCGTTTTCGATCAATTTTTTGGCTCGAGGTCATGGGGAGGGCCTCAACTATGTCGAGCGTGGAGGGAATCATGTAGTAGGGAAGCATTTCGCGAAGAAGTCTGGTCGTTGCTTCACGGTCTAGCTCCTCGTTGCTGCGCTTCACCACGTAGGCAGCCAGCTGCTGGGTGTCGGTGTTTAGCGCAACAGCAGCGGCCTGAACACCCGCGCACTTGGTGAGCAGCGTCTCAATTTCGGCCAGCTCCACCCTGAAGCCGCGCACCTTAACCTGTGCGTCGGCTCTGCCCAGGAAGATGATTTCGCCGTTGGGTGCATATTTTGCCAAATCGCCGGTGCGGTAGTGGCGCTCTGTAGCTCCTTTGTATTTGTCGGTTTCAATGAACTTTTGGGCCGTTAAATCCTCCCTGTTGAGGTAGCCGCGCGCAATGCTTTCGCCTCCAATAAGAATTTCACCCTCTTCACCTTGGTTAACAGGCTCGAGCCTGTCGTTCACCAGCAGCACGTCGTAGCCTTGGAGAGGCCGTCCAATGGTTACCTCATCCGCCGAGTTGAGCAGCGCGTAGGTTGCAATTACTGCTGCTTCAGTCGGACCATAGGTGTTGAACACAAATCGCTCCGGTCTGCACCAGCGGGCCGCAATCTCGGTAGAGCAAACCTCACCGCCAAAAATGAGAATCTTCAGCCCCGGAATATCCTCCTTAACCATCGAGAGAAGGGTAGGGGCGCAGGATAGAAAGGTGATGTGTAGCCCGTTGAGAATGGAGGCAAATTGGTCGCCGGAGCGCATAATTTCGAAGGTGCCAATTACCAGCGTTGCCCCAACCGAAAATGGCACCCAAATCTCCTCCACCGAGGCATCGAACGATACGGAGAAGCCCTGCAGTGCTCGGTCGGTTTGGGTTATGGGGTAGATGGCCTGCGCACCACGAATGTAGTTGGCTACATTTCGATGTTCAAGCAACACCCCCTTTGGCTTTCCGGTAGTGCCCGAGGTGTAGATGATGTAGCAGAGATTGTTATCCGATCGGTTAGTCTCGCTGGGCTTTGTGCTGGGGAAGGTGTTTAGCTTGGCTAGCTGGTGGTCGATATTGAATATGTTGTGGGCGTTAAGTTGCGTGCCAATGCGCTCAAGAATTTCGTCGGAGGTGATAATTAGCTTGGCGTTGGCATCCTCCATGATGAAGTTGACCCGTTCGGCTGGAATCTCGGGATCGAGCGGAATGTAGGCGCCACCAGCCTTTAGCACCGCCAGCATCATAATGGGAACCTGAGCGCATCGAGGTAGCAGTATTACCACCTTCTCCTCCGGCACAACCCCTTTTGCTTGCAGGTAGTGCGATAACCGATTGGCCAGCTCGTCCGCCTCTAAATAGGTATATTTTGTTTCGCCCTGCTCAATGGCAATAGCTTTGGGATAAAGGTTTACCGAACGCTCAAAAAAATTCTCTAGAAACATAACCATTAGGAGTTTGCCGTGCTATTGTGTAGTGCTAAATATCTGCAATATAATCATCGATACTAGTGACAATCAATATGAAGGTTAAATCTATTGGCGTATTTGTCAAATCTGTTTAATTTTTGTCATGCAAGATAGAAATCAAGGCGCATTGAAGTTCTTTATTATGACTTTTTAACTAAACATTACAACTTTTTGGCACTAATTCGGTAGTAAACTAATTCATAAAACAAAGTGGCTATGCTCCACTTTGCATTGCTGCTGTCAGTTACATACTCCTAATTCTTCAACCCTACAATGGCCGGATCTTCACTTCGCTAAAACCTCCTTTGAAATCACTAGTTTCTTTCTATACCCCCCCCATAAAAGCTAAAATATTTTATCTTTGACCGTCGATTGATTAAGGCAAATACTGGTTGTTTCGTTCCAACGATTGAAGATGAACTGTTAATCGACTTATCATTGAGAATTAAACATTAATAAGTCTCTTTTTCTTAGAAGGAATGAACACAAAGGTGAAAAAATTAAGCCAGCTATCGGCAACAGCCATTTCGGGAAACGACATCAGCTCTTCCTGTCTTTATGTATCTGCATTGGCAATAATCTATGCTGGGCAGTATGCTTGGATATCATTATTGATGGTGGGTGCAGTGCTATTCCTCTATCGAAAAATTTACGGTGAGGTGGTTGGTGCACTTCCCTTAAACGGAGGGGCATACAATGCGTTACTGAACACCACCAGTAAAACTATGGCTTCGTTGGCGGCAACGTTAACCTTGCTTTCTTACATGGCTACTGCCGTTATCTCCGCCAACGAGGCGATAAATTATACTCACAGCATAATTCCCATGATACCAGTAATAATCTCCACCATTGTGTTACTGGGCCTATTTATGAGCCTTAGCATTATTGGCATTGGGGAGTCGTCGAAGGTTGCAGTGGTGATTTTTATTTTTCACATAAGTTCCTTGATTTTACTTTCGGTTTTTGCGGGGCTTTTCCTGTTTTCTCATGGGTTCGATGTGCTGCAGCTTAACTTCGGCATGCCACCAAAAGCTGGTAGTATTACGAAAGCCTTGTTTTTTGGCTTTGCCGCTGCCATGTTAGGTATTAGTGGGTTTGAGAGCTCTGCTAACTTTGTGGAGGAGCAGGATAAGGGTGTTTTTCGTAAAACGCTCCGCAACATGTGGATAGTGGTAACCTTTTTCAACCCGCTGATGGCATTTTTAGCCTTGGCCATTATTCCAATGGGGGCAGTTGAGCAAAATCAGGAGGCGCTTCTTTCTTACATGGGCATAGTTTCGGGTGGCTCTTGGCTCTCCATATTAATTTCTGTTGATGCTGCTCTGGTGCTTAGTGGGGCAGTACTGACCTCCTTTATTGGTGTAACCGGACTTGTTCAACGAATGACGCTAGACCGTGTGTTGCCACCATTCCTGCTTAAGAAAAACAAACGGGGAAGTGCATACCGTATAGCCATTGCTTTCTTTTTGCTTTGCGTATCCATACTTCTCATTACAAAGGGTGAGTTGGGTGCTCTTGCAGGGGTTTATACCATTGCGTTTCTTTCGGTTATGGTGCTTTTTGGAATCGGCAACTTCCTGCTTAAAATTCGACGCAAGCACTTACCTCGTCCTGAGCGCTCATCCTGGCTTTCGCTGCTAGTTGCCATTGTTGCGGTTATTATTGCCCTTATTGGTAATGCCTTGCTTAATCCTCTCTACTTGGAGGTTTTCTTCGAATACTTTATTCCGGCATTCATTGGCGTGATGATCATGTTGAATCGTATTGCCATTTTAAAAATGCTCCTTAACCTTATACAATATCTATTTGAGCCGATTCAGAAATTTGTGCTACGGACAAATAGCTCAATTCTCAAGTCCATTGCCAAAATTAACTCGCAGGAATTTGTCTTCTTCACCAAGGCTGACGATGTAGAAACGCTCAATAAGGTAATGCTCTATATTCAGCGGAATGAGCAAACTCGAAAGCTGAAAATTGTGGCTGTCTTTAGTAACCAAGAAGGTCCGTCGCCAGAGCTTATTGCCGATATCGACGTGCTCGACCGTGAATATCCTGCCATTAAGATTGAGTTTGTGCGGCTGCAGGGCGAGTTTGGACCAGAGCTAATTAGTCGACTCTCGGCCGAATGGAATATCCCCATCAACTTTATGTTTATTGGCTCTCCGGGAAACCATTTTCCCTATAAACTTGAGGAACTTGGTGGTGTGCGGTTAATTATTTGACCGGAATTTCTCCGCAAGATTATGTATTAGTTTTTTTTGATTGGATTTTCTTTTGATTTACCTTTGGTGAAATGGGGAATTGTTGAAGAGCAAATAAAAAGATTGCTCATGCAAACATTTCTCCAAAGAAAAATAGTCGGAGGATTGGCAATGAGAAAGAGCGTATTTACCCTAATGGCGTTAACTTGCGCTTCAGCTGCAGGGATGGCACAGACTGCCTACTAACTTCTAGAGCATTTGGCAATGAGGCAACAGATTATTGATTTAATGCTAATTTGTAACCAATGAAAAAAACGGCGGTAATTTTAATATCTGTTACTCTAGCGTTTGCTAGCTGTAGCAAGGATAATAAACCTGATAGTGGCAAGGAATTTGCAATTGACAGCATCTCTTTAAAATATGATGATTGTGCGGATACAAATATTATTAGTCTTTTCACAAATGATTCAATAACGATTTCCGTTGAAACCTGGATTGGGTATAATGGACCACATGCATATACTAACGAAAGAGTTAGTATTAAGTCAAATGATCCTTCTCGAATTATGATTAGCTTTGGTAAGATTCAGAATAATGCAGCGTGTTTACTAGACAAAGATTCTTTAATAGATGAATCATTGGAATGGCATGGCTCTTATGTTTCAGGAGGTCACGATCTTGGTTCAATCGGTTTGAGTTCTAAGTATGTTGGAGTAAAGATTGTGGATAATGGAAAAACTTATTATGGGTGGTTTCATACTCCAACATGCTATAAGATAACAGAATTTGCCTTTGATACAAGCAATGTAGCTAATCGAAGAATATTTGCGGGTAGGTTGAAAAAATAAAAACTAATATTTAATTCACGTTTCTGGCTCTTCCTATTCAACTGATATATAACCGTTGGCAGCGAAGTGCCTGAGGTTGAGTCAATGTATTTATGTATCCTTTGTGTTTTGGAGCCTTTCTGGATGTAATGTTATTCACAATCTATGCAACGGCAATTTTCGATTTCACTTTCAACGAAGTCGCTTTATTCTTCTTACTTTTAACTTTTTCCCTTTAACCTTGAACATGAAACCGCTACTTCCCATACTTTTAATTGCTACCGTGCTGGCAAGCTGCAGCACTACTACCATGAAGAGAAACGGTATGGAAAAACAAAAAGCATCGGACGAGAGTGCATCGCTAACCAACGACACCACCCCGAAAGTGACCGGCATCGGCGGGATTTTCTTTTTTTCGGATAACCCGGATGAAGCAAAAAACTGGTATTCGAAAAATTTGGGTATGGAGACCAATGAGTGGGGCTCCAGCTTCGAGTTCCGGAACGCCCACCGACCCGATGAAATAAACTACCTTCAGTGGAGCCCATTCAAGAAGGGAAGTAAATACTTTGCTCCCTCGAAGAAGAATTTTATGATTAACTACCGTGTTCAGAATATTGAGGGACTTGTGCGAAAATTAGAGGCCAATGGGGTAACGGTTGTGGATGATATTGAGACCTTTGAGTATGGAAAATTTGTCCACATAATGGATCCCGAAGGAAACAAGATTGAACTGTGGGAGCCTGTCGACAGCGTCTTTACCCACATGGGCGGGAAGACCACTAAGTAGGTTTGTATTCCGCTTTCGTTTTTCTCTACATCCATTAAAACAGAATGCCATGGATTCCCTAAACATTAAGAGAAAAAGGCTCCTCCCTTTTCTTCAAAGTAAAAAGCATAGTATTTTGTTCTTGTTAATTAACATCTACCTATTAATTGGGGTAGTCAGCCTACTGGTAACCATAGCTTACTTGCTTGGTCACCTAAACCAAGCCGACGCCATTGTGAGGTATTGTATTCCTGGATTTGTGCTGGGGATATCCTCGGGCATAATTTACTATGCCGGTTACCAAAGCATGGTTGCGGAGGAGAAAGATAAAAAGTGGTTGCATTGATTGTAGTAAATAGGTTTTATATACTTAGGTATTGCTTGCTTTTGAGACACATATTCGTGAACTAGAAGAAATGCTATTAATAGAAAAATGATTTGAATGAAAATATCAGATTTCCTCAGGAGAGAAAACAACAATCTAGATTTAATAAGAATAATACTTGCATGTATGGTGATAATTGGTCATTCACCAATTCTCAATGGACAAAGTAATGTTTGGATAGATCCGATTGGTCATTTTTTTAAGTTTACATACTCAGGAGCCCTGGCGGTAAAGTTGTTTTTTTTCATAAGTGGGCTTGTAGTTACGAATAGCATATTAAATAAAAAGGACCCAGTCCATTTTGTTATTTCTCGTTTTTTTCGTCTAATTCCAGCCATGTTTTTCGTGTTAATTGTGACCGTTTTCCTATTTGGTCCAATACTTACAAACCTTCAATTGCACGACTACTATCTAAATTTGGATCACCTACGCTATATTCGGCATAATCTTATTTTTAATTTAGATCTTCTGTTGCCAGGGATATTCCATAATAATTTGTACCCAGATACAGTAAATGGTTCACTGTGGAGTTTAAAATACGAGGTTGGGAGCTATATCACCCTGCTTGGTCTTTTTCTTATTCTTGCTAATAAAAGTAGATACTATTTGAATATTCCCATTGCAATAATTATTCTTGACACATTATTGCCTACAAGGATTATTTTTAATTGGCTTGGAGACAATCCTGAAGTCTATTTGCTTCCGGCTTCCTTTGCATTTGGAGCCTTTTATGCGGTTAATGCCGACAAAATAAAAATGAATTTTGGTATCGTATTGGGCTCGTTTTTAATTTACTATATCTTCAGCAATACAAGTTACGCTCAAATTATTTTTACGTTTGCATCATGTAACACTGTAATATACCTGGCTTCAAATAAGTTTGTGTTAAAGTTTAAGCCTAAAATTGATATTTCATATGGTATCTATTTGTGGGGTTTTTTGATACAGCAGTCAATCTATCATTTCTTCGGCCATATTTACGTTGGTTTACATTGCTTGCTGGCTTTGATAATATCTGTGTTACTGGCGTTGGTAACTTACGTAATAGTTGAGAAGCCATTCATGAATATTGGTAGAGCAACTGTAAAGATTATAAACGATAGATACCCCCATTTTAAATAATGAAATGTGCATATTCCTTATAAATAATTGTGATTAACAAACAAACTCCTATTATGAAGAACCTTTTTCATCTATCAATTTTCTTATTGTTAAGTCTACCATCATTCGGGCAAATGGTTATGACTGTTCAAGGTGTGACCCCAGAAAATGTTTGCAACCCTAATGCTGTATATTTTCTAATGGAAGGGAAGGCAAGACCAATGGAATTAATAGACTCAATTCAGGCAAGGTTGAATAATCAAGTGTCCTTTGCCAAAGAGAACCCAAGTCTCGAGTCGAAAGTATCAATTCAATTTGCAGTAAACTGTAAAGAAGAAATTGGTGGCGGTTTTCATGTGGTAACAAAATCAGGAAATGATACATTCGACAATGAGTTGATAGAATTCTTTAAGACTATTAAAAAGTGGAATGCTGGGAAGATTAAAAAGAAGACAGTGGATAGCTGGTATATGTGGAGACTTGAAGTAAAAAACGGATATATCACTATTTTAAATAAGTAGGGTGTGCCAACAGAGATTTAGCTCATATGGGATGATTTATGGTTGAATCAACGCTTGTGGGCAGTTTTACTAATGATGGATAAACAGTTCCAAACTACAAAACAGTATAACTACCAAGATGTTAGTGCCTAAAAACTCTCCTCCAAAAGCCCCGTTGCTTCACACTTTTTGTAAGTTTACAGTTGCATTCGTGAGAGTCGAAATGAACAGTAAAACATACATGTCATGGATTTAACGCTTAAGAAAAGGTTTGCGGAGCAGTGGGCAAAGTATTTTGGTGCCACCGAGCTGCCCATCGCATTCTACTACAGCAAGGAGGTGCGCAACGCCAAGCTGGTTGCGCCAGTTAAGGGGCATAGCTGCCTTATTTGCGAGCTGGCCAAGGTGAGGAATGGCCAGTCGTTGGCCTTCAGTGCAGAGGCTATTTCCTGTGGGGGCGCAAAGCGCTACCTAGGCTTTGCCGATACTATGCGTCCAAACTTCGAGTATTTTCTATCGTGCGGCATTCCCAACAAGATGGAGGGGGAGCGCTACATCCGCACACCCGAAATGGTGGTTGAGATACAGAAGCACCAGCAGGCCATTCCCGACGCCAAGGGCAGCCACATCATATTTAAGCGGTGGGATATGCTAGAGGAGTTCGACACCCCGGCGGTGGTCATCTTCTTTGCCAAACCCGATGTGCTTTCGGGCCTCTTTACGCTGGCCAACTTCGACCAAACTGAACCCAACGGCACCTTTACCCCATTTGGCCCCGGGTGCGGCACCATTGTCCACTACCCCTACCTCGAAAAGGATGCCCCGCGACCCCGTGCCGTCATAGGTATGTTCGACCCATCGGCACGCCCGTGCGTTCCCAAGGATATGCTTACGTTTGCCGTGCCCATGGTGAAGTTCGAAAAAATGGTGAGCTACATGGGCGAGAGTTTTCTCATTACCAATACCTGGACAAACGTGAGAAAAAGGATTGAAGGCTAAACCGCTGCTTTAGTTAAGGTAGTGCTGCGCTCTTTCTTATAGATAAAAGTGATACCTTGGTTAACGCATAGAAATTCAAGAAATGAAGAACAGAACATTTAACTACTTCACGCTTGTAGTGGTGGTGGTTGCCACGGCTATACTAGTGGAACGGTATTTTGCTGCAGGTTTTCCAATCACCTTAAGCACCTACGCCGGGATGCTGCTCCTAGTGCCATCATTGTTTCTCTTTGCCTTGGCCCGCATCCAACTGGGGAGCGCGTTTCAGGCATCCGCCGCTGCCAACCAGCTGGTAACCTCTGGTATTTACAAGAAAATTCGCCATCCCGTTTATCTCTTTGGCCTTTTGTTTATGCTTGGGCTAATAATTCTATTCCAAAAGTATGTGCTAATAATCATTCTGGTGGCCATGGCTTTAATGCAGCTTCGAAGAATTAAGACCGAGGAGCAGGTTCTGGAGTCTACCTTTGGCGAGCAGTATAGGGATTATAAGAAGAGAACGTGGTTTTGAGATATACTGAAATTGATATTGCTATTGCTATGAGGAAGACAATAGTATTACTTCAATAACATCATAGAATATGGCCGTTGAAACAAGAAAAAAGGCTAGGGTAATTCTTGTCGTTTTTATCATTCTATTGATTCCGCTATTCTTTTTTACTAAGCGGATGATAGGCATTCAGATAAATGACAGAGTGGAAACTCGCGTTTATGGCGCTCACATTGGTTTCGATGATGCTGCGGTTATTAAATTGGGTATAAAAGACTTAGATCTAGCCAAGTTTTACGCAAAAAGAAATTATCTAATTTATTTTAACCAAGCTCGGCTCTACTGTTTGCTTAAGGATTATCCAAGTGCCATAGGGGTAATTGAGGAGTATGAAAGCATTAGCAAGCATCAGCAGAAGCTGAATTATCTAAAGGGCTTGATTTATGATATTTTGGACAAGAGGGATTCAGCAATCCAGTGCTATTCCTTGGCATTTGGTAGGTATCATAAACTAAATTCACTAAATGATTCCCTATCCCTTGTTATGCCAATGTTCCTTATTTATGGTAAGGATAGTGCCTATAAGTACCTTCCAAAACAAGCAGGAAGCGAACGTGACAGCATTAAAGTGAATAATGCCCAAAGAGTTATTGATAGCGTTTCGTATAAGGATTTTGCATTGGAGAACGTGCAGTAAAATCTCGTTTTGAAATAAATGTTTCAATTTGATTATATGCAACCCAAAGAAGATTTTCTTTTTTTTAAAACCAGCATCGATTGGGTGATAGATTTGTATTCTGTCCCTAAAGTTAAAAGTCTATAATAATAAATTGGATCTTCTCTAACACCTAATTTTCCCCATTCCTCTTTTGGTAGTAAAACGTTTGCTAACTTACACGCTCAAACTCTAAACACCATTACCTATGAAGCAGCTATACCTATTACTGGCAATACTTTGCACCGCCATGGTGCTTCGTGGGCAAGACGCTCCCGACGTTAAGGCAATGATCAACGATCAGAACACCTTTTTGCAGCATCGCCTCGACGAGGTGGAGAAGAAGGTGGATGACCTGCTCTGGTTCCAGCGGGTGGGCGACGTGGCATTTGTGGACAAGGTTTACATAACCGGACCACCTCGAGCCAACGTGAAGAATCCTACGGCCATGGGGGCTCAAAACCCACTAAAGTTTTGGAGTTACGTGTTTATCCCCAAAAATATTGATGTCGATAAGAAGTATCCGCTGCTGGTGTTTCCGCACGGGGGTGTTCATGGCAACTTCGATACCTACTATACCCACATTATTCGCGAGTTGGTTTACCAGGGTTACGTGGTGGTAGCTCCCGAATATCGTGGCAGCACAGGCTATGGCGAGGCTACTTACGAGAACATCGATTATGGTGGGCTGGAGGTGGAGGATTCCCAGGCCAGCTGCGAGTATATGCTCAACAACTACGACTTTGTGGACAAAAGCCGCGTGGGGATTATTGGTTGGAGCCATGGCGGCCTCATTACGCTCATGAGCATTTTCGACCATCCCTACACCTACAAGGTGGCCTTTGCCGGCGTGCCAGTATCCGATTTAGTAATGCGCATGGGCTACTACGATGACGAATATCGCGACCTCTACTCTGCAAAATACCACATTGGCAAAACGGCCAATCAGGACCTAGCCGAGTATAAACGCCGCTCGCCGGTGTGGAATGTGAGCAAACTCAAAACCCCCTTGCTCATCCATACAAACACGGCCGATGACGACGTAAACGTGATAGAGGTGGAGCACCTCATTCAGGCGCTCTCCTTTGAGAAGAAGAATTTTCAGTATGAAATTTTCAAGGATGCTCCCGGTGGTCACTCCTTCGACCGCATCGACATTCAAAATGCCCGTGAAATAAGGTTGAAAATTTACAAGTTTATTAATGGCTACCTCAACCCACAGCGCCCCATTAAGACGCTGAAGGATATGAGCAAGGCAGCGTATATGCCATAAATAGTGTGTCCTTTATGTTCTTGAAAACTATTTATTTTCATGAATTTCATTCTTGATGCAGAATCTTTGAATAAAATGAATTATTTTCGAAATAAAATCATGTTTGAACGTTTCTTAATTTTTTCAATTTTATTGGTTTCTATTGGCCAAATTTCAAACGCCGAGCAATACAAGTGGGGCAAGGTTTCCAATGAAGAATGGCAGTTTAAAGGAACTCCAATTGATACGAATGCCAATGCGGTGGTACTCTCCGATGTGGCGGAATTGGATTTTGCCTATGGGGCACCGACAGTGTTTCGGCGTCATCGACGCATTAAAATTCTAAAGCAGGCAGGTGTTCAGGAGGCCAATATTCAAATACCATACTACAGCAAGTCTTTTTCTGAAAGCGTTAACTATATTAAGGCACAAACCTTAAATATGGATCCGGAAACGAAGAAGGTTGAGGTATTCCCTGTTGACGAAAATGATATTTTCACCATTGACCTCAGTGATACTTGGAGCGCTAAAAGGTTTGCTTTTCCGGGAGTTAAGGTGGGCTCAATTATTGAGTATTCCTATGTGGTGGAGTCCAAGCATTTTATTCAACTCAAGGAGTGGAATTTCCAGTGCAACTTGCCAACAATTCATAGCGAGTTCACGGCAAAAATCGATCAGGGATATGATGTAAAGGTGGTCTATAGAGGGTTTCAGCTCCCTGCAAAGTATGAGAAGGCAAAGACCAGCCATTGGGAGCTCGATAACCTTAAGCCCATTAAGGATGAACCTTTTTATTCCAATTCAGAAGATTACGCTGAGACAATACGGTTGCAGCTAGTTGGATACCTAGTGGGTGATCCTACAGGCGGTTCACAGTACATTAAGGTGATTGATGGATGGGAGGCTATTGCAGAGAGATTTAGGGAAGGAGACTACTATGCAACCTACGTTAAGGACAGGGAGTTTGCCAAGTCAATTCTGAATTTGGTAGTAGACAGTAGCGATAATGCCTTATTAAAGGCTCAGAAAATTTTCTATTATGTTCAGAAAAATTATACATGGAATAAGCGCTACGATGCCGATCCAAACTTATCAGCGAAGGAGATGAGTGACAAAAAAGTTGGAACTACATCGGACATCAATATGATGCTAATTTCGCTCTTGCGGAATTCAGGGTTAGATGCAAGTCCCATCTTAATTAGCACGAAGGATCATGGCCCCATAACCAAAACTTTCCCGCTTCTTTCCCAATTCAACCAGCTAATAGCCTCTGTTACTGTCGATGGCAATACCTACTTTCTCGATGCGGCGAATGATAGCTATCCTTTTGGTATTCTTCCTTCATCTGATTTGGCTACTGCTGGGTTTAAAATTGACCAAAAAAGTTTTGTCTGGATAGACATACCAATTGCCGAAAAGTATAGGACCGACAGCTACATTAAGATTGATCTTAGCGATACATTAGCTTCAACCATGTATTCGCGTACTCAGTATGATGGCTATGCTGCTGTGACTATGAGACGAAGTTTAAAAAAAGCCAATAACGACGAGATGTTTGTACGCAAACTGATTAGAAGCGATGGTTTCGATTGGACCCTGGATAGCCTATCGATTCAAAATAGGAACGATATACAGAAACCTATCGTATTTACTTGCTTTTTTCATCGTAACGATAGTAATCTTGTGGCGAAAGATCGAATATTCTTGAATTCGGTTTCCCGTTCATCGTTTGAGCATAATCCTTTTACTGCACCAACCAGAATACTTCCGATTGACCTAAATTACCCTTTTGAAGAAAATATGGTGGTGGTATATAAACTTCCTAAAGGATTTGTGGTGAAGGATAAGCCGGAACGAAGCGATTATACCCTTCCCAACGGTAAGGGATCCGCTCACTTTATGGCTAGCACAAGCGGTTGTCTTTTTAAATACTAAGTTCTCATTTACCATAACCAATGCCCTTTTCTCACCCAACGAATATCCAACTTTACAGCAGTTCTTTAATTTCATAAGCCAAGAACAGGACCGAGTATATGTGTTTGAAAAGAGCGGTAACTAGGTTCTAAAAAGTTGATTTATTACAGCTGAAAATAAAAGAGGGTGTCCAACAGGACACCCTCTTTTTTAGAGCGTTAAGTCTGGCTTTTGCTTCAACTCGTTTGGTTTTTACCCAACCGCCAGTGCTCTTCAATATCCTCGAGCGAGATACCCTTGGTTTCTGGGATGTATTTCAAACCCCATAAAATGCCAATAACGGCAACGGCGGCATACACAAAAAATGCCCCTGCCGGATTTGGATCGTTGGTGACTTTACCTTCTGCGGTTTTATTTATAATCTCCATTCCAGGTCCTGTAAATAGCCAAGCTAACTTTAGAAAAGTAAAGGTTACAATGGCATTGAATAGCCAGTTGGAGAGCGATCCAATACTCATGCCCAATCCTCTTACCTTTAATGGAAAAATTTCGGAGATAATGAGCCAGCCCAGCGGGCCAAGGCTTATAGCAAAAAAGATGATGTAGATTAGCACAGCACCAACGGAAAAATAGCGAAGGTTGGCGCCAAGCGCATCCTTAAAGAGGAAAAAGGTTCCAAGAGCAAGCAGCGAAATGCCCATGCCAACTAATCCAATAAAGTATAGCTTCCGCCGGCCAATTTTGTCGATAAGAAACATAGAGAGGACGGTGGCCAGCACGTTTACTACACCAACACTCACCGTGGCGGCAATGGCAGCCTTGGCTCCCGAAAAACCGGCAATGATGAAGATGGTGGGGGCGTAGTATATTACCGTGTTGATACCTACGAACTGCTGCACAAACATGATGCCTATGGCAATCATAAGGGCGGTACGGAGGTAGGGCTTAAAAATTTCGCTTACGCCAACAGTGTTATGCTTATCGGCCTCTATTTCAGCCTTGAGCTTGGCAATGGCAGCATCCACCATAGACGGATCTTCCACCATGTGCATTACCCGTCGACCCTCTTCTTCCTTTCCTTTTCCCATGAGAAAACGGGGCGATTCGGGAAGAAACATCATGCCAATAAACAGTATGGCTGCGGGAAAAACTCCAACGTAGAACATCCATCTCCAGGAGAATGGGTCGGCTTCGTTGGCAAAGGAGAGATCGCTGAAATAGGAAACCACGATGCCAATGGTAATCATCAGCTGAAAGGAGGAGACCATGGCGCCCCTAGTTTTTGTAGGCGAAATTTCGGCAATGTAGAGAGGAACAGTAAAGGAGGAAACCCCTATGGCTACACCTAAAAGAATACGGGCTGCCGCAAGAAAACCTGGATTGGAGGCAGCACCGGTGAGTATGGAACCAACAGCAAAGATTACCGCCGTTATCAGGATTACCTTCTTGCGTCCAAAAATATCGGTGAGTCTCCCCGACGATAGCGCACCAAGCACGGCACCAATTAGTGCGGCGGTGGTTACCCACTCCTCCTGGTTGGAGGTGAGGTTGAAGCTCTGCTTCAAGAAGGGCAGCGCCCCTGAAATTACGCCGGTGTCGAATCCAAACAGGAGTCCACCGGTGGAAGCGATGGCCGCAATTACTATGACCAACGCTTTGTTTTGGCTTACTTTATCTTTCCCCATGACAAAAAAAAATTGTGTAATAACAGTCAACCAAGATAGAACATTGGTTTAAAATTTGACTTCAATGTTTCTTTTTTTTTAAAATGGATTTTAGTTTTCAACTTTTGGTTGCTGCTTTCTCTCTTTGATGTTTTCGATCCATTTATATACCGTTGGCAAACAAAAAGGGTTAACAGTGTTGAGGTAATTAATCCACCAATTACCACTGTGGCAAGAGGCCGTTGAACTTCCGATCCAGGTCCAGAATTAAATGCCATGGGGATAAAACCCAAGCTGGCAACTAGAGCCGTCATTAATACTGGTCGGAGTCTATCAGTGGCACCATCGATGAGGGCTCTATTTAAGGGGAGGCCTTTGTTTCGTAATTCGTTAATGTGCGAAACTAGCACAATCCCGTTTAATACCGCCACCCCAAAAAGAGCGACAAAGCCAATACTTGCTGATACGGAAAGATACATTCCTCGCATCCAGAGCAAAAACACACCACCCGACAAAGCAAAAGGTAAGTTTAAGAAGATGAGCAAGGCATAGCGCATCTTACCAAAATTGAGGTAAAGCAGCCCTATGATAATAAAGAGCGATAGCGGTACAACTAGTATGAGATGGCGCATTGCGCGTTGCTGGTTTTCAAATGTGCCGCCATATTCTAAGAAATATCCAGCGGGTAGAATGTTCGATTTTCCAATAGCCTCCTGGAGATTTGAAACGTAGGTTCCCATATCAATGTCATGAATGTTGATACCCACGATAAGCCTTCTCCATCCATTTTCGCGCTGAATTTCACGTGGACCCTCTTGTGGCACAACGTGGGCAACTCGCTTTAGTGGAATAAACTCGCCATTGGGTAGGTGGACTGGGATATCTTTTATTTTTTCGAATGAGTTGCGTAGATCCTCCGGAAAGCGCACAATAATGTCGAATCGACGTTGTCCTTCGAATACTTGTCCTGCAGTTTCTCCTCCAATGCCAGCTTGTATCACTTTTTGAACGTCATCCACGTTTATACCAAATACCGCAACGGCTTCTCGGTCAATTTCGATGGTGAGGTAAGGCTGACCGATGGGTTGCTCTGTATAGAAATTGGCTGTACCGTGTAATCCATTCACGATGGATGATATCTTGTCTCCTAACTTTTTGAGCGTTTCTAAATCTTCTCCATAAATTTTAACGGCAAGGTCCGACTTAACTCCACTTGTTAGCTCGTCTACTCGCATTGCTATGGGTTGCGTAAAGTTGTAGGAAAGCCCTGGTTCTGTTTTTAGATATGGCTCAATAGCGGCTATAATCTTCTCTTGGTAAAACCTTTTCGCCACTCTTTTTGCGGCTTAAGTATTACCCAAACATCAGTTTGGTGTACACCCATCCAGTCGTTAGCAAGGTCGGAACGGCCAGTTTTTGGTACTACGGTTGCAATTTCGGGAATGTTTTTTTTCAGCACCCCAGCAAGCCAGTTGGCGTTTTGCATGGATTCCTTAAGGGTAACGGAGGGCATTCTAACCTGTTCTATCAAAATGGATCCTTCGTCAAGTTCTGGGAGAAATTCTGTGCCAAGCCTCATTAATACTATAAGTGAAAGTGCGAAAACTCCAACTGCTATGCTAATAATAACTTTTTTGCTATCGATTCTCTTTTCGAGAAAACGTTCATATCGTGGTTTAAGCCAGTTAATAAGGTGCGATTTTCTGATTTTTACACCTCTATGGTAGGCCAGAGATGCTAGTGCTGGAACAAAGATTAAAGCTAGTAGCAGGGAGCCAAACACTGCAGCGGCAACCGTAATCGCCATGGGACGATATAGAATTCCCTCCATGCCGCTGAAAGTCATAATGGGAACGTAAACCATGAGGATTATTAAAACGCCAAAGAAAATAGGCTTTACCACCTCTTTCGACGCTTGTATTATCATGCTGTCAGTGTCGTCATACGACTCTTTATGCTGAAGACGGTGAACGATATTTTCTACCATGACAACCGATCCGTCAACCACCATCCCAAAGTCGATTGCACCTAAACTCATTAAATTGGCAGCAAGTCCAAATTCTTGCATGCCAATGAATGCAAATAGCATGGAAAAAGGGATTACCAATGCAACAATGAGGGCACCTGTGATTTCCCCAAGAAGTAGCAATAGTACTGCAATTACGAGAAAGCCACCTTCCAAAAGGTTGGTAGAGATGGTTGAGGTGGTTCGGTTAATAAGGTCGCTTTGATCGTAAAATTTTTCAATTGCCACACCTTTAGGCAGGCTTTTGTTTATAGAGTTTATTTTTGCTTCAATGTCCTTAATAACCTCTCTACCATTGCCTCCGCGGAGCATCATTACTATGCCAGTCACAACTTCACCATTGCCGTCCTGTGTTACTCCACCTTGTCTGATTTGTTCTCCCGTTCTTACATTTGCGATATCCTTAATAAATATTGGCTTATTGTGAAGATTGGCTACCACTATATTGTCAATATCTTGGCTATTGGTAATCTGTCCCACGCCTCGTATGATGTATTGTTCCCGATTGTGCTCCAAGAAATTTCCACCCGATACGCTGTTGTTGCTACCAATGGCATCAATTACATTCTTAAGGCTAATGTTAAATGCACGCAGTTTTCCGGGCTGGACTACAACCTCATAGTCACGAACAAAACCTCCAAAAGAGTTAATCTCAGTTACCCCTTTACCGTTTTTAGTTGAGGGGAAATGAGCCAATCCTGAATTTCGCGAAGTTGGGTAAGCGAATAGCCATCTCCATGCACTACGTATTGGTATATTTCCCCAAGGGCTGTTGAAATTGGTCCTAGTTGTGGAGAGGAGACATCAGCGGGGAGTTCGTCGCGTATTGATTGGAGACGTTGGCTAACCATTTGCCTCGCAAAGTATATGTCTGTTCCTTCGTCAAACTCCACTGTCACTTGCCGAAAGTCCAAATTGCGAAATGGATCTAACTTGTTTCACTTTGGGTAATCCATTCATCCCCGTTTCAATGGGATAGCTCACCAGCTTTTCCACATCATAGGGCGAATATTGCCCTGCCTTTGTAATAACTAAAACTTGAACAGGCGTTACATCTGGTAACGAATTAATGGGAATTTTCATGAGTGCCATAATGCCGGCAACACTCATTAGAAGCACCATTGCCAGCGCAACAAACTTTTGGCGAACACTGAATTCTACTATATGGTTTAGCATAGCTTTACGGTGTTAATTGGCAACTATTCTTCAGCAAATTGGGAAAATCGTGCAAGCGCTTTTAAACTAAATACTTGCGTAATAGCAACCTTATCCTTGTCTTTTAATCCAACTTCCACAAAGGCCAAATTGTCATGCATCTCCTGAATCACGATTTTTCTTTTTTCAAAATGCCTATCATCTTTTTTAACAAAAACGATGGGGTCATTATCTTCATAGGTAATGGCTACTATTGGAACGCTTGTTACTGTTGCATTTCCCGATGTTATTATGTCCACCCTTACATTTTCTCCCGGTTTTGGCCAGCCATCTTGGGTGTTGATCATAAAGTTGATGGTTAATGATTTGTTGTTTTCGTCAAGCCCTGGATTGATTGTGCTAATGGTGCATGGTATTGGACTTTCGCTTGTCAATCTTCTGGTAACGTTGGCACTATCGCCAACTTTTATATATTTCCCATCTTCTGGACTTGTATATGCTTTCACAAGCACTTTGTTGAGATTGATTACTGATGCCAATTTTTCATTTGCACTTACTGCCTGGCCTAGCTCTACCATGTGTTGGTCTATAACGCCTGAGATAGGCGAGAGGATTTTAAGTTTAGGCGTAATCTTATCATTGGTCGTAAAAGTTTCGATTTCTGTTTTGGTTACCCCCAACAGCTCTTAACCTAGAATAGGAGGCATTTAATGCTCCTAAGGCCCTTAGATACTCTGATTTTGCTTTTTCTAAATCGGCTTCTGAGCTAATTTTCTTCTCCGTTAGCTGCTCCACCCTCTGCAGTTGGGTGCTTTGGTATCGCTCTTCGGCTCTATTTTGCAAGTATTCTGCAACGAGGTTACCGAATGTTAGGCTTTCTAGCTCCAATATTACCTGCCCTTTTTGCACCGATTCACCCTCATTTAATGGTAGCGAAATCACGCGGCCATCGACTGGAGCACTTAAAATGGCAATGTAGTTAGGGGCGGGCATCACAACACCTGGCGCAGAAACCGTGAAGGCATGTTTAGAAATGGCAACATCCACCGTTTTTATATTTAACTCCAGCACCTCTTTTTCGGAAAGGGTAATTATCTGGTTTTGTGCTACCTTATCGCTGGTAAGTGAGGGTGGAAGTGTGGATGACGACTTGTTTCCTTTGTCCTTTTCGTCGGATGAACTGCTACTGCAGCTTGGTAGGAGAGTCAATAGAACTATAACAAGCCAAAATTTTTGGGTAATCATTAGAAATCGAGTCATGGTCTGTTTTTTATTGCGTTCCTATTATGTTGAGAAAAGAAATAATAGCGTAATTTATATTACTATGTCAAAGTCTACGTACTGCTCCAATTCTATCAGTGTAAGGTAATAATCGCGGAGGGCAGTGAGGTAGTGCTCTTGGCTACTCAAATAGAGCTTTTGTGCATCAATTAGGGTAACCATATTTATTTGTCCAAGTCGGTAAGCTTCGAAGGTTAAGCTCTGAAGCCTTTCCGATTTTTCTTTCATGGAAGATTCAAAACGGTCTATCTTATTTTTTGCTGCGTAATAGCTATGCCAAGCAATTTCAATTCGCTTTTTCATTTCAAGGTATACCGATTCCTGTTTCCATTCAAGCTCAACTTTTTGAGCTTTTGCTAATTGAACCATGCTGTGCTGGTTAAAGTATCCCCAAAGGGGGATGGAGACACCGACTTGATAGCCTCTGAAGTTGTAGCCACCACCATAATTCTGCAGGTAATAACTAAATTTTAAATTTGGCAGGTAGCTGGAATTTGCTTGGTTTACTTTGTTTTTTGCTGCAGCAATTTCACTAGACAGCGCAAGATACTGAGGTTGCTTGTCGAGGTATTCTAATGCTTCTTCCTGTGGAATGTTGTCTTGCTTACTTAGTAGTGTGTCAGTAAATGAAATGTCATATCGTTGATCTTCAGGGTTTAGTCCGATTGCGTTGAATAGGCTATATCGGGCTTCATGGAGTAATTGCTCGGCATCTTCATTATTGTTGTTTGCCTCCTCCAGTCTGAGTTCCGACGAAAGTAAATCAATGTCGTTGCCCACCCCACTTTGAGATTTTAGCTGTGCAATGTTTTTTAGATTGTTTGCCAATACTATCTCTTTCTGTCTTAAATTACGGAGGTATATGCTATACAGGATGTGTATGTATTTGTTTTTAATGTCTGCATTGAGAGTCTTGATTTTCCACTGTAGCTGAAATTCAAGCGATTTTTTTTCATCCGAAACTTTTCTATTTCGATAGTAACTTGTTAAGGGAAAGTCAATGGATTGTTCAATAGTTATGCGTTGTTCTGTATAGGCATTGCTGTTCCCTTGTGGCATACCTTCTTTCGAATAGGTAAGGGTTGGATCGTTAATTCCTATGGTCGATTTTATCTCAACCTCTTTCTGACGTAGTTGCGATTTTAGCTGATTGATCTCCGGGTTTTTTTCCATTGCCAACTTAATGGCTTCCTGGATTGTTAGTTGTGTCCTATTCTCTTGAGCGTTGGCCACATTTATTAGGAAAATTCCAATGATAATTGTGAGTCGTGTTTTCATGCTCATTTTGTTTTTTGAATTTATGGGCATTTTTTTCAACACAATTTACAAAAAAAATATGACTCTTTCTGGAGAGTCGATAATGGCCAATTCGACCGATTGTAATTGTTCGGGATGGCAGGGATACTGGATGTTCTATTTGTTGACGATATGGTAGACTGTTTTGTCTCCAAGTTGAATTTGAGGCAATTGGAAGGATCACACACATTTTTATGATGGCGGCGTTTGAATTTGCCTCGGAAAAAGATGCTATGCAGATAATTTCATCTTTCAAATGTATTTGAAGTAGCTATTCAAGATTATGATACAAGCTGTCTATTGTTTCGACTTATAATTTCCCCATAAGTTTTTGGCTATAGCATAAATAAGAACTGCCGCAGTCAAGTTCATTAGAATGTTGAAGACGGTGTAAACAGGCGTTTTTATATCGATAATTCTGATGATTACTTGAATTATAAAAAAAATTAGTGTAGCCCATGCTGAATATTTGCCCCACTTGGGAAGGTCAGAAAAATGCATATTTTTTTCTTTCAAACTTAAAAAAAATAGGTGTTGCTTGGTTATGCTGGTTCATAAAATTAGTCTACGGTTTAAAATAGACTGGCAATTCGATGTCTATGGTAGATTGCCATTCCAGAATATGGTATGCGGTTCATTTCTTATATCTTTACATAAAATATTTAGACATGGATTACCAAAGTTTGCTTGAGGAGATTGCAGCGGAGGTAAAACCTCTGCTCGGACAAGGTCAGGTTGCCAGCTATATTCCTGCTTTGGCCGAGGTAGATTCACTTAGTTTTGGAATGGCTGTAGTAACCCTCGACGGCAGTGTCTTTACTGTTGGTCAAGCCAATAAAATATTTTCCATTCAGAGTATTTCAAAGGTATTTAATCTTGTTCTTGCATTTTCCTCCTTGGATGAAGCAATTTGGCGAAGGGTGGGAAAGGAGCCATCAGGTAATGCATTTAACTCGCTGTTACAGCTGGAGTATGAAAATGGAATTCCTCGAAACCCTTTTATTAATGCAGGTGCTATTGTGCTGGCCGATATGCTTTGTGAATATTTTTCAGAGCCTCAGAAGGCGTTAATTGAGTTTATTCGTAAGTTAACTAACAATTCTTCGATTGAATACGATATACGTATTGCAAAATCCGAAATGGATACTGGTAATAGAAATTACTCGTTGGGTTATCTGATGAAGAGCTTTGGTAATATTCGAATGCCCATCGATTTGGTGATGGAGCTTTACTTTAAGCAGTGCTCCATATCTATGTCATGTAAAGATTTAGCTCAATCGTTTTTAATGCTTGCAAACCATGGTGTAGTTCCCTATTCTGGCGAACGAATTCTTACCATGAGCCAAGCTAAACGTATCAACTCGCTCATGCTTACCTCTGGACTTTACAATGAAGCGGGGGATTTTGCATTTAGAGTCGGCCTTCCGGCAAAGAGTGGTGTGGGTGGTGGTATTGTTGCAATTATTCCCAAGTTACTCAGTGTGGCAGTATGGAGTCCTGAACTCAACGGCTTTGGTAACTCGCTGGCCGGAATTCATGCGCTGGAACTATTTACCACAAAATCTGGCATATCAATTTTTTAATGATAAGAACGCTCCTAAACGGAATACCGGTGTATCGGTTCAGCAACCTAAGTCGTTTTCCTGAACTACAACACTTTGTAACCACTCGCCATGGAGGTGTAAGTGTGGGTGGTGACGCCTCGTTTAATTTGGGATTCCACGAGAGCGACACTGCTACGAATGTTAAAGAAAACAGAATTCGTTTGGCAACTGCGTTGGATGTGCCAATTGCGAATTTTACTCATCAGATACAAATTCACAGTGCAAATATTACGTTAGTTGATGCCGCTCTTCAAGGGGCAGGAGCGCTAGATCAAGAATGCGCAATTCAAATAATGATGCCCTTATTACCCGAGAAAAGAACATTTGCCTTGTTACCAAATCGGCCGATTGTGTGCCCATGCTTTTTTATGATCCAGTTGAGAGAACTTCTGCTGCTGTTCATGCTGGATGGCGTGGCATGATTCAGAACATTGCGGGTAAAACTGTCGAAGCAATGGTACATTATCTTGGCTGTAACCCTAGTAATATTGTGGTTGGTATTGGCCCATCGAATGGACCATGCTGCTATGAGGTTGGGGCTGATGTGGAGGAGGCTGTAGCTAAAGTCTTTCCTAATATGGATGGGCTATTGGTCAAAGGCAGATGTTTGCGAAATCATTTAAACCAATGGGAGGCAAATAGACGGCAGCTGTTGCAAGTAGGTGTTATGGAAGAAAACATTGAGGTTGCAGCAATTTGCACTCAATGTAATGGAGATGATTTTTTTCTGCACGATTGGGCCATACTGGCCGGTTTGCTGCTGGAATTATGATTAATGATATCTCTTTGATTACTCGGTAATAATGATTTTTTGACCTATTTTGCAGAACCAGATTTTAAGGAATATTTTAAGCATGATCATAGAATTCATAAATCGCATATAGCGACGTTTAGATTTTATAAAAACAAAATGCTCGAAGTCATGAAAAGAAGTAGTTTGTTCGGCCTGTTGTTGCCTTTAATTGCGATAAGTTGTAGTAATCCTATCGAGAAGGCGGCAAATACCATCTCCTCCATGGAACTGTCCAAGGATATATCGGTACTCGCTTCCGATAGTTTGCAAGGGAGAGGCCTTTGTTCCATAGGAGAGACTCGTACACTTAACTATTTACAATCTCGAATGAAGGAACTTGGGCTTGAACCTGCCTTTGGCACAAGCTATCTTCAACGAGTTCCACTTGTGAAAATATCTTCATCGGTGGAGAACGATCTTGTTATAAATTCTTCCAACAGCAAGCAGTTGGCTCTTCCACAATCATCGTATACTGCATGGAGTAGTGCACTACAGCAAAAAATTGCAGTCTCCAAATCTGAAATCATATTTGTTGGTTTTGGAATCGATGCACCTGAATACAAATGGAACGATTTTGAGGGCCTCGATGTTCGTGGAAAAACTATAGTTGTTTTGGTAAACGACCCAGGCTATTATACACACGATTCTTCTATGTTTCAGGGTAATGCCATGACTTACTATGGTCGTTGGCGCTATAAGTTTGAGGAGGCTGAACGTATGGGGGCAGCTGCATGCTTTATTGTTCATGAAGATGGACCTGCTGGTTACCCTTGGAGTGTGGTCAATAGACACAACAACACTGCAGCTTACTTTTTGGATGACTCTACGCTCAGTCATGTTCGCTGTTTGGTTCAAGGTTGGTTTACAGTAGATGCTGCGCGTCAACTTTTTGTAAACCAAGGTTATAATTTCGATTCCTTAAAAAAACAGGCAATAGGAAGAAGTTTTAAGCCAGTCGACTTAGGTTGTTCGCTAACAATAAACATGAGTAATTCTTGGGCAAAATGTTCTTCATACAACGTTGGTGGTGTTATTAGAGGTAGAATTAGTCCGGAGGAAAATATCGTATACTCTGGTCATTGGGATCATCTAGGTATAGGACCAGTTGTTGATGGTGATTCTATTTATAATGGTGCTTCCGACAATGCAGCAGCCATTGCATGGATGTTCTCCATTGCAAAGGCATTTCAGCACCTACCCCAATCGCCTGATAAATCAGTGTTGTTTTTGATCCCAACGGCAGAGGAGTCTGGGATGTTGGGTTCCGATTATTATGTTCAGCATCCTGCTTTTCCTATGGATAGTACCATTGCGTGCCTTAATACCGATGTAACACTTTTTCTGGGGCGGTTTAAGGATGTGACCGTTACGGGGCTTGGCTATTCACAGCTGGATAGTTTACTCGCGTTTGAAGCTGCAAAGCAAGGTCGTTACGTGTGTGGAGACCCAAATCCCGAGAATGGAATGTTTTATCGATCCGATCAACTGCCATTTCTAAAAGCAGGTGTGCCAGCACTTTTTGCCAAAGGTTATTCAGACCAACGGAAATTGGGAAAGAAGAGAACAATGGCAAAAATTGAGACCTATTGGAAAAGCACATACCATAAGCCATCAGATGAGTTTGTTCCATCGCGGGATAATTTGGATGGATTGGTTGAAGACTCTAAGCTGTTTTTTAAAGTTGGATTACGAATTTTAGACGAAAAGAACTTTCCAAAATGGAATAAAGGCTCCGAGTTTTATCGTCTGCGAAGCCGATAGATTTTAAGCAAAGCTATTGTGATAAGGATGGTGGTTGGCAGAAATGCTGGCCACTTTTTTGTAATCCTTTTTTGATTAAAAACGCATAAAACGTCCATCTGCATTGATAATTTGTAATCTTTTGTATCTTTAGGAATAATAATAATTAAGCATCCTGTTAATTTAAGGTCACAGTCATGCTTCCACTACTTACCATCTCTTTCAATTTCAGCTTTCTTCCACTCTTGGTGCTGGTTGCTATGGCGTGGTTTATTCCAATGGCACTTTCACTAACGCGTGTCAGTTGCCTTCCAGCCGTAATTGTTGAAATAGTTTTAAACTATGTGGTAGGTTATTGTATGCTTGAGCACGTGCAGCTGGTGATGTTTATATTTTGATTTTTCTTGCATTAACTGGCTTCGTTTTTTTGATGTTTCTCAGTGGGCTTGAGATTAATATGGATCGTTGCCTAGGAAGCGCTTAAACATGGTTACCCTCATTACAAATCCGCTGCTGGTTGGACTTATCTATTTTGCCATATCATTAATATTATCGGTATTGGGAGCATGGATTTTCTCCTTTTGGTTTTCTGTCCCCAACGTTTGGTACTTTTCACTCATACTGGTTACCACTTCTGTGGGTATAATATTGCCGTGCTTAAGAATAGGGGTGAAGCAGCAAGTCTTTTTAGTCAAATGGTTATCACCTCTGTAGCGGTGGCCGATATTTTAGGTATCATTCTCTTTACCTTTACGGCTTTTATTTTAAAAATGGATTTCATCTCGAGATTCTCCATATATTGTTTTTGTTTGTTGCTTTTTTTATCTTTTGTAAGCTGGTAGCCAATCACAAGGATGGGTTGTTTTGCGCAAAATTAGTTTTCAGCTATCACATGCCACTTCACTGTTAAGTGTTAGGGGTTCTCTTTTTTTACTGCTCATATTTGTTGTAATTGCTCAGTATATAAGTTCCGAAGTCATCCTTATCATGTTTAGGCGTGTTAGCACGATAATTATTCCACATGATGAATCATATCTTCGCGTTGGCGATGTGCTAACCGTTTTTGGCACAAATACGGCCATGGAAGATATGTAACTTAAACTTGCCGGCTATGAGTGATAAATGAAAAACTAATAATTCGATACTAGCAAAACTTAATTTCGTTAGGTTGTACTGGTAGGTATTATCCTAATTACTTTTACTAATAGTCTTTGGATGGATGAATATGCTTTTGTATCTTGCACCACTGTTTATATTGTCATTTCGGAGGTGGACTGATTGATACCTCAAGGTGGTTTGAAGGTAAGAAATACGCCAATACACATTTATAAACGATTAAGGAAAAGAGCTAAAATGGGAGAATCAATTAGGCATAATCGAACAAATGAGTTTCATGCCTATTTTCAGAAGATGGTAAAATATTCTCGGATGAACGAAGATACCATTGTTACACCCGAAAATGTTTACCAAGAGGCGCACAAGGCAAATCGAGAATTGCTATTTGAGATTATTCGCAAGTGCCATCTTCCAGGGAGTACAGTGTTGGGCGTGGAGAATGTGCTTGCCTTGGATGATTTGGCAAAGCAGGGTAAATCTTGCCTTATACTTTCGGAACACGCGTCAAACCTTGATGTGCCTAACCTATTTGTTCGATTTTACGATCATAAGGAGGGTAGACTTAAGGATATTTTTGAGCGGTTTATCTTTATTGCAGGAACCAAACTTAATGAAAACCCTATGGTAAAACTATTTACCGAGATGTTTACTAGGTTGTGGTTTATGCCATTCGTTCTATTAATGAGCTAAAGAATTGTGAAGAAGGGTAAGGCGGAGATGGAACTTGCCACTAAAATTAATATTCGTTCTACTCGAAAAATTGGGGAGCTGCGTAACAAAGGTTTTATATTCTTCCTTTATGCAGCTGGAACACGATACCGGCCTTGGATTCCTGAAACAAAAATAGGAATTACAGCCATTCATAGTTATCTGAACTCATTTGACTATTTCTGTTGCGTGTCAATTAATGGTAATACCATGCCTCCAAATAAAAACGAGGATATGACCAAGGAGGAAGTATATGATGATGTTATGGTATTTAATTTTGGACAGGTGATGGATGCTCATCAGTATCTAAAGTCGATGGCCGAGCAGGTTCATGATCATAAATCGGAAGATTCGGAAAATATAAAGCAGATTGTTGCCGATGATATAATGAATCAGATTGATCAGCTGCATTATAGTGCCGAGAAAGTCAGAAATAATCACTCTAGTTAAGTAAATTAGAATTTGTTAGAACTTCTGAGCAAATGCTCTGTTGATATGAAATGAAAAATACCACTTATTTCGACGAAAGAGCAGCTGGTTGGGATTCCGATAAGTCAAAGGTAGAACGATCTCAGATTTTTGCTGCTGAAATACTAAATCACGTAAAACCAAAAATATCGTCCGTTGCTATGGAATACGGTTGCGGAACTGGTTTGCTTAGTGTTCAGCTTCAACGACACTTTTCAAAATTGTTCTTGTAGATAACTCGCCCGGCATGTTGGCTGTTCTTTCAGACAAGATCAGGCAGGAGGGGATAACGAATTTTGAACCAATGCTGGCTGATTTACAGCCGGATTCGTCACCAATTGGTTCCTTTGACGTTGTGTATACCATGATGACGCTTCACCATGTGGTGGACATTCCTTCGTTGCTAAAATCATTATGGAGGAACTTGGCTCCGCACGGTTATCTTTGTATTGCTGATTTGGTTGCAGAGGATGGCTCATTTCATATTAACGATCCCTCTTTTGAAGGACATAATGGTTTCGATAGAGAATTCATAACGAGTGCACTATTGGCTGCTGGATATACAGTTGAAAAATTCTCAGTTTTCCATACCTTAACAAAGGTGGTGAAAGGTGAAAAATTGAGTTATCCGTTATTCCTTGTAATGGCTCAAAAAACTTAGAGCAACTCTTTTTGTTGATTCAAAATGGTTTAAACTGTTTTGAATATCGTGGTTTTATGCATTAATTTTTTGGACAAGTTTTGCATATATTAACCTATAAAAAGCAAGATGTAAACTATTGTTAATAATTTATATCATTGTTATGTGTGGATTATTATACGTTAAAATGCATAATAATGAAGAAATCGGCTGTGCCACCCATCTTTCTTGTTTTCAAATTGTAGCGATGCTAATTTCCAAAAAAAAGCTCAATACTTGAGCGTGTACAGTCGTTGTTTTTGTGAGTTGAAAATACTTTTGTAGTTTTACATCTTAAAATAAAGGTTTTTTTTTTGCAATTGATTGTGTTCGTTTTGCAGTAATATACAACCTCAAATTTAATCAGGAAAGGCCTCGGGACGCCATTGTGCAATTTGCAACTTCCGCCTCAGCTACTGATCTTTTAATTTTTTTGTTTGTCTTGTAATTTAATCTACTATGAGTGAAGCCTTTTATTCAGTAATTGCAGCAACCGGAAAATATATTCCTACTAGGGTTGTGAAAAATGAGGAGTTTCTTAAACGTAAGTTTTATAATGCTTCTGGTTCGCAGTTGGTAAAACCCAACATGGAGGTTATTGAAAAGTTTCAGCAGATCACAGGGATTGTGGAGAGAAGATACGTTGATGATAATCTTGTTGCTTCCGATATTGCTTATTTTGCCGCAAAAAATGCATTAGAGTCTTCCGGAATTAACATGGAAGATCTCGATTACATAATTGTTGCACACAATTTTGGTGATGTAAAAAAGTCGAATCCAAAATCGGATTTGGTGCCAAGCTTAGCCGCTCGAGTAAAGCACAAGCTGGGAATTATAAATCCATTTACTATAGCCTTCGATTTGCCGTTTGGTTGTCCAGGATGGCTTCAGGGAGTTGTTCATGCTAACTACTTTATTAAATCGGGTGATGCTAAACGAGTAATGGTTATTGGGGCTGAAACACTCTCGCGCGTATGCGATCCGCACGATATTGATAGTATGATATACTCCGACGGTGCAGGTGCCGTTATTTTTGAGTCAGTAAAAAGCAGCACTCCACAGGGTGTCCTTGCACACCTTACCCGTTCAGATACTATCGATCACGCTCCTTTGCTTACAATGGATATCTCTTATTGTCCTGAGTTTGAGAATGATGATATTTTCTTGAAATGAATGGACGAAAGCTTTATGAATATGCTCTTAATACCGTTCCTCAAACGGTGAAATCTTGCATCGAAAAGGCTGGCCTTCATCTTTCGGATATAAAGAAAGTTCTTATCCACCAAGCTAATGCTAAAATGGATGACGCCATTCTTTCTCGATTGTTTAAGCTATATGGCGTTAGCGAAATACCTGACGGCATAATGCCCATGACAATCTCTAAGTTGGGAAATAACTCCGTGGCTACTCTGCCTATCCTGCTGGATTTAATTAGAAAGGGAGAGTTGGATAATCAGCAGATAAATAGCGGTGATAATATAGTGTTTGCCTCTGTTGGGGCAGGAATGAACATTAATGCCTTGGTATATCGTATGCCATAACAATTTATACCAAAATACGACCTGCAGTGGAACATCTAAATCGACTGCAGGTTTTTTATTTTGGGCTAGTCTATACGTTGTTTTAGCCATAAAAACTCGAGTAAATTCGTTTAAATATTGAGCTTTTGAGTTTGGCTGTATCAATCCAATTATTTTATTTGTTTTGGCCATTGTCATTGCATTTAATTTTAGCTTTTTTTGGTACAAATGTGCCGAGCCTTTTTGTCGAATGTAGTTAAGAAATGGCTAGTTTTGTAACAAAATAGTTACTAGTGAATCGCTTTTAGACATCCGAAGTTACTTCCAAGGGGTGGGGTTTGCCTTTAGGGCAATGCATAGTAAAAACTTCAAACTTTTCTTTTTTGGCCAGATAGTTTCTCTTCTAGGTACTTGGATCCAAAATATTGCACTTGGTTGGTTAGTTTATCGACTTACTAATTCGGTCTTTTTACTCGGGGTAGTTGGCTTTGCTGGTCAAATTCCTTCATTATTAATTACCCCGCTGGCTGGCGTTTTTGCTGATCGGATTAACCGTAGAAACGTTATGCTGGCAACCCAAATGGCCTTCATGGTGCTAGCATTTTTGTTGGCAGCGCTTGTCTTGCTAAATGTGGTGCAGGTGTGGCAGATTATTCTTTTGGCAACTTTAAACGGGGTGGTACTTGCCATCGATACTCCTTTTCGTCATGCCTTTTTGCTAGTAATGGTTGGAGACAAGTCACTACTGCAGAATGCTATTGCGCTTAATTCTACACTAATAAATTCGGCTAGATTCATTGGGCCAACTGTTGGCGGTATTCTCATAGCACTGATGGGAGAGGGGTGGTGTTTCTTTATTAATGGGATTAGCTTTTTGGCCGTAATAGGAGCCCTTTTAGCCATGGTTGTGGTGGATGTTCAACCTGAAGGAGAGAAAAAATCGATAATTGCTGACCTACGAGAAGGACTTCGATATTCCTTTAACTTTGTGCCTATTCGATATTTATTGGTGTTGGTAGCAACTACCAGCTTTTTTGGTTTACCTTTTCAGGTGTTTATGCCAGTCTATGCAAAGGATATCCTTGGTGGCGGTGCAGAATTGCTTGGATTTCTTACCGGAGCCATGGGTGCTGGCGCGTTAGTTGGCGCATTTTACCTAGCAAGCCGGAAAATATTTGCGGCATCCCAAATCTAATTTTACTCACAGCAGCCATATTTTCTGTGGGACTCATTGGTTTTGCCTTTTCCACAATTACTTTTTTATCCTTGATTCTAATTTTCTTTATTGGCTTTGGCATGATCGTGGAGTTTGCCTCCACCAACACGCTGCTTCAAACAATTGTCGATGAAGATAAACGTGGCCGAGTAGTTTCACTTTACAGTATGTCGTTCATGGGAATTACGCCTCTAGGTAGTTTGCTGCTTGGCAGTTTATCGCATGAATGGGGGGTAGATGTGGTGCTGTTTGTTTCTGGTATATTCTGTTTACTCGCAGTTGGACTATATGCAAGAAGAGTTCCTGTTATTTCACGCGTGGTGAGATCAATTAACGAATGCGCATAGATTTTTGATTTTCCTTGTAATAGGGGCTAGTCTTATGTAGACTCTTCGTTTTCTTAACTCTTTTTGGAAGTTGTTCTATATTTGATTACCAACTTTTCTGTGTCAGAAGACCATTGGATGTATCTCGTTCCCTCAATGGTAACAATTGTTCCATTTTGACTAATTGGATATTCATCATCTAACTTCCAAAGCAACATGCCTGGGTGAGTAGAATCATCGAGATTTGAGAACTTGTTGTAGTGCAAGACTATAGTGGCATTAAGCTTTTTGTGCTCAACTTTCAGTTCCTTAAATAGGACACTGTCAAGCGATACATCAAAAATGACCTCCTTAATATTGTTATTCCAACTTTCCATGAAGTTGGCAAAGTCCTGTTCTGCTCGATATTTTGGTCTTGTCTCATCATTTCGTTCTGGTGCTGAGATTATGTTGTTGAGATAGTATTTTGCAATTTTATCCTTGGGGAATATTTCAATGATTGTTTCCTCAAACCAGTAGCAGCCCTGTATGCTACAAAAAACGATGAAAAAAGCACCGATTACAATCTTTTTCATGGTTGTGGATTCTTTTGATGATTAATTTTGAGAACAAGTTACAACTTTATAGACAACAAGTAAATAGCGTTGTTTTAGCGATTCGATTTTTTGTGGTTTAGTTTAGATAATTCAACCTGCAACAATTCTCGAATAATGGTTACTTTTGCAGCCAAAATATTGATAGATGGAACGGACTCTACTATTCGTAGCCCCTATGCAGGGATTTACAGAATTTCCTTTGCGAAATGCGTTTGTTGCAGCAGGGGTGGCAGCTGATGGCTATGTTGCCCCCTTTGTTGACGCACATGAATTTGCAAAAGGGAAGGCGCGAAAACTGAAGGATTTAGCCTTGGAAAATAATGCTTCTGTTTCATTAGTTCCTCAGTTGCTTGGATCAAATCCTGATGAGTTAGCTGCATTGGCACGATGGTTCAAGGAACTTGGATATAGTAATATTAGCTTAAACCTTGGCTGTCCTTATCCCATGGTGGCGTTAAAGGGAGCAGGGTCAGGCCTCATAGCGCAGCCTGATATAGTAGACCGCATATTAGCAAAGCTTTTTTCCTCATTCCCCGATATTTCGCTCTCGGTTAAAACACGATTAGGTTACTCCAATTCATTGGAGTTGGATGGCTTGGTTTCCGTCTTGAATAGCTATACGCTCGCAGAAGTTGTGGTTCATCCTCGAATTGGAAGGCAGCTATACAAGGGAGAGCTAGATTTAGATACCTTTGATAAGGTTGTGGCTAAACTTAATGCCCCTGTATGCTACAGCGGTGATATTCTAACGCTTGCCGATTTTCGTCAACGTCAACAGCGATATCCTTCAATAAACCGTTGGATGATAGGCCGAGGAGCTTTACAAAACCCCCTAATCTTTTCTGAAATTAGGACAGGCTTAGAGATGGATGATGAGGCAAGACTAAAGGTAATTGAAGCTATTCATAACGAATTGTTTCAGTATTATGTTGGGGCCCTTTCGGGCGATAGCCATCTATTAAAGAAAATAGGACCTTTCTGGGATTATTTCGGGGCTGCATTCCCTGAACGACGGAAGCTGGTTAAAAAGGTTAAAAAAGCAACTAAAGCTGAACATTATAGACTTGCAGCAATTGACTTCTTTAAGGTTTAGGAACGATAATTATTCCTTCCAGTAGCTTCGGCACGAGGTCTGTAACATCCTTCTGAAGACAATAGTTAATGTCTGCAAGAAACCCTTTGCTTATCAAGAGTTGTGCATGGTTGCAATTGGCTAGTCCTGCCATTAAGTCTCCTTCGAAACCGATATAGAGATATTTTAAGGTGAAAGCAAAATCGCTTAGGGATGCCTTGAATCGTTCCGATAAAATATGGGCAATCATGCCAGCGCAAAGGGCATCTTCTAGTGTGTAACTCTCTGCTGATCCAGCACATACAATAGCTACATTTTCACCTTCATTCCCAAGCCAGTTTGCCACAGCCGTTGCATTAAGAAACGAGGCGATAGTTATGTTATTTGCACCACGACTACCAATTAGTGCTCGTGTTCCGTTGGAGGTTGTCAGTATTATAGTTTTGCCTTCAACCACCTCTCGTGTATATTCAAATGGAGAGTTGGCCAGATGAAAGCCCTCAATCTTTACTGCATTTCGTTCACCACCTAAAAGGGCTCCTGTGTTTTTAATGGTGTTATAGCATTGCCTTGCATCCTCCACATGTTCTTTTGGAATTACTGCAGTAGTTCCATTTTGCAGTGCAGTAACAATTACTGTTGTGGCTCGTAGCACATCTATTACTGCTACATTTTTGCCAACTACTTTCTTTGGTTGAAGTTCGGCTGGTGAGCCTATGATCTCTACTCTCATTTTACACCTTTTTTTTGACGATTCAAAGGTAGTTAAAATCCAGTTTTACTATTTTAATATGGGGAAACATACTTTTTACTGTTGTATATCTGGTTGGCTGCTCTATTCCCAACAATTCATAGTGATTTTGCAACGTCAAGATATTCAGTAGTCTTAATTTGTTTGTTGATTTCTGGTATAGTTATCACTACTATTTTAATTTTTTTTCTTGATTTATTTTTGCTCTCATTGTAGCTGTAACCCAATGCTATAATGCAATGGCCTAATTTTTGGAGAAAAATATATTTGGAAACATTTGGAGTGTAAGGGAAGAAGTACTACTTTTGCATCCGCTTTCGAACCGGTAATGCCGGGTAAAACGGAGGCAGGGCGGGAAACCGCTGAGGATCTTTGACCGGCTGTAGCGAGTTTTCCCCGGAAGGGGGAAACGGAATAACAAGCAAGACGAAAGGAAAGCAGAATAGAATAGAAAGCGCAGCCGCGCGGGAGCGCGGCGACCGGAAGCTAGGAATACTAAATAAAGGAAAAACTTTTCACAACGAAGAGTTTGATCCTGGCTCAGGATGAACGCTAGCGGCAGGCCTAACACATGCAAGTCGAGGGGCAGCGGGGGTAGCAATACCTGCCGGCGACCGGCGCACGGGTGCGTAACGCGTATGCAACCTACCCTCGTCAGGGGAATAGCCCGCCGAAAGGCGGATTAATGCCCCATGGACCGGATTCCTGGCATCGGGGATCGGGTAAAGGTAACGGACGGGGATGGGCATGCGTGCCATTAGCTGGTTGGGGGGGTAACGGCCCACCAAGGCGACGATGGCTAGGGGAACTGAGAGGTTGGTCCCCCACACTGGTACTGAGACACGGACCAGACTCCTACGGGAGGCAGCAGTGAGGAATATTGGTCAATGGGCGCAAGCCTGAACCAGCCATGCCGCGTGCAGGAAGACGGCCCTACGGGTTGTAAACTGCTTTTCTGCGGGAAGAATGGCCGCCACGCGTGGTGGTTTGACGGTACCGCAGGAATAAGGATCGGCTAACTCCGTGCCAGCAGCCGCGGTAATACGGAGGATCCGAGCGTTATCCGGATTTACTGGGTTTAAAGGGTGCGTAGGCTGTTCGCTCAGTCAGCGGTGAAATGGCGCGGCTCAACCGTGCAGCTGCCGTTGAAACTGGCGAGCTTGAGTGGGTTCGAGGCAGGCGGAATGCGCGGTGTAGCGGTGAAATGCATAGATATCGCGCAGAACGCCAATAGCGTAGGCAGCTTGCCAGGCCCCAACTGACGCTGAGGCACGAAAGCGTGGGGATCAAACAGGATTAGATACCCTGGTAGTCCACGCCGTAAACGATGATAGCTCGCTGTTGGCGATACACAGCCAGCGGCTAAGCGAAAGCGGTAAGCTATCCACCTGGGGAGTACGGCCGCAAGGCTGAAACTCAAAGGAATTGACGGGGGCCCGCACAAGCGGAGGAACATGTGGTTTAATTCGATGATACGCGAGGAACCTTACCCGGGCTAGAACGCCGAGCGAATATGGGGGAAACCCCATAGCCAGCAATGGCGGTCGGCGAGGTGCTGCATGGTTGTCGTCAGCTCGTGCCGTGAGGTGTCGGCTTAAGTGCCATAACGAGCGCAACCCCTATCGGTAGTTGCCAGCGGGTCAAGCCGGGAACTCTACCGAAACTGCCAGCGTAAGCTGTGAGGAAGGCGGGGATGACGTCAAATCAGCACGGCCCTTACGTCCGGGGCGACACACGTGTTACAATGGCCGGTACAGAGGGCAGCGACTGGGCGACCAGGAGCGAATCTCCAAAGCCGGTCTCAGTTCGGATCGGAGTCTGTAACCCGACTCCGTGAAGCTGGATTCGCTAGTAATCGCGCATCAGCCACGGCGCGGTGAATACGTTCCCGGGCCTTGTACACACCGCCCGTCAAGCCATGGGAGCTGGAAGGACCTGAAGTCCGCGACCGCAAGGAGCGGCCTAGGGTAAAGCCGGTGACTGGGGCTAAGTCGTAACAAGGTAGCCGTACCGGAAGGTGCGGCTGGAACACCTCCTTTCTGGAGCACCGGAGGCGCAGAGGCGCGGACCGAGTAAGCTTGCACGCTACAGCCGCCGCGCGGGAACGCGCGGGGGTCGCCCGCAGGGGCGAGGCCGCCGGAAGGCGGCCGGACGGGGGGTTGCGCCCCCCGGGCCCGACCAGGGGCATCCGCAGGGGTGCCCAACGGTCTTTGACGTTCTTGAGAAAGCAGAGCAGGCGAGCGCGGGAGCGCTTGCCGAGAGCAAGCAATAGAGAGGTCCCCCCGGGCAACCGGGGGGAGCAAGAATACTACGGAAGTAGGAAAGGGCGCATGGGGAATGCCTAGGCTCCCGGAGGCGAAGAAGGGCGCGGCAAGCTGCGAAAAGCTGCGGGGATTGGCAGGCACGAGCTGATCCGCAGGTACCCGAATGGGGCAACCCACCGTGCTGAAGGCACGGTATCCCGAGCAATTGGGAGGCAAACCCGGAGAACTGAAACATCTCAGTACCTGGAGGAAGAGAAATCAAACGAGATTCCCCGAGTAGCGGCGAGCGAAAGGGGAGGAGCCCAAACCGGAGCCGTTGCGGCGGCGCCGGGGTTGTAGGACCGCCATACGGCGGGCGGCTGGGGAGCGGAACGCGCTGGAAAGCGCGGCGGTACAGGGTGATAGCCCCGTACGCGAACCCAGCGGTCATCCAGGCGGCATCCTGAGTAGGGCGGGGCACGTGAAACCCCGTCCGAATCCACGGGGACCACCCCGTAAGGCTAAATACTCCCGGGAGACCGATAGTGAACCAGTACCGTGAGGGAAAGGTGAAAAGCACCCCGAACAGGGGGGTGAAATAGTTCCTGAAACCATGCGCCTACAAGCGGTCGGAGTCCCGGGTAACCGGGATGACGGCGTGCCTTTTGCATAATGAGCCTACGAGTTGCTCCTCACTGGCAAGGTTAACCCCGTGGACGGGGGGAGCCGAAGCGAAAGCGAGTCCGAACAGGGCGGCAAGTCAGTGGGGGCAGACGCGAAACCTTGCGATCTACCCATGGCCAGGCTGAAGTGCTGGTAACACAGCATGGAGGGCCGAACCAGTTTCCGTTGAAAAGGATTTGGATGAGCTGTGGGTAGGGGTGAAAGGCTAATCAAGCTGGGAAATAGCTCGTACTCCCCGAAATGCCTTTAGGGGCAGCCTCGGGCGGACGGTTGCGGAGGTAGAGCTACCGATTGGATGCGAGGGCTTCACCGCCTATCAAATCCAGACGAACTCCGAATGCCGGAACCGATACCCGGGAGTGAGCCGCTGGGTGCTAAGGTCCAGCGACGAGAGGGAAACAACCCAGACCGCCAGCTAAGGCCCCAAAGCGTACGCTAAGTTGAAAAAACGAGGTGCGGTTGCAGCGACAGCTAGGATGTTGGCTTGGAAGCAGCCATGCATTTAAAGAGTGCGTAACAGCTCACTAGTCGAGCGGCTGCGCGTGGATAATAAGCGGGCATCAAGCGTACCGCCGAAGCTGCGGATTCCGTCCACCAAGGTGGACGAGTGGTAGGGGAGCATTCCAGGCGCGTAGAAGCCGGTTCGTGAGGGCCGGTGGAGCAGCTGGAAAGGCAAATGTAGGCATGAGTAACGATAAGGCGGGCGAGAAACCCGCCCACCGATAGGCCAAGGTTTCCTGATCAACGCTAATCGGATCAGGGTTAGGCGGGGCCTAAGGGGTAGCCGGGAGGCGAACCCGATGGACAGCCGGTCAATATTCCGGCCCCGCCGCGCGCTGCGAGAGGGGGGACGAAGGAGTGAAAGGCCCGCCCGGTGACGGATTACCGGGTTGAAGGGGGTAGGTATACGCTGGGGTTAACAGCCCCGGGGTGCCGAGCCTGACAGTACCGCGAGCCCTCGGGCAAGCGGATAGCGGCCCTAAGCAGACTTCCTAGAAAAGCCCCAGGAGCAACAGGCGCGCGGCGCCCGTACCGCAAACCGACACAGGTGGCCAAGGAGAGAATCCTAAGGTGCTCGAGTGAATCACGGCCAAGGAACTCGGCAAACTGGTCCTGTAACTTCGGGAGAAGGGACCCCCCCAGCGATGGGGGGCGCAGAGAAATGGCCCAGGCGACTGTTTACCAAAAACACAGGGCTATGCGAAACCGAAAGGTGATGTATATGGCCTGACACCTGCCCGGTGCCGGAAGGTTAAGGGGAGGGGTTATCTTCGGAGAAGCCCTGAGCTGAAGCCCCGGTAAACGGCGGCCGTAACTATAACGGTCCTAAGGTAGCGAAATTCCTTGTCGGGTAAGTTCCGACCTGCACGAATGGTGTAACGATCTGGGCGCTGTCTCAGCCGTGAGCTCGGTGAAATTGTAGTAGCGGTGAAGATGCCGCTTACCCGCAACGGGACGGAAAGACCCCGTGCACCTTCACTGCAGCTTAGCGCTGGTTTTGGGCAAGGGATGTGTAGGATAGGCCGGAGGCCGCGAAGCGGGCACGCCAGTGTCCGTGGAGCCGACGTTGAAATACGGCCCTTCCCTTGCCTGGAGTCTAATCCCGGTATCAGCCGGGAGACACCGCTTGGCGGGTAGTTTGACTGGGGTGGTCGCCTCCAAAAGAGTAACGGAGGCTTCCCAAGGTACCCTCAGCGCGGATGGTAATCGCGCGTAGAATGCAATGGCACAAGGGTGCTTGACTGCGAGACGGACAGGTCGAGCAGGGACGAAAGTCGGGCATAGTGATCCGGTGGTTCCGCGTGGAAGGGCCATCGCTCAAAGGATAAAAGGTACGCCGGGGATAACAGGCTGATCGCTCCCAAGAGCTCATATCGACGGAGCGGTTTGGCACCTCGATGTCGGCTCGTCACATCCTGGGGCTGGAGAAGGTCCCAAGGGTTCGGCTGTTCGCCGATTAAAGTGGCACGCGAGCTGGGTTCAGAACGTCGTGAGACAGTTCGGTCCCTATCTGTTGCGGGCGTAGGAGGCTTGAGGGGAGCTGGCTCTAGTACGAGAGGACCGAGCTGGACGAACCGCTAGTGTACCAGTTGTGCCGCCAGGTGCACCGCTGGGTAGCTACGTTCGGAAGGGATAAGCGCTGAAAGCATCTAAGCGCGAAGCCCCCCCCGAGATGAGGCCTCCCTTGAGGGGCGTTGGAGACTACGACGTCGATAGGCTGCAGGTGTAACGCCGGTAACGGCAAAGCCGAGCAGTACTAATACCCCGATAGGCTTCCGCGGCGAACGCGCCGCCTGCTCTGCGAAAGAACGTCAAAATATACGGACTAAGCATCCGGAATCGCTTACGGTGGCTATGGCGGCGGGGTACCACCCCTTCCCATTCCGAACAGGGCCGTTAAGCCCGCCAGCGCCGATGGTACTGCCGAAAGGTGGGAGAGTAGGCCGCCGCCGGTTTTTTGTCCCGAGCTCCAACGAGCTCGGGACTTTTTTTTGTGCATACCCCTTGCCGCTGACCAACCCCGGCGCAGCTTGCCGCTTTCTCTTCCTTTGCGTTTTGTGAAAAATTGCTTTGCAGATAAACCATTCTGGTTTATTTTTTTTTATTGCCTTCCCATATCTATAATCTCCCTCTCCATGGCTTTAACTCAAATGTGTTCTTACCATTTGATTTATTAACTTTGTAACTCAAATGCCAATAAAATTATAAAGTGATATTTCCTGATAATTTTGAATTTAAACTTGGTTTTGATAAAGTTCGAACTATTGTTTCTGAACTTTGCAATACTGATGGTGGACGAGAAATTCTTGCTGCTGTAACTTTTGATTATGCCTTCGAAAAGATCCAATATTCGCTCGGTCTTACAAGTGAAATGAAGATCATTATGTTGATGGAAAATAATTTTCCTGGATCAGGATTTTCTGATTTTGCACATCTCGTTAAACAAATACGAATTGATGGTACTTTTCTTGAAGCAGAGGATCTGTTAAAATTAAAAAATGCATTAAGTATTGTTCGTAGTTTGGCCTTATTCTTCAATAGAGATGAGAGTGCAAAGTATCCCCTTCTGAGAGAATTGGCTCAGCCTATAAAAGTGTCACAAACGTTGATTGATCGCATTGATAATGTAGTTAGTCGATATGGCAAAGTAAAGGATAATGCATCTCCTGAATTACACAATCTAAGGAAAACAATTTCTGAAAAACAATCTTCAGTATCTCGAAGACTTCAGTCCATATTAAAATCGTCTCAAACTGAAGGATTGGTAGATGATGATGCCTCCATCTCAATCCGGGATGGGCGAGCGGTTATTCCTGTTTTGGCTGCAAACAAGCGTAAGTTGAAGGTTTAGTCCTTGGTGAATCGGCCACTGGTAAAACTTTTTTATTGAACCTGTTGAAGTGGTTGAGTTGAATAATGAAATTAGGGAATTGGAATTTGAGGAGCGGCGAGAGGTTGTTCGTATTTTGACCGATATCTCTTCTTTTATAAGACCTTATATACCAGAAATTCTCGATGCAGCTGGTTTTTTATCAACAATTGACTTTGTGCGCGCTAAGGCGTTGTATGCTATTCAGATAGATGGTGTATTGCCAATTATTATTAATGGGCAAAAGTTTGAATGGTTAAAAGCAAGGCATCCATTACTGGAGAAAGCCCTTAAAAAAGATAAAAAGGCCATTGTTCCACTTTCGATTACATTGAATGATACTGGGCGAATTCTCATAATTTCTGGTCCAAATGCTGGAGGTAAATCTGTTTGTCTTAAAACTGTAGGACTGCTACAATATATGATGCAATGTGGCTTTTTGGTCCCAATGTCGGAGAATTCTGAAGTGGGAATATTTAAGAGTTTACTCGTGGATATTGGCGATGAGCAGAGTTTGGAAAATGATCTGAGTACTTACAGCTCACATCTTTTTGCGATGAAGGCATTTATTCGACATGCAAGTAAAGAATCGCTAATTTGATCGATGAATTTGGAACTGGTACGGAGCCTTCTTTGGGTGGTGCAATTGCTGAATCTATTTTGGAGCGATTATCAGAACAGGGTAGTTGGGGCGTTATTACGACTCACTATACAAATTTAAAGTTGATGGCAGGTAAGATTCCTGGTATTCAAATGGGGCAATGCTTTTTGATGTGACAAAAATACAACCTCTTTTTCAACTTGAAATTGGGAAGCCGGGAAGTTCATTTGCTTTTGAAATTGCTCATAAAATTGGGTTGCCCGATGATGTGCTACTGGCTGCCCGCGAAAAGGCAGGCACTGCTCATATCGATTTTGAAAAGCAACTTCGTGCCATCTCACGCGATCGTCGTTATTGGGAGGAGAAGCGTGCTGGTATTAAAAACGCTGAAAAGAAGTTAGAGCAACTTATTTCTAAATACGAGACAGAACTAACCGACCTTCAGATCCATCGAAAATCAGTGGTAGACAACGCGAAGCAGGAGGCTAAGGAGATTCTGTCTGGTGTGAATCGTCAGATTGAGAATACTATTCGTACCATTAAGGAGTCGAACGCTGAACGAGAAAAGACTAAGGAAGTTCGTAAAGAGCTTGAAACATTTAGATCAAAAATTGAGGAGCCGAATATTTCAACTGATGAGTGGATTGCTAGCAAAATAACTCAGCTAAAGGAGAAACATCGAAGTAGAGCTGATCGACAACAGAGTTCAGCTCCAATTGAACAGGAACAAATTCCTCCGATGGAATTGCCTTTGAAAAAAGGAGACAAGGTAAGATTTATCGGTCGTGATGCACTTGGTGAAATTATTGATGTGGCTGATAAAAATGTTATTGTTGCCTTTGGAAGTATGCTTACTACCATTGATAAAAAGAAAGTTGAACGGGTTAGCAATAATGAATACAAGCAGGCTGTTAAACAATCTAACGCACCGGTGGTAAGTAATGGTGTTGATACGATGAAAAAGCGACTTAACTTTTCTCATACCATCGATGTTCGAGGAATGCGTGGGGATGAGGCTATGCAGGCTATTCAGGAGTATGTAGATGAGGCTGTTATGCTTGATATTACCAATGTGAAAATATTGCATGGCAAGGGAAATGGTATATTGCGTGAATTAATTAGAACCTATCTGAACACTATTCCTGATGTAGTTCACTTTGCCGATGAACAGGTTGAGTTTGGTGGGTCTGGTATTACTGTGGTACAATTTCGTTGATCTGATGATGCCTGTAGTAAAATAATTTCAGCCATTGTAGGTTTTAACTTTGGCAGAAAATCATTGATTGTTACCTTTTGAAGGCTCATATGTGAAATTCCATAATTTTAAGGTATGCTGGTTTTTACCCCGCGAATTACACCTCGTATTGCATTTGCTTTTAATCTTGTATTAAAGGAGTGGTTGTCGATCGACTATAAGCTTACCTCGTGCCATTATATTTTGGAGGATTCCATTGAAAGCAAGTTGTGCTACAGTCCAACGCAAATTGCCGATTCCTTTTGGTAAGCCTCATGGTCTCCTGACCGAAAAAAATATTCATCCTGTTGATCTGGAGTTGTTTGGTTCTGGAAACGACTTGATTTTATTTCCATCGACCGATAAAAAGTGCTTTCCATTTGATATATTCTCAGCCGTTTTTTATATGATAAGCCGCTATGAAGAGTATTTGCCATTTGAACCTGATCTTCATGGAAGATTTCCTTCTGAATTAACATTCGTGGTAAAAAATGGTATTGAAAGGATACCCATTGTTGATGTATGGGTGCAGCAGTTTTATGAGGCTCTCCGGCAGCAGTTCCCGTTTTAGTCAATAGAAAGAACAACAGGGGAAATGCTATTCATATTGATGTTGATAATGCATTTGCACATAAGGGGAAGGGGTTAATTCGACCGGTGGCAAGTTGGCCTTGTCTCTTAGTCGATTTCAGTTGAGGAATTTTGCTGAAATTGCAGGGGCTTCTTTGGGTATTACGCACGATCCGTTCGATACCTACGATACTCTTTATCAGCAAGTGAAGAAGGAGAATATTCACTTGAAATGGTATTTTCATCTTGGAAATCTCGATAAGTTTGATAGACCTGTAAAATGGAGCAACAGAAAATTTTCTTGCCTTATTCGGCATCTGTCTAAAACGAGTTATTGTGGAATTCATCCATCCTATGGTGTATTGGATGATTCTAGTTTACTTCATCGAGAAGTTGTTAGATTTGAGCATATTACGGGCCATAAACCCACCTTTTCTCGGTTTCATTTTCTTAGGTTTCGCTTTCCATCGTCCTTCAAAATGTTAATCAGGGAAGGGATCGAAGCCGATTATTCTCTTGGGTTTTCAGATCGGGTTGGATATCGTGCTGGTACGGCAAGGCCTTTTTCGTTTTTCGACTTGACAACAGATACCGAGGAAAATTTTACTATTTATCCTTTTGTTGCAATGGATTCGGCATTCAACTATCAGCTAAAAATGAGTCCCTCTTCTGCTATTGAAACGCTTGAGCAGTTGTTTGACATACAGAAAAAAACGGGGGGTGATTTTAGTGTTGTATTTCATAATGAAATTATTTCCGAAAAAGAACCGTGGAAAGGTTGGAGTGTATTGTTTAAATCGTTGGTAAGCATTATGAGGAGAAAGTAGATGACCATCCATTACGTTAGGCATAGTGAGATTGATTTTAGTAAATGGGATGGATGTATCAACCAATCCATTAATGGTATTGCCTATGCCTACTCTTGGTATTTGGATGAGGTTGCGGAGGGGTGGAATGCTCTTGTTCTGGATGACTATGTGGCAGTTTTGCCATTAACCGTGAAGCGAAAATTTGGAGTCTGGTACATGTGTCAACCATATTTTGCACAGCAACTTGGAGTTTTTTCAACCCAGATGCTCTCTGCCGAAATGGTTAGTCTTTTTTTATCCTCGTTGCCAACAAAAATAAAGCTGGTCGATATTCTTTAAATATTTTTACAAACCCAAATTCCATTAAAAAATTTCATGTAACTCAACGAGTCACTTATCACCTTGATCTTATTGCATCCTACGCCAATCTCTACCAAAAATATTCCAAAAATACTCAACGTAATTTGGCCAAGGCCATTGCGCTTCAAACTGCAGTTGTAAGAGGGGTAGATATAGCTGCGTTTTTAAGGTTTACAACGGAGAATATAAAGGGAAACATTTCTGCTGAAGCATTGGCTATAATGGAGCGGCTAGTGCGTCAGCTTGTTTCCAACGGGTATGGCGAAATATATGGAGCTTATTCGAATACCAATACTCTTTGTGCTACTGCCATTTTTGTTAGATTTAAAGGTAAAAGCATTTATTTACTTGCAACATCAAGTAAGGAGGGCATTTCCAACCGAGCTATGTTTATGTTGATTGACAGCTATATTCAAAAACATTCAGGGAGCGTTGTTGTGCTCGATTTTGAAGGATCAATGATTCCAGGAGTAGCGAAGTTTTATAAAGGGTTTGGTGCATGTGCCGTTACATATCCTCATCTATTCATCTCTCGGTTACCTTGGGTTTATCAACTGTTATTTAATATAAAACGAAGGCTATTCCATTAAGCTGTCAAAGTCGATTTCTGACGTGTGCTGGCTTTCATTTAGCTGTCCTTTCTCACACTTTATAGTTCTTGCAGGAAATTTCTTTAAAATACCGTAGTTGTGGGTTGCCATTATAATTGCTCTTCCTGTTTTACTGATTTCGAAGAGTAGTCGCATGATGTCCTCGGAGGTTTCAGGATCGAGGTTGCCGGTTGGCTCGTCGGCTAATATTATTTCGGGATTGTTTAGGAGTGCTCTTGCAATTACTACACGTTGTTGTTCGCCACCGGATAGTTGATGTGGCAATTTGTAATCTTTGTATTTTAGCCCAACTTTTTCCAAAACTTCAGAGATGCGTTGCTTTATCTCTGTCTTGTTTTTCCATCCTGTGGCTCGTAGCGTAAATTGAAGATTGTCGTATACCGAACGATCACTTAGCAGCTGGAAGTCCTGAAAAACAATCCCCAACTTTCTTCGTAGCAAAGGAATCTGTTTTCGCTTAATTTTTTCCAACTCAATACCGACAACCACTGCGGAGCCAATTTTGAGAGGAAGTTCTGCATTAAGTGTTTTTACAAGGCTCGATTTTCCGCTACCGACCTTGCCTATTAGGTAGATGAATTCTCCTTTTTCAACCTGGAGATTTACATCGGATAGCACTAGGCTGTCATTCTGGAAAATGGATGCATTTTTTATTTCAATAATGGTGTCGAGCGACATAATTCGTTTTTTGGTTGCAGTAATTAATGTTCCATTAGATAACGTCTTCCATTCAAAATTTTCTTTTTTTTCTTGTCCGCTTCTGTAGCGTATTCTATAAATGGGCTTTCCTTTTTTCTACAGAACAATTGTGAAAGGTTGTTTTCGTTATTTCAGGAGATTCTTAATTTTGTTGTGCTAAAATTAAAAAATAAAAACGGCAACCATCAGTTTATTTACTGAAAAAGACTCTTGGCTGATTCCTTTTTCTTATTTTTAGAAAGAATTGCCTAATACCGATTTATCTATGTCTATAACGAGACGAATTCTATTTTTAATGGTGCTCCTGTTTATGGGAATCATGGCATTTTCCCAGCAAACAGCGAGCTATTCTCATTCGGATAAGCTCTTTGATAGAGGAATGAATCTCTTTACCAAGGAGAAATTTGCTGCTGCTCAAAAGCAGTTTGACCTGTCGTCCAAGGCATATAGTGGTGAGAATACGCAGAAACTTGCTCTTGCCGAGTTTTATAAAGCACTTTGCTCTGTGCGGCTATTTAACAATGATGCGGAGTATTTGATTACCACGTTCATTAATACATTTCCTGAAAATCAACGTGTTAATCAAGCTTTTTTTGAGCTGGCTAAGTTGAGATATCGGCAAGAACGTTTTGTTGATGCCATTGCTTGGTTCGATAAGGTGGATAATAATGGATTGGATGAAGATGACCGCGCTGAATTCTTTTTCAAACTGGGCTACTCTTGCTTTTCTGTGGGTAATCTTGATCGAGCGCTTCAGTCATTTTTTGAAATAAAGGATACTGACAATAAGTTTAACTCACCTGCAACTTATTACTACTCCCATATTGCTTACCTCCAGAAGAATTACGCTACTGCATTGAAAGGATTTGAACGGCTTAAGGAGGATGAAGTTTTTGCACCTCTGGTACCCTACTATATTGTTGAAATATATTTTCTGCAAAAGGAATATCAGAAGGTTATTGATTATGGACCCGCAATTTTGGATAGTGCATCGGACAAGAGGGCACCAAGCATTGCACGATATATCGGTGAGTCTTACTATAGGGTTAAAAAGTATTCAGATGCATTGCCCTATCTTGAACGTTTCTTAAACGGCACAAAAAATCCTAGCCGTGACGATAGCTATTTGGTTGGAATTGTATACTATAAGGCGAGTGATTATGCAAAGGCCGCACCACTTCTAGAAAAGGCTACAGCAGGGGAGGACACATTGAGTCAGAATGCCTACTACAATTTGGCCGATTGTTATTTGAAACTCGACGATAAGAGCAAGGCGCGAAATGCATTTTCAATGGCTGCTAAATACGATTTTGATCCAGTAATCAAGGAGGATGCCCTTTTTAACTTTGCCAAAATCACCTATGGCATGTTTTATTCTCCATTCAATGAAGCAATTGATGCTCTAAACTTATATATAAAGGAGTATCCTAATACCGACCGTACCGACGAAGCGTATCATTATCTAACCATTGCCTATACAAATACCAAGAATTATCAAGGTGCGCTTGACGCTGTACTTCAGATTAAGCATCGTGATCCTACGATAAACGCTGCCTTACAAAAGGTTGCTTACTACCGCGGTCTTGAGTTGTTTCAAAACTTGAATTTTGAAGAGGCTGTTAAAAAGTTTTCTCTTTCGCTTGACAATCAGTCGTACGATAAAGCTATTTCGGCGGAAGCTTTATACTGGAGAGGTGAGGCCTACTACCGCATAGGTCAGTTTGATAAGGCTCAGTCCGATTACAACCAGTTCGTATTGAGTCCTGGAGCGTTCACCTCACCGGAATTTAATATGGCACATTACAATCTTGGCTATACCTACTTTAAGCTCAAAGATTATGAGAATGCCATTCTATGGTTTCGAAAGTATCTTTCGTTTGCCTCCAATGCAAAGGATAAATTTTTAGGAGACGCATACAACCGAACAGGTGATTGCTACTTTATGCTAAGACGTTTTTGGCTTGGCATAGATTACTACGATAAATCTATTCAAACTCGGCTTTACGACCCTGATTATGCACAGTTTCAGCGAGGATTTTCATTGGGGCTGCTAGATAGGCCGGAGAAGAAGCGTGAAACATTAGTGATGTTGCTCGATAGTTTTCCATCGTCTCCTTATGTTGATGATGCCCTTTATGAATTAGGCCGTACAAGTCAAATCCTTCAGGATACAGCCAGTGCAAAAAAATATTTTAATCGATTAATCGTGGGGTATCCAGGGAGTAGCTACTACGTTAAAACCCTTGTTGAGATGGGCCTCATAAGCTATAATAATGGTAGCAATAACAAGGCTTTGGATTACTATCAGCGGGTTGTAGAGGATTTTCCAAATACACCGGAGGCAAAAAATGCGCTATTGGGTATAAAAAATATTTATGTCGATAACAATAACGTGGAGGGCTATTTTGAATATACCAATAAGCTAGGAACTTACGCTTCCGTAAGTGATGCCGAACGAGATTCGTTGACCTATATTGGTGCAGAAAAGCAATATATGACAGGTGATTGTGACAAGTCCACGACGAATTTTAAAAAATACTTGGATGAATTCCCAAATGGAAGTTTTGTGCTCAATGCTAACTACTATCTTGGCGATTGTGCCTTTCGAAGTCAAGATTTTAAGGGAGCCCTTTTTTACTTCACCATTATTGCAGGAAAACCTAGAAGTCCCTTTACAGAACAGTCTCTATTGGGGGCTGGGGAAGCCTCGTTTGCAGAGGAAAAATACGATGATGCCTTTAAATTTTATCAGCAACTTGAAAATCAAGCCGAGCTTAAACAAAATCTGCTTGAGGCTAGGGTTGGCATGATGAGAAGTGCTTTTAAAGCTGGGAAATATGAGGCTGTATCTGATGCTGCAGATAAGCTAATTGCAACAGAGAAGGTTTCGGATGAACAAGTTCGAGAGGCTCATTTCGATAAGGCCAAGGCGTTGTATAGTCTTGGGAAGTTCGATCAGGCATTTGACCAGTTTGCCATAGTGGCACAAAGTGTTAAGAATGTGGAGGGTGCTGAATCTAAGTTCCGTATGGCGGATATATTGCTTCAACAGAAAAAATATGACCAAGCCGAGCAGGAGGTCTTCTCTTTTGCCGAGAAAAATACACCTCATCAGTATTGGATGGCCAAGAGTTTTATTCTCCTTGCCCAGATATATGTTCAGAAAAATGATATATTCCAAGCAAAAGCAACTCTACAAAGCGTAATTGATGGTTATACCAATAGCTCTGATGGTATTATTGATTCTGCATCGAGTATGCTGGTTGACTTGGTAAAGAAGGAGAAGGAAACATTGCAACCGTCTATCTCTGAAACGGATCAGATTAAGATGCCGTAGCAAAGGTCTCTTTATAACAATACTAATCAATGAAAAGATGGGGTTTGTCCATAAAAATATTAAAGCCATGAGGTTGAAATATCTAGCCGTTTTGCTGGTTTACATTTTTGTTACGATTTCTGCAATGGCGCAGAATCAATTAAATAAAGAGGTGCAGGTTGTGCGGGCATACGAGCCCGTATTGTCTGATGCGGTTAAAATCAATCAACTTCCTACTATTGCCGATACGGTTAAGCTGGTGCCTAATCTATCCTATTCAATTATTCCAAAAGTGGCCAATACACAATTTCGTATATCGCCCATGCCTGCGGCAAAGCTTGTTGGTGAACCAATTTCGGCAATAACACCTTACTATCTGAAACTTGGTTTTGGAACTACTCTTTCACCCTTGATTGAGGCTTACTATGGAAGTTTACGACAAGACGATCTCTCGTATGGCGGTTATTTTCGTCATTTTTCTTCCGCAGGAAAGGTGAAACTCGATAATGGAAAAAAGGAGAAGGTTTTGGAATCGGAAAATGAAGCTGGCTTTTATGGCAAGAAAATATTCTCGACCTCAGCCTTCGAAGGTGGCGTTTTTTATAAGCGAAACAGAAATACTTTTTATGGTGTCAACCCTTTGTATGTTGGCGATTTAAAGAGCGATTCGTTAAAGCAAGTGGCTAATCGTTTTGCAGTTAATCTTGCACTGCACTCACTGTATACCGATTCAACTCATTTTAATTATATGGGACGAGTGGGATACACCTATTTTGGTGATAAGTTTTCCATGACGGAGAATAATTTGGATATTCTGTTTTCGGGAAATAAATTTTTTGATCAGCAGCGGGTTGGTGGCGAAATTGAAATTATTCACATTGCTAAGAGTAGTGATCTTAGTGCTGATCCAAACTCAATTTTTCGAATTTCTCCATGGATGGGTGTATTTGGCACCGATTGGCGAGCTAAAGCTGGCGTTAGCATGCTATCAGACAGCTGGGGTGGTAAAAGTGACGTGTTTATTTATCCCCTCGGAGAACTTTCTTACGACGTTATTAGCCATTACTTTATTCCTTATATTAATATTGGAGGAAAGATGGAAGTTAACAGCTATGAGAAAATTTTAGGTGAAAATCCTTATGTAACGCCCGGCCTCAATGTTCGAAATACCAACCATAAGTTTATTTTTGAGGCAGGTTTGAAAGGAAAATTTTCTTCCGCTGTTTCCTTTAATGTGGCTGGTTCTTATTCACTTTCCGATAGTCTTTACTTTTTTGTAAATAATTTTAGCGTAAATCCCAGCAAGTTTTTGGTTGTATATGATAATGCGCAGGTAACCCATTTTTTTGGTGAGCTAGTAGTTGGTATCGCTCAACATTTTAGCTTAATGGGTCGCGGAGAGGTTACTCGCTATTCATTGGATAAACTCTCTAAACCGTGGCAAAGACCTGGCTGGGAAATTACCGTATCGGCCCTTTCTAATTTCAAGGAGAAACTTTATATCAAAGGATCCTTGGTGGCGGCTGGTGATAGGTATGCTGTGAATGAAATGGGAGATGCCATAAAACTTGACCCCTTTGCCGACCTTAGCGTTGGGTTTGAGTATAGATTGAGTAAGACTTTTTCAGTGTATTTGGACTTTAACAACATTCTTGGAAAGAGCTATTACCAGTGGTATAGATACTCTACATATGGGTTTAATGCATTAGCTGGAGTAACCTTATCATTTTAATATTTTTTTGTTGATAAATTTCTGGAATCAAGGCGTTGAGTAGGTCTTCATTATCGATTATTTTTGCTATCTTTGATGGCTTTGTAAAAAATAATTAATCGTTGATAGTCAGTTTCTTGCACCTTGCATGGCTGACGTAAAGGAGAGACTTCAATGAGTAGTGTCGAAAACGAAATGAATCAGAATAACGGTGGGTCGAATGGTGACTATTTAGCCGATAGCATTCAGGTGCTTGAGGGGCTTGAGGCTGTTCGCGTACGTCCATCAATGTACATTGGCGATGTTGGCTTAAGAGGACTACATCATCTGGTTTATGAGGTGGTGGATAATTCAATCGACGAGGCTTTAGCTGGATATTGCAGCAGCATCGATGTTATAATTAACGTGGATAATTCCATCTCGGTAGTCGATAATGGCAGAGGAATTCCCGTTGACTTGCATGAGAAGGAGCAAAAATCGGCACTTGAGGTTGTTATGACTGTGCTGCATGCTGGTGGAAAATTCAACAAGAACAGCTATAAAGTTTCGGGCGGATTACATGGCGTTGGTGTTTCCTGCGTAAATGCTCTATCCTCCAAATTGATAGCCGAAATTCATCGTAACAATAAAATATACCGTCAGGAGTATAGTAAGGGTAAACCGTTAGGCGATGTTTCTGTGGTTGGCGAAACTGACCATACAGGAACAACCATCATCTTTATGCCCGACGAGACCATCTTCTCTGTCATTGAATTTAATTTTGAGGTGTTAGCCAGCAGACTGCGCGAATTGGCTTTCTTGAACAAGAAAATCCGATTGACTCTTACTGATAAGCGTGAGATGGAGACCGTTGATGGCGAGGAGCAGTTTCGTTACGAGGAATTCTATTCCGAGACAGGTCTTGTTCAATTTCTAGAGTTCTTAGATGCTAATCGTGAGAAGTTAATTGAGAAGCCAATTGCCTTCGAAACAGATAAAAATGACATACCAGTTGAGGTTGCCATTCATTACAATACCAGCTTCACAGAGAATGTTCACTCATACGTGAATAATATCAATACTATTGAAGGTGGAACTCACCTTACCGGTTTCCGTCGTGGATTGACTCGCACCCTGAAAAAGTATGCCGAGGATAGCGGAATGTTACAAAAGTTAAAGTTTGAAATTAATGGTGATGACTTTCGTGAAGGATTAACGGCTATTATCTCGGTTAAGGTTGCTGAACCTCAGTTTGAGGGGCAAACAAAAACTAAGCTAGGTAACTCGGATGTTTCTCTTGCTGTGGATCAGGCCGTAAGCACTGCGCTTACGAACTACCTCGAGGAGAATCCTAAGGATGCTAGAATCATTGTGCAAAAGGTGATTTTGGCTGCAACTGCGCGCCATGCAGCCCGAAAGGCTCGGGAGATGGTTCAACGAAAAACGGTGCTCTCCGGTTCTGGCTTGCCAGGAAAGTTGGCCGACTGCTCTGAAAAGGATCCCTCGCTTTGTGAAATATTTTTTGTGGAAGGTGATTCTGCAGGTGGAACCGCTAAGCAGGGGAGAGATCGCAAATTCCAAGCAATTATGCCATTGAGAGGAAAAATCCTTAACGTGGAAAAGGCCATGTTGCATAAGATTTTTGAGAACGAAGAGATAAAAAATATATTTACCGCACTTGGAGTTACCATTGGAACGGAGGAGGATAGCAAAGCACTTAATCTTTCTCGGATTCGATACCATAAGGTAATTATTATGACGGATGCCGATGTGGACGGTAGCCACATTGCAACCCTTATCATGACCTTCTTCTTCCGTTACATGAACGACCTCATAAAGGAGGGATACCTTTACATTGCCACACCTCCACTCTACCTCATTAAGAAGGGGAAAGATGAACGCTACTGTTGGACTGAGGAAGACCGTATTAAAATAGTGGAGGAACTTGGTAAAGGTAAGGAGGGAAGTGTCCATATTCAACGGTATAAAGGTTTGGGTGAAATGAACGCCGAACAATTATGGACTACCACAATGAACCCTGAAATGCGTACTTTACGTCAGGTAAACATTACCAGTGGTGCGGAAGCTGACCGAATTTTCTCCATGCTCATGGGTGATGAGGTTCCTCCACGTAGGGAGTTTATTGAAAAGCATGCAAAATATGCCAAAATTGATATTTAGCTAATATATTGCTGATGATAAAAAAGGTGGCTTAGGCCACCTTTTTTTATGTTTACCTTCGAAACATTTTTGGCTACTCACCTTATGTTGGTGTTGGGGTGAAATGGATTACTACAGATTACATTGGCCGAAATGCAAAAAAAAACCATTTAGCGACCAGCTATTTGGGTTGGTAAACTCTCGATGCTTATCAACCGAGAATAGGATAATTTCATTCCACTATCTGCAATTTGGAAACGTCCCGAAGTAAACCATGGTTTAGAACCATTGAAACGTTGAATCCATAATAACGTTAAGCTACCTCGTAATGGTAAATCAATTCCGATGAAACTCGTTGGCTGTTTTGTTTGTCAAGTTAGCTTTTGCTCCAGAACAAACTAGGTTTTGCTTCTGACTAAACTTGGTGTAACCCAAAACTTTCTACAACAGGTTAGATGTATCGATCATCTTTCTCATATATGAAGGATGCTGTTTCTTACAGAACTTTCATTATTTAGCAAGATTCCGATGGAGGATAATCTCTCCATTTACATATAGAGCAGCTTCAACCTGGTTGCCAGTAGGATTGTAGCCTGTCCAAAGTCCATTCTCCAAGCCTTTTACCATAAATCCTTCCGTTTTAAGCGTTCCTTTCTTCTGAAAGTATTGCCAAACTCCTTCTTCCTTTCCGTTGTAGTAGGTTCCAATTTGTTTTATGGTTCCATCCTCGTTGTAAATTTTCCACCTCCCATTCAAGTTTCCATCTTTAAAGCCACCTTCAGAGAATAGGGTGCCGGATGGATAATACGCACGCCATATTCCGTCACGGCTTCCATTGCGATATGATCCTTTTTCCGAAATCATTCCATTGGGGAAATATTCTTCACTGGGACCAATTAGAGTATCGTTAATGTAGGAGTTAACAATCATCGTGTTTCCCGTTTCATAGTAGCCGGTTATCTTGCCCGTAATTGTTCCCTTCGTGCTGTAAGGTACAGTGCGCTGAATTTGTTTATTGGGGTAATAGTATGTTACCGTATCTTTCCACAACCCATTGTCTTTTCTGCCTGATGATTTTATACTGCCATTGGGATAAAACTCCTCTGTTAATCCGGTGGACTGTCCATTAATCATATTTATCTTAATCTTTATGGAGCCGTTATCATAGTATGATTCTTGTATTCCATTTAGACGTTTGTTTTGATAGATAGCTCGTTCACTGATTCTTTTGTTTGGATAGTAGCTGGTTATAACACTGTCGGGAAATCCATTTTTGTAATTCCCATCTTGGATTAACGAATTATCCTCTGCAATAATCTTGAACCAACCATTTTTCTTTCCGTTTTCAAAGTGCCAAATCGATTTTAGAAAGCCATTTTCATAGTAGGTTAGCCATTCTCCAACAAGCAGGTTGTCTTTATATTCACCTTCTTGCATCGGTTTTCCTGTTTCAAAATAGAAGATATAGTGACCGTGCTTAATGGTATCGCCATTTTCCACAAAGCCTGAAAAAGACTCCTTTAGGCTGCCCGTTGGGTATGCTGTTTGGAATTTCTGAATTGTTTGACCTTGTAAAGGTGAAAAAAAACCTCCTCCTGAAATCAGAAGGAGGAGCAGTATAGTTTTAGTCATGGCTTACTACTTTATGTCGATGGTGATTTGTGTTCCCTCTAGATTATTCTTGCTGCCATAGTCTACTACTGCTGCCAAAGCATATTGCCCTGGAGCAATATCGCTCGGAAGTTCTAGAATAACATCCCTCGTCGATTTGGGGTAGGTTTCCACTTCAACAGGTGGGTATTGTTTCTCTTCGGCTGTTTTTATATCCGATAAAATGAGATATACCTTGCAAGTGTTTATCTTTTCACCTAGGTTATCTAACGTAACCGCATATTTTTTCACCTTCTCTTTGTCCGATGGTATTTCCTTTAGGTTATAGACCTTAACAAGATCATTACTGTTTGATTTTGGTGTTTGAAAAATTTGGACTACAATTCGCCCCGTAACCAATATACCTGTATTAACGGCTTTGTCAGCTCCAAAGGCCGTTTGTTCCTTTGCTGGTTGAATATAGAGCAGACACCATGATGAAGCTGCCTCACTGGTAGGCACTAGAATGGTCACCGAAACCGTTCTCTCTTCGCCAGGATTAAGTTCAAAAAACGATGGGTTAATGTTTAGCCAGTTTGCACACGATCTTTTTGTGGTGTTTGGTGGCAGCATTTTTTTGTCCCCGTTTTCTGAAGGTACAAAATCGCCAAGACTTACGAGCATCGAGACTTTCGAGTTACCATGATTTTTTATGGAGATTGTTTTAGTCTGATTTTCACCCGGTTCTGCGGAAAAATAGAGCTTTACGGGCGAAACTTCAAAGTCTTGTCCTTTAGCCAAAATACTTAGGCTGAAAAAACAAATAACGAAAATAAAACTACTTTTGATAAATGGCGACTTCATATTATAAATATTTGCGCTAAATTTAAGTATTATTTCGTAATTTTCGCAAGGATTTTTAGCGTTCATATCAAATTTGACGTGTGTGATTAAACTGGTTAGAGGCAGGAAACGATTTATTCTATTGGTATTTACGGCCTTTTTTGTGCTGTTATACCAATTAGCAAGTGCGCAAGAAATTCATCTACTGTCGCAAGATCAACGCAACTTAGTAGACAAGTACAACGAGATGGTATCTCGATATTCCAGTGCTGGGAATACTCAGCAGGCTGCGTACTATCTAAATAAAATTGCATTTGTATACTGGGAAAATGGATCGTTACGTGAAGCTGCCGATAATTTTTTAAAATCAATTCCATTAAATGAGAAGAGTGGTAATTTAAGCGATATCAAAACAATTTATAGTAATGTTGGCCTTATCTATTCCGACCTTAATAAAATTGATTTAGCGCAGGATGCTTTTGAAAAAAGTCTGGATATTAGAAGGAGAATAGGCGATAAGGCTGAAATCTCCGCTGGCCTTATTGATCTCGCCTACATTCTAATTATTCAAAAAAAGTTTGAGCAAGCCATTAAGTATTTGGAGGAGGCGCTCGATATTGCTACTCAGATCGATAATGCTCGATTAATTTTGAATGCATGTCGATTGCTTAGTAGTGCATACGATTCTCGTGGAATGGTGGCTAAAGCCAAGGAGTATGGTGACAAATACTTGTCGTATCAGCGTCTTTTGCAATCACAGTCGGTAAAGCAGGAGTATGAAGAGAAGGTGGGTAAAACCATGGCTCAAACTGAACGCGAGCGTATGGAAAAGCGGGCAAAACAGTTGGAACTCGATTTACAGAAGTTGATGTCGCTAGCCGCTCAGGATTCACTAGGTCGAGTTGTAAGTGCCACCGAGGATTCGCTACGAGAAGCGGAGCGGTTGGGGAGGGAACGTCAGCTGGAGATTGGTTTGCTAAACAAGGAGAAGGCGATAAAAGAACTTGCGCTCAAGGAGAAGGAGGCGGTAGCTAAAATCAAACGTTGATTATCTATTCCGGTTTAGGCGGAATGGTTCTCCTAATAGCTTTAGCTCTGGTTATGCTTAATGGTTATCGAAATAAACAGCGCGCAAACGATAGGCTGGAGAATCAGAATAGGGAAATTGGCGCACAGCGTGACCAGATTCGAAAACAAAACGAGAATATTACCAAGAGTATTAACTATGCTCAAGGTATTCAGAAAGCACTGTTGCCACCACAGGAAACCTTAATGGGATTTCTAGAGGAGGCCTTTATATATTTCCGACCCAGAGATTTGGTTAGTGGTGACTACTACTGGTTTAGTCCTATTATTACCGGCGACGATCACTATGAACCGGGAAAGGGAAAGTTTGCCATTGCAGCCATCGACTGCACGGGTCACGGTGTACCCGGTGCCTTTTTGTCGATGATTGGCTATAACCTTTTGAAACGAAATTATTCGTGCCAACATACATACCCCAAGCTTGATTTTGCAAAAATTGAATCAGGAGATTCGTCGGGCGTTGCGGCAAGACGAAACCGATAACCGCGATGGCATGGATATGGCCCTGTGCGTAGTCGACTTGGACAACAAAGTGCTGGAGTATGCAGGCGCAAAGAATCCTTTAGTTTACATAAAAAATGGAGAGATGGTTCGATTAAAAGGTGACAAGGAGCCGGTGGGAGGATTTCATACCGACCAAATTAGGACCTATACCAACCATGTTATTCCGATTGATACACCCACCTCGTTCTACCTCTTCTCCGATGGATATGCTGACCAGTTTGGAGGTCCCGATGGACGTAAGATTATGTTGAAGGGGTTTCAGAATATTCTTCTCGAAAATCATCAAAAACCTATGGATGATCAAAAGGAGATACTGAAGAGTCATTTTGTAAGTTGGATTGGTAGCGATTATAAGCAGGTGGACGACGTTTTGGTCATGGGATTTAAACTTTCGTAAAAAAGTTGTATCTTTTTTTTTTAATAACAGTTAATAATTTATATTTGTGTTACGAAGTTGCATTAACTATTTTAAGAATATTACTTAAACCCCAGATTATGAAAAAAGTTTTACTCGGTCTCTTTATACTCATTGGAGGCCAAGCTGCCATGGCGCAGCCAGTTTCTGATAACGCTGTTATTCCAGTTAGCGTTACCTTAAATTCGATTCTTCGACTCACCGTTGTTACTGGTGGAAATATCGAGTTTGTTGTAAATACCATCGACCAATACACCAATGGTATTGCCAATGCACCTCGGTATACAACTAACTTTACAGTTGCATCTTCGGTCGATTTTAATGTAAACATGGATGTTGAGGATGCTAGTTTTCTCGGCCAAGATAATCCGAGCAATAATATGGCTTTAGATAATGTAGGTTATGCAGTTTTCCCGAATAGTGCTGCTGGTGCTGGCGTAGATGGGACAAACTGGAATTTACAAGCCATTACTGGATTAGTAACAGGATCTACTCCTATTGTAACGGGAATTGCGGGTAATGCTGCAGGAAATTCGGTACAGAATAATTTTGATATTCGATGGGAGTTGGCACGTGGGACACAAGTTTCTGGATTATCCTTGCTCCAGCAGAGTATTGCCCCTGACAGATATGTAACCAATGTTTATTTGCAGCTTGTTGCTGCACCTTAACATATTAAATTGACATAGGAAAGAGTCAGGTATCGATTTGGCTGCCTGACTCTTCTTGTGTGTTTTTTAAAACTACCGGTCTTTTTTACCTGTGAGTTGATAGTTGAACCATGAAGAAGTACATTCTCCTAATTTCTGTTTCGTTAACAATTTGCTTGTTACTGCCTTTATCAGTTATTGGGCAGAATAATGTAACTTCAAGGATAAGGGTTGTATCTGGAGGAACTATCTCTTTCTACTTTAATAGCTTAAGTAAGTATAAGAGTGGACTTACCCTTACCGATTGGACACGGCTAAACGTATACTTTAACGATACAGTTAATGGGGGGGGAGCGAACCCAGCTGGTCATGGCTGGCGATTGCTGGTAAGGGCCGACGATAATGGTATCATTGCCGATGGCGGAGCTCCTGCTCTAGCTTTAAGTTCCATAATTCTTACGACGTCAATCAGCTTTACAGTTCCTGTTGCACCAGCCCCTGTTGTGTTAAGCTCCACCGACCAAGTGCTAGTTCAGGACGATACTCCCATAGTAGGTGTCAATGAAGAAGTTGTGATTAGCTATGCAATTGGGACAACTAATGATCCACCAAATTCACCGTATCTTGGAAAGCCGGCCGATTACTATACCGTAAATTTGGTGTTTACGCTTGAACCGCTACCATAAATTATGCAAGGAAGGGTTGCTTTTTGGGTCACTTTATTTTTTCTACTCATTGCAGTAGGCCACAGTGAGGCCTACGGGCAATACTATCTATTTCGGTCCGACGATCCCTCCAAAGCCGATGTGTCCTTTGTTAAGCATGCCATTGAAGCCAAGGCAAACTCTTCGGTCTTCAACGTTGTAAAAATAGGTAACCCTACTAACTCTGTTCAAACCTATCGTCTTACCTTTACCGTGCCTGAGGGTTGGTCGGTGTTGGGCGAGCCTGTACAGGAACTTACCCTTGCCAGTCACGACTCTGTACTGGTACCCCGTTCGTGTGGCGGTGGCCTCCACTGCACGTGGTGAAATTGGTTATTCTCTCATAGCTTCTGTTACTGATATTAAAGGAAACTTGCTAAAAACAGAGTATTCCTTTATTAAAATTCCTAGCGAGCGAAATCTGCGCGTACGATTGATCAATCGAATGGTTTACTTTGATAAAAAAACAACCTCTGCCACCTTTCGTATTAGGGGCGGAGAATCGTGGAAACAGAAGTGAATTGGTTTACTTTAACTTTGTTGGAGATCGAAACTTAACGATTGGTGAATCGGATCTTGATGTTTACAATACTGATATTAGTCTTCCTCCATATACCGATTCCATCATCTCTCTCAATGTAAAGCTTAAGGACGGATTCCAATCTAGCGGTAAGGGTATGTATGCCATTAACATGCATGCCTCCACGCTCGACACTACATTTAATGGTACTGTGTGGTTTCGCTATTTGGAAAATAGGTATGATGCTCAAATTCCTGAATCACAGAAAGCATTGGTGGTTGAATTACTTGGACAAGGACTTTTTAATTCCATTTATAACCCAAATTACATAGCGACAGTATATGGTACACTTTTATTGGATAATGGTGCGGATATATACTATTACTACAGAAATGGTGGATCGCAAAGTGGTAAGGAATTTTATGAATTAAATAGGATGTTTGTAGGTTATCGAAATAGATATTTTAATTTAACGCTAGGGGATATAACAACTACTCTTGAGGCCAATATGTATGGAAGAGGCGTTGAAACTCAAATTAAGTTTGGAAAAAACCATCTTCATGTCATAGGTACGCAAGACATGCGTCAGCCTAAAAGGAATCTAGGCCTAGAATTTACACACAGTATAAATAGAATGACCACCATTCGTTTAGGTGGCGCTTTTAATACTGATGATAAACAACATGAGAGTGGAAGTATTGGCTTTATTGGCGCAATTCTTAAATTGGAAAATAGTCAAACATTGAGTGTGATGCTATCCGCCTCGCAGAATAAATTTTTACTTGACTCCTCTTTTACAAAGTTGGGTGTTGGATATGAACTAAATTATAGTATAAAAAAGGGTCGGGTTTATTTTAATTTCCGCAATAAATATGGCTCAAAGGAGTATACAGGCGTTTATAGAGGTCGTTTTAATTTGTTTGGTAATGGCATTGTTAATTTGTCTGAAAAATCTGCACTTGATTTTAATCTGTTTGATTTGAGGTATAATCCTTCTGTATATCTTAAAGGTGTGCTACAAGCCGATAAATTTTCTAATGTCCAGCAACTACAAACATACTATCGTTACAATTTTAATCCAAAATTTATACTTTATGGAGGTCCTGGTCTAGATAATTCATCATCAAATAACTTTGCCGCTTTATCCGGCGATGATTATTTTGCTGCAAGAGTTTATAAATTTCAAGGTGGTTTTAGGATTAGGTCGGAAGGAAGTAGTTTATATATAAACCCATCTATTACTTTGGGGCTGGTTGACATATATCATTACTCTAAAATACTATATGGTAATATAAATAGCACTTTTGGGGATAATAAGTCATTTACCTATCAATCATTTTCCCTTAACCTGAGGGCTAATGTTTGGGGCTTTATGACTTTGTATTATAATGGGGCACGATCGTTATATGAGCAGTACAACTACTTTTATGGCAGTAAGCAAGCAAAGGCTCTGCGATTTATGCCCTACTTCGATGGTTTTATTTATAAACAGGAGTTGCAACTCTCTGTTAGGGCGAACTATACTAATGATCTGATTTCGAATAACCGCTATACTACACTTACAACACAGGTATACTACTATTTACCACACGATTGGCGAGCTTATTTTTTAAATGTTTATTCCTTACAGACGAAAGTTTCTAGCGGTGGTTCAACCGATGCAACCAATGCTGATAATACCACCAAGTTTTCCACCCTATATTTTGAGTTGGGTATTAGGAAGGAGTTCAACATTCCACAGCCAAGGTTAAAGTTCTACGATATTATGCTGGTGTTCTTTAAGGACCTTAATGGCAACGGTGTTAAGGACGATAACGAGCCTGGAATATCTAACGTTTTGGCTAGTGTAGAGCGGCAGGAGGACTCAAAAAGTTCCTATGCTTCTCAGATTTTTGCTACGCAAGACCTTCTTTCCGATCAAACGGGTGCAGTCTATTACAACAATATCCCTCAAGGCGTATATGTGTTCAATTATAATACAGTTGGACCTGAAGCCGGTAGTTTTACAAAAGCGTTAGATAACCTAACCTTTGTGGTTGATAAAAACAACACCTTTTATCTCCCCTACGTGGAGAAGAATAAGGTATTTGGGAAGATAATACTCAATAGAAGCAAAATATCGGCTCTAGGGAAGGTCGATTTGTCCAACATTCGGATTACTGCAACCGACTCCCAGGGTAGAATCTTTTCCACATTAACCGATGGCGATGGTAAGTTTACCATCTATGCCCCGGTAACCGATAGGTATAACGTATCGGTATCGAATGTGCTCTACGAAAATTTTGACCTTCGACAGAACAACTTCCTTGTACAGTTTAATGGCTACAAGCAGTTTGAGGTAAACTTTGTATTTGACGAGAAGATAAGGACCATTAATTTCTCCAAATCGGGTGGTGGTGTTGATCAAGCTGGTGTAATGGAGGTGCGTAGAACTAATCTCCGTGGAATTATTAAGGATGCTACCTCTTTACGTCCTGTTCTCGCCAAGGTTAACATCATTAGTAAAAAGAATAATCAGATGATTGCCTCCATAACCTCCAATCAGAATACGGGTGAGTATAACGTATCGTTTGCTGCCGGCGATAATTATACCATTGAAGTGGTTGCCGATGGTTACTGGTACTATTCCGAAAATTTGGATCTACAACAAATTACCACTTTCCAGGATGTGAACAAGGATGTAACGCTTACTTCTATAACGGTTGGTGCATCGCTGGAATTGAAGAATCTTTTGTTCGAATCGCGTAGGGCCGAGCTATCGCCTGAGGCCTTGGCCGACCTAACTCGGTTAGTGGGTATATTAAAAGACAATCCAAATATCAAAATTCAGATTCAAGGACATTGCGACGACCTAGAGGCTCTTGATATGCCTGCCATCGGTGATGAACGTGCAAAGAGTGTTGCTCGCTACCTGGTTGAAAATGGCTACTCCAAGTTTGAAACACGAAATATGGGAAATACTCAGCCTGTTGCACCAAACGATTCCGAGGCCAATCGTAGCTTAAACCGACGAGTCGACATTGTGGTTCTTAGTAAATAGAGCTGGTTGAAAAACAAAATAGCCGGGAGTTGGTAAGACTTCCGGCTTTTTTATTTCAATTATGGTTGATCTAATTCTACATGGGAGTTGGCTAATACGACATTATTTTAAAGGGAATCACCACCATTTCGGCAAATGCATCGCCCGACTCCTTCATGTCATCATCCTCTTTTTGGTAATACCAGTTGATAATAACACTTCTCTTTTGCCGGTGTAACTCCTGAAGCAGGAAGAACAGTTCTAGCAGTTTCTTTGACGAGGAGGTGTTGAAATAATCCAGCTTAAAGGTTACTACGGTCTCCTTATTAGGCTCCTTAATATATTCCTTGAACCATTCTAGTATGGGATTGAAGAATTCATTTGCATTCTCGGGCAACGATTTACCATAAAATTCAAACCGGCTTTTCTCTTTATCAAGAGTTACTTCCAGTGAGTCGGGTGTTTCGTCGTATGATATTTTCTTCATTACTGGATTGTTGTGTAGAAATAGCTAATTAAGCTCGAGTGATCCCTCGAATACAAATTTAACTGGTCCTGTGAGAAAAACATCAAAAAATGTTCCTTTTTGATGATTGAATGTGACTTCGAGGTTGCCTCCGAGTGTTTCTATCTGGTAATGCGTTGATGGGTTGCCGTTTGCAAAGTTTGCAATGGCGGAGGCAACCACTCCGGTTCCGCACGACCACGTTTCATCCTCCACACCTCGTTCATACGTTCTCACAAAGAGTTGATCTGGAGAACGACGCTCAACAAAATCGACATTTGTACCTTGAGGGTAGTTTGGTGAATTTCTAACACTCTTACCTTCAGAGTATACATTGATGTCTGCAACTTTTGTGGTAAGAATAACGTGGTGCGGTGATCCTGTGTCAAGAAAGGTGAAACCATCTTTAATCGATACTGAATCAACGTTTTTCATTTTTAATTTTACCCTTCCATCGTTTAGCAATTCCGAATGATGGATACCGTCTATTCCCATGAAAGAAATTGCTTTTCCCACTATTTTTATGTTTGCAGCATAGTGTGAAATACAGCGACCTCCATTTCCACACATGGTTGACTCGTTCCCATCGCTGTTGAAATAACGCATGGAAAAGGGTGCCTCTTGCGACTTTTCAATGAGCATGAGCCCATCGGCCCCAACTCCAAATCGACGGTGGCATAACGCCTCAATTTGATGGTTGGTTAGGCTAATTGTGCCATCTAAATTGTTTACGATAATAAAATCGTTGCCCGTGCCATGGTATTTTACAAATGGAAGTTTCATGAAGAATGATTTTGCACAAAAATATAAAAATATAAGAACTCTTTAGAATTTCATAATGTGAGTTAATGAGTGTTAAGGATCAGTATGTTGCAAAAATATTGGCACCAATTTTGAGTTTTATAATCACTGTTTTAAAAAATTGAAATTATGAAGAGGAATACAATCATTTTGTCAGTTTTGGCAGCGGTCATATCTGGAGTTGGTTCTGCCTACTATTTTTCTCGCCACTTTTCTGAGGCAACTTTTGCTACTCCAAATTCTGTTGGAAATGCACAGTTGGTAAGTTTTAATCCAATGCAGGCACCGTCCGACTTTACGTATGCGGCCGAAAATACCGTTCATGCCGTAGTGCACGTAAAGACTATTTATAGCAATGATAATAATAGTAGTAGCTACTCAGGGAATCCACTTTTCGACTTTTTCTTTGGAAATCCGGGGCAAATACAAATGCAACCGGAGATGGCTTCGGGCAGCGGTGTTATCATCTCGAGCGATGGATACATTGTTACTAACAACCACGTTATTGATAGAGCAACTAATATTGAAGTGACACTGAATGATCGACGAACTTTTAAAGCAAAGGTTATTGGGGTCGATGTAAATACAGACGTTGCTTTGCTCAAAATTGATGGTGAGAATTTACCGTTTTTAACCTTTGGTAATTCCGATGATCTTCGTTTGGGCGAATGGGTGTTAGCTGTTGGAAATCCGTTTAATCTTACTTCGACTGTTACTGCTGGTATTGTAAGCGCAAAAGCTCGTAGTCTTAATCTATTGTCTGGACAAGGGAATCAAAATAGTATTGAATCGTTTATTCAAACAGATGCTGCTGTTAATCCGGGCAATAGTGGAGGGGCACTGGTTAATACGAAGGGTGAATTGGTGGGAATTAATACTGCGATTGCTTCTCGTACTGGGTCATACACTGGATATTCATTTGCTATTCCGGTTTCAATTGTAAAAAAGGTGGTTGATGACCTTCGGCAATATGGTGCAGTGCAGCGTGCCGTTCTTGGTGTTGTATTGCAGGAGTTAAATCAAGATTATGCCGATAAAAATGGAATTAAGGAATTAAAAGGTGTTTTGATTGCCGGTGTGATGAGTAATAGTTCTGCTGAAGATGCTGGGATAAAGATTGGAGATGTAGTTCTTAGTGTCAATGACGTTGAGGTAAACAGTCCTTCCGAACTTCAGGAACAGATTAACAAGTATAGACCAAAAGAGGAGATTGATGTAATTGTTTCGAGAGATAATAAACAGAAACAATTTAAAGTTGTTTTACGTAACAGAGCTGGCTCTACAGAGATAGTGAAGCCGGGTGATATGAATTCAATGCTTGGGGCTACCCTTGAGGCTGCTTCGCCACAACTGATGAAAAAGTTGGGAATACGGAATGGAGTTCAGGTAGTTAAGTTAGGTGAAGGAAAGTTGAAGAGGCAGGGAATAAAGGAGGGTTTTATTATCACTCAAATAAACCGAATGGCGGTATCAGAGCCAGAAGATGTATCACAAATTTTATCAAATACTTCGGGAGGTGTCTTAATCGAAGGGGTATATCCTAATGGAATTGTGGCATACTACGCAATTGGTATTTAATATTAAATTTTCTTCTACTAATTGTCAACTTTAAATGGATTCTTTCGTAATAATGACATAACTTTGCACAAACTTTGCTTGTAGGATGAGGCAGTTAAAAATAACAAAATCAATTACCAATCGGGAAAGTGCTTCCTTGGATAAATATCTTCAAGAGATAGGTAAGGAAGAACTGATTACCGTTGAGGAAGAAGTTGAGTTAGCTCAACGAATTAAAAAGGGCGACCAAGCAGCTTTAGAGAAGTTGACTAGAGCCAACCTTAGATTTGTGGTATCTGTGGCAAAGCAATACCAAAATCAAGGACTTAGTTTACCTGATCTTATTAATGAGGGGAACTTAGGACTTATTAAGGCCGCTGAGAAATTCGATGAAACTCGAGGATTTAAGTTTATTTCTTATGCCGTATGGTGGATTAGACAATCAATCCTTCAGGCATTAGCAGAGCAGTCACGTATTGTTAGACTTCCGTTGAATCAGGTTGGCTCGTTGAACAAAATCAACAAGGCCTTTTCGAAATTTGAGCAGGAGTTTGAGCGTACGCCTTCTCCCGAAGAGTTGGCTGAGGCTCTTGATTTGCCGAAGGAGAAAGTTTCTGATACGTTAAGAGTTTCAGGACGTCACGTGTCGGTTGATGCTCCGTTTGTGGAAGGAGAGGATAATAGTTTACTCGATGTACTGGTGAACAATGACTCTCCCAATGCCGATCGTGCTCTTATTATGGAATCGTTGAGCAAGGAGATTGAACGGGCTTTGGCAACGCTTACTGAGCGTGAGCGCGATATCATTAAGTTGTTTTTTGGTATTGGTTGCTCCGAGATGACGTTGGAAGAGATTGGCGAAAAGTTTGGTCTTACACGCGAGCGTGTTCGCCAAATTAAGGAGAAAGCTATTCGACGTTTACGTCACAGTTCAAGAAGTAAACTTTTAAAAAGTTACCTAGGCTAGTTGATCTAGCTATCTTATAAAAAAAGGTTCCATTGGAACCTTTTTTATTTGTAGTTATGGAGACCATCTTTATTGACAGTCCTTACAGTCATCAAGATTTCGGTTGTATACTTCCATCGCATTTCGACTCATACCCATACTACTAAAGCCACCATCGTTGAACAAGTTTTGCATGGTAACCTTTTTGGTTAAGTCGGAAAATAGGGTTACGCAATAGTCTGCACATTCTGATGCAGTTGCATTTCCCAATGGTGACATTCTTTCAGAAAAGTCTAATAGTCCACCAAAGCCCATTACACCGCTTCCGGCAGTGGTTGGCGTTGGCGATTGGGATATGGTATTAATGCGGATTCGCTTTTCTCTACCATAGATATAGCCAAAGCTTCTTGCAATACTCTCGAGTAGTGATTTTGCATCGGCCATGTCGTTGTAGCCATATAGGGTGCGTTGGGCTGCAATGTAGCTTAATGCAACAATGGATCCCCACTCATTGATCGCATCTAACTTCCGGCAAACCTGAAGAATTTTATGGAATGATAACGCCGAAATGTCTAACGTTTTTAGGAAGTTACCGTAATCGAGATCATCATAGGTGCGTCCTTTCCTAACATTTGGCGACATTCCAATGGAGTGAAGAATGAAATCAAACTTCCCTCCAAAATGCTCCATCGATTTCTGAATTAGATTTTCTATGTCTGCAACATTTGTTGCATCGGCTGGAATGACTATGGAATTACATCTTTGGGCAAGTTCATCAACGGTACCCATCCTCATAGCAACAGCGGTATTCGAAAGGATTATGCTAGCGCCCTCTTCATGAGCACGTTCTGCTACTTTCCATGCAATGCTCTGGTCGTTTAGAGCACCGAAAATAATACCTTTCTTCCCTTTAAGTAAGTTGTAAGACATATCGTAAATTTTTAGTAAAATACTATCGCACACCAAAACACATTAGCAACCTACATCTCTTTTGTTCAATTTAATGCTATTTTTTGAGATAAAAGGTTATTCAGCCTGGTTGATTAGGTTTTTAATAGCTCTCGAGCGTTTTGCATTGAAGCTTCGGTAAGTTGCTGTCCGCTAAGCATCTTCGCTATTTCGACAATTCTTTCTTCACCGCTGATCTTCTTTATTTGTGTAATGCTTCGAGTGGCATCATTTTGCTTATATACAACCCAGTGGTGTATTCCTTTTGAGGCAATTTGGGGGAGATGAGTTATGTTGATTACTTGCATTGCTTGCGCCATCTCTTCAATTATTTCCCCCATCTTATGCGCAACTTCCCCTGAAATTCCAGTATCTATCTCATCAAATACTATTGTTGGGAGTTCTGCCGCGGTGGCCATTTGAGCTTTAATGGCCAGCATCAATCGTGAGAGTTCTCCACCCGAAGCTACCTTGCCAACTTCTTGTAGCGGCATTGCTGTATTGGCCGAAAAGAGAAAATTAACTTTGTCGCTTCCTGTGGGGGATGGTGTGTTGGAAAGATCTATTTCTACCGAAAACTGGGCTCGTGGTATGCCTAATTTCGTTAGAAGGTCAATGGTTGTCGATTCCAACATTGGTATTACCGTTTCCCTTGAAACGTGAATCTTCTCCGCTGCTTCAGCGTAGCGTTGCTTTTTATTTTCTAAAACTTGCTTCGATTTATGCAGCTCTTCCTCGTAGTTGTCAATGCTCTCTAGTTTTGTATTGAACGCCTGAAATACTTCAATGAGTTCTCCTTCTGTTTGACAGTGATGCTTTTGCAATAAGCTATATAGCAAATCCAACCTTTCTTGCACTTGCTTAATACGCTCTGGATCTAATTCTTGCTTGTCGAAGAGTTGGCTAACCTCCTGGGTAATATCTTTAATCTCAATTAGGCTGGAGGCTAACCTTTCTGCAAGTTTTTCGATAGATGGGTTGTAGTTAGCAATTTTGGTTAATGTATTCTCCGCTTCAGTAAGTAGGCTTACGGCTGATGTTGTGTCGTTGTTAAGGGCATTATCGGTAGCCGATAGTCCCATTTTTATTTCTTCTGCATGGGTTAGCTGCTTTATTTCAATTTCCATCTCTTGAAGTTCACCTTTTTTAAGGTTAGCCGATTTGAGTTGGTCTACTTGGAAACGTATATAGTCTTGCTCTTCTTTGAGTCGCTGGCTCGATTCAACAAGTTGATCGTAATGTTCCCTCGCCGTGGTGAACTCTTTAAAAGAGGTAGCGCATTCATTCAGCAACTTATTGTTTCCGGCAATGGAGTCTAACACTTTTGTTTGAAAAATACTATCCGAAAGGTTTAAGTTTTCGTGTTGCGAATGAATATCAATAAGGTGAAGGGAAAATTCTTTTAATAGTTGAAGATTAACGGGAATTTCATTGATAAATGCACGAGATTTTCCATTGTTTGCAATTTGTCGTCGAATAGTTGTGGATTCCTCGTAATCTAAGTCGTTTTTTTCAAAGAAGAGTTGAAGGTTGTAACTTTGAATGCTAAAGGTTCCTTCCACTACGCATCCAGTTTCCTTGTTTTTTAATACACTCGTGTCGGCTCTATTTCCTAAAAGGAGGGAGAGGGCTCCAAGTAAAATTGATTTTCCGGCTCCTGTTTCACCTGTGATTGTACATAAACCCTCCTCGAAATTAATTTCGAGCTTGTCTATCAGGGCAAAATTTTCAATTTTCAGCTGTTTTAGCATACTATCCAGGGTTAGGGTTAATCCTGTGTTTGCTCCGTAATTTTTTTGTAAGAATCAATACGAGTTGGATCTATTTCTGACAAGATATTGTATACTCTTGTCTTTTCACTCATGTATGAACCTGAAAAAATATTTACTAGTTCATCTGACTTGGCATCGAGAAAAACTTGCAGAAGGAATAGGTAGGGATCTGGTTTTTCACGGTAGACTTTTTGGAGGAGGGACATCGATTCCGCAATTTCAGCTCTCCCATCCACCGTTTTATCTGCCATTACATCGAGTCCGAGACGATGGTAATCATAGTAAACCTCTCGGATAGGGGCGTATTTTTCATTTAGAATATTTTCAATTAACCAGTAACGGTTCTTTCGCGACCCTTCATACGCTTTCCATCCTTTTTCTGTGGCGTTTTGGGCGCTATTTACAATCTTTTCGGCTTTTAAAAAATAGGGGGTTCCTCCTTTAAATGAGAAGGAATCATAATCAAGCCCTATGATTATATAGGCGTAGTATGCTAGAATGGAGGTAAGATTGGATGTTTGAGTGTTTTCGTTAAATTCCAACTTGTCGAATTCTATGTACTTAAAGTCTAGGTCGTTGTCTAGAAAGTTCAGCAATACTGTATTGTAGGAACTTCCATAAACAGGTCTGCGTGATTGTATTTGAATAGTGCCTTTGTATTGATCTGATCCTGTTTGATCGGTAAGGTTTATCTGGATATTGCATTCAATTCGTTCCTCGGTAGAGAACACATTGTCGGTCCAGTTTGTATTATTCATAAACTCATAAAGGGTCGTTTGTAATGTTTGAAAGGTGGTTCTGTTGGTTCCCTGTATTTTTGATGAGTTCACAGAAATATTACACTTTAGCTCTTGGCCAAAGGTTGTGGCACTGAGGATGGATAGGAATAAGAATAGATGTAATGTTTTTTTCATTTGTTGGTCTTCCGTTGATTTAGGTAATCCCAAATAGTGTCAACAATATCAATCGCGACATCTTTTTTAGATTTGAGCGGAAACATTTTTGAGATGTTGTTTTTGTCAATAATGGTGATTTTATTGGTATCTATTCCAAAGCCTGCTCCCTCATCCTGAAGTGAGTTGAGTATGACCATGTCTAGATTTTTTTTAATTAGCTTTCCTTGAGCATTTGTCACTTCATCGTTGGTTTCGAGAGCAAAACCAATTAGTAGCTGCGTTTCTCTCTTTTGTTTGCCTAACTGTTGAGCAATATCAATAGTAGGTTCTAGTTCAAGGGTAAAATTATCCTTGCTACTTTTGATTTTGTTTTTTGAGGTGATTTTAGGGGTAAAATCGGCTACGGCAGCTGAAAGAATGGCAATGTCAACGGTCTCAAATAGCTTAATACATTCCTTGGCCATTTGGCTGGCCGTAGAAACTTTCGTGGTTTCTATGTTTGGTGAATCGGTGCTTAGATGGGTAGGGCCTGAAACTAGCTTAACCAATGCGCCTCTCGAAGCCAATTCCGCGGCAATTGCGAACCCCATCTTTCCAGAACTATGATTCCCGATAAATCTTACAGGGTCAATTGGTTCATAGGTTGGTCCTGCATTTACAAGACACTGGAGGCCTTCAAACTTTTTTTTTTCGGCGAAGAAATTGGCTAAATAGCTAACAATTTCTTCTGGCTCTTCCATTCTTCCCTTACCAATTAACCCGCTGGCAAGTTCACCCATCGTGGGTTCTAAAATATGGTTACCGAAAGACCGTAGAGTGTGAATGTTTTTTTGCGTAGCCTGATGTTGGAGCATATCCAAATCCATCGCTGGGGCAATAAAAACGGGGCATCGAGCAGAGAGATAGGTGGTTAGTAGCAGGTTGTCAGCTATGCCATTGGCCATTTTGGCCATTGTGTTTGCTGTGGCTGGCGCAATAAGGTAAGCATCGGCCCAAAGACCTAAGTCTACATGACTATTCCATTCTCCATTTTCGGGATTGAAAAAATCGACTAAAATAGGACTCTTTGCTAGAGTAGCAATCGTTAGTGGTGTGATGAACTCCTTTGCCAAAGGTGTCATCACAACTTTAATATCGCAGCCTTCTTTTACTAGCAGGCGAATAAGGTGCGCTGCTTTATATGCTGCGATACTTCCAGTAATACCAACAATGATGTGCTTACCCTTAAGCATTGAACTATTCCTGTTCAGTTACTATTTCTTCAACCTCTGCAACCTTAGGATTTCGATAGTAGATTTTATTCTGAAGAAATTCCTGTGTTGCAATTAAATTTGGCTTAGGAAGTTTTTCGTAAAATTTTGAGATCTCAATTTGTTCTCTGTTTTCGAAAACTTCCTCCAGATTGTCGGAGTAGTTTGCAAACTCCTCCAGCTTACGATTTAACTCTTGTTTCATCTCGGCAGAGATCTGGTTTGCCCTTTTAGCAATAATCATTACAGATTCATAAATACTGCCAGTAGTCTTGTCGATTTTGTCAAGGTCACGGGTAACCGTGGTCGTTGGAGCATTAATTTTCTTGAAATCCATACTATATTGTTGAATTTAATTGTTTGACGATTTGAGAACTTTTGACGCTGCCTCATACATCTTTTGTGCCTCCTTTAAATACTTGGAATTTGGGAATTCGGCAATAAAGTTGTAGTAGTAGTCTACCGTTGATTGGAATCGTTCTTTCTGCTTTTGTGTAACGCTGTTGTCAGCATAAATATAGGCCGATTTGAGAATCAAAAATGTTTGTTCCTCACGATATTCAGAATTAGGATAATCTTTCAATGAGTTTTGAAGTGCAATAATGGCTGCCTTGTAGTTCTCTGTATGGTAGTAAAGCCAAGCACTTTTATACTCTTTTTGCTCAAGTTTCTTATACAGTTCTTCAACTAGCTTTTTTGCATCTTCTGCCTTGCTGCTTTGTGGATACTTCGATATAAACTCTTGAAAGGCATCAATGGCTAGGATGCTGTTGTCCTGGTCGAGTTCATAGCGTGGTGATGTGAGGTAGAAAGAGTAGGCATAAAGGTATTCTGCCTTTTCTGTGAATCCACTTCGAGGATAGTTTCTTCTGAAGCTATCGAAATAGCTCGACGCCAATAAATAATCTCCTTGGCCGTATTGGCTGTAGGCATAATAATAGTTAACAGTATCGGCCCTGTTTGTTCCTCTATATATTGGAAGGATTTGTTCCAATAAGAGAGAGGCACGATAAAAATCACTCTTGTTGTAATAAAAAAGAGCTTTTGAATATTTGAGTTCGTTGTCTTTGCTCTTTAAAATTTTTTCGTAACCACTGCATCCAGCAAGTAAGGCGGTTGCGATTACTGTAACTGCAATTATTTTAAACTTATTCACTCGATTGGGATAGTTAACTATTAATAAAAATCTGGAAATCAATAAGCAACAAAACAATCATGCAATTTATGCCAGAAAGGTTGTAATTCCAATTCTGAAATGCATCTACAATTAACGGACAAAGTTAAGCATTAGTTTGAAATATTTAATTTTTTTATGTTGTTAATCATGGTTTAAGGATCAATTATCTGTTCATTATGATTATTTAACATTTAAGTCACTTCGATGCTCTTTACAAAAATTAACTACTCTTTGTTTATGGTCGGAAAAAAACGCTAGTTTTGTGCACTTATTTCAAAAAAGTCAATTAAATTATTGTTGCCGTGGATATTTTTGAGAAAATTAGACAAAACCGTGGACCAATAGGACAACACCAGAAGGTGGGCCATGGATATTTTGCATTCCCTAAGTTAGAAGGGGAAATCAAGCCTCGAATGATGTTTCGTGGTAAAGAAGTTCTAAATTGGAGCTTGAACAACTATCTTGGACTTGCTAATCATCCAGAAGTAAGAAAGGCTGATGCTGAGGCTGCGGCCCAATACGGGATGGGGTATCCAATGGGTGCAAGAATGATGTCGGGACAGACTCGAAAGCACGAAGAACTTGAGCAGAAACTAGCTGAGTTTGTTGGTAAACCCAAAAGTTATCTTCTTAACTTTGGTTACCAAGGTATGCTCTCAATCATTGATTCGCTTGTAGGACGGAATGATGTCGTTGTTTATGATTCGGACTCCCATGCCTGTATTATTGACGGATTACGACTGTTCCCAGGAAAAAGGTTTGTGTATCCTCATAATAATATGGAAAATCTCCACAAGGAGCTGGAGAGAGCAACTAAGTGGGTTGAAAATACCGGTGGTGGTATTTTAGTTATCACGGAGGGTGTGTTTGGTATGGCTGGAGATCTTGGTAATCTCAAGGCTATTACCGATATGAAGTCTGAATTTAGTTTCCGCCTACTGATTGATGATGCCCATGGTTTTGGAACAATGGGACCAACTGGTGCTGGCACTGGTGAACATTTTGGTGTTCAGGATAAGGTGGATGTTTACTTTGGTACTTTTGCTAAATCAATGGCTGGAATCGGCGCTTTTGTTGCTAGCGAGGAGGATGTGATCGATTATCTTATGTATAATATGAGGTCACAGATTTATGCAAAGTCCTTACCTATGCCAATGGTTTTGGGTGCCCTAAAACGTCTTGAATTACTTCAAACTCAGCCGGAACTTCGTGAGAAGTTGTGGGTTATAGTATCTGCATTACAAAAGGGTTTGCGGGATGCTGGATTTGACATCGGCAATACCGAGTCAATGGTAACCCCTGTTATGATGCATGGTGAGCTGATGGAGGCCTTGAATATGATTATGGATTTGAGAGAGAACTTTGGCGTATTCTGCTCCATTGTTGTTTATCCCGTAATCCCTAAAGGACAAATATTGCTCCGGTTAATACCTACAGCGTCACACACCTTGGAGGATGTTAACTATACTGTAAAATGCTTTACCGAATGTCGTGATAAGCTCGTAGCTGGTAAGTATAAGAGCGAAACTGTTCCTGCCTCTTCTCTTAAGTAAGAAAGTTACGTTTGATATATTAAAAAAGCGAGGTTGTTGGCCTCGCTTTTTTTATTTGCTTAAGTGGTCATCTTGCTATACAACCCCCGACTCTCCTAAGAACCGTTCTGCATCTATTGCTGCCATGCATCCAGAGCCAGCTGCAGTTATGGCTTGTCGATAGTGTGGATCCTGAACGTCGCCGCAGGCAAATACTCCTGGAATATTTGTTTTGCTGGTGCCAGCAATCGTTTTTATATAGCCAACTTCGTCTGTATTCAATGCTGGAGTGAATATGTCGGAGTTTGGTTTATGACCTATGGCTACAAAAAAACCTGATATGTTGATTCTTTCCTCTTTTCCATCTTTGTTGGTGAGAATTGCGCCATTTACACCATTCGTATCACCAACTATTTCTTTTGTTACCCTGCCAAAGAGAGTTTCAATGTTTGGTTTGTTTAATACCCTTTCTTGCATTACCTGTGATGCACGAAGGTAATCCTTCCTAACTATTAAGTATACCTTTTTGCATAGACCGCTCAGATAAAGTGCTTCCTCTGCCGCGGTATCTCCACCTCCAACAACGGCTATATCTTGGCCTCTATAGAAAAAGCCATCGCACGTTGCACAGGCTGATACGCCTTGTCCTTTATATTTCTCTTCTGAATCGAGCCCAAGATATTTGGCGGTTGCACCTGTTGCAATAATGAGTGAATCTGCTTCAATTGTCTTCTCTTCGTCAATGGTGATTTTGAATGGCCTATGACTAATGTCGGCTTTGGTAGCCAATCCAAAGCGAATGTCAGTTCCAAACCTTAATGCTTGTTTTTTTAAATCGTCCATCATTTCTGGGCCCTTAATACCATCTGGATATCCAGGGAAATTTTCGACATCGGTGGTTGTGGTGAGCTGCCCGCCTGGTTCAATTCCTTCATAAAGGACTGGTCGAAGATTGGCGCGGGCTGCATAAATGGCGGCTGTCAATCCGGCAGGTCCACTGCCAAGAATTAGGCAGTTAATATGCTCAATGCCGGTTTCTTTCGCTGTATCGGTCTTCTCTTCGTTTAAATTAATTGCTTTGAATAAGCCCATGATCTATGTGTTTATTATTAGTTTCAGTTGTAGTACTACTCAAAAGTAGAAAATAATTACCAAGTATTCTCAAATCACATGCCAATTTAGACGATGTCAATGCTTGATTATAGGGCGTAATCCGGTGAAAAATCCATTCTAAAATTTGGGTTTGTCAAAAAAGGCGGTTACATTTGCACCTCTTAAAATTGAGGCGGGGTGTGGCGCAGTTGGCTAGCGTACTTGCATGGGGTGCAAGTGGTCGTCCGTTCGAGTCGGATCACCCCGACAAAAAATGCTTACAATACGTAAGCATTTTTTTTGTTTTCAGCTCATCCCGAAGAACTCGAACAGGACTTTGAATGGTTTCTATGAGTTTCTTACAATTTACTACACTTTTATCCACTCATAATCGTGACCAATATGGTCAAGAAATCGAATAAAGTCAGCTGTTTTAATTACAATAGAAGCAGTGTTGATGCAGGGATGGAAACTAACTTTGTTTGATATTTTGAGGTCGCTGTCGAGAAAAAGCTTCACCTGTTTGTTTGTGTCGTTTATTAGCGCGAGCGGAGTAACTGACCCCGGCTTTACTCCTAAATAGGTCTCCATGCGTTTTTCAGAAGCGAAGGTGAGTTTTCCTTGTCTTAACTTCTCCTCTAGTAACTTAACCGGAAGCGTTTTTTTGTGCTCAAAAACAACAAGGTAGTGCTTGTTGCCTTTGTGATTTCGAAAGAAGAGGTTTTTGCAATGGGTTGCCTCAATGTCTTTCCAATAAACCATTGCGTCTTCAATGGTTGGAGTTGGTGGATGCTCGTAATAATCAAAGTTTATGTTGAGCACTTCAAGTAGGGAGTATAGTTCTGGGGATCCGTTCATGCGACAATATGTTCAAGCAAAACCTTAAGGCCGATGAGGAAGAGGATAAGCCCGCCTAGTATCTCCATTTTCTTTCCTAAAAACCCAACGGCTTTTTTTCCAAAAAGAATCCCGAGCATAGAGGCTATAAAAGTGACCGATCCAATGACTATGACCGTGATAATGAGATTAAGATCGTAAAGCGCAAAGCTTACACCTACAATGAGTGCATCAATGGAGGTTGCAATAGCCATGCTCAACATTGTTTTAAAAAGGAGTGGGTTAAATTCACGTTCATCTTCTGGCTTAAATGCCTCGTAAACCATTTTGGTTCCTAATGCTGTGAGCAGGAAAAAAGCGACCCAATGATCCCAAGGTTCAATGATTGTTTTTACTCTGCTGCCCAAGAACCATCCAATAATTGGCATTCCACCTTGAAATACTGCTAAAATGATTGCAATTCGTGCTGCCTGTAGAAATTGAATCTCTCTCTTGAGAAGGCCGCTTGAAACGGATACAGCAAAGGAATCAAACGATAATCCAATTGCGAGTAAGACTAATGTAAAAAACCCCATACTTCTAGAAAGTAAACCACAAATATAGCATAACACAATTTGTTTTAAATATAGTGTGGCGAACGTTTTTTGGTAACTCGTATCAGTGTTAAGGAACGACAATTGAATATAGCGTTTTACTTAGCTGTTAAAGTTAATTCATTACCTCTACGATGAAGTATAATTTGTATGGTTGTAACGATTTGAACCTTTGAGTCAGCGTTCAACTTTTTATCTGACAAAATTCTTGTGTCGAAGACTGCTTTTGCAGCAGCTAGTTTAATCTATGCTTTCTTTTGATTTTCAATATCTTCAATAATGCAAATATAGGCCCGTAGGTTGCCTCTTGTTGTGCGAATTGGTGACATCCAAACTCTTGCACTTTTGTAGTCCCCATTTGGCTTAATAAATCTTTTCTCGATGGAATAGTTATCTATTTGGCGGGTGAGGATTTTGTGAATGAGCTTACTTTCCATTTCCATGTCGTTGTTTTCGGTAATCTCCATCCATGTTGAACCCTTTAAGTTGCTTGGTTCCCTGCCGAGAATCTGACACACCTTGCTATTGAAACTTAGCCATTCACCACTGATTGATATCTCTGCAAACCCCACAAGGTTAGACTCAAAGAAACTCCTGAATCGATTCTCTCGTTCAAGTAGCTGCTGTTCTGCTTTAACTCTTTGGGTTATGTTATGAGAAATGGCGTAGCATATCTTCCTCCCTTTGATTATGAATGAAGAAAGTGCTGTTTCTGCATAAATTGTTTCGCCGTTTTTTTTCCTGTGTAAGCGGATGGCCTCTCTTGAAAAACCTTCGTCAATTGCGTGGCGGATATGAAGGATGGTCTTCTCCTTTTCTGCAGTTAGTATGGTATATGGGCTGCCAATTATTTCATCTTTTTTATAGCCGTAAAGATCGGTGAAGGACTGGTTTACTTCGGCTATTTCAAGATTTTCGAGGTCGAATATAACCACTGAATCCATGTTGGATGAAAAGAGAAAATGATATTTTTCTTCACTTTCACGGAGCTCGCGCTCCTTGTCTAGCAGGTCGGTCATGTCTTGAATTATTCCACTTATCCGTACAGTAATGCCTTTTTGCTTAACGGGGAGAAATTTAAGCCAGACAGTTTTTTGTCGTTCAGCGGTAGTTTAAGTGTTGTTATTTCATGAATGTTCTTTCCTTCATCGAGACACTGATTAAGAAGAGATTTAAATATGGAATTGTGATTATCGTTAGGGTTTAATTGCAGATCCTCAATTTGTGTTATGGCTTCGTGTGAAGAAAGGTCAAGAATTCGAAAGGTCTCTTCGGACCAGTCGATCGTGTTGGTGTCAACATGGTATTCCCAACTTCCGATGCGCGCAAGCTGTTGAGTTTGATATAAAACCTCCTCTTTTTCTTTAAGTTGAGCTTCAATGGTTTCTCTAAGCGAGACCTCCTTAATAAGTTGTTTGTTTGTGTTTTCTAGCTCGCTTGTCCGGATTTTTACCTTTTGCTCAATGTTACGATACCCTTCATCCAACTTTCTAAATGCCTGTTTGCGTTCATCGATGGTAGTGGTAACAATTAGAATTGTAATCGCTAGCACCATTTGAAATTGTTGAATGGCTAGAAATCGCAAAATCGGTGAGTCAATATTAAATGGTGGCGCGGCTTTAAATCCGCTGTAGGTTGATATTATCCAAAAGGTGAATATCCCTAAAAATACGAGCGATTTTGGATATCGTAGCGAAATCCAAAGCATAACTGGAATGGAGATGAAAATGAGCGAGTTGTAAAAGGCGGCTGTGGCTAAGTTGCTTTTAAGCAATGTTTCAATTACGATAAAGAACAGTACATAACCAGACAGTTCTATGGTTTGGACAATGGAAAGGTGTATGGATTTCATCTCCTTGGCGGTTAAGAGAATTGGTAACAGTATGACTATACTTACAAAGTTGCTAAACCACCATGTAGTTAATTCAGAATAAAATTGAAGGATGGTTATATGCTCCGTGATTGGGAGGCAAACCGTTCCAAAAATTGCTGAAATCAAGGTGCCAATTAGGGCGGCTCCTAAAAAACGAAAAGTTTTGGACGTGTTAGAGAGTATTGAATTTTGGACACCTTTACCAATGATTTGAATGATGACTACTGCTTCTAATACATTACCAATTCCTGTTAAGATTGACAATAGACCTTGCTGGACCGAAATAGTAACGTCAGCGGCAACGATCATTCCATAGCTACTTGCAACTGCACCCAAAAAAATGCCGGGTATTATTTTGTATCCATAGCGCATAATAGCATACAGTGCAGCTGCACTGGCCGGCCAAATGGGGGAGGCTACCCCTTCAATGCGGCCAAAAAGTATCATTGGCAGAGCAAGGGCAAGGTAGATGATGGCTACAAATAAATTCCTTGTAATGTCCTTTACCATAATTCAGTTAATAAATCTTAATGTTTAACAACGATTGGGTTACTTTGATATATTTATTCCACCAACACATTAAATACTGTTACTAATGTTCTAATTGGGATGGTTTGGAAGAAGATGAATTACATATCTTTAATGGTTCCTCCTTGGCGTTTTACGATAAGTATTTTTTAGCAGATTATGAATGAATTGGAATTAGGATTTAAGTCAATTGCAGGAAAAACAATTCTTGTTGTGGAAGATGATCCATGGAGCCTTTTGCTGGTGCAAAAGATTTTAAATTTTAACAAAGTTGAGGTCATAACGGCAAAGGTTGGGGAGGAGGGAGTTAAACTTTTTGTTCAGCATGAAGAAATTGATCTCGTTGTTTTGGATATTAAACTTCCAACAATAAGTGGCATGCAAGTTTTCGAACAGATGCGAAAAATGAGGCCGCTCATCCCGATTATTGCGTATACAGCGTACGCTTATTGCAACGAAAGTATTATTCTCCCTTCTACTGGCTTTAGTGCCTATTTTTCTAAGCCGTTGGATGTTAATTCTTTTGTTAACACCCTTTATCGTCTGTTACATGTTGAATCTTCGGTAATACATGCCTAGTTGGTTGATTCGCTGTAGTTGGCATTTTTGATCAGCTTTATTGTTTTTAGCTTTTAAAAATCGTTTTTTTTTCTTGACAGTTGGACTAATTTTGGATAATAAAACTACAGTTTGTAATTAAGTTCTTTCCTTTGTATCCGATGGTGCTTTTAGTTTAATTCGATAGTCCGTGGATTTTAATATTGTTTCCGATTATGTTCCTACAGGCGATCAGCCTGAAGCTATAGGACAGCTGGTTGCTGGTCTTAATCAGGGTGAAAAGTTTCAAACGCTTCTTGGTGTTACCGGTTCGGGTAAAACTTTTACCATAGCCAATGTTGTTGCACAGATTAACCGGCCAATGCTTGTGCTAAGCCACAATAAGACACTGGCAGCACAGCTCTATGCCGAGTTTAAGGCTTTTTTCCCGAATAATGCTGTTGAGTATTTTGTATCCTACTACGATTATTATCAGCCGGAGGCATACCTTCCTGTTACGGATACTTATATTGAGAAGGATCTCTCCATTAATGAAGAAATTGAGAAGCTCCGACTTAGTGCAACATCAGCATTGTTGTCTGGGCGTCGCGATGTTATTGTAGTCTCTTCTGTTTCATGTTTATACGGTATTGGTAATCCGGAAGATTTCCATAGCAACACCGTGGAGGTAATTGTGGGAAAGAGCTTGGGACGGAATCAATTTCTTAGATTATTGGTTGATGGACTTTACTCCCGGAATGAGGTTGAATTTAAAAGAGGTACTTTCCGTGTTAAGGGCGATACGGTTGATGTATTTATAGCGTATGGCGATTTAGCCTATCGAATTATTTTTTGGGGTGATGATGTGGAGGCAATACAATCTTTCGATCCTATCTCTGGTCAAACGATTGGCGATTTTGATAAGGTCCTTATTTATCCAGCTAACATATTTGTTACCACTAAAGAGCGTATGCATAAGGCCATTCGCCAAATTCAGGATGATATGGTGAAGCAGGTTGAGCATCTGCGTTCTTTGGATAAGCCATTTGAGGCTAAACGTCTGCAGCAAAGGGTGGAATATGATTTGGAGATGATTAAAGAGTTGGGGTATTGCTCGGGTATTGAAAACTATTCGCGTTATTTCGATGGACGATTGCCTGGAACGCGTCCCTTTTGCCTTCTAGACTATTTTCCATCTGATTTTTTGATGGTTATCGATGAAAGTCATGTTACCCTGCCTCAGGTAAAAGCCATGTATGGTGGTGATCGTTCGCGAAAGGAAAAACTTAGTGGAATATGGCTTTCGCTTACCGGCAGCATTGGATAATCGCCCATTGAAATTCGAGGAATTTGAAGTAGTTGTGGGTCAAACTATTTTTGTGAGTGCTACCCCTGCCGATTACGAGTTGGCAAAGAGCAAGGGAGTGGTGGTGGAGCAGGTTATCCGTCCTACGGGTTTGCTCGATCCTGTTATTGTGGTTCGACCAAGCCTTAACCAAATTGATGATTTGATAGGTGAAATACATGCTGTCGTTAGCCAGAATGAACGAATTCTAGTTACGACGCTTACCAAGCGTATGGCTGAAGAATTGACAAAGTATCTTGCTAAATTGAATATTCGTTGCGCTTATATTCACTCCGATGTTGATACACTCGATCGTGTTGAGATAATGGAGAACCTCCGGAAGGGAATCTTTGATGTATTGGTTGGCGTTAATTTGTTGAGGGAAGGACTCGATTTACCTGAGGTTTCACTGGTGGCAATTCTCGATGCCGATAAGGAGGGGTTTTTACGCTCAGCGCGATCGTTAACTCAGACTGCTGGACGTGCTGCTCGTAACATCAACGGTAAGGTAATTATGTATGCTGACAAAATCACCAACTCTATGCAGCTAACCATTGATGGAACAAATAAAAGACGCGAAAAACAGTTGGCATACAACGAAAGAATGGGGCTCTCTCCTAAGCAAATTGTTAAGAGCATTGGTACTACCTTTATTGGCAAAAAAACTTCTGGCATAAGAGGTAAAGCCTATGTTGAGCCAGAGCGACCTAGTGTTGCCGCTGATCCAGTGGTTGCGTTTATGAAATCAGATCAACTCAAAAAAGCAATTGAAGTAGCAAAGACAAATATGGAGACTGCTGCTAAAGAGCTTGATTTTATTGAAGCCGCACGATTCCGAGATGAGATGTATGATCTTCAAAAACTTCTCTCTTCACGTAATGATTAATCGATAATATGTTCTCAAATGAATGCTGCAATCCTTGTCCTTTGCTACTTTATCTCGCCCATTGTAATTTTAAACTTATGTCACCGTATACCGTTTTTAAATAAGCTCGGTGCTGTTATTGTTGCATATATTGTTGGTTTACTAGCGGGCATTTTTTGGGTGGGACCAGCGGGATTAACAAGTGTTGCAAGCACAGTTAGTTCTATTACTGTGCCATTGGCTTTACCGTTGTTGCTATTTTCGGCGCAGTTGAGTCAGCTTAAAGGGTTGGCTTTTAAGGGTGTTGTTGCCTTAATTACCGGTGTTGTGGCTGTAATGATTGCGGTGGTTATTGGTTTCTTCCTGCTTAGGTCGGGGGGGATGCCAGATCTATGGAAGCTTGCCGGATTGTTGGTTGGGGTGTATACCGGAGGAACACCCAATCTTGCTTCACTTAAACTTATGCTTGACGTGGATCCCAATATCTACATTCTTGCACACTCTTATGATTTAGTCGTGTCTGCTGTTTATTTGGCTTTTATGATGACAATAGGGCCTCGTGTTTTTCGTCGGCTTCTTCCTCCCTTTCAACTGGTCTCTGATGGTATGGCTGTTGGCGATACCAATGGGAGCGATCCATACTGGGGAATTTTTCGGAGAGAGAATATTTATCCGCTGGTAAGGGTATTCTTGGTGGCAGTATTCATTTTGGCTGCAGGGGTTGGCGTTTCATTCTTATTTCCCGAAAGGTTGCAAGTTGTGTCGGTGATCTTAGCTATAACTACACTGGGCGTGATGGGGTCTTTTATTCCACGATTGTCTAAAACACCCTATACCTTTGAGTTGGGTATGTATTTTATTCTTGTTTTTAGCGTGGCTGTAGCTTCAATGGCTAGCCTTACGGCTCTTAAGGGTATAACACCTCACCTTTTTATATTCATGACACTTGTTGTTTTTGGATCGTTGATACTCCATTTACTGCTAGCTAAAATATTTCGAGTTGATGCTGACACGCTTATTGTGGTTTCTACGGCTTTGATATGTTCACCACCTTTTGTACCCATGATGGCTACGGCCATAAATAATAAGCGTGTAATTTTAATTGGCATTATTGCAGGTCTTGTTGGTTATGCCGTGGGTAATTATCTTGGTTATTTCACTGCAATTACACTTTCGTCGTTTTAGCTAATTTAAAATAGAAAGTTAAGGGCAATGTAGAACCCTTGATCGCCATCCTTTGAGGAGGCTGCTTTACCATAATCGATGGCCAAGATGAAATTCTCATTTAAGGCGACATGAAGGCCTCCACCGAAAGAAATATGAAGCTGTTCGTTTCCGTCAGGAAAGTAGTCTGATGTCCTGAATGTTGGATCTTCGGCCTGCGCAATGACAATGGCTCTATTTTTGTCAAACTTAACTTTTTGTATCACTTGTCCCATGTCGGTAAAAGCAGAGAATGCAAGGTAGAGATTTTGTTTTTTTATAGCTGTATTTAGAAATTTCCATCTGAATTCAAAATTCCCATAGGCTATACCATCTCCAACCACGCGGTTGCGAAGAATACCACGTAGCGTTTGTGAGCCACCGAGCCCTTCGGAGGTTGCCCTACGGAGGTAGAGGGTGGCAATATTGGGTTTTAGGTAAAAGGGAATACTTCCTCCCAACTTTAGTTGAGTGGCCAACCGGTAGGCAAAGGTTAATTTGCCCATAATAATTGGAAGATACTGGCGATGAACCAGTGAGAGGTTAAGGTGCTCGTAGTGTTCATTGCCAAGCAAGGGCGGCGCAATACTTAAAATTGCTTCACTCCAAACACCTCTGTTAGGGTTGGCTTCATTGTCGCGTGTGTCAAACACGGCTCCTATCCTAATATATGTATTGAATCCACCGTTTTTTTCGTTGGTTTTAAGGATGCCCCAATCCACATATTTTTCATAAAGACCTGGAACGTTAGGCAGTTTATCGGCATCGCTCTTACCTTTATTCAGCTCATCTATATTGACTAACCCTGTCTTGAAATTGTAAAGTGAAAATCCAGCAGCCCATTGCCATTTATTGCCACTAAGCTTTCCTTGAAAGTCGGCGGAAAAGCGTTCGGTTTTTCTATCATATTTGTAGAAAACACGGGTTTTGTAGTCTGTATTCCCACCTGCGTCATCAATCCACGATTTATTATAGGCCGTCTCATAGCCATTAAATCCATAGAAATCCGCAGCCTTGTCGGTGAGATAGCTCATGTCGGCGGTTACTCGAATTCCAGGGATTAGGTATTTGGAGTCGTAAAATAGTCGGTTGATTCCACTCCCTTTCGTGTATCGCGATACTTCGGCATAAATACTTTGACGGTAAGCTGGATATGTGGCGCCATTGCCATAGTAGTAAAAGTTTACCAATCCGCCATATTCAAGACCAAGGTCGGAGTCGTAGGCAATTACAGGTAAGGCGCCAAAGGTCCAGCCCGTTTAATATTTTTGGAGGTGGAGTCTGGTTGTTGCCCTTTTATTGGCTGAGTGAAGATTGCTAGAGAGAGAAGAATAATTGTTAACGTTCGATATTTCATGGCCTCTCATAGTATTACTTAGTGTAGATCTTGTTATAAATTAACAAGCAGAATAATCTCAAAAATATATTTTTTTTTGAGATGAGTTAAAGTTTTAAAGAGATGAAGAAGGGCCGCCATGGAGATGTGACGGCCCTAGCATGACTTTTCAGGGAGGTTAAAATCCTGGTAGTGCCATATATATTGTTGGAATTAGTAGTAAAAAAGCCTACTACAATTAGTATAAGCAATAAGGGCATAAACCATCGTAGCCATTTGTTGTATGGAATTCGAGCGATGGACAATACGCCAACCATTACGCCTGAAGTGGGCGAGGCGAGATTGGTAAATCCACCACCAACTTGGTACGTTGTAACGGTGGCCTGTCTCGATAAGCCCAAAAGATCTGAAAATTGGGCCATTAATGGAATGGTGAGTGCTGCCTTGGCTGAGCCGGAGGCAATTATCAAATTTAGGAGATTGTAGAATACATACATAATTGCAAGAGAGGTTAGCTTGCCATATCCGTCCATGGAGGAGGCAGCATAGTAGAGTAGCGAGTCTATTACCTTTCCTTGCTCTAGCACAACTACTATGGCGCTTGCAAGTCCAACAACCATTGCAGCCGACATTATATCCTTGGCCCCATCAATGAATAGCTTGGCCAGTTCATTGGCATTTTTCCCAAAGGATACTCCAGAGGCTAAGCCCATCACTAAAAACAGGGTTGCAATCTCCATGATATACCATCCGTACCCCATGACCCCTACAACTAAGAATAGAATGGTAAACATGAGAATGTTGACAATAAACAGTTGAGTGGAGTGTCTTAATGCTAAAATACCAAAAGTGATCCAAGCCAAGGTGATGACCGGAAGGATAGGAGCGCTAAAGGAACTGTTTCCAACTGCCATGTGGGTAATGGGGAAGATGTAGGAGCATGCAATGAAAACGGCTGTAATTACTCCAAATACGCTCCAGGCATGAATACCTGGCTTGGTATGGCCGTTGTTGACTTCTACGGTTTGTTTTTTTCTCCAGTAATCATCCTCTTCGTACACCGGCGATAAGGTTGGGTCCTTCTTTATTTTTTTTGCATAGCGTAACACGTAGATAATTCCAATTACGTTTATAATCAGCCAGATAAAAAGTCTGTATTCAATGCCAGAAAAGAGCTGTACTCCTGATAAACCTTGTGCAATTCCAATAGTGAAAGGATTTAGCAATGCACCAGCAAATCCAAGTCCGGCACCAAGAAAGCAAAGGCTAACCCCAACAATGGAGTCGTAGCCCATGGTAATGGCAAGAGGAACAAAAATAACCACAAAGGCAATGGTCTCTTCGCTCATCCCAATTACCGCTCCAAAAAAGCTGAAGCATAGCATTATAAGAGTAATGACAATGTTGTCGACTCCAAGGTATTTAATCAACCTTATTCGCTCAAGCCGTCGGGTAAAGGTAAGGAATGAAAATATGGCCACGTCGAGCGCCTTGCTTTCATTCATTATCCAGAACGCTCCCCTATCATAAGGATATAAAAGATTATTTCGTGCGTCTTTTTAAATCCTTGAAAAATTGAGGCAAAGATTTGCCATGTTTGGGGCCGGTTTTCAATGTGCTGGAATGAGCCCGGAACAACCACCTGTCGCTCAATGCCGTTTACCTGCTTGCTCTCTCGTGCAAATTCCCCACCAGGCATAACCCAAGTGAGTACCCCGCTTAGTACAATTAGGGCGAAGATGATTACGTAGGTGTGCGGAAAAGTGCGCTTTTTTTTCTCCTTGGAGGGCATCTTTTTTGAAAAAATGTTCGCGAAAATGTTCATAAATTGTGTCTAAATGCATCAAGATGATGGGTTATACCTGTATTATATGGAGATTCATTCCCATTGCTAAATAAGCGATTATAGTTTACACTTTTCTTTTGGATCAAAAAAATCGCTAAAAATATGCAGGATGATGTAGGTTTATGTTCCATGTTTACATGTTTAATACACCTGAAAATATCGGAGCCCTTAACCATTTCCTCATACGGTTGTAGTATGTCAGCAAATGATAAGGATGAAATAGCTATTTTCGTAAATTAATAGAAATATTTGTGGCCATGGGATTATTAATTTTCAATATTAAAAAGTTGGTTCAAGTTGAAGAGAACCCACGTAGTTTTGTTGCCGGAAAGGATATGGCAACTCTTGCTTCTATCGATAATGCATTCTTGCTCCTCGATGGTGAACATATTGAGGACTTTGGTTCAATGGAAAAATTGGCGAAACTCCAAAGTGAAGGTCTACAGATTGAAAAGGGTATTGATGCCACTGGGCGGTTAGTAATGCCATCTTTCTGTGACTCTCATACACATCTTGTTTATGCCGGCAGTAGAGAAATTGAGTATGTTGATAAAATACGAGGACTCACCTACGAGCAGATAGCTAAACGAGGAGGTGGTATTTTGAATTCCGTTGCCATGCTACACAATACAGGGGAAGAACAACTCTACATGGAAGCAATGGAGCGGATTCGTGAAATTATTCAGCTGGGGTACTGGCGCCGTTGAGATCAAGAGTGGCTACGGCCTTTCTCTTGAAGACGAAATTAAGATGCTTCGGGTTATTCAACGCATTAGAGACACCTCTCCAATTATTGTTAAATCTACATTCCTTGGCGCGCATGCAGTGCCTGCTGATTATAGAGGTCGTCAAGGCGATTATGTTGATCTCATAATTTCTGAGATGTTGCCACTAATTGCTGCTGAAGAGTTGGCCGATTTTGTGGACGTGTTCTGTGATAAAGGATTTTTTACCGTTGAGGAAACGGAGCGTATTTTAATGGCTGCAATGAAACATGGGCTTCGTGGTAAAATACATGCCAACGAACTGGCCAATTCGGGTGGCATTCAGGTGGGGGTAAAGTATGGAGCCCTGTCTGTCGATCATCTCGAATTTACGGACGATGATGAGATTAAGGCTCTTTTAGGTTCCGATACCATGCCGACACTTTTACCCGGTGCTGCCTTTTTCCTTGGGATGAAATACCCTCCCGCTCGTAAAATGATTGACGCTGGCTTGCCGTTAGCCTTGGCCTCTGATTACAATCCAGGATCATCGCCTTCCGGTGACATGAAGTTTGTAATGTCGCTTGGCTGTATTAAAATGCGAATGACCCCTGAGGAAGTTATCAATGCTACTACAATTAATTCAGCGTATGCCATGGGCGTTGAGGATATTGTTGGATCTATTTCTAGAGGGAAAATTGCCAATTTCTTTATTACCAAACCTGTTCCTTCTTTGGAGTTCCTTCCTTATGCTTATACTGCTCAACTTGTTGATAAGGTGTTTTTAAAAGGGAAACAAATTGATTAGGTCTAAACATTTTACTGTATGAAAAAAATTCTTAGCGTAATCTTAATCTTGGTAACCGTTAGCTGTGCTCAGCTTAACCAGCTTCCCATATCAAAATTGTCTATTCCTTCCAGTAAGCCTGCTCTCACAAACGATGAGATAGTTGGAGGTTTAAAGGAGGCTCTTCGGGTTGGAACAGAACATTCCGCTGGACTTGCTTCCGCTACGAATGGTTTTTATTCAAATCCACAGCTATTCATTCCATTTCCCGAGGAAGCCATTAAGGTGAAAAACACCTTGGAAAAGCTTGGTATGAACAAGCAGGTAAACGATTTTGTGCTTTCACTCAATAGGGCCGCGGAGGAGGCAGCAAAAGGTGCTGCACCCATCTTTATACAGGCAATACAAAATATGACCTTTCAGGATGCCCTTGGTATTCTTAAGGGAGGCGATAATGCAGCTACCAGCTATCTTCGGGAAAAGACTTATGATCAGCTGAAGACAACATTTAAGCCCATTGTGGTGGAGTCTATTAATAAGGTAGAGGTTACAAAATATTGGAATCCTTTAGCTTCGGCATACAATAAAACCACGTTGCTTACTGGTAACGAAAAGGTTAATCCTAATTTGGAGGAATATATCACGGGTAAAGCAGTTGATGGTATGTTTATTCTGATTGCCCAGGAGGAGCTCAATATTAGAAAGAATCCAGCGGCGAGAGTAACGGATATTTTAAAGAAAGTTTTTGCAAATATTAATATAACATCCACATGGAAAGGAAGTTGATAGAATGTGTTCCTAACTTCTCTGAGGGACACGATATGAGTATTATTAAGCAAATTACCAATGAGATCGAGTCGGTGGAAGGTGTTAAACTCATTGATGTTGATCCCGGACAAGCTACTAACCGAACGGTGGTAACCTTTGTTGGTTCGCCCGACGAAGTAGTGGATGCTGCATTTAAGGCAGTGAAAAAGGCAGCCGAACTTATCGATATGGCTAAGCATAAGGGAGCTCATCCTCGATTTGGGGCTACCGATGTTTGCCCGTTCGTTCCCGTAGCCAACATAACCATGGCCGAAACGGTGGAGTATGCACGCAAGTTAGCCAAGCGGATAGGAGAGGAACTACAGTTTCCGGTATATTGCTATGAAGATGCTGCGCTTATAAAGGAGCGGAAAAATTTAGCGTTTTGTCGCTCTGGAGAGTATGAAGGTTTAGCAGATAAGTTAACCAAGGTTGAGTGGAAGCCAGACTTTGGTCCAGCTAAGTTTGTTCCTAAAACTGGTGCAATTGCTGTTGGTGCTCGTAATTTCCTTATTGCCGTTAATTTTAATCTCAATACAACCTCCACCCGGAGAGCCAATGCAATTGCATTTGATGTTCGAGAAAAAGGACGCCCTGTAAGGGTTGGAAATCCTTACACCGGTAAAATTAAGCTGGACGAACATGGCAAGGAGGTTTGGACTCCTGGCACTTTAGCTGGCACAAAGGCTATTGGTTGGTTTATTGATGAATATGGTGTTGCACAAGTTTCTATGAATATTACCGATATTGTTAAGACTCCTCTGCATGTGGCTTTTGAGGAGGTATCGAGGTGTGCTGCAGAACGAGGAATAAGGGTAACGGGAACCGAAATAGTAGGAGTGGTACCATTAAGTTCGCTCATCGATGCTGGAAAGTATTTTCTTCAGAAACAGAGGCGATCAGGCGGTATAGCAGACAAGGAGATTATCAAGATTGCGATTAAGTCGATGGGGCTTGATGAGCTCTATCCGTTTGAATCAAAAAAGAAAGTAATAGAATACCTTATTATAGAGGATGCAAAAAAGCAATTGGTGGACATGGACCTTATTGCCTTTGCCAACGAAACTGCCTCTGAGTCACCGGCCCCTGGTGGGGGTTCTATTTCGGCCTACATGGGTGCAATGGGTGCTGCACTTGGAACAATGGTGGCAAACCTCTCATCGCATAAAGCAGGCTGGGATGATCGATGGGAGGAGTTTTCCATTTGGGCCGAGAAGGGTAAGTATTTTATGGATCAGCTGCTTAGAATGGTAGACGAGGATACCGTGGCGTTTAATAGAATTATGGATGCTTACTCTCTGCCAAAGAAAACGGAGGAGGAGAAACTTTGCCGTAAGCAAGCAATTCAGGTTGCAACTCGCTATGCCATAGAGGTTCCTTTCAAGGTAATGCAGCTTTGCTATGGCTCAATGGAGGTAATGAAGGCTATGGCCGAAATTGGCAATCCCAACTCCGTTACCGATGCAGGTGTTGGAGCTATTGCCGCTCGATCTGGCGTTTATGGTGCTTTTTTAAATGTTAAAATCAATTCTGCAGGCCTCCATGACAAGGAATATGTTGATAAAGTGCTTGCCGATGGTCAAAATATTTTAAAAAAATCGATGAACTTAGAATCGACAATTTTGGATTTGGTGGTTAAGAAAATTGATGATAAGTAATTTGATATTCAGGTTGATGAATGAGTTGATCTTTTTCATTATTACTGATTTTACTTTTTGTTAATGCTGTTGAAACCATACTTTCGTTAAAAAAAGTTAAGAAATAATTGTTACTGTGTGCACGAATTACTAAATTGGTGCTGTTAAAAATTGCCTTATTATAAACCTAAAACTTAATCTATGAAACGATTATCAGCTCTTCTTGTTCTGCTGATGCTTGTAGTTTCGTTTGCACAAGCTCAGTCAAGGCAGGTTACAGGAACGGTTACCAGTTCTGATGATGGAATGCCATTAATTGGTGTCTCTATTCAGGTGAAGGGTACTACCACAGGTGGAACTACCGATTTAGATGGAAAGTTCAATCTGAATGTTCCAGCAAATGGTGTTTTGGTGTTCAGCTTTGTTGGATTTAAACCACAGGAGGTTCAAGTTGGTGAGCGTTCTGTTGTTAATGTTATCCTCGAATCTGTATCGCAGAAAATGGAAGAGGTTGTTGTTACCGGTTACGGTGTGACAAAAAAATCTTCATTTACAGGAGCATCTTCTTCTGTTGGCGATAAGGAATTGAGTGGTAAATTCAGCCCCGACCCAATTAAAGCGTTGGAGGGTAATGTTACCGGACTTCAAATGTCAACTGGTTCTGGTCAGCCTGGCTCTCCTGCCACAATTTTTATTAGAGGTCGAAATTCATTGAATTCAGGAACTCAACCTCTTTACATCGTTGATGGAGTTCCTATTACCAGTGATGCTCAGGGTATGCGTTCTAGTGAGGGACAAACATTTAGCCCACTATCAACCATTAGTCCTGATGATATCGAAACAATGACCGTTTTAAAAGATGCTACCGCTACATCTATTTATGGTGCTCGTGCAGCAAACGGTGTTATTGTTATTACTACCAAAAAAGGAAAGCAAGGACAATTCAATGTTAATGTTACGGCTCGAATGGGATTTGAGGAACTACCTAAACCCAAAAACTACACAACATTGAACGCAGCCAAATACACTGAATTGTGGAGTGAGGCTTTCAATAACGACCATAATGTATTTGGTTCAAGTAGTTCAACCGACTATTACATTGGTGGACTTGGCCTTACTTATGATCAAGCAGGTTATATGGAATTCCTTAATTGGGGAACTGATTATGTTAATGTTGATGGTACTGATACCGATTGGTTAAAGGAAGTTACAAGAAAAGGAAAAATACAGCAATACACCATTGATATTCAGAGTGGTGGAGCTGAAAAAACTTCTGCTAAATACTTCTTGTCACTCGACTATTTGAAAGACGAAGCTCTGATGAGAGGTAAGGATATGACCCGTTACAGTATTAGATACAATCTTGATCAGGCTCCTTCAGACTATTTCAAATTTGGTTTTAATTCTAACTTCTCCAACACCATAACAACATGGGTGCTGGCGGTGGATATTTTTCTGACCCTGTAACCCAGGCGTATATGCAGTCTCCTATGGAGCCTGTTAAGAATGCTGATGGAACATGGAACTTTAATACGGTTAATGGATACAACCCTGTTGCTCAGCGCAGTAGTTTGGGCGATAAGAGTGAAGCCAAGCAGTATAGAGTTTTGTTTTCACCCTATGCACAGGTTAATTTTACACCAGATTTTTTCTTTAATTCTCGCGCTGGTGTCGATGCCTATATTATTGATGAGTTTGGTTACTGGTCATTCCTACAGCCTCAAGGTTTGGATATGAGAGGTTTGGGCGAAAATGGTGTAACTACCAATTTCCTTCTTACTAGTACCAATACCTTAAATTACCTGAAGACCTTTAATGGGGTTCATAATGTAAACCTTTTGATCGGTCAAGAAGCTCAGCAAACCGATGCTAAATATGCTTATCTATCCGGTCAAAACTATGCTGTAGATTACCTTAATGAGGTATCTGTATCCTCTGTTCCTGGAAGTGCTTATACCACTAAGGATAAATTAATCCTGCAATCGTATTTTGCTAATGCACAGTATGATTACGATAATAAGTATTATCTCTCTGGAAGCGTACGTATGGATGGTTCTTCCCGCTTTGGATCTAATAACTACTGGGGAACTTTTTGGTCTGTTGGTGCAAAGTATCGCATAACTGGTGAAAAGTTCATGGAATCTACCTCTAGTTGGTTGAATTCCTTGATGCTTCGTGCAAGTTACGGAACAACTGGTAATCAGGTAGTTGGTGGATCATGGTATGCTGCCACTGATTTATACGATTTTGGATATAACTATAACCAACGTCCAGGTTCTGCTCACCTTCATTTTGGAAATAAGGATTTGAAGTGGGAGTTTACCTCTAAGTTCAATGTTGGTATTGATCTTACTGTATTCAAAGCTGTTTCGATTACTGCAGATTACTACGACCATAGGACTAAAGATATGGTTTTTGATGTGCCTGTTTCTGAAACTACTGGGTTATCTTCATTCAGTAAGAATATAGGTGAACTTTCGAATAAGGGTTTTGAAGTTTCAGTAAACGTTAATATTCTTCACAATAAGGATTTCAACTGGAATGTAACTGTAAACGGTTCTCATAACCAAAACAAGATTACAAAGTTGAGCAACGAAAACCCTATTTCGGGTACCTACACTATTGTTGAAAAAGGACGTGATATATATACCTTTAAGATGAAGGAGTGGGCTGGTGTTGATCCTGCTACTGGTCGTGGAACTTGGTATAAGAATGAATCTGGTGATGAGAAAACATTTAACTATAATGAGGCAGCCAAGAGATATATGGGCTCTGCAAGTCCTAAATTCCAAGGTTCTTTAAGTAGTTATTTTTCTTGGAAGGGTATCGATTTTTCATTCCAACTTAACACCTCTTTGGGTGCCAAGATCTACGGAAGCAACCTTCGTTATGACGAACAAACCGGTAGTAGTTTTGGAGAAAACTTCACAAGTTGGGTATACGATAACAGATGGAAACAAGCTGGCGACAATGCTAAGGTTCCTCAGTTAATTGCTCTTGATGGTGGTCAATTTAAAGAAAATTCACATTCATCTCGTTATTTGATGAATGGTGATTATCTCAAAATTCGTTCTATCTCATTAGGCTATACTATACCCAAGGAGTTGCTTACCAAGATGTACGTTAAAAGCGTAAGGGTATTTGCAACCGCCGATAACGTATACACCTTCTGTAATAAGGACTATAGAGGTTTTGATCCTTCGGGAATTGATGCCAACGGTATTCAGTGGTGGAATTATCCACTACCACGCACCATTACGTTTGGTTTAACTGTTGGTTTCTAGTCACGTAAACGTTAATTAAAGTGAAAAAAATTATGAAGAAGATAATTATAGTTTCAGCAATTGGTGTCTTCTTGACTGGATTGTACTCCTGTAGTAAGGATGTGGATTTATACCAATCTGTCAAAACGGAAGATGCTTATAATACCGTATTAGATGTCGACAACGGTGTTACAGGTGCCTACAATGCCTTGGGATCGTATGAATTCTTAGGGATGAGCGTACCTGCATTAGGCGACATGGCCAGTGATGTATCTGTTGCAAATGCAAGTAGTGGACACTTTGTATCCATTAACCAATACTATGCTGATCAGTATAGTACTGAGCTTAACGATATTTGGTCGTATGGTTACAAGGTTGTAGATCGCTGCGTTAGAACTATTAATGGTGCTAATACTTTATTACCAGAAACCACTTCTGAGGCAGATTTAGCTACCTTGTATCGCTCATTGTCTCAGAGTTACTCACTCAGAGCATTGGCCAATTTTTATTTGGTAAATATTTTTGGCTATCCGTATAAGGATGGCGGAAATAATACTCAACTGGGTATTGTTCTTTTAACCGATAAACCTATCGAGCCTTTTGAACATATTGCTAGGTCTACAGTTGAGGAAACTTACGCTCAGATTTTAAGCGACATACAGAATGCAAAGGATAATTATGCTTTGTATATAACCGCTAATGGTGGTGATGGCTTAAGCGCTTTTTATATGAATGAGGCTGCCATCTATGCTCTTGAGGCAAGGGTTAGGTTGTTCATGAAAGATTATAGCGGTGCTGCCACTGCTGCTCAAGAGGCTATTGATTTGCGTAATCCTAATGTCGTTACCAATGAGGGCTATGTAACAATGTGGAAATCGACTGCCATTACGAATGAAGATATTTTTACCATTGCAAAGTCTGATAACGATAATCTTTCTGCCAATGCGTTGAATACTCTTTATGGATCCTATAAAGGTACTATCTCCTCTTTTACAAGAGGTTTGTTAGCTACCACGGATATTCGTAAAAGTTTGATCGGTTCCTATACTACATCAAATCAACCTGCTAAATTTCAAGGAACTGCTACGGCTCAGGCTGTTAGTAATATTCCGATTTTTAGGGTTTCTGAGATGTATTTAATCATTGCCGAGGCTAATGCTAATGCACCGTTGAATAATATTCCAGCCGCTCAAGCTGCTTTGCTCTTTACTGCACAACGGAATACAGCAATTACAACTGTGGCTGATTTGCCTTCTACTCAGGCTGACTTGTTAACCTTTATTGCCAATGAAAATGTGCGTGAGTTTTTGCCGAAGGTCACCGTTGGTTTAATTTACGCAGAACTGGAGCTTCTTTCATGTTCTATGGCAGCGCATTTGATGTTCAAAATTTTGTTTACCCAATTCCTGATAGTGAAGTTTCTGCAGGTTTTGGCGTAGACCAAAATGAGAATTGGGACAGTGCTATTCCTAGTAAATAGTACCCAGTTATTCACATAATTTTTGGAAGGGGCGTTTTAACGCCCCTTCTTTTTTATTAATATATTGCGTGACGATACTGTTAACTTGGTTTGTAGTGCCCGAATCTACTACCTACGATTTGCTGGTTTCGTGTATGGCAATTTGGTTTGTTGGCGAATTTTCTGGAATAGCTACAGTTGCCAAAAAAATGTAATGTGTTATTTTTTATTCGTCGCAATATGCGTTTGAGACGCTGATTTTTTACAGCTGCATTAAGGCTAGTGTTGTAATTTGCAATATGTTGAAATCAACTTTAAATTTAGCTTTATTGAGGCGGTATGAAATTATACTCGTTTAGTGTTTTTCTATTTTGTTTTATTGCCATTGCAATCACTTTTTTACTACGGTAGGTTTAGCGTTAGCTCTATTTACAATCCTTTTTAATTTATTGCCTATGAATAGGTTTAATGGGCAGACAATTATTTTGGTCATTAAGCATTGGTCGCGGACGTGCTACGGATAAGTTTTGTTGGTATCGGTCGAGCTATACTAATTTTATCTCCGTTGGGGTAATGCGGAGACGGTTAGTATAAAATGCAAAAGAGCATCCACCGATAGTGTGAATGCTCCTTTTAACCTTTCTTCTAATAGTTAGTCTCCTTGTACGGTATCTTTGCTGTGGGCTGCGTTTACTTTAATGTTTCTACCATCGAGTTGCGAATTGTTAAGGGCCTCAATTGCACTCGCAGCTTCTGCCTCATTTTCCATTTCCACAAACGCAAATCCTTTTGAACGCCCGGTTTGCCTATCCATAATCATTTTAACGCTAGTTACCACTCCAAATTTTTCAAAAGCGTTTTGTAAATCTTCCTCTTTCATTGAATAGGAAATGTTCCCAATGTAAATAGTCATAGCTAAAGAATTAGTAAATAAAACCTTAACTAAGGTAGGGTAAAAAACAAAGAAAGTCAAAAAAAAGCGCCCTTCTGGAGCGCTTTTTAAAAATAATTGACGAAATACGTTATGCTAGCATTGCCACCATTACCGCTTTAATAGTGTGCATGCGGTTTTCGGCTTCGTCGAATACAATTGATGCTCCCGACTCGAAAACTTCCTCGGTTACCTCCATTGCTTCAATACCAAATTTCTTATACATGTCTTCACCAACCAGCGTTTCACGGTTATGAAATGCTGGCAAGCAATGCATAAATTTAACATTTGGATTGCCGGTGGCTTCCATCGCAGCCTTGTTTATTTGGTATGGTTTTAGCAGTTTTATACGCTCTTCCCATACATTTTCTGGTTCACCCATCGAAACCCAAACGTCGGTATAAAGAAAGTCGCAACCCTTTACCCCTTCCTTAACATTCTCGGTAAGGGTTATTTTTGCGCCTGTTTCCTTTGCAATTTCACGACACTTGGCAACAAGTTCCTCGTTTGGCCAGCAAGCCTTTGGAGCCGCTGCTCTAAAGTCAATACCCATTTTAGCCGCACCAACCATGAGCGAGTTTCCCATGTTATTGCGTGCATCGCCTAGGTAACAAAACGTCACTTTCGACAACGGCTTATCGGTGTGCTCACGCATGGTTAAGAAATCGGCCAAAATTTGAGTTGGGTGAAACTCAGTTGTAAGACCATTAAATACTGGTACACCCGCATAGGCGCCGAGAGTTTCAACAATTTGCTGAGAATAGCCTCTATATTCAATTCCATCATACATTCTACCAAGAACTCTGGCGGTGTCCTTCATCGACTCCTTTTTGCCCATTTGTGAGCCGGATGGTCCAAGGTAGGTTACGTGTGCACCTTGGTCGAGAGCAGCTACTTCAAAAGCACAACGGGTGCGGGTTGAATCTTTTTCAAAAAGGAGAACAATATTTTTCCCCTTCAACATCTGTCTTTCTGTTCCGGCATATTTTGCAGCCTTAAGGTCGGCAGCAAGATTTAGCATATAATCAATCTCCTTTGGAGAAAAGTCTAGCAGCTTTAAGAAGCTACGATTTTTAAGATTGAAAGCCATAATTAGTGTATTAGTTTGATTTAGTAGTTGCGAAATTAACCATATTATTTATCGTATTGCATTGTGATTTTGGTGCCATACGACATGTCCTCCAGTTTTGTAGCTTCGGTAATAACACTTTTAGAACCTCCTTGCTCAACAAATTCGAGGCAAGCCCTTATTTTAGGTGCCATATTTCCCTCTCCAAACATTCCTTCGGCGAGGTATTTTTCGGTATCGGCCTTATCTAAGAACTCAAGTTTCTTTTCATTGGGCTTTTTATAATTAATGTACACGTAGGGTACATCTGTGAGGATATAAAATTCGTCAGCCTTTATCCTTGCAGCGAGCAATGCGGTAGCTAAATCTTTATCGATTACTGCTTCCGATGGTCTCACCTTACCATTTTCGTCGATATAAACTGGCACACCGCCACCCCCAGCGGCAATAACAATAACTCCTTCTCGAGCAAGTTCCTCAATTATGGTTTCGTTCATTATTTTTATGGGACGAGGTGAAGGCACCACTCTACGCCATCCACTAACCATATCTTTAACCTCCTCCTTGAATATCCATCCCTTTTCTTTGGTCAAGGCATCAGCCTGTTCTTTAGTGTAGGATTTACCTACTCGTTTGGTTGGGTTTTTGAAAGCGGGGTCATCTTTATCAACTACAACGGAACTTACAAGGCATACAACCTCTTTTTCAATACCATGCTTGTGCAATACATTACGAAGCATACGCTCAATCATATATCCAATGCCTCCTTGTGAGTCGGCAACGCATACATCTAGTGGCATTTGGGGAATGCCGTAGTTTTGTTCTCCTGCATCGTTCCGCATAAGGATATTTCCTACCTGCGGACCATTACCATGCCCAATAACTAAGCTATACCCCTCCTTTATGAGGTATACAAGGTTTTCAAGCGTATTTTCTGTATTCTGCTCCTGTTCTTCGATGGTCCCCATCTGATTTCCTCGAAGCAGCGCATTTCCACCTAACGCTACAACTGCTAATTTATTCATATACAAATTGTTAAATTATTTGATTGAAAGAAACAAAGCTAAATATTGTTTTTTAAAAACAAGCGACGATTGTCACCTTGTTAACTTATACTGTAGATACACGCTGATGTCGCTTTGTACCTAAGCGATAATAAAAAACAGGGAAATTGAACTGCAGTTACAGTTGTACTGCCAAAGAAATTATTAAATTGCAGAAAAATAAACTATGACTCACCATCTAAGACTACGATACATCTGCTTCATAACAGGTTTATTTCTTCTATCTTGTAGCCCAAATGCCTCTCTTAAGGATGCTGGTAGTGTAGTGTACGAAATCACCTATCCGAACGATACGGTAAAAGCTAACAAAACTTTACCTTCTCAAATGACGATACGGTACAAAGACAGCATGGTTCTTACTCAAATTGAGGGAATGTCTGGGATGGTCAACATTACTTATATAGAGAATCGAAAAACCAAGGTGAGTAATTACCTTATTAAACTATTCTACAAAAAACTCTATTTTACCGACTCCACCGGTAGTATTGGCGCTTCATTTCTTTATCAAGATATGCCATCGATTACCATTATACCACAAAGTGGTTCCCAAAAGATTCTTGGCTACAATTGTCAAATTGCGAAATTTCATGTAAATGACGCTAGCCAAGCCATCTTTGATGTATACTACACAAAAGAGTTAGGAAGGCCAAATCCTAATCAAAATACTCCATTCGCTCAGCTTGATGGGGTGATGTTGCAATTTGGAATGATGATGTCTCAAAAGAAGGTGGTCATAAAAGCCAAAGCGATTGAAAAAGATAGTAAAGATATCGACAACTTTTCTATTCCTCCTGGTTATAAGAGAATTAACAAGGAGACCTTACTCGAGGTTTTTAAACTTTTTAAGATACAGTAGTGCTACATCTATAAAATCGCAGTTTCGTTTTCCCATATTTTATTTAGCTTTGTAGCCTAAAGCATAATTTGATTTTGCGAATACTGTCCTTACAATAAAGTTGAATGGGAAAAAAAAATAGCCAAATAACAGATTCAAAGTCTTCTGACCATAAGGGAATTATACACGACGAGCGTTTCAGATTCATTGTTGGTGTATTTATTTTCTTATTTTCTATTTATCTCCTCATTGCGCTGGTTTCATTCGTTTTTACCTGGAAAGCAGATCAGAGTTTTGGGTGGCTGAATGTCTTTTCAGCTTCCGACATCCGGGTTGAGAACTGGGCCGGAAAGGCTGGCGCATTTTTGGGAAACTTATTTATGGCAGATGGATTTGGATTGGCAGCATTAGCTTTTCCTCTGGTTTTTGCTTTGGGTGGATTGAGATTAATGAAGTTGCGACCATATCCGTTTCGACGAACTAGTAGGATACTGCTGATTTCTGCAATACTTGTTTCCTTAGTGTTTGGATTCCTTTTTGGAACCGCTCAAGGGTATATGGGAAATGGCTTGGGTGGCGCTCATGGCGTATTTGTAACCAAGTGGATGAATAGCTTGTTAGGCAAATTTGGAACGGCTTTGCTGCTGCTTTTTTCAACTGCAACATTCCTTGTTTTTACTACCAAAAATGGTTTTCATTGGCTTAACTTTAGTGTTGGCTTTCTACACGATATATTTAAAAAACCAAGTAACGCGACGAATAGTGAAAATGACGCTACTTGGGTGGAGATTCCATCATCGGTAACCTCAAGCCAGCCTCAAACGAACAACCCCGATCAGCACGACAATAACGTGGTTGCAGAAACCAACGCAGATGACCAATCAGTTAATGTTGAAACTTCTGATATTAGCACAAATTTATCTTTGGTAGATGAAAGTCACAAAATAGAATCGAACTCCGTTGTCTTGGATGATGTAGTTAATGACGAAAGTGAGAATACTACGAATGTTTCTCATGCAAATTCCGAAAGTATTCCAAGGTATGTGATAGATAATTCTGGCGAGGTTGAACTGTCGGTAGAATCGGCAGCTGTAGAAGAAGTGCCAGCGAACATACACACAGGCGTTCAAGATATCTATGATCCTACTCTCGATCTTTCTGCCTATCAGATGCCTCCTATCGAACTTTTAGAGGAGTATAAAAGTAAGGAGACGGCTGTTTCAAATGACGAGCTGATTTCAAATAAAAACAAGATTGTTGAAACATTAGCGAACTATAAAATCCAAATTGATAAGATTAAGGCCACCATTGGCCCAACAGTTACCTTGTATGAAATAGTACCTGCACCAGGGGTTCGTATTTCAAAGATAAAAAGTTTGGAAGATGATATCGCCCTTAGCCTTGCAGCCTTAGGTATTCGAATTATTGCGCCTATACCAGGGAAAGGGACTATTGGTATTGAGGTGCCGAATCAAAATCCAGAGGTAGTTTCCATGCTCTCGATCATTAAATCGGCAAAGTTTCAAGAATCAAAATATGAGCTCCCGCTCGCTTTGGGTAAGACAATTAGTAATGAAACCTTCGTTATTGATCTTACTAAGATGCCTCACCTATTAGTTGCAGGCGCCACGGGGCAAGGTAAGTCTGTTGGGCTTAATGCCATGCTCACTAGCTTGCTCTATAAAAAACATCCTTCACAAATTAAGTTTGTGCTGGTCGATCCCAAAAAGGTGGAACTCACCCTTTACTCTAAGATAGAACGACATTACTTGGCCAAGTTGCCTGACTCAGAAGATGCTATAATTACTGATACACAAAAGGTAATATATACATTGAACTCGTTGTGCAATGAGATGGACAGTCGATACGATTTGCTTAAGCTGGCGCATGTAAGGAATATCAAAGAGTATAACGAAAAGTTTGTTTCGCGTAGACTTAATCCAGAAAAGGGACATAAATACCTACCATACATTGTGGTGGTGATAGATGAGTTCGCCGATTTAATAATGACAGCAGGACGTGAGATTGAAACTCCAATTGCCCGTCTTGCTCAACTTGCCAGAGCCATTGGAATACACTTAATTATTGCAACGCAACGTCCAACAACGAATATTATAACCGGGGTAATTAAAGCAAACTTTCCGGCTAGAATTGCGTTTAGGGTTACAGCGATGGTTGACTCACGAACAATTTTAGATAGTCCTGGTGCCAATCAACTCATTGGTCGAGGCGATATGTTGGTATCTACAGGAAGTGACCTCATTAGAGTTCAGTGTGCATTTGTGGATACTCCAGAAATTGAGCGAATAACTGATTTCATTGGTAATCAAAGAGGATATACCTCTGCATTTTTGTTACCTGAATACAAAGGTGAGGAGAGTGGGGAGTCTGCGGAGATTGACCTTTCGAAAAAGGATGAGCTATTTGAGGACGCCGCAAGGGTTGTTGTAATGAATCAGCAAGGTTCTACATCTTTAATACAGCGGAAGTTTTCAATTGGTTATAATAGAGCCGGTCGAATTATTGACCAGCTCGAAGCGGCCGGTATTGTTGGCCCATTTGAGGGAAGTAAGGCTCGGCAAGTTCTGATTACAGATGAACTTTCGCTGGAACAACTTTTTACACAGTTAAATACTAATCATCGATAATTTTATAAACATCATAAGCATGAAAAAAATCTTATTCTTAGCACTTCTGTTGATACCCGTATTTGCTTTTTCGCAAAAGGATCAGCGTGCAAAAGAGATTCTCGACGATTTTTCAAAAAAGACAAAGGGATATAAAACTATGTATTCCGAATTTTCCTTTACATTGGAAAATCAACAGGAGAATATAAAGGATTCCCATAAGGGAAAAATAACCCTTAAAGGAAGAAAATATGTGTTAGATCTCATGGGGACGGTTATTTACTTTAATGGGAAGACAAAGTGGACTTACCTTAAGGAGGCAAACGAGGTTAATATTCTAGAGCCCAAAGAGGGAGATGGCGGAGTGCTCGACAATCCAGCTAAACTTTTTACCATTTATGACAGGGACTTTAAGTATAAATTTAAGGAGGAGACTACCTTGAATAGAATTCCGGTGTTTGTAATTGATCTCTATCCCAAAAGTCTTGCTGTTACGTACACGATTGTTCGGTTTTCCTTTAATCAGAAGACCTTAGAGCCAGTTCAGATAAAATATTTTAGCAAGGATGGAAATAGATATACGCTGGACATTAAGAAGTTTGATCACGATATTGCGGTTGGAGATGACATCTTTACTTTTTCAGCGGCCAAATATCCGGGTGTAACAGTGAATGATTTAAGATAAATTATTCCTGTATTGATTTTTTAAATAGAGGTTGTCCGATTTTTTTCGGACAACCTCTATTTCGTAATGCTTCGTCTAATTAATTTGCGATTATATTGGTTTACACTTTGTTATAAAACGATAATTTTTACACTATTTATGCTTTATGCGTTTTTCTCTGTCGATTATAAAAGTAATATGGCAAAGATGCAAGGATAATTCATCAAACAATTAATATCTGAATTGTATTGAATAATAGCCTAAATATTGGAAGTTTTCAATACCTCTCTAATAACCATGTAGAGGATGGTGCCAGATAGGGCTATTTTAATGCCACTACCCAAAACAAATCCTATAAAGCTCCCAATTGCTGATTTCGTTGCTTTTGCATTGGTTGCACCACCCGAAATTTCGCCTAAAAAAGCTCCAATAAAAGGGCCTATAATTATTCCTATGGGTGGAAAAAACAACATTCCAGCAAATAACCCTATAGTTGCTCCTATGGCTCCTCTTCTTGAACCGCCAAACTTTCTTGTTGTCCAAGCCGGAATCACGTAATCGAGAATAGTAACTATGGCAGTAATTACTCCAATCATAACCATTGTGGTGGTGGTGAGTGTGCCAAATGCTGTGGTTTGAATTATAAGTAAGGCAATGTAGCTTAGGGGGGGGCCTGGAATCACTGGTAGCAAACATCCAATTAACCCAATAGCTGAAATTGCAATTGCCACTGCTGCAAGAAAGTAATCCATCGATTGATAAGTTTTGTGCAATATAAAAAAAGAAGTGTAGAATAATGCTCTACACTTCTTTTAGGTGTTAAAGTGTGTTACTTATGTCTAGTAGTCGTCCATTGAATTGTCATCGGGTGCTTGGTCTGGCTTTTTTGTACTCTTTTTGTAGTCATTTATCTTGTACGTGAGCCCAACAAAGAACATTTGGCTATTTCGTCCTCTTTCATAGTTAGTTATAAAGTTGTCTCCATAGGTTGTGGAGTTGAATGTGGTTGTTTTAAATACATCACTAACTCTGGCTGTTAAGGTGATTTTGTTCTTTAAGATATCTTTTTTGAGACCAAGATCAAGTGACCACATTTTTGCCATAACACCTTGTCCTCCTGCCGAAAATCCTCTTCCTCCTGTGCCACTTGTAACTATTGGCGAACGGTAGTTGAAGTTTTGCTGGAACTCTACTCCCAAGGGAAGTACTATGGTTGATGATGCTTTTGTTGTCCAGCTATTGCTGCTCTTTGCTTCGCTAGTAACTCCAGAACCATTAATTTCTGCATGAAAGTAACTGTAGCTACCGGTAACTCTCCACCAATTAAATATTGGCGATGAGGCTACAACCTCAATGCCATAGTTGAGTGAGTTATTTAGATTATCGTATGTTGTTTCAAAAATGTCATTTGCCAGAGTGACCTTCTGTGCTATTACATCGGTGGTTTGACGGTAGAAGAAGGTGGTGGTGACGTTTGTTCTTGCTTTTTTAAAACCATATCCCACTTCGTAGGAGTCCACATATTCTGGGTTGATATTTGGATTACCATAGCTTATATTGTTTGGGTCTTGCTTTACAAGGAATGGGTTAATATATCTACTCCTTGGGCGGTTAATCCGTCGGCTATAGCTGAAAATGAGATCGTGACCATCTACAATTTCTAAGCTTAAGTGCAGTGAAGGAAAAAGACTAAAGATGTTTTTGTTATAGGTGGAGTCGGTTGTCTTTTGCTCAGACTTTGAAAAGCTTTGCTCTAACCTAATCCCTCCCATATACGATAATTTACCCCATGTGTTTGAATAGCTGGCATATCCGGAATAAATCTGTTCTTTGTAGGTGAAGTTGTTGGAGTAGATCTGGTTTTCTATCCAGCTATGTGTTGTAGAGTCATTTTCCCAAACCCAGTAGTCTGAATTATCTGTTCTGAAAATAGCTTTAACGCCAGTTTCTAATCGTCCGCCATTTCCAATTGGGCTAACATAATCCGACTGAATTGTGAACCTTGTTCCTGGTTCGTCAGTCCATGTTTTTTCCATCTCCGGATATCGGTCGGTTAGAATTTCGTCAGGCGTGTAAAAATCTTTTTTTCGTTGCGATGACGATGTTTCAGGTCCATTGGAGAAAAAGGCATCGGCGGTTAAAACTCTACCCTTAACATTGAAGTCTTTCTTGTAACTTAAGGTGAATTCCGACTCAAATCCATCGTCGTTTTTGGTGGTCCTATTTTGTGTATAATAGTCCACTACGTTATAGGAAGAATCATAGGTAGAACTTACTAAGTTTTCATCCCCAGTAAACTTCCTCGTGTTTAACCAAGTGCTTAGCGATATTGTGTTTTTCGAGTTAATGCTATAATCGGCACCAAGTCTAACTCCTCCAAATGTCATTTTCTTGTAAAGTCAGAGTTGCTTCGGATGTATGGAGTTGAGCTTCCTGAGTTCATTGAGAAGGAATTGCTATATCCGTCAAAGTTGAATGAACGAAAGTCAACATTGGTAAAGATGTTCCAACTTTCTTTTTTAAAGTTAAGGTTTACTGAGCCTATGTAACGGTTATTGTTCCCAGCGGTAAGGGAAACCATTCCGTTCGTTCCTACGGTCTTTTGCTTTTTAAGAACGATGTTGATGATACCCGCCATCCCATCGGGGTCATATTTTACTGAAGGGTTGGTGACTACCTCAATACTTTCTATCATGGTGGCAGGCAGCTGGTCAAGGCTGGTCATCTGTGACGGTTTTCCATCAATTAGAATGTTTACGTTTGAGGAACCTCGTAAACTTATGTTTCCGTCAAAATCGACAGTGACAGAGGGAACGCTTTGCATTACATCTAGAGCTGTTCCTCCAATGGAGGCAATGTCTTTGTCAACATTGATTACTTTTTTGTCGAGGCTGTGAGTCATCATTGCCTTCTGTCCCGTAATTGTAACGCCTTCCATCGACTGTGAAACAGAAGAAAGATTGACGGTGCCCAAATCAATATCTTTTGCCTTTGGTGAAATAATAATGTTTGCATTTTCCCACCCGCTGTAACCAATAAATTTTATCTGAATCTTATATCGTCCGTAGGGAATTTTATCGAGCAAGAAGTCTCCGGTGCTATTAGTTATTCCTCCTGTAACAATAGTGGAATCCCTTAATTTTATTACAGCAATGCTTGCATATTCTACGGGTGCGCCTGTTTGCTTATCAAAAACTTTGCCCTTTAAGGTGCCCGCAGGTGGTATTGGTCCATTTCCAACTCCGGGCCTCGGTTGGGTTAAGCCATACATCGACGATACGGCTATCATTGACATCGTGATAAATGCTTTTAGCAATGTTTTTTTCATGGTCAAGTATTACTTATGCTTTTCTGTGTTGGATTGAGATTCTTATTAGACAAATAGGTTTAACATTCCTTGCAGTGTGAGGCGAAATTATTTTCTGGTCTTGTTGTGTTTCTAAATGAGTAGGTATGTGTATATCTTCGTTTATGAGGTGGTTGGGTAGGTTGAATTTCGATGTTTTGTTCGTAGTATTGCTGGTAACATGCATCCATTAAGATACATGAGTAATATAAGGCGGTTGTGATTATTCTTCGAATAGTTTGCTGAGTAGTTGCGAATCCATATTTGGTATGGTGCCTTCCCTTTTTATAGTGGTTCGCGCTATATAGCAAGTATGTTAACTGTTAATGGAGAGCTGTTATGGATTCAATAGTTTTCGATAATGATATTTTAATGGAGGAGCTGCGAGCTACTCATAAGATTAAGAAAATTGTCCCTTCAAATGATATCTATTTTGATCTGTTAAATTCAATCGTTTCTCAGCAACTTTCAGGAAAGGTTGCCGATCTCATTTTTGGTCGTTTCTTAAATCTGTTCTCTGAACGATATACACCCACAGCATATTCTGTCAGCGAGTATTGAACTGTTCAAGAAATGTGGCCTTTCTGCTGCAAAAGCTAACTATGTGAAAAACGTGGCACAATTTGCTTTGGAAAGTGGTCTGCAAGTCGAAAAAATCATGAAAATGGACGATAAGGAGTTGCTGAAATGTCTATCAAGGATTAAAGGTGTTGGTCGTTGGACTGCTGAGATGATTTTAATTTTTTCATTTAACCGAGAGGATGTTTTTCCCGTTGATGATTTGGTAATTCGTCAAAGTGTGATTACGTTATATAGCTTGAAGTCAGATGGGAAGGCGATGAAGTTGAATATTATAAATATTGCCGATAATTGGAGTTCTCACCGAACACTTGCCTCATTACTCCTTTGGGCTTGGAACGATGGTAAACCGATTGGGGAGACCTCCTCAAGCCTCTGTAAATGCAACTTCTCTTATGACCACTGATGCACATGCAATACCAAATACCGCTGGCATGTATGATATTGTTCCCACATTTGACTTCTTGTTGCGTTCATCTTCAATAGCAATGACCGATCCTGGAAGTGGCAACTCATCGGAAAACACAACGGTGAAGCCAGTTTTAATTCCCAATCTGCTTAGTCGCTTTCGTAACATATGTGCAAGTGGGCAATGATGCGACTTTGAAATGTCCGAAATTGATACTCTTGTTGGATCCAACTTGCCTCCTGCTCCCATAGAACTTACAATAGGAGTCCCTTTTGCTATGGCTTTTACAATAAGGTTAACTTTTGGCGATAATGTATCTATTGCATCAACTATAAAGGAGTAGTTAGGCTCGAGTAATTTATCTGTTTTTTCGTCGCAAATATATTCCTTAATACAGTGAATTTTTAAGTCTGGATTAATATCAAGCATTCTATTTGCAAGTAAGTCGGCTTTCGATTCACCTATTGTGCTATGTAGGGCTGGTAGCTGTCTGTTGATGTTTGTTATGTGTATCTCGTCTGCATCAACAATGGTGAGTTCTCCAATGCCTGCCCTGCAAAGCATTTCGGCTGCATATGCTCCAACACCGCCGAGTCCTACTACAAGAATGTGGGCTTGTTTTAGATTTTCAACGCGCTGGCTACCCAGTAGCAATTCTGTTCTAGCCAACCAGCTGTTGTCTTGTTCATTCATGAAGTGAAATATTGAATAGGGATGTAAAGTTATTACAAATATCTTTTGTTAATTCCGCTAGCGATATATTCCTGATTTCTGCTGCCTTTGTGTAGATGGTGAAAATGGAGGCTGGAGAATCATCCGTTTCAAGAAAAAGTCGATTTGCCGGAGTTTTTCTTAAACAATCCTCCGTGGCGATATCTTTTTGTAATAAACTCGAACCAAAGGAGAGATAGTTGCCTGCTTTAAGGATTGCTTCGGCTTTGGAGTATTTCCCTCGGTAACCATGAAATATGAATGATGTTGATGGAGCGATCTGTTTTTGTAGATGTAAAATTTCATTGGTGGCCCTCACGTTATGTATGATAACAGGAAGTGTATTTTCTTGAGCCACTAGAAGTTGTGTCTTAAATGCATTTATCTGCAATGAAATGTCGATGCTGCATAGCTTATCTAGACCAATTTCGCCAATAGCGATTACCCTTTTATTCTCAGCTATATTTTTAGTTAACCAGTCAATATCATGAGCAATAATGGAGGTTACTTTCCATGGGTGTAGTCCTAAGGAATAGTAATTGGATGTGTTTTTGTCTAGTTGATCTCCATTGGACATGTTTTGTAGGCAGATAAACGAATCTGTTTTACATTGATGCGTATGTATATCGATAATCTTATACATGAGTTTGTCGATTACGTCCAATTGGAGGTGTGAGAGCAAAAGAAAGCCCTCTTGTGAGGGCTTTTCTTAAGGTTAAATCTTTCGGATATTCTTTGCGACTTCTTGACCTCGTTCGTTCTTTTCCACCGTAAACTCAACTGCATCTCCTTCTCTGAGATCGTTAAAGTCATCTATAATTAAGTCGGTATAATGAAAGAATAGGTTGTTTGGCGGGTAACCAATGAATCCAAATCCCTCTTTCAAGCTAAGTATCTTGCTCTTTTTGTCGGGACCATCGCCGTAATCCAATTCTTCCTTTTTAGAATAGCTCGATTCGGTTTGAACAAATAGGTCATTCGACATGCTTTCCATCATGTTGCCTTCGTTGTCTATAATCTCATTCATTTGAATGGGGTAGGAGGCCTCACTAAGCAAGTCTTGTGAAGTTTTGGTAACCATTCTTTGGCCGCTATCGTCCATGAATTCAAAATTCCAGCTAAGAATTATAACTCGAATACCTAAGGTGTTTAATTTTCGAACTAGCGGTACATAATCACCATCCGATGCAATGAGCACTACCACATCAAACATTTTGTGAATTCCAAGTTCCAGGGCTTCCATTGCTAACCATACTTCAACTCCTCGGTCCTCTTTCCTGCCAAACTTGTTACGAACTGGCAAGTAGTGTGTGGTTACACCCTCCGACATAAGAATGTCATCGAAAACTCTTTCGTAGTAAAGTTGGCTTCCACGTTGACTTGCTTCCTGTGCATTTAATCTGCTTCTGAAGTAATGTGCATCAACCACCAAGCACAGTCTTTCGTCAATGCCGTCAACATTTGCAACCCATCTGCTAATAAAATTGTGTATTCCCGAAATGCTAAGTCTTCTTTTCTTGGGGTGAACGTAATTGTAATAGTTGCTTACATGTAAGAAGTAATTTCCGTCGTAAAAAACTCCAATTTTTCTTGTTTTTTGATTCCCTGGTAACATGTTTGTATAGATTATAAATTGTTTATTTAGTTCTTGATTAACCTTGTTTTGATTAAAATGTTTTCATCTAATTGATGCTTTTTTACTTGTGGCTTGTTTTTATTTACAAAAATGACAATATGACATTGGTTATTGATTTATATATGACATAATGTCTTTCTGGAAGTGGGCTTTTTTCAATTGGTACGCAAGTTGCTAAATCATTACTAAAATAACAAAAATAGTCTTTAACTTTTATATGGAGGATTTAACCATGTTACCAATTGCAAACAATTATCACAGCTTACCAAGTTTAATTGATGATATTTTTGGTCAGAGCTGGTTTGAAAATGTCTTAGATGGTTCATCTACAAGAACATTGTTCCATCTGTTAATGTTTTTGAGGATAAGGATGAATTCCGCATTGAGGTTGCAGCTCCAGGTCTCAAAAAAGATGATTTTAAACTTGATCTAAATCAACGAGTCCTGTCAATTTCAACTGAAAAAACGGAGGAGAGTAAAACGCCAGAAACGGGAGGTTTTATTCGTAGAGAATTTAACTATAGTTCTTTCTGTAGAACATTTGGCTTACCATCGTCCGTTAACGCTGAGAAGGTTTCTGCCAAATATGAGAATGGAATATTAAACGTTGTTCTTCCTAAAAAGGAGGAAGCAAAAGTTTTACCAGCAAGGCAGATTGCTATCAGCTAAAAACTAAGTAATGCAGTTACAATAACAAGGAGGAGTATTCCTCCTTGTTTTGTTTTGTGACATGTGCATTTTTTTTGGCAAGATTTGGTCATTTCTTGATAGCTTTATTTAGCAACTGTTTTTGATTATGGATGGTTCGGCACTTTCTTGTTGTCTTAGAGGCTTCCCCTCATTTTTATGGTTGGAGATGGTTCGGGTATGGCTAAAACATGATGTTGTAATACGCTTGTAGCTAGCGTTATAGCTGGCATAAACCTGGTCGTTTATAGAATGATTTCATCTCGTTGTTGCCTATTCATCAACTATTTTAGTTGTTTTCTGGAAAAGGTTGTTTATTTTTGATTTTGAAAAACCAAACAAGTGATTAATAAATCTGATATTATGAAAATGTTAAAAGGAGCTTTGTCGCTCATTATGTTGACCTTTCTGTGTGTGGGGGGGTATAGTCAGGGGTTGGGGTTGAATTCGCCAGTTCCTGTTGATCCAAACTTTAGGATGGGTGTTTTAGATAATGGATTACATTACTACATTCGTCATAATGCAACAGTGAAGGAAAGAGCTGATTTTTATATTGCTCAAAATGTTGGTGCAATCTTGGAAGAAGATCCACAAAACGGTCTAGCTCACTTTTTAGAGCATATGGCTTTCAATGGCACAAAAAACTATCCTGACAAGAAGTTGATTGAGAGTCTTGAAAAAATTGGAGTAAAATTTGGCGAGAACATTAACGCCTTTACTTCCTTGGATGAGACTGTTTATAATCTCTCCGATGTGCCAGTAGCTCGGCAGAGCGCTGTTGATTCAGCTGTGTTGATTTTACACGACTGGTCTGGTTTTATTCTCTTAAGGATGATGAGCTTGATAACGAACGTGGCGTTATTCGTGAAGAGTGGAGAACTGGTAGAGGTGCCGATAGAAGGATGTCCAAGGAGTTGCTTCCAACTATTTTTGCTGGGTCGAAGTATGCCATTCGCGACGTAATTGGAGATATCAATGTGATTAATGGATTTGACCACAAGGTGATAAGAGAGTTTTATCACAAGTGGTATCGTCCCGACCTTCAGTCTATTGTTATTGTTGGAGATGTTGACGTTGATAAGGTTGAACAGTATGTAAAAACGGTATTTCAAGATATCCCAAAGCGTGAGAATCCTGCACCTCGTCCATTCTACGATGTTCCGGATAACACGGAACCAATTATAGGTATTGCATCTGATCCAGAGGCAAGAAATAGCATGGTAAGAGTTTACTACAAACGTCCTGCTGTTGAGAAGGATATGAAAAATATGCAGTATTTCAGGACTAATGTTATTAAGGATCTTGTATCGAGCATGTTACGCTCTCGCTTGAATGAGTTGGTTCAAAAACCCAATCCTCCTTTTGTCGTTGCTTTTGGTAATGTTGGAAGTATCGTTAGAACAAAGGATGCTTTTGTACTAACTGCCATAGCAAAAAATGGCCAAACCTTGGATGGTCTTGGAGCCTTAATACGAGAGGATGAACGTATGAAAAGATTTGGTTTTACAGGAACTGAACTCGATCGTGCAAAGTCAGATTACCTAAGTAATAAGGAGAATTTGTTGAAGGAAAAAGATAAGCAGAAAAATGAGACTTTTGTTTGGGCGTGTGTGGAGAACTTCCTTACTGGTGAACCAATGCCAAGTATAGAATTTGATTATCAGTTCTCTGCCGCTGTTCTACCAACCATTTCGCTGGATGAACTTAATACCTATGCAAAATCGCTGGTTACCGATACCAATATGGTAGTTACCATTACTGGGCCAGAGAAGGAAGGCGTTGTAATTCCAGTTAAAGAGGATGTGCTGAAGACCATTAATGCAGTAAAGGCTGAAAATATTCAGGCTTATGTTGATCAAGTTTCTAGCAAACCTCTTATTGAAAAAATCCCTGTTGCAGGGAAGGTTAAATCAGCTAAGGAGGATGCAACTTTTGGAACAACTGAGTGGACACTGTCAAATGGTGCAAAGGTTGTGTTTAAAAAGACCGATTTTAAAGATGATCAAATTGTGCTGGAAGCATTTGGCGCAGGTGGAACATCATTGGTTTCAAAGGAGGATATCCCTTCTATCACCATGGCCGCTGATCTAGTTTCGAACGGTGGCGTTGGCGAATTTAGTAGTGTAGAACTTGGAAAGATGTTAGCTGGGAAAGTTGTTGATGTTAGACCTCAAATTGATGGCACTTCAGAAGGTGTAAGTGGTACCGCTGCCCCCAAAGATTTTGAGACTATGCTTCAGCTGGTGTATCTATATTTTACACAACCAAAGGCTGATGAAGCAACATCGAATTCATACATGGAAAGGTTGAAGGCATACTTTGCCAATGTAAGTGCCGATCCTCGTTCTGCATTTAGAGACTCAATTTCTGTAATGATGGCTAACCATAACCAACGAGTTATGCCGATGAACGTTGATTTTCTGAATAAAGTAAATTATTCTAAGGCCATACAACTTTATAAAGAGCGATTTGCCGATGCTTCTGCTTTTACCTTTGTTTTTGCTGGTAACATTAAACCAGATGACTCTAAGGCTTTGATTGAAACCTATATTGGTGGGCTTCCTTCATTGAATAAAAAGGTTGTTGCAAAGGATAATGGCGTTCGACCTCCTGTTGGTAAAGCAGAAAATAATTTTACTAAACAATTGAAAACACCTAAGACCTCTATTTACATTGCATACACTGGAAAGGCTGATTATACATTGGAGAATATTGTTGCAATGGATGCAATTGAGAGTATTCTCACTAACCGGTATACAGAAACAATTCGTGAAAAAGAGGGTGGTTCATATGGTGTTGGTGTTCGCGGTTCTATAAAAGAATTCCCTGTACCTTCATTTAACATCTACATGGTGTTTGATACCGACCCCAAGATTGCCGATAAAATGATGGGGATTATTTTTGCCGAAGTTGATAGTTTAATGAAGAATGGTCCAGCAGAGGAGACTTTAGCTAAGGCCAAGGAACATTTCATTACTGCTTTTCAGCAAAATGTTCGGGAAAATAACTTTTGGACATCAACCATTCGTGAGAAGTATGAGAATGGATTGGATTCTTATACCGATTATTTGAAGGTGGTTAATAGCTTAACCCCTGCTAAAATTAAGGCGATTGCAAATAAATTCTTTGGTCAGAATAATGTGGCTAAAGTTGTAATGTCGCCTGCTGAGTAACGTATAATTTCATATTCCAAAAAAGGGTGGGCTGTTGCCCACCCTTTTTTTTGTGTCAAAATGGCTGTTTTTAGTTGATGATTTAAGTCAAATTGACTTGTTTGGTAGGTTGGCTTACCTTTTGCTTGTTAGTCTAAAAAATATCTTTATGAACTTCAATAATTTCACAATCAAAGCACAGGAGGCTATTCAGCATGCCTTTGAAATAGCCCAAGGACATACACATCAGGCGGTGGAAACTGGCCATATTCTTAAGGGTATACTGTCTGAAAGCGAGGGGGTTTCAGGCTTTTTGTTTAAGAAACTTGGAGTAAACCTATCCATGTTGGAGGTGGTCCTAAATAAAATTGTAGAAAGTTACCCGAAAGTTAGTGGTGGCGAACAGTACGTTTCTTCTTCAACTAACAGGGCGTTACAAAAGGCCCAAGATAGTGCAACGGAGATGGGTGATCAGTATATATCGGTGGAGCACCTCATGGTTGGTTTGGTTGAAGTAGGCGATCCTATTTCGCAAATGCTTAAAGATGCAGGCGTTTCAATTGACGAATTGAAAAAAGCAATTGCTGAATTGAGAAAAGGTTCAACGGTAACGAGCCAAACTGCGGAGGATACTTTCGATTCACTAAATCGTTTTGCTGTAAATCTTAACGAACGTGCCAAAATGGGAAAATTAGATCCTGTTATTGGTCGTGACGAAGAAATTCGGCGTGTATTGCAAATACTGTCACGTAGAACAAAAAACAATCCCATATTAGTAGGTGAGGCGGGTGTTGGAAAAACTGCAATTGTTGAAGGAATTGCTCATCGAATTGTCAATGGCGATGTTCCTGAAAATTTGAAGAATCGACAAATTTACTCCTTGGATATGGGGCACTGATAGCTGGGGCAAAATATAAAGGTGAATTTGAAGAGCGTTTAAAGGCGGTAGTCAAGGAGGTTGTCTCTTCCAATGGCGAAGTTATCCTATTCATAGACGAAATTCATACTTTGGTGGGGGCTGGTAGAAGCGATGGTGCAATGGATGCCGCTAATATTCTAAAGCCAGCATTGGCTAGAGGTGATTTGCGTGCAGTTGGTGCCACCACGCTCGATGAGTATCAAAAATACTTTGAGAAAGACAAGGCCTTGGAGCGCCGATTTCAGATGGTCATGGTAGATGAGCCAGATAATTTAAGTGCAATCTCAATATTAAGAGGATTGAAGGAGCGCTACG